>Ga0126362_10000018_pt1 | contig 241278 bp, 212 predicted proteins | sample ANMtaG_FD_126269 | JGI IMG/M metagenome (GOLD analysis project Ga0126362, IMG submission 126269) | Continental margin sediment microbial communities from North Pacific Ocean - ANME2c_DSS_Sorted | ecosystem: Environmental > Aquatic > Marine > Continental margin > Sediment | place: Pacific... | reverse complement strand
GATCGTGGTGGAGAACGTGTTCTATCTTCCCGGCCTGGGCCGGCTGATCTTCCAGGCCATCAGCAACCGCGACCTGATCGTGGTGCGCAACTGCGTGATGCTGCTGGCGGCCATGGTGGTCATCGTGAACTTCGTGGTCGACGTGCTCTATGCCGTCATCGACCCGCGCATCAAGGCCAGCGACATATGAGCGCCATCACCCCAAGTTCCGCCGTGATGCCCGCGCCCACCGGCGCGGCACCGAAGGCTCCCGGCTTCTGGCGCCGCGCGCTGCGTCATCGCAGCTTCTGCATCGGCGGCGTGCTCGCCGCGCTGCTGGTGCTGGCCGCGCTGCTCTCCTATCTGTGGACGCCTTACTCGCCCTACGGCATGGACATGGCGAACAAGCTGCAGGCGCCCTCCGGCTCGCACTGGCTGGGCACCGATGCGTTCGGCCGCGACGTGGCCTCGCTGCTGCTGGTTGGTGCGCGCGCATCCATCCTCGTGGGCGTGATCGCCGTCGGCATCGGCCTCGTGGTCGGCACTGCACTGGGCCTGCTCGCAGCGGCAAAGCGCGGCTGGGTCGAAGAAGCGGTGATGCGGCTGTCCGACTTCACGCTGGCATTTCCCGCCATCCTGTCGGCCATCATGATGACGGCGGTGTTCGGCGCGGGCATCGTGAATGCCATCGTGGCCATCGGCATCTACAACATCCCGACCTTCGCGCGCATCACGCGCGCCTCGGCCAACGCGATCTGGTCGCGCGAATACGTGGCCGCCGCGCGCTCCTGCGGCAAGGGCTCGTTCGCCATCACGATGCAGCACGTTCTGCCGAACATCTCGGCCGTGCTGATCGTGCAGATCACCATTCGCTTCGCCATCGCGATCCTGGCCGAAGCCGCCCTCTCCTATCTGGGCCTCGGCACGCAACCGCCGCAGCCTTCGTGGGGCCGCATGCTCAGCGAAGCGCAGACCCTCATGTTCCAGCAGCCGCTGCTGGCCGTGTTCCCCGGCATGGCCATCGCGCTCGCAGTGCTCGGCCTCAACATGCTCGGCGACGGCTTGCGCGACCTGCTCGACCCACGCCTCGCACGCGCCCGGTAAGCGATATGCCACTCCTCGAAGTCAACAACCTCCAGATCGGCCTGCAGACCCAGCGCGGGCCGGCGCAGGCCGTGCGCGGCATCTCGTTCTCGCTGGAACGCGGCGAAACGCTCGGCATCGTCGGTGAATCCGGCTGCGGCAAGTCGATCACCGTCATGTCGCTCATGGGCCTGCTGCCCTCCAGCGCCATGGTCGCGGGCAGCATCAAGCTCGATGGGCAGGAGCTCGTCGGCCTGCCCGAGAAGCAGATGTGCCAGATCCGCGGCAACCGCATCGGCATGATCTTCCAGGAGCCGATGACCGCCCTGAACCCGGTGCACACCATCGCGCGCCAGGTCGGCGAGCCGCTGCGGCTGCATCGCGGCCTGACGAAGGCACAGGCCCGCAAGGAAGCATTGAGCCTGCTCGATCGCGTGGGCATCCCCGACGCAGCATCGCGCCTCGATGCGTATCCGCACCAGTTCTCCGGCGGCCAGCGCCAGCGCATCGGCATCGCGATGGCGCTCGCATGCGGGCCCGACCTGCTGATCGCCGACGAACCCACCACCGCGCTCGACGTGACCATCCAGAAGCAGGTGCTCGACCTGATCCAGGGCCTGGTCAAGGAAATGGGCATGGCGATGATCCTGATCTCGCACGACCTCGGCGTGATCTCCAGCAGCGTGAAGCGCATGCTCGTGATGTACGGCGGCAGTGCCGTGGAAAGCGGTCCGACAGACGCCGTCTTCGCCAGCCGCGCGCATCCCTACACACGCGGCCTGTTCGCGGCACGCCCCGCACTCGGCGCGGTGCGCGCCGGCCGGCTGCCCACCATCAGGGGCAGCGTGCCGGAGCTGGTCGACATGCCCCGCGGCTGTGCATTCGCCGGCCGCTGCGCACACACCATCGACCTGTGCCAGAGCACGAAGCCGCGCGAGACGCAGCTGCCGAACAACCACACGGTGCGCTGCCTGCGGCTGGGCGAAATCGCTGCATCGAACGCCAGGGCCGCCGCCGCATGAGCCAGTCAGCCACCGCCCGCCAGCCCCTGCTGGCCGTGAACAACCTCTATCGCCACTACGCGCTTCCGCGCGAGAAGCTGTTCGGCCCGCCGCCGACGGTGAAGGCGCTCAACGGCGTGAGCTTCGAAGTGCAGGCCGGCCAGAGCATGGGCATCGTCGGTGAATCGGGCTCGGGCAAGTCGACCATCGCGCGCCTCGTGATGGCGCTCGATACGCCCACATCCGGCACCGTCTCGCTCGAAGGCCGCAACCTGCATTCACTGTCGAAGGAAGAGCTGCGCGTGGCGCGGCGCGACTTCCAGATGGTGTTCCAGGACCCCTACGGCTCGCTCGATCCACGCCAGACAGTGGCGCGCATCGTCGCCGAGCCGCTCGAAGCATTGGCAGCCACCAGCCGTGCGGAGCAACGCGAGCGCGCCAGCGAAACACTTGCCGCAGTGGGCCTGCGCACCACCGATCTCGACAAGTACCCGCACGAGTTCTCCGGCGGCCAGCGCCAGCGCATCGCCATCGCGCGCGCCCTCATCACACGGCCAAAACTCATCGTGGCCGACGAGCCCGTGAGTGCGCTCGACGTATCGGTGCAAGCCCAGGTGCTCAACCTCATGCAGGACCTGCAGCAGCAGTTCGGCATCAGCTACCTGCTCATCAGCCACGACCTCGCGGTGGTCAACCACCTGTGCGACGAAGTCTGCGTGGTCTTCAAGGGCCGCATCGTGGAACGCGGCCGTCCGGCCGACCTGTTCGAGCACGCGCAGCACGAGTACACGCGCACCCTGCTTTCCGCCGTCCTGCATACGCCGTCGCGCTAGCCAGCGCAGGCCCTCCCTCTCTTTCCACCCTCACATCAGGAACTATCGAATGTTGAAGCGACGCACACTCATGACTTCCGCCATGGCCGCGGCGATCCCGGGTGTCTTCCTGCCCCAGGCGCGCGCGCAGGCCGGCAAGAACACGCTGACGATCGGCATGCCGCTCGAGCCGCCGGGCCTCGACCCGACGACCGGCGCCGCATCGGCCATTGCCGAGATCACGCAGTACAACATCTTCGAGACGCTCACCAAGGTGAATGCCGACGGCTCGGTCACGCCGATGCTGGCCGAGAGCTGGACCTCGTCGCCCGACATGAAGACCTTCGTCTTCAAGCTGCGCAAGGGCGTGCGCTTCGAGAACGGCCAGCCTTTCAATGCGCACACCGTGAAGTTCTCGTTCGACCGCGCCGGCGGCGCCAAGAGCACCAACAAGGACAAGCGCTTCTTCAGCGAGATCGGCACCGTGGTGCTCGACGAGTACATGGTCGGCGTGAACAGCACGCTGCCCAACCCCGACCTGCCTTTCATGCTGGGCCAGTCGACCGCCTGCATCGTGGAGCCCAAGAGCGCCGAGACCAACGCGACCGCGCCCGTGGGCACCGGCCCCTACAAGCTGAGTGCGTGGCAGCGCGGCGCCTCGTGCACGCTGGTGAAGTCGCCGACCTACCGCGACCCCAACCTCGCGAAGACCGAGAAGTTCGTCTTCCGCTTCATGTCGGACACGGCCGCGCAGACCGCCGCGCTGCTGTCGAACGACATCGACATCTTCCCGCGCGCGGGCACCCGCTCGGTGAGCCAGTTCAAGGGCAACGCGCGCTTCCAGGTGATCGAGGTGGGCACGCGCGGCAAGGTGATCCTGACCATCAACAACCGCAAGAAGCCGCTGGACGACGTGCGCGTGCGCCGCGCGATCCTGGCGGCCATCGACCGCAACGCGATCGTCCAAGGCGCGGCCGACGGCTTCGGCAAGCCCATCGGCAGCCACTACGCGCTGGGCGCGCCGGGCTTCATCGACACCACCGCGATGAACCCCTTCGACGTTGAGAAGGCCAAGAAGCTGCTGGCCGAGGCTGGCGTGAAGACGCCGCTGGAGTTGCGCCTGCAGCTGCCCCCGCCCTCCTATGCCCGCCAGGGCGGCGAGGTGATCGCGGCACAGCTCGCGCAGATCGGCATCAACGTGAAGATCCAGAACGTGGAATGGGCCCAGTGGCTCAGCGGCACCTTCGGCGGCGCGCACGACTTCGACCTGACCATGGTCGCTCACGTGGAGCCCTTCGACCTGGTGAAGTACACCGAGCCCGACTACTACTGGGGCTACGACTCGAAGAAGTTCCGTGACCTGTTCGTCACCATCCAGAACGAGGAGAACAAGAAGCGCCGCGCAGACCTGCTGGCCGAGGCGCAGCGCCAGCTGGCGACCGATGCGGTCAACGGTTTCCTCTACCAGGCGGTGTTCCCGACCATCGCGCGCAAGGAAGTGAAGGGCCTGTGGCCGAGCATGCCGATCGTGGTGAACGACCTGGCCGCGATCTCGTGGGGCTGATGCGATGAGCACGTCGACATCGAAGCCCCTGTATTCCCTGGGCGTGCAGGAGCTGCACGCGGCCTATCGCAGCAAGGAGCTCTCGCCGGTGGAAGTGGCGCGCTCGGTCAACGAGCGCATCGCTGCCTACGAACCCGAGCTGCATGCCACCTGGCTCTTCCGCCCCGAACTGGCGCTGGAGCAGGCTCGTGCCTCCGAGGCGCGCTGGCTCGCGGGCAAGCCGCTCGGCACGCTCGACGGCGTGCCCGTGACCATCAAGGACAACCTCGCGACCAAGGGCGATGCGATGCCGCTGGGCACCGCCGCCTACGACCTCGTGCCGATGACCTACGACTCGCCGCCCGCCGCGCGCCTGAAGGAAGACGGCACGGTGCTGGTCGCCAAGACCACCATGCCCGACCTGGGCATGCTGTCGTCGGGGCTGTCGAGCTTTCATGAGCTCTCGCGCAATCCGTGGGACCTGTCGCGCACGCCCGGCGGTTCCAGCGCGGGTGCAGGCGCCGCCGCAGCCGCGGGCTACGGCCCGCTGCACGTGGGCACCGACATCGGCGGCTCGCTGCGCCTGCCGGCAAGCTGGTGCGGCATCTACACGCTCAAGCCCAGCTTCGGCCGCATTCCGCTGAGCTCGCCCTACATGGGCCGCTGCGCCGGTCCGATGACCCGCACCGTGGCCGATTCGGCGCTGATGATGGCTTCGGTCGCGCAGCCCGACGACCGCGACTACTCCGAACTGCCGCCGCCCGTCATCGACTGGAACGCCTTCGAGGTCGACCCGTCGTTCATCAAGGGCAAGCGAGTGGCGCTGCACATGGACGCGGGCTGTGGCCTGCCGCTCGATCCGCAGATCGCCGACGCCGTGCGCCGCGCGGCGAAGAGCATCGAGGCCGCTGGCGCTGTCGTGGAAGAAATCCCGGCCTTCATGACGCCGACGATGCTGAAAGGCATGGATCACTTCTGGCGCATGCGCTCGTGCATCGACATCCAGGCGATGGCGCCGGAGAAGCGGGCGAAGATCCTGCCGTACATCCGCGAATGGGCCGAGAGCGCGGCCGGCTTTTCAGGCGCACACATCTTCGAGGCCTACAGCGAATTCATCGCCACGCGCGCGGCGACCATCGCCGCGACCAAGGCCTACGACTTCGTGATCTCGCCGGTGTCGCCCAACATGCCCGCGCCGGCCGACCACGCCTCGCCGACCAACGACCCGATGCTGCCGCTGGAGCACATCGGCTTCACCGTGCCCTACAACATGTCGGAGCAGCCCGCTGCCTCGATCAACTGCGGCTACTCGGCCGAAGGCTTGCCCATCGGCCTGCAGATTGCCGGTCGCCGCTTCGACGACCTGGGCGTGCTGCAGTTCAGCCGCGCCTTCGAGCAGATCCGCGAAACGCAGAAACCCTGGCCGGAGCCCAACGCGACACGTTGACCTAGCCCTTAGGAGACAAGACACCATGAACGCAGCAGCAGCCCACTACATCGACGGACACCATGTGCAGTCCGAAGGCAACGCCACCATCGACGTGATCGATCCGAGCGATGGCAGCAAGTTCGGCGAGATCGCGCGCGGCACTGCCGCAGACGTCGACACCGCCGTGCGCGCCGCGCGCCAGGCCATGGGCGAGAACTTCGACGGCCCCTGGGGCGGCCTGACCGCGCTGCAACGCGGCCGCCTGCTGGCCAAGCTCGGCGCAGCCGTCATGGAGCACCATGAGGAACTGGCCCAGCTCGAGGCGCGCGACACCGGCAAGGCGCTGCGCGTGGCGCGCAACGACGCCACCGCGCTGGCCCGCTACATGGAGTACTACGCCGGCGCCTGCGACAAGCTACACGGCGACACCCTGCCCTACGAGCGCGGCTACACCGTGCTGACAGTGCGCGTGCCGCACGGCGTGACGGGCCACATCATTCCCTGGAACTACCCGATGCAGATCGCGGGCCGCAGCGTGGGCGCCTCGCTCGCCGCGGGCAACGCCTGCGTGGTGAAGCCGGCGGAAGACGCGAGCCTGTCGCTGCTGCGCCTGGCCGAGATCGCGACCGAAGTGGGCTTCCCGGCCGGCGCGCTCAACGTGGTGACAGGCTACGGCAAGGAAGCCGGCGCGGCGCTGTGCGCGCACCCGGGCATCGACCACATCTCGTTCACCGGCTCGACCATGACCGGCCGCAGCGTGGGCCTGGCCGCGGCCGAACGCCATTGCCCGGTGACGCTCGAGCTCGGCGGCAAGTCGCCGCAGATCGTGTTCGCGGATGCCGACCTCGACGCGGCGGAGCCGGTGCTGCTCAACGCCATCATCCAGAACGCCGGCCAGACCTGCTCCGCGGGCAGCCGCGTGCTGGTGGAACAGTCGGTTTATGAAGAAGTGGTGCAGCGCCTCGCCAAGCGCTTCACCGCCGTGCGCGCGGGCACGCCCGCCGAAGACCTGGACATGGGCCCGCTCATCAACGAAAAGCAGTTCCGCCAGGTGCGCGACATGGTCGCGACCGCCGAGGCGGCCGGCCTGAAGGTGGCGGCGCGCGGCACGGTGTCGCCCAACGCGTCTTCCACCGGCTACTACCAGGAAGCCGTGCTGTTCCGCGACGTGCCGCACGAAAGCGACATCGCGCAGCGCGAGATCTTCGGCCCGGTGCTGGCCCTGACGCCCTTTGCCGACGAAGCCGAGGCGGTGCGCCTGGCCAATGGCACGGACTTCGGCCTGGTGGCCGGCGTGTGGACCCGCGACGGCGCGCGCCAGCTGCGCATGGCGCACAAGCTGCATTGCGGCCAGGTCTTCGTCAACAATTACGGTGCGGCGGGTGGTGTAGAACTGCCTTTCGGCGGCGTGAAATCCAGCGGCTTCGGCCGCGAGAAGGGCTTCGAGGCCCTGCTCGGATTCACGACCCTAAAGACCATCGCCATCAAGCACGGATGAAGACAACACATGACTACCACCACTGAACAGCAGCAAGCGCCGCGCAAGGTCGGCCTCGTCGGCGTCGGCCTCATGGGCCACGGCATCGCCAGCAACATCGTCAAGCACGGCCACCAGCTCACCGTGCTGGAGCACGCGGGCAACCAGCCCATCGACGGCCTGCTGAAGGCCGGCGCCACCTCGGTGAAGGACGTGGCCGCGCTGGCCGCGCAGGTCGACGTGCTGATCCTGTGCGTCACCGGCACCCCGCAGGTCGAGGCCGTGATGCTCGGCGACAGCGGCGCGCTGACCACGCTGCGCCCCGGCACCGTGGTGATCGACTGCTCGACGGCCGTTCCCGCCTCCACCGCAAAGGTCGCGGAAGCAGTGAGCGCCAAGGGCGGCAAGTTCATCGACGCGCCCATGACCCGCACCGCGAAGGAAGCCGCCGAAGGCCGGCTCAACCTGCTGGTGGGCGGCGACGAGCAGGTGCTGGCCTCGTGCCTGCCGCTGCTGCGCTGCTTCGCAGAGAACGTCACGCACGTGGGCGGCATCGGCGCAGGCCATGCAATGAAGCTGCTGCACAACTTCGTGTCGCTGGGCACCGTGGCGCTGCTGTGCGAGGCTGCCGCCTGCGCCGAGCGCGCCGGCGTGAAGCCCGACGTGTTCGTCGACGTGCTCGCCAAGGGCGGCGGCAACGGCGTGGCGCTGGAACGCGTCAAGCCCAAGCTGCTGACGGGCAGCACCGATTCGCTGAAGTTCTCGATGGCGAATGCGAAGAAGGACCTGGGGTACTACAACGACATGGCGGAGCAGTCTTCTTCGAGCCATGGCATTGCGCAAGCCGTGGATGCGCTGCTGACTCATGGGGTCGAGAAGTTCGGTGGGGACCGGATGGTGCTCGATCTGGTTGAAGCGTTGCGCTGACTCTTTGCCTGCTTCTGCCCTGTGCGCCACCGACGTTGTTCGGGGCGCGTGCACAGGGCGTTGGTGATGCGACCGCTGGGGCGGATCGCAGGTGGACGCGCTCTCGCGCACCAGTGAGTTGGGCGGCAGACTTGCTGCTCGATAGCGGCGTAAGTCTAGAGCAGAAGGATGAGGCTTACGATGGCAGCTCACGGCCAATAGCCGACCTTCACCGCCTCGGTCTACCTTCCAACCCAACTCACCAATCACAGGAACATGACAGTCGCAATGTCACCGCTGTGGGTCAAGCATCCTGACATCCCGTGGGGTAGCGTCGGGTGGCGCATGGGTTGGGGTGAGGCGTACTGGGGTCAATGGAAAATTTTCTTCCTGGCCTTGAAGGAAGAAGAGCGCCAGCGCTACCGAGAGAACTGGCCGGAACCTGAGTCATGGCGGGGGCTGTATGCATTTGTTGAGTCGGGTGAACCTCCACCCTGGGCAATCGAACACAGGAGAAAGCTGGCTGGCCCTTATCCCCTGCCGAGTGCCGAAGAGTTCAACATCTGTGAGCACTACCGGGTTGTATGGTTGATCAGGCGCCACATGAGCAAGTTGGGCGTCTACGAAGTACCGGCGAGATTTCCATCGCCGAATCTTGGACAAGCACCGGATGAGAGCGACGTAACGTTCTATGCGGAACCGAGCGGCGCCTGGTGGCGTTTGTCGATGCCAAAAGGTGGCGGGCTTATCCTGAACCGACTGACGCAACCAGACGCCCCTGACACGTTGCTGTTCCGCAAGGCATAGCGGCTGTTGACCACAACCAGACATTCGGGGCTGAGGCAGAATCTGCGAACCGTCGTTCCACGAAAGCTGCCCGATGGACCCTACTTTCGAAGTCCTTGTCGAGTCCGAGCGCACTGAAGCAGAGTTACTGGAAGCCTTGCAGCGCCCACTGCGCGGGACTCGGCAAGGAGGTTACTTGCTTGCACAAGGCAACGTCCTAAAGTTTTCCGAAAACCCGCTCCGTGACAGCAGCAAGCTTGGGAACGGCGAGAGTTCGTGGCCGTACTTCAAGTACAGCCTATCCGTCTTTCCGCAGCACGAATCTGACCTCGAAGTTCAAAAGGCTCTCGCGAACGAGTTAGTCGCCGCGCTTCGACCCTACTGCTCCGACTTGGAACTGATTGCAGAGCCGTGGGCAGATAGAGCGCTATGACAGGCAAACTTCGACCAGAACCAGTCCTTCGCGCCCTGCATGATGTCGAACTACAGCCACTTATGGGACGGTACCGAGCCAGGCTGGGTACTTTTGCAGGTCCATCGCCAGAGATCGACCATCGCGGTGCTGTTTGATGAGCCCGGAGCGGCTCCTCTAGAAATCCAGGCACTACGCCGCGTGGTGCCCGAATTCACTGCACTGCCTGCCCAGCAAGCTGTCCTGCAGCTTCGCGGACGTCGGCGCATCGACCTCGGGGAAATGGAGCCCCGGGAAGCCCGAAGGCTGATTGAGAGGCTTCGGGACTGCGGCCTACGTGTGGAAGAGCAGGCGCTGGACCGCAGTGGTTACCTGCCGTTCAACGAAGTTTCGAAAATGGCACTGCTCATTGAAGATGAGGTTGAAGGTAGAGCAGTGGCAGCCGAAGCTTTGAGACAAGGAATCCCGGTTCGGCAGGTCGAGAGCTAACTCACTTCAGAAGGCTCGGCCACTCAAACGACCGGGACGAATGGCTGCTCTGGAGCAAACCCAACTTCCGCGTTGGGCCCGATGCCGACGTACGTCTTTCTTCGAAGCCGCCATTCAAGCTGCTACGCCAGTTTCAACTTGGCTCGATGTGCTCTCTCTAGAGCGAGAGCTTCGGGATGTTTGGCGAGCCACTTTTGATGCAGCACTGAATACGTCGAATGCCAGTTTCGATTCGCAAGCGGCTCCAGAAGCCCGAGGAGCTTTTCCACGCTTGAAATGGCATCGAGCTTGTTCAGTTCATGCGACCGAAGCGCCTCTACGACCTGCAACATGCAATCGGCCGCGCTATCAGGAGTGGTCATGTTCCATGCCCGCCCGTTAGCTATTCTGAAACCATGGGGGTCCATGTAGCCGTTGACGGGTCCGAAAGGTAGTGAAGCACATAGAACTACGCAGGTCCTCTTCTGGCCTCCCGAGCCATTGGCATCGACCCAGAGTTGCTGAAAGACATCGTTCTTCTGGCGCACGAACTTGCGAGACGTCACTTTGGTGAAGCCCTCGTTCTTCAAGAACGGCCAGAGGGTCCTTGAAATTTCGTGCAGGAGGGCGTCTGCCATTTCAGTTTTCTTGTGAGGTCAATCGTCAAAGTGGCTGTCAGCTTCCGGCCGGCTCGCGCCGCCAGATTTGACTGTCTGGCTTTCCCGAAGTCTTCCGATATCGGTAGCTTGTACGTCGTGCCGGCTTTGAGTTCTACGTCCGAGGGAAGCTTCGAATCATCTTGCTGCATTCACCAGAAGACACGGGACCGGCTGAAAAAAACAATACACGATTGAGTGCCCGACCTTCTGGCAGCTCGTTACTTACGGTGGGTCGCTTCACTCCATAAGCAGCGATCGCAATCTGGTCGCTATGCACACCATGACGAATCAGTCGGTCTTTCACGTCGATAGCTCGCCGTAATGACAGTTGATCGGGGTGCTTCTCGTCGCTTGATGCATTGCCTTCCAAAGTAACTCGATTGCCAGTTGCCTTCGCGTCGCACGCCACGGATTGAAGTGTCACCAAGTCATTTGGTTGAAGCTCTGTACTGTCCTTCAGGTAGTACAAGGCCCCTTCTGCCAGCACGATAGACGTTGATGAGGCAATGTGAGGGGCAAAAAAATGACTGCAATCAACCAACACGATACTCTGGGCATTTGCGTCTTTCTAAGAGCGACTCGGGGCTGATCGTCCGGTTCTGTTCGAATTTTGCCGAGCAAGGCTACGTTAGTGTTTCATGGAATGGTTCAGCCGCGACTTGAAATTCATCCTCGTAAACAACATAGCCAGGTCGCTCGCTACGCAAGATTTCAACCATCACATCGTGCGCTTCCAGTACCCGAGCCATTCCGTGCATCATGTTGATGTGCTGAGTTGCAGTGTCCTTGAACCAACTGAGTGCCACCTTCTTCGCGTGCGGTTTGGATGAGCGAGTGAAGCTCACGGGCTTGCGAAGATTTTTTCGGAACCAGTCTCGAAGTTCGTAGTAGTTCTCAACTTCGTGCTCCGAGAGCAACCCTTGTGTCTCGAGTTCTCCGAGTGCCTGAAACAAGCCCTGCCTTCTGCCAGAGTCGATGTCGTTGCTGTGGATTACAAAGCGAATGAACATGTCGATAAGGTTGATTGCTCGCGCCGAATGACCGGTGTTGGCCGGATTGTGCCGGTGGCACCGACTGCCTGGCCAGCGTTCAAAGAAACTCGATTACTAGCTTGAACGCCGAGAACGGTTCACGCTCTGGTCGCTTGTGTCGACGAAAGCAGGCGACAAAGTCCGTGTAGCCGTACGATTCACTACCATCGTCGGGGGAAAGGCTCAGGTGGACCTGGAAATCGCATCTGTCCGCGGCAGCAGCCGTCCCCAGGTCAATGGAGTCAAGGCTCCAGCTTCCTGCATCTCGAGTGAACAACTTCGCGAGTCGGAAGGCTGCTTCCCGCATGTCTTCGAAATGCGCAGCTACTAAGCTCAGGAGATTGACCGCATCGTCGGCGGGCTGCCCGTTGATTTCAGGCAGGAGGATTTCGATGCCACCAACTGCGTTGAAGAAGTAGTTTCCCGCGCCATCTGGTCTACCGTCTGCAATGCGGTACTGCAGCAAAGCTGGCCCAGCAGGAGGCACAGTTCCAGGGAAGTACTGCGCTTCAATAGCTTCATCCGACAGAGATTCAGGCTCCACTTTGCCTCCTTACGTCATCTGACTCGCCGCCGACCTGGCACGGGTGACGGAGAAGTGCGCACCCAAACTGGCATCCTCTTGGCAATTGTGCGCGCCGGCTTAACGACCGCTTTGGCCGCATCCTGCCACACCAAAGCCCACACTATCGGCCCTCCATGCGGCTATTCGGCTGCCAGAACGTCAAGCGCGGAAGCCTTCAGCCATTCGTCCGCGCACTCTTGTTCAAGCAGCCAATTGGCCAACTCCACAGCGCGTTCATGGCGTCGTGTGGCGAGATGTCCAATTGCTATCGTTGCACAGGACTGCTCCATTACAAAGTCTTCAACGAGAGCAACGAGGGTCTTGCTATCGACTTTGTCCCAATCCGGCTCCTCCGGGTACGTCAATTGGATCTGCTCCGCTAACGGTAGATTTCCAAGGTCAATTTGTCGGTGGTTCATGCGATGATTCCTCAATACGACAACGCCTTGCTCAATGTCCGGTTCTGGCCGACTGTAGCCTGTTGCGCTCGTGGAGAGTTTCGGGCCCCTGCGGGCGTTTCCTTGGGGCACAAAGCAGCCACTTGTTGCAACGCTCGGGCGAACACAGCTCAGCCGGCGTCGGCCACGCGCATTGACCGGTCAATCGGGCCGCACGCGACTTTCTGCGCTGATTTGGACAAGATGACAAAGTCGTGAAGTCTGCGCTGACCTGGTGCCCCGAGCGGCTCACCAAAAAGGCACAGCTCGCTGGGGGGATTCGATTCATAAGGCAACACAGGGACATAAACGTAGCCTGCCTTCAGTTCCGCTTGGATCTTGTATGGGTAAATCAAGTCCTTGAAATACATGACCACGTTGCCTGTACCACTGCTCCACGCGTAGCGGAGTTCGTAGGACCCCGCAGCCAAGTCATAGCCTGCAACCTTCCAATCCCAAACCCGGTCAGAGCCGATGGTCTGCAGCTTCGCAAATGCCTCGAATGGTGGCTCGGCCTTTCCGCCGCGAAGCAACAGGCGAGCCTGTTGTTTGCTATCGCCACTTTGTGGTCCGTATTGCACGATCGGGCCTGCGCATCCAGTCAGCGTCAACAGCATCCATATCAGTGGCATTCTTTTCACTTGAACTTTCCTCTTGTGTACGCGATGAATGAGGCTTGTTGCCGAACGACCGCATTTGGCCGAACGGGGATATCTCGCTAAGAATCGGAGATCGAGGGTAACGCCAATATTCGTTGCTTCGTTGTACCGTCGAAAAGCATCGATTGACCATCAACCTCGATCATGAAGTGATGGCCCTTGTCGGTAGAGAAGTGATGAGCGAAAACGGTCTTTCCCTCGTGCATGTATCCGCTCCCAGCATTAAGCCGGAGGAGTTCCTGATCCGCCGCCGCGCACACTGCCCGAATGTTTTTCATCCATACATGTTCGTTGGCCCTCGCTACCGCCTCCCGTTGTCCGCGGTCTGGGAGGGCTCTCGCTCTCAACTCCACCTGCTCACGCATTGCTGCGCGGGGAACGGCCAAAAGTTTGGGGTTCGACTTCAACCACGCTGCATTCAGCTGTTCGATGTTTTCCGTCTCATTCAGTCGATAAAAGCTCTCGGTGATCGCATCAAGTCGATCGCGTTCCGTGTTCTTTCCGAAGTAACCAGATGAGAAAAACTTGCGAATGCGTGAGCCCAGTGAATCGGCTAGGGATTCTCCTTCCTTTAGCAACACGAGATGCCGACGCGCGCCGATTGCGTCCAGTCCTTGGCGCACGAATGTCATTCCAGGCTCCGCGCGCTTGGAGTTGTAGAGGAACTGTGAGAACCCACCGTTCTCTACTTGACGCAGGTAGTAGTCTGCGTAGTAGCTAAGCCATGCGTTGCGCGAGATTTCCTCCTGTCGCAAATGCTCACCGCGCAAAGCGTTCACGAACGAGACATTCGACTCGATGACCGCAGAGGGATCTGAATCAGCTAGGCTCTCTTGGGAAACTACAACGACGTCGTCGGAGGCGAGGATGCGCATAGTCGGTCGAATAAAGGTTGTTGCCGAAAGTCTTCTGCTGACCGGGTGCCGCCGGCGGCATGCTACCTTCCGGACCGACACGGCTCGTTGGAATCATAGATGGATGATTGGCTCGAAAGACAAGCTCCGCTGGACCTGGCAGTAGCGAATGCCCTCATTGCTGCGACCCCGGAATGGTGGAATTCGGCGACCCTTGTCGCCGACCGGGAACAGCACGGCTCGCAGGAGCAGATGACCATCGTCATCACGTCGCCAGACGGCCTGCCCGAGCCGATTAGCCCGACCGAGGAAATCTACTCAAGCCTCTATGCGCTCGCTGACCTTTTCCGTGAGCGCGGAACTGTTTGGCGCTCTGCGTCGTACTCCGTCAACCAGACGGAAGGCGGTGACTGGAAGTACTCGGTTCAGTTCACCTACTAGCGAACTGGAGGGCGACGCCGACCGTCCGCTTGTGGCCGAATGCAGTCGGCCGCACCAATGTCGCGAACAGCCTTTCTCCTCACTGTCTCCACGCCCAGTGAGAAATCAAGCCTCCTACTACCAACCATGGCCAAAAGGAGAGAAGCCAGTTGCTGCTGACGACGTGTCCTTCAAGGAGGTGGGCACCATCAATCTCGACCTTAATTGGAAAGGAGCGGAAGCCGGCGCGGCCCCAGGACAGGGTGGCCCGATGGCGAGTTCCTTCATGCTCGAACTCGACCGAGTGCGTGCCGACAAGCTTGAACACTCCGCCTGTCTTGAGTAGGCATTTTTCGCCTAGAAACAAGTCGATGGATGCGGCTTGCCACAGCTTTCTAGCCAGAAGTGTTGAGGTCACGAAAAGCTTGGAGCCGTTCCATTCGGTTTCTGGGTTTGACATCTTTGTTGGCGTTATAGGTGCTGTCTGGTGTCACACAAGGCAGGTCGACGATGAAATTCCCAACGCATCGTCCCTGATGGGCGTCGGCCGATTTCTGGTGAATGTAGTCTGACTCGCTACCGGCCAGATGCCGAAGTTTGGCACGCCCCAAACAGAAAACAGCAACTGCTGCAAAGCGGCTGCTCGCAGCGTTTGCCGAGGATCAGTATGGCGCGGACGGATTTCCACCACGCAAAGACTTCGGCCGTCGTACCCCAAAGCCCCCACGGGCCGCGAAACACGCAGCCCGCAGACCAGCCGCTAGCCGCCGGTTTCAGGCGCTCCGTGTCGCGCCTTCTCGCTCATCTGGAACAACTCCCCAGCCTTGCGAGCCAGTTCAGCCGCAAGCCAAAGCAGGTTGTCCAGTCGTCGAGGCCCATCCCCGCTGCACCAGTCGATGTCTTCCCCGTGGCAGACCCACAGGAGAGCTTCGAGCTGAGAAAGGGTGTTTTCGAGAAGATCCGCCGGGTCCTGGGCGTTATCTTCGGAATCTACCGGCGTAGTTGGCCGGGCTATAGTCTTGGTAGCCATTTTTGTGCGGTTCTTTAGAGGGTTGCACGAACTTGGTTAGACGGCTGGGGTGCTCGCTACATCCCGGCCGTCGCCTTTTGATACCTCGCATCTGCATCGCTGCTTTCGCACCGACGACCTGCCGCGAGGCAAGCAGCCTTCAAACATCTCGGTGGTGGCTTGGTGTGTGCGCCTTTCTGCTCCCCTTGGTGGGGTATCGAGTGACAGGGGCATTCACTCTGGAGAAGAAGCCGACAAAGTAGCTGCTGCTACAGCACGAAGTCGCGAAGACTGCCAACAAATGCAGCTTCCGCAATGCGCCGTGCGCGAGCCTCGTGAGCCGATGCCGCAGCGGCTCCAAACGCACACGCCGATGGGGTGCCTTGCGCAGCGAAATAAAGGGGGAGGCCGAAGGCCGGAGGACATTCGCGGAGCAAGGTACCCCGTCGGCGTGAGCGCCGCACTGAATGAACCCGAACCCAAGCCCAAGCCTTAAGACATCCCGCGCGCCAGCAAGTGATCCACCAGCCGCCGCTGCGGAAAGCTCAGCGCCTCCTGCCGCGTGCACAGGTACATGCGGCGCGAGGCCCACGCATCGGTGAGGTTGATGAAGCGCAGCTTCATCTCCTTGCGATAGGTCACCGCGGCACCTTCGGGCAGGATGCCCACGCCCATGCCCGCTTCGATCATCCGGCACACGGCCTCGAAACTCTTCACCCGCACGCGCAGGCGCAGCACCTTGCGCGCGCTCATCGCAGCGTCTTCCATGGTGCGTGAGATGGCGGAGTCGTCCTCCAGGCCGACGAAGTCGTAGTCGAGCAGTTCCTCGAACGACACCTCGCGGCCACGCCACGGATGCTTCTGCCGCACGATGGCCACCAGCCGGTCGGTGCGGTAGGGAATGAAGTGCAACGCCGGGTCGGCCGCCTCGCTGGTGATGACGCCCACGTCGGCCTGCCGGTCGCGAATGGCCTGCACGATGTAGACGCTGCGGTGCTCCTCCACGCTCACGCGGATCTCGGGATAGCGCTGGCGGAAGCTCGCCACGTCGTCGGGCAGGAACTGGCCCATGGCCGATGCGTTGGCATGCAGTCGCACGCGGCCGGTGGCACCCTGCGCGTAGTCCGAGAGGTCGGCGCGCATGCGGTCGACGTCGCGCAATATCTGGCGCGCATGCACGGCCAGCGATTCGCCGGCGCCGGTGGGCGTCACGCCCCTCGAAGTGCGGTTGAGCAGCGCAACGCCCAGGTGCTCTTCGAGGATGGCCAGCCGGCGGCTGGCGGCCGACAGCACCATGTGGCTCTCGGCCGCGGCCTTCGACAGGCTGCCGTGCTCAATGGCGCGCAGGAAAAGCGCCAGCGAATCGAGGTCGGGTCTCATGGGGTTCGGGGTCGGTCTGCGAGGCCGACATTGTCGGGCCAGCAGGGGCCATGGCCTCGGCCGAAATACTTTCGGCGGATCGCGCCCGCAAGAGACAGATCTTCCGGAATGCGCTGCACTTTGCCCAAACGAAGAAGCACTTTCCGCGGGCGAAGCGGAAGAATCGTTGCTGTTCCGGCGTCTACCCCGCCGGGGCGTTCCGCGAGCCGGCCCTCTACCGGGGCCACGCCCGCATTCCAACGAGTCCTACCCGGAGTCTTTTTCAGTCATGGCATCCCACGAACTGGCCAGCGTTGCGCTGGACGACAAATACACGGCCACCGAAGGCCGGATCTACCTCAGCGGCATCCAGGCGCTGGTGCGCCTCATGCTCGTGCAGAAGTGGCGCGACCAGAAGGCCGGGCTGAACACCGCGGGCTTCGTCTCGGGCTACCGCGGCTCGCCGCTCGGCGGCCTCGACGAAGCACTGTGGAAGGCGCAGCCGCAGCTCGAAGCCAACGCCGTGAAGTTCCTGCCCGGCGTGAACGAAGAGCTGGCCGCCACCGCCGTCTGGGGCACGCAGCAGGTGCACCTGACAGGCGAGTCCGCCGTCGATGGCGTCTTCGCCATGTGGTACGGCAAGGCGCCGGGCGTGGACCGCTGCGGCGACGTGTTCAAGCACATGAGCCACGCGGGCACCTCGCCCAACGGCGGCGTTCTGCTGGTGGCGGGTGACGACCATGGCGCGTCTTCGTCGACGCTGCCCAACCAGAGCGACCACCTGTTCGCCGCGTCGATGATCCCGATGCTCTATCCGCAGAGCGTGGAGGAGTACATCGAGCTCGGCCTGCACGGCTTCGCGATGTCGCGCTTCGCGGGGCTGCCGGTGGGGTTCAAGGCGCTGGCGGACACGGTGGAGTCTTCGGGCTCCATCCCGGCCGGTGCGCTCGACGTGCACACACGGCTGCCTTCGGACTTCGTCTTCCCGCCCGGCGGCGTGCACGCGCGCCTGTCGACCGACACGCTAGGCGTGCAGGCGCGCAAGCAGGAAGCGCTGATGCAGGACTACAAGATCTACGCGGCCATCGCCTATGCGCGCGAGAACAAGCTGAACCGCGTGACCATCGATTCACCGAAGGCACGCCTCGGCATCGTGGCATCGGGCAAGTCGTACCGCGACGTGCTCGAGGCGCTGGAAGAGCTCGGCATCGACGCCGACGAAGCCGCGCGCATCGGCATCCGGCTCTTCAAGGTGTCGATGCCCTGGCCGCTGGAGCCCGACTCGATCCGCGAGTTCGCCGACGGGCTCGAGGAGATCCTGGTGGTGGAAGAGAAGCGCCAGATCGTCGAGTACCAGCTCAAGGAGCATCTCTACAACTGGCGCGAAGACGTGCGCCCGCGCGTGATCGGCAAGTTCGACGAGCAAGGTGAATGGGGAGCGCATCCGCGCGGAAAGTGGCTGCTGCCGGCCACGGCCGATTTCTCGGTGGCGCAGATCGCGCGCGTGATCGCGGGGCGCGTGGCGCGCTTTCACACCAGCGACCGCATCCGCATGCGGCTCGCCATCCTCGACGCGAAGGACGTGGTGCTCGGCAAGGCAGTCGCCACGCCCTCGCGCCCGGCCTGGTACTGCTCGGGCTGCCCGCACAACACCTCGACCAAGGTGCCCGAAGGCAGCCTCGCGCTCGCGGGCATCGGCTGCCACGTGATGGCCACCGCCATCTACCCCGAGCACAACCGCACGACCACGCACATGGGCGGCGAAGGCGCGCCGTGGCTCGGGCAGGCCTGGTTCTCCAAGCGCAGGCACGTGTTCGCGAACCTGGGCGACGGCACCTACTACCACTCGGGCTCGCTTGCCATCCGCGCGGCCGTGGCGGCGGGCGTGAACATCACCTACAAGATCCTCTACAACGACGCGGTCGCCATGACCGGCGGGCAGCCGGTGGACGGCCCCATCACCGTGCCGCGCATCGCGCACCAGATGGCCGCCGAGGGTGTGAAGCGCCTCGCGCTGGTGGCCGAAGACCCGACGCGCTGGGCCGACCGCAGCGTGCTGCCGCCGGAGCGCGAGGGCTTCGTGCTCACCGTGCACCACCGCGACAGCATGGACGCCGTGCAGCGCGAGCTGCGCGAGTTCGAGGGCGTCTCGGTGCTGATCTACGCCCAGGTGTGCGCCGCCGAGAAGCGCCGCCGCCGCAAGAAGGGCGAGTTCCCGCAGGCCGCGCGGCGCGTGTTCATCAACGACGCGGTGTGCGAGGGTTGCGGCGACTGCGGCGAGCAGTCGAACTGCACCGCGCTGCTGCCGAAGCAGACAGAACTCGGCCTGAAGCGCGCCGTGGACCAGAGCGCCTGCAACGCCGACGAGTCGTGCATCAAGGGCTTCTGCCCCAGCTTCGTGACGGTGGAGGGCGTGAAGCCGCGCAGGCAGGCACCGGTCGCCGCGAAGGCCGCAGCCGAAGAGGCGCCGCTGCCCGAGCCGAAGCAGCTCGCGCTCGAAGGCATGCACAACATCCTCATCACCGGCATCGGCGGCACGGGCGTCATCACCATCGGCGCGCTGATCGGCATGGCGGCGCACCTCGAAGGCAAGGGCGTGAGCGTGCTCGACATGACGGGCATGTCGCAGAAGAACGGCTCGGTGACCTCGCACGTGCGCATCGCGCGCGACGCGGCGCAGCTGAAGGCGCAGCGCATTCCCACCGGCGAGGCCGACCTGATCCTGGGCTGCGACATGCTGACGGCCGGCGCGCCCGACGCCATCGCGCGGATGCGGCCGGGCCGCACCTATGCGCTGGTCAACACCTTCGAGCAGCCGACGGGGCATTTCGCGCAGCAGCCCGACTGGCAGTTTCCGGCCGCACAGGTGCGCGCGCTGATCGAGGAATCGGTGGAAGGCCGCGCCGACTTCGTCGATGCGACGCAACTGGCCACGCGGCTCATGGGCGATGCCATCGCAGCCAACCTGTTCCTGCTGGGCTTCGCGTTCCAGAAGGGCTTCGTGCCGCTGTCGGCCGAGGCGCTGGACAAGGCCATCGAGATCAACGGCGTGGCCGTGAAGGCGAACCAGTCTGCCTTCCGCTGGGGCCGCAAGGCGGCGCTGGACCTCGCCGCGGTGACGCGAGAAGCCGCGCCGTCGAATGTCGTGACGCTGCAGCGGCCGCAGAGCTTCGAGGCACTGGTGACGGACCGCACCGCCTTTCTCACGGCCTACCAGAACGCCGCGTACGCACAACGCTATGCCGAGCTGGTGGAGCGCGTGCGCGCGGTCGAGCAGCGCGAGCGCGGCGGCAACCTGCTGGCGAAGGCCGTGGCCTCGGGCCTCTTCAAGCTGATGGCCTACAAGGACGAGTACGAGGTCGCGCGGCTCTACACCGACAGGCGCTTCATGGAGAAGCTCAGCGAGCAATTCGAAGGCAAGCCCGTGCTGCGCTTCCACCTCGCACCGCCGGTGCTCGGCCGCCGCGATGCCGAGGGCCGCGCGATGAAGACCAGCTTCGGGCCGTGGATGATGAGCGGGTTCCGCGTACTCGCAAGGCTGCGCGGCCTGCGCGGCACGGCCTTCGACGTGTTCGGCCGCACGGCCGAGCGGCGCATGGAGCGGCAGCTCATCGAGGACTACCGCGCGATGGTCGAGGACCTGCTCGCGCGCTTCGGCAGCATCGACTTCGACACCGCGCTGTCGTTGGCGCGGCTGCCCGAGCAGATACGTGGCTTCGGCCATGTGAAGGAAGAAAGCGTGGTGGCAGCGCGGGTGCGCTGGCAGGCGCTGGCGAAGCAGCTGGAACGCTCGCCGCGACGGGAGGAGCTCAGCGTCGCCGCCTCATGACGGCCGGGCCGTGGCTGCGGCGGGGAGCGCGGGCAATGCACCGTCGCCCCGCAGCCATGGCCGGTCGGCCAGCGCGAGCAGTTCGCGGTCGCCCCGGCTGTCGCCGTAGGCATAGAGCACCGCAGGTTGCTCGCCCGCGAGCCACTCCCGCAGGCGTCGCACTTTCTCGGGGCCCCAGCAGTTGGCCGAGGCCAGCCGGCCCGAAAAGCGTTCGCCGACAAATTCGAGCTCGGTCGCCAGCACCGCGTCGAAGCCGGCCTGCGCCGCCCATGGACGGAGATAGATCGACGGCGATGCGCTGATCAGCACCAGCCGATGCCCCAGTCGCTTGTGCTCCTGGACCCTCTCGAGCATTTCCGGACGGACCAGCGCCGGCAGCTCCCGGGCGGCGAAGTTTCGCGCGGCTTCTTCCAGCTCATGGCGCGTCATGCCGCCGAGGGTGGCCGAGAGGAAATGCGCCTTGGCGACGCCGCGGTCGCATGCCCCGGTCCATGCGCCGAAGAGCCACGGGGCCGAGCGCGCCACGCCAGCGGCGAACCCTGCGCGGCCAGCCACGCCCCGCACGAAATCCTGCAGGCTGTCGCGGGTGGTGATGGTGCCGTCGAAGTCGAAGGCAGCTAGGGTGTAGGCGTCTGGCATCCGGAGGGGGTCTGCGGCCCTAGAGACGGAGGGCCAGACCACGGGCAAGTCTAGCGACGCGGGCCTCCTCGCGGGATCAGGGCAAAATTTCGCTCGCCGCGCCGGTCGACCCCGTCGCTCCCTTCATGCCACCCACCACGCCCGAACCGCCCGTTCCCCCGTCCCGCCCTCGCCTGCGCTACCGCACCGTGGTCGCGTGGGCGGCCGCCTGCGCGCTCGCGCTGCTGCTGATCGGCCTCGCGGGCCAATGGGCCGCGCGCCGCGAGGCGAACTTCCAGGCCGACTCGATCCGGCGCGCCATGGAAGTCCACGTGCTCGGCCTGCGCGATGCCGCCGGCAAGTACAGCTATCTTCCCTTCACAGCCGGACTGCATCCGCTCGTCCTGGCCGCGCTGGACCATCCGGGCGACGCTGCCGCGAAGCAGCGCGCCAACCTCTACATCGAGGGAGTGAACCGCCGCGCCGGCTCCGACGCGCTCTACCTGATCGACATGCAGGGCCTCACGCTGGCGGCCAGCAACTGGGCAACGCCGCAGAGCTTCGTCGGCCAGTCATATGCCAACCGGCCCTACTTCATCGACGCCCGCGCGGGACGCAACGGCCTGTTCTACGGCGTGGGCCAGACCACCGGCGAGCCCGGGCTCTTCATCTCCACGCCAGTGCGGGGCGAAGACGGCGAGGTGCGGGGCGTGGTGACGGTCAAGGTCAGCCTGCGGCAGCTGCAGGAGGCCTGGACCTTCTCGCGCGACCCCATCCTGCTGACCGACGCGCGCGGCATCGTGTTCCTGAGCTCGGTGCCGTCGTGGCTGTACCAGTCCACGCGCCCCCTGAGCGTCGCCGAGCTCGACAGCATGCGGCGCGACCAGCAGTACGGCATGCGCGCCGGTTTTCCGGCGGTGCCGTGGAAGGTGGAACGCGAGGAAGCCGCGCATCGCTACCTCGTGCGCACCGACATCGGCGGCCGGCCGCGCCAGTTCCTCGCGGTAGACGAACGCCTGCCCGACCTCGGCTGGACGCTGACCGTGATGGCCGACCATTCCGAAGTCGCCGTCGCCCGCGAGCGGGCCTGGATGCTGGGCCTGCTGTGCGCCGTCGTGCTGCTGCTGGCCGGCCTGTACTGGCAGTTGCGCGAACGGCGCTTTGCCGAACAGCGCAACGCGCGGCGCGACCTGGAACTGCGCGTGCGCGAACGCACCCACGAGCTCGACGAGGCCCACGCCTTCCGCAAGGCGATGGAAGACTCGCTGCTGGTGGGCATGCGCGCGCGCGACCTGGAAGGCCGCATCATCTACGTCAACCTCGCCTTCTGCGAGATGACGGGCTACAGCGCCGACGAACTGCTCGGCCGGCTGCCGCCCTACCCCTACTGGCACCCCGACGACGTGACGCAGCACTGGCGCCAGTACGACGCCATGATGAGCGGCCAGCCCGCGCGCGCCGGCTTCGAGTCGCGCCTGCGGCATCGCGATGGGCACGAGGTGATCACCATGGTCTACACCGCCGCGCTGATCGATGCCGACGGCAGGCACAGCGGCTGGATGAGCTCGGTGGTGGACATCACCGAGCAGAAGCGCGCCGAGCTGCGCCAGCGCCAGAACGACGAGCAGCTGCAGCACGCACAACGCCTCGCCAGCCTGGGCGAGATGGCTTCCACGCTGGCCCACGAGCTGAACCAGCCGCTGATGGCGCTGAGCAATTTCGCGAGCGCCGCCAAGGCCTTTGCCGAACAGGGCAACCAGCAGCTGCTGGTGAGCAGCCTCGACGAGACCATGGTGCAGGCCCAGCGCAGCGCCGAGATCGTGCGGCGCATCCGGGGCTTCGTGCGCCAGCGCACCGTGGGCACCGAAGATTGTTCCGTGGCCGCGCTGGCCGGCAACGCGCTCGCGCTGCTGCAGGGCGAGATCCGCATGCGCCAGGCGCGCGCCGCGCTTCGCGTTCCGCCGGACCTGCCCGAGGTGCGCGGCGACCGCGTGCTGCTCGAGCAGGTGCTGCTGAACCTGCTGTCGAACAGCCTTCAGGCCATGCAGGCCGTGCCGCCGGAACAGCGGCTGGTGGAGATCGAGGCCGCTCTGCAGGACGGGCGCATGCACATCCGCGTGGCCGACCGCGGCCCGGGCATCGACGCGGCGGTGGCCGACCAGGTGTTCGCGCCCTTCTTCACCACCAAGGCTGGCGGGCTGGGACTGGGCCTGAACATCTGCCGCACCATCGTCGAGGCGCATCGCGGCCGGCTGTTCTTCGCCGACCGGCCCGGCGGTGGCACAGTCTTCACCCTCGAGCTGGAAATATCTTCGCCATGACTGCCGTGAACACCATGAGCGCTCCCGCCAACAACCTGTGCATCGTGGACGACGACGAGGCCGTGCGCCGCTCGCTCGGTCTCCTGCTGCTGTCGCGCGGCTACGCGGTGCAGACCTTCGCCTCGGGCGAGGCCTTCCTGGAGGGCGCCGACCTGCAGCGCGCCGGCTGCGTGATCATGGACCTGCGCATGGACGGCGCGAGCGGCCTGCAGGTGTTCGACGCGCTGCGCGCGCAGGACAGCCCGCTGGTGGTGATCTTCCTGTCCGGCCACGGCGACATTCCCATGGCCGTCGAGGCCGTGCAGAACGGCGCCTTCGGCTGGCTGGAGAAACCCTGCAACGACGAGCGCCTGCTCGACACCATCGCCCGCGCCCTGCAGCAGGCCGGCGAGATCGGCGCCCGCCGCCAGGCCCGCCAGGCCGCGCAGGCGCTGTGGGACAAGCTCACGCCGCGCGAGATGCAGATCGCCCGCCTCGTGGCCGAAGGCAAGCCCAACAAGCAGATAGCGCAGGAACTGGCGCCGCTGGAGCAGCGCACGGTGGAAACGCACCGCGCGCATGTGTTCGCGAAGCTGGGGCTGGCGAACAGCCATCAGCTGGATCGGTTTCTGCGGGAGCATGCGCTGTAGGCATCGCGGGTCGTTGGCCCTGTCGCCAAGGCATGCGGCGGGCCCGATCTAGGTATTTACCCTTGCGTACCGATACGTAGCCACCCCGCGCCCAGCTACGGACGACAGCGCGGCGCCAGGGGGACAGACTCGGCCGAACGGCCTCCGCGTGACTTTTTTCTTAACGCGGCGGGCCCCAGCCAGAGACAAGGACCCCTTTCATGACCGCCACCGCAAGCGCGGCCGCCGGCGCTTCCAGCGCCGACACGGCACCCGCCACCAGCAGCAACACTCCCTACACCTTCGAGGAAAAGCGCAAGCGCATCTTCGCCATCTTCGCGGCCTCGTCCGGCAATCTGGTGGAGTGGTTCGACTTCTACGTCTACGCCTTCTGCGCCATCTATTTCGCGCCGGCCTTCTTCCCGAAGTCGGACCCGACCGTCCAGCTGCTGAACACCGCCGGCGTGTTCGCCGCCGGCTTCCTGATGCGCCCGATCGGCGGCTGGCTGTTCGGCCGGCTCGCGGACCGCAAGGGTCGCAAGACCTCGATGGTGACCTCGGTCGTCATGATGTGCGTGGGCTCGCTGGTCATCGCCTGCCTGCCCACCTATGCGCAGATCGGCGCGGCCGCTCCGGCGCTGCTGCTGGCCGCGCGGCTGCTGCAGGGCCTGTCGGTCGGCGGCGAGTACGGCACCACCGCCACCTACATGAGCGAAGTGGCCATGCGCGGGCAGCGCGGCTTCTTCTCGTCGTTCCAGTACGTCACGCTGATCGGCGGCCAGCTGCTCGCGGTGGTCGTCGTCGTGGTGCTGCAGCAGGTGCTGGACGAGGCCGAACTCAAGGCCTGGGGCTGGCGCATTCCCTTCGTGCTGGGTGCCGTGGCGGCCGTGGTCGCGCTCATGCTGCGCCGCACGCTGACCGAGACCGCGAGCAACAAGACGCGCGCCGCCAAGGGCGCGGGCACGATGCGCGAGCTGTTCACGAACCACAAGCGCGCCTTCTTCGTGGTGCTGGGCTACACGGCCGGCGGCTCGCTGATCTTCTACACCTTCACCACGTACATGCAGAAGTACCTGGTGAACTCGGCCGGCATGTCGATCAAGACCGCCAGCAACGTGATGACGGCGTGCCTGTTCATCTACATGTGCATGCAGCCGCTGTTCGGCGCGCTGTCGGACCGCATCGGCCGGCGCAGCAACATGCTGCTGTTCGGCGCCCTGGGCGCGTTGATGACGGTGCCGGTGCTGAGCAACCTGCAGAACGTGAACAGCCCGCTGGCGGCCGGCCTGCTGATCACGCTGGCTCTGGCGGTGATCAGCTTCTACACCTCGATCAGCGGCATCGTGAAGGCGGAGATGTTCCCGCCCGAGATCCGCGCGCTGGGCGTGGGCCTCTCCTATGCGGTGGGCAACGCGATCTTCGGCGGTAGCGCCGAGTACGTGGCGCTGGGGCTGAAGTCGATCGGGCACGAGTCGTACTTCTACTGGTACGTGACGGCCATGATGGTCGTGGCGTTCACCGTGAGCCTGCTGCTGCCGAAGCAGGCGACCTACCTGCACCACGACAAGTAAGGCACGCGGGCAGACAGGGGCGTCATCGCCCCACCGGGAGGCTTGCCACCTCCCGACGCGGTATCCCTGGGAAAGCTTTTTCGAATCGATCGATCCACCAGAAAGCATGAGGGTAAAGCCATGGCGAGACGGATGGTCCACAACGCGACGATCACCCTGAAGCTGCCGTTCGACCTGGACACCGAAGCGAAGGTCAAGGCCCTGCGGGCCGCCGGCGTTCCGGTGGACGCGGAAGGCAACGCGCGACAGGGTTTTCTCTTCGTGCGATCGGGTGACGGCTACCGCAGCCAGGTCAACATCTTCAGGTGGTTTCCCGACGAGGTGGGACAGATCTCGCGCGACGCGGCGAACGTGCCCACTCCCCCGCGCGAACGCCGTCCCGCACCGCCGCCGGGCAACACGCTCGATCACTGGCTGGCGCAGATCCTGACCGCGCCCATCCCCAGCCACGACGCCGCGCTGCAGTACGAGCCGGAAGTCCCGCAGCCCGCTGCCGGCTGAAGCCCGCGAGGGCCGCCGAGGCTAGAGCTGGATGCTCTCGAAGCTCCTGACGAGCACCAGCCCCTCGCCCACGCGCGGCTGGCCAGGGCTGGCGATGGTGTCGGCACCCCGGACCAGCGCGCCGAAATCGAGCCCCGACTGGGCTTCGATCTTCTCGATGGGCACGCGCCACTGGTTCACGTCCACCGAGGCCAGGGCCTGCGGCGTGCCGAGGCTGCGCCGGGGCTCCGAGAGCAGCTTCGACTGATCGGCCACCAGCCCCACGGCCCTGGGGCCGGCCTGCCCTTTCCAGACCACCACCTTGAAGAACGACGATGGGATCTGCACGTCGTCCGCCCAGAGGTCGATCTTGTCGTCGAAGATCGGTCCCTGGAAGACGACCAGCCTGCGCCGCACGTCGCCCGCGAGCGTGCCGTTCTCGAGCACGTAGCGCTCCAGCCCCTGCCAGTAACGCGCGCTCTGGTTGAACCTGAAATGCTGGGGCGAGCAGTTGGTGAAGTGGAATGTGTCGGCGTTGGCGCGCGCGGCGTCTTCGGCGGAGCCCCAGGTCGGATCGGTGCGCCGCGTGAGGTGGCCGCGGTCGAAGTAGGTCGACCACGCCGAGTAGAAGGTCTGGTCGAGCACGAAGCTCGCGCTGACGCGCGGGTCCTTGAACCAGATCTCGCCTTCGGAGGCGTTGGGCTGGCCGGTCTTCCTGTCGATTTCCAGATAGGTCTCGCCGTCGATGTTGGTCGCCGTGAAGAGCGCGATCCGCTTCGACTTGTTCAGCTTCAGGCTGAAGTGCTCGTACTTCAGCTCGCCTTCGGCGGCGTCGGGCTCTTCCGCACGCAGCGGGGCGACCTGTTTGGCCAGGGTCTGGGACGGCCGGGGCAGCGGCAGCGCCAGCCCCGGAATGAACGCCGAGTCGTAGCCGTTGCGGTTGCCGTAGTCCTGGTCGACCTGCACGGCTTCGGCGCCGCGGGCCAGCACCTTCGGCTGCACGGAAGCGGAGGCAAGCGAGGACTGGGAGGCTCCGATGACGACCGGCTGCGCCTGCACCGCCTGCCCGATGCTGATCGTCAATTCGATGGGCACGGTCAGCCGGATGGAATTGGAAGGCGATGCGCTGCTCTGGGTGTCCATGGTGTGAAGCTCCGTGGTTGGATTCGTGATTTCGACTTCCTTGGCTTCCTGCGTCGAGGGCCGTGGCGGCGAACGCCTGCGGTCGCTCCCCGCGGCCGGTGCGGCGCCAGGGTCTCCCAGCGCGAGCGCCTCGCGCAGCAATGCCTGCCATTGCGCCGGCAGGCCGCTCATGCGGCTTGCGAGATCCCTGTAGATGGCACTGATGCGAACGCCTTCGTTCACGTTCACCGGCACCTTGTTGCCCAGGGCATTCCTGTCGATGAACGGCTCGCCCCAGTGGTGAAGGGCGACCAGTTGCCAGTCGTCGTTGAACACCGGCGAGCCCGAAGAGCCCTGCTCGGTGTCGGTTTCGTACAGCAGCGTGCGGTCGGTGCGCGCCGTCAGGATGTTGTTGCGCACGGTAATCATCTTGGGCCAGCCCGATGGGTGCTGGACGATGTTCGTGTTCATCCCGAGCACATGCTTGTCCGGCTGGTCCGACAGCGCGCAGAAGCCCAGGTCACCGGCCTCGGCCTCGCCGGACTGCCTGCGGCCGAGCGCGACGAGGGCATAGTCGAGCTGGTCGTCGGGCGAGAACAGCGCGAAGCGGTCGGGGTCGAGCAGGAAGGTGGTCGTGGGCTTCGGCACGCCGCGTTCGTCGAGCTCGCGGAAGAAGGTCACCTGCGTGCCCCGCGCCGCCGACTCGTCCTGGATGACATGGCGGTTGGTGATGAAGAGCGCGGGGCTGACCATGAAACCCGTTCCGATCTCCGCCTTGGTTCCGTAGTTGACCTCGACGTAGCCAACGGCCCTGGCGCTGCGGGCGCCCTGCGACAGGAAGCTGGCGCGCTGGAAATCCTCGGTGGCGCCGGTGATGGATTCGGCCCCGCTGGACGACATGAGCGTGCGATGCCGCATCGCGTAGGCGCGAGAGCGATCGACGTCGGGTTCGGCATCGCGCCAGCGGCCTTCGGCCACCAGCGTCCTCACCTGTTCGCGCTCTGCCGAAGTGCGCTGCAGGCTGGCCTTGAAGGCATCGATCGCTTCTTCGTCCACGGCGGTCCTCCTCGTGAAGGCGCGCGGTCCGGATGTGAACCGCGCGGTTGCGGCTCATTGAAGCGGCGGATGGCGTCAGCCGGATGACAGTCCGGCCGGGCTAGGCGTTGGTCCGATCGAGTCCGCGGGAAGGGCGACAGTGGCCGGCATCGAGGCGGTACCCTGAGCGGTTTTTTTCTCCCTGGCCTCTACCAGCGCCGAACCACTGTCGGGGCGCAGTGTGCGTGCGCCGGGTGAATTCGCAGTGAAGTTCAGGAGGGAGTTCCGTGAAACGATACCTGCCGTCCCGCTTCATGCAACTCGCAGGCCGGAATCCACCGGGCAAGCCGCTGCGCTTCGGAAAAGAAAAAGCGCTGTCGGCACCGCCCCGGTTTCCGGGCGATGCCGACAGCGCCGATGTGCTCTCGCGTTATTCCTGCGGCTCGAGCGCCACTGGAGCCGCCGGAACACCCTTCTTCCGGGCCTGCAGAACGAAGGAAACCACCTGCCAGACGACGAAGACCGCGATCAGGCTCAGCAGCGTGCCGCTGATCGGGCGGGTGACGAAGGTGCCGAAGCTGCCGCGGCTCAGCAGCATCGCGCGGCGGAAGTTCTCTTCCAGCATCGGCCCGAGGATGAAGCCGAGCATCAGCGGCGCCGCATCCAGCTCGAGGCGCATGAACATGTAGCCCATAAAGCCGAAGGCCGCGGTGATGAACACGTCTTCCAGGTTGTTGTTCACGCTGTAGGTGCCGATGCAGCAGAAGAACAGGATCGACGGGAACAGCACGGCGTACGGAATCTTGAACACCGACAGCCAGTAGCGCACCAGCGGCACGTTCAGCACGAGCAGGAAGACGTTGCCGATCCACATGCTGGCCACCAGGCCCCAGAACAGCTCGGGATGGCTGCCGATCATGTTCGGCCCCGGCTGGATGCCCTTGATGATGAAGGCGGCCAGCATCAGCGCCATGACGGCGTTCTCGGGAATGCCGATGCTCATCAGCGGAATGAAGCTGGTGCGCGCGGCCGCTTCGTCGGCTGCCGCCTGTCCGGCCACGCCTTCGATGCAGCCGGTGCCGATCTCGTCCTTGTACTTGCTGACCTTCTTGTCGATCGCATAGGCCGCGAACTGCGCAATGGTCGGGCCGCCGCCGGGCAGGATGCCGAGGAAGGAGCCGACCACGCTGCCGCGCAGTGCGCTCGGAATGATCCGCTTGAACTCCGCCCAGGTGGGAATCAGGTTGATCTTGCCGTTGAAAGGCGAGCGCTCTTCACGGGAGTCGAGGTTCTTGGTGATCTCGGCAATACCGAAGCAGCCCAGCGCGATGCTCACGATGCCGACGCCGTCCACCAGGAAAGGCAGGTCGAGGGTGAAGCGCTGCATGCCGCTGTTCACGTCGGTGCCGATCGTTCCGAGCAGCACGCCGATCATGCACATGGCCAGGCCGTTGAGCAGGCTGCCCGTGGTGACGAAGCTCACGCACACGAAGCCCACCAGCATCATCGCGACGTAGTCGGCGGGGCCGAACAGGAAGGCCACCTCGCCGAGCACCGGCGCCAGGAACGACAGCACGAGGATGGCGACCGTGCCGCCGATGAAGCTGGAGAAGCCCGCCGTGAACAGCGCCAGGCCCGTCTGCCCCTTGAGCGTCATCGCGTACCCGTCGATACAGGCCACGATGCTGCTGGCATGCGGGATCTTCATCGTGATGGCACTCACGCTGTCGCCGTACTGCGCACCGTAGTAGATGCCGGCCAGCATGATGAGCGCGCCGGTCGTGGGAATGGAGTACGTCAGCGGCAGCAGCAGGCTGATGGTGGCCAGGGGGCCCAGGCCGGGCAGCAGGCCGACCAGTGTGCCCACGGTGCAGCCGATGGCGCAGAACATCAGGTTCTGCCACGTCAGGGCGTGCGAAAAACCAAACGCCAGGTTGTTAAGGACTTCCATCGTCGTCTCCTCAGTACAGCGGCAGGTTCAGGCCGAGGAGCTTCTGGAGGGCCAGCGCCATCACGATCAGGCCAGCCGAGACCTTGACGTTGCGCACCCACGAGTACGAACTGCCGGCGAACGCCGAACAGAACACCATGAAGATGATGCCGGCGATCATGTTCAGGAAGGTGGAGATCAGCGCGAACCCGCAGAGGCTCGCGAGGATGAGCGAGATGTTCTTGTAGTTGAAGTCCAGCCGCACCGGCGCCACGAAGAACGACCGGATCACGGTCGACACGGCGATCACCAGCAGCATGGCGCTGACGAGTGCGGGGAACAATCCCGGCCCCGCGCGGCTCAGGTCTCCAATGGGGTAGCGAAGCGCCGTAAGGCCGAAGGCCAGCGCGATTGCCATGAGGAAGAGCCCCCTGACAAGATTTCTGTTTCTCATACGTTCCCGATGTACTGGGTTATTGAATACCGCCGGCGCAGGTGAAATCCGGCCGGTTCCGTCTCCATCCGGATGGAAATCCGGACGATGGGATGCTCTCGGGCGTAGCTGATCGCTGTCTGACGAAGGCGTGAGGGGAACTACGTATCCCGCGAAGCCTGACGGCGCGGCTTCGCAGGCTCTGGAGGCAGGAGCAGGTAGCGCGGGTGCGGGAAAAAGGTGCCCCAAGGAGCCGGAAGCCGCCGGATCCGGCGGTATAGCTCTTTTTTCTCAGTGACCTTCTGCACTGGCAGCCAGGCTCCGATTTGCTTAACTTCCCGGGCATACGCAACAACCCAGGGGAGCGATCAATCATGGCAGTGGACATGTTCATGCGCGTTGAAGGCGCGAACGGCGAATCGAAGGACTCGAACCACAAGGAGTGGAGCGACATCAAGTCGTTCGCGTGGGGCGCGACGCAGCCCGGCAACATGGTCAGCGGCGGTGGCGGCGGAGTCGGCAAGGCCAGCTTCAACGACCTGCAGGTTCTGGCTCGCATCGACAAGGCGGCACCGTCGGTCATGAAGAACTGCGCCAGCGGCAAGCACCTGAGCAAGGTGGAGGTGTCGGTGTGCAAGGCGGGGGGCTCGCAGATCGAATACACCCGCGTGACGCTCGAAGAGGTGCTGGTGACCTCGGTGCAGTACACGGCCGAGCAGGGCTCGGACGCGGTGTTCGTGCAGTACGCGTTCCAGGCCGCGAAGGTGAAGCAGCAGTACTGGGAGCAGACCGACAAGGGCGGCAAGGGCGCCGAGACGGTGCTGGCCTGGAACATCAAGGAGAACAAGGAAACCTGATTCCCTCCGTCGGCCGAGCGTCAGGATGACCCGCAGTTTCATCGCCCACAGCTCGCTGGGCGAGCGCCTCAAGTTCCGTTCGATGACGGGACAGGAGCGCATCTCCACCCTGTTCGAGTCGCGCGTGCGACTCGTGAGCGACATGCAGGGCATTTCGCCGAAGCGACTGCTCGGCGAGGACATGACCATCGAGATCAATCTCGCCACCGAACTGGGCGGACCGGGCCTGCGCTTCCTCAGCGGCCAGGTCGCGCGCTTCGCCTGCGTCGGCAAGGACGACGGCGACATGTGCGTGTACGAGGCCACGCTGCGGCCGTGGCTCTGGTACGCCACCCGCCGGTCGGACTTCAGGATCTTCCAGTTCAAGACGGCGCCGCAGATCCTGCAGGAGGTGCTGGCACCCTACGGCTTCGCCATCGACGCCAGGCTGGGCGGCAACTACCGCACCTGGGAGTACTGCGTGCAGTACGCAGAGACCGACTTCAACTTCGTCAGCCGGCTGATGGAGCAGGAAGGCATCTACTACTTCTTCTCGCACGCCAAGGGCAGCCACCAGCTGGTGCTGTGCGACGGCCCCGACTCGCACGCCGACCTGCCCGCCGGACCGGCCAAGGTGCCCTATCACGCGGGCGTGCTGGCTGCGCAGATCCTGGAGCAGGACTTCATCGACACCTGGCATCACGGCGAGGACATCGCCCCGGGCAACTTCGCGGCCGACGACTACGACTTCAGGAAGCCCAACGCCGAGATCGACACCCTGCGCCGCCAGCCTGCGGGCCACAGCCACGACAGCTTCGAGATGTACGACTGGCCCGGCGGCTACACCGAGATGGGCGACGGAGAGGACTACGCACGCCTGCGGCTGGAGCAACTGACCGGGCGCCGCGAGCTGGTGAGTGCCGAAGGCAACCTGCGCCACATGGCGCCCGGCTACCTGTTCGAGCTGGCGCGCCATCCGAACGCCGAGGACAACCGGCGCTACCTGATCGAGGCCGTCACCTACGACTTCCAGGAGAACGCCCTTCGCGTGGTGGGCGCCGCCGACGCGCCGCACCGCGAATCGACCAGCAGCACCAGCTACCGCCAAGGCTTCGAGGTGCTGCCCGAAGGCGCACCCTACCGCACCGCGCGCGTCACGCCGCGCCCGCGCACCACCGGCCCGCAGACCGCCGTGGTGGTGGGCCCGGCCGGCGAGGAGATCCACACCGACGAGTACGGCCGCATCAAGGTGCAGTTCCATTGGGACCGCCACGGCAGGCGCGACGAGAACTCCTCGTGCTGGATACGCGTGTCGCAGACCTGGGCCGGCAGCAGCTACGGCGCGATGCACATCCCGCGCATCGGCCAGGAAGTGATCGTCGACTTCCTCAACGGCGACCCCGACCACCCCATCGTCACCGGCTGCGTATACAACGCCGCGCAGATGCCGCCGTGGGAACTGCCGCGCCACAAGACCCAGACCGGCTTCCAGTCGAACTGGAGCAAGGGCGGCGGAGGCAAGCACATGCTGCGCTTCGAGGACAGCCGCGGCACCGAGCACATCGAGCTCTCCACCGACCACGGCAACACCCACCTGCACATGGGCTACCTGATGAACCAGGGCTCGGGCGTGCAGCGCAGCTACGGCTTCGAGCTGCGTACCAACGAGTGGGGCTCGATCCGCGCGGACAAGGGCCTGCTGCTGACCACCTACACGCAGGACTTCGCGCAGAAGACCTCGCGCGACAACCCCGACGGCCACGAGCACATGGGTGCCGCGCTCGCACAGAGCAGCGCGCTCATGCAGGCGGCGGGACAAGCCGTGGCCGCCACCAAGTCGCTGGTCAGCGCCATGGCGCAGGGCAAGAACCAGCTGCTCTCGGGACTGGTGCAGGGCGTGCAGTCGGTGGGCGGCATCTCGCAGGCCATCACCGCGCTGGCCGCAGGCGGATCGCCCGAGGCCGGCGTCTCGGACGACCCCGACCCGGCCATGGCCGATGCGCAGCAGATGCTCGACCTCTCGCGCAGGATCGACAAGCCCGTGGTCTCCATCGTGAGCCCCGAGGGCCAGACGATGATCAGCCCCCGGCCCATCGTCATGAGCTCGGGACAGAGCGTGTCGATGCGCTCCACCTCGGCGATGACCATGACCACCGGCGCGCAGCTCACGCAACTGGCCGCCAAGGGCATGTTCACGCAGGTGAGCGAGGGCGGGCAGGTCAACGTGGTGTCGGACGGCGACATCGTCTCGCACGCGAGCGCCGGTGCGATCAACCTCGTTTCGAAGACCGACGCCTCGGTGACCTCCACCACGGCCAACGCCAACCTCACCGGCCAGAAGTCGGTGCTCGTGCAGGCGGCCGAGCAGGACGTGTTCGTCACGGCAAAGACCAGCATCTCGCTGATCTGCGGCAAGTCGTCGATCGTGCTGCTGGCGGACGGGACGGTGAAGATCAACGGGGTGAAGGGGTTGGTGAACTTCACGGACAACCTGGATCAGCGGGGCGGAAAGATTTTCCTGAACTGCGAAGCGCCCATCGGTAGCCAGGCTGAAGAAGCCGTGGTGGAGGAAGCTGTGCCGGTGGCGCCCGCGGCGGCGGCCACGTCGGCCGGCGCGTCCGAGAGCGCCGTACCCGCCGCCGCGCCGCCTGGCTACGTGACCACCGGTCTTGGCAAGGGCGTCGATGCCATCTCGGCGCGATCGCCCACGCTGCAGAACCAGATCAAGTTCCTGCAGGGCCAGGGATGGAAGATCGGCTATGGAGCCGCGGGCGGCGGCACATATGCCAACACCAATCCCGGCGTCAAGCGCATCGTGATCGACAGCAACGAGAAGAGCGACCCCTACAGGACCACCGCCTCGCTGTCGCACGAGGTCGGGCATGCGGTCTACTCGTACAAGTTCAAGCCTGATGTTTCCTCGAAGAGCGCCTTCGTCAACAGCATGCTCAGCTCCGAGGGCGAGGCCGCGCTGAACCAGATCCAGGTGCAGCGCGAAGTCTGGGGCGCGGCCAAGGTCGACATCCTCAAGGGAGCGAACCCGACGAACGTGGCCGCGTTCAACGATGCCTACAACGTCATGGTCAAGGGCGGTACCCGGGAGGCCGCGCGAGCCGCGGCCGGCAGCTACTACGGCACGCTCAACACCTCGACCACCGGCGAGCAATACACCCTGTACTACGGCAACTCCTACGACAAGACCCATGGCGGCAAGCACTGAACCCGTGAATCCGCAGGCCACGGCCATGACGCTCTGGCAGGCCATCGAAGCGCTGGCGGCGCAACTGCCGTTCTCCACGCAGAAGGTCGGCCGCACGCTTTCCACCACCCTGAGCGACACGCACGCGGAGGGCGGCGACGTATTCCGCTTCTTCGAGGGCACGCCGGTGCGCCTCGGGGATGGCACCGAGCTCGCACGCATCGACCTTCGCATCAAACGCGAAGGACCGCACCCGGGCTTCCTGGTTCTCGAACTGGGTGGGCGCTGCGTACCGATGGCCGAGGTTCGCCAGCACTACGCGAAGCTGGAGATCACCGGAGTGCCGCGCGGCCGGTCGCTCGACGAGGCCACCACCCATACCGCCACGCTCGGCTGGGGCCGGCTGTCGTTCGGGTTCACGGAGCGCAACCCCGACTGCCTGGCCCAGGTGGCCTTCGACCCCTCATAGGCGGCACGCCCGAAAGGCTGGGAGAGAAAAATGAACTATCACATCCAGGAAGGCCAGTTCGACATCCCCGACGACGGCCGCATCGACCGCTCGATGAACGTCCTCGCGATGCCCGACGGCTCGGGCACCACGCTCGTCGTGAGCCGCGACGCGCTGCGGACGCAGGAAACCTTGCCGCAGTTCGTCACGCGCCAGATGAACGATCTCACGCGGCAGGTGAGCCAGCTCAAGGAACTGTCGCGCGGCGAAGTCGGCATCGGCCCACCGATGCTGAACCTGCGCGGCATCGAGCTCGCCACGCAGTTCAGGCAGAACGGGCAGGCGCTGCACCAGCGGCAGGCCGTGTTCCTTCCGTCGGCCTCGAGCCGGAACGTGCTGATCCTCACGGCCAGCAGTCCCCTGCCCTTCGACGCCGAGGCCCTCGCGATCTGGCAGCGGGCGCTCGCGAGCTTCCAGCCGCGAGGCTGACGCCACCAGGCCACGCACGCAAGCACGCACACCATGGCCGGTCAACCCGCGGCACGCCTGCACGACCCCATCGCCCACACGAATGCGCACGCGCGGTTCTGGGCGAAGTTCGCGGGCGGGCTGATCGGCGGCATCGCCGTGGGCTTTGCCGCTGGGCTGGCCGCGGCGGCCATCGTCGGCACCGGCGGGCTGGCCGGGCCGCTTGTGGCGGGGCTGGTGGTGGTCGGCGCGCGCGCCGCAGGCGGCTACATCGGCGCGGGGCTCGGCGAGGCCGCCGCCGATGCGTTGGTGCCCGAGACGCTCACGGTCACCGGCAAGATCACCAGCGGTTCGCTGGACGTGTTCATCGACAGCAAGGCCACCGGCGCGGCGCGCGCCTCGCCCGAGGTGCCGATGGACACCGTGAGCTGCTCCAGGGACTCGCCGCAGATCCTGCTGGCCGAGGGCGCCGAAACCGTCTTCATCAACATGGGCGTGGCCTCTCGCAAGGACGACCACACCGAGTGCGGCGCCAAGGTCAGCAAGGGCTCGTCCACCGTCTTCATCGGCGGGCCGACCGCGCGCGTGCGCGAGGTGGCCGACGAGGTGCCGCTGATCTCGAAGGTGCTGGTGACCATCTTCAACGTGGTCATGATCTACAAGGGCCTGCGCTGCCTGCCGAAGCTCGCGCGGCAGGGCAGGAACGCCCTGCCCTGCCTGATCGAAGGTGCCGTGGGGCTGGGCATGGGCATCCACGGCATGGTGAGCTCCTTCGGCAACCCGGTGCACGCGGTGACCGGCGGCAAGTTCCTGGGCGGCGAAAGCGAACTCGACTTCACCCTGCCGGGCCCGCTGCCCATCGAATGGCAGCGCTTCTACAGCAGCCACGACCTGCGCAGCGACGGCGCGCTGGGACAAGGCTGGAACCTGCCCTACGCGATGGAGCTGCGCCCGGGCACCGGCGCGGCGGGCGAGCACGTACTCACGCTCGTCGACGAACAGGGCCGGCTGCTGGAGCTGCCCGACATCGAACCCGGCACGCGGCAGTACAGCCTGCGCGACGGCCTGGACCTGTGCCGCACCGAGAGCGGCCACTACTTCATCCACGTACCGGGCGGGCTGTTCTTCATCTTCCAGCCGCCGCGCGAAGACCTGCCGCGCGAACAGACGCTGAAGCTGTCGCGGCTCGAAGACCGCAACGGCAACTTCATCGACCTGCGCCACGACGCGCAGGGCCGGCTGCACGAGCTGACCGACAGCACCGGGCGCCTGCTCGCGCTCGACTACACAGGCGACGGCCGGCAGCTGCGCGCGGTCCGCCTCGCGGTGGGCGCGCCGGGCGAAACGCCCTGCCTGCTGGTGGCCTACCGGCACGATGCCGAGGGCCGCCTGCTGGAGGTGAGCAACCGCAACGGCGAGGTGGTGCGCCGCTTCGGCTACGAAGCGCAGGGCGGCCTCATGAGCTTCCACGCCGATGCGGCGGGACTCGAGTGCCACTACGAATGGAGCGGAGCGGGCAAGGACGCCCGGGTTCGCCGCCACTGGACCAACGACGGCGAGAGCTGCGACATCCGCTTTTCTCCGCTGGAGGCGGAAGGCGCGCAGGCCGTCGGCGAAACCCGCGTCGTCGACCAGCTGGGCCGTGTCTTCGTCTGGCGCTGGAACGCGCAGCACCAGCTCGTCTCGTACACCGACGCCGCGGGCATGCGGTGGCAGGCGCAGTACAACGAGCTGGACCAGCTCGTCGCGATGACGCAGCCCAACGGTGCCGTCACCCGCTGCACCTACGACGCGCAAGGCTTCATGAGCAGCCGCACCGACGCGCTCGGCCGCACGCTCAGCACCGGCTGGACCGAGCTCGGCCTGCCCTGGCGCGAGACCCTGCCCGACGGCAGCGCCTGGACCTATGCCTACAGCGACGAAGGCAATCTCGTGCGCGAGACCGATCCGCTCGGCCACGTCACCGAATACAGCTACGACAGGCGCGGCCTGCCCATCGCCATCACCGACGCCAGGGGTGGCATCAGCCGGCTGAGCTGGAACGAATGCGCGCAGCTCGTCTCGCAGACTGACTGCTCCGGCAAGACCACGCGCCATGCCTATGACGAACGGGGGTACCTGAAGGCCGTGACCGATGCGGCGGGCCAGCAGACGCGGTTCACGCACGACGCCATGGGGCGCGTCCTCGGCGTTTCGCAGCCCGACGGCAGCCACCAGTCGTTCCAGCGGGACGCGGCGGGCCGGCTGGTCGCAAGCACCGACGCGCTGAGCCGCACCACGCGCTTCTCGCTCGGCCGGCGCGGCGAGCCGCTGTGGCGCCAGGACGCGGAAGGCAGGCGGGTCGGCTGGAACTACGACGGTGCCCGCCGGCTGCAGTCGATCGTCAACGAGAACGGCCTGCGCTTCGAGTTCGTCCACGACGAGGCCGACCGCGTGGTGGAAGAGCGCCGCGTGGGCGGCACGCGCGTGCAGGTCGAATACGACGCCGGCGGCTGGCCGGCCGCCATCACGCACTACCCTGGCATCGGTGACGAAGACCTCGCGCCGGACGGCCCGCGCCGCGCGGTACAACCACTGCGCACCGAGCTCGTTCGCGACGCGGTGGGCCGGCTCGTGGAAAAACGCACGGCCACGCACCACTACCGCTATCGCTACAACGCGCTCGACCAGCTCATCGACGCCGTCAGGCTGGAAGTGGTGGGCCCGCAAGCCGAGGGCAAGCCGGCGCAGCTGCGCGCGCTGCACCGCAACTGCTTCGCATACGACAGGCTCGGCCGGCTGGTGGGCGAGACGGCCATCGCCGAAGTCACCGGCGAGCGGCACCAGTTGCGCCACGAGCACGACGCGCTCGGCAACCGCACGTGCACCCTGCTCCCGGCGCTCGGGGGGCAGGACGATGCCCTGCGCGCACTGAACTACCTGCACTACGGCTCGGGCCACCTGCACCAGGTCAACCTCTCGCTGCAGCGCGGCGATGCGCCGGCCGTGCATCAGCTCATCAGCGACATCGAGCGCGACGACCTGCACCGGGAGATCTCGCGCAGCCAGGGTGCGCTTTCCACGCGCTTCGCACTCGATCCGCTGGGGCGCCGCGCCGCCACCTGGAGCCGACCGGGATCGCTCGCTTCCTCCTTCAGCACGCGGGACGCCGCCTGGCGCCAGGCCATGGACAGCGCGGGCACCTCGAATGCCCGCCTGCTCGACGGACTGATGAAGGAATACAGCTACGACCCCGCGGGCGAGCTGCGCCAGAGCCGTCATTCGCTGCAGGGCACGACCGGATACCGCTACGACGCCACCGGTCGCATCGAGGAAACCGCGCGCATGCCGCTGCCCGGCGCGCAGACCATGCGCGGCGCTGCCAACCAGGAACGCTTTGCCTACGACCCGGCCGGCAACCTGCTCGATGCGTCGCTGGCCGGCATGCCCCAAGGCGAGGTGCGCGGCTACGTGCGCGACAACCTCGTGCGCGTGTTCGAGGACAAGCGCTACATCTACGACGGCCAAGGCCGGCTGGCGTGCAAGAAGTCGGGCAGGCACACCGAGCAGCGCTTCGAATGGGACGACGAGAACCGACTCGTGGCCGTGCACACCACGCGGCGCCCGCACACGCCCGAGGCCGCCACGCAGGTCGCGCGCTTCGACTACGACGCGATGGGGCGGCGCGTGGCCAGGCACGATGCCTTCGGCACCACGCGCTTCGTGTGGGAAGGCCTGCGGCTGATCGAGGAGCGCCGGGGTTCGCAGGTGGTCAGCTATGTGTACGAGCCCGGCAGCCACGTGCCGATGGCACGCGTGGATGCGAAGAGCGCGCCCACGGCGGCGGCGCCCTCCGCACGGATCCTTCACTTCCACAACTCCCCCTCCGGCATGCCGGAGGAACTGAGCAGCGAAGACGGCAACCTGTGCTGGCGCGCAAGCTACAGGACCTGGGGCGCGACCGTCACCGAGCAATGGGAAGTCACCGCGCTTGACGGCCGCCCCGTCCGGCAGGGCGAGGAAGCGCCACGGCCGGTGGAACAGAACCTGCGTTTTCAGGGGCAGTACCTCGACCGCGACACCGGGCTGCACTACAACACCTTCCGCTTCTACGACCCGGACATCGGACGCTTCATCAGTCCCGATCCGATCGGGCTGGAAGGCGGCATCAACCTTCACGGGTACGCCGACAACCCGACCGGCTGGGCCGACCCGCTGGGCTGGTGCCCGCTGACGCTGAAGCAGAAGTACATGATCCTGCGTTCGAAAGGGCTCACACCCATCGAAGCCCTCTCGGTCGCTCGCAGGGGAACCTACACGGCGAAGTCACGGCAGCATCTGGGGCACTCGCGCCACCATGCCAATTCCGTGCCCCAGGCCGGCAAGGGGCGATTCCGCGTGACCGAAGGCGGACAGAAATTCACCGACGAAATCATCTACGCCCCGGGCACGGTCGTCACCCGACAGGGTGCACCCAACGTCGCCCGGCTGCGCTTCGAGAACCCCGACCTCGGCCGGGTCACCGGACGGGGAGCCGACAACGTCACGAAAGTGCGCGGCGGGCGCGTCATCCTCGAGAAGGCGGGCGGCGGGCCCGTGCATGACGAGCGGACCGTGGTGACACAATTTCCCCAATGAACCCGACGAATCCGACGCTCCGAAAACTCGAGGCCCTCGCCGCCGAAAGAGAATTTGCACCGTTGCCCGACGCAGGCACGCCCGAGTTCGATGCCGTGAGCGAAGCCTTCGGCGCGAACAAGGCGCGCGTGACGGCGAGTGCCCCGGGCAACGACCTCTACTCGCACCTGATCGAGTGCGAGTTCGGCAAGGATCTGCGCGCCCGCTTCCTCGTGCGCTTCGACCTGCGCATCTTCGTCGTCCTGCCGTACGCCATGAACGGGCGACTCTGGGAGCTGGCAACCGGCCACGCGCGGCTGCACGCGCTCTGCGCGCCGCTGGTGCGAATCCTGGAAGACCGGCAGTTCGAGCAGATCGGCTTCGACGAGGCCATGCAGCCGCTGCCGGAAGAGATGCTCGACAACGGGTTCATCGACAACACCGTGCTGGCGTACTTCTTCGAGAGCCTCTGACCGAAGGTCCGTGCGCCCCGGGGCCCCGGGACGCCGGCCCGCCTTTCTCCTCACCTGAACACAAGGAATGTCTTGATCCACCGCATCCGCTCGGTCCTCCTCGCCTGCGCTCTGGGCACCGCTGTGCTGGCCGCCTCAGCCCAGGTGAAGATCGGCTTCATCGCCACGCTGTCCGGACCGTCGGCGGCGCTCGGGCAGGACCAGTACGACGGCTTCATGCTGGCCGTGGAGCAGCGCAACGGAATGCTCGGCGGCGTGCCCGTGACGGTCATCAGGGAAGACGACCGGCAGGACCCCGAACTCGGCGCGCAGCTGGTGGAGAACCTTGTCCAGAAGGACAAGGTCGGCCTCATCACCGGCGTGACCTCCTCCGACGTGATGATGGCCATGGCCAGGCCGCTGGCCAGGTCGGGCACGCTGTTCGTCGGATCGAACGCCGGCCCTGCGCCGCTCGCCGGCAGGCAGTGCAACAGTAAGTTCTTCTTCACCTCGTCCCAGGACGAATACCAGGCCGGGATCGTGGGACGGTACGCAGTCGACAAGGGCTGGTGGAAGACGCTGTTCCTGGCGCCCGACAGCCAGTCGGGCAAGGAGCAGCTGCGCGGCTTCAGGCACTTCTACTCGGGGGAGGTGGTGAACGAGCTCCACGTCCGGCCCGGCCAGACCGACTACTCGGCGGAGCTGGCGAAGATCCGGTCCGTCGCGCCGGACGCGGTGGTCGCCTTTCTTCCGGGCCAGATGGGCGTCGACTTCATCAGGCAGATGAACCGGTCGGGCCTGCTGAACAGGATCCCCCTGCTGACCATCGGCACGGTCGACGGCACGACGCTGCCGCTGCTCGGCGATGCCGCGCTCGGCGTGCTTGCAGGCTCGGTCTGGGGCCCCGACCTGCCGAGCCCCACGAACAAGGCTTTCGTTCCGGCCTTCGAAAGGAAGTACGGGCGCATCCCGTCGCAATATGCCGCGCAGGGTTTCGATGCGGCGCTCCTGATAGACAGCGCGCTGAAGGAAACGGGAGGCTCCGTCGCCAATCGCAGTGACCTGCGCAACGCACTCAGCAGGGCCGACTTCCCGTCGGTGCGCAGCGGCTTCAAGTTCCTGCGCAACGGCTTCCCGGTCCAGGACGGCCACGTCTTCGTCGTCGCCCGGGACGCTCAGGGCCGGGTGTCGCTGAAACGGGTCGCAACGCCGCTCGAGGCGAACGTCGATGCCTACTGGAACGACTGCCGGTAGTAGCAGGAAAAGAAGCAACGCCCCCGCGGATCAGGGTTTTCACCTATCTCCCGGCATGTCGATTCTCCTCACGCTCGCCCGACGTGCTGCTGAGGGTCATCCTCGGTTCTTCAGGAGTAATCAGCCATGGCTACCAACACCAATACCGTCCGCCTGCACCGTGTCCTGCGCACCTCGCCGGAGCGGATCTATCGCGCATTCACCGAACCCGGCGCGTTCGAGCGCTGGCTGCCGCCGTTCGGATTCACCGGCAAGGTCCACGCGATGGAGCCAGTGGTGGGCGGCGCCTGGCGCATGTCCTTCACCAACTTCGGCACCGGCCACGGCCACTCGTTCGGCGGCAAGTACCTGGAGCTCGTTCCGCACAGCCGCATCGCATACGACGCGAGCTTCGACGATGCCAATCTTCCGGGCACCATGAAGACGACCGTGAGCCTGACGGCGGTGTCCTGCGGCACGGAGGTCTCCATCGTGCAGGAAGGCATTCCCGCCGTGATCCCCGCCGAGATGTGCTACCTGGGCTGGCAGGAGTCGCTGGTCTCGCTGGCGCAGCTGGTCGAGCCGAACATTCCGGGCTGAGCGCCTTCGGGCTTCGCTGCGGCGGAGCCCGCGATCCTGTTGCCGGAACCCGCTCCGGCGACAGGCCCGAATCCCCCTGAAAAGCGTTTTCGCGCCCCGATTCCCACGGCTTCCGCGCCCGGGAATACCCTCTGACGCCTCCTCGACCGTCTTGCCTACATTTCTTGCATGCAAGAACTGGCATTGCTTGCATGCAAAAACCCAGACACGACAGACAGACAGGAGACTCCATGCCCCGCTTCGCCAAATCGCTTTTCGGTCAGGTGGTCATCGCGCTGGTGCTCGGCGTGCTCGCGGGGCTTCTCGCCCCCGAGTACGCCGTCAAGCTCAAGCCGCTCGGTGACGGTTTCATCAAGCTGATCAAGATGATCATCCCGGTGCTGGTGTTCTGCGTGGTGGTGCACGGCATCGCCGGCGCGGGCGACCTCCGGCGCGTGGGCCGGGTGGGCGTGAAGTCGCTCATCTACTTCGAGGTGCTGACCACCATCGCCCTGGCGATGGGCCTGGTGCTGGCCTTCGTGTTCCAGCCCGGCACGGGCATGAACGTCGATCCGTCGAAGCTCGATCCGGCGGCGATGAGCGCCTATGCCTCGAACGCCGACAAGCTCACGAGCGGCGGCACGGTCGAGTTCCTGATGAAGCTCATCCCGACCACGGTGGTCAACGCCTTCGCCACGGGCGACGTGCTGCAGGTTCTGCTGTTCGCTGTGCTCTTCGGCTGCGCGCTCACGCTGCTGGGCGAGCGCGGCAAGCCGGTGGCCGTGGTGGTCGATGCGCTCTCGCTGGTGCTCTTCAAGATCATGGGCATCATCATCAAGCTGGCGCCACTGGGCGTGCTCGGCGCCATCGCGTTCACGGTGGGGCAGTACGGCATCGGCTCGCTCAAGCAGCTGGGCATGCTGGTCGCCCTCTTCTACGGCGCGGTGCTGGTCTTCGTGTTCGTGGTGCTCGGGCTGGTGATGCGCATGTCGGGCTTCAGCCTGATCAAGCTGCTGCGCTACCTGCGTGAAGAGCTCACCATCGTGTTCGCCACCACCTCGTCGGACAGCGTGCTGCCGCAGGTCATGGCCAAGCTGCGCCGCATGGGCATCCGCGACTCGACGGTGGGCCTGGTGATTCCCACGGGCTACTCGTTCAACCTCGACGCCTTCTCGATCTACATCACGCTCGCGGCAGTGTTCATCGCGCAGGCCACCAACACGCCGATCTCGATGGCCGACCTGATGACGATCCTGGCGATCGCGCTGGTCACCTCCAAGGGCGCGCACGGCGTGCCGGGCTCGGCCATCGTGGTGCTGGCCGCCACGCTGCACGCGATTCCGGCGATTCCCGCCATCGGGCTGGTGCTGGTGCTGTCGGTCGACTGGTTCATGGGCATCGCCCGCGCGCTGGGCAACCTGATCGGCAACTGCGTGGCGACGGTGGCCATCGCCGCCTGGGAAGGCGACATCGACCGCGAACGCGCCCATGCGGTGCTCGACGGCAACTATTCGCCCGACGACGAGCCGCTGGCCGAAGCCGAGGCAGAGGCAGAGGCCGTGGTAAACACCGCGGGCACCGCCGCTGCAGCAGCATCGCGCGCCCACTGAAGAAGAAACCCGGAAGAACCATGCCCGCCGAAGTCAGCCCCACCGTCATCGCCGAACGCGTCGTCGAGGCCATCCTCGCGCAGAAGCTCGCGCCGGGCGAGCGGCGGGGCGAGCAGGCGCTGGCCGAGAACTTCTCGGTGAGCCGCACGATGGTGCGGGAGGCGCTGATGCAGTTGCAGGCGCGTGGTTTCGTCGAAGTGCAGTCGCGCCGCGGCTGGTACGTGGTGGAGCCTTCGGCCGAAGAGGCGCGCGACGCCTTCTCCGCGCGGCGCATCGTGGAGGCCGGCATTCTGGAGGCCAGCGCTGGCCGGCCGCTGTCGAAAGTCATCCGCAAGCTGCGCGACCACATCGCCGACGAGCAGCGCGCCATCGAGGGCGCCGATGCCGCAACGCGCGCCTTCCTGCTGGCCGACTTCCATGTCTGCCTGGCCGAGCAGATGGGGCACCAGCTGCTGGTCGACGTGCTGCGCGACCTCACGGCGCGCACCACGCTGGCGGCCACGCTCTACCAGTCGAAGCACGAAGCCGGGCAGTCGTGCGCGGAGCACGGCGCCATCGTCGCGGCGCTCGAGGCCGGCGACACGGCCGCGGCGCGCCGGCTGATGCTGGAGCACATCGGCAATGTCGAACGGGCGCTGGAGGTCGATGCTGCGGCCGAGCCGGATGCGCCGAGCAGGCTCAAGGCCACGCTGGCGCCGGTGGCACTGCCGCGCGCACGGCGCTGAAGGGCGTTCGGCCACACGCACTCGCAACGCTGGTGCGGCAGCACCTCCAACTACTCGCGTATGTCGATGCCAGGCGGGCTGATGGTGGAAACCAGCTCCACATCGGGGCCGAAGTCGCACATGGGTGGCGCATGGCCCGACAGCTTCTCATATAGAGCACGAAGGTAGCCGGGCTTATCTTCGACTTCGTCCAAGGGTACTGATTGCGGAACCACGTAACCCCAGAACTTTTCGAATTGGCCGGACGACAAGATGAACTCGATGGCTTCCAGCACCCTCTGCTTGCTCACCGGGCCAAAACGGTCAAAGTCTGCTTTCATTGCATCAAACAATCTGGCACGACAACTCTCTTCGTTGATGTAAAACTCATCCAGGTCATCATCACTCATGGCCAGAAGGAAGAAATCCAATTCACGGATATAGCGAGGGAAGATTTTCTTTTCACCCTTCCAAATCAGCCTGGCATCATATTCAGCCACAGTTTTTAGAAATTGATCCTTCAGATAAATTTCCCGCTCACGAGCTTTGACACAAGCTTCACTGGATTTCAGTGAGTCTATAAAACTCGACATCAAAGAGGCATTTTCAAAAATCAAATTATATTCATGCCCCATAATTCATGCAACCCCGTCAACCCATTTTAAATTACCGATCAATTTCATCCAACAGATCAGCCAATCTCATTAGATTTTCCGCCAACAGCCGAACCTCTTCGGCCGTCATTTCAACCGGATCCCCAAATTCTGATATTGATTTCAACTGGATAGATGAATCCTGTTCAATCCATACATCAATACAACCATCCACGGATGTATAGCGTTTAATAGATTCCTTCATTTTCATGATCCTTTTGTTGGGAAATGCGCATTTCCATCTACTGGCGAAAAAATCTTCGTTACTCCATCCGGTTGATAAGCATGAACATGATCAACCGCAGCTTTTGGATCGTTATAAGGCAGTCCTGTCTGTTGATCAATATGGCCACGATCTAACCGCAACCTTTGATTGCCGGTACATGGACACTTCCATTTCCGAGGCAATCCAGAGGAATCGGGTTGTCCAGTAGAAGTCAATCCCTTGGCAGCGGCCAACGCTCTTATTTCAGATCGCGTTTTATCGGTAATCTCAGACGCCGTGATCGTTGCCGGCGTTGTTGCCAGACCAAGCGGATCTATATGATTTATTGAATTTTTTGCATACGCAAAAACATTCAATCCACCCAGGATCTTGATTGGATCCGAACTGATGAATCGTCCAGAGTGGGGGTCGTAGTACCGATACCGGTTGTAGTGCAGCCCCGTCTCTTCATCCCAATCCTGCCCCTGAAACCGGATCGGATTCCGAAACCCCGCTTTCCTACCCGCCTCACTGATCGCCTGCCTCGCCTCACCCCAAGCCTTGTAGCTCGCCGACCAGGCCACACGCCCCTCATGATCCGTCAGCTCCTGCGGCGTGCCCAGGTGATCGCACTGGTAGAAAGCAATCTCTTCCTTGACAAATGGCGCAGGCGTTTGGCTTTGTTCTCCATTCCATAGCGGATCCTGCTCGATGTCATAGCGTCCGCCGTTGTCGGCCATCAGCGCCTTCACATCCGTCGTCTGGCTCAACGCAACTGCCCGCGCCTGCCGGATCTGAACCAGCGGCACGAACGAGCCGGGCTCATGGATGTAGTGAACGCTGTCTCCTCGCCAGACATGCTCCTGCCGCCCCTCGGTGCTCTGCGTGCTCTCGAACGCCAGCGTGTCGCCGTCCCAGCCGAACAAGGTGCACGCATGCCGCGTGCGCTTGGCGATGCGGCGGCCCAGCGGGTCGTAGCTGAAGCGCGTGATTTCGCCGAAGGCTTCGGCGCTGCGCATGCGGTTGTAGCCGTCCCAGGTGAACACCGTCTTTTCGCCGTTGCGGCTGCGCTCGATCAGGTTGCCGCGCTCATCCCACTGGTAGTGGGTGCCGGCGTAGTCCTTCAGCAGGTTGTCCATCAGCTTGCCGACCATGCTGCGGCCGTCACCGCCCGAGCGAACGGCAACACGATTGGTGGTGCGGCCCGCCGGCTGCGCACCGCCTTCCACGTCTGAGGACGAGTCGCCGATGTTGCCCGCTGGATCGAACGCGAAGGTCTCGCGCCCCAGCCGGCTGTTGGCTTCGAGCAGTCGCCCTACCGGGTCATAGCGGTAGCGCAGGTTGCCGCGCCGGCTGTCGCCGATGGCGATCAACTGGCCGACCTTGTCGTATTGGTAGCTGCGGCGGATGCCGATGGGTTCGAGGGCACCGCGCCTGGTCTGGGATATTTGCTGCTCCAGCAATCGGCCGGCCGGATCGTAGTTTTGCTTCTGTATGAGCCCGTTGGCCTGCTCGCGCGCAATCTCGCGGTGCAGGTTGTCGCGCTCGAAGCCCAGGATGTCTTGCCCGTCGATGAGCAATCCGTGCACGTGGCCCGAGCCATAGGTGAGCCACTGGGTCAGGTGACCATCGGGGCGAATGGTTGCAATGCGCTGGTTGAGTTCGTCGTAGCGGTGTTGCCAGACCGCGGTGCGTGCGCCCTCCACGTAGTGCTGATGCTCGCGCGTCAGGTTGCCCGCGGGGTCATAGAACCATTGCAGCTTCGCATCGCTGTTCCTGGCTTCGATCAATCGGCCGTTGCGGTCGTAGGCAAAGCTTTCGGCGCCGCCGCCGGCCTGGCGCTCGCTCAGGCGGCCGATCGGATCGAATTGCAGCAGCGTGGTGTGCTCGCCCTCGACCACTTCCGACAGCACCCCGGTGGACTCTTCATGGCGATATCGGGTGATCTTGCGGTCGAAGCCGGTTTCTTCCAGCAGCCGGCCCACCGGGTCATAGCGGAAGTCGTAGCGGCTGCCGTTTTCGTTGTGGAGTTCGCTCAAACGTCCCAGCAGATCCCAGCGGTACTTGAGCGTGTGGCCTGCCGCGTCGGTGCGCTCGGACACGAGGCCGGAGCGCGTGTAGTCGTAGCTCGTCCTGCGCCCCAGCGCATCGGTGTGCGCGAGCAGGCGCCCCTCAGCGTCGTGCACGAAATACTCGCTGGTGTTGTCGGGCAGGGTGATTTCCTCGAGCTGGCCTGGATGGCTGGCATTCGTCGCGGTCGTAGCCTGCCGCTGTCCGTTCGCTCCGGTGTAGCGATAGCGGGTGCTCTGGCCCATTGCATCAGTCGCTTTGACCAAGCGCCCCTGCTCGTCGTATTCCCATCGAGTGGTCTTGCCCGAGCAATCGGTGTGGCTGGCAAGTTGACCAGCGTACGTATAGGCCAGCGTCTTGACGCCGCCCCTCGCATCAGTAATTCGCAACGGCCGGCCGGCCTTGTCGTAGGCGTATTCGGTCTTGTGCCCCAGCGGGTCGATCTCTTCGACGAGGTTGCCGTCGGCGTCGTAGTCGCGCTTCCAGACACCACCCTCGGCGTCGCGCAGGCCCGTCATGCGCCCGCGCTTGTCGTGCGCAAGGTGCACCTGGCTGCCGTCGGCCCGGGTGTGGGTCCGCAGGTTGCCGTCGGCGTCGTAGCTGAAGTCGTCCGTGCTGCCATCGGTATGAACATGACGAGTGATGTTCTTTGCTTCATCGCGGAAGAACCACTCCTGGCGCTTGTCTGGATGGACGATCCGGTAGGTGTAGCCGAGGATGTCGTAGTAATACCAGGTCTCACCGCCAAGTGCGTCGGTCGCATAGGTCAACCGGATGTTCCTGTCCCACTCCAGCTTGAGGGCAAAGCTCCCGTCATCACTCCACTCGCGCACGGCCTTTGCATCGGCGCCGGTGCCGTTGTATTCGAGGTTCATGCCGCGGCCGGTGCGGTCGGTGTAACGGGTCACGAGGTGATGGCTGTAGCTGTAGCTCCAGCTCCCGCCGTTTTCGTCCTGTGCCGAGACGAGGTCGCCTTCGGCATCGTGAGCATAGGCAGCGAGTTGGCGCACAACCTGGCCGCCCTTGATCTCCCACAGGCTGGTGATCAATCCGCTTTGCGCATCGGGGCGCGTGCCGACATGGGCAATCGTGAGCCCACCTTGCTTGCTGATGATGTCGCTCAGAACCTGCTCGCCAGTGGCCGCAATCACGTGGTCGTAGCGCAAGCCGACGACGGCTTCCTTTCCGGCATGCAGCGCGACGAGGCGAAAGTTCTGCCTGCCCTGGGTCGAAACCTTGCGAGCCACGGTATTCACAAGTTCGTAGACCTCGCGCCAGTCGCCGGCCTCGCCAGCCGATACGGGCTTGCCGAAATCCACGGTCAACAGCGTCTCGCTCAGGCGCGTGAGCGTCACTTCTTCGATGGCATCGCGATGGCCCTGGCCCACGGCCAGCAGTGGGTAGGCATGACTGCGGCCGTCCGCGCCGTGATAGATCAGGCTGAGCTGGCCGGCTCGCGGACCTTGGGCCGGCGTGGCGATATCCACGCGAGTGCTGTAGGGCGTGAGCCATCTCGCGCCGAGGCTGCCCTGATCGAAAGCGCCAAGATTGCTGCGGTAGATGCGCGCCCAGGTGATGGGCAACGGCGCAGCCAGCGTGAAGTCGACGTGAGTGAAGCTTTCACAGCCGGTCGCAAGGCTGATGGCGAACTTGCTTGCCGAGGGCACCGATGCACCGGAAACCGGACAATTCTTGCAACCGGGATCGCCGTTGACAGGGGCCTGCACACGGAGGTGCTCGACCCGGGTGTCGGCCCTGTTTTTTGTCGCTTCGGCACCGGCACCTGGCGACACGATTGCCGCGCGCAGGCTCTTCCGCTGCGCAATGGCCGCCAGCAGCTTACGCAGCAGCCACATGATGCTGCCCTCCAGTTCCTGGCTGGCTAGGTCCGTCAGTTGCTTGCGAAAGTCCACCTTCAAGGTGCTCAGACTCGCGATCACCTCGTTGACCTTGACCCTGACGCTTTCAGGCAGGTAGCCGGCTGCCTTCCTGGCGGCGTAGTTGGCGGCTCGTTTGGCCGTGCCCTCGGAGTACTTCACCGCCCGGCGCCACATGCCGCTCCATGTGCTTTGGGTCTTGGGATCGTAGTCGTTGGTTTCCGCGGCCCCCGGCTTGGCGATGGTGAGGAGGTCTTGCCCGCCGAGAACGCGCTGAAGGATGCCGATCAGGTTGTCCAATATGCTGTCGGAGAGCCTTGCGCAGTCTTCCAGAATGCCCGAGAGCCTGGCGATGGCCCCGTCGATGAAGGTCTCAAGTTCACCGACGATGGATGCATTCAGATGTCCCACCAGCGTGGTGACGATGGTCTCGCCAAGATTCCTGGCCCCATGCATGAGCTCTTGCTTGACCAGATGCAGCGTGGGCCGCAGGCTCATGCGCGCTGCGGCCATGGTGGGCGGCGCAGGAATCAGGCCGATGAGATTGATGCCCAGGCTGGCCCAGTTCAGGAACCTTGTGACGGCATCGGTCGACCTCTTCTCGAGGATGGTGACGATGTCGAGAAACACATCCACCAGCGCCATGACGTTGCCCACGATCGGGATGCTGCCCAGCACCGTGGTCAGTCGATCGAGCGTGACGTAGCCGCCGGTGAAGGACCGCAGCCACTCGTCCACCACCTTGCTCGCGGCGGCGATGTCTTCCTTGGCGATGGTGTTCAGCGGAGCGACGGCCGTCTGAGGCTCGCGCTCGGCGATCGGTGTTGGTGCGGGCTGGCCTTGATGTGCGCCCGATGGTGGCCGCTGGGGCGTGCCTGATCCCATTGTCCAGTCTCCCTGACTGCGTCTGCTTGTGTCGTGAAAATCGATTGGCAAAGAAAAGGAGGCTCCGTCGCGCATGCGCATGGAACCGGCTTCGTCACGGGCTTCCGGCTTGCGGAATTACGGCGCCTCTGCCGACGGGATCTGAATCCGGCGTGCCGGATCATGAGAAGGCCGATGTATGCAGATACGGCGAGAAGTCCACGGGCAAATCCACGGGCAAATCGTTCTGCACGAATAACAATTGCAAATTGAGCTCACGCTCACCTCCCTCTTTTATTTCTTGCAGGTAATCCTAGGACGCAGGCCGACGCGAATTCGGCCATCTGAAATAAACGAGCGAGCTTTGGTGCGATTTATCTCGATATTCCCGACCCAGGACGGCAGATCCTCGATCGATCGAGTGAGCCGCGGCCGGCGGACGGCTTCCGCCGCCGCTGGGCTCGGCTACAGTCCGAGACACTTATGAACTCACCCCAACTCCAGCGCGGCGTGTTCCTCGCCCTTCTCGCCGTCGTGACCGTCGCCTTCCTCTGGGTGCTGATGCCGTTCTTCGGCGCGGTGCTGTGGGGCGTGGCGCTGGCGATCCTGTTCACGCCGCTCTACAAGCGGCTGCTGAAGAAGATGCGCGGCAAGCCCAATGCGGCGGCGCTGTCCACGCTGACGATCTGCCTGTTCATCGTGATCCTGCCGCTGGCCATGGTGGGCGTGTCGCTGGTGCAGGAGATCGCACTGGTCACGCAGAGCATCCGTTCGGGGCAGATCAACTTCGCTTCCTACTTCCAGCAGATCCTCGACGCCTCGCCGCAATGGCTGCTGAACCTGGTCGAGCGCTTCAACCTCGGCGACATGGCCGCCTGGCAGGCGCGCATCTCGGCCGCCGCCGGGCAGGCGAGCCAGATCATCGCGAGCCAGGCGCTCGCCATCGGCCAGAACACCTTCGACTTCATCGTCAGCTTCTTCGTGATGCTGTACCTGCTGTACTTCCTGGTGCGCGACGGCGCCGACCTCTCGAAGCGGGTGCGCGACGCGCTGCCGCTGGCCAAGCCGCACACGCACTACCTGCTCAACAAGTTCACCACCGTGATCCGCGCCACCGTGAAGGGCAACGTGGCGGTGGCCGTGGCGCAGGGCACGATCGGCGGGCTGGCTTTCTGGTTCCTCGGCGTGCAGGGCGCGCTGCTGTGGGCGGTGCTGATGGCCTTCCTGTCGCTGCTGCCGGCGGTGGGCGCGGCGCTGATCTGGGGGCCGGTGGCCATCTACTTCCTGGCCACGGGACACTTCTGGCAGGGCGGCACGCTGATCTTCGTGGGCGTGTTCGTCATCGGCCTGGTCGACAACATCCTGCGCCCCGTGCTGGTGGGCAAGGACACGCAGATGCCCGACTACATCGTGCTGATGTCGACCATCGGCGGCATGGCGATCTTCGGCATCAACGGCTTCGTGATCGGGCCGGTGATCGCGGCGCTTTTCATGGCTGCGTGGAGCCTGTTCGCCGACTCGGGGCATGTCGGCAACGGCCACGAGGTGGCTGAAGGCGCGGAAAGCGCCGACAACGGCAAGAAAAAGGGCTGAACCGGGCGCGGGCACCCGCCCGTAACGCCCCTTCCACCCCCGTTCGCGCGCATTTCGCGTGCGCAATCCTGCGTTTCGTCACATCGCGCTGGGCACCCAGGCCAGCCTGCGAGATCGTCGGGCCCTCAACTTCCAACGAGGCCCGCCATGCGACTTCCCGCATTCATCACCCACCCGGCCGTGCGCGCCCTGTGCGCCGCCGCGGTCTTCCTGCCCGCCGGCGCTTTCGCCGCCGACCTGAGCCTGAGCGTCGCCGACGGCCCCGCCGCGGATGCGACGCTCTACGTCGCGCTGTACAACGACGCCGCCGGCTATGCCGAGAGCAAGGCCGTGGCGTCGCAGACCGCGCCGATGCAAGGCGGCAAGGCCCGTCTCGTGTTCGCGGGGCTCGCGCCGGGACGCTATGCGGTGCGGGCCTTCGCCGACGAGAACGGCAACGGCAAGCTCGACACCAACCTCCTGGGCATGCCGACCGAGCGCTACGGCTTCTCGAACGACGCCAAGGGCAACCGCGCCCCGCCCAGCTTCGACGCCGCGGCGATCAACGTCGATGCCGACCTGCAGACCGTCATCCACCTGCACTGAAGAGGAGGCCGCCATCATGGAACGACGCGAACTCCTGCGCATGCTGGCTTCGGCCGGCGCCCTGCCCCTGCTGGCACCGCTGGCGCGCGCGGCCGGCACAACGGACGACTGGCAGGCTCAGTTCGAGACTGCCGGTGCCCCCTGGAAGACCGGCTTCGCCACGCCCCCCGACGACTTCCCCCTGACCCGCGCCACGGTGCGTGGGCGCTTCCCCGATGCCGTGGCCGGCACGCTGTTCCGCATCGGCCCGGCCGGCCACGACATGGGCGGCGAGCGCTACCACCACTGGTTCGACGGCGACGGCATGGTGCACCGCTTCGTGATCGAAGGATCCGACGTGCGGCACCAGGGCCGCTACGTCGCCACGCCCAAGCGCGTGGCCGAAGTGAAGGCCGGCCGCCGCCTTGTCGAGGCTTTCGGCACCATGCCGCCGGGCGTGGAACCGCCGACCTCGGCCGACAGCATCAACGTCGCCAACACCAGCGTGCTGCCGATGGGCGGCGAGGTGCTGGCACTGTGGGAAGGCGGCTCGGCCACGCGCATCGACGCGCGCACGCTCGACACGCTGGGCGTGAAGACCTGGCGTGCCGATCTCGCGGGCATGCCGTTCTCGGCCCATCCCAAGGTCGATCCGGACGGCACGGTATGGAACTTCGGCGTGAGTTCCGGCCAGGGCATGCTGGCGCTGTACGAGATCGCGCCCGAGGGCGCGCTGCGGCGCGCGGCCGTGGTGCCGGTGGCCGACATGCCGATGGTCCACGACTTCGCCGTCACCGAGCGGCACCTGGTGTTCCTGCTGCCGCCGCTGGTCTACGACAGCAAGCGCAAGGAGGCCGGCGCGAGCTTTCTCGACGCGCACGTCTGGCGGCCCGAACTCGGCATGCGCGCGCTGGTTGTCGACAAGCGGAACTGGGAAAAGCGCCAGGTGCTGGCTCTGCCGGCCGGCTTTCTGTTCCACGTCGGCAATGCCTGGGAAGAAGACACAGCGCGCGGCACGCTGATCCGCGTCGATTACGTGCGCTCGGACAACGCCGACTCGGTGTTCACCAGCAACCGCGAAGTGATGCGCGCGCGCCGCGTGACGACCACCGAGCCGCACCTGACCGTGGCCACGCTGAACCTGGCCTCCGGCCGGGCCACGCAGACGGCGCTGGCGCAGGAGGCGGAGTTTCCGCGCATCGACCCGCGGCGCGTCGGCCTGCGGCATCGCCAGGTGGTGCACGCCACGCAGATCCGGCGCGACCTGCCCGGCTTCGGCGCGATCGCGCGCACCGACGTCGAGACGGGCCGCAGCCAGCGCTTCAGCTATGGCACGCAGGCCATGGTTGAAGAGCATGTCTTCGTGCCCGATGGCTCGAAGCCGGGCTGGGTGCTGGGCACCGCGTTCGACTTCGGAAAGCAGAAGACAGTGCTGTCGTGCTTCGCGGCCGACAACCTGGCGACGGGACCGGTGGCGCAGGCCACGCTGCCCTACGCCCTGCCGCTGGGGCTGCACGGCGCCTTCGTGCCAGCCTGAAGCAGTTCAGGCCGCCCACCAGCCTTCGTCGAAGCGCCCCTGCAGGAAGGCCACGAAGCCCGACACCTTGCCCGGCACCAGCGTGGGCGAGGGAAAGACGGCGTGGATCTCCTGCTCGGGCAGCGCATGGTCGCCGAGCACTTCGCGCACCTTGCCGGCAGCCAGCGAATCGCTGGCCACGTAGCGCGGCATCAGCGCGATGCCCAGTCCGTCGCGCGCCGCCGCCAGCACGGCCGAGAGGTTGTTCGAGCGGAAGCGGCCCGACACGGGCACCGTGACCGGCTCTCCCCTGGGCGTGTGCATGCGCCAGAACTCGTCGCCCACCACGCTGCTGTAGATGAGCGCCACGTGCGCGCTCAGGTCCTGAGCGCGCTTGGGCGTGCCGTGCTTCTTCAGGTAGGCGGGTGACGCGACCATCGCCCACGGATTGACGCCCAGGTAGCGCGCGCCCAGCGACGAATCCGCCAGCTTGCCCATGCGGATGGCGACGTCGATGCCCTGCGCGATGAGGTCCACATAACGGTCCTCGAAGCTCAGGTCGAGCTGCACCTGCGGGTGGCGGCGCATGTATTCGAGCGCCAGCGGCACCACCACGCGCCGCCCGAACGCCACCGAGGTGCCCACGCGCAGCAGGCCCTGCGCCTGGGTCTGCCGCAGCTGCACGATGCTGTCGGCCTCCTCGGCCTCGCGCACGATGGTCTTGCACTTCTCGTAGTAGAGCGCGCCCGGCTCGGTGAGGCTCACGCCGCGCGTGTTGCGGTTGAGCAGGCGCACCTTCAGCCGCTCCTCGGTGGCCGCGATCTGCTTGGTCACCGTGGGCTGCGTGGTGTTGAACTCGCGCGCGGCCTTCGAGAAGCTGCCTGTCTCGACCACCCGCACGAACATTTCCATTGCCAGCAATCTATCCATGGGCCGGATGGTAGTCACTTATTCCAGCCTGGAATAGGTTTTATGGTCCGCAGCCGTCTTCTTGGAATCCGCCCCGCTTCCTACAGTCAGCCTACCGATCCGAGAACACCGAGGAACCGGCTCTGCCGGGCCTCCGGTGTTGCCCCCAGCAAGGGGGTTGGCGAAGCGACACGAAGTGCGCGAAGCCTGGGGGTTTATTCATTTCTGGAGACTCAGATGGCAAAGATGACAGCGGTCCAGGCCGCGGTTCTGGTGATGGAAAAAGAAGGCGTGACGCAGGCCTTCGGCGTGCCCGGCGCGGCGATCAACCCGATGTACTCGGCGCTGCGCCAGCGCGGCAGCATCGCGCACATCCTCGCGCGGCACGTGGAAGGCGCCTCGCACATGGCCGAGGGCTACACCCGCGCGGTGGCCGGCAACATCGGCGTGTGCATCGGCACCTCGGGCCCGGCGGGCACGGACATGATCACGGGCCTGTACTCGGCCTGGGCCGATTCGATCCCGATCCTCTGCATCACCGGCCAGGCGCCCCGCGCGCGGCTCTACAAGGAAGACTTCCAGGCGGTGGACATCGAATCGATCTCCAAGCCCGTCACCAAGTGGTCGGTCACGGTGCGCGAGCCGGGCCAGGTGCCGCAGGTGTTCCAGCAGGCCTTCCACCTGATGCGCTCGGGCCGCCCCGGCCCGGTGCTGATCGACCTGCCCTTCGACGTGCAGATGGCGCAGATCGAGTTCGACATCGACAGCTACGAACCGCTCAAGCCCTACAAGCCGGCCGCCACGCGCGCCCAGATCGAGAAGGCCATCGGCATGCTCAACGCGGCCGAGCGCCCGCTGATCGTGGCCGGTGGCGGCATCATCAACGCCGATGCGTCCGACCTGCTGGTGCGCTTTGCCGAAGCCACCGGCGTGCCGGTGATTCCCACGCTCATGGGCTGGGGCTCCATTCCCGACAACCACCCGCTGATGGCCGGCATGTGCGGCCTGCAGACCAGCCACCGCTACGGCAACGCCACGATGCTCGCCAGCGACTTCGTGTTGGGCATCGGCAACCGCTGGGCCAACCGCCATACCGGCTCGGTCGACGTCTACACCAAGGGCCGCACCTTCGTGCACGTGGACATCGAGCCCACGCAGATCGGCCGCGTGTTCACGCCCGATTTCGGCATCGTGTCCGATGCCAAGGAAGCGCTCCAGCTCTTCGTCGAAGTGGCCGAGGAAATGAAGGCCGCCGGCCGCCTGCCCGACCGCCGCGACTGGGCCAAGTCGTGCATCGAGCGCAAGAGGACCATGCTGCGCAAGACCAACTTCGACGAAGTGCCGATGAAGCCGCAGCGCGTGTACCAGTGCATGAACAACAACTTCAGCAACGACACCTGCTACGTGAGCACGATCGGACTTTCGCAGATCGCGGCCGCGCAGTTCCTGCACGTGTACAACCCGCGCCACTGGATCAACTGCGGCCAGGCCGGCCCGCTGGGCTGGACCATTCCCGCCGCACTGGGCGTGCGTGCCGCCGACCCCACGCGCAAGATCGTCGCGCTCTCGGGCGACTACGACTTCCAGTTCATGATCGAGGAGCTGGCCGTGGGCGCGCAGTTCAAGCTGCCCTACATCCACATCGTGGTCAACAACTCCTACCTCGGCCTGATCCGCCAGGCGCAGCGCGGCTTCGAGATGGACTACTGCGTGCAGCTCGCGTTCGACAACATCAACGCGGCGCCCGACGCGGGCATCGAAAGCAGCTACGGCGTGGACCACATGAAGGTGGTCGAGGGCCTGGGCTGCAAGGCGATCCGCGTGAACAGGCAGGAAGAGATCGCGCCGGCCATCCGCCGCGCCGAAGCGCTGATGTCGGAGTTCAGCGTGCCGGTGGTGATCGAGGTGATGCTGGAGCGCGTGACCAACATCGCGATGGGCACCGAGATCGACAACATCACCGAGTTCGAGCCGCTGGCCGAGACGCTGGCCGATGCGCCCACCGCCGTTGCCGCGCTGCTGGACTGAAACGAGAGAAGAGAACCAAGAGAACAGACATGCCCAAGTTCGCAGCCAATCTCACGATGCTCTTCACCGAGCTGCCCTTCATGCAGCGCTTCGAGGCCGCCGCCAAGGCCGGCTTCAAGGGAGTGGAGTACCTCTTCCCCTACCCCTTCGAGAAGAAGGAACTCGCCGCCGCCCTGCGCGACAACGGCCTGCAGCAGGTGCTGCACAACCTGCCCGCCGGCGACTGGGACAAGGGCGAGCGCGGCATCGCCTGCCACCCCGACCGCACCGGCGAGTTCGCCGAAGGCATCGGCGTGGCGATCGACTACGCGACCGCGCTCGGCTGCCCGCAGGTCAACTGCCTGGTCGGCAAGGTGCCTGCCGGCGTGAGCCGCGAGCTCGCGCACAAGACGGTGGTGGACAACCTCCGCCTCGCCGCGCGCGAACTCGAGGCGGCGGGCCTGCGCCTGCTGATCGAGCCCATCAACACCTTCGACATCCCGGGCTTCTTCCTCACGCGCACCTACCAGGCGCTGGCGTTGATCGAGGAAGTCGGCTCTTCCAACCTGCGCGTGCAGTACGACATCTATCACGCACAGCGCATGGAAGGCGAACTGGGCAACACGCTCACGAAGCACCTCACGCAGATCGGCCACATCCAGCTGGCCGACAACCCGGGTCGCGGCGAGCCGGGTACGGGCGAGATCAACTACCCGTGGCTCTTCAGGCACATCGACTCGCTCGGCTACGACGGCTGGATCGGCTGCGCATACAAGCCCCGCGCCACCACGGTCGAGGGCCTCGGCTGGCGCCAGGCGCTCACGCAGCAATGAATGAATGAAATCGGACAAGGAAACAGAGACATGACGACCCAGCAACAGAAAATCGGATTCATCGGCCTCGGCATCATGGGTGCGCCCATGGCGGGCCACCTGCTCGACGCGGGCTACCAGCTGTTCGTGAACACGCACGGCAACACGCCCGAGCCCTTCGTCTCGAAGGCCACCATCTGCGCCTCGGCAGCCGAAGTGACGCGCCAGGCCGACATCGTCTTCATCATGGTGCCGGACACTCCCGACGTCGAGAAGGTGCTGTTCGGCGTGCCCGGCGCCGAAGGCGTGGCCGCCGGCCTGAAGGGCTCCAGCGGCAAGATCGTGGTCGACTGCAGCTCCATCGACCCGATCGCCACCAAGGACTTCGCGCGCCGCATCACCGCGCTGGGCGCCGGCTACATCGACGCGCCGGTCTCCGGCGGCGAGGTGGGCGCCAAGGCCGCCAGCCTCACGATCATGTGCGGCGGCGACGAAGGCACCTTCGAGCGCGTGAAGCCGCTGCTCGACAAGATGGGCAAGAACGTCACGCTCGTGGGCGGCGCCGGCGACGGCCAAGTCTGCAAGGTGGCCAACCAGATCATCGTGGCGCTGAACATCGCGGCCGTGGGCGAGGCGCTGGTGTTCGCCTCGAAGGCGGGTGCCGATCCGGCCAAGGTGCGCCAGGCACTGATGGGCGGCTTCGCCAGCTCGCGCATTCTCGAAGTGCACGGCGAACGCATGATCAAGCGCACCTTCGCGCCGGGCTTCCGCATCGGCCTGCACCAGAAGGACCTGAACCTCGCGATGCAGAGCGCCCGTTCGCTGGGCGTGGCACTGCCGCAGACCGCCGGCGCGGCGCAACTGATGAACGCCTGCGCGGCACTGGGCTACGGCCAGCTCGACCATTCGGCGCTGGTGCGTGCGCTGGAAGCGCTGGCGCAGCACACCGTCACGCCGGACTGACCAGGTACTCCCCCAGGCTTCGCGCACTTCGTGCCGCTTCTCCTTCCCCCTCGCCGGGTGCAACACCAGCGGCCCGGCAAAGCCGGTTCCGCGGTGTTCCTCGAAAAGAGTCAGGTTTTTGCAGCGGTCTCCAAGGATTCCTTGAGATTGCGCCGGCGCCAGGCCCAGGTCTTCACAGCCTGCGGCAGGATGCCCAGGCACGAGGCGTAGTACGTCACCTTGAAACCCCAGAAGCGCGGCCCGATGGGCGTGTCCCGGAACAGGTCACCGGCCAGGATGGACAGCAACGCCTCCTGCATGCGCCAGATGTTGCGCGGCGCCATGAACAGGCGGCGAATGGCCGGCGAGGTGATGCGGTAGATGAACCACGAGAACATCTTCGGCCCTCGCTTCATGACCTTCTCGTAGTGACGGAAGGCACGCTCGGCTTCCTTTGCCTCGCCCTTGAGCCAGTGATCGGCTGCCGTCGCGGCCTCGAAACCGCTGTTCATCGCCAGGTACACGCCCGACGAGAACATCGGATCGACGAAAGCATAGGCGTCGCCCACCATCATGAAGCGGTCGCCGCGGCAGAACTTGGAGTCGTAGGCGTAGTTGCCGGTGGAGGTGGCGCCTTCCATCAGCGTGGCGTTCTTCAGCCGTGCCGCCAGCTTGGGTGCCAGCGCGATGGTCTCCATCAGGAACTCTTCGAGCGAACCCTTGCGGCGCTTGAAGTAGGCCGGCGATGCCACCGCGCCCACGCTCACCGTGCCGTCTTTCAGCGGGATGTACCAGAACCAGCCATGGTCGAACCAGAACAGCGAGATGTTGCCCTCGAAGCGGCCGGGCCGGCGCTCGGCGTTGGCGAAGTGGCCGTACAGCGCGGCGCTCGCATGCTTGCGGTTGCGCTGCTTGGCGTCGAACTGGTTCGACAGCAGCGTGTCGCGCCCGCTCGCGTCGATCACGAAGCGCGGACGCCAGCTGGTTTCGGTGCCGTCGTCGGCCTTGACCTTCACCAGCGGACGGTTGTCGGGGGTGCCCTTGCCGGCGTCCATGTCCACGCCGGTGACGCGCTGTCCCTCGAAGGTGCGCGCGCCCCGATTGCCGGCATGGCGGAACAGAAGTTCGTCGAACTCCGAACGGCGCACGTGCACGGCGTAGGGAAAGCTCTTGTCCATCGCCTGGCCGAAGTCGAAGTGGCTGCTGTGGTCATGCCAGGGCGAGACGAACTCGGCGCCATGCTTTCGCAGGCCGATGGCCTCGACCTCGGTGCGCACGCCCAGGCGGTCGAACAGCGGCATGTTCATCGGCAGCAGCGATTCGCCGATGTGAAAACGCGGATGCTGCGCCTTCTCGAGCAGCACCACGTCGTGCCCCTTGTCCGCGAGCAGCGCGGCCACCGTGGAGCCCGAAGGGCCGCCGCCGATGACCACGACATCGGGGTCGTTGCTGGTGAAAGGTCCGGATGTCATTCGCTGTTGTCCCTCGTCGTGGTTTTGTCGTTGTCGGCGACGCCGCGGCCCATACCGCCGTCCCTCGCCGGTTCGGCGCCTGTTAACCGTAGGTAACGATCGGCAGTTTAGCGAACCGGCGAGCCCGTCTTATCAAGCTAAAGCTATAGATCCAGGCGTTTTCGGCATTCCCCCTGTAAGAAGAGGCCCTGCTTTTGCGGTAGCCTCATTGCCCGTCAGAAACAAGGAGACTTTCATGGCTGCACCCCTTTCCCCCGCAGAAGAAGCACTTCGCGAGGCAGCGCGCGAATACCACCGCTCGCCCGTCAAGGGCAAGATCTCGATCACCCCGACCAAGCCCCTGCTGAACCAGCGCGACCTGTCGCTGGCCTATTCGCCGGGCGTGGCGTATCCCTGTCTCGACATCGCCGCAGACCCGGCCACCGCCTCCGAATACACCGCGCGCGGCAACCTGGTGGGCGTCATCACCAACGGCACGGCCGTGCTCGGCCTGGGCGACATCGGCCCGCTGGCCGCCAAGCCGGTGATGGAAGGCAAGGGCTGCCTGTTCAAGAAATTCGCCGGCATCGACGTGTTCGACATCGAGCTGGCCGAGCGCGACCCCGACAAGCTGGTCGACATCATCGCGGCGCTGGAGCCCACACTGGGCGGCATCAACCTCGAGGACATCAAGGCGCCCGAGTGCTTCTACATCGAGAAGAAGCTGCGCGAGCGCATGAACATCCCGGTGTTCCACGACGACCAGCACGGCACGGCCATCATCTCGGCCGCCGCGCTCATCAACGGCCTGGAACTGGTCGGCAAGAAGATCGAGGACGTGAAGATCGCCGTCTCGGGCGCAGGCGCCGCGGCCATCGCCTGCCTGGACGTGATGGTCGGCCTGGGCGCCAAGCCCGCCAACATCCACGCCTGCGACTCCAAGGGCCTGATCTACATGGGCCGTGCGGGCGGTTTCGACGAATCCAAGGCACGCTACGCCCAGAAAGACACCGGCGCCCGCACCCTGGCCGACGTGGTGAAGGACGCCGATGTGTTCCTGGGCTGCTCGGCCCCGGGCGTGATGACGGCCGAGATGGTCAAGACCATGGGCACGCAGCCCATCATCCTGGCACTAGCCAACCCCGAGCCCGAGATCCGCCCCGAGCTGGCCAAGGCCGTGCGGCCGGATTGCATCATCGCCACCGGCCGTTCGGACTACCCGAACCAGGTCAACAACGTGCTGTGCTTCCCGTACATCTTCCGCGGCGCGCTCGACTGCGGCGCCAGCAAGATCACGGAAGAGATGAAGTTGGCCTGCGTGCGCGAGATCGCCGAGCTCACCAAGGCCGACATCAGCGAAGAGGTGGCCACCGCTTACGCCGGCCAGGAGCTGGCCTTCGGCCCCGACTACATCATTCCCAAGCCCTTCGACTCGCGCCTGATCCTGCGCATCGCGCCGGCCGTGGCAAAGGCGGCCGCCGCCTCGGGCGTGGCCACGCGCCCGATCGAGGACATGGACGCCTACCGCCAGCACCTGACGCGCTTCGTCTACCAGACCGGCATGTTCATGCGCCCGGTGTTCAGCGCCGCCAAGATCGCCACCGCCAAGCGCGTGGCATACGCCGAGGGCGAGGACGAGCGCGTGCTGCGCGCCGCCCAGTGGGCCGTGGACGAAGGCCTGGCCAAGCCGATCCTGGTGGGCCGCCCCGCCGTGATCGATGCCCGCATCAAGAAGGCCGGCCTGCACATCCGAGCGGGCGTCGACTTCGAGATCGTCAACCCCGAGGACGATCCGCGCTTCCGCACCTACTGGGAGAGCTTCCACAAGATCATGGGCCGCCGCGGCGTGACGCCGGAGGCCGCCAAGACCATGGTGCGCCGCTCGAACACCACCATCGCCGCGCTGATGATGCACCTGGGCGATGCCGACGCCATGATCTGCGGCCTGGTCGGGCGTTTCGACGTCCACCTGGAGCACATCCGCAATCTGATCGGCCTGAAGCGCGGCGCGCCGGGCTTCGCGACGCTGAACGCGCTCACGCTCGACAAGCGCACGGTATTCATCACCGACACCAACGTGAACGAAGACCCCAGCGCCGAGCTGCTCGCCAGCATCGCGGTGATGGCCGCCGAGGAAGTGCGCCGCTTCGGCCTGCCGCCGAAGGTGGCCTTCCTGTCGCACTCGAACTACGGCACCTCCAGCCGCGCATCGGCCCGCAAGATGCGCCTGGCACGCGACCTGTTCGCGCAGATGGCACCCGACATCGAATGCGACGGCGAGATGCACGGCGACGCGGCCTTGTCGGAGGAAATCCGCCGCACCGCCCTGCCCGAGACCACGCTGAGCGGCGAGGCCAACCTGCTGGTGTGCCCGAACCTCGATTCGGCGCACATCCTCTACAACGTGCTGAAGATGACCGGTGCCAACGGCATCACGGTGGGCCCGGTGCTGCTGGGCGCCGCGAGCTCGGCGCACGTGCTCACGCCTTCGTCGACGGTGCGCCGCATCATCAACATGACGGCGCTGGCGGTGGCGAAGGTCACGGTCGACAAGTAGGCAAGCGACAGGCGAGTGGGCAGATCGCCCGCTTTCAGTGCTCGAAACGCGGCCTCGGCCGCGTTTTTGCTTTGGCGGGGTGCAGTTCGCGCCCGCCGCGCACTGCTTCGATCCACGAGGAAGGGTTCGCACCAATCACGTGCGGGCACCGTTTTTGCTTGAATGCAGAAGCATTCAATACCCTTTCATCCAACGGATCGATCTCCGCATGAACAAGCGCCAACTGCTCCAGTCCTTCCTCGCCGCCTCGGCCATCAGCTTCGGCCTCTCCCCGGCCTTTGCGCAGACCCCGACGCCGATCAAGTTCCAGCTGGACTGGCGCTTCGAAGGACCGGCCGCGCTGTTCCTGCACCCCGCCGCCAAGGGCTACTTCAAGGCCGCTGGGCTCGACGTGACCATCGACGCGGGCAACGGCTCGGGCGGCACCGTCACGCGCGTGGCCTCGGGCGCCTACGACATGGGCTTCGCCGACCTCGCGGCGCTGATGGAATTCCATGCGAACAACCCCGACAGCCCCAACAAGCCGGTCGCGGTGATGATGGTCTACAACAACACGCCGGCCTCGGTCATGGCGCTCAAGAAGAGCGGCATCACCAAGCCGGCCGACCTCGCCGGCAAGAAGCTGGGCGCGCCGGTGTTCGACGCGGGCCGCCGCGCGTTCCCGATCTTCGCCAAGGCCAACAACATCGGCGCCGTCAACTGGACCGCCATGGACCCGACGCTGCGCGAGACCATGCTGATGCGCGGCGACATCGACGCCATCACCGGCTTCACCTTCACCTCGCTGCTCAACCTGGAAGCGCGCGGCGCCAAGGCAGCCGACGTGGTGATCCTTCCCTACCCCGACTACGGCGTGAAGCTGTACGGCAACGTCATCATCGCCTCGCCGAAGCTCATCAAGGAGCACCCGGAGGCGGTGAAGAAATTCCTCTCGGCCTTCGCCAAGGGCGCGAAGGAAGTCATCGCCAATCCGGCCGTGGCCATCGAGTCGGTGAAGGCGCGCGACGGCATCATCGACAGCAAGCTCGAGACGCGCCGCCTGCAGCTGGCCATCGACACCGTCATCAACAGCGCCGACGCGCGCGCCGAAGGCTTCGGCGCGGTCAACGCGGGCCGCATGTCGCTGATGGCCTCGCAGGTGTCGGACGCCTTCAACACCAAGACGCGCGTGAGCCCCGACGCGGTGTGGACCGCCGCGCTGCTGCCGCCGGCCGCCGAACTGAACATCCTGAAGAAGTGATGGCGCCCGCATCGCAGGACGCGGCCGCAGCCCCCTTCGTCGCTCCCTTCGTCGATTTCCAGGACGTCTGGCTCGCCTACAACGAGGAGCTGCTGCGCGCCAACCACTTCGCGGTCGAGGCCATCGACCTGAAGGTGAAGCGCGGCGAGTTCATCGCCATCGTCGGCCCCTCGGGCTGCGGCAAGTCGACCTTCATGAAGCTCACCACGGGGCTGAAGATGCCGTCGATGGGCAAGATCCGCATCGACGGCCAGCCTGTGACGGGGCCGCTGAAGATCTCGGGCATGGCCTTCCAGGCGCCTTCGCTGCTGCCGTGGCGCACCACGGTCGACAACGTGCTGCTGCCGCTGGAGATCGTCGAGCCCTACCGTTCGAACTTCAAGGCCAGGCGCAAGGAGTACGAGGAGCGCGCCCGCCGCCTGCTGCAGAAAGTGGGTCTGGGCGGCTATGAAGACAAGTTTCCGTGGCAGCTCTCGGGCGGCATGCAGCAGCGCGCGAGCATCTGCCGCGCGCTCATCCACGAGCCCAAGATGCTGCTGCTCGACGAGCCCTTCGGCGCGCTCGACGCGTTCACGCGCGAGGAGCTGTGGTGCATCCTGCGCGACCTCTGGACCGAGCAGCAATTCAACGTGATCCTGGTGACGCACGACCTGCGCGAGTCGGTGTTCCTCGCCGACACGGTGTACGTGATGAGCAAGAGCCCGGGACGCTTCGTGGTCAAGCGCGAGATCGAACTGCCGCGTCCGCGCGAACTCGAGCTCACGTACACGAAGGAGTTCACCGACATCGTGCTGGAGCTGCGCGGGCACATCGGCGCCATCCGCAACACGGGCATCAGCGCGGCGCAGACGGCCGCAGCCGTGTCTCACTGAGCGGGCGCGTCACCATGAAGAACACCAAGCAAATCGAACGCTGGTCGCCGTGGCTTCTGCTCGTGGCCGTGATCCTGCTGTGGCAGATCATCTGCTCGGCATTCGAGGTTTCGGACTTCATCTTTCCGAGCCCGTGGCGCATCTGGAACCAGTTCTGGGAATTCAAGGAAATCATCGCGGGCCACGCCTGGCGAACCTTCTGGGTCACGATGGCGGGCTTCGGCCTGGCGATCGTGGTGGGCGTGCTGCTGGGCTTCGTGATCGGCAGCTCGCGCGTCGCGTACGCGGCGATCTATCCGCTGATGACGGCTTTCAATGCACTGCCCAAGGCGGCCTTCGTGCCGATCCTCGTGGTGTGGTTCGGCATCGGCGTGGGGCCGGCGATTCTCACGGCCTTCCTGATCAGCTTCTTCCCGATCATGGTCAACATCGCGACCGGTCTCGCCACGCTGGAGCCGGAGCTCGAAGACGTGCTGCGCGTGCTCGGCGCCAAGCGCTGGGACGTGCTCATGAAGATCGGCCTGCCGCGCTCCATGCCCTACTTCTTCGGCTCGCTGAAGGTGGCGATCACGCTGGCTTTCGTCGGCACCACCGTCAGCGAGATGACGGCCGCAAACGAAGGCATCGGCTACCTGCTGATCTCGGCCGGCTCGGCCATGCAGATGGGCCTGGCCTTCGCGGGCCTGATGGTGGTGGGCGCGATGGCGATGCTGATGTACGAGCTCTTCAGCGTGGTCGAGAAACACACCACGGGCTGGGCACACCGGGGTTCGCAGAACCAGTAGGCCGTGCGTGGCTCGGAGCCGCCGCAAACAGGGCGCCTACCAGAACCGGGAAATGAAGTTGATGGTCTTCCCGAAGGCGCTTCCTGAAAGCAGCAGACTCATGGCAACGCACACCCACCCGACAAACCCGATCAGGAAACCGATCGGCTCGCCCCAGCGCTGCATCAGATAGCCGACTACGGCCACCAATGCACCAAAGGCGAGGAAGAACAAGCGCTCTTTCCAACCAGCCATCTGCGCCCTCTTTCTGTGTGCGGAGCCAATATGCAGTCACGGCGTTCGACTGCGGAAAGATCGTTCCGCGCGTGCAAAAGGCCACTCAATATCCGCCGCACTCCACGACGACGGTGAACCTCTTGCCTATGTCTGCCACATCCGCGGTTCCGAGGTTCCTGGTCGACGGTACGGCGCTGTAGCCCACGTCATTGGCTTCGAGGAAGCCACGCAAGGTCGAGGGGGCCACCGCGAAATTCACGTTCTGAGCAATGTCGCCGGTGATGGCAGCAGCCCTCAGAACGTTCAGCTTGCTTGCCACCACCCCAACGACGTTGCCGCTGGAATCGAGCACCGGGCCGCCACTATTGCCCGGTTGCACCGGCGCCGAAATTTGAATGACCGCCGTGTTGTTCGCCAAACCCGCAAGTGCCGTTGCATTGCCTGCCGTAACCTGTGGGCCGGCAGCGAGCAATCCGCGCAACGGGAACCCGACAACCGTTACCGGATCGCCCTGGCGCAGTCTGGTCTGGCTCAAGGTCGCTACGGGCGCCATGACCGCATCCACTTCGAGCAAGGCCAGATCGTTCTTCGCATCCAACGCCTTGACGCGCGCCGGGCCGCGGTCTGTTACGTCGATCTTCTTGCACCCTTCCACGACATGGGCATTGGTGACGACCTGCCTGGCAGCAATGACAAAACCCGATCCTGTGGCCTTCCCCTTCGGGCCAGCCACGCCGTCTGCCCGCACAGCCGGCATGGACTCGGGCCGCCCTTTCGCGATCTGCAGATATGGCTCGGGATCTACAGCCACGCCCGCACGCCTGACCTCGAAATGCAGCTTCGGCACGTCGGAATCGGTGTTGCCCATTTCGGCGATTCGCTGCCCCGAGTACACGGTTTCATGTTCACGAACAAGCAATCGGCTGTTGTGTGCATAAGCGGTCAGGAAGAGGTCATCATGCTTGATGATGACCATGTTGCCGTAGCCCCGCAGGCCCGAGCCGGCATAGACGACCCGCCCTGCTGCTGCAGCAACGACCGGGTCGCCGATATTGCCGGCGATATCGATCCCCTTGTTTGCACGACCATCGAACCTCGCGATGGTTCTGCCCTGGGCCGGCCATACGTACGAGCCAAACTGTCCTGAATTTGCGGAAGGCACGCTTTTCCGCGGTGGCGCGACACAGGCGGCCAAGCATAGGCAAAGCGCAGGCAAAGCGATCTTGGCGACCAGAGCGAACTGAAATGCCCTCATCCGTATCCCTCATTCCTCTAGTGGGTCACGACGTGGCCCGTTCTTTTTTGCTGTTTGCGGCGACCTTGCCGAAGGCGGGCACCTCGCCCTTCTCGACGCGCTACGAGAACTGCAAGCACCATCGCCGACTGTAGCGGTTTCGCCCCGCGCATTCAAAGCCGATACGACGGGCGAACGCGTACTCCGGCCCTTCGTTCAGCCCAGCAGCAGCGAAGCCTCGTCGCGCCAGTAGGCCACCGCCGCAAGCCAGCCCTCCCACACGCAGCCGTTGCAGCCGCGCCCGCAACAGGTGGTGGGCTCTGGCGGTGGCGCGCGCATGGCGTGTCCTTCTGCGTCGAGCTGTGCGCGGACGCGGGCGATCAGCACCTGTGCGGTGGCGAGATCGGTCGGAGGGAAAAGGTCCTGGTCAGCAAGAGGCATGGCGGCAGGCTGCGATTGTCGGTGCTTCAGGAGCCCTTCAGCCGTCGCGCGGCTGGCAGCAACAGAATCGCGGCGATGGCTTCCTCCGCCCCGCTTCCCCGCCTGGCACACGTCGACATGCTTCGCGGGCTGCTCGCAGTGTTCGTGGTGCTGCTGCACGCCAACCTGCGCATTCCATTCGGGCCGCCGGAGCTGGCCCAATGGCTGGGGCCGCGTGCCACGGGCATCCTGTTTCGCAGCGGCTACTACGCGGTGATCGCCTTCTTCGTGGTCTCGGGCTACCTGATCACGAGCGCGTCGATACGGCGCTGGGGCGACCTGTCGCTGGTACGGCCCGCGGCCTTCTATCGTTTTCGCGCGGCGCGCATCCTGCCGCCCCTGTTGCTGCTGCTGGCAGTGCTGGCCGCATTGCACCTGGCGGGCAGCGCATGGTTCGCGCTCGACACGTCCAAGGTCTCGCTGTGGCGTGCCCTGCTGGCAGCGCTGGGGCTGCATCTCAACTGGCTTGAAGCGCAGGTCGGTTACCTGCCGGGGCCGTGGGGCGTGCTGTGGTCGCTGTCGGTGGAAGAAGCCTTCTACCTGTGCTTTCCGCTGCTGTGCGTGTTGTGCGGCAGCGAGCGGCGGCTGGCCCTGCTGCTGGTCGTGCCCATCGTGCTCGGCCCGCTGGCGCGCAGCGTGTTCAGCGACAACGAGCTGTGGCAGGACCACTCCTACCTGTCGGGCATGGACGGCATCGCCTTCGGCTGCCTCGCCGCCCTGCTCGCGCACCGCGTGCCGCGCGTGCCGGTGCTGATGCAGCGGGCCGTGCTGCTGGCCGGTCTCGTGCTGGGCGCGGCCGTCTTCTGCTTTCGCAAGGAGGTGTACCAGCTGGGTCTCACACGCTTCGGCCTGCAGGTGACGCTGCTGGAACTGGGCATCGCGCTGCTGCTCGTCGCCGCGCACTGGCGGCCGTGGACCTGGTGCGCCGGATCAATGGCCGCGCCGCTGCGCTGGTTCGGCCGCAACAGCTACGAGGTCTACCTGAGCCACATGTTCATCGTGATTCCTGCGGCGTGGCTGTTCCAGCGGCTCGGCGCATCGCCCTCGTGGATTCCGCTGTGGTTCGCCGCGGTCGTCGCGGCCTCTGGCCTGCTGGGGCAGCTTTTCGCGCGGTGGTTCTCCGAGCCCTGCAACCGCGCGCTCAGAGGTCGAGGTTCAGCTCCAGCCGCATCTTCGCTCCGCCCGATTCGCTGGACCCGATCGTGAGCTGGCCGCCGTGCAGGCGCGCGACCTCGGCCACGAGGTGCAGGCCGAGCCCCGCGCCACGCCCACGCGGCACCAGCCGGTGGAAAGGCGCCACCACGCGCTCGCGGTCAGCCTCCGGAATGCCGGGGCCCGAATCGAGCACCTCGAATCCCGAAGGCTCCCACAGCCGCACCTGGATGTCGCAGCCCTGCCCGCCATGCTCGATGGCGTTCTGGATCAGGTTGCTCAACGCGCGCTCCAGCGAGGGCGCGTCGCCGCGCACCCACAGCGGCTTCGGTGCTTCGACCGACAGCGTGCAGCGGTTCATGATGGCCAGCGGCGCGATGTCGCCCGCCACGCGTTCGCACAGCGCCTTCAGGTCGACCTGCTGCTGGTCGTGCGCGGCGATGCGGTCCAGCCGCTGCAGGTCGAGCAGCTGCTCGGCCAGCGTGGCGAGCCGCGCCGAAGCCTGCATGAGCTTCACCTTGAGCGGGCCGTCCTCCAGTCCTTCGAGATGGATCTGCAGCGTGGTGATCGGCGTGCGCAGCTCGTGCGCGGCGTCGGCCAGGAAGCGCTCCTGCCGGTCGTAGCCTTCGTTGAGCCGATCGAAGGCGCGGTTCACCGCGTTGACCAGCGGTCGGATCTCGCTCGCCACGTTGGCCAGCGGCAGGCGCGTGGTGCGTTCGTGCACGTCGATGCTCTCCGCGTGCTCGGCCGTGGCCACCACGCCCTTCAGGCCGCGCTTCACGACGAACGGCGTGGCCAGGATCACGCCGAGGCAGGTCACCAGCGCCATCGGCGCCACCAGGAACAGGAAGGCGATGCCGGTGCCCTTGAGCGTGTTCTTCACCGTCAGCGGACCGCCGGTCTGCGTCATCACGGCCACCGGTCCTGCGCGGGTTTCCACACGCTCGAAGCGGGCCTTGGGGCGGGTGTTGTCGCTCTCGGTGTTGATGGCCATGCGCTCCATGCCGTCGAGCGACTCGAAGAGCGCGGCATAGATGGGCGGCACCTCGCCGTTGCGGACCTCGCCGCCATGGCTGTCGCGTGCGATGAACCAGAACGGCGGATCGGCCTCGCGCAGGCGCTGCACTTCGGACGTGGGCTCGACCACCAGCTTCCCGTCGGGGCCGCGCGCCAGGGCGCGCTGGATCACCGCGATGGTTTCCTGCCCCGTCTCGTCGACCACGCGGCCCAGCATCCACGCGAGGCCGAGGAAGCCGCCCATCACGAGCGTGCCGACCACCACCTGCAACAGGATCAGGCTCCAGATCAGCCGCCAGCGCAGCGAGAGAAGGCCTTGCCTCATCTCGTCATGCACCCGGACGCGCCGCGCAGATCAGGTAGCCCACGCCGCGAATGGCATGGATCTCGACTCGCGCGCCGGCCTTGTCGAGCTTGGAGCGCAGCCGCGAGACGTGCGTGTCCAACGCGTTCGACTGGATGTCGTCCTCATGGCCGTACACGCGCTCCTGCATCGCCTCGCGCAGCACGGTACGGCCGCGGTGTTCGAGCAGCGCCTCGAGCACCAGCAGCTCGCGCCGCGGCAGCGTGATGCTGTGTTCGCCCACGTGGGCTTGCCGTGTGTGATGGTCGAAGCGCAGTTGCCCGAGCGTCATGACGAGGTTGGCGCGCACCGCGGGGCGGCGCGCCAGCGCGCGCACGCGCGCCATCAGCTCGTCCATCGAGAAGGGCTTGGCCAGGTAATCGTCGGCGCCGCCGTCGAGGCTCAGCACGCGCTCGGCCACGTCGGTCATGGCCGTGAGCACCAGCACTGCGGCGGGTATGTCGTTCTGGCGCAGGAAGGCCACCAGCGAAAGGCCGTCACCATCCGGCAGGCCGCGGTCGAGCACGATCACGTCGTGCTGCGCCGAGAGCGCCGCATCCTCCGCCTCGCGCAGCGAGCCCGCCACGTCGACCACCGCCTGGTTCTGCCGCAACGCGGAGGCCAAGGCTTGCGCCAGGTCGACTTCGTCTTCGACGAGCAGGATTCTCATGGGAGTGGGAGTACGGAGAAAAGAGAGGCCAAAGGCCGGTCATTCTAGGAGAGGCCTTCTTGCGGGAGGCGCAATGTTCACGCAATGCAGTTGCATAAGCTGGGGCGCCAATGACCACCCGCCCGGCGACTTCTTCCACCACCTCCTCCATTCCCTGGTACCTGGCGTTGGGCCGGCGGTTCGCCACGCTCTGGGTGATGAAGATGATCGGCACCACCGTCGGCATCTCGGGCTTCTTCGTGCTGTACTTCTGGGTGATGCACAACCCGCCGTCGGAGCCGACGGTCATGCCGCTCACGCCGATCGACCACTGGGTGGGCGTGAGCGACGACGCGATGCTGCTCTACGGCTCGCTGTGGTTCTACATCTCGCTCGCGCCGGCCTTCGCGAAGGACAAGGCTGAGCTCTGGGCCTGCGCGCGCGACGCCGCCATCATGGCGGGTGTGGGCCTCGCGGTGTTCTGGCTCTTTCCGACGACGGTGCCGGTGTTCCCGGTCGACTGGTCGCAGTATCCGGCGCTGCAGTTCCTCAAGGCCACCGACGTGGGCGGCAATGCGTTTCCGTCGCTGCACGTCGCATTCGCTGTGCTCACGGCCGTGCTGCTGGAGCGTCAGCTGCGCAGCGTGGAGGCGCCGCTGTGGGTGCGTGCGCTGAACCTGCTGTGGGCCCTCGGCATCGTCTACTCGACGCTGGCGACGCGCCAGCACGTTCTGCTCGACGTGCTCGGTGGCTCGCTGCTCGCCGCCGCCGTGAGCCGGGCCGGCAGCACGCGCAGCCGGCTGGTGTTGACGCAAGCCTGAACGCCGGCTGCGGCTCGGTCAGCCTGCCGGCGTGCCATCGCCCCGCCCGGCCACGACGCGGAATGCATCCAGCGCCACGTCGATTTCGCGCTCGCCGGTGTGGCGATGGGTGACGCAGCGCAGCCTGTTCCTGCCCCAGGTCCGCACCAGTACGCCCAGTTTCCGCAGTTCGGCTTCCCACCGCGCCGCATCGAACCCGGTGGCGCTCACGTCGACCTGCACGATGTTGGTCTGTGGCTCGTTGACGGAAAGCCCCGGGAGCCGGCCGATTCCATGAGCGAGACGGCGCGCGCATGCGTGATCGTCCGCAAGCCGGCCCACCATGGTGGTGATGGCGACCAGCCCCGCTGCCGCTGCGATCCCGACCTGCCGCTGGCTGCCCCCCAGCAGCTTCCTGTGCCATCTCGCACGCTGGATGGTGCTCGCGGGCCCCGCGAGCACGGCCCCCATGGGCGCGCTCAGTCCCTTGGAGAGGCACAGCGAAACGGTATCTGCAAAGGCCGTGATCTCCGCGGCAGGCACGCCCAGTGCCACCGCCGCGTTCATCATTCGCGCGCCGTCCAGATGGACCGTGGCGCCGGCGCCCTTGGCCGCCTCGAACACCACCTGCATATGAGCGAGTGGCAACACCGCCCCACCTGCGTTGTTGTGCGAGGTTTCCAGGCAGACGAGTCCGGTGCGCAGCTTGTTCCGGCCCGGCTCGAGTGCCTGCGCGAGCAGGCCCAGGTCCATGGCACCGTCGACGCCGGCAATGGGCTGATAGAACGCCCCGGTCAGCGCGCCCGCGCCTCGCTCGGTCACGTAGATGTGCGATGCCGCTTCGGCGAGGACGACTTCCTGCCGGCCGGCCTGGGCGAGGATGGCCAGCAGGTTGGCCATGGTCGCGCTGGGGGCGTACATCGCGGCTTCCTTGCCCAGCAGCCGGGCGGCTTCCGCCTCCAGTTCGAGCGCCGTCGGGTCGCCGTCGAGCCCGTCGTCACCGAGGGACGCGGATGCGATGCGGTCGTACATCTGCGGCGTGGGGCGCGTCACGGTGTCGCTGCGCAGGTCCACGGTGCCGCGATCTTCGGCCTCGGGAGTGGCCATGGCTGAGGTCTGCTGCGTCATTCGGCCGTCGCGCCGGACGCTTTCACGACCTCCGCCCATTTCTTTCTCTCGCTGTTCAGGAAAGTGTTGAACGCCTCCGGCGTTCCGGTGCGCACATAGACGCCGCGTGCAGCCAGATTGGCCCGCACCTCGGCCGAATCGAGCACCTTGTTGATCTCCGCATTCATGGTTCGCACGATGTTGTCGGGCGTCTTCGCGGGCACCACGACGCCGTAGAGGGTGTAGTACTCGAAGCCCTTGAAGCCGCTCGCGATGAAGGTGGGAACCTCGGGCAGCGAGGCATCGCGCGTGCCCGAGGTCACGGCCAGCGCGCGCAGCTTGCGGTCCTTGATCAGCGGCAGCGCCGAAACCAGGGAAGAGATGTAGAAGTCGACCTGCCCGCCCAGCAGGTCCGTCATGGCAGGGCCGCCGCCCTTGTAGGGAATGTGCAGCACATTGGCCCCGGCCATCACGCGCAGGCTCTCGGCCACAAGGTGCCCGACGGTTCCGTTGCCGGAGGATGCATAGGCGAGCTGCTTCTTCTTCGCGGTCGCCAGCAGCGATGCGAGGCTGTCGATGGGGCTGGCGGCGTTCACCACGAGCACCGACACGCCCGTGCCGACCAGCGCGACCGGTGCGAGGTCTTTCACCGGATCGAAGCTGAGCTTCTTGTAGAGGAACTGGTTGACGGTCAGGTTGCTGGTTTCGCCGAGCACGGCCGTGTAGCCGTCGGGCGGCGACTTCGCCCCGAATTCCAGGCCGATGTTGTTGCCCGCGCCGGGCTTGGTGTCGACCACCACCTGCCATCCGGCCTGCTCGGCCAGCTTGGCCGCGAGCAGGCGCGAGACCGCGTCGGTGCCCCCGCCCGGAGGACTCGGCGAGATCAGGTGGATGGGGCGCTCTGGAACCCACGCGGCGGCGGCATGCGCCTGCCATGCGGCGAATGCGAGCCCCAGGGTGCACACCAGGCTCCTGGCGCGCGCGAGACGATGACGTCTGGTCTGATTCATGTATCGGGTGCTTCCGGTCTGGCTGGCTGTTGGAATGGACCGGAGTGATCGTAGGCACGCCCTAGAATGAGTAAAGCGAGATATACAAACACCAACTGTGAGGATTTCTCATGAATCTCACCATGCTGGTCACGCTGCGCACCATTCTCGAGCAGGGCAGTTTCACCGCCGCCGCGGGTGTCGTCGGCTGCAGCCCGAGCGCGGTCAGCCTGCAGGTCAAGCAGCTGGAGCAGTACTTCGGAAGACCGCTGTTCGACCGCTCCACGCGGGTGGTGGTGCCAACGGACTTCGCCCGCGACGTGGTGAGCGCGGTGGGCGATTTCTCCCACAGGCTGCAGATGCTGCGCTCGCGCCCTGTCGTCGAGGTGGCGGGCCGGATCAGGGTGGGCGTCATCACCAGCATGCAGAGCGATGTGCTGCCGCAGGCGCTGCATGCGCTGCGGCAGAAGCACCCGTCGCTGGACGTGGTGGTCCCGCCCCTGAACGACAGCGACGAGATGATCTCGGAACTGAAGGCAGCGCGCCTCGACGTGGCCTTGCTGGTGCGCCCCGAATCGGGCGGCTCGCGCCGGCTGGTATGGCAGGAGTTGCACCGCCAGCCCTATGTGCTGCTGGCGCCGCCGAACGCCCCGGGGAAGACGGTCAGGCAATTGCTGGAAGCCTGCGACTGGATCGGCTACGACCTGTCTCTTTCGGGGGGACGTGTCGCCGCGCGGTATGTACGCAGCCTGAAGCCCGATGCGCGCTGCGTGATGGAGCTTCGGTCGATGGACGCCATCGTCGCGATGGTCGCCCAAGGCCTGGGGGTCTCGGTGGTGCCGCAGCCCAGGCGCCCGCTGGTCGATGCCTATGCGGTCCGCGAGGTGGGCCTGGGAAGCCGCGCCCCGTTTCGCAAGCTCGCGCTGGTCTGGCGCAACTCGGACGAGGGCAGCCGCAATGTCGAAGCGGTCGCGCAGGCTTTCGCGACCGCGTTCGGCCTTCAGCGAAGGCCGTGAAAGAAACGGCTTACCAGAAGATCCAGAGCGCCAGGCCGCCGAAGATGGCCCACTTCACGAGGTAGTACACCCGCTTGTCCCACGCCTTCAGGCGCTTGCCGACCACGCGGATCTGGTAGATGTACTTGAAGGCGCGGTTGATGCCGCCGGTCTTGTCGCCCGCATCGTTGGGCGAGCTGGCCGCGGCCAGCAGGTTCTTCGCGAACCAGCGGTTCACGGCGCTGGCCCAGCGGTACTTCAGCGGGCGCTCGATGTCGCAGAACAGGATCACGCGGTCGTGGTCGGTCGTGTTCTCGGCGTAGTGGATGAAGGTCTCGTCGAACACCACGGCCTCGCCGTCGCGCCAGTGGTAGCGCTGGCCGTCCACGTCGATGTAGCAGCCCTCGACGCCCGGCGTCCACAGCCCCAGGTGATAGCGCAGCGAGCCGGCGAAGGGATCACGGTGGCGCACGAGGCGGCTGCCCGGGGGCAGCTCGGCGAACATGGCGGCCTTGATGGTGCCGATGCCCTTGAGCAGTTCGGTGGTTCGCGGGCACAGCACGGCGGCCGAGGGATGCGCGTCGTCGTACCACTTCAGGTAGAAACGCTTCCAGCCGCTCTTGAAGAAGGAGTTGAAGCCCACGTCGTTGAACTGGCTCGACGCCTTGATGCCGCCGCCGTTGCGCATGGCCAGGGCCTCTTCGCGGATCACTTCCCAGTTTTCCTCGAGCACGCGCATCTCGGGAAACTGCGACGGCGACAGGTAGGGCGTACCCGGCACCTTCGAGAAAAGGTACATGAAGACGTTCAGCGGGGCGAGGAAGGTCGAGTGATCAGAGAGCTGTCTGAAGAAGCGATGCCGCACCTGGCCGCGGAAATGAACGTAGAGCGCGCTGAGCGCGAAGATGGCAAGAATGACCCACTTCATTTGGAAAGTGTCCTGTAAACAGCGCCGGGTAGTGTAATTCCTCGCCCCAAAATGGACCTGAACGCGCCCTTTGGCCGTGCGCCGGGGGAGGTTTCAGCTGCACAGCATGGGTTGGGGCGCATCGGCCATGGCCAGCGGCAGCCGCACCGTGGCCAGCAGGCCGCCGCTCGCGGTCTCGCCGAGCTTCACCTCGCCGCCGTGCCGGTCGACCACCGACTTGACGATGGCCAGCCCCAGCCCGCTGCCGCTCTGGCTCTGGTCGGGGTTGCGGAAGAAGCGGTCGAACACCCGCTCGCGCAGCGCCGGCGGAATGCCGGGGCCCTGGTCGGCCACCGTCAGCAGGGCCTGCGAGCCATCGCGCGCCACGTTCACCACCACGGTGCCGCCGGGCGGGCTGTACTTGATGGCGTTGTTGATGAGGTTGTCGATCATCGAGACCAGGCTTTCGCGCTCGCCAAGCACCGGCACGCGGTCTTCGCACTCCAGTTCCAGCTCGACGCCGCGGGCGCTGGCCAGGCCTTCGATCATGGCCAGCCGGTCCTGGACCAGCGCGTCGAACGACAGCATCACGGGCAGCGCGCTGTCCGAAACCGCGTCGCTGCGCATCAGCTGCAGCAGTTGTCCCACCAGCCGCGCCGCGCGGTCGTTGCTGCGCAGCAGGTTGCCCATGAGCTCGCGCTGGTGCTCGTCGGTGCTCTGCTCCTTCAGCGCCTCCACGTTCACGCGAATGGCGGCCAGCGGCGTCCGTAGCTCGTGCGCGGCGTCGGCGATCAGGCTGCGCTCGCGCGAGGTGCTGTCGCGCACCCGCTGCAGCAGGCTGTTGATGCTCTGCACCAGCGGCTGCAGCTCCTTGTGCGGCGGCGTGTACGAGAGCGGCGTGAGGTCGGCCGGCCCTCGTTCGGCGGTTTCCTGGCTCACGCGGCGCCATGGCCGCAGCGCGAGGCGCACCGAAAGCCACGCGGGAAAGATCAGGAATGGCAGGCTGATGACCAGCGGCAGCAGGTAGTAGCCGCGGTACATCACGGTGACCGTCAGCCGCCAGACACTGGGCTCGGCCAGCATCACGCGGATGTCGGTATCGGGCGAAGCCAGCGTGCGGGCGCGCCACTCGCGGTTGCCCGCTTTCACGGTCTCGATGCGGTTCGGCACGGTGTTGAGGATGACGGGCACGGCCGCCGTCGAGCGATAGATGAGCCTGTCGCCCTGCCACACCTGCAGGACGGGCGAAGTGTCCGAGGCGGCGTCGCCGTCGCCCACGGTCTCGAGCAGCGCGGCATCGAAGGCGGCAATGGTTTCCTGCTGCTTGTCGGGCCGGTCGGCGGTGTTCTTCGCGATCGCCATCACCGTCTGGAAGATCTTGTCGAACTTCAGCAGCTCGGGGTCTTCGTACGAGTCGTACAGCAGCAGGGCGATGGCCATGGTCCACAGCAAGGCGACCACGCCCATCTGCGCAAGCAGCAGGCGCCGCATCAGGGAAGGTTGTTTCCAGTTCTTCCAGCGCTGCGCCAGCGCCTGCATCATTTCTGCGTGCTCCGCGCCAGCGATTGCACGTCGATCACGTAGCCGATGCCGCGCACCGTGCGGATGTAGCCCTGGCCGATCTTCTTGCGCAGGTTGGAGATGTGCACCTCGAGCGAATTGCTGCCGTTGGCCTGTCCGCCGGGCAGCACCTGCTCTTCCATCACGCGGCGCGTGACCACGCGGCCGGTGCGCTTGAGCAGCAGCGCCAGCAGGTCGAACTCGCAGCGCGACAGCTCCACCGGTTCGCCGTCGACGATCACGCCTCGCGTGGGCTCGTGCAGCGCAAGACCGCGCATGCGGATGGTCTCGTCGTTGAAGCCGTAGCTGCGACGTGCAAGCGCACGAACGCGCGACAGCAACTCGGCCAGCGCGAAGGGCTTGACCAGGTAGTCGTCGGCGCCGTCGTCCAGGCTTCTCAACCGGTCGTTGAGCGCATCGCGCGCGCTGAGCACCAGCACAGGCAATATCTGGCGGTCGCGGCGCAAGCGGAACAGCAGGTCCAGGCCGTCGCCGTCGGGCAGGCCGAGGTCGAGCAGCACCATGTCGAAGGTGCCGCCGTCGAGGGTGCGCAAGGCGTCGTCGAGTCTGCGGACCCACACCACATCCATGCCTTGATTGGCCAGCGCGATGCGCACGCCATTGCCGAGGTCAAGGTCGTCCTCAACAAGCAAGAGATTCATGAGCCTCCACGTGAACGGACCACTCCGTTTCCGGAATGTGGGCGGAAGTATCTGCCAAGCGGCTGCGCGGTACTTCAGGAAATCTTCATGAATGCCGAAGCGGACCTTCAGGTGTGGCCCGGACACTGCAGCCATCCCTCATACCCACACGGAACCGGAGTACTGAAATGAATCGTTCACCCCCCCTTCCTGTCCCTCGCGACCATCTGCGCCGCATCCGTCCCCGGCGGCGAGACATTCTTCATGCCATGGCACTGGGCAGCGTTGCCGGGCTCGCAGCCTGCGGTGGCGGCGGCAACGGCGGTGCTGTCATCGGGCCCGGTGTCGGCACCGGCATCGGTCCTGCCGCGCCCCCCGCTGCCGGACCGAGTGCTACCCCGGATACCACCCCGGTTGCCGGCGGCGAAGGCCCTCGGGACGGCAGTGGCGAGGGCAAGATCTCCGTCATCGACCGCCGGATCAAGGTGTCGAGCTCGCCCGAAGTCTCGCTGCAGGTGCGCGACTGGCAGCCGCCTCGCAGCACCGGACCGGTCTTCGTATTCCTGCCCGGGCTCGGCGCCAACGCACGCAGCTTCGACGGCCTTGCAGCCGCGCTGGCGGCCAAGTCGCGCGTGATCGCGATCAGCCGCCGCGGCTATGGCCTCTCGGACAAGCCGCTGCCCGTGAAGACCGCCACGCAGTACTACGAGGTGGACACGCTCGTGGCCGACTTGAAGGTCGTGCTCGACGCACTGGGTGTGCGGCGCGCGGTGCTGGGCGGCCACTCGATCGCGGGCAACGAACTCACGCGCTTCGCAGCCCTTTATCCCGAGCGCACGCAGGGCCTGATCTACCTCGACACGACCTTCGACTACACGGCGAACCCTGACATTGGCGAGGAAGACGTCCCGGCGAACCCACTACTGCTCAAAGAACCCGAACCGAAGCCGGAGGACGGCCGCTCGCTGCAGGCCGCCATCGCCTTCTTCCGCCGCAACTCGAAGAATTGGGGGCCCACACATGAGGCGAACCTGCGCGACAGCCTCGACATCCATGCCGACGGAAGCGTGAGTCTCAACACACCCAGCGAAGTGAATGACGCCATGGAAACAGCCTCTCGATCGTTCTCGCCCGACTACAAGGCCGTGCGCGCGCCTTCACTGGTCATGACCGCCCTGCCCGCAAACCACCGCGACATGTTCCCTTGGCTGGAACTGCCGCTCGATGCCAAGACGCAGAAGGACGCCGCGGACTACCTGCGCATCATCCGGAGCGTCCGCATTGCGGATTCGAACCGGCTCGTGGCAGCGCTCACGACCACGAACCGGCTGACCCTGGACAACACCAGCCACGGCGATTTCTTCATGGAGCGCGAGGCCGAGGTGCTGCGCGCCATCCAGTTCATGACATGGGCCTGAGCTATGCCGATTACCCCTTGGCGCGCAGCAGCTTGATCAGCGCCGCGAGTTCCTCGCCGCCGAGCCCCGCGTCGTCTGCGCGCTGGAAGAGCCCTGCCGCGAAAGCCGGAAATTCAGCGTTGATGCCCGAGGCCTGCGCCGCCTGCAGGATGCGCCGCGTCGCCTCGACCGAAATGCGCATCGGGCTCTGCGAGATGGCGAAGTCGCCCGACTGGATGACGGAGCCCTCGTGCTGAAGAAAGCCGGCGAAGGTCGGCATGATGCCCGCGACGATGCGGCCGTACTCGGCCACGTCGAAGCCTTCGTGCTCGGCGATGCGCGCACCGTGCAGGAAGCCGAGCATCGTGCCGTAGATGGTGGAGAGCGTTGCAAGGTCCATGGCCGCAGCCGCGCTCGCCGCTTCACCAAGGTAGACGATGCCGCCGGCCAATGCCCTCAGCCACGGTTCGGCTTCGTCGAACACCGGCTTCGCGCCGGAGACCAGCAACGGCGTGTCGGGCTGGCCCATCTGGTCGGGCGCGGCCTGGATCGCGCCTTCGAGGTATGCGGCGCCCTGCGCGTGCGCCCACGCCTGCGCATCGCGCGCGTCCTGAGGGCTGCCGGTGGTGAGCTGCACCAGCAGGCGGCCGTCCATGGCGGCGGCGACGCCGTCGAGCGCGAAGATGGCGTCGGCGGCACGGTAGTCGTAGACGCACATCACGACGACCTTCGCGGCGCGCACTGCTTCGCTCGCGCTGCGCGCCAGCACCGCGCCCTTCGCGACCAGCGCATCGGCCTTGCCTGCCGTGCGGTTCCACACCGTGACCTTGTAGCCCTGGTCGAGATAGAGCCGTGCGATGGCTTCGCCCATTGCTCCCAGGCCCAGAACGGAAACTTGCTTGATGTCGTTGCTCTTGCTGCTCATGACGATTCGCTTGCGGGTTGTGAAGATGAGCGAATCGTAGAAATTGAGCATCCCAATGGTCAAGTACCTACAATTAAGTTAGGTACTTACCAAAATGTATGTATTACCTATTCGAGGGGATCCGTGTGAAATCGAAAAAACCTTACAACTGCGGCATCGGCCCGGCATTCGACGTGATCGGCGGCAAGTGGAAAGCGGTCATCCTGTGGGAACTGCATGTGCAGCCGCTGCGCTTCGGCGAGCTGAAGCGGGCACTGCCCGACATCAGCGAAAAAATGCTGATCCAGCAGCTGCGCGAAATGGAAACCGACGGAATCGTCCATCGCGAGGTGTTCCACGAAGTGCCGCCGCGCGTTGAGTACTCCGAAACGAAGCTGGGTGCCACGCTCAATGCGGCGCTCGCGCCACTGGCCGACTGGGGAGACCGCTATGCCAAGCGCGTGGAGGCTGCGCGCACGCGGGCCGAGGCAGCGAAGTGACGAGACAGGCGAAGTCCGCCACCGCGCTGCTCGCGCTGTGCGCGGCCTTGCATGCCTCGCCGGGCATGACGCAGACCTCATGCACGCCCTCTCCCGCCTGGGCAGGTCCACAGATGCGCAACGCACCCGACACGGTCTGGCAGAAGGACTTCAAGCGTCCCATCGACGGCCAGCTCCCCACCGGACTGCAGACAGCCCTCGGCGACGCGCTCGACAAGATGCTGCAGCACGTTCCCGCCGCCAGCGTGGCCGTCGCCATTCCCGGCGAAGGCATCTGGACCGCGACGCGCGGCCTGGCGCGCAAGGAACCGCCGCAGCCGGTCATGCCCGACCAGCAGTTCCAGGTCGCGAGCACCGCCAAGACGCTGACGGCGGCGGTCGTGCTGCAGCTCGTGGAGGAAGGCAGGCTCAAGCTTGGCAACACCATCGACAAGTGGTTTCCCGACGCGCCGAACGCAAAGCTCACCACCATCGAGCAACTGCTGCGCCACACCAGCGGACTCGTGAGCTTCAACGCGCTGCCGTCGCTGGGAACAGCCTACCGCACGCCCGCCGACGTCGTCGCGCTCGGCACGTCGCAGAAGCCGCAGTTCTGTCCTGGCACGAACTGGAGCTACAGCAACACCGGCTACGCGATGCTCGGCATGATCGTCGAGAAGATCGACGGGGCGCCGTTCGCGGAGGTTCTCTCGAAGCGGCTCGTCAAGCCGCTGGCGCTCACGCACACGGCCATGCGCAAGCCGGGTGTCGAACTGCCCGTCGTCACGGGCCATGCGGCCGGCCGGCCGGTCGACGCACCCGACCAGTACGCCACGCCCTACGCAGCGGGCGCGCTGGCATCGACTGCGGGCGACCTGGCCGTGTTCTGGCACGCGCTGCTCGGGGGCAAGGTGCTGCCGGGCGAATCGGCGCATCGCATGTTCACCGGCATGCCCGCCATGCTCGGCCCCTATGCGGGCAGCAACTCCTTCTACGGCATGGGCGTGCAGCTCTACGACGTGCCCGACGGGCCCGGACTGATGCTCGGCCACAGCGGCGGCATCGAGGGCTTCACGAGCATCGTGGCCTACATACCGGCGGACGACGTCTACATCGCCGTCGCGTTCAACGAAAAGAATGTGCCGGCCGAAGCCGGCCTGTGGGCGCTGCTGCGCGCGGTGCGCACCTACCGCGTGCTGCACTGACCGGCGAGGCCGGCAAGCCGGATCACTCGGCCCAGCCGGTCTCGATCTCGGTCTTCACCTCGGTCATGAGCTTGTGCACCGGGCACTTGCCGGCCACGCGCAGCAGCTCGTCGCGCTGCGCCTCGGTCAGCTCGCCGCTCAGGCGCAGGCCCGACTTGAGTCGGTAGACACCCTTTCGCTCCTCGCTGTCGTCGCGATCGACCACGACCTCGATGTCTTCCACCGGAATGCCCTTGCGGCGCGCGTAGATCAGAACCGTGAGCGCCTTGCACGCCGCGAGCGAGGCGTCGTACAGGTCGTGCGGCTCGGGGCCGGCATCGCTGCCGCCGCCGGCGGGCGAGGCGTCGACCGGGATCTCGTGGTTGCGGATCTTCAGGATGTGGCGCGTACCGGTGGTGCCGTCGCGGCGGATCGAGATGCTCATGCGGTTTTGCTCCGAGAAGGGGTTGCGATTCGGGGAGAAAGCGTCTTCACGTACAGGATGGTGGTGAAGCCGCTGTGCCATTCGAGATCAGGGTAGCGGTCGGCTTCGCGGTAGCCGAGCGCGAGGTAGAAGCCCTGGCTCTGCGTGTTGAAGGTGTCGGTTTCGAGCCGCGCGAGTTCCACGCCGTCGGCGCGCATGCCGTCTTCCGCGAAGGCCATCAGGGCCCGGGCGATGCCCTTGCGCTGGTGCGCTGCCGGCACGTGCAGCGCGTGCACGAAGTCGCGCTCCCAATGCACCATGCCGACCACCTCGCCGTCGATCTCGGCCACGAAGAAGGCCGGGCCCATCTCGTCGATGTAGCCCGCGGGCTCGCCGCTCTCCTTGTAGGCCTGGGCGGCCTCGGGCGTGAGCTCCGGCAGCCAGGTGCCGGCGAAGGTGTCGTCGAGGATGGCCTTCACCGCGTCGAAGTCGTCGACGCGCCAGGGCCGGATGGTGATGTCGGGAACGTCGTTGTTCGTGCTCATCGGTTCAGCGGTCCACGGCCAGCATCAGCGTTTCCTTGATTTCTTCCATCACCACGTAGCTGTGCGACTCGGCCGCCACCGGCAGCTTCTTGAGGATGTCGCCCAGCAGGTGCCGGTACTCGCTCATGCCGCTCAGGCGTGCCTTCACGAGGTAGTCGAAGCTGCCCGACACCAGGTGGCATTCGAGCACCTCGGGCATGTGCAGCAGCTCCTTGCGCACCTTGTCGAACACGTCGCCCGACTTGGCCGAGAGCTTGATCTCGACGAACACCAGCAGCGTCTTGTCCAGCGCCTCGGGCGACACGTGGGCGTGGTAGCCGGTGATGACGCCGTCGCGTTCCATGCGCTTCACGCGCTCGGCGCACGGCGATGCCGACAGGCCGATGTGCTCGGCCAGCTCGGTCATGGACATGCGGCCCTGGCGCTGCAGGACGTCGAGGATCTTGCGGTCTATCCGGTCGAGTTCGGGCATTTCACTTCGGAGGCGGCCTTGGACGATAGGCGGCAGTGTATTCCACTGCCGAATCGCTGAAATCAGTGGAATCCACTGCATTGAGGACTTTAGATTCCATTCATTCCATTTGAATCGGCGAATACACCATGAAAGTCATCGTTCTCGGCGGCGGCGTGATCGGCACCACCACGGCCTACTACCTCGCGCGCTCCGGCGCCGAGGTCACCCTGCTCGACCGGCAGGACGGCCCCGCCGAGGAAACCAGCTTCGGCAACGCCGGCCAGGTGTCGCCCGGCTACTCCACGCCGTGGGCAGCGCCGGGCATTCCGCTCAAGGCAATCAAGTGGATGTTCAAGAAGCATGCGCCTCTGTCCATTCGCCCCGACGGCACGCTGTTCCAGCTGCGCTGGATGGCCGCCATGCTGCGCAACTGCTCGCCCGAGGCCTACGCGGTGAACAAGGAACGCATGATGCGCGTGGCCGAGTACAGCCGCGGCTGCCTGCAGCAACTGCGCGCCGACACCGGCCTGCAGTACGAGCAGCGCACCGGCGGCACCCTGCAACTGTTCCGCACGCAGGCCCAGCTCGACGCCGTGGAACGCGACATCGCCGTGCTCGAGGAATGCGGCGTGCCCTACGAACTGCTCGACCGCGACGGCCGCGCCCGCATCGAGCCCGCACTGGCCGGCGCGCGCGACCGGCTCACCGGCGGCCTGCGCCTGCCCAACGACGAGACCGGCGACTGCCACCTGTTCACCCGCGGCCTCGCCGAGATCGCACGCGGAATGGGCGTGGACTTCCGCTTCGGCCAGACCATCGCCGCCCTCGAAACCGACGGCGGCCGCATCACCGGCGTGCGCACCACCGCCGGCAAGATCCTCACGGCCGACCGCTACGTGATGGCCTTCGGCAGCTACTCGCGCGCCGCCATCGCCTCGCTGGGGCTGGACATCCCGGTGTACCCGGTCAAGGGCTATTCGCTGACCGTGCCGCTGCTCGACGAATCGCTGGCGCCGCAGTCGACCGTGCTCGACGAAACCTACAAGGTGGCAGTCACGCGCTTCGACAACCGCATCCGCGTGGGCGGCATGGCCGAGCTGGGCGGCTTCGACCTGCGCCTGAACCCGGCCCGCCGCGCCACGCTCGAGAAGGTCGTGACCGACCTGTTCCCCGGCGGCGACGTCCCGCGCGCCACCTTCTGGACCGGCCTGCGCCCGATGACGCCCGACAGCACGCCCATCGTCGGCGGCACGCGCTACGCCAACCTGTTCCTCAATACGGGCCACGGCACGCTGGGCTGGACCATGGCCTGCGGCTCGGGCAAGCTCATCTCCGACATGGTGATGGGCCAGCGCCCGGAGATCCGCACGGACGGCCTGGCGATGGACCGCTACGAAACGGGCTCGTCGCGCGCAACGCGCCCGAACCCGACGACCGCGCCGGCTTGATGCGCTTGATGCAGGGGCCGCTCAGGCGGCCTTTGCGATCGGAATCACGGCACTGCTCATGCCGCGATAGACCTCCGCCTCGCCATGCTTCGCCAGCAGCTGCATCAGGTGCTTGCGGATCAGCATGCCGGGGCGGTCCGACTCCATCGAATACTCCACGCCGCGCCGGCGCGTGTCGACCAGCGCGTCGGGGTCGGTCGATTCGAGGATGTCCTTGTCCTCGCGCGTGATCTCCTCGTCGAAGTCGATCAGCATCTGCGCCGCGCAGTCGGCCTCGGTGTCGTTGCGGAACAGCCATTGGCACAGCTGCATGCGACCGTCGTCGATGGGCGTGAAGCAGTTGATGATGATGTGGCGCACGCCGCTCGGGTACTCGATGTCGAGCCGGCGCGAGAACGGCAGGAAATACGCGTTGCGCATGTGGCGCGTGGTGATCGGGTCGGTCACGCCGCTGATCGCATGGAACTTCACCGGGTTCGTCGCCTCGATGACCGTCTCCGCGTAGAAGCCCGAGTCGTTCTCCACCAGCTCGTACTTGCTCGGCTTCGGACTCGCGGCCACGCCGAAGGTGGCGCGGTGCACGAAGCTGAAGTGCGAGTTGTCGAAGGAGTTCTCCAGCGCGCGCATCGGGCTGGTCTGCCACTCCTCGTAGAACTGGAAGATGGTGCGGTAGCCCGGGTCGTCGAACTCGGGAATGGCGGGAATCCCGGCGATGGGCTCCTCCAGCGCAACCCATGCATAGCCGTAGCGGGCGGTGCAGTGGTAGGCCGTGGTGCGGTAGTCCGGCGAGATCTTCCGGTCGGGCTCGTACTGCGGAATGCGGATGACCTGCCCGCTGCGGTCGTAAGTCCAGCCGTGGTAGCCGCACTGGATCGCGCCGGTGCCACAGGCCTGGCCTTCGCTGTCCACGCACCAGCCCTTCGACAGCTTCGCGGTGCGGTGGCAGCAGCGGTCGCGCAGCGCGGCGGGCTGGCCGTCGGAGTCGATGAAGAGGACGATGTCTTCGCCCAGCAGCCTGAAAGGCTTCGGGCCGTTGGCAAGTTCGGTGAGCGGCATGACGGCATGCCAGAACTTGCGGAAGACGGGTTGTTGGGTGACGAGCATGCGCGGACTCCTTCTGTGGTCGTGTGGGACGAACGTGAAAGAGCAATTTCCTGCCTGGATGCGTGGGGCATTGCACGGCTGAACGCTTCTACTCTGCGCAAGATGCCTTGCAAATTGCGCGCCCGGATTGTGGCGCGGCCGCGCCGCCGCTCCAAGCCCCCGCCCCGATGCCCGAGCAAAACGCCCCGGCAAGATGCTCGCGAAGGGCCCTTGGCATGCGTCGTGCATCACCTGCCGCAAGAGTAGAAGCGTTCAGCAGCGCACGCACCATGACTGTGCGCCCGCCCGGAAATTGCTCTTGAAACACCCGCCGCCCGTTCCACAGGAAGGGGCGAACGGATTCAAGACACGAAGCTTCCGAGGCCCCACATGCAACGTCGATCCTTCCTCGCGGCCAGCGCCGCAGCCCTTGCCGCCCCCGCCGTTCTTGCCCAAGGCGGCAACGGCAAGCTCACCCCGCTCAAGTTCACGCTCGACTTCCGCATCAACGGGCAGACCTCACCTTTCTTCCTCGCGCTGGCCAAGGGCTACTACCGCGACGAAGGGCTGGACGTGAGCATCGACACCGGTGCCGGCTCGGTCGCCTCCATCACCCGCATCGCCAGCGGCGTCTATCAGCTGGGCCTGGGCGACATCAGCTCGCTGGTGGAGTTCAACGCGCAGAACCCCGGCACGCCGATGGTGCAGGCCGTGTACCAGTACTACAACCGTGCACCGTTCGTGATCATCGGCCGCAAGGACCGTGGCGTGACCGCCGACTTCAAGAGCCTCGCGGGCAAGAAGGTCGCGGCGGCGGCCGTCGAATCGACCCGCCGCGCCTGGCCGATGGTCGCGCGCAAGCAGGGCATGCGCGCCGACGCCTTCCAGTGGCAGACCACCGACTTCAGCGCGCGCGACAACGTGATGGTGCGCGGCGACGTCGACGCCGCCACCTACTTCCACGACTCGGCCGTGTCGCTCTTCGCGCGCATGAAGCCGGAGGAGCTCTCGGTGCTCAAGTACGCCGACGCAGGCGTCAACCTGTACGGCAACGCCATCCTCGCCGGCAGCAACCTGATCGCACAGAACCCGAAGGTGGTGGCCGCCTTCCTGCGCGCGAGCAACCGGGCCATCGTGGAGACCTTCGCCAACCCGGCGCCCAGCATCGCGGCCATGCGCCAGCGCGAGCCCATCCTCGATGAGAAAATCGAACTCGAGCGCTGGGGCATCACCGCGCAGTACGTGGGCGCCGCCGACACCCGCGGCCACGGCCTCGGCGATATAAAGAAGCTCACGCTGGAGCAGCAGGTCGACGAGGTGGCCGATGTCTTCGGTCTCAAGATCAAGCCCGCCTCCGACGCCATCTTCAACACGTCGATGCTTCCATCGCGCAGCGAACGCTCCCTCCCCAAGGCATGAACACCACCAGCAACAACAACGGCATCCCCTACCCCGCGGAAACCGCGCTCGACGAGCGCGACGGCCGCTACCTGCGCAAGGCCATCGTCTGGTCGCACGCTGCACGCCGCCGGGGCAACCGCCCCTTCGGCTCGGTCATCGTCTCGGCCTCCGGCGAGATACTGGCCGAGGCCGGTAACAGCAACACGGAAACGGGCGACTGCACAGCCCATGCCGAAGTCAACGCATTGCGCGCGCTGGCCGGACGCAACATCTCGCGCGAGGAGCTGGCCGGCGCCACGCTCTATGCCTCGGGCGAGCCCTGCGTGATGTGCGCGGGCGCGATCTTCTGGTCGAACATCGGGCGCGTGGTGTTCGGCATCGACGCCGAGCGGCTGCGCGTGTTCCGAGGCGAGCGGCAGGACCAGCGAGATGCAGAGCTGTCGTGCCGCGATGTGTTTCGCGCCTCGCCGCATCCAATCGAATGCATCGGGCCCGCGCTGATCGACGAGGCCAGTGCCGCCCACGACGGCGCCTGGAAGACCTGAAAGCGGGGCCACTAGCCTCGCCGCATGCCCTGGCACGCCCGTCTCCATCTCTCCTACCGGCAGGAAGCCTCCCGCACCGTCGCCCGCTTCCGCCATGATGGCCCGCTGCGCATCCTGCAGAGCCTGTACCCCGAGGGCGATGCCGTGTGCCACAACGTGCTCGTGCATCCGCCCGGCGGCCTTGTCGGCGGCGACACGCTCGACATCGACATCGAGGCCGCCGACGGCAGCCATGGCCTGATCACCACGCCCGGCGCCTCCCGCTTCTACCGCTCCGAAGGCGAGCTGGCGCTGCAGCGCACGCGCATCCGCCTCGCAGCCGGCGCGCGGCTCGAATGGCTGCCGCTCGAAGCCATCTGCTACAGCGGCTGCCGCGCCGAGAACCGGCTTTCCATCGAGGTCGAGCCTGGTGCCGAGCTGATCGGCTGGGACGTCACCGCGCTCGGCCTGCCGAATGCCAACCAGCCCTTCGAACGCGGCACCTTCCTGCAGCACATCGAGGTACCCGGCACATGGCTGGAACGCGGGCGCATCGACGCGGCCGACCACCGGCTGCTGCAAAGCCCCATCGGCCTGGGCGGACACCGCTGCATGGCCTCGCTGTTCTTCGTGGCGGGCTCGCCGGTGGCGCGCGCGCGGCGCGACGCCCTTCTTGCGCACGCGCGCACGCTGCTCGAGGCGAGCCCCCTGCTCGACAGCGCCGGAGCCACCAGTCCGCACGCCGAAGTTGTCGTGCTGCGCGTGCTGGCGCCCGTGGTCGAGCCCGCGATGCAGTTGCTGCGCCAGGTCTGGCAGGCATGGCGTGGCGAACTGTGGCAATTGCCCGCGGGCACGCCGCGCATCTGGGCGACCTGAGGCCGGTCGTCCGCATCGAACGGCAGGCGACCGGGCAGCCCCCGCCCGCCCGCGTACGTGCGTGCGTGAGCGAGTGCGCCCAAACGGCAGGATTGGCAAGCGAGCAAGCACCTAGCCGCATCGACACATCCAAGCGAACTTGTTGCCCGTACTCAGACAGCGCCGCCCCCGCCGGGGCCACGCGATCCGTCCGTGCCCACCCCAACACTTTCACTACCGAGGTGACGTCGATGAGATTGACCAAAACGCCTGTACAGGCCTGTGTTCTCGCGCTCAGTGCGGTCGCCGCCGTCGGCGCATTCGCCTCCAGCCACCGCGAGGCGCCCTCGATCGCGGGGATGCCCAAGCTGGACGGCACCGACTTCTACATGTTCCGCAGCTACGAGCCCAACCGCCAGGACTTCGTGACGCTGATCGCCAACTACCAGCCCGACCAGGGCCCGTACGGCGGGCCCAACTACTTCACGATGGACCCGAACGGGCTGTACGAGATCCATATCGACAACACCGGCAGCGCCATGGAAACCCTCACCTTCCAGTTCCGCTTCACCAACACGCTGCGCGACATCCAGCTGCCGATCTCCGGCAAGCAGGTCTCGATCCCGCTGGTGCAGGCCGGCCAGATCTCGGCGCCCAACCAGGCCACGAGCAACCTGCGCGAGACATTCACGCTGACCGTCGTGCGCGGCGACCGCCGCAAGGGCCAGGCCTACGCCGTCACCAATGCCGCCGACGGCTCCACCGTGTTCGACCGTCCGACCGACAACATCGGCGAGAAGACCTTCGGAGGCCCGAACGGCTACGCCGCCTATGCCGCCCAGCAGATCTACAACATCAACATTCCGGGCTGCGCCGCCGGAGGCCGGGTGTTCGCGGGCCAGCGCCAGGACCCGTTCGCGGTCGCGCTGGGCCAGGTGTTCGACCTGATCAACCTGAACCCGCTGGGCTCGACCAGCGCCTACGGCACGGGCACGCTGGCCACGCGCAACGTCAGCACGCTGGCACTCGAAGTGCCGACCTCCTGCCTCACCGCGGGCGGCACCGGCCCGATCATCGGCGGCTGGACCACGGCCAGCGCGCGCCAGGGCCGCCTGATCGCCAGCCCGCCCAAGAGCGGCCACGGGACCACGACGCTCAACGGCGGCGCCTGGGCACAGGTCTCGCGCCTGGGCATGCCGCTGGTCAACGAAGTCGTCATCGGCCTGAAGGACAAGGACAAGTTCAACAGCTCCAGGCCGATGGACGACGGCCAGTTCGCCACCTACGTGACCAATCCGACGCTGCCGGCATTGATCCAGACGCTGTACCCCAGCGCACCCGCACCGACGAACTTCCCGCGCACCGACCTGGTCGCGGCCTTCCTGACAGGCATCGACGGCCTGAACAAGCCCGCCAACGTCAAGGCTTCGGAAATGCTGCGACTGAACACCAGCATCGCCCCCACCGCGATGGCGAACCAGAGCAATCTCGGCGTGGCCGGCGGCGACAACGCCGGCTTCCCGAACGGACGTCGCCCGGGCGACGACGTGGTGGACATCGAGTTGCGCGTGGCCATGGGCGCCCTGTGCGTCCTGACGGGCGCCAACGACGCGCTCAAGGTCGGCTGCAAGCCCAGCGATGCGCCGGCAGGCGGCGCGGCGATCACCGACGGCGCGCTGCAGAGCCCCTCGCAGTTCCCCGCCGCCTTCCCGTACCTGAACACCCCGCTGCCCGGCGCCGTCAACGCCTCGGCACCGTGAACCGGGAGCACGGCATGAACCGAAACATCCATCGCATCGGCGGCGCCCTGCTGCTGGCCACAGCCCTTGCCGGCTGCGGCGGCGGAGGTGGCGGCGGGGGCGGGTTCTACCCATTCCCGTTTCCGGTCGGCGGAAACACCCCGCCGCAGAACCCGCCGCCCGCGCAGGCCGACCCCTACGACCTGTTCGTCGCATATGTGCAGGCCATGGTCGCCACCATGCTCGACACGAGCGAACCGGCCAACGTGGCCGCCTTCGACCCGCCGCCGACGTCGGAGACCAAAGAGCCGGTCGCCACCCAGTAGCACCGACATGCGCCGGACCGCATCCGCGACAGCATGGGTGGCAGGCGCCGCACTCGCGCTGGCCGCCTTCGCGGCGCATGCGGTGCCGCGCGTACCCACCAGCGACGACGAGGTGGTGGAGACACTGCCCGTCGTCGCCGGATGGTCCGGCGAGCAACGCCGGCTGCGCCGCGAGCTGGCGCAGCGGCCGGACGACGAGGCCACCGCCATCGCCGCGGCTTCCACCTACCTCGAACTGGCGCGCGAACAGGGCGACGCACGCTATGCCGGCTACGCCATGGGCGCGCTGCAGGCATGGGAGGCAGCACCGCTGGCGCAGACGCCGCCGGCCGTGCTGGTCATGCGCGCCACGGTCTCGCAGTTCCTGCATGACTTCGACGGGGCCGAAGCCGCCCTCAGGGCGGCGCTCGCCAGGCGCCCCGACGATGCGCAGGCGTGGATCACGCTCGCCACCATTCTTCGCGTGCGCGGCCGCTACAGCGAGTCGGACGCCGCCTGCAGATCGCTCGGACGCGCGGGCCCCTCCTTCTACGCCGTGGCCTGCCTCGCCGAGAACGCCGGGCTGCGCGGCAACCACACCGACGCACGGCAATCGCTGCAGGCCCTGCTGGCAGACCCCGCGCTGCGCGACGCGGCCAAGGCCGGCACGCGCCAGTGGCTGCTGACCAGCGTCGCCGAGATCGAGGAACTGGCGGGCCGCCAGGCCGAAGCCGACGCCGCCTACCGCAAGGCCGTGGCGGCGCAGCGCTCCGGCTACCTGCTGCTGGCCTACAGCGACTATCTGCAGCGCGTCGGGCGCCATGCCGAAATCCCGAAACTGCTGGCCGGCGAAGCGCGCAGCGACGCCGTGCTGCTGCGGCTGGCCATCGCCGGGGTCGCCGCGCGCGACAGGAGCGCCCGGGCCGAGGCCGACGAGCTGCGCCGGCGCTTCGAGGCCGCCGCGCTTCGCCCCGGCACCACCGCGCTGCACGCGCGCGAAGAAGCCATGTTCGCGCTCGACGTGCAGAACGACCCGAAGCGCGCGCTCGAACTCGCGCGCCTGAACGTCAGGCTTCAGCGCGAGCCCGTCGACCTGCTGGTGTTCGCGCGTGCAGCCTCGGCCGCCAACGACGCCGCTGCGCGCGGCGAAGTGAAGGCGTTGATGCAACAGATCGGACTGAAGGATGCGCGTGTCGATGCGATGCCTTGAACGCGCCGGCCTGGCCGTGCTGCTGGTCGCTCTGCTCTTCTTCGGGTCGGCGCCGGCCCACGCCCACAAGGCAAGCGACGCCTACCTGCAACTGCAGCGCAAGGGCGACATGATCGACCTGCGCTGGGACATCGCGCTGCGCGACCTCGACGCGATGCTCGACCTCGACACCAACGCCGACCGCAAGCTCAGCTGGGGCGAGGTGCGCGCACGCCTGCCGGACATCCGCGCCTATGCACTTGCACGCCTGCGCCTCGGGCAGAGCCAATGCGTGCCGGCGGAAGCGCAGCAGCCCGCCATCGAAGACCGCATCGACGGCGCCTACCTCGTGCTGCGCCTGCAGGCGCAATGCAAGACAGGCGCCGCGCTCGACATCGACTACCGCCTCTTCCGCGAAGTCGACCCCACGCACCGCGGCCTGCTGCGCGTGGAATCGGAAGGAGCCGGCGGCGCGCAGCCCACGGTGCGCTCGCTCGATCCGTCCGCCGGGCCGGTGTCGGTGCCCTGGCCGGGCAGCGCCGGCGCGGCGGGCGCGGATGCGGAAACCCGAGCCGACGGCGGCTTCTTCCGCGACGGCATCCACCACATCCTCATCGGCTACGACCACATCCTGTTCCTGATCTGCCTGCTGCTGCCTGCCGTGCTGCGCCGGCGCGACGGCGGCTGGGCACCGGTGCTCGCGTGGCGCGAAGCCGTCTGGCCGATGCTCGGCATCGTCACCATGTTCACCATCGCGCACTCGATCACGCTGGCGCTCGCGGGGCTGAAGATCGTGACCATCTCGCCGCGCATCATCGAGCCCGGCATTGCGATCACCATCATGCTGGCCGCCATCGACAACATCTATCCGGTGCTGCGCGGGCGCCGCAAGCTCTTCAGCTTCCTGTTCGGGCTGATCCACGGCTTCGGCTTCGCGGGCGCGCTGGCCGAGCTCGACCTGCCGCTGCACGACTTCGTGATCGCGCTGCTGCAGTTCAACCTCGGCGTGGAGGCAGGCCAGCTCATGGTGGTGGCCGTGGCGCTGGCCGCCCTGCTGGCGCTGCGCAACTGGCAGCGCTACCCGCCGCTGGTGCTGCGCGGCGGCTCGGCGCTCGCTGTGCTGGTGGCGGCCATCTGGCTCGGCGAGCGGGTATTCGACGTCAAGGTGCTGCCTTTTTCGTAGCGGCCGGTGGGCACGGACCCACGGCCGGAACCCATCTGTAGGCGCCGTCTGACGGACAGCCGCGCCGCAAAGGCGCACGCTGGCCTCTTCTTTTTCCGCCACCGGACGAGAAGGACCGAACATGTCCGCAGACGACATCACGGACCCGGACCCGCAACGACAGCTGCACCGGCGCCTGGCCCGGTTCAACGCCGTGCGACTGAAGCCGGGAAGCCCGCGCCCGCAGTGGCGCGAAGACCTCGCGTGCGAGCACGAACACCGGCTGCTCGAAGGCGACTTTCTCGAAGCCCTGCGCAGCCAGGTGCAGGCAGCGGCCTCGGCGTCGGCCGGCAATGCGGACCACTTCACCGGCTGGTTCGAATCGCTGGAGCGCACCGGCCCCGGCCAGCATCACGCGCTCTTCGACTGGCTGGCGCTGGAGGCCACCCTGCCGCAGATGCGCTGGTTCCTCACGCAGGAGGCCGCGGGCGAAGCCGGCTTCGAGGACCTGCTGGCCTGCACCCAGGTCAAGCTGCCGCCGCAGCCCAAGCTGGAATGCGCACGCAACTTCTGGGACGAGATGGGTCACGGCAAGCAGAGCGCCATGCACGGCCAGATGCTGGAGCAGATGGTGCGCGAGCTCGACCTGCATCCGGCCATCGACACCACGGTGTGGGAGTCGCTGGCGCTGGCCAACACCATGGTCGCGCTGGCCACCACGCGGCGCTATGCCTGGCACGCCATCGGCGCGCTCGGCGTCATCGAACTCACTGCTCCCGGCCGCGTGAAGCAGGTGGCCGCCGGCATGCGCCGCCTGGGCCTGGGCGGCCGCGCGCGCGCCTACTTCGACCTGCACGCGGCGCTCGATGTGTCGCACTCGCGCGCATGGATACGCGAGGTGATCCGGCCGCTGGTCGAGGCCGATCCGGCCTGCGGGCAGTTCATCGCCGAAGGCGCGCTGATGCGGCTCACCTGCGGCGAACGCTGCTTCGCGCGCTACAGCGCCGAGCTGCAGCGGGTCGAGGAGACTGCCGCATGCTGAACGCAGCCGGCGTGCTGCGCCAGGTGGCCGCCACGGGCTACCGCTTCACCACGGTCACGCCGCTCACGCACCAGCGCGTGCTCGCGCGGCGCGGGCGCGAGCCGGGCTCGACACTGCGCGACATCTTCGGCTGGAACCTTTCGTTCGAGGCAGGCGCGGTACCGCCGGAGCTGCTGGCCGACATGGAGCGCGCCGGCATCGTGCGGCGCAACGGAGCACTGCTGCGCAGCACCGTGCGCATCGCGAGCCTGGGCGACGACCTGTTCTTCCACTCGGCCTATCCGACGGTCGAGGAGAACGCCGTGTTCTTCGGCCCCGACACCAGCCGCTTCGCGCGCTTCATCCGCCATGCGCTGGCCCCGCGCCAGAAACAGCCGGGGGTGCGCGTACTGGACGTGGGCTGCGGCAGCGGCGCAGGCGGCATCGCGGTGGCGCGCGCGCTGGCGGCCGCGGGCACACCGGCAACGGTCGTGATGAACGACATCAACCCGCTCGCGCTGCAGTACACGGCCGTCAATGCGGAAGTGGCCGGCGTCGCCGTCACGCTCGCTCAAGGCGATGCGCTGTCGGCGGTCGATGGCGAGTTCGATCTCATCGTGTCGAACCCGCCTTACCTCGACGATGCCGCGCAGCGTGCCTACCGGCATGGCGGCACGCGGCTCGGGCGGGCGCTCAGCGTGCGCATCGCGGCCGAGTCGCTGAAGCGGCTCGCGCCGGGCGGACAACTGCTGCTCTACACCGGCGTGGCCATGGTCGATGGCGAAGACCCGTTCCTGGCGGAGATGCAGCCGCTGCTCGCGGCATCGGGCCATACATGGTCTTACTCGGAGATCGACCCCGACGTGTTCGGCGAAGAGCTGGAGCGTCCGGTGTATGCGCACATCGACCGCATCGCCGCCGTCGGCCTCGTCGCCACGCGCACGAAGGAGAGCGCGTGATGGCCGCCGGGCTCGACTTCGGCATCGACACCGCCCGGCTCGCCGTGGTGCGCGAATGCAGCGTGCTGGAGCGCATGCCCAAGTGGCTCATCTGCGTACCGCTGGTGGTGCAGTGGCTGTGGCTCTCGCTGCGCTACGGGGGCCCGACCGTGCCCTCGGCGGCCAATCCGCACCTCACCTCGGGCGGGCTGGTGGGCGAAGGCAAGCTCGAATACTTCCGCGGCATGGGGCCGCTGGCGCGCTCGCTCACGGCCGACTACTGCGCGGTGTTCAACGACGGCACCGCGACCGGAGACTCGCTGCGGCAGGCCATGGCCGGCAGCGGCCTCGCGTTCCCCGTGGTCGCCAAGCCCGACCTCGGCCTGTGCGGCTACGGCGTGCGCCTCGTGCCCGACATGGCGGCGCTCCTGGCCTACCTGGCTGTCTTTCCTTCCGGCGAAACGGTGGTGCTGCAGCGCTACCTGCCGCAGGAAGGCGAGGCCGGCATCTTCTACGCACGCGATCCCGTCAGCGGCGAAGGCCGCATCATCGGGCTGGCACTGCGCTACTTCCCGCGCGTGACGGGCGACGGCCGCAGCACCGTGGCCCAGCTCGTGGCGGTCGATGTGCGCGCCCGCCGCACCGCGCGCTCGCCGCGCCACCAATGCAGCGTGCCGCCCGACAGCGTGCCGGCGGCCGGCCAGCAGGTGCGGCTGGCCACCATCGGCTCGACCCGCGTGGGCGGCCTGTACCGCGACGGCGCGGCGCTCATCACGCCGGAGCTGGTGCAGGCGATCGACGCCGTTGCGCGCGACATGCCCGACTTCCGCTTCGGACGCTTCGACGTGCGCTACGAGAGCCTGCGCGAACTCGGCGCCGGGCGCGGCTTCACGATCATGGAAATCAACGGTGCGGGCTCCGAAGCCATCGAAGCCTGGGACCCCGACATCGGCGTGGTGCAGGGCTTTCGCATGGTCTTCGCCAAGCAGCGGCTGCTGTTCGCCATCGGCTCGGCACAGCGCAAGGCCGGCGTGAAGCCCATCGGCCTGCTCGCGCTCGCGCGGCTCAACCGGCGGCAGAACCGGCTGGTCGAGCGCTATCCACCCTCCAACTGAGCCGTTGCACGCGCATGGACATCAACGCCTCGCACGCCCCGCCTGGCCGTTCGGTCACGCCAGCCTCGGCCATGCCGATGCTGGAAACCCGCTGGGCCGATTGCGAGGAAGACGTGCGAGACGCCCAGCGCCTGCGCTTTCGCGTGTTCGCCCAGGAAATGGGCGCCCACCTGGCGCCGCCCGAGGGCACGCCGCCCGGACTCGACGTCGACCGCTTCGACGCCTTCTGCGACCACCTGCTGGTGCGCGCCGTCGACCCCGTGCACGGCCCCGGCCCGCTCATCGGTACCTATCGCGTGCTCACGCCCGAGGCGGCACGCCACGCGGGCGGTTTCTACACCGACACCGAGTTCGACCTGGCCCCGCTCGCCCCGCTGCGCGCCAGCGCGCTGGAACTGGGCCGCTCGTGCGTGGACGCCGACTGGCGCTCGGGCGGCGTGATCATGGCGCTGTGGGCCGCCCTGGGCCAGTACATGGTCGAACACTCGCTCGACACCATGATCGGCTGCGCCAGCATCGGCCTCGACGACCAGGGCACGGCCGCCGCGCGGCTGTGGCACCGGCTGTGCCGCACCCACCTGGTGGAGGAGCGCTGGCGCGTGGAGCCGCGCATCGCGCTGCCGCTGGACGCGGAGCCCGACACCGATGCCGACAGCGACGCAGCGCCTCCCGCCACGCCGCCGCTCATCAAGGGCTACCTGCGCTGCGGCGCGCGCCTTCTCGGGCCGCCCGCGCTCGACGCGGCGTTCAACACCGCCGACCTGCCGCTGATGCTGCGCGTGGACGAGGTTTCGCCGCGCTACCGCCAGCATTTCTTCGGCATGGCGGCCTGAGCATGGCGACCTGAGCGGCGCCGCCGGAACGGCGGTAAAGAGGCAGCTGGAGCGCTTCGGATACAGTCCCGCACCAGCCCGCCTCAAGACCTGCCGCCGCGTGAACCTCCGAAAAACCGCCAACAGCCTGGTCTTCCGCTTCCTCGTCATGGGTCTGGCGATGGCGCTGGTCGGCACCGCGGCCAGCTACATCCAGCTCACCCGCTTCCTGCGGGAAGACCTGACGAAGTCGGTGGCGACGCAGCAGACGGTGCTGGCCGCCTACGTGGCCCGTGACGTGGACAACTACATCGTCGAGCGGCTGTCCTTCCTGGAGCGCCTGGCGCTCGCCCTGCCGCCGGAGCTCCTGTCGCAGCCCCGCCAGCTGCATGCGTGGCTGGCGGAGCGCGGCGCGCTGAGCGACCTCTTCCCGCTGGGCCTGGCGATCGCCGACGCCAGCGGCAATCGGCTCGACGAAACCGGGCAATTCGAAACGGACAGTCCGGAATTCGCCGCCGCATCCGCCGGGCAGCGCGCCGTGGGCCGGCCCCGGGCAACTACCTCGCAGCATTCGGCCCTGCCCATGGCCGTGCCCATGCGCAACAGCGCCGGCCAGGTCACGGCCGTTCTGCTCGGCATGGCCGACCTCACGGCGGACGGCCTGCTCGACCATCTGCAGGAGGGGCGCGTGGGCCAGAACGGCGGCATCCTGGTGATCTCGCCGCGCGACCGTCTCTTCGTCGCCTCGACGGATGTGTCGATGTCCCTCACGCCGACGCCGGCCGACGGCATCAACCCGCTGCACGACCGCGCCATGGCGGGCTTTCGCGGCAGCGGGACGACGCGCAACGCCAGGGGCATCGACGAGATATCCGCCATCGCATCGGTGCCGAGCGCCGGCTGGTTCGTGGTGGCGCGGCTGCCGGTCTCCGAGGCGCTGGCCCCGGTGGCGCGCATGCAGACCTTCATCCTGCAGCAGCGCGCGCCCGCCGTGACTGCCGTGCTGGTCGTGCTCGGCCTGATCATGGCCTGGCTGCTGCGGCCGCTCTTTCGCGCCGCCGACCAGGCTGACCGCATGACCCGGGGCGAACTCGCGCTGGCGCCGCTGCGGGTGGTGCGCGACGACGAGATCGGGCACCTCACGCAGGCTTTCAACCGCCTGCTGGCCAAGCTGCTGGACAACCAGGAGGCGCTGGCGCACTTCGCCCACCACGACGCGCTGACCGGCCTGCCCAACCGCAAGCTGCTGCACGACAGGCTGCAGCAGGCACTGGCCCATGCCGGACGGCACGGGCACCAGGTGGCCCTGCTCTACATGGACCTCGACGGATTCAAGAGCCTCAACGACACCTTCGGCCACGAGGCGGGCGACAGGGCGCTCGGGGAAATCGCGCGCAGGCTGCAAGGGCTTGTGCGGCAGACGGACACGGTGGCGCGCATCGGCGGCGACGAATTCGTGCTGCTGGCCACCGGCCTCGAGGAATCTGCGGAACTGGGCGCACTGGCATTGGCACGGCGGTGCGTCGACGCTATTGCCCAGCCGCTGCAGCTGGTGCAATCCGATACGGTCATAGGCGTGTCGATCGGCATCGCCATCGGCAGCGGCGGCGGCGAAACGCCGCAAGACCTGCTTGCCACGGCCGACAAGGCGATGTACCGGGCCAAGCAGAACGGGCGCGGCAGCTATGTCGTGGCCGCTCAGAACGTGTAGCGTGCGCTGACCCGCACGCTGCGCGGCTCCATCGGGTGGATGTGGCGGTCGTTCACGCCGCCGTTGCAGGCGCCGCCCGCCACCTCGCCCGCGGTGCACGAGGCATAGAAGTACTCGATGTCGTTGCCCTTGCGGCCCGCCAGGTTGAACACGTCGAGCCCCAGTGTCAGGTGCTTGTCCACCGCGTAGCGGGCTCCGAAATTCAGCAGCGTGGTGGCACGCGAGCGCACGCTGTTCAGCGTGTCGAGCGCGCGCGGGCCCATGTAGCGCAGCCGCAGCGATGCGGTCCACGGACCTTCGACGTAGGTGACGCCCGCCGCCAGCACGCGCTCGACGGCGTTGTCGATGTAGTTGCCCTCGCCTTCGGGCGCCGCGCCCTTGAAGCGCGCGCGCGACACGGCGGCGTCCACCTCGAGGCGCCAGGCGCGGTCGAACTTCCAGCGCAGCGTGGCCTCGAGCCCGCGCCGTGTGCTCGCGCGGCCCGGTTCGGTGGTGCCCGCATCGCCTACATAGACCAGTTCGGAAGCAAGATTCAGCTTCCACAGCGCCACCGTGGCGGTGAGGTTTTCGTCGGGCTGGAAGCGCCAGCCGATCTCCGCGCCGCGCCCTTTCACCAGCGCGGGCACGCGGTCGGCCGGCAGGCCGCTGCGCGGGTCGGTGGTGATGACGGCACCGCGCACGTCGTTGCTGTGAAAGCCCACGCCCGCATTCAGGTAGAACTCGTGCGCCGGCGTGAGCGAGAAGGCCAGGCCGAACTTGGGGCTCAGCTGCGAGTCGCGGCCCTTGCCGCTGTTGAGCGGGCCATGCACGGGCTCGCGGCCCTGCACGTTGTAGCGCAGCGCGTCGCCGCGCAGGCCGACATAGCCGCGCCACCGGTCGCTGAAATTGACCAACTGCTGGCCGTACACGGAGAACAGATCCTGCGAGACCTTGTCGTTGCGCACCGTGCCCAGGCGCTGGCGTGCCTCGGTGTCGTACAGGCCGACTTCGCCGATGCGGTCGCCGCGCCACTGCGCGCCGAAGCTCAGCAGGCCGTCGAGCCCCGCGATCTTGTTGGCCATCGCGTGCGAGCCCTGCGCGCCGAAGATGCGGCGGCGATCGGTCTGCTCGAACTGGTCACCGTTGACCGGGTTGTTCAGGAAGTAGGTGAAGTCGGAGAACAGGTCGAAGCGGTAGTCGATGGCGTAGGCGCTGAACTCGGTGTCGCCGCCCGGGCCCTTGTCGAACCACTTGGCCGAAAGACTCAGGCGCCGGGTCTTACCGCCGTCGGTCGGATTCAGGCTGCCGAAGCGCTGCAGCTCGCCGCTGTCCATCAACCGTTCGGGCACCTGGTCCGTCGAGGTCCAGCGGGCTTTGTAGGCCATGGCGGTGACGCCGAAGCCGCGCGCCTGCGAGCCCTGCGAATAGCGCAGCACGACGTTGGCCTTCTTGAGGTTCTCGGGCACGTTCCAGGGGCCGTTGTTGCCTTCGAGCTCGATGGCGCCGAGCCAGGTCTGGTCCTGCACGGTGCGCGAGCCCGCGGCCAGCAGGCGGCGAAAGTCGTGCGAGCCCACGGTCACTTCGGCAAAGGGCGACTCGAGCGCGCTGAAATAGTCGAGCGACGCGCTGCCCGCGAGCGAGAAATCGCCGCTCTGCGCAAAGTACGGGCCCTTTCGGTAGCGCACGCCCGACACCAGTTCGGGAATCAGGAAGTTCAGGTCGGCATAGCCCTGGCCATGGCCGTGCGTGGGCATGTTGACCGGCATGCCGTCGACCGTAACCGCGAAATCGGTGCCGTGGTCGAGGTTGAAGCCGCGCAGGAAGTACTGGTTGGCCTTGCCATCGCCCGAGTGCTGCGTGGCAACCACGCCCGGCACGGCCTCGACGATGTCACCGGGCCGCAGCTTGGGCCTCGACTGGAAAGACTCGCGCTCCACCGCGCCCTCGCTTGCGCTGTCGGCCGTGCCGATGGCCGCATCGCGCGGACCGGCGATCTGGATCTCCGGCAGATGGCTCTGCTGGGCGCACGCCGCGGCACTGCTGAACAGGGCTCCGAGAAGCCAGGGCCGGGAAGGCCGAGGGAGAGGCGACGACGCGCGAAGTGAGAAGTTCATTGAAGCCCTTGCCCTTGTCTCGGACCGATGTTGTTGCACGCAAGCACATCGGTTACGCGACGGAACCTTGGCTGGATTCGTCGGTGCGCGGCAGCCGCAGGTGTTTCTTCAGCGTCTCGAACACCTGCCGCGTGACCGGGTTCACCACGTGGCTGCGAACGTAGAGGTAGTACGCAAGGTCGGGCAGCCTCGGCATGCCGTCGCCCGCGCCGAGCACGCGCAGGCCCGCGTCGAGCTGCTCCACGCCGCGCGCCGTCACGCCCAGCCCCGCCCGCAGCGCGGCCTTGATGCCGATCAGGCTCGACGACGTGTAGCGCGGCGTCCATGCCACGCCCGCCGTGTCGAGCGCCTCGTGGCCGATGCGGCGGAAGATGCTGGGGCCGTCGGCCATGATGAGCGGCACCGGCTTCGTCGGGTCGTGCACGTAGCTCGCGGCGCACAGCCACACAGTGGGCGAGTTGTGCAGCACCACGCCCTCGAACTGCGACTGCGCGTCGGCGCGGTTGGAGATGATCATGTCGACCTCGCCGCTCTTGAGCGAGGTCATCAGGTAGGGGCTGCGGCCGATGTGGATGTCGAGCTGCAGCAGCGGCGAGGTGCGCGCCACCTCGGCCAGCAGCAGCGGCAGCATGGTCTCGGCCACGTCGTGCGGCGCGCCGATGCGCAGGTTGCCCTCGAGCTGCCCCTGCCGCAGGCTGCGCAGCGCCTCGTCGTTCAGCGCCAGCATGTGATGCGCGTAGGTGAGCAGCCTCTCGCCGTGCTCCGTCAGCCGCTTCTGCCGGCCCTGCTTGGCGAACAGCGGATGGCCGATCTGCTCCTCCAGCCGCTGCATCTGCTGCGTGATGGCCGACTGCGTGCGGCCCAGGTGCACGGCGGCGGCCGCAAAGCTTTGGAGGCTGACGACGGCCGCGAAGGAGCGCAGCAGCTCAAGATCTAGCGTGGGCATACATCAATTTTATTAATGTGTTTACTGCGATGGCTGGATTGTTGCGTCACGCCCCCGTCACTACAGTGGATGCACACGAAACAGGCAACCCCACTGGAGAAACCGCATGAGCACCCCATCCGAGCAACGCAGCCGGGCCGTCGAGGCGTCCATCGCCGACATGAAGAAAGCCATCGGCGGCGCTGAAGCCACCCGCGAAAAACTCGACGTGGTGCTCGATTCGCTGCAAGGCCTGGCAGCGCACACCGAATACTGGGGCGCCGCCGACTTTCCGCCGCCCGAGGCCGGCGAGCACCAGGCCCGCTACCTGATCGCCGAAGACCCCGACCAGAGCTATGCGCTCTACTTGAACGTGATGCGCCCCGGCAAGAAGATCGTGCCGCACAACCACACGACCTGGGCCTGCATCGCCGCCGTGGAAGGCACCGAGCACAACCGCGTGTACGAGCGCACCGACGACGGCAGCGTGCCGGGCGTGGGCAAGCTGAAGCAGACGGAGCTGGTCGTCGTCGCGCCGGGCAAGGGCATCGCGCTGATGCCTGAAGACATCCACTCGGTCGAGATCCAGGGCGAGCAGGTCATCCGTCATCTGCACATGTACGGCCGTGCGCTCGAGACACTGAACAGCCGCACCGCCTACGACCTGGCAGCCGGCACGTACCAGACCATGGGCATCGGCGTGCAGACGCGCCGCTAGGCACTCACTCTCCCTTTCCGCCTTTCCTTCTTCATGCGGGCCGTGTCGCGGCCTCGCAGGAACTCGTTCGTCCCAACGACTTGCCTTCATGACCTCTTTCATCGACCCGAAGACCCTCAAATCCTGGCTGCACGACGGCGGCGAGATCGCGCTGCTCGACGTGCGCGAGCACGGCCAGTACGGCGAGGCGCACCTGTTCTACGGCATTCCCCTGCCCTTCAGCCGGCTGGAGATCGATGCGCCGCGCCTCGTGCCGCGCCGCGGCGTGCGCGTGACGGTCTACGACGAGGGCGATGCCGACGTGGCCGAGCGCGCCACCGCGCGGCTCGCGGCACTGGGCTACACCGACGTGCACGTGCTGCAGGGCGGCGCCCGCGCGTGGAAGGCGGCGGGCTACGTGCTGTTCGCGGGCGTGAACCTGCCCTCGAAGACCTTCGGCGAACTGGCCGAGGAGGTCTATCACACGCCCCGCGTCAGCGCCGACCAGCTGGCCGACATGCTGGCGCGCAAGGACAAGGTGGTGGTGCTCGACGGCCGCCCGGTCAGCGAGTTCCACAAGATGAACATCCCGGGCGCCACCTGCTGCCCCAACGGCGAGCTGGCCTACCGCGTGCGGCAGCTGGTGCCCGACACCACCACGCCCATCGTCATCAATTGCGCGGGCCGCACGCGCAGCATCATCGGCGCGCAGACGCTCATCAACCTCGGGCTGCCCAACCCGGTCTACGCGCTGGAGAACGGCACGCAGGGCTGGTATCTCAACGACCACAAGCTGGAGCACGGCGGCACGCAGCGCTATGCCGACGACAGCGGCAACACCGACCTGCGCCCTGCCGCGAAGGCGCTGGCCGCCCGCTTCGACGTACCGTCGGTGAACGCGCAGACCGTGCAGCAATGGGCCACGGACACAAGCCGCAGCCTGTTCCTGTGCGACGTGCGCACGCCGGAAGAATTCAAGGCCGGCAGCCTGCCCGGTGCGCAGCACACGCCCGGCGGCCAGCTGATGCAGGCCGGCGACCAGTACTTCGGCGTGCGCGGCGCGCGGCTCGTGCTGTTCGACAACGACGGCGTGCGCGCGCCCACCGTGGCAAGCTGGCTGCGGCAGATGGGGCATGACGCGAGCGTGCTCGAAGGCGGGCTGGCGAGCGGACTGTCGCTTTCGCCCGCTGCGGCTCCGGCCGCGCCCGCGCTGGCCACCATCGACGCGCAGGCGCTCGCCGCGCGCATCGAGCGTGAAGACGTGGCGGTGATCGACCTGCGCGGCAGCATGCAGTTTCGCGCCGGTCACATCCCGCAGGCGCGCTGGTCGATACGCCCGCGCCTCGCCGGTGACGTGAAGAACGAGACGCGGCAGCTCGTGCTGGTCGCCGATGACGCAGCGCTCGCGGCATGGACTGCCACTTCCGAACTCGCAGGACTCCCGCTCGCACCGCTGCTGCTGTCCGGTGGCATGGCCGCCTGGCGCGCCGCCGATCTGCCGGTCGAAGCCACGCCCGCGCTACCCGCCGACAGCGACTGCATCGACTACCTGTTCTTCGTGCACGACCGGCACGACGGCAACAAGGAAGCAGCGCGCCGCTACCTCGCATGGGAGACCGGCCTGGTCGCGCAGCTCGATGCGCAGGAGCGCGCCGCCTTCCGACTGCCCACCGCCGCATCACACACCTGATCCACGCCCATCGGCCCCGCTTTCTGTTCGTCCTTGTCAGTTCCTATTCCAGGAGTTCCGTCATGTCGTTCGCCAGCCGCATCCCGCACATCGCCCGTCTTGCCGTCGCAGCCGCATGGCTCTCGGCACTCGCCCTGCAGCCAGCCACAGCCGATCCGATGGCGCCGCGCAATGGCTTTCCGTCACAGACGGTGAAGTTCATCTCGCCCTTCCCGCCAGGCGGCGGCAACGACGCGACCGCGCGCCTCGTCACCACGAAGCTGCCGGAGATCATGGGACAGCCCGCACTGGTCGACAACCGCGGCGGCGCGGGCGGCAACATCGGCGCCAAGGCCGTGGCCGACGCCAAGCCCGACGGCTACACGGTGCTCACCTCGCAGGTGTCGATCATGGCCGTGAACCCGTCGCTCTATGCCTCACCCGGCTTCGACCCGATCAAGAACTTCGTTCCCATCACGCAGATCAACGCCGCGCCGCTCGCACTGGTGGTGGAAGCGAACTCACCCCTCAAGAGCTTCGCCGACCTCGCCGCCAAGGCGAAGGCGAGCCCCGGCAAGGTGACCTACGCGACGCCGGGCAACGGCACGCTGTCGCACCTCGTAGGCGTGGTGCTCGCGAAGGACAACGGCGTGGAAATGACCCACGTGCCCTACAAGGGCGCCGGCCCGGCGCTGACCGACCTGATCGGCGGACAGGTCGACGTGATGGTCACCTCCACCGCATCGGTGGCCGGCTTCGTGCAGAACGGCAAGCTGCGCGTGCTGGCCGTGACCAGCCCGCGCCGCATCGGCGTGTTCGCCAAGGTGCCGACGCTGGAAGAGCTGGGCTACAAGGGCGCGCGCTTCGAGGACTGGTACGGCTTCTTCGCCCCCGCCGGCACACCGCCCGAACGCGTGGCCTTCCTGAACGAAGCCATCGTTCGCACCCTGCACCTGCCCGACGTGACGAAGCTCGTGACCGACGGCGGCAGCGAGGTGGTGGCCAGCACGCCCGAGGCCTTCGCCGCGCAACTGCGCCAGGACATCGAGCGCTGGTCTCGCATCGTCAAGCTTTCCGGTGCGCGCGCCGACTGATTGAAGCAACATAGCGGCCCGACCTCCCTTCGCCCCCACTTGACCATGTCCGACTCGCACAACGTTCCCGCCGACCTGAGGCTCGACACCCGGCTCACGCGCACCGGCAAGACGCCGTCATACGCCGGCGGATCGCCCGTCAACGTGCCCCTCGTGCGGGCCAGCACCGTGCTGTTCGACAGCGTGGGCGCGATGCGCGACGCGCGGGCCCGGCGCGACGAGGAGCGCATCTTCAGCTACGGGGCACGCGGCACGCCTACCGCCTTCGCGCTGGAAGACGCGGTGAGCGAGCGCGAAGGCGCCTACCGCACGCGGCTCTTTCCCACCGGCCTCGCGGCCATCGGCATGGTGCTGCTGTCGTACCTGAAGCCGGGCGACCACGTGCTGATGTCGGACAGCGTGTATGAGCCCACGCGGAACCTCGTGCATTCGTTCCTGGAGCCGTACGGCATCCGCAGTTCGTTCTTTGCGGCGGACGGCAGCGGCATCGAGGAGCTGTTCGAGCCGAACACCCGGCTGGTGTATGCCGAGTGCCCCGGCTCCCTGGTCTACGAGATGTGCGACCTGCCCAGGCTGGCGGAACTGACGCACGCGCGCGGCGCGCTGCTCGCCGCCGACAACACCTGGGGCTCCGGCTGCCAGTACCGTCCGCTCGCGCTGGGCGCCGACATCTCGACGATGGCCGCCACCAAGTACCTCTCGGGCCACTCCGACGTGATGATGGGCACCGTCGCCACGACCGAAGCCGCATGGCGTCCGCTCAACGAACGCTGCGACGCCTTCGGCATGACCGTGAGCCCCGATGACGCGTGGCTGGTGCTGCGCGGCATGCGCACGCTGTCGGCGCGGCTGCAGATGCACGAGCGGCATGCGCTCGAGGTGGCGCACTGGCTCGAGAAGCGGCCCGAAGTCGCGACCGTGTTCTGCCCCGCGCTGCCGCAGCATCCGGGGCACGAGATCTGGAAGCGCGACTGCAGCGGAACGAACGGGCTGCTTTCCATCGAGCTGCAACCGGGCATCGGAAACGCGGCGGTCGAGCGATTCGTCGATGCGCTCAGCCTTTTCGGGCGCGGCTCGTCATGGGGCGGCTACGAGAGCCTCGTTGCATGGACCAACATGCGCGCGGCGCGCAGCGTTACGGACTGGAGCCAGCGCGGGGCGGTGGTGCGGCTGCACGTCGGGCTGGAGGCGCCGGCGGATCTGACGGCTGACTTGGCGCGCGGGTTCGATGCGCTGAACGCCTCGTAGCGGTAGTCCACCGGAGAGGATCAGCGCCACTGCGCCAGCGTGCGGCGCACCTCCTCGTCGCCCGGCGCTTCGAACGACCGGTACCAGGCACCGACGGCAACGAAAGGCTCAGGCACCTGCATGCACACCACCTCGTCGGCGTGAGCCGTGGCGGGGCTCGAAACGTCCATGCCGCCCAATGCCCGGCAAGCGGTCGCGCTGCCCACGGGCACGGCCACGATGACCGATGCGGCACCGAGCGCCCGCGCTGCGATCACGGCCGCGCGCATCGAAAGACCGGTAGCAAGTCCATCATCGATCAGGATCGCCGTCATGCCGTGCAGATCCAGCGGCGCGCAATGCTCGCGGTACTCACGCTCACGCCGTTGCAGTTCGCGCCGCTCCCGCTTCAGGACACGCGCCATGCCCGGCGCATCCTCTCCCGTCACATGGACGCCGCCGACCGCGATGGCGCCTGCCGCGTATTCCTCATGCCCAGGCAGGCCGAGCTTGCGCACGACCAGCACATCGAGCGGCAGGTTCAGCGCGCGCGCCACTTCCGCCGCCACGGGCACGCCGCCGCGCGGCAGCGCGAGCACCACGTAGTGCTGCGCATCGCGGTATCGGTCCAGCAACGGCGCCAGTTGCCGGCCGGCGTCTGCACGGTCTCTGAACATGGCATGCCCTCCTGGTGGAAGGCCAAGGGCGGCGGTGCACCCACGGCAGGCACATTGTGCGACCGGCGCCGCCGGTGCTCATCAGCAGGCGACCTTGCCCCCGGGCGCGGTGCGCAGCCTGTTGAGAAAGGTCAGCTGCACCTTGGCCGTCTCGCTGCCCTGTGCCGCCGCGCGGCGCATCCACGTGCCCGCCTCGCAGCGGTCGGCCTTCACGGCCGTGCCGTAGAGCGTGGGGCCGGTCATCAGCACCATGCCAAGCATTTCCTGCGCCTCGGCGTGGCCTTCATTCGCGGCCTGCCGCAGCTCTTCGAGCATCGAGCGGTAGTCGCGCGCGGCCTGCGCCTCGAGCGCGAGCTGGAAGCGCTGCTCGGCCTGCAGTTCGGTGCCGGCATCCAGCGGACGGGCCGCGCTCAGCGCGGCCGCCAGGAGCAGCACTGCCGAGAACAGGACCCGCCAGCGCAAGGACAGGCCAGCAAGCTGGTTGAGTTCGGATTGCATCGATGTTCTCCACGATTGACATAGAGGACATCGTCGCGCCGACGCGCCGAAGAAAGAAGCTGGAATTGGCGCAGGCCGCCTCAGCCGGCGCCTGAGCCCCAGCCTCTTCAGAACTTCGCGGTCAGCCCCACCTGCAGCTCGCGCCCCGGGCCCGGCATGATCAGGTTGTCCACGCTGCCGTGCGCCGACACGTAGTACTTGCGGTTGGTGATGTTCTTCAGGTTCACCGAAATCTCGTAGCGCCCGGTCTTGTAGCTCGCGGCCAGGTCGCCCGTGACGTAGGACGGCAGCGTGACGAGGTTGCTCAGCGAGGCATAGCGCGCGGCCACGTAGTTGACGCCACCGCCCGCGCTCAGCCCGTTGCCCAGGTCTTTCATCAGCCACACGAAGGCCGAGTGGCGCGGCGTGAGCGGCGCGGTCTTGCCCTGCACAGGAATCGCCGCGCCCACCGGCAGCTGCAGCGAGCTCACCGTGGCCAGCGACTTGACCATGCGGCCGTCGAGGTACGCGTAGCCCGCGCTCACGTCCCAGCGCCCCGGCAGCTTGCCGGCCAGCGCCAGCTCCATGCCGTTGGTGCGCTGCGTGCCGACGTTGATCTGCCGCGCCGGGTTGGTCGGGTCGGTGTTCTTGATGCCCGAGCGCTCCAGGTTGAACAGCGCCGCCGTGAGGTTGAGTGCACCGTCGAGGAAGTCGAGCTTGGCGCCGATCTCCTTGTTCACCGTGATCTCGGGGTCGTTGGCCGTGTTGTTGGCTGACAGCGCGAAGGTCTCGGCCGAAGGCTGGAACGAGCGGCTGTACGACACGTAGTAAGACTGCGATTCGCTCGGCTGCCACACCACGCCCGCGCGCGGGCTGAACTTGCGGTCGGTGCGCGACAGCGGCGCGAGCGTGCGCTCGAAAGAGGTGTCCTGGCCGAATACGTCGTAGCGGCCACCGACCAGCGCCTTCCACTGCGGCGCCAGCGTGATCTGGTTCTGCGCATACAGCGCGGCGGTCTTGAACCTGGAGTTGCTGGGGATCGCACTGTTGGCCGTGTAGCTCGAAAGCGGCAGCGGCGCAGGCACGGCAACCGGGTTCAGGATGCTCACGCGCTCGTAGCCGGTGGCCGAGCTCACCGAGTACAGGCGCTTGTCCTGCTGGCCGAACTCGGCGCCGATCAGCCATTCCTGCTTGAAGCCGCCGAGGTCGTTGCGCCACGTCAGGTCGGTCTGGTTGAACCAGCCGCTCTCGTCGCGGTCGACGAAGCCGCGCGTGCGGCCCACCGTCAGGCGCACCGGGTCGGTGGTGCCGCTGGGCAGGGTGTTGAAGCGGTCGAGCTTGTAGCTGTAGTAGCGCGTGGTGTTGCGCAGGCTCAGCGCGTCGCTGAAGCGGTGGTTCAGCGTGGCGGTGAACGACTGCACCTTCGTCGTGGTGGTGTCGTCGCGCTTTGCGAAAGCCGAGCCGTAGTAGGTGCCGATGGGCACGTTGACCGGGCGGCCGTTGAGCGCCGGAATGCCGAAGTCGGTGAGCCGCTGGTCGTAGGCGTTGGTGTACTGCAGCAGCAGGTCGGTCTGCGGGCTGAACTTGATGGCCAGCGAGGGCGCGATGTTGTAGCGGTCGATGAACTGCTGGTTGCGGTAGCTGCCCGACTTCTCGCGCGCGACGTTCAGGCGGAACGCCATGTTCTCGCCGATGGGCGTGTTGAGGTCGGCGGTGAGCCGCTTGACGTCGTGCGTGCCCAGCCCGAGCGACACCTCGCCGAAGGGACGCTCGAAGATCGGTTTCTTGGTCACGCGGTTGACGAGGCCGCCCGACGAGCCGCGGCCGTACAGCACCGCCGCCGGGCCCTTCAGCACCTCGATGCGTTCGGTGTCCGACAGGTCGCGGAAATACAGCGCGTCGTCGCGCACGCCATCGACGAACCAGTCGGCAATGGCGGTGAAGCCACGGATGACCACCTGGTCGCGCTGGCCGTCGCCCGCGTTGAACGACACGCCAGGCGCGTTGCGCAGTGCGTCCTGCATCGAGGTCGCGCCCTGGTCGCGCAGCAGCTGCGCCGGCAGCACGTTGACCGCCTGCGGAATGTCGCGCAACGGCGCGCTGCCCTTGGTGGCGGTGCTGCCGACGGAAGGCGCGTAGCCGACGTCCTGCTCGGAAGTGACGGTCACCTCCTTCAGCGTGGCGTCGGCACTCTGGGCCTGGGCCGCGCAATGGGCAGCGGCCAGGGCGGCAACGAACAGGGACGGATGGCGCAGGCGAAAGCGCGGCGCGCGAGAACGGACGGACATGGCAGGAATTCCCTCAGGGCGATTTGTTTTTGAAATCGCGAAGCGCCACGCCGACTCCTCCATCGCTCGGATGAAGAAACCGTGTGTGCCCTGCCTTGAAGAAATCTGGGTTGGGTGCCTTCGTCGGCCCGCACCGGCGCGGTGGCCGGGGTTTCGGACGAAGGGATCGCATCGCGCGACCCGGCGGATTCTAAATAAATAGATACGGCCGCCTCCCGGGCCGCCGCGGCGACGCTCAGCGTGCCCGTGCGCGCGTCAGCAGGTAGTTCTGCTGCACCACGTTGTCGACGTAGTACGGCCCGGCCATCGCATCGAACTCGGCCCGCAGCGCCGCCAGCTTCTGCGGATCGCCGGCGAGGTTCTCCACCAGCTTGCGCATCGGGCCGACCGAGCGCTCGAGGAACAGGCGGAAGTGCTCGATGCTCAGGGCGGGAAACTGCATGGTGCCGCGCCCGAAGAACGGCGCCTCGAAGTGCGGCCCCAGGCGCTCCGCGACGATGCCCGGGTTACCCCATTGCGGCGGCGGCGATGCACCGGCCGGCGGAGGTGGCGAGTTGCGGCCGATGAAGGCGAACATGCGCCCCACGAAATCTTCCGGCGGCCAGGTGGCGAAGGCGATGCGCCCGCCGGGCTTGAGCACTCGGCGCATCTCGGCAATGGCCACTTCCGGGCGCGGCGCGAACATGTGGCCGAACTGGCTGAGCACCACGTCGAAGGAGGCATCGGCATACGGCAGGTTCTCTGCATCGCCTTCGGTCCAGACGATGTCCTCGAGCCCGGCGATGCGGGCGTTCTCTCCCGCGGCCTCGATCAGCTCGGGCGTCAGGTCGAGCCCCGTGACGCGTGCGCCACGGCGTGCCGCCGTGACGGCCACGACGCCGGTTCCGGTTCCGACGTCCAGTACCGACTCACCCTGCTCGATCTGCGCGAACCTGACGAGCTGCCCGGCCACCGGGGTCGTGAACATGGCGGTCGGCGCGAAGGTCGACCACATCTCGCGCTGCCGGTTCTTGAACTCTGCAAAGGGATCCTGGGACATATCACCCTCCATATCAGCCACGAGGCTGCGGACATGGGCGGGACTCTAGGCCCGGGGAGCTGGCCCGTCCATCCCTCGTGGCGGGGCTTCGACAGGCAAGAGCTGTAACTCAATGCCGCGCCGCACTCAGCAGCAGCGTCCCTTGCCAGCCCCGTAGCGCGCCTCCAGCCGCTCGCGGAAGAAGACCTCGTAGCTCATCGGCGCCCGGTCGGGGTGGGTGGCCGCCATGTGCGTCAGGTAGGCGTCGTAGTCGGGCAGCCCGACCATGAGCCGCAGCGACTGCTTGAGCGAGCGCGCGAAGTAGCGCCCGGCTTCCGGCAATGCGAGGCCCATGGCTTCAGTGGGCGGCCGTCGCGGCGGCGGCGCCCATCGGTTCGAACGGGGTTTCCTGCGTGGTCGGGCGGTTGGCCGCGCGCGCCGCGATGCAGGCCTTGATGCTGTACACCAGCACGCTCAGCACCACGAAGATGAAGAGCGCGCACAGCGCGGCGTCGAGGCGGTCGTTGAAGACGATGCGCGACATGGCCTCGGGCGTCTTCGCCGGCGCCACCAGCACGCCGTTGGCGATGCCCTCGGTGTACTTGGCCGCGTGCGAGAGGAAGCCGATCTTCGGGTCGGACGAGAAGATCTTCTGCCAGCCCGCCGTGAGCGTGCACGCCAGCAGCCACGCGGCCGGCGCAATGGCCACCCACGCATAGCGCTCGCGCTTCATGCGGAACAGCACCACCACGCCCAGCATCAGCGCCACGGCGGCCAGCATCTGGTTGGAGATGCCGAAGAGCGGCCACAGCGTGTTGATGCCGCCCAGTGGATCGACCACGCCCTGGTAGAGGAAGTAGCCCCAGGCGGCCACGCACAGCGCGGTGGCGACGAGGTTGGCCGGCAGCGAGTCGGTGCGCTTGAGCGCAGGCACGAAGCTGCCCAGCAGGTCCTGCAGCATGAAGCGGCCGGCGCGGGTGCCGGCATCCACGGCCGTGAGGATGAAGAGCGCCTCGAACAAAATCGCGAAGTGGTACCAGAAGGCCATCATGGCCTGCCCGCCGATCGCCTGGTGCAGGATGTGGGCCATGCCCACGGCCAGCGTCGGTGCGCCGCCGGTGCGACCGAGGATGGTGGTCTCGCCCACGTCCTTGGCGGTCTGCACAAGCATCTCGGGCGTGATCACGAAGCCCCAGCTCGACACCGTGGCAGCCACCTGCTGCGCGGTGGTGCCCACCAGCGCACCGGGGCTGTTCATCGCGAAGTAGATGCCGGGCTCGATGCACGAGGCCGCCACCAGCGCCATCACCGCAACGAAGGACTCGGCCAGCATGCCGCCGTAGCCGATGAAGCGCGCATGGCGCTCGTTGTCGAGCATCTTGGGCGTGGTGCCCGAGGAGATGAGCGCGTGGAAGCCGGAGACGGCGCCGCAGGCGATGGTGATGAACAGGAACGGGAACAGGCTGCCCGACCACACCGGGCCGTTGCCCTGCGCGAACTGCGTGATGGCCGGCATCTGCAGCGTGGGCATCACGAACACGATGCCGATGGCCAGTGCGATGATGGTGCCGATCTTCAGGAAGGTCGAGAGATAGTCGCGCGGCGCGAGCAGCAGCCACACAGGCAGGCTCGCGGCAACGAAGCCGTAGCCCACCAGCATCCAGGTGAGCGCCTTGCCGTCGAAGGTGAAGAGCGGCGCCCACTCGGGGCTCTGGCTCACGGCCTGGCCGCCGAAGATGGCGAGCATCAGCAGCACGAAGCCGATCAGCGACACCTCGCCGATGCGGCCCGGGCGGATGTAGCGCAGGTACACGCCCATGAAGAGCGCCACGGGAATCGTCGCGGCCACCGTGAAGGTGCCCCACGGCGATTCGGCCAGTGCCTTCACCACGATCAGCGCCAACACCGCGAGGATGATGATCATGATCATGAAGGTGCCGAACAGCGCGATCATGCCGGGCACCGGCCCCATCTCCTGCTTGACGAGATCGCCCAACGAGCGGCCGTCGCGCCGCGTGGAGATGAACAGCACGATGAAGTCCTGCACCGCGCCGGCGAACACCACGCCGGCCAAGATCCACAGCAGTCCGGGCAGGTAGCCCATCTGCGCCGCAAGCACCGGCCCCACCAGAGGGCCCGCGCCCGCGATGGCCGCGAAGTGGTGGCCGAACAGCACGTTCTTGTCGGTCGGCACGTAGTCCAGGCCGTCGTTGTGGCGGTGCGCCGGCGTCTTGCGGCTGCCGTCCAGGCCCAGCACCTTGTCGGCGATGAAGAGGCTGTAGTAGCGGTAGGCGATCAGGTAGGTGCAGATCGCGGCGGCCACCACCCAGAGGGCGTTGACGCTTTCGCCTCGGGTCAGGGCCACAGTGCCCAGCGCGAACGCGCCGATCACGGCCACGACCAGCCACACCAGATGGCGTCGGATGCTGTGCATGCGGATGTCTCCTAGGTATTGAACCCGGGGAGTTTTGCCGGACCGGGGCGCCGGCGCATCCGTCGGACCGCGCGGGGTGGGCGCGTGGCTTTGCGTAATGGAAAACCCGGATACGGCGCCCGCCGGCCCGCTGTGCAATGCCTGCGGACCTACACGCACGAACCGGGCCATGCGCGAACATGAGGTCGGTCACCCAAGCGGATCAGGGAGAGAAAAGATCGAAGCCATGGACACAAACCCACGCTGCTGCATCGCAGGGGGCGGTCCTGCCGGCATGGTGCTGGGCCTTCTGCTGGCCCGGGCCGGCGTGCCCGTCGTCGTGCTGGAAAAGCATCTCGACTTCCTGCGCGACTTTCGCGGCGACACCGTGCACCCGTCCACGCTCGAAGTGCTGCACGAGCTGGGCCTGCTCGAAGCCTTTCTACAGCGCCCGCACGACCGCATCGACGAACTGCGCGCCACCTTCGAGGGCCGCAGCGTCCCGGTGGCCGACTTCACCCACCTGCCCTCGCACAGCAAGTTCCTCGTGCTGATGCCGCAATGGGAGTTTCTCGACTTCATGTGCGACGAGGCCCGGCGCTATCCCTCCTTCGAACTCTGGACCGACGCCGAGGCAGTCGGCCTGCTGCAGGACAAGGGCCGGGTCAACGGCGTGAAGGTGCGGCGCGGCGGCCGCGCGGGCCAACCGCAGGACGTCGAGCTGCACGCCTCGCTGGTGGTGGCGGCCGACGGGCGGCACTCCGCGCTGCGTGACGCCGCCGCCTTGCCGCACATCAGCTACGGGGCGCCCATCGACGTGCTGTGGATGGCCATCCCGCGCCAACCCGGCGATCCGTCGTCCACCGGGGGCCACGTTGCGGGCGGACGCTTCCTGGTGACGCTGAACCGCGGCGACTACTGGCAATGCGCCTTCGTCATCCACAAGGGCGCGCATGAAGCACTGCGGTCGCGCGGCATCGGTGCCTTCCACGAGGAAATAGGCCGCATCGCCACCTTCCTCGCCGATCGGCTGCCTTCGGCGCTGCCCGACTGGGACGCGGTGAAGCTGCTCGAAGTGACGGTCGACCGGCTGGAAGCATGGTCGTGCCGCGGCCTGCTGTGCATCGGCGACGCCGCGCATGCGATGTCGCCGGTGGGCGGCGTCGGCATCAACCTCGCCGTGCAGGACGCCGTGGCCGCCGCCAACCTGCTGGCCGCCGCGCTGGCCGGCGACGCGACCGACAAGCAGATCGACGCCCTGCTGCCCCAGCTGCAGCGCCGCAGGGAACTGCCCGTGCAGGTCACCCAGGCCGTACAGCGATTCATACAGGACCGAGTGCTCATGGCCGTGCTCGACGGCAGGCCGGCGGCGGCCCCACGGCGCCTGCCCTTGCCGCTGCGGCTGCTTGCGCGCTGGCCGCTGCTGCGCAGGCTGCCGGCGCGGGCCGTGGGACTGGGCCTGCGGCCCGAGCACGTGACTTCGCCGCGTTCACCGCGCGCATGATGAAAAAACTGGCATTTCGTTACACAGCCGGGGCTTTACGGTGTCTCCGGGCAGGGCTCGGAGAGAGGCCCCTGTTGTAGACTGCCGGGTTTTTCGGATCACGCGCATTCGGGCGCTTTCAGGGGGCATGGAGCAAGTTTCAAGGCGCACAGGTTTCAACGGCTCGGCGCTCATTCGCTTGCTCTCAAGGCTTTCCAACGTCGACGCCCGGGAACCCGCGCAACCCACCGCCGACCGGCTGAGCCAGTGGTTCGGCTGGACCGACGCCATTTCGCTGTCCGCCGCGCTCGACGGTGCCCCGGCAACGCCGCAATCCGGCCTCCGCGCCCCCCGCAACAACGAAGAAAGCGAATGCCAGCGCGTCAAGACCGCACTGGCCACTGCCATCGCCGAAGACAACACCTTCGGCGCCGGCAAGGACGCAGCCTCCGACTTCACTCCCTACAAGCGCCGCTACCTGGCCCGGCAACAGGCCATGGAAGCAGGCGCGAGCACGCTGCGCGGCAAGCTGCGCGCGGCCATGGCGGCAAAGTCGCCAGCCATGGCCCGGCTCGCTTCCGTGGACGTGGTCATGGCGCAAGTGCTCGAAGCGCGCGAATACAGCCTGCTGTCGGCCGTGCCGGGCATCCTCGAGCGGCACTTCGAACGCCTGCGCAAGGCCGCCGAAGCCGACGCATCCGAGACAGACGACACCCCCCACAGTGCCCAGCCCACCGACGAGTGGCTGGACGTGTTCCGCAAAGACGCCCAGGACGTGCTGCTCGCCGAACTGGACTTCAGATTTCAACCGGTCGAAGGGCTGCTCGATGCCCTTCGCACCCAGGCCACCAGGACCTCATGACCCGATTCCTCCACTACGCCGTATTTGTCGCTGGCCTTGCCGTCGTGGGCTGGGTGGGCGCCGGATACATCGGCACCAACCCGCTGGCATTGGCCGTCACGCTGATCATCGGCGCGTTCTACATCATGGGCGCGCTGGAGCTGCACCGCTTCCAGCAGGCCACCGACAGCCTGACGCAGGCCACGGCCGACCTTTCGGCCCCGCCCGACAGCCTGGGCACCTGGCTCGACCGGCTGCATCCCTCGCTGCGCAACGCCGTGCGCCTGCGCATCGAGGGCGAGCGCGTGGGCCTGCCGGGCCCCGCCCTCACACCGTACCTCGCCGGCTTCCTGGTGCTGCTGGGCATGCTGGGCACCTTCATCGGCATGGTGGTCACGCTCCGGGGCACCGGCCTCGCGCTGGAAAGCTCGACCGACCTGCAGACCATCCGCGATTCGCTCTCCGCGCCCGTGAAGGGCCTCGGCCTCGCCTTCGGCACCTCGGTGGCGGGCGTGGCCGCATCGGCCATGCTGGGCCTGGCCTCTGCGCTGAGCCGCCGCGAGCGCCTGCAAGCCGGGCAGGTGCTCGATACGAAGATCGCCACCGTGCTGCGCGTCTTCTCGCAGACGCACCAGCGCGAAGAGTCGTTCAAGCTGCTGCAGCAGCAGGCGCACGCGATGCCCGAGATGATCGGCCAGCTGCAGGCCATGGTGCATGCCATCGAACGGCAGAACCAGTCCCTCAGCGACCGGCTCGCGGCCAGCCAGGACAGCTTCCACAGCAAGGCCGAGGCCGTGTACGGCAACCTCGCCTCTTCCGTCGACCAGTCGCTCAAGCAGAGCCTGACCGAGAGCGCGCGCGTCGCCGGCGCCGCGATCCAGCCCGTGGTCGAAGCCACCATGGCCGGCATCGCGCGCGAGACGGCCGCGCTGCACCAGACCATCTCGAGCCCCGTTCAGCAGCAGCTCGACGGCCTCTCCGGCCGCTTCGAGGCCACCACCGACCGCGTGGCAGACACCTGGAAGACCGCGCTCGCCGAGCATCAGCACACCAGCGAAGCGCTGTCGAAGGACGTGCGCGGCTCGCACGACCACTTCGCGCAGACCTTCGAGCAGCGCTCCGCCGCGCTGGTCGACAGCGTCTCCGCGCGACTCGAAAGCACCGTCGGCAATGTGTCGAAGACCTGGGGCGACGCGCTCGCGCAGCACCAGCAGGTCAGCGAGAAGCTGTCGGGCGATGCGCACCAGGCCCTCACCTCCGCCACCGCCGCATTCGAGCAACACACCGCCTCGCTGCTGCAGACCGTGGACCAGGCGCACGCCAAGCTGCAGACCGAGCTGGCCGCGCGCGACGAACAGCGCCTCTCTGCCTGGACGCAATCGCTGGCCGACATGGGCGCCTCGCTCCACCAGCAATGGCAGCAGGCCGGCACGCACAACTCGAGCCAGCAGCAACAGCTGCTCGACACCATGGCGCAGACGGCGCGCGACACGATGGCGCAGACCGAGACGCATGCGAAGAGCACCGTCGCAGAAATCGCCCGACTGCTGCAGGCAGCAGCCGAAGCACCGCAGGCCGCGTCGGACGCGATGTCGCAGATGGCGCAGCGCGACGAGCAGCGCCTTGCGGCATGGACGCAATCGCTGACCACCATGGCCGCATCGCTGCAGCAGGAATGGCAGCAGGTCAACGCACACCACGCGGGCCAGCAACAGCAGCTCATCGACGCGATGACGCAGACCGCACGCGACACGATGGCCCAGACCGAGACGCACGCGAAGAGCACCGTCGCCGAGATCGCGCGCCTGCTGCAGGTCGCATCGGAGGCACCGCAGGCGGCTGCCGACGCGATGTCGCAGATGGCATCGCGCGACGAACAGCGCCTCGCAGGCTGGACGCAATCGCTGACCGCCATGGCCGCATCGCTGCAGCAGGAATGGCAACAGGTCAACGCGCACAACGCGGGCCAGCAACAGCAGCTCATCGACACGATGGTGCAGACCGCACGCGACACGATGGCGCAGACCGAGACGCACGCGAAGAACACCGTCGCCGAGATCTCGCGGCTGCTGCAGGCCGCCGCCGAAGCACCGCAGGCCGCGGCCGATGCGATGTCGCAGATGGCATCGCGCGACGAACAGCGCCTCGCGGCATGGACGCAATCGCTGGGCGCCATGGCCGCCTCGCTGCAGCAGGAATGGCAGCAGGCCAATTCGCACAACGCGAACCAGCAGCAGCAGCTCTTCGACACCATGGCCCAGACCGCGCGCGACATGTCGGCGCAGACCGAGGCGCACGCGAAGAGCACCGTCACCGAAATCGCCCAGCTGCTGCAGGCCGCTTCGGAGGCACCACGTGCCGCGGCCGAGGTGGTGACCGAGCTGCGCCAGAAGCTCGCCGACAGCATGGCGCGCGACAACACCATGCTGGAGGAGCGCAGCCGCATCCTCGAAACGCTTTCCACCCTGCTCGACGCGGTGAACCACGCTTCGACCGAACAGCGCGCGGCCATCGACACGCTGGTGTCGGCATCGGCCGAAATGCTGGAGCGCGTCGGCAGCCGCTTCACCGAGAAGGCCGAAGCGGAGTCCGACAAGATGAGCAACGTGGCCGCGCAGATCGCCGGCAGCGCAGTGGAAGTGGCCAGCCTGGGTGAGGCCTTCGGCCTCGCGGTGCAGCTCTTCAGCCAGTCGAACGACAAGCTCGCGGCCCACCTGCAGCGCATCGAAGGCGCGCTGGGCAAATCGATCTCTCGCAGCGACGAGCAGCTCGCCTACTACGTCGCGCAGGCGCGCGAGGTGATCGACCTGAGCATCATGTCGCAAAAGCAGATCGTCGAAGACATGCAGCAGATCGCCAGCAGGCAAGAGAAGCAACTGCAGGCGCCCGTGGACAGCGAAGCATGATGGGCACCCGCGAAGACATCGAGGCCGGCTTCGACGAGCCCGGCGTGCCGGTGTGGGCCGTGTTCGGCGACCTCATGGCCGGCCTGCTCGGCGCCTTCGTGCTCATCCTCGTGTGCGCGCTCGGCATGCAGATGGAGCTGGCCTCGAAGCTGGAGACCGAAGTCAAGCAGCGGCAGGCAGAAGCCAAGCGCCTGCAGACGCTCGAACAGGCCCTGGCGGCGCCGCTCGCCGCCGGGCGCGTGACGCTGACCAACGGCCGCATCGGCATCAGCGGCAACGTGCTGTTCGCCTTCAACTCGGCGGAGCTGCAGCCCGAGGGCAAGCAGCTGCTCAAGAGCCTGGCCGCGCCGCTGACCACTTATCTCAAGTCGCGCGACGAGATCCTGATGGTGAGCGGCTTCACCGACAACCGGCAGATGCGCGACAACGCGCGCCAGTTCGCGGACAACTGGGAGCTGTCGGCACAGCGCGCACTGACCGTGACGCGCTCGCTGATCGAAGCCGGCGTGCCGTCATCGACGATCTTCGCCGCCGCCTTCGGCTCCGAGCAGCCCGTGGCATCGAATGCCGACGCGGACGGCCGCTCCAAGAACCGTCGCGTGGAAATGGCGCCCACGCCGCGCCCTTCTTCTTCCAGCGCCAACGCGAAGCCTCGTGACTGAGCAGGAAGAAGCCACCACTCGCGACACCGGCGCCATGGTCGCCGCGGCGCTTGCGCGTGGCGACCAGCGCTTCGACCCGGTGCGCTTTCGCGTCATCGAGGCGATGGCCCGGCGCGCGGCTGCGCTCGATGGCGAAGTGCGGCGCATCGTCGACGACAAGGTGATCGCGCTGCTTGCGGCGTATGGCGAAGATCAGGAAAAGGCGAAGTCCGCGGTAGGTGCGGAACCGCCGGCTGAGCCCGAGCGTGACGCATTCGCGGAACTCATCGAGCACATCGCGAAGCATGCGCCTGCTGCTGGCGACGTTCCCGCAACAACGGCAGCGAAGACAACGGCAACGGGCAAGGCAGTGCCCCGCCCCTCTTCTCGCGCTGCAGCGCCTGCGCCAGCCGCCGAGCTGAAGTCGATCCGCTACTTCAAGAGCACCTGGTCCAAACTCAGCGCCGACCGGCGGCTGAACCAGTCGCGCGCGAAGGTGCCCCAGAACGCCGGCCCGCTCAACTCGCACCAGCTCGTGCACCGCTCGCTCACGCTCATGCGCGACATGTCACCGGAGTACCTCAACCGGTTCATGGCGTATGTCGATGCGCTGTCGTGGGTCGAGCAGTTGAATGGTGGTGGTGCCGCTGCGGCGAGTGCTGCGAGCTCGCGTGCCGAGGGCGCGAAGAAGAGCGGTCGCAGCAAGGCCGGCTGAGGCCTCAACCGAGACAGCTCAGGGTCGCCGCGCCTGCACCGTCTGGCGCGACCAATACACGCCATCGAGCCGATCGAGCCGCACCACGCCGCCCGTCGAAGGCGCATGCACGAAGCGCCCATTGCCCACGTAGATGCCCGCATGCGAGGGCGTGGAAGAGCCGAAGAGCACGAGGTCACCGGTGCGAAGCTCGGACACGGCCACCGGGCTGCCGAAGGCCGTCATGCGAGCCACCGTGCGAGGCGGCGATTCACCTACGCTGTTGAGGTATACGTAGCCGATGAGCCCGCTGCAGTCGAAGCCACCGTCGGGCGTGTTGCCACCGTAGCGGTACGGCGTGCCCACGAGGCCGAGCGCATGGATCGCGATGCTGTTCGATTGCTCCGCCGTCAACGTGCTGGTGCCGCCGATGACGGGCCCGGGGCCGCCGCCCTGCCGTGGCCCCGAGGGGCTCGCACAGCCGATGAACAGAAGGCATGCCCCTATCGAAAGAAGTCGAAGCAGCCACTGCTGCGATGTGGTCGGGGATGAGGGTGTCGGCACAGGCGCGTCGTACATGTCGGATGGCTGGGCTCGTGAACCTGCACGAACTCTAGCGCGGAATGCGACGGTTTCCTGAAGATGCCGGCCCTCCGCGGCCCGCACTGCTGCGCGGGCGCCACGGAGGGAGGTTGGACAAGAGGCCTGCGCGTGCCTCCTGCGGGTTCTTTTTGGGTCTCTTCTCTTACTTGCTTACTCTGCGGCGGGCGCGTTGACCGCGTCCTTCAGCGCCTTGCCGGCGGTGAACTTGGGCGCCTTGCTGGCCTTGATGGTCATCTTCTCGCCGGTCGAAGGATTGCGGCCTTCGCGCTCGGGACGGCTGGCCACGGCGAAGGTGCCGAAGCCGATCAGTTGCACCGTGTCGCCCTTGGCCAGCGCGCGCGACAGGTTGTCGATGGCGGAGTCGAGCGCGCGGGCGGCGTCGGCCTTGCTCAGGTTGGTGTCCGTGGCGATGGCGGCGATGAGGTCGGTCTTGTTCAAAACGGGTGTCTTTCTTTGGTCGGACGATGAATGGATTGAAATGAAACAGGTGCGCACGGGGCGCACCGGGCTCGAACTTTAAACGCCCCGTCGAGGAATGAAGACACACACCCGCGTTTCAAAAGTGAAACATCGTGATCGATGCACGTTGTGGATGCACGAAACTCCGGACCGGACTGGATGAAAAGTACCGACGATGACGCTGTTCGAACGTTTCCGGGCCTGGCAGATCGACAAGCGCTGGCACCGGCTCGCATGCGAGCGTGCGCTGGCCGAGTTCGCGCTCACGCACGCGGAGCGGACGATTGGGGCGCATGTGTTGCGGCTTGGCACGCAGGAAGCGGTGGTTCGCGTGATGTACGCGAATGGGCGGATACCGCTTGGGCGCTGCTGGTATGCGGTGCCGCGCGATGGTGGGGCTTTGAGAGAGTTGTCGTTCGAGGACGTGGCGTTGATGGAGTCGCCTTGGCGTTGAAGCCTACGGACGGGCGAAAACCAGCAGCAGATTGTTCGCAGGCATCGCATGCCGCGCCCGCAACACAAGCCCCTCTCGCCGCGCCTCCACAGCCACATCCTCCAGCCACCGAATGCCCCACTCGGGATTCCGCGCACGCAGGTCTTCATCGAACGCGATGTTGCTCGGCGCCGTCGGCACTCCGTCTTCGATGTAGGGCCCGTACGTGACAAGCACTCCGCCAGCACGCAGATGCCGCGCGGCCCCTTGCATCAGCGCGGCGCACGTGGCCCAAGGCGAGATGTGCAGCATGTTGGCGCAGAAAATCGCATCGAACTGCTTTTCTTCTTCTGCTGCTGCGAACGCGAAGCCCTCCGATGGCCATCGAGGCGCCATCACGTCGAGCAGCAGCGGCGGGCGCAGATTGGGCAGCGCGGCCTCCTCGATGCGGCTTGCCATCGCGGGCAGCATGCGCGCGTCTGCGTCGGTGGGCTGCCAGGTCCACTTGCTCAACGCAGCCGCGAACCACACTGCGTGCTGGCCCGTGCCGGATGCGATCTCCAGGGCGGCGCCCTCGTCGCCGAGGATGCCGGTCAACGCATCGAGGATCGGCTGCTTGTTGCGGTCGGCGGCGGGGCTGTGGGGAAGACTGGACATCTGAATTCGAAGAGAAAGAGCGGCTGGGCGAGATCGGGAACTGCCGTTTGTACCCGCAGTCAGCCCCACGGTCGGCGTTGCGGGGCTGGCTGGGCCACACCCGTGCGACCTGCGCCCCTACCCCGCCGCCACGATCACATGCGCCTGGATCTTGCCGGCCACCGGGCCTTCGCCATGACGGCTCGCAATCGCCTGTGCCGCGCGGTCCGTGGCCAGCTGGAGCGCGTTGGCGTCGCGCGACTCGATCTCGTTGCGCAGCGGCGTTCCCTGGCAATAGGCGGTGGCGACCTCGCGCGCCGCGGGTGAGCGGCTCTGCTTCTCGCGCGTGTCGATCTGGATGCTGGTGAAGCCTGCGCGGCTCAGGTCTTGGCGGATCAGCGCGACGTCGTGATAGCCGTGCGGTGTGCGCGCCAGGAAGCGCGGAGGGTCTTGCGGGAACAACTCGGCCATGGCGTTGGTGACCTCGTCGGCAAAGGCGTTCTCCTCGATGCGGTCCCACACATTGAAAACGAAGCGCCCGCCCGGCCTCAGCACGCGACGCGCCTCGGCATAGCCGGCGGTGCGGTCGGGGAAGAACATCGCGCCGAACTGGCAGCAGACGACATCGAACGAGGCATCTTCAAACGGCAGCTTGAGCGCATCCGCCTGCCGCCATTCGATGTTGATGCTGCCGGTGCTGCTGCCGCCGTTGCCATCGGCGCCGTCGCCCTGCCGGGTGGCGGCGTAGTCGAGCATGGGCTGGTTGAGGTCGGTCACCACATAGCGCGCACCGGCGCCGAGCCTGGGCGCAAGCGCCCGCGTGACCACGCCGCTGCCAGCCGCCGTTTCGAGCACCGCGCCGGGCGAAGAGGCCGCGACCAGCTCCGCCATGTCGAGGGCATAGGCCTCGAAGATCAGGGGGACCATGAGCGTGTCGTAGAACTTCGGGATCGAACCTGCGAAGAGCTTGTCGGTTTCGGGCATGGGGTGTCTCCTTGAGAGCTTGTTCGGAGCAGTGCCCTTGGGTGCCCTGTTGGGGTTACCTAGTCTGGGGTTGGCTGGGTGGCTGCAACAGGGGCGCGGGCTGATCGGGCATCGGCCGCGTTGTGCGATGGTGGCCCTGTCTGCAGGCCCCGTCAACGTCGTGACGTGGAGTGGCCTAGCGCGAAGGCCCGTCGAAGAAGAAGCGGGTCGTGGCCATCATCCGTACGTTCTTCGTCGAGTTGACCGATGGCGTGTGCAGCACGCGCATGTCCATCAGGAAGACGTCGCCTGCGCGGCCGGACATCTCGATGATTTCGATGCCCAGTTGGTCGAGATTACGTTTCAGGTCGCCGGGGGTCTTCAGCACTTCGCGCAGTCGGGAAGATGTGGGCATGCCTTGGGTGTCGACGCGATGCGAACGGGCCAGTGCCAGCGTCGCGCCACCTCCGGGGGCTACGTCGTCGATGAGGAAGAAAGCCTGGATTCCGGGTAACGGGCCTTTGGAGTTTGTGGCGATGTCGACGTGCCAGTTCAGGCTTTCGAGTGTCGAGGTGCCTTGGTTGGGTGGGGACAGGAGTAGTTGTGTGTCCTGAATTGCTGACGGAGGGCGCCCGCCTAGACGAGTGATGCACTCGATCAGCTCGGGCGTTGACAGTGCTTCGTGCAAGCCCGGAACGTTGACGAGTGCGGATAGCTTTCCGATCTGTTGAAAGACGGGAAGCTTTTGTAGCAAGTTCGCTGAACCTTGTCCTCCTCGCTGTGAATTCAGTCGCTTGAGTCCATCAAGCAACTTCTGCCTGATGCCGAGGGCCTTCCTCTTTGAATGGAAGCCGTCCAGCAGTTGGTATCCACTGTCGACAAAACAATCGGGCTGAACTCGGTTCATATATCTTTCTGCGGCAGTCGGTCGCGAATAGATTAGGGGCCTTCTCTCGGCTTCGGACGGTGCAGTCTGTGAATCGGCGCGATTGCCTGAAAAAGGGCATAGACCAGAACGAACGGCACAGGGCCTCACAGCAGTGCATACGAAGAAACCCAGCTTTCTTGCGAGGGTCTGCTTTCGTGTTCTCGTATCGGCGCGAAATCGTATTGCGCAGTTCCGCGTCGCATGACTACCTTGTTTGTGGGATGCCGAAGAAGTCTGAAATCTGCATATTTGAATGCACCGTCGGCGCGGGCGTGTGGACGAGACATGCCGGATTTCCTGAGCATTTGACGAATGCCTGTGACGGCAGGCGCGCTCTCTGACTGATACTGACGTAACTACCTTGCCCGGACTGGTTGCCCCCGGTGGCATCTGCGCATTCGGACGTTAGCGGACTGACAACCCCATTTCAATTGTCTCTATGGGACAATTTCCGCAAGAGAACGGAAACTGGCGCGAGGAGATGGTTTTGCGGCGAACCAGTACACAGGCAGCCAAGCCGACGCCACTGAGTGATCAGGCACTTGCACGCCTGCGCGAATTGCCAATGGCGGAAGTTGCATCAGCCATGGGGATCACCCTGCGCGGCAACAAGGCGATGTGCTTCAAGGGACACGATACAGCGAGTCCAAGCTTCACCGTCAGCAAAGCGAGGAACACCTGGAGGTGCTTTGGATGCGGTGAGCATGGCGACGCAATCGCGCTCGTCCGGAAAATTCACGGCGTTGGGTTTATGGACGCCTGCAACTGGCTCTGCAGCCATTTCGGCATCATCGGTAGCGAAGTCCCGCTTGGTGGGCGCGCTCGTTCCATTGCACGAGTTACGAGTCCCAAGCCAGTCGACTCCCAGACTTCTGCCCCTTCAGCTAGGCCCGACCCCGAGCTATACGCTTGGTTGATAGCGCACTGCGGACCGGTAAAAGCGTCGTTGGGGACCACTTACCTCCAAGCTCACGGAATTGCACCGGAACTGGCGCTTAAGTTCGGCGTCGTTGAACTCGTAAATTCAGCGAGGGCGTATCGAGAGCTGGAAAAGCACTGGGGTGCAGAGCGAATCCGCGGCGCGGGACTGTCTGGGAGCCGACGAGCACTGAGTTGGTTTGGCTACGCACTACTTTTCCCCTTCAAGTCCGGAGCGGCTACAGAGTACCTCCAGGTTCGCTGCCTGGAGAGCAGTATGAAATTCTTTGGCCCAAGCGGCATCCCTAAACCTATGTTCAACCGCCACCGGCTTAGCCAGTTGCAGCCAGGCAGTCTTCTCCACATTTGCGAGGGCGTCCCAGACGCAATTGCCATGGAGGGGGCTGGCCTAGCAGCAGTTGCGGTTCTAGGGGCTACGTCGTTTCGCTCCGAATGGGTTGAAGAGCTACTTCCATTTAATCTAGTGGGCATTCCCGACGGTGATGCAGCAGGCGAAAAGTTCATGAAATGTCTGGCAAATGAGTTTCGGGCGAGGAGCAAGAGCATTCGGTTTGTGATTCCACCTGAAGGCATGGATGCCAGTGACGTGATTGCGCGAGGGAAGAATGCGTAGTTTTCTGAGTCAGGTATGCGACCAATTGAACATGCGCTGGGCATGGGAGAAGGTGAAACGGGCATCCGTCCCAGGTGACATCTGGATCGACGAAGCGGACCTCGCCTCTTTTGAAGTCCATTTGGGTCGTGAACTCCAGAGCCTTGGTGACGAACTATGCTCGGGAAAATTTCGGATGTCACCGATTCGGCCTATGGCTTTCCCGAAGAACCCTGATGGAGATGGAAACCCCAGGGTTCGGCAGTATTTCCATTTCACGATCAGAGACCAAGTCGCTTGGACCGCAGTCGTGAACGTCTTAGGGCGCTACGTCGACCCAAAGATGCCTGTTTGGAGCTATGGCAACAGACTCTTCCGGTCCACGTGGATTGAAGAAAATCTTCATGGCAAGAAGATTCGGAAAATCGGACCATACAGACATTCCTCTGGGCGAATCTATCGGCCGTTTCAGCAGGCTTGGCCGCTATTCAGGCGTCATATCGCTTTGGCGGTTTCGGCAGCCGCAAGCGGTCAATCAAAGGTGGACAACCTTGATGACGATGAGCGCGACGAGCTTGAGCTTCAGTATCAAATGCACCGGGCTGATCGATGCCCATTTGTTTTTCCAGATTATTGGAATAGTTCCGAAACTGATCTTAAAGACGATGGAATTTTTTGGGCATCTGTAGATCTTGAGAAATTCTATCCATCAATCCCACTAACAGCGTGCGTCGACGCAATCTCCCATTGCGTTCCGGCCGAACTGCGCCCAGAAGTGCAACGACTGCTAAGGACGCTGACACAGCTCCCACTAGACCTTGAGGGTTGGACGGACGCCGAACTTAAGCACATCGAACTTGATGAGTCTCGGAAGACATTTCGCAGAATTCCTACTGGGCTCATGGTGTCAGGTTTTCTCGCAAACGCGGCGCTCTTGCAAGTCGACCACGAGGTGCAGAAATCCTTACCTCTCGGTCGCGTCGCCCACTTTCGCTATGTCGACGACCACGTAATACTGGCCAAGACATTTGAGGAGTTGATAAAGTGGATTGATCACTATAAGGATGTGATCGATAGGCTAGGCTCTGGCGCGAACATCAACCCTTCAAAGACCGAGCCTAAAGCTTTAGGGGACCTATTAGGTGCGAGCGACGCCAGCAAGCGAGTTGCGGGGTCCGACCTCTGGAATCGGGCACAAGATGAATGCCGCCTTGATCCTGAGTTTCCAACTCCATTGATGACGAAGACGATTGCCTTGGTTTCGGCAATCGGCAGAACCGACTTCACGGCACTTGAAGACAACGAACTCTCAATCCTGTCTCAGCAGCTAGAGCACCTATTGCTGGTAGATGTTCCTGAAGCAGAGATGCCAGAGCGAACACGTTTAGCGTTCGCGGCGACTCGCCTCGCCCGCGTGGCCGAGGCAAGACTCGCCGCACCGGAAACGCTCGACGTTCGACATGGCGGCACCGGGAAGATCCAAAAGACTAGGAACCAAGTAAGCAGTCGCAATGGGGACGATCCTTCGTTCGACCCCATCGCTGCTCTTACTGGCATTAGCGACTCTCAGATTCACGCCCGGCTTGCCGGCATTGCTGACAGAGTATTCGGCTTGGTCAGAAAAGTGCTGCACGAACGACCTGATCGCGTCCGTCTATGGACCCATGCACTGACCATCGCGCGCCGCCTCGGCGCTACCGGACTGGAACTTCTTTTTGACGACATCGATCGCTATGCGCGCGATCCAGTGAATCGGCTAGCGGCCAGCTACATACGCGGCAACTCTTACGCGGTCCTCGCCGCAGAAACAGTGAGAGCTGCCCAGCTACTTATTGACCCCGATGCGGCAGGGTGGCGCAGAGCGGCTGCGCTGAGATCACTGCAAGATATTGCAAAGCTTACTAACCGAGGCGTTCCTGAAGCAGATCGGTGGTTTGTACAGAAGAGCTTAGATCAGTTCTTCGTTGGTGTTTATTGCGCCACTGGACTGTTGGAACAATTGCCGAATACCTTTCAGCTTCTCGGGCAACGGCTAAGTCAAAAATTTTTTGAAAGAGGTCGAGCTCTGTTAAGCAGCGATGACGTCTCGCCGGATCTGCGCGTTGCATTTGCTTGGTGGGGATGCAAGTTCGATCTTCGCAAGCCCGTTCGTCGAGCGACAGATCTAATCATTCACCTAGGAACCTGCGTCGAAGACCTGCCTGAATCCGACGACTTTTGGACTTTCTTCCCTGCGGATGCACCAACCGGAGCGCTAACGCGGATTGCATCAGGAACTAGACCAACTCAAGCCAATCAAGAAGGTTGGTGGTTTGATGCCTTGATGGGTCGACTAGATCAACCAGACCTTCAAGAAGTGGCCACTCTTTCCCCGGCAGCGTCACGAGTCTGGACATCCCTTGAAGGATCAGAGGCCGGGCAATTTCTGCCACTCCCAGTTTGGGCAACAAGAATCTGGGACAGCCGCGATTCCGGGATCACAAAAGAGTGGCGACTCGGAGAATGGACCTGCCTAGAGATCGTCAGGCAAGCAGCGTTGCTACTTTCTTCCACTGAAACGCTGAACAACGACTACCTTGAACGCGCGTCACGAAGAGACGCTGGCGCGCGATCTCATTGCGCACATCCGCTCAACTTCGCGTTGCCGAGCAATCTCATCGACATGGAAGCGGTTTCCTGGCAAGAGTGGAAACAAAAGCTGCGGCAGTCCGGAGTTGGCGTAGTACGGCAAGTGCCGCAGCGGCGTCGGATTTACGACAGGCGATATGCGCCGCTCGTGGTGACCGAAATCGGCTCTGCGCAGAATCCGATTCGCGGTCTCGGCATTTGCCTGTTTGCCTTGCTTTCGCGCACGTTCCTACTGCCAGTGCAATGGAACGGGCTGGGGCATGAAAGCATGCTCAAACATCTACCGCAACTCCTTCGAGAGGAAATCACCTATTCGTCGGCAACTCTTGGGATTCTTGAGGCGTGTCTCCAGCCTCGTGCTGCCGAAAATGTATTCGCCGGTCTGCATCAAGCATGGGGCCCGGACGCTGCCGATGACACTGAGCATGATCCGGTAAGCCTCATCGACGCAGCCGACTTAGCACGCGTCATCTCCATCGCACAAGATGAACTCGAGGCAAATCAAGTATCGACCTTCAATCAGCAGTCCCGACAAGTCACTCCTGTCAATCTTATGCATCTCACTGACGTTGATTGGAAACGCTACTTTGAAATGGGGCCAGCATGAGCTCTGAGCAACCAGCCTTGGTCGAAGCGCTTACTCTTGGCGTTATTCAAACGACCTTAGATTCCAAGCTCGCATGGAATGTCTCTAGTGGTGCGCCAAGGATCTCGGCGTCCGAGGATAGCCGTGCGTGGCACGAGATTCGCAGAGCGATGAGGGCATTGGCAGATCACGACGATCAGCCCCGCATCATTCTTCTTCCTGAGCTAGCACTACCAAGAACGCGACTGGACGACTTCGAGCGGCTTGTCTGTTCTATGAATGCCCTAACAATCATTGGAGTTGACTACCGCCTGGACCATCGAACGAGGTCAGCAAAAAACGAAGGTCTCGTCCTCGTCCCACGAAACTTTTGGAAGCGCACACCTTCGCGTTATGCTGCCCGAGTATGGTTCGGTAAGCGAGACCCTGCGCCAGCCGAGGCGTCCGGCTTTGAGAAGTACGTACCGCCATGGGCTTTTGACGCCGACCCCAACGTATACGTTTTCGATGCAGGACCCTACGGGCGGATCGGGGTCAGCATTTGCTACGACTTTATGGATATTGAGCGCGCCCTCCTTTATCGCGGACGTGTCCATCATCTGTTTGTCATCGCGTACAACCGTGACGTAAAGCTTTTCGAGTCGCTGGCCGTTTCTCTATCAAGGACGGTCTTCTGCAACGTAGTGGTCTGCAACACCGGGTATTTTGGTGGCTCACTGGTCGTCACCCCATACTACGAGGCATTCAAGCGTGTTGGATACTCGGTTGATGGGGGACAGCTGTTCACTGCTCAGTGCGTTCAGCTTCCGGTACGCGATCTCGATGCCGCCATTCACGGCCATGACACCGGACCGGACGCCACGTACAAGCACTTGCCACCAGGCTTCACGACTAGTATCTCCTCCATTGCTGCTCCCCAGGAAGGACCATCGCCCGTGACTTCTCCGTTGTTCCCTATAGGCTGAGATCAATCGCCATGTGTATTCACGTTGCTAACCCGCGCCCGCAAGAAAATTGGTCGTTGCGGCTGACGGCTCACAGCGGCGCATAACCTCGTAAGCTGAACAACCGCTTCCGGGAACTGAACTCAGCCTGACACAAGACGGCAGCCGCCGTAAAGCGGAAACTCGTGAAGGAAACCGAAGAGCCGCAGTAAGCGCCAAGCCACCTTCGGAGACTTGGCGCCCTGAGCCCTTATCCAGCCGGACTCATCTCCTGATAAAGCGCCACCGCCTCCCGCGCCAAATCAGAAGCAATCCAAAGCAGATTCTCCCGATGCGCCTCCCCCGCCTCCTGGAACCATCCGTCCCCGGCGCCGTAGAAGCACCAGAGCAGCGAGTTCAGTTGCTCCAGCTTGTTCTCAAGAAGACCGGACGGGTCCCGTGTCATGGTGGTCGCGTCCACGGACGCCTGTTTTGCGGGCCCGGCCATAATTCGTTTAGCCATTTGGTGTGCTCTCCTTCAAGGTAATGCACGTCACTTGGTCAGACGGTCAAGGTGTTCGCGCACCTTGGCCGTCGCCTTTTGCGCCTCGCGTTCGCGTCGATGCACGTCGCACCAACAGCCCGCCGCAAGGCAATGCGGTTCACTCAAAAGAAGTCTTTGTGTGCTCTGCCCTCCATGCCCACTAGGTGGGTCGTTCAACCACAGGGGCATTCACTGTATAGAAGACCAGCCCCGCGCAGAAATAACTTTCTGCCCAGAATTTCTCGATTCCTTCGAGTAATCGCGAGGCCGCAGCGCCAGTCCACAAAGCGCTGACAGTCGCCAGGTCAATCAGCGAAAAAGAGGCTGCAGAAGCAACGGCATCAGCTCACGAATCGCGCCCGAATTCGCGCGCGTGCTCCACCGCGTACTTGATGAGCTCCGCCTGCCCCTCGATGCCCAGCCGGCGCTTGATGCTCTGCCGGTGCGCCTCCACCGTGCGCACGCTCAGGCCCAGTTCGCGCGCGATCTGCTTGCTCGATTCGCCCCGGCCCAGCGCCGAAAGAATCTCGCTCTCGCGCGGCGTGAGCAGCGGCCTCGGCTCCTGCGTGCGAAACAGTTTTTTCGACACGGCCGGGCTCAGGAATGTGCCGCCGGCAGACACGGCCTCTATGGCCGCGACGATCTCGGCCGCGGGCGCGTCTTTCAGCACGTAGCCGCGCGCGCCCACCTGCAGGGCCTTCTGCACGTACTCGGGGTTGTCGTACATGCTGAGCATCACGATGTGCGTCGCGCTCTGGCGCTGCAGCAGCACTTCCGCAAGCTCGATGCCGTTCATGTCCTTCATGCCGACGTCCATCAGCATCAGGTCAGGCCGCACGCTGCCGACCAGCTCCAGCGCTTCGGCGGCGCTGCCGGCCTCGCCGACGATCTCCAGGTTGGGCATGGAGCCGAGCCGGGCTCGCAGGCCGTCGCGTACCAGCGGGTGGTCGTCGACAAGAAAGAGCCGGATGGTCTTGGCGGTGGTCATGCTCTGGCGCCTGATGCGGGCGCGTGTGCCTGCTGTTTCTGTTCGGCCGCTGCTGCCCTCGCGCTGCGGGCGGGCACCTCGGCCTCGAGGGACGTGCGCCCGGCGTTGCTGCACATGGTGAGCCGCCCGCCGATGGACTCCATGCGCTCGCGCATGTTGCGCAGGCCGATGCCACGCCGGGGGTCGAGCTGCACGGCCTCGATGTCGAAGCCAGTGCCGTCGTCGCTCACTTCGAGCCGCACGCCCTCTTCTTCGTCGAAGTTCAGCGCAATGTGCACGTGCTGCGCGTTGGCGTGCTTGCGCACGTTGGTCAGCGCCTCCTGCGTGAGGCGGAAGAGCGCGGTCTTCACCTCGGGCTGCAGTTCGAAGGATTCGCCGCCGATCATCATCGAGGCATCGACGCCGCCGCCCTCTTCCCTGAACTCGTCGACCAGCCGCTCCAGTGCGGCGGGCAGGCCCAGGGTGTCGAGCAATGCGGGGCGCAGCCGGTGCGAGATGCGGCGCACCTCTATCAGCGAATCGTTGAGCCGCTGCAGCGCCTTCACCAGCGCGGGCGGCGTGGGCTGGTGCTGGCGTTCGAGCGATTCCACGGCCGATTCGATCAGCAGCTTGGCCGACACCAGCGTCTGGCTGGTGCCGTCGTGCAGTTCGCGCGCGAGGTGGCCGCGCTCTTCTTCCTGCGACTGCACCACGCGCCGCGCGAGCAGGCGCAGCTTGGCTTCCGCCGTACGGTGCTCGCTGAGGTTGAGCAGCAGGCCTGCAGCGCTGACCACGCCGAGGCACAGCGCGGCAATGCCGGCTATCCACAGCAGCGTGGCGGTGACGTTGGCGTTCACCTGCCGGTCGAGGGTGTCCATGGTCGACTGGATGTCGTCGAGGTACAGGCCGGTGCCCACCATCCAGTTCCAGCGCGGCATGGCGGTCACGTAGCCGAGCTTGGGCGCCAGCTTCGCGCTCGAGGGCTTGCGCCATTCGTACTCGACGTAGCCGCCGCCGTTTTCCTTCGCGCCCTTGATCAGCTCCTGAATGGTGTAGCGGCCATGCGAGTCGCGCAGCTCCCAGAGGTTCTGGCCGACCAGCTCGGGCTGGCGCGAATGCATGAGGGACTTGCCCTCCAGGTCGTACACGAAGAAGTAGCCGTCGTCGCCGTAGTTGAGCGCGGCCAACCGGCGCAAGGCCTCGTTGCGGGTGGCCTCGTCGTCCTGGCCCGATTCGTACAGCGGCATCAGGTTGCTGACGGCCAGGTCCACGTAGCTGCGCAGCTCGCTGCGGCGTTGGGCCATGTAGCTGTTCTCGATGAGGGCACGCTCGCGCTGGGCGAGGTCGTTCTCCTGGTGGCGCACCGCAAGGGCCACCAGCACCAGCGCCAGGAGCAGCGGTGCGACGGCGAGCGCAACGATCTTGGTGCGGAGGTTCATCGGGTGGCAAGGCTACCACCGCGCCTGGAGGCCGCCGGGCCGGGTCAGCCGCCGACGGCAGCAGGCACCGATGCCCGCCTGAACTCCGTCGCGTAGTAGAGCAGCGCCACCAGCACGTACCCGCCGCCCAGCAGGCACAGTCCGCCCCATCCATGGAAGGCATACACCGCAGCCGCGATGCCCGAAGCCACCGCCGCACAGATGAAGATGAAGGTCATGAACAGCCCGTTGATGCGGCCGCGCAGTTCGGGCGCAAGCATGAACAGGCTGCGGAAGTTGAGCACCTGGCACAGCTGCACGGCCCCGTCGAGCAGGAGGCCCGCCGCGACCAGCCCGGCCAGCGAGTGGTAGTGCATGGAGATGGCGCCCAGCACGAACGAGAGCAGCGCGACGACGATGGCCCAGCCGGTGGCGGCACGCGTCCAGCCCCTGTCGGCCAGCCGCCCCGCCACGGGCGCGAGCAGCGCACCGGCCGCGCCCGCCAGTGCGAACAGCGCGATGCCGCCCTGCCCCATGCCGAACTCGTGCACCAGCGCCAGCGGCACGGCCGTCCAGAAGGCCTGGAAGCCGGAGAACATCATTCCCTGGTAGAGGCTGCGCCTGCGCAGCAGCGGCGTGTTCCACACGATGCCGGGCAACGAGGCCATGGTGCGCGCATAGCCCACCGAGGCGTGCGGGTGCCGCCGGGGCAGCACGCGCCACAGCACGGCGATGAGCGAGGACATCAGCACAGCCGACAGGCCGAACACCGCGCGCCAGCCCAGCGCAGAGGCCACCACGCTGGCGAAGGGCCGCGCCAGCATGATCCCGCCCAGCAGCCCGGCCATGATGTTGCCGACCACCTTGCCGCGCGTGGCCTCGGGCACGAGGTGCGAGGCGAAAGGCAGCAGCACCTGGGCCGCGACGGCACAGGTGCCGACCACGAACGACGCCGCCAGGAAGGTGATGGCCGAGCCCGACAGCGCGATGCCTACCAGCCCGATCACCGCACCGAACAGCGCGCCGAGGATCAGCCTGCGGTTCTCGACCACGTCGGCCAGCGGTACCAGCAGCAGCAGGCCGGCACCGTAGCCGAGCTGGGTGAGCGTCATGATGAGTCCGGCCAGGCCGGCGTGCAGCTGCAGCGTGTCGGAGATGGGGCCGATCAGCGGCTGGGCGTAGTAGATGTTGGCTACGCAGAGGCCGCAGGCGACGGCGAAGACCAGCGTGAGCGCGGGCGTGAGCCCCGGGGCGGAAGGATGGGCAGCGTGGGCCGCGGGGGCCGTGGAGGACGAAGAGGACACGGAGGAATCCCGGTTGCCGGTTGCGAGAAGGCTGGATTCAGGGTTAACCCGAAGGCCGGGCACCATAGCACGCGGAGCCGGTTTCTGCTGGCGTGGGCCTTGTACAGGCCCTCGGGAGAGCGCCGCCGCCCTCAGTCGACGCTGGTGGGCCGGCCCGAGGCCACCCATGCATCGAGCCCGCCCGTCAGCGGCAGGGCCCGCCGCGCACCGCGCGCCAGCAGCACGCGCGCGGCCTGTGCAGCCGACACCTCGTTGGGGCAGTTGCAGTACAGCACCACGACCCGCCCGTTGGCATGCGACAGGTCGAGGCTGCGCTGCTGCAGCGCCTTCAGCGTGTACGCCTGCGCGCCCGGAATGCGGCGCGGATCGACCTGCACGCCGGCCTTGCCGCGCACGTCGATCACGAGCGGGGGTTCATCGCCATTCAGCAGCTCGTGCAGTTCTTCCACCGAGATGCGCGGCATGCCCGTGAGCCGCATGAAGGCGCGCCGGCGCCAGTAGCGCACCGCCAGGATCACCAGCAGCACCACGCCCAGCGCGGCGGTGGCGACGCCGCCGGCCTGCGCCATGACGGCCAGTACTTCCTGGATCTGGTTGCGGAAGACCCAACCGAGCCCGAGGAAGAGCCCGGTCCAGACCAGCGCCGCGCCAATGTCGAAGCCGATGAAGCGCCGCACCGACATGCCCAGCGCCCCGGCCATCGGCGGTGCCACCACCGACACGCCCGGCACGAACTTGGCGGCCACGAGCGAGAGGCCGCCCCAGTCGGAAATCAGCGATTCACCGCGCCGCACGCAGGAGTCGGGGGAAAGGGAGATGCGGCACAGCAGCCGCATGAAGCGGTAGCCGAAGCGCCGCCCGGCATAGAACCACGCCCCGTCGCCAAGCAGGTTGGCGACGACCGCCGCCAGCACCACGCCGGCTACCGAGACGTCGCCCGCCGCCAGCAGCGCGCCCGTGAGCACAAGCACGGCAGCCGCCGGCACGGGCAGCCCCAGGCGGGCAGCGAAGCTGGCGGCGAAAACCACCAGGATCGCGTTCTGCACGAGCAGGGACATCAGCTGCGCCATGGCTGCCTTTGTCGGGATGCGGTTGGAGATTGCCGGGGTTGCGTGCGGTTCATGCGAACCGCGATTCTCCGGCATGGCCCAAGAACGTACCGGGCACAGGCCATTGCCGGATGGCTTCAGCCAACGATTTTTTCGGGGGCGCGCGACACGCTGAAGCCGAAGGTATTCAGGCCGCCATCGCTCGACGCGCTGACCTGGCCGCCGTGCATGCTCGCCACCGCCTTCACGATGGCCAGCCCCAGCCCGTGGCCGTGGCGCTCGCCCCCATCGTTGCGCGCCTCGTCGACGCGGTAGAACCTGTCGAACAGGTGCTGCAGGTGCTGCACGTCGATGGGCGCGCCGGGGTTCGAGACCGTGATCCACGTGGCCGCGGCCTCCTCACGCAGCGTGACGGTGATGCGCGCGCCCGGCTTCGAATGCTCGATGGCGTTCTGCAGCAGGTTCGACATGGCGCGGCGGAACAGCGCGCTTTCAAGCCGCGCCTCGGCCAGCACGTCACCCTCGATGACGACCTGCGCGCGCGTCTCGTCGAGCACGAACTCGAAGAACTCGATGGTCTTTCGCACTTCCAGCGCCACAGGCGTGAGCACCAGCCCGGTCGCGACCTCGCCGCGATCGGCCCGCGCGAGGAACAGCATGTCGTTGACGATGGAGCGCACCCGCTCCAGGTCTTCGAGGTTGGCCTGCAGCACCTCCTGGAACTCGCCCGCGCTGCGCTGGCGCGAGAGCGCCACCTGCGTGCTACCGATGAGGTTGGCCAGCGGCGTGCGCAGCTCGTGCGCTACGTCGGCGTTGAACGATTCGAGCTGGCCGTAGGCTTCCTCCAGCCGGCTCAGCGCGCCGTTGAAAGCCTCGGCCAACGCCGAAAGTTCCACGGGCAGCGGCTCCGCGCGCAGCCGCTGCGACAGCGTCTTGGGCCGCAGCGCCTGCGCCTCCTTCGACAGCCGCTCCAGCGGCCTCAGCCCGACCCGCGCGATCCAGTAGCCCGCAAAGGCAACCACCAGCACCGCGCCCAGCCCGAGCGCAACCAGCGCAGTCAAAAAGGCCTGGCGCGTACGCGCATACGGCTCGGTGTTGCGCCCGACGATCAGCCGCACCGCCGGACGCTGCTCGAAAGGATCGATGTGCACCGACAGCGTGCGAAGCGGCCTCTCCTGCCCCGGCAGCTCGATGATGCTGGTGTGCCCGTTGGCTTCGCGCGTGAGGCCGTCGATCTCGGCCAGCCCCTTGCCGTACTGGAAGCGCGGATCGTCACTGAGCACCCAGAAGCGCACGCTGCCGTCCGCGGGCGTGAGCGCATCCATGCGCGACTGCACGCGCGACCAGCGCTCCGGGCTGCCGATGGCCTTGATCCAGAACTGCAGATTCCTGAGCGCGGTGTCGAGCTCTTCGTACTGGTGCCGCTCCAGCTCGCGCGCCAGCACGTTGTGCAGCGCGAAGCCGGCGCGCGCGAAGGTCGCGAGCGCCACGGCCGCGAACATGAGCACCAGCCGGGCAGTGATGGAACGCTTCACTGGGCCTGGCCCTCGCCCTGGCTTTCCGCCTGAACGTCGCGCACCTCCATCACGTAGCCCATGCCGCGGATGGTGTGCAGCAGCTTCGGGCTGAAGGGCACGTCGATCTTGTCGCGCAGCCGTTTGATGGCCACCTCGACCACGTTGGTGTTGCTGTCGAAGTTCATGTCCCAAACCAGCTCGGCGATGGCGGTCTTCGACAGGATCTCGCCCTGGCGCCGCGCCAGCACGGCCAGCAGCGCGAACTCCTTGGCCGTGAGGTCGATGCGGGTGCTGCCACCACCACTGCCACGAAAAGCCTTGCGCGCCAGCAGGTCGATCTGCAGGTCGGCGATGCGAAGCTGCATCGGCTCCTGCTTGCGGCCGCGCCGGTTCAGCGCCTGCAGCCGCGCCAGCAGTTCGAGGAAGGAGAAGGGCTTGACGAGATAGTCGTCGGCCCCTTCGTGCAGGCCCTTGATGCGGTCTTCGACGCGGTCGCGCGCGGTGAGCATGATGACCGGCGTCTGCTTCACGGCACGCAGCGCGCGCAGCACCGAGAAGCCGTCCTGGCCCGGCAGCATCACGTCGAGCACGATCACGTCGTACTCGTGGGTGAGCGCGAGGTGCTGGCCGTCGATTCCGTTGTGTGCCATGTCGACGGCGCAGCCCTGCTCGGTCAGCCCTTTGGAGAGGTAGTCCGCGGTTCTCAGTTCGTCTTCGACTATCAGGATCTTCATGGCGTCTTCTGCCTTCTTGTCTTTTGTCTCCATCCCTCCGGTTCCGGTGTCAGCAGGCACTCATCCGTGCGCCTCGGCAGGCACCGGAGCCTTGCCTTCCTTCGCGGCCTTGCGGGCCTTGCGCGCTTCCTTGCGACGCATGTACCAATAGTGGGCGCGGTCGAGGTACAGGTAGACCACCGGGGTCGTGAAGAGCGTGAGCGCCTGCGAGAGTATCAGCCCGCCGACCATCGCGTAGCCCAGCGGCCGGCGAAGCTCCGAGCCCGAGCCGTGGCCCAGCATCAGAGGCAGGCCCGAGAGCAGCGCGCACATGGTGGTCATCATGATCGGGCGGAAGCGCAGCAGGCAGGCCTGGTAGATGGCGTCGTGCGGCGTCATGCCCTGCTCGCGCTCGGCCTTGAGCGCGAAGTCGATCATCATGATGCCGTTCTTCTTCACGATGCCGATCAGCAAGATGATGCCGATCAGCGCGATCACGCTCAGGTCGTAGCCACCCGCCATCAGTATCAGCAGTGCGCCCACGCCGGCCGAGGGCAGCGTCGAGAGAATGGTCAGCGGGTGGATGTAGCTCTCGTACAGCAGGCCCAGCACGATGTACACCGCCACCAGCGCCGCCGCGATCAGGTAGGGCTGCGTGGCCAGCGAATCCTGGAAGGCCTGCGCCGTACCCTGGAACGAGCCTGTGAGCGACTGCGGCAGCCCCATGTCGGCCTGCGCCTTGTTGATGGCGTTCACCGCGTCGCCCAGCGCATGGCCCGGCGCGAGGTTGAACGAGATGGTCACGGCCGGGAACTGGCCCTGGTGGCTGATCGAGAGGTAGGCGGTCTTGCTGGTGTCCACCTTCACGAAGGTCGACAGCGGCACCTGCTGGCCGGTGATGGGTGAGTTCAGATACAGCTTGCTGAAGAGCGCCGGGTCCTGCTGCAGCGCGGGCGTTACCTCGAGCACCACGTGGTAGCTGTTGAGCTGGGTGAAGTACTGCGCCACCTGGCGCTGGCCGATGGCGTCGTACAGCGTGGCGTCGATGACGGCCGGCGAGATGCCGAAGCTCGATGCGCGGTCGCGGTCGATGGTGAGCACGGCGGAGGCCGCTGCGTTCTGCTGGTCGGTGGCCAGGTCGGTGAGCTCGGGCAGCTGCTTGAAGCGCTCCAGCAGCTTCGGCGCCCAGGTGTTGAGCTCGTCGAGGTTGGCGTCGGTCACCGTGTACTGGTACTGCGTGCGCGAGGCCCGGCCGCCCACGCGGATGTCCTGCCCGGCCTGCAGGAACAGGTTCACGCCCTGCACCTTGGCCAGCTGAGGGCGCAGCCGCGTGATGATCTCATCGGCGGAGGCGGTGCGGCCCTCGTCCTTCGGCTTCAGGCTGATGAAGAAGTTGCCGGTGTTGTAGGTGGACGAACTGCCGTTCATGCCGAAGCCGGTCACGTCCGGGTCCTTGCGCACCACGTCGGCCAGTTCGAGCATGCGGGCGTTCATCGAGGCGAAGGAGGCGTCCTGCGCCGACTCGGCAAAGCCCGAGATGAAGCCGGTGTCCTGCTGCGGGAAGAAGCCCTTGGGGATGAACACGAAGAGCACGCCCGTGGCCGCCACCGTGGCGATGAAGGTCATGAGCGTGATGAACTGGTGGTCGAGCACCACGTGCAGCCCGCGCTTGTAGGCGCCGAGCATGGCGTCGAAGCCGCGCTCGAAGAGCTGGTAGAGCCGCCCGTGCTGGCTGCCGTGCTCGTTCTTCAGAAAGCGCGAGCACAGCATGGGCGTGAGCGTGAGCGAGATCACCACGCTCACCACGATGGTGAGCGTGACCGTCACCGCGAACTCGCGGAACAGACGCCCCACGATGCCGCCCATGAGCAGCAGCGGAATGAACACCGCCACCAGCGACACCGAGATCGAGATGATGGTGAAGCCGATCTCGCCCGCGCCCTTGTACGCGGCCTCGACCGCGGACATACCCTCTTCCACGTAGCGGTAGATGTTCTCCAGCATCACGATAGCGTCGTCCACCACGAAGCCGACCGCGATGGTCAATGCCATGAGCGAGAGGTTGTCCAGGCTGTAGCCCAGCAGGTACATCACCGCCACCGTGCCCAGCAGCGCGAGCGGCACCGTCACGCTGGGAATGAGCGTGGCCGGCACGTTGCGCAGGAACACGTAGATCACGCCCACCACCAGCGCGATGGTCAGCAGCAGCGTGAACTCCACGTCCTTCACCGAGGCACGGATGGTCTGGGTGCGGTCGATGATGGCGTTGACGTCCACCGTCGGCGGGATCGACGCTTTCAGCCTGGGCAGTGCGGCGTTGATGCGGTCCACCGTCTCGATGACGTTGGCGCCCGGCTGCTTGGTGATGGCGAGCACGATGGAGCGGCCGTTTTGCACGGTGCTGCCCTCGGGCGCGGCGGCGCCGGCATAGGCCCAGCCGGCGATCTTGGCGTTCTCGGGGCCGTCGACCGCCACGCCCAGGTCGCTCACGCGGATGGGCGCGCCGTTGCGGTAGGCCAGCACCACGTCGTTCCAGGGCTTGGCCTTCAGCAACTGGTCGTTGGTGTAGACGGTGAAGCTCTGGTTGGGCCCGTCGATGGTGCCCTTGGGCGCGTTGACGGTGGCCGAGGCGAGCACGGTGCGCACGTCTTCCAGGCTCAGGCCCAGCGCCGCGAGCTTGGCCGGGTCGACCTGGATGCGCACCGCCGGCTTCTGCACGCCGCCGATGTTGACCAGGCCCACGCCCGAGATCTGCGAGATCTGCTGCGCGAGGATGTTGTCGGCGTAGTCGTTCACCTCGGTGAGCGGCAGCGTCTTCGACTGCACCGAGAGAATGAGAATGGGCGCGTCGGCCGGGTTCACCTTGCGGAAGGTCGGCGGGCTCGGCAGGTTGGCCGGCAGCTGGCCGGTCGATGCATTGATGGCGGCCTGCACGTCGAGCGCGGCGGCGTCGATGCTGCGGTCGAGGTCGAACTGCAGCGTGATCTGCGTGGAGCCGAGGCCGCTGGTCGAGGTCATCTGCGACAGCCCCGCGATCAGCGAGAACTGCCGCTCCAGCGGCTGCGCCACGTTGGAGGCCATGGTCTCCGGACTGGCGCCCGGAAGGTTGGCCGAGACCTGGATGGTCGGAAAGTCGACCTGCGGCAGCGGCGCCACCGGCAGCAGCGGAAACACCGCCGCGCCGACCAGCAGGATGGCCAGCGCCAGCAGCGTGGTGCCGATGGGGCGCTTGATGAATGCGGCGGAGATGCTCAATTGCTGCTCCCGCTGCTTGCGACCTTCTTGCCGTCGGCATTCTTCGCGACGGGCGGCGGCTCGACGATGGTGGCGCCGGGCTTGAGCTTGTACTGGCCGTCGATCACCACACGCTGGCCGGCCTCCAGGCCCTTGTCGATCACGGCCGTGCCGTCGGCGATCTGCACCACGTGCACCGGCACGTTGGCCACCTTGTTCTCGGCATCGACCGTCCAGACGTAGGTGCTGTCCTGGCCGCGCTGCACGGCGGCGGCGGGCAGCGTGAGCGAGTCGGCGCGGCGGTCGAGCTGCAGCCGCACGTTGACGTACTGGCCCGGCCACAGCGTGTGCTGCGGGTTGGTGAAGCTGCCCTTGAGCTGCACGGTGCCGCTGGTGGTGTCGATCTGGTTGTTCAGCAATATCAGCTTGCCGGTGCCCAGCATCTGCGTGCCGCTGCGGTCGTAGGCCACCACCGAGAGCGGCTGGCTGCTTTGCTGCTGCACGCGGTTGATGTCCTGCACCGCGTCTTCGGGCAGCGTGAACTGCACGGCGATGGGGTCGATCTGGTTGATGACGACCAGCCCGTTGGCGTCGGCCGCATGCACGATGTTGCCCGGGTCCACCAGCCGCGCGCCCACCCGGCCGTTCATCGGAGATGTGATGCGCGTGAAGCTCAGTTGCACCTCGGCGTACTGCACCTGGGCCGCATCGTTCTGCACTGCCGCTTCGAGCTGGTTGACGAGCGCCTTCTGCGTGTCGACCTGCTGCTGCGTGGCGGCGTCCTGCGAGAGCAGCGTGGTGTAGCGCTTGAGGTCGGCGCGGGCGTTCGTCAGCGTGGCCTGGTCCTTGGCCCTGGTGGCCTGCGCCTGCGCGAGCTGGGCTTGCAGTGTGCGCGGGTCGAGCTGGGCGAGCAGCTGGCCGGCCTTCACGTCCTGCCCCTCGACGAAGCCGACCTTGTCGAGCTGGCCATCGATGCGCGCCTTGACGGTGACGGTGGCCATCGAGGCCACGGTGCCGATGCCCGAGCGGTAGACCTGCACGGTCTGGGTGGCGACGCGCGCGGTGGTCACCTGCACGGGCGGCGTCTTCGGTGCATCGGGCTTGGCGGCGTTGGCCGCGTGGTGGGTCAGCGCCCAGGCGCCGCCGCCGAGCAGGACCACGAGCGCGGAGGCCGCGAGCCAGGTGGATCGGCGTTGGTAAATGGGGTGCGTCGTGGGGGTGTCTGGGGTCGTCATGGCATCAATTCCCGGAAGTCGTTGTGGCGGCGTTCCAGCCGCCGCCAGTGGCGGCGATCAGCGAGACGCTGGCGGCCAGTTGGCGGCCGAGCACCTGCGCGGCCGTGCGCTGGTTGGTGAGCGAGAGCGTCTGCGCCGTCACCACGCTGAGGTACGTGGCGGTGCCGGCGCGGTACTGGCTCAGGGCCATGCGCTCGGCGAGCTGCGCGGCGCGCACGGCATCGGCCTGCAGCGCGGATTCGCTGTCGAGCACGCGCAGGGTGGCGAGGTTGTCTTCGACCTGCTGGAAGCCCGCGAGCACGGTCTGCTTGTATTGCGCGACGGAGGCGTCGTAGGCGGCCACGGCCTGGTCGGTGTGGGCCTTGCGCAGGCCGCCGTCGAACACGGTCTGCGCCAGCGCCGCGCCCAGCGACCACACGCGGCTGGGCGTGTTGAACAGCGTGCCCAGGGTGGCGGCGCTGAAGCCGCCGCTGGCGCTGAGCACGATCTGCGGGTAGTAGGCGGCCTTGGCCACGCCGATGTTGGCGTTGGCCGCCTGCACGCGGCGCTCGGCGCCGGCGATGTCGGGGCGGCGCTCCAGCAACTCAGATGGCAAGCCGGCGGGCGTGACCGGCAGTTGCAGGTGCAGCGCGGCGGCCGAGGAAAGCGACTCGGCCGTGGGCGCCTGCGACGAAGTTTCGAGCGGCGGCAGCGAGAACGACGCAGGCGCCTGCCCGGTCAGCACCGCGATGGCGTGCTCCAGCTGGCTGCGCTGCGCGTCGAGATCGACGGCCTGGGCCTGCGCGGTCTTGAGCTGGCTCTCGGCCAGTGCCACGTCGGAGCGCAGCACGGTGCCCGCCGCGTACTGGTGCTGCGTGAGTTCGAGCGCCCTGGCGTAGGCGGCGGTGGTGCTGGCGTACAGGTCGCGCTGCAGGTCGATCACGCGGATCTGCAGGTAGTCCTGCGCCAGCGTGGTCTGGATGCTGAGCCGCGCGCCGGCCAGGTCGTCGGCGCTGGCCTGCTGGCTCGCGCTGCCGGCCTCGACCGAGCGGCGCACAGCGCCCCAGATGTCGGGCGCCCAGCTCGCGGCAAGGCCGAGGGTGTCGGTGGTGCCGAGCTTGACGGTGCCGGTGCTGTTCGACTGCGCGCGGGTGGCGCCGGCGTTGAGGCCGACGGTCGGGAAGAAGCCGGCACGCGCCGCCGCGGTGATGGCCTGCGCCTCGCGGTACTGGGCCTCGGCGACGCGGATGTTCTGGTTGGCCGCGTTGGCCTGAACAATCAGTGAGCTGAGCGTGCTGTCGCCGTAGGCATCCCACCAGGGATGATCGGCGTCGATGGTCTGCGGTGCGGCGGTCTTCCAGGGGCCGCCGGTTTCCTTGTAGGCGGCGGGCACGTCCAGCTGAGGGCGGACGTAGTCGGGGCCGACGGCACAGCCTGCAAGAAGCGCGACGGCCAGCGCGAGGGCCGTGCGCGAAAGAGTGGAAGCGTCTGGGAGGGCCATGATGGAGGCACTCTAGGAGCCCCCATCAAACCCCTCGCTGTCGGTTAACTGACAGTTCTGACAGTTTCAGTTTGTCAGCGCGGGGCGTCGCCCTTGCGGTACTCGGCGGTCAGTTCGTCCAGCTTCTGCTTGAGCACCGGATCGAGCTTGTATTCGGCGGCCGCGATGGTCGCCTCGAGCTGGTCGGGGCGGCTGGCGCCGAGCAGCGGCGCGGTGATGAGCGGGTTCGCCATCACCCAGGCCACCGCCAGCGTGGCCAGCGGCACGCCGGCCTCGTCCGCCAGCTTGTGCAGCTGCGTCACGGTGTTGAAGCTGCGCTCGTTCCAGTAGCGGTCCTGGTACATGCCGCCGGCGGTGCCGAGTGTGAAGCGGGTGTTTTCCTCGGGTTTGCCGCCGGGCTTGTACTTGCCGGTGAGCAGGCCGCCGGCCAGCGGGTTGTAGGGGATCACGCCCAGGCCCTCTTCCGCAGCCAGCGGCAACAGCTCGCGCTCGATCTCGCGGAACAGCAGGCTGTAGCGCGGCTGCACCGACACGTAGCGCGTGAGCCGCAGCAGGTCTGCCTTGCCCAGCGCGCGGGCGAGGCGGTAGGCCAGGAAGTTCGACACGCCGATGTAGCGCGCGCGGCCCGACTTCACGATGGTGTCGAGCGCCTCCAGGCTTTCTTCCAGCGGCGTCTCGCGGTCGTCCATGTGCAGCTGGTACAGGTCGACGTGGTCGGTCTTCAGCCGCTTGAGCGAGGCGTCGATGGCGTCGAGCAGGTGCTTGCGCGACGCGCCCTGGTCCCAGCTGTTGGGGCCGACCTTGTTGACCGCCTTGGTCGCCAGCACGAAGCAGCGGCGGCCCGAGGGGCCTTGCTTCTCGAGCCAGTTGCCGATGATCTCCTCGGTGCGCCCTGCCGTATCGATGGTGCCGCCGAGCGGGTACACGTCGGCGGTGTCGAGGAAGTTGATGCCGCCTTCGGCCGCCTTGTCGAGAATCTGGTGCGACACGGCCTCGTCGGTCTGCAGGCCGAAAGTCATCGTGCCGAGGGCGAGGCGGGAGACGGTGAGGCCTGTGCGGCCGAGACGGGTGGAGGGAATGCTCATGGTGTTCGGTTCTCGCTCGGAAGGGAAGGAGATGGGTGGGAAGGAGCGGCGGCCATCATAGGCACGACCGCGCGACCCTGCAGGCGAGCGAGGTTCCAGCTGCTTTCGAGATGCACGCCGGGCGCGCCGCGCTCGACCGAGAAGCGGGCCATCGTGCCGACCGGCGAGTCGGCCGTCTTCTCGTCTTCCACCGCACGGAACTCGACCGAGCAGCCGCGCGCATCGAGCGTCGCGAGCGCGTAGCCGCGCCTGTCGGCCCGGCCGTAGCGCAGCTGCGGATTCTTCGCGAGCATGTTCGCCACGCTCGCGGCGCTCGGCCCCTCGGAGGTGATGGCGCCGCCGACGAACTCGGTCGCGACCAGCGGCCCCTGTTGCGCATCGCCCTGCCGCAGGTCGGCGGCCCAGAAGGCGTGCACGTCGCCGCTGGCCACCCGCGCGTTGCCGCCGCGCGCCTTGTGTTCGGCCAGCGCGTCGAGCAGGCGCGCACGGGCTGCGGCGTAGCCGTCCCAGCCGTCCATCCAGTAGCCGTGCTCGGGGCCGCGCTTGCGGTCGGCCTCGGCGAGCAGCGTGGGCTGGGCGACGACGGTCCAGCGCGCGGGTGGCGCGGCGAGTTCTCGCGCGAGCCATGCTTCCTGCTGCGCGCCGAAGAGGCTGCGCTCGGGCGCGAGCCGGTCGGGACAGTCGGCCAGCGGCGAGGCGCTGCGCCCCGTGAGGCAGACATGGTGCGAACGGTACTGGCGCCCATCGGTCAGCAGCAGGTCGAGCATGCGGCCGAAGCGGTGTCGCCCGTAGATGGTGGCATCGGCGCCGCGCGGGCGCATGCCGGCGGGCACGGGCATGTGCTCGTACCAGGCCTGGTAGGCGGCGGCTCGGATCGCGAGGAACTGCGCGGGGTCCGCCGTGCGCGTCGACACGTCGTTCGTGTAGTCGTTGGCCACCTCGTGGTCGTCCCAGGTCACGAGCCAGGGGAAGGCGGCGTGCGCGGCCTGCAGCTGCGCGTCGGCCTTGTAGAGCGCGTAGCGGTCGCGGAACTGGGCCAGCTGCGTGGGAATGCCGCCCTCGTGGCGCCGCACCTGGCGCGCCTTGTGGGAGCTCTCGTAGATGTAGTCGCCCAGGTGCACCACGAAATCGAGCGGCTGCGCGGCCATGTCGCGGTAGGCGGCGAAGTAGCCCTGCTCGTAGTGCTGGCAGGACGCGAAGGCGAAGCGCAGCGGCTGCGAGGATTCGTCGTTCTCGGCGGGCGCGGTGCGCGTGCGCCCGGCGGGGCTGCGCGCGCCGCCGGCCGTGAAGCGGTACCAGTACCAGCGGCCCGGAGAAAGGCCCCGCACCTCGACGTGCACCGAGTGCGCGAATTCGGCCGTGGCGATGGCCGTGCCTTTGGCCACCACGCGCCTGAAGCCTTCGTCGTCGGCGACTTCCCAGCGCAGATCGACAGGCGCGTCGCCCATGCCGCCGCCCTGCAAGGGCTCGGGCGCCAGCCGCGTCCAGAGCACGAAGCCGTCGGAGCCAGGAACGCCCGAGGCCACGCCCAGCGTGAACAGCTCACGCGACGCGGGCTGTGCATTCAGCCTCAGGAAGGGGTGGCCCAGGGAGGTGGCGGCAAGCCCGCTCAGCAGCAGGCGCCGGCGGGAGAGTCTTGTAGTTGTAGCGTTCTTCTCGAGATCGATCATTCCCGGCAATGTCGTCGGGTTCGCTCTCCCCTGTCAATGCGGCGCGGCCGCGCACTACCGCGCCGTGACCGTGATCCGCGCCGTCATGTACGGATGCACCGAGCACGCGTACTCGTACATGCCCGGCTTGTCGAAGCTGCGGGCGAAGCTCTTGCCGGGCAGCAGCAGGTCGATGCCTGTCGAGCCGTCCTTGAAGACCAGTCCGTGCGGCGCGCCGTCGTCGTTCTGCCAGCTCACGCGCTCGCCCGCCTTCACGGTGATCTGCGCGGGCTCGAAGGCGAAGTTGCGGATGGTCACGTGCGTCGATGCGCCGGCATGCGCGCCTTCGGACAAGGCCACGCGCTGCACCGCGATCTTGCGCGGCGCGTTGCCGACCGCCACGGTGTGCATTGCACCACCGCCCAGGTCGACCACGCTCACGTCGTTGGAGCCCTCGTTGCTGACCCACAGCTTCTTGCCGTCCGCCGACAGGTCGAGCCAGTGCGGCTGCTTCCCCACGCCGATGCTGCGCACCGCCGCGCGCGTGGCCGGGTCGAACAGCATGACTTCGCCCGGCCCCTGCACCACGACCGCACCATTCGCCATGCCCGCGAAGTGCTGCGCGATGTGCGGCGACACGCCCGTGGGAACAGGCGCGCCCCACTGGTTGGTGGCCGGATCGAGCACCTGCACCGCCGGCAGGCCGGCCAGCGTGAGGTACAGCGCCTTGCCGTCGTGGCCGAACTCCAGGTCGCGCGGCGGCTTGTCGAGCGGAATCTGGGTGACCACGGCGCGCGTCGCCATGTCGATGACCACCAGCGCGAAATGCCCCGGCGCCTGCGAAGCGACGTACGCCTGGCGCCCGTCGGGCCGGATGGCGATGGTGTGTGGCTTGGGCACCGGCACGGTGGCGCTCACGCCATGCGCCGAGGTGTCGACGAAGGCCACGCGGTCGTCGCCGTTGACGGCCACCAGCAGCCACTTGCCGTCCGCCGTCATGGCCAGGCCCTGCGGGCCCTTGCCGACGTCGATGGAGCGCGTGACGCGGTCGCTCGCGGCGTCGATCTCGCTTACGGCCGCGGCGCTGGAGCCGCTCACGAACACGGTACGGCCGTCGGGCGTGAGGACGATGCCGTCCGGCCCCGCCGCCACCGGCAGAGTGGCCACGACGCGCTCGGAAGCCGTGTCGATCACGCTGACCGTGCTGTCCTTGAAATTGCCGACATAGGCCTTGGGACCGGCTGCAAGCGCAGGGCCTGCCGAGGCCGCCAGCGCCGCGAGAACGGCGAGGATGCGTGCGAAGCGGGGCATGGCGATCATGGTGAAAACCTCCTGTGGAAGAAACGAAAGAAGCAGAATCCGTGGAGGGCATGACGCATGGCGTGCCCTGCTTATTCCAGCGGTGCCGCAAAAAAAGCGAAAAAGGGCTGGAATAAATCGCCGGGCTGCCACGTCATGCAGGAAGAAGGAGCCCTTGAGCCTGTCGACCGACCGCACACGCCAGTTCGAAGCCGCCGCGCTGCCGCATCTCGATGCGGCATGGAACCTCGCGCGCTGGCTGCTTCGCGACGACCAACTGGCGGACGACGCGGTGCAGGAGGCGTACCTGCGCGCGTTCCGCTTCTTCGACGGGTTGCGAGGCGAGAGCGCGCGGCCGTGGCTCCTGGGCATCGTGCGCAACGCCTGCTACGACTGGATGCGGCAGAACCGGCAGCTGGCCGACCAGGTGGAGTTCGACGAGCTGCGCGACAGCGAGGCCACCGCAGCGCCCTCTTCCTCGCCCGACGCGGCCGATCCGGCGCGGCAGTGGGAGCAGCGGGTGCAGGGCGAGCGCGTCAACGCCGCCATCGACGCGCTGCCACCGGTGTACCGAGAGGTGATCGTGCTGCGCGAACTGGAGGAGATGCGCTACGAGGACATCGCGCGCATCGCGGGCGTGCCGCTGGGCACCGTCATGTCGCGGCTGTCGCGCGCGCGGGCGATGCTGCGCGAGAGCCTGCGCGACGAACGTCCCGGCGACGCGGGAGGAAGGACACGCCATGTCAATGTCTGACGAGGAACTGGGAACGCTGATCCGCCGCCACGCCACGCGGCACTCGCCGCCCGAGGAGCTGGCCGAACGCATCGGGCGCGCGGTGCGTGCCGAAGCGGTTGTTGCACCTGCACCTGCGCCCGTGCGGCGCCGCAGCGGCGTGTGGCAGGGGCTGGCATGGTTCGGCACTGGCGCCGCGACGGCCTGGGGCCTGGCGCTCATGCTGCTGGCAACGCCGATGCCGCCTGCAGATGCGCTCGCCGAAGGCGTCACCGCGAACCATGTGCGCTCGCTGATGGCCTCGCACCTAGCCGACGTGGCCTCTTCCGACCATCACACGGTAAAGCCGTGGTTCGCCGGCAAGCTCGACTTCTCGCCGCCTGTGGTCGACCTTGCGGCGGAAGGTTTTCCGCTGGCGGGCGGACGGCTCGATTACCTCGACGGCCGCACGGTGGCTGCGCTGGTCTATCGCTCGGGCCCGCACGTCATCAACCTGTTCGTGTGGCCGGCCCAGGATGCCAAGCCGCAGCCGACGGTGCTCTCCGCGCGGCAGGGCTACCAGCTGGTGCATTGGGCCCAGGGCGGCATGCAGGCCTGGGCGGTGTCGGATCTCAATGCAGCAGAGCTGCAGAACTTCGCGGCGCTGCTGCGCGAACGCACCGCGCCGAAGTAGCAGCGGCCTCAGTACGCGACGGCAGCCGGCCGGCGCGCGGCGGCACGGGCACTCGCCACGGCCCAGCCGAAGATGCCCAGACCAGCCAGAGCCAGCAGCGCACCAACCCAGCCTGTGGAAGTCCAGCCCAGTCCGGCCGCGATTGCCACGCCGCCGAGCCACGCGCCCAGCGCGTTCGCCATGTTGAAGGCCGAGTGGTTGAGAGCGGCCGCGAGCGTCTGCGCGTCGCCCGACACATCCATCAGGCGGATTTGCAGTGCCGGGCCGATGGCCACGGTGGTGCCGATGAGGAACACGTTGATCGCGGCGGCAATCACGTTGTGCGCCGCGAAGGTGAACATCGCGAGCACCAGCGCCGCGTAGACCATCAGGCCGCCGATGGTGCGCATCACCGACTTGTCGGCCAGCCGCGCGCCCACGAGGTTGCCCACGACCATGCCGAGGCCGAACAGCGCGAGCACGAAGGGCACGCCGCCCAGCGGCAGGCCCGCCACCTCGATCAGCGTGGGCTTGATGTAGCTGAACACCGAGAACATGCCGCCGAAGCCGATGGCCGCGATGCCGAGCGTGAACCACACCTGCTTGCGCTTGAGCGCGCCGAGTTCGCGCCACGGGCTGGCGCCGGCAGCGGGCGCCATGTCGGGAATGTCGCGACGAAGCAGCGCGATGGCCACCAACGCGATGACGCCGACGAAGACGAAGGCCGCGCGCCAGCCGAAGTACTGGCCCAGCCACGCCGCGATGGGCACGCCGACCAGTGTGGCACCGGTGAGCCCCAGCATCACGAGCCCCACCGCCCGGGCTCTTCGCCCCGGCGGAGCAAGCGTGGCAGCCACCAGCGCGGCCACGCCGAAGTAGGTGCCGTGCGGCAGCCCGGCGGCGAAGCGCAGCAGGTGCAGCAGCAGGTAGTTGGGAGCGACGGCGCTGGCGAAGTTGCCGGCCGCGAACACGGCCATGAGCGCAATCAGCAGCGCGCGGCGGCGCCAGCCGGCGGCGAGCACCGCGAGCACGGGCGCGCCGATGACCACGCCGAGCGCATAGGCGCTGATGACGTGGCCGGCCTGCGGGATGCTCACGCCGATGTCCTTCGCCACCTCGGGCAGCAGGCCCATGATGACGAACTCGCCGGTGCCGATGGCGAAGCCGCCGACGCCGAGCGCGAGCACCGCGCGCAGGAAATTGGCGGGTGCGCCCGAAGGCAGCTTGAAGGAAGAAATGTCGGTGACCGCGCTGTCCTGCGCGGGTGGGGAGGCGTTCAAGGCCAGGCTCCTGGGAGGGGTGCCCGGCGGCAGCGGGCAAGGCGCGATTTTAGGGTAAACCCTCAAACCTCGCCGATACGCAGTTGCCGAAGACCTTGTACTGGCAGGGCCGCGAGGGCCTCGCCAGTGGGCTCAGATGGCCACCAGCTGCCTCACGCCCTGAGCTTCCATGTCCTTGCCGAGGCCGCGCGCGATGACCTCGCCGCGCTCCATCACGAGGTAGTCGTCGGCCAGCTCCTGGGCGAAGTCGTAGTACTGCTCGCACAGCACGATGGCCATGTCTCCCCGGTCGGCCAGCATGCGGATGACGCGGCCGATGTCCTTGATGATGCTGGGCTGGATGCCCTCGGTGGGCTCGTCGAGGATCAGCAGGCGCGGCTTCGGCGCCAGCGCCCGCGCGATGGCGAGCTGCTGCTGCTGGCCGCCGGAGAGGTCGCCGCCCCTCCTGTTCATCATCTGCTTGAGCACCGGGAACAGTTCGTACAGCTCCGCCGGAATGGGCGTGCCACCGCTCTTGTAGGCCAGCCCCATGCGCAGGTTCTCCTCGACCGTGAGCCGCGCGAGGATTTCGCGGCCCTGCGGCACGAAGCCGATGCCCGCCCTCGCCCGCTCGTAGGGCGTGGCCTTGTGGATCGGCTTGCCTTCGAGCTCGATGCTGCCGCTCTTGATCGGCACCAGGCCCATGAGCGACTTCAGCAGCGTGGTCTTGCCCACGCCGTTGCGGCCCAGCAGCACCGTGACCTTGCCGAGCTTCGCCTCGAAGCTCACGTCTCGCAGGATGTGGGAGCCGCCGTAGTACTGGTGGATGTTCTTGACTGTGAGCATGGTTCTTTCTCCCTCAGCGGCCCAGGTAGACCTCGATCACGCGCTCGTCGGCCTGCACCTCGTCGAGCGTGCCCTGCGCCAGCACGGAGCCATCGCACAGCACGGTGACGATCTCGGAGATGGTCCGGATGAAGCTCATGTCGTGCTCCACCACCATCAGCGAGTGCTTGCCCTTGAGCGAGAGGAACAGCTCCGCGGTGCGCGCAGTCTCTTCGTCGGTCATGCCGGCCACGGGCTCGTCGAGCAGCAGCAGCTTCGGGTCCTGCATCAGCAGCATGCCGATCTCGAGCCACTGCTTCTGGCCGTGGCTCAGGTTGCCCGCGAGGCGCGAGACGCTGTCGGCGAGGTGGATGGTCTCCAGCACCTCGGCCAGGCGGTCGCTCTGCGCCGAGTCGAGCCGAAAGAGCATCGACGAGCGCACGCCCTTGTCGGTCTTCAGCGCGAGCTCGAGATTCTCGAACACGGTCAGGTGCTCGAACACTGTCGGCTTCTGGAACTTGCGGCCGATGCCCAGCTGCGCAATCTCTGCCTCGCGGTGGCGCAGCAGATCGATGGTGCTGCCGAAGAACACGGTGCCCTCGTCGGGCCGGGTCTTGCCGGTGATGATGTCCATCATCGTCGTCTTGCCCGCACCGTTGGGGCCGATGATGCAGCGCAGCTCGCCCGGCGCGATGTCGAGCGACAACTTGTTGATGGCCTTGAAGCCGTCGAAGCTCACGCTCACATCTTCGAGGTAGAGGATGCGGCCGTGCGTGACGTCGACCTCGCCCGGCGTGACGTGGCGGCCGAAGTCGGCGGCGCGTCCGCCCGACTCGGTGCTGCCACTCACGTAGTGGATGCCGCTGGCGCGTGCGGCGCGCTCGGCGCCGGCTTCCATAAGATCCGGTGTCATGCGCGTGCTCCCTTCGCGTCCACCGGCAGCGAGGCCAGCGCATCGGGCTCGACACCCTGCTCTGCAGCAACCGCGCGGCGCGCATCCTGCACGGGCTCCGGTGGCGTGGTCTTCTTTTTCTCCCTCGACAACCACTTGCGCACCAGCCCCACGATGCCGTTCGGGAGGAACAGCGTGACAGCAATGAACAAGGCGCCCAGGAAGTACAGCCAGTACTCCGGATAGGCCACGGTAAGCCAGCTCTTCGCGCCGTTGACGATGAAGGCGCCGATGATCGGCCCGATCAGCGTGGCTCGCCCGCCCACCGCAGCCCAGATGGCGATCTCGATGGAGTTGGCCGCGCTCATCTCGCCCGGATTGATGATGCCGACCTGCGGCACATACAGCGCGCCGGCCACGCCGCACATGACGGCAGAGATCACCCAGATCGTGAGCTTGTAGGGCAGCGGGTTGTAGCCCGAGAACATCACGCGCGTTTCGGCGTCGCGGATGGCCTGCAGCACGCGGCCGAACTTGCTGCCGATGAGCCACTTCGCGAACAGGAAGAAGCCCAGCAGCGTTGCGCCCGTGAGCGCAAAGAGCGTCATGCGCATTTCCTGCGTTGCGATCGGGATGCCCAGGATGCGCTTGAAGTCGGTGAAGCCGTTGTTGCCGCCGAAGCCCGTCTCGTTGCGGAAGAACAGCAGCATGGCCGCGAAGGTCATGGCCTGCGTGATGATCGAGAAGTACACGCCCTTGATGCGCGAGCGGAAAGCGAAGAAGCCGAACACGAAGGCGATGAGGCCCGGCACCGCGACGATCAATATCAGCGTGGCGATGAAGCTGTCGCTGAAGGTCCAGTGCCAGGGCAGCGTCTTCCAGTCGAGGAACACCATGAAGTCGGGCAGGTCGCTCTTGTAGTTGCCGTCGCGGCCGATCTGGCGCATGAGGTACATGCCCATCATGTAGCCGCCCAGCGCGAAGAAGAGGCCGTGGCCCAGCGAGAGGATGCCGGTGTAGCCCCAGATCAGGTCCATGGCCAGCGCGCAGATGGCGTAGCACATGATCTTGCCGACCAGCGCCACCGCGTAGTCGCTCATGTGCAGCGGGCTGTCCACGGGCACCCACATGTTGAGGACGGGCGCCACGGCGCACACAACGATCAGCGCGACGAAGAAGGCCGTCCAGCCCTTGCCGCTCAAGAGCGGCCCCTTGGTTGGAAGTACGACCTTGCTCATGCCTCGGCGCTCCGGCCTTTCATTGCGAAGATGCCCTGGGGCCGCTTCTGGATGAAGATGATGATGAAGACAAGCACCGCGATCTTCGCGAGCACCGCGCCCGCCCAGCCTTCGATGAACTTGTTGAGAATGCCCAGCCCCAGCGCCGCGTACACGGTGCCCGCAAGCTGGCCAACGCCGCCCATCACGACGACCATGAAGCTGTCGACGATGTAGCTCTGGCCCAGGTCGGGGCCGACGTTACCGATCTGGCTCAGCGCGCAGCCGGCCAGGCCCGCGATGCCCGAGCCGAGCGCGAAGGCGTAGGTGTCGATGCGCGCAGTGTTCACGCCCATGCACGAGGCGATCGGGCGGTTCTGCGTGACGCCGCGCACGAACAGGCCCAGCCGCGTGCGGCCGATGAGCCAGCCCATTGCCAGCAGCACCAGAGCCGCGAAGACGATGATGCAGATGCGGTTCCACGGCAGCGTGACGTTGCTCAACATGGTGAAGCCGCCGCTCATCCAGCCGGGGTTTTCAACGCCGACGTTCTGCGCGCCGAAGATGGAGCGCACCAGCTGCTGCAGCATCAGGCTGATGCCCCAGGTCGCCAGCAGCGTCTCGAGCGGGCGGCCGTAGAGGAAGCGGATCACGCCGCGCTCCAGCACCGCGCCCACGAGCGCCGATGCCATGAACGAGACCGGAATGGCGGCCACCAGGTACCAGCCGCACGCAGCCTCGGGCATGTACTTCTGGAAGATGCCCTGCATCACGTAGGTGGCGTAGGCGCCGATCATCATCAGCTCGCCGTGCGCCATGTTGATCACGCCCATCAGCCCGTAGGTGATGGCCAGGCCCAGCGCAGCCAGCAGCAGCACCGAGCCCAGGCTGACGCCGCTGAACACGGCGTTGATGCGATCGCCCCAGACCAGCGCGCCGTCGATGCTGGCGATGGAAGCGACGATGGCGGCCTTGACGTCCGCCTCGGTCTCGTCGGCCAGGCGCTGGTTGAGCAGCAGCTTGGTGTCGGGGTTGCGGTTGTTGCCCAGCTCCTTCGCGGCCGCGAGGCGCTTTGCCTTGTCGGCGCTGTTGAGCATGCTGGCGGCGCGCACCAGCTCGAGCTGCGCCTTGATCTTCGGGTTGGTCTCGGCGGCCAGCGCCTTCTCGACCATGGGCACGCGCGACTCGTCGGGCTCCTTGAAGAGCGCCTGCGCGGCTTCGGCGCGCACGGCGTCGTCCTTGCTCGTGAGCTTGAGCGCGGCCTGCGCGGCATCGAGCGCGCCGCGCATGAGGTTGTTGTTGACGACGTCCTCGGCGGTGTCGGGCACCTTCAGCTCGGCACCGGTGACGGGGTCGTAGCCCTTGTCGTCCTTCATCACGAAGACCTTGTCCTCGGTGTACTTGACCGCGTCGTCGGACATGGCCTGGATGAAGGCGGCGGTCTTGTCGTCGGCCGTGAGCACGGCCTTGTTGAGCGCGGCGATGCGGGCTTCGGAGTCGCCGGAGGCGATGGCCCGGGCTTCGTCGGCGGTCAGCGCGTGAACAGGCGCTGCCGCCAGGAGCAACAGCGCCGTCGCGCAGTAACAGATTGGGCGCAATAAGAAATGCACAGCGTTTCTCTCATTCAGGAACACCGAGGAACCGGCTCTGCCGGGCCTCAGGTGTTGCCCCCCGGTAGGGGGAAGGCGAAGCGACACGAAGTGCGCGCAGCCTGGGGGCGAGCCCAGTTACATCGACTTGCCAGCGGGGTAGTCCGGCTTCTTGTCGTTGCCTTCGATGTACGGGCTCCACGGCTTGGCCTTCACCGGACCCGGCGTCTTCCACACCACGTTGAACTGGCCATCGGCCTTGATCTCGCCGATGAACACGCTCTTGTGCAGGTGATGGTTCTTCTCGTCCATCTTCGACACGATGCCCGAGGGCGCCGTGAAGGTCTGACCGGCCATGGCGGCGATCACCTTGTCGGTGTCCGTCGACTTGGCCTTCTCGACCGCCTGCTTCCACATGTGGATGCCGATCCAGGTGGCTTCCATCGGATCGTTGGTGAGCGGCTTGTCCTTGTGGCCGGCGATGTTCTTGGCCTTGGCGTAGTCGCTCCACTGCTTGATGAAGGCGGTGTTGGTCGGGTTCTTGATCGACATGAAGTAGTTCCATGCGGCCAGGTGACCCACCAGCGGCTTGGTGTCCACGCCGCGCAGCTCTTCTTCGCCGACCGAGAAGGCGACCACGGGCACGTCCTTGGCCTTCAGGCCGGCGTTGCCGAGTTCCTTGTAGAAGGGCACGTTGGAGTCGCCGTTGATGGTCGACACCACCGCGGTCTTGCCGCCGGCCGAGAACTTCTTGATGTCGGCGACGATGGTCTGGTAGTCGCTGTGGCCGAAGGGGGTGTACTTCTCGTCGATGTCGGCGTCCTTCACGCCCTTGCTCTTGAGGTAGGCGCGCAGGATCTTGTTGGTGGTGCGGGGGTAGACGTAGTCGGTACCCAGCAGCACCCAGCGCTTGGCGCCGCCGCCTTCCTTGCTCATCAGGTAGTCGACGGCCGGAATGGCCTGCTGGTTGGGCGCTGCGCCCGTGTAGAAGACGTTCTTCGAAAGCTCTTCACCCTCGTACTGCACGGGGTAGAACAGCAGGCCGTTCATTTCCTCGACCACCGGCAGCACCGACTTGCGCGACACCGAGGTCCAGCAGCCGAAGATCACCGACACCTTGTCCTGGCCGAGCAGCTGCTTGGTCTTCTCGGCGAACAGGGGCCAGTTGGAAGCGGGGTCGACCACCACGGGCTCGAGCTGCTTGCCCAGCACGCCGCCCTTCTTGTTGATGTCGTCGATGGCCATCAGCACCGTGTCTTTCAGCACGGTTTCCGAGATCGCCATCGTGCCCGACAGCGAGTGCAGCACGCCGACCTTGATGGTGTCGGCGGCAAATGCGGGCGCAGCAGAAATGCTGGCCAGCGCGACGGCGGCGGTGAGCGCCTTGAGTGTGAAACGACGTTGCATGTGGACTCCTGCTCCGGGTTGGTTGAACCTTTTCGACAGCGCTTGCTGGCGTGGGAGGGAGTCTGCGGAATGCACCACAAAGGGGAAATACGCCGGGTGGCGTACACGGAAGGTACTCAGGCGGGTGGCGCGGGGTACTTGCGGGCGTTGACGAGCATCTTGCTTCTTGCGGCTTCCATCAGATCGATGCCGAGCTTGTCGGCGAGCTGCAGCAGGTAGAGGAAGACGTCGGCGATCTCCGTGCCGATCTCGGCGCGCTTGTCGGCCGGCACGTCGCGGCTCTGAGCTTCGGTGAGCCACTGGAAATGTTCGAGCAGCTCGGCGGCTTCGACCGAAAGGGCCGAGGCCAGGTTCTTGGGGGAGTGGAACTGCTCCCAGTCGCGGGCTTCGGCGAAGTCGCGCAGGGCCTGGGTCAGTTGCTGCAGATCGGTGGCCATGTCTGTCCTGTCTTGCGGACGGGAGAGTTTGGCACGGCCACCCGCCGCGCTTCAGTTCAAGCCTGCAGGCTCCCACGCCGGTGCAGCGCCGCCACGAGCAGCGCCGACACCGTCAGGTACAGCAACGCCGCCCCGAACGCAGCTGCATATCCCGCCACATCGGGCGCGTGGCCCAGCCGCCCGTAGAAGAGGATGCCGATCAGCGCCACGCCCAGCGCATTGCTCGCCTGCTGCACCATCGACATCACACCCGAGGCCACGCCCGCATGCTGCGGCGGCAGGCCGGCCAGCACGGTGGACACCAGCGGCGCCATCACCATGCCGAGCCCGGCGCCCTGCACGAACAGCAGCGGCACCATCCACGCCACGACATGCGAATGCCCGGCCCATCCGGCAACGTTGACGAACTGCAGCGCATGCCCCGCCGCCAGCACCAGCGCACCGAGCGCGATGGGCGGCTTGCCGCCGAAGCGCCGCGTGAGGCGCGCGCCCGCGATGGAGGTCGCGAAGAAACCCACCGCCAGCGAGGTGAAGACGATGCCCGAGCTGAGCGGGTCGAGCCCCAGGCCCTGCTGCAGGTACAGCGCGAGCACGAAATACAGCGAGGCATTGCCCACGTAGAAGGCCAGCGTGGTGAGCAGGCCCGTGACGAAGCGTCCGTTGGCGAGCAGCACCGGTGCCACGAGCGGCGCACCGCCTAGTGCGGCGAGCCTGCGCTGCTGGAATGCAAAGGCTGCGAGCAGCGGCAGCGCCGCGGCAAGGCACAGCCAGCTCCACATCGGCCAACCCTGCTCGCGACCTTCCACCAAGGGAAGCACCACGGCCACCGAGCTCAGGGCCACCAGCAGCATGCCGGCCGGATCGAGGCTGCTCCTGCCGTTGTTCGCGAGAGGCGGGATGACGCGCGGCGCCAGCACGAACGCGAGCAGGCCGATCGGCACGTTGATGAGGAAGCAGCTGCGCCAGCCCTGCCCCGCCAGATCGGCATGGATCAGCAGCCCGCCCACGAGCTGGCCCAGCGTGGCGGCAAGCCCTAGGGCGAGCCCGTAGGCCGCGAAGGCTCGCGCGCGGTCTTCGCCGGTGTAGGCCAGGCCGATCATCGCCAGCACCTGCGGTTGCAGCAGCGCACCGGCCAGCCCCTGCAGCACGCGCGCGGCCACCAGCAGTTCGGCGGTCGGCGCGAAGCCGCAGGCGGCGGAAGCCAGCGCGAAGAGCAGCAGGCCGAGCATAAACATCCGCCTGCGCCCGAAGATGTCGCCGAGCCGCCCGCCGGTGACAAGGCCCGCCGCCATGGCCAGGCCGTAGCCGGCCACCACCAGTTGCAGGGTGCCCGCGCTCGCTTGCAGTTCGCGCTGCATCGACGGCAGCGCGACGTTGACGATGAAGAAGTCCATCACCACCAGGAAGGTGCCGCTGAGCATGACCCACAGGCCCAGCCGGCCGGGCTTGCCGGTCGCGCCCGTGCTGTGGCCGGCCGTTGGAGAAAGCGATGCTGCCGAGGCAGCGGTGTTCGTCTGCGTCATGATGGGCTCGAGTGTTCGGGCCGGGCGACGCGGCGGCAATGACCTCGGAGGTCATCGCGATGCCCGGACGGCGGATTTCCGCAGTGCGCCCCGGCTCAGGCCTTCACGACGTTCCTGAACTGTGCGTCGGCGAAGGCCCAGCTCATGCGCGTGGCATCGGGCCCTTCGGGATCGCTGAACAGCTGCTGCGGCGCGCCACCGCTCCACGAGTGGCCCAGCCCCGCGATCTCGCACAGCGTGACGAGCGTGCGGCCCTTGCGCTTGAAGTCGGTCACGCGCATCGCGCGTCGCTTGCCGCGCTGCATGTCGCGCGGCAGTCCGGGCCGCGCGCCCAGCGCCGTGGCCCACACCGCGGCGCTGCTGACGGCATTGCTCGGCGCGACCACCGCGTCGGCGTCGCCGTGCAGCACCAGCATCGGCGGCAAGGTGGTGAAGACTGCCGCGGCGCCCATCGCCTTGCCGACCGCCGTGGTGGGCATCGGCGGGACGTGTTCCCCGCGCATCGCGCCGAGGGCCGTGACCGACGACTTCGCCGCGCCGGGCGCCACGCCCGAATGCATCACGACGGCGCGGAAGCGGTTCGGATAGCGCGTTGCCAGCAAGGCCGCCATGCCCGCGCCGGCCGAGAGACCGGCCAGCGCCATGCGGTCGCGGTCGATGGGATAGAGCAGGCAGGCCTGGTCGATGGCCGCCATCAGCGTCGCGGCCTCGGCATCGGCCTTGCCGGAGCGACGCTCGTACCAGTTCCAGCAGCCCTGCGGGTGGGCGAGCCGGTCCTGCTCGGGATAGAGCACCAGGAAGCGCTTGCGCACGGCCAGCGCGTTCATGCGGGTGCTCGCGGCGAAGTCACGCCCGGTCTGGCCGCAGCCGTGCAGCATGACCATGAGCGGTAGCCGCTCGCCCGGCTGGAGCTCCAGCCCGGCCGGCCGGAACAGGTGATAGCCGCGCGCCCCACCTGGCCCCACGGCCATGCCGCTGAGCCAGTCGCCCCTGCCGGGCGGGGGCTTGAGCCGCTTGGCGGTGGCGCGCTGAACCTGCCCGGCAACCCTCTTGCTGTTGCTCAGCGTGAGCCGGGTCAACGCCTTCAGGTTGCGCTCGTAGGCGCGGGCAAAGACGGAAGCGGTGGAGCGACGGACCATGGCGTGCAGTGTGAAGGCAAAGCGCCCTCAAACCAAACAGCAGCCCAACCCGGGAACACCGCGGAACCGGCTCGGCCGGGCCGCTGGTGTTGCCCCCTGCAAGGGGGAAGGAGAAGCGACACGCAGTGCGCGAAGCCTGGGGGTCAGTAGATCTCCGGGACGATCATGCTGGCCGGAACCGGCTGGCGCAGGTAGTCGGCATGGCGCACGCGCTCGGGGAGCTCGACCGGCGGGTGCGGCACTTCGTTGTAGGGCAGCTGACCCAGCAGGTGGCTGATGCAGTTCAGCCGCGCCTTCTTCTTGTCGACCGCCTGCACCACCCACCACGGAGCCTCGGGGATGTGGGTGCGCTCGAGCATGGTTTCCTTCGCCTTGGTGTATTCCTCCCAGCGGCGGCGGCTTTCCAGGTCCATGGGGCTCAGCTTCCACTGCTTGAGCGGGTCGTGGATGCGGCCGAGGAAGCGCATGTGCTGCTCGTCGTCGGTGATGGAGAACCAGTACTTGATGAGCTTGATGCCCGATCGCGCGAGCATCTTCTCGAACTCGGGCACGGTGCGGAAGAACTCCTCGTACTCGTCGTCAGTGCAGAAGCCCATGACGCGCTCGACGCCGGCGCGGTTGTACCAGCTGCGGTCGAACAGCACCATCTCGCCGGCCGCCGGCAGGTGCGCCACGTAGCGCTAGAAGTACCACTGCGTGCGCTCGCGGTCGTTGGGTGCCGGCAGCGCCGCCACGCGGGCCACGCGCGGATTCAGGCGCTGGGTGATGCGCTTGATGACCCCGCCCTTGCCCGCCGCGTCGCGGCCTTCGAACAGGATGACCACCTTCTGCCTGCTGTGCTGCACCCAGTCCTGCAGCTTGACCAGCTCGCCCTGCAGGCGGAACAGTTCCTTGAAATAGGCCTGGCGGGCCGCCTTGTCGGCGGAGGTGGGCGTTGCGGCCGAGGCGGGGTCGAGGCCGTCGATGTTGCGGTCTTCGATTTCCAGCTCGAGTTCTTCGTCGTAGCTGTCGATCAGGTCGCGGGCGATGCGTTGCATCAGGTCTTCGTGGTCGGGAAGTGCGCTCGTCAGCATGGTCGTGCAGAAGGAGGAAGTAAGAGGGAGTGAAGAGGCGGAAAAAAGCATGCTGCTCGCCCCATATGACGGCTGCGTGACGGTTTTCAGCCTGTTGACACGGAGTTGTCACATGCCGCGAACACCATCTGAAGCCATTCCAACACCCCAGAATCGCCCATGAACACGCTTGCAGCCCCGCATGCCGAGTTGCCGTCGGCGCCTGCCGCGCAACGGCCGAAGCTCGACGCCAAACCCGGTCCGCTCACGCTGATCACCTTCGTGGGGCTGCTGGCCGCCGGCCTGCTCTTCACGGCCTGGAGCCTGGTGGGCGACGTCACTGCATCCGGGGCGCCTGTCACTACCTGGGTGCCCTACATGCTTCTGGGCGTGGCGCTGCTGATTGCGCTGGGCTTCGAGTTCGTCAACGGCTTCCACGACACGGCCAACGCCGTAGCCACCGTCATCTACACCCATTCGCTGCCACCCAACTTCGCGGTGGTGTGGTCGGGCTTCTTCAACTTCCTGGGCGTGATGGTGTCCAGCGGCGCGGTGGCCTTCGGCATCATCGCGCTGCTGCCGGTGGAGCTCATCCTCCAGGTGGGCTCGGGCGCCGGCTTCGCGATGGTGTTCGCGCTGCTGATCGCGGCCATCATCTGGAACCTGGGCACCTGGTGGCTGGGGCTGCCTGCTTCGTCGTCGCACACGCTGATCGGATCGATCATCGGCGTGGGCGTGGCCAACGCGCTCATGCACGGCCGCGACGGCACCAGCGGCGTCGACTGGGCGCAAGCCACCAAGGTGGGCTATTCGCTGCTGCTGTCGCCGATGGTCGGCTTCGGCTGCGCCGCCCTGCTGCTGCTGGCCCTGCGCGCCTTCGTGAAGAACCGCGCACTCTATGAAGAGCCCAAGGGCAGCGAACCGCCGCCGTGGTGGATCCGCGGCCTGTTGATCCTCACCTGCACGGGCGTCTCGTTCGCGCACGGCTCGAACGACGGGCAAAAGGGCATGGGCCTGATCATGCTGATCCTCGTTGGCACGGTGCCGATGGCCTATGCGCTGAACCGCGCAATGCCCGCCAACGAGACAGTGAAGTTCGTGGCCGTCGCCGAGATGGCGCAGAACGCGCTGAACCGCAGCGTGCCGACCTCGCTGCCCGCCATGGAGCCGGCGGCCGCGCGCGACACGCTCTCTACCTATGTGCGCACCCGCGAGTTCGCTCCTTCCGTGGTGCCTGCGCTGGCCGTGATCTCCGGCAGCATCGGCCAGCAGGTGCGCCAGCACGGCTCGCTGGCCAGCGTCCCGGCGGATGCCGTCGCCAACGTGCGCAACGACATGTACCTGGCCTCCGAAGCGATCCGCCACCTCGACAAGAGCGGCGCGGCAAAGTTCGACGAGGAAGCGAAGCTGCGCATCGGCACCTTCCGCCAGGAGCTGGACAGCGCCACCCGCTTCATCCCGCTGTGGGTCAAGGTCGCGGTGGCCATCGCGCTGGGCCTGGGCACGATGATCGGCTGGAAGCGCATCGTGGTCACCGTGGGCGAAAAGATCGGCAAGACGCACCTGAGCTACGCGCAGGGCGCCTCGGCCGAGGTGGTGGCCATGGTCACCATCGGCGCGGCCGACATGTACGGGCTGCCGGTGTCGACCACGCACGTGCTCTCGTCCGGCGTGGCCGGCACCATGACGGCCAGCGGCTCGGGCCTGCAGATGTCCACGCTGCGCAATCTGGCGATGGCCTGGGTGCTGACGCTGCCGGTGGCGATGCTGCTGTCGGGGTCGCTCTACTGGCTGTTCACCCGCATCTTCTGATCTCGCGTATCTAGTCTCTACTATCTTGTCGGCATTCCATGATCTCGCCGCCCAGTCCTACGGAGGCGACGAAGCCGGGCTGATCTCCGGCTACCTGTTCGACGCCCGGGCGCCGGAGCCTGCGCGAGCCATCGACTCGGCGCAGGCGGCCGCCTGGCTGGCCGAACATCGCGACGCCGCAACCGGCAGTACGAATCGCGAAGACCTCCACGGCTGCGAAGACGGCAGCGAGGAAAACCCCGCCTACGTCTGGCTGCACTTCAACCTGAGCCATGCGCACGCCGAGCGCTGGCTGGTGCGGCACGCGAATCTCTCCGACACCTTCTACGAGACGCTGCACGAAGGACTGCCCTCCACGCGCATCGAGCGCGACGACGACTCGCTGATCGCCGTCATCAACGACGTGCACTTCGAGTTCAGCTTCGAGCCCTCGGACATCTCAACGCTGTGGATCAGCGTCGGCCCGCGCCTCGTGGTCACGGCGCGCACCAAGCCGCTGCGCTCGGTGGACGCGCTGCGCACGGCCGTGAAGGCGGGCGACGCGCCGCGCTCGAGCACGGAACTGCTCGAGCACCTGCTGCGCGCGCAGGCCGACGTGCTGGTGAAGATCGTGCGCGGCGTCACCTCGCGCATCGACCGTATCGAGGACGAGTTGCTGGCCGGCCGCCTCGACCACAAGCGCGCGCGGCTCGGCGTGCTGCGCCGTCTGTTGGTGCGGCTGCAGCGGCTGCTGGCACCAGAGCCGGCCGCGCTGTTCCGGCTGCTGCAGGGGCCTCCGACGTGGATGTCCGAGCCCGACGCGCAGGCGTTGCGCGGCTCGACCGAGGAGTTCTCTGTGGTGCTGCGCGACATGCAGGCGCTTCAGGAGCGCATCAAGCTGCTGCAGGAAGAGATCGCAGCCAACGTCAACGAGGACAACAACCGCAGCCTGTTCGTGCTGACGGTGGTCACGGTGCTGGCGCTGCCAATCAACATCCTGGCCGGCCTGTTCGGCATGAACGTGGGCGGCATTCCGCTGGCGGAGCACAAGCACGGCTTCTGGATCGTGGTCGGCATCGTGATCAGCTTCACCGCGGTGGCGGCTTGGGCGGCTTTTCGCAAGAAGCGCTGAGCCGCATGCAGCGGCGCAGTAATGCTATTTATTTAGTAGCGTTTCGCGCAGCATCCATGGGGCCGCAACGGTGTTCCAGACCCCATAGAATGCGGGGGTGTCCTCCATTCTCAATGCCGATCTCCACTGCCACTCCGTGGTCTCCGACGGCACGCTGACGCCCGAAGAACTGGCCGTGCGCGCGGCCGCCAACGGCGTCGAACTCTGGGCCCTCACCGACCACGACGAGATCGGCGGGCAGCACCGCGCCGCCGCCGCTGCCCGCGCCAACGGCATGCGCTATCTCACCGGCACCGAGATCTCGGTGACCTTCGCCGGCGAAACGGTGCACATCGTCGGACTGGGCTTCGACGCCGACGACGCAGCCATCTCGCAGGGCCTCTACGACACGCGCGGCGGCCGCGGCAAGCGCGCACAGGAAATGTCCGAGGGGCTGGCCAAGGTCGGCATCCACGGCGCGTACGAAGGTGCGCTCAGGTTCGTCGGCAACCCCGAACTCATCTCGCGCACGCACTTCGCGCGCTTCCTCGTCGAGCAGGGCCACTGCCGCGACACGCCCGAGGTGTTCCGCAAGTTCCTCACCGAAGGCAAGCCCGGCTACGTGCCGCACCGCTGGGCCACGCTGAAGGACGCGGTGCACTGGATCACGGCTGCCAAGGGCATGGCCGTGATCGCGCACCCGGGCCGCTACAAGTTCACGGCCAACGAGGAGTACGCGCTGTTCCTCGAGTTCAAGGCGCATGGCGGCCAGGCGATCGAGGTCGTCACCGGCAGCCACACGCCTGCAGAGTTCGTCGAGTACGCCGACAAGGCGCTCGAGTTCGATTTCGCCGCCTCGCGCGGCAGCGATTTCCACAGCCCCGACGAGAGCCACTGCGATCTCGGCAAGCTGCCGCCGTTGCCCGGCGCGCTCACTCCCGTGTGGGAGCTGCTCGGCGACCGCATCCAGCAGTGAGCCAGAACCCCGGGACCGGCCCCGAGAGCGCGGCGACCGTTGCGCTGGCGAGCGCACGCGCGGCACAGCAGCGCAGCCTCGCCAAGGAGTCGGAACGCATCCTCGCCGGCATCGGCCTCGTGATCCTGGCCGTGGCCTGCTTCGCGACGCTCGACACCGCCACCAAGTACTCCACCCTCGGCGTGCCGATTCTCATGGGCGTGTGGTTCCGCTATGCCTTCCAGGCGGTGGCGACCACGCTGGTGCTGCTGCCGCTGCATGGCACCGCGCTGCTGCGCACGCAGCATCCGCGCTACCAGGCGCTGCGCGGGGCGCTGCTGCTGGCGTCGAGCATCTTCGCCTTCCTGAGCCTGCGCTACATGCCGCTGGCCGAGTTCACGTCGATCGTGCTGATCGCGCCTCTGGTGATCACGCTGCTGGCGGCCACCACGCTCAAGGAACACGTGTCGCCGCTGCGCTGGTCGCTGGTGGCGGGCGGCTTCGTCGGCACGCTGGTGATCCTGCGGCCGGGCGGCGGGGCGTTCAGCTGGGCCATCCTGCTGCCGCTGGGGCTGGTGCTGAGCAACGCCTGGTTCCAGGTGCTCACAAGCAAGCTGGCGCAGACCGAGAAGCCGCTGACGATGCACTTCTACACCGGCTGGGTGGGCACCCTGCTCGTCTCGCTGGTGGTTCCCTTCGTGTGGGCCTCGCTGCCCTCGTGGGAATGGTGGGCGCTGCTGTGCCTCATGGGCTTCATGGGCACGGTGGGGCACTTCATGCTGATCCTGGCCTACCAGCGCGCGCCGGCGTCCACGCTCACGCCATATCTGTATGCGCAGATCGCGTTCGCCATGCTCGGCGGCTGGCTGGTCTTTTCCCACGTGCCCGACCGTGTCTCGCTCATCGGCATGGCGATGATCGCGGTCTGCGGCGCGGCCGGTGCCTGGCTCGCGGTGCGCGAGCGCCGCGTGCCGATCGAACCCGCCGAATCCTGACCCGGAACTCTTCTTCATCATGGCCCAGTATTTCGAAGTCCATCCAGAGAACCCGCAGCAGCGCCTGCTGAAGCAGGCCGTCACGCTGCTGGAGCGCGGCGACATCGTGGCCGTGCCCACCGACTCCAGCTACGCGCTGGCCTGCCACCTCGACGACAAGGACGCGGTCGACCAGTTGCGCCGCATCCGCCAGGTCGACGAGAAGCACCATCTCACGCTGCTGTGCCGCGACCTGAGCGAACTGGCCAACTACGCGCGCGTCGACAACAAGCAATACCGCCTGCTGAAGGCGGCCACGCCCGGCCCCTACACCTTCCTGCTCGAAGCCACCAAGGAGGTGCCGCGCCGCGTGAGCCATCCGCAGCGCAAGACCATCGGCCTGCGCGTGCCCGACCACAAGGTGCTGCTGGAGCTGCTGTCGCTGCACGGCGCGCCGCTGCTGGCCACCACGCTGATCGCGCCCGGCGAAACCGAAGCGCTGAACGACGCGCAGACCATCCGCGAGCGCTTCGAGAAGCAGATCGCCGCGGTCATCGATGCCGGCGCCTGCCCTTCGCAGCCCACCACCGTGGTCGACCTCACGCCCATGGGCACGGGCGACGACCCCGTCGTGGTGCGCCAGGGGCGCGGCGCGCTGGCCGTGCTGGGCCTCTGAAATCGGGGCTGAGAACCACTCCCGTCTGACACAATCGCCCAGTGGATATTTCCAATCTCATACAGACCGTACTGATCTACGCGTTGCCCGTGATCTTCGCGATCACGGTGCACGAGGCAGCGCATGGCTACGTGGCGCGCCACTTCGGCGACAACACGGCCGCGGTCATGGGACGCGTCACGCTCAACCCCATGAAGCACATCGACCCCATCGGGACCATCCTGATGCCGCTGATGCTGTACTTCGCGACCTCGGGTGCATTCCTGTTCGGCTATGCCAAGCCGGTGCCGGTCAACTTCGGGCGGCTGCGCCATCCGAAGCGCGACATGGTCTGGGTGGCGCTGGCCGGGCCGGTCTCCAATTTCATCCAGGCAATCCTGTGGGCGCTGTTGCTGGTGGTGCTGGTCGCGGCAGGCTTCGACAGCAAGAACTTTTTCATTCAGATGGCGCAGGGCGGCATCCTGGTCAACCTCGTGATGTGGGCCTTCAACCTGTTCCCGCTGCCCCCGCTCGACGGTGGCCGCGTGCTGGCCGGTCTTCTTCCCAGCGGCCAGGCCCAGATGTTCCTGGCGCGCATCGAGCCATACGGCTTTTTCATCGTGATGGGCCTCGTCATCGCGGGCGTCGTCAGCACATACTGGCTGCGACCGCTCATGGACGTGGGCTACTTCGTCATCAACCTGCTGATCACCCCGCTCAAGGCACTGCTGCTTTAAGTAATTCTTCGTCGTTCCATGGCTTCGTCTTCCCAAGCTCCCCTGCGCGTCCTGACCGGCATCACGCCCTCGGGCACGCCGCACCTCGGCAACTACGTCGGCTCGATCCGCCATTCGGTGCGGCAAAGCGTCGCCCCCGGTGTGCAGAGCTTCTTCTTCCTGGCCGACTACCACGCGCTCATCAAGGTGCAGGAGCCGGCACTGATCCAGCGCTCCACCCTCGAGATCGCCGCCAGCTGGCTGGCCTGCGGCCTCGACCCCGAGCGCGTCACCTTCTACCGCCAGTCGGACATCGTCGAGATCCCCGAGCTGACCTGGTTCCTCACCTGCGTCACCGGCAAGGGCGTGCTCAACCGCGCGCACGCCTACAAGGCGCAGCTCGACAAGAACGTGGCCAAGGGAGAAGAACCCGACGCCGACGTGACGGCCGGCCTCTTCATGTACCCGGTGCTCATGGGCGCCGACATCCTGATGTTCAACGCCCACAAGGTGCCCGTGGGCCGCGACCAGGTGCAGCACATCGAGATGGCGCGCGACATGGCGCAGCGCTTCAACCACCTGTACGGCGATCACTTCACGCTGCCCGAGGCCGAGATCGACGACGCCGTGGCCACCCTGCCCGGCCTCGACGGCCGCAAGATGAGCAAGAGCTACGGCAACACGATCCCGCTGTTCGCGCCGCGCGCGCAGCTGCACAAGCAGATCTCCAGCATCGTGACCGACTCGCGCGCTCCCGGCGAGCCCAAGGACACCGAGGGCTCGGCGCTCTTCCAGATCTACCAGGCCTTTGCCAGCGCCGAGGAAACCGAGTCGCTGCGCAAGGCGTATGCCGACGGCATCGGCTGGGGCGAGGCCAAGCAGCTGCTGTTCGAGCGCATCGACCTCGAGGTGGCGCCGCTGCGCGCGCGCTACGAGGCGCTCATGAACGACCCGGCGCAGATCGAACGCACGCTGCTCATCGGCGCCGAGAAGGCGCAGGCCCTGTCGAAGCCCTTCATGGCCAGCCTGCGCCACGCGGTCGGCCTGCGCAATCTCGCGGCCGGCAAGGACAAGGGCGCCGCCAAGGCGGCCAAGGTCGCGAAGCCCAGTTTCAAGCAGTACCGCGAGAAGGCGGACGGGCTTTTCTATTTCAAGCTGTTGGATGCACGCGGCGAAACCCTGCTGCAAAGCCGTGGATTCGCGTCGCCGCAGGAAGCGGGCCGTACCATCGCAATCCTGCAGGCGCAGCGCGGCGAAGCATTGGCCACGCTGGCCGACCAGCTGGAACCCATCGGTACAGAAAGAATACGCGCCGTCGAAGAGGCGCTTGAGGCACTGACGGAAACGACACCCGGCACAACCAGCGGGAGTTGATCCGGCAACGCCCATCGGCTATCCGCCGGTGAGCATGACGAGAGAAGACGGTGCGATCACAAAGGAAGAAAACATGAGCATTTATGTCATCGATGACCACCCCCTGATGCGCGACGCGATCGTGATGGTCTTGCGGCGATTGCGCCCGGCCGAGAACATCGTCGAGCTCGAGCGCCTCGACAAGCTCGCAGGCTCCGTGCAGCAGCGTGGTGCACCCACGCTCTTCTGCCTGGACCTGAAGCTCCCGGACACCAACGGCGTGTCGGGCGTGATCGCGGTCAAGCAGGTCTATCCGAACGTGCCGATCGCCGTCTATTCGGCGGCACCATCCGCCGACATGGAAGACGCCTGCATCGAAGCCGGTGCTGACACCTACATCGAGAAGTCGGCCAGCTCCAACGAGCTGGCGGCGGCCCTGCGCGGCCTGCTGATGGCCGGCTCGGAAGACGAAGCCGACGAGCTGCCGGCCGCCAACAGCGGCAAGCTCTCGAAGCGCCAGACGCAGCTGATCGCCATGCTCGACAAGGGCATGAGCAACCGCGACATCGCCACCGACCTGGAGATCAGCGAGCACACGGTGAAGGTTCACCTGTGGCGACTGTTCCGCAGGCTAGGGGTGAAGAGCCGGACGCAGGCGCTGCATTACGCGCGCACGAACGGCTTGCTGTCGGGCTGAGAAAAGGCCAACTGCTTCGGCAACGCCAGCCCAAGAAAAGAACCGCGCCTGATGCGCGGTTCTTTTTTGCCTTCAAGCGCGCAGCGCCATCAATTGGGCTTTCTCTTGTAGGCCACCTGATGAGACACGCTCACGTCGTAGCGCGCCTGATCTCCAGCGAACTCTGGATAAGCTGAGGGATTGAGTTCGACAGCGACGTCTTCGGAAAAGTCCGCGCTGAACTTCTTCGTGTACACATTGAATTTCGTGGTCAGCACCGAGGCGGTGTACGCCGACACGTCGATCTTCACAGTGGTTTCGACGACAGCCTCCCAGCCTTGAGGCGCATTCCTCGGAGCCACGGCTCCAGCGATACGGTACGTGGCCTTGGGGCCCGGGCCGCCCGATGGAGCGTTCATCCTGTACCCGGGAACCACATAGTCGAGCGAGGTTCCGCCGGCCTTTCCGATGGATGTGCGGGCCAGCCCTGCAATGTTGGCCGCGACCTCGTAGCTCATGCTGATCGGCGTGGCGGGCAAGTCCGCGGGAAATGCGCCGGCCGCGACGGTGCTGTGTTCTCCCAATGGGCCGGGGAACAACCCCGGACCGGTCACCGACAGAAAGCCTGTGCTTCGGTATTGATACTGGAAATCGGGAGGAAGGCCCAGGCCCGAATTGCAGTTCGAGGCATTCAACCCTGCAGTCCAGAAATCGGCAAGGTGGCTGTCGAGCCGGTACGCATCGCACACCTGCAGACTGGCGAGCTTGGGTGAATCCGGTGCCGCAGTCGTCTCGACAAGCGCGAACTTCAGCACCGGCCCCGTAGACGCAGGCACCACCGCCGTGATAGTCAAATCCACCGGCACGCTGTCTCGCTCCCCATCGTTCACGATCAGGCGAACGATGTAGTCACCCGCGACATCCAGCAGAAAGAATGGTTTCACACTGCCCGAATCCGAGAGCGCCGCCCGGCTCGTGGCAGGCTTGGACCTCATTTCCCAACGGTATGTCTTGGTCTTGCCGCTCGCCACGGCGCTCGTGATGCCATCGAGGGTGAAAACCTGGCCCAGCGTCCCGCTGGAAGGCGCCGTAATCACCGCAACCGGATCGCCTGCCGCTGGCGCTGGTGATGGCGCCGGGGCCGGAGCTGGTACCGGAAACAAGAGGCCGCCTCCCGATGAACCACCGCCTTCGCCTCCGCATGCGCTCAGCAACACGAGCGCAGCACTGCTCGCCAAGACGTGCTTGACTTGTCTCTTCATATCTATTTGATCCCCCCACCCGAATAGAAATAATTCTCCAGCTCACAGAATCGTGGTTCTGGAGGCATCGCGAGATGCGACGGGGATCGTAGGCGACGTTACCGAAAGTATCCAAAGCTCCCCTATGCCGTCGGGGGTCGTCGGAACTCGAGAGCGCAGAGTACGCGGAAATGTGCAGGCAGGCAGGCCCGCGACCAGCTCAACCGCCGGAGGCCGTCACCCGTGCCTGCGCCACAGCCTCGTCCGCATCGTGCAGCGCCACGCGGAACACGCTCCCGCTGCCCAGCCGCGAGCGCACGCTCACCGGGTGCCCCAGCACGTGCGACAGCCGCGCGACGATGGCCAGGCCGAGGCCGAAGCCGTCTGAGGTGCCGGCATGGTCCGCCACCTTGTAGAACTCCAGGAACACGTCGCGCAGATGCTCGGGCGCGATGCCGATGCCGGTGTCCCACACCTCCACGCGCAGGCCGTCGCGCGTCTGCCGTGCGGCCAGCAGCACGCCACCTTCGGTCGTGTACTTGATCGCGTTGGCAAGCAGGTTGCCGATCATGCGGCGCACGCGGATGGGGTCGGTCAGGAACGAGCCCTCGCATGTGTGCACTCGGAAATCCAGGCCGCGGCTCTCGGCCACGGGGCGGTATTGCAACTCCAGGTCGTGCAGCAGCTCGGGCACGTCGACCCGCTCGACGTGCAGGCGCACCTGGCCCGAATCGATGCGGGCCAGATCGAACATCGAGTCGAACAACGCATTCACCGCGTGCGTGGCGCGCACGATCTTCGGCGCGAGCTCCAGCACCAGCTCGGGCTCGTTGCGAAGCCAGTCGGCGTACAGCGAAAGCGCCAGCACCGGCTGGCGCATGTCGTGCGCGGCGCTGGCCAGGAAGCGGTTCTTCATGGCCACGGCCGACACCGCCGCCTGCCGCTGCTGGGTCAGCGACTTGATCAGGATGTGGTTGTGGAACAGCAGCTCCAGGCTGTTGCGCGCCGTCTCGTGGATGTGCCGCCCGGCCCTCAGCAGCAGGAACCAGTGCAGGATCGGCAGGATGGGCATCAGGTAGCCGTACTGGAACTGCGGATGCTGCAGCGTGATGGACACCAGCCGCAGCAACACCGCAGCCAGCATCGTGATGAACAGCGTGTTGACGTAGCGCTTGAGCAGCGGCGGATGCAGCGCCAGCCCGTTGAGCGGAAAAGTGCCCACGCCGGCCACGATGAGCCAGCTCATGAACTGGTTGACCTGCGGCGTACGCTCGAAGAACAGCAGTACCGACAGCCCCCACACCACCGCGCTGGTGCTCCAGACGAAGCCGTAGCGCTCGGTGAACTGCTGCTGCGCCGCCGCGCTGCGCCCGGCATAGCGGATCGCATAGACCCGCGCGCCCCAGGCGCGGCAGGCGGTTGCGATCAGGCCGGCCATGAGCCAGATGAGCAGTTCCCAGTGCGGCACGTAGGCCCAGTTCAGGCCGACCATGGCAGGCATCAGCGCGGCCGAAACGAAATACGAGCCCTTCGCCGAGCGCATCAGGCTGCGGATGAGCTCGCCGCGTACCCACGATTCGGCTTCGTCGGCCGAAGCCGGGGCGGGGGTCATGCTGGCGATCGACGCATTGGCCATAAGCCGGCGATCTTAACGGCCAGTCCGCCAGTGTTTCTTGGGGTAACAATCGAGAATCAGGTCAACAATTGATGTGGTAACCAGGAAGAATTAAGTCGCATGCTGTCCCACGTCTACATCGGTGCGAACGACTTCGAACGCGCCTTCTCCTTCTATTCGGCGCTCATGGGCGAACTCGGCCTGAAGCTGAGGTTCCGCGACGACGGGAAGCCATGGGCCGGCTGGCAAAGCCCGGACACACCCCGCCCGCTCTTCCTGGTGGGTACCCCGTACGACGAACAGGCCGCCTCCCCCGGCAACGGCCAGATGGTGGCGCTGATGGCCGCCGACCGCGCCACGGTGGACCGCGTCCATGCCATCGCGCTGGCGCAGGGCGGCACCTGCGAAGGCCCGCCCGGCCTCAGGCCGCACTATCACGCCGACTACTATGGCGCCTACTTTCGCGACCCTGACGGCAACAAGCTCTGCGTCTGCTGCCACACACCATCGACTCCATGCTGAACAACCTGACTCCATTCCTCGTCCACTGGGCCATCACCGGCATCTCGCTGTGGGTCGCGAGCCATCTCTTTCGCGGGCTCAAGTTCGACAGCACCGGCGCGCTGATCGTCTCCGCCCTGCTGCTGGGCCTGGCCAACGCGATCGTCAAGCCCTTGCTGATCGTGCTCACGCTGCCGCTGACGCTGGTGACCTTCGGGCTCTTCCTGCTGGTCATCAACGCGCTGATGATCCTGCTGGTGGCCGCGCTGGTGAAGGGCTTCAGGGTGTCGGGCTTCTGGACCGCGCTGTTCGCGAGCATCTTCATCTCGTTGCTGAGCATCGTCATCGGCTCGCTGGTCACGGGCAGCGACCCCGCCGAGAAGGTGCAGATGCCGCAGAGCGGCAACTGGCTCTGAGCACCTGAAAGCTTGCACGCCTAGGCCAGCACCGCGCCGCCGCGCAGCAGTGCCTCGCGCAGCGCCGGCACCGCAACCGCGCGTACCTGCGCGCCCATGCCCTCGCCGGCCGCCTTCGCGGCCATGGCCGCGGCGATGCCGGCCGCATGCCCCACCGCCATCGAGATCGTCATGACCCGGATGGCTGCCAGCGCCTCGTGGCTGGCAGAGATGCCGCGCCCCACGCCCAGCGCGTTGTCGAGCGCGCCCGGAATCAGGCTGCGGTAAGGGATCTGGTAGGCATGGTCGTCGTCCATCGGCACGTAGTGCAGCGAGCCGCCCTGTGCCGGGTGGATGTCGATCGGGTAGGCGCCCGCCGCGATGGCATCGGCGAACTGCACCGGCTCCAGCAGTTCGGCAGCCGTGAGCACATGGTCGCCCTCCACCCGCCGCGTCTCGCGCACGCCCACCTGCGTGCCGAAGGCGCGCAGCCGGCCGTTTGCGCAACCGGGCACCGAGGCCGAGAGGAAGGCCGACGCCTTCCAGGCCTGCCGCCGCCCTTCGATCTCGGCGCCGCCGAGCGCCATGGGATCGGTGGCGTCGATGGCCAGGCGGCTGATGTTGAACCAGGCATCGTCCGAATGCGGAACCCGGCTGGAGTGCAGCGCGGCCCGCGCAAGCCCGCCCTGCGCATAACCCCTGGCTGCCAGTTCGGCCAGCTCCGTCTTCGACAACGCGCCAAAGCGCCCGAAGTCGATGGGGCCAAAGCGGAACATCATCGTGGCGGGCTGCAGCGCCTCGCCGCCGCCGAGTTCGAGAAAGCGCGCGCCCGCCTGCTGCAGCGCATCCATGTCGCCCGAGGCATCGACCAGCACGCCCGGTCGCACGGCCAGCACGCCGCCCTTGGTGAGCACGCGCAGGCCGGCGACGCGCCGTCCTTCGCATTGCACGTCGAGCAGGCTGGCATGCAGCAGCGGCCGCACGCCGGCCTCGGCCACCATGTCGTCGAGCACCAGCTTGAGCACCTCGGGCTCGTACTCGACGCGGTCCATGTGGTGCCCGGTGGACATCACGAAGCGGTCGTGCTCACGGGCTCCGCCGTAGCGCCGCAGCCGCTCGACCACCTCGTCGGCAAGACCCGCCACCACCTTGCGACCATTGCCGGTCTGCCAGCTGTTGAACTGCGCCACCGCGCCGGCCGTCGCATTGCCGCCCAGGAAGCCGTAGCGCTCGACCAGCACCACCGAGGCGCCCTGCCGTGCCGCCGCCACCGCGGCCATGGTGCCCGCGACGCCGCCGCCGCACACCACCACGTCGGCTTCGACGGCGTGGCTCGTTCCCATATCCGTGCTCATGTGCATGCTAGTTCTCGACCTGGATGCCGCGGCTCTTCACCACCTGCCCCCAGCGGCTGCCTTCGGCTTTCAGGTATTGCGCGGTGGCCTCACGGTCGCGGACGAAGGTCTCGAGGCTCAAGGCGTCGAAGCGCTTCTTCACCACGTCGGACTGCAGCGCCGCTGCGAGCAGCTTCTCGAGCCGCGCCAGCCCTTCGGCCGGAATGGTGCCTTTGGGCGCCACCAGCGTGGCCCAGCCCTCCACCTCCAGGCTCTGCAGCTTCAGGCTGCGCAGGGTCGGCACGTTCGCCAGCTCGGCCACCGGTTGGGCCGACGACACCGCCAGCGCGCGCAGCCGGCCAGAGCGGATGTGCACGATCACGCTCGGCAGGTTCAGGAAGCCCATCGACACCAGCCCCGAGATCAGGTCGGGCATCAGCGCGCTTTCGCCCTTGTAGGGCACGCTGACCAGCGAGGTGCCGGTTTCCTGCGCGAACAGCTCGGCCGTCAGGTGCGCCAGCGTGCCGGTGCCGCTGTTGCCCGCGCTGAGCTTGCCGGGCTGGACCTTGGCCTGCGCCACGAGGTCCGCCACGTTCTTCGACTTCGACTCGGCCGGCACCACCAGCACCAGCGGCTGCTGCGAGACCATGCCGATGGCGTCGAAGTCGCGCGCCACGTCGTACGTCAGTTTGGGGTTGAGCGAGGGGTTGATCACCATGCTGTTGCTGCCCATCAGCAGCGTGTGGCCGTCGCGGCTCTGCAGCGCCGCCATCACGCCGATGGCGCTGCCCGCGCCCGGCTTGTTCTCGACGATCACCGGCTGCCCCAGCTGCGGCGCCAGCACCTCGGCCAGCACGCGTGCCGAGCCATCGGCCCCACCGCCCGGTGCGAAGGGCACGATGATGCGCACCGGCTTCGCGGGCCATGCTTCGGTGGCATGCGCGCGGTGGCCGACGGCCATGGCGAGCGCCGCGAGCGAGAAAGTGGAAATCGCATGCCTGCGTGTGATGCCGCGCGTGGCGGTCGCTGAAGTCATATGTCTCGTTGCCTCTTTGGTTGTTCTGGAGAGGGAAACCCGATCCTAGGAAGCACCCGCCCGCCGGGCAAATACCAACATGTCGCAATCCCATAACATCGCGTTATCGAACAACGCCGTTTCTCCGGGCCAAGTCATGAACCTCCGACAGATCGAAGTCTTCCGCGCCGTGATGCTGGCGGGCTCCGTCACCGACGCTGCGCGCTCGCTGCACGTGTCGCAGCCGGGCATCAGCCGCATGCTCTCGCACATCGAGCTGCAGCTGGGGCTGCGCCTCTTCGAGCGCCGCAAGGGCAGGCTGCTGGCCACCCCCGAGGCGCAGGCGCTGTTCGCCGAGGTCGAGCAGGTGTACCGGGGCGTGGCGCGCATCGACGACTGCGCGCAGTCGCTGAAGAACGGCAGCATGCTCACGCTGCGCGTCCTGTGCAGCCCGGGCACCGGGCTCGACATGGTGCCGCGCGCGCTCACCGCGCTGGGCGAGGAGTTTCCCGACGCGCGCCTCTACTTCGAGGTTCTGCTCGCAAAGGAGATGGTCAAGCGCCTCGCTGCGCACGAGGCCGACGTGGCCATCTCGACGCTGCCCATCGACGACCCGCTGCTCACCGCGCGCCCCATCGGCCAATGGACGCTGGCCGGCGTGTTCCCCCGCGGCCATGCGCTGGAGGCGCGGCGCACGCTGGCCCCGGCGGACATCCTGAAGGAACGCATGATCTCCTTCAGCCCCGACACCCCGCAGGGCCGCATCATTGCCGACTGGTGCGTGCAGCATCGCTGCCAGCCCGACGCGCGAATCGAGGTGCGCGCCGGCCAGAGCGCCTGCGCCATGGCGGCGGCGGGCGCGGGCGTGGCCATCGTCGACGACCTCACCGCGCGTGGCTGCATGACCGACAGGCTGAGCTTCAGGCCGATCCGCAACGCGCCCTCCTTCGACATCTTCGCCGTGACCAACCACAACTTCGCGGCCTCGCTGCTGTCGGGCCGTTTCGTCGCGCACGCCGGGGCGGCGCTGCGGCAACTGAAAAAAGAGCGCGCCTGAGCAGGCAGCGCCATCCCATGTTCTACGGAGGGACAGCGCACGGCGGCTGCCTATGATCCGCCTCACCCGGCATACAGACCGGTGAACGAGGAGTCCCCCATGAAGATCGCCTTCACGTCGTGCATGAACTTCAAGCCCGGCCCCGACGGCTACCAGCACGTCTGGAACCGCATCGCGCAGGAGCAGCCCGACTACCTCTTCCTGCTGGGCGACCAGATCTACATGGACTTCTTTCCCAACCTGGGCGAGCCGTCGAAGTGGGATACGGCCAAGTTCGCCGACGTGATGCAGGGCAAGTACGAAGCACAGTGGAGCGTGCCGAACTTCAAGGCGCTGCGAGACGCGCTGCGCCAGCGGCAGGACAACGGCGGCGGCGTGTACGGCACCTGGGACGACCACGATTTCGCCTGGAACAACGCGCACGGCTCGGACGTCAAGCCGCCTGTGAAGCAGGCGAGCCGCAATCTCTTCACCAGGTACATGCAGATCGCGCAGCTGAACAACCCCGCGCACCTCGACCCCGCCACGGACGGCATCTACTACTCGATACCGCTGATGCACCAGCAGCAGCGCATCGGCAGGGCGATCTTCCTCGACACCCGCTGGTACAGCACGAACCCGGGCGACGCGAGCCCGCTGCTGGGGCAGAAGCAGCTCGACTACCTCAAGCAGGAACTGGCCGCCGAGCAAGGCTACATAGTGATCTGCGCAGGCACCCCGATCCGCGCGACCGGCAACGGCTGGATGCGCTACCGCGACGACTACGCGAAGTTCCGCGCGATCATCCAGAACCGCAACGTGATCTTCCTGACGGGCGACATCCACGAGAACGCGTTCCTGCCGCCGGCCGGCGAGACGAAGATGTTCGAGATCGTCTCCTCGGGCGCCTTCGTCACCAAGTACTACCTCACCGGCGAGCGCGAGAACTTCGGCATCCTCGAATACACGCCGGCGAGCACCGACATCAAGCTGTTCGACAGGCACGGACTCGAGCTGCACAACGTCATCGACAACACCACCTTCATGCACCGGGAGATCCGGTGAAAGCATCCGGCATCTTCCTGCGGATCCTGGCGACCGACGGTGACGAACGCAGCCGAACTCGGTGCGCTCGAGCAGGAACTGCTGGCCAACCCCGACGGCATCAGCCTCGAAGACCTCGACAAACGTGCACAGGCAAAGCGCCCCGGCGATTTCTACTACCGCAGCGGTGATCAGGTGCGCATGAAGAGCGTTCTCGCCACCGAGTGACCGGCGGGCCCTGCCTGCCCCGGACGGAGCTCCCGGCGTATTCTCGGCAGCCATGGGTTTGCGACGATGCTCCGTCGCATATCCTTGGACTGCTTTCCCGAGAAAGAAGCCCCTTGCCCCCGACCAAAGCCTCTGCCACACCGGTTCCGCCCCTCACCCGCCCCGCGACCATGGCCGACGTGGCCGCGCGCGTCGGCGTGTCGAAGATGACGGTGTCGCGCGCGCTCAACCGCGACGGGCGCAGCGACCGCGTGACCTCCGAGGCGCTGCGCCAGCGCATCCTGCAGGCCTGCGAGGAAATGGGCTATGTCATCGACCAGACGGCGCGCACCTTCTCCAGCAAGCGCTCGGGCTTCATCGCGGTGCTGATCCCCTCGCTCAACAACTCCAACTTCTCCGAAACCGCGCAGGGCATCACCGCCGCCGTCGAAGCGCGCGGCCTGCAACTGCTGCTGGGCTATACCGACTACCGCGTGGAAACCGAGGAGCGCCTGCTGCGCGCCATGCTCGCGCGCCGGCCCGAAGGCGTGATCCTCACCGGCGGCTCGCACACGCCGGCCGCGCGCGCGATGCTGCAGGCCGCCGGCGTGCCGGTGATCGAGACCTGGGACCTGCCGGCCACACCCGTCGAGCACACGGTCGGCTTCTCGAATGCGGAGGCGGCAGGCGCGATGGTTCGGCACCTGCATGGCAAGGGCTACCGGCGCATCGCCTTCATCGGCGGTACCTCCAACCGCGACACGCGCGGCGCGGACAGGCAGCGCGGCTACGCGGAGTCGATCCGCGAACTGGGCCTGCCCGATGGCCGCGTGATCAGCTTCGGCCAGCCGCCGATCTCGATGGCGCAGGGTGGCGAGGCCGTGGCGCAGTTGATTCGCCAGTGGCCCGACGTGGACGCGGTGCTCTGCGTGTCCGACCTCTCGGCCTTCGGCGCGCTGATGGAATGCCAGCGCCGCGGCTGGGACGTGCCGGGCCGCATCGCGATCGCGGGCTTCGGCGACTTCGAGGTGGCACGCGCCTGCCATCCGCGCATCACTACCGTGGCGGTGGATTGCGTGGGCATCGGCAAGGCGGCGGGCGAACTGTTGCTGCGCGTGATCGACGGCACGCGCGAGGGACATCGGCCGCCCGCCGAGACGGTGCTGATCCCGTTCCGCATCGAGCAGCGCGAGAGTTCATAGGCTCCTGCTTCAGGACGGCCGGCTCGCGGCCGCGCGCGACACCTGGTCGATGACCCGGCCCATGTGCCGCACGAGTTCGTCGGCCCGTTCCGGCGGCATTCCCGCGTAGCCGAGCACGAAGCCGTTGTAGAGCGCGCCGGCCGTGCCCGGAAGACAGAACGGGCCCAGCGGCCGCAAACCCAGCCCCTGCTTCCGCGCCGCCTGGCTCACGTCCACGTCGGAGACCGGCGCTTCGAGCCGCGCCGACAGGTGCATGCCGCCCGCGCCGCCCGAGACGGTGACCACACCCCGCAGGTGCCGCTGCAGCGCCGCCTGCAATGCCTCGCGCCGCCGGGCATAGAGCTGCCGCATGCGGCGCAGGTGCAGCGTGAACTGGCCGTTGCCGATGAAGTCCGCCAGCGCCGCCTGGTCCGCGAGCCGGCCGCGCATGCCGGTGGCGCCGATCGCGCCCAGCAGGGCCGGGACCACCGGCGCCGGCACCACCGTGAAGCCCAGGCGCAGCGCGGGGAACATCGTCTTGCTGAAGGTGCCGACATAGATCGCCGGTGCATGCGCGTCCAGCCCCTGCACCGCCGAGAGCGGAACCCTGTCGCTGCGGAATTCGCTGTCGTAGTCGTCCTCGACCAGCCACGCACCGGCCTCGCGCGCCTGCCGTACCAGCGCCAGCCGCCGCTCCAGGCTCATCATGGCGCCCAGCGGGTACTGGTGCGAAGGCGTGATGTAGATCAGCTTCGGAGGCGTGGCGCGCCAGTCTTCGGCACCGGGCGCAAGGCCTTCGGCATCGACCGCGATGGGAACCAGCCGCAGGTCGGCCGCCTGCAGGGCCGCGCGGGCACCCGGGTAGCCGGGGTTCTCGATCCACGCCGTGTCGCCCGCGTCGGCCAGCGTGCGGGCGCACAGCTCCAGGGCGCCCTGCGATCCGTTGGTGATGAAGACCTGCTCCGCCTCGCACCGCACGCCGCGCGACACGCGCAGGTATTGCGCGATCGCCTGCCGCAGCGGCAGATGGCCCTGCACGGGCGCGTAGTTCAGCTGCCGCGCGTCGATGCTGCGCCAGGCGCGCTCCATGCAGCGCCGCCACGCGGCCAGCGGAAACTCGTCCAGCGCCGGCACGCCGGGCCACAGGGGCAGCGCGCGGTCGGCTTCATCCGGTCCGCCGTGGGGGATGGAGGCGCGGCGCGACAGGGGCAGCGCCTCGGGCGCATGCGCCGCGTCGTGCCCGGCTGACGCATCGCGCGCCAGCCCGAGGCTCGCGACGACGGTGCCATGGCGCGTGCCGACGAGGAAGCCTTCCGCGCCCAGGTGCTCGTAGGCATAGAGCACGGAGTTGCGGGCCATGCCCAGCTCCACGGACAGGGTCCGCGTGGACGGAAGCCGCGCTCCCTCGGCGATCTTTCCGCCGAGGATCGCCCAGCGCAGGCATGCGTACAGCCGGTGCTGCCGGGTTGCGGGGCCCTGCGGCCCCTCTTCGCGCGCGAATGCGGCGAGCAGGGCGCCGTAGTCCATGTTGGTGGCTCCATCGATAAGGGCTGATCTGGGCCTACACATGATGCCACGCCAAACCTAAGGTCAAGGGTCGACTTCCTCCTCCACCTACGAATGAGCACATCCGCCACGGCCTTCGCATCGACACCCTCACCGCGCGCCGCCCCCTGGCTGCTGGGCCTCGTGGCGGTGGTCTGGGGCATCAACTGGCCGGTCGGCAAGGCCATGCTCGCCCACCTTCCGCCGGTGTGGGCCGTGACGCTTCGCACCGGCGTGGGCGCGCTCGCGGTCCTGCTGCTGTGCCTGCTCACGCGACGGCTGGTGCTGCCCAGGCGCGCGGACATCCCCGTCATCCTGAGCGTCGGCGTGCTGCACATGACCGCGTTCTCCGTGCTGTGCAGCATCGGCCTGCAGCACGTCACTGCCGGTCGCTCCGTGGTGCTGGCCTACACCACGCCGCTGTGGGTGGTGCCGGGCGCATGGCTGCTGCTGGGCGAGGCCCCCACGCGCTGGCGGCTGGTGGGCGCGGGCATCGGCCTCGCGGGGCTGATGCTGATCTTCAACCCGCTGAACTTCGACTGGCACGACCGCCGCGCGGTGGCGGGCAACGCCGCGGTGCTGCTGGCCGCGCTGTGCTGGGCAGGCAGCATCCTCTACGTGCGCGCGCACAAGTGGGTCACACCGCCCTTCGAGCTCGTGTTCTGGCATGCACTGCTCGCCAGCTGCCTGCTGCTGCCGATGGCCTTCGCGCTTGAAGGCGTTCCGCGCATCGAATGGAGCCCGGCGCTGGTTTCGCAGTTGCTCTACGGCGGCGTGTTCGGCATCGCGCTGGCCTCGTGGGCCATGACCACGATCAACCGCGCACTGCCCGCGACGACGACTTCGCTGGGGCTGCTGGGCGTGCCGGTGATCGGCATCGTCTGCTCCGCCGTGTCGCTGGGGGAACGCATCGGCTTGGCGATGGTGGGAGCGCTCGCGCTCATCCTCGGCGGCATCGCGCTGGGGATGGTGCGCGGGAAGGGTTGAGCAGGCGAAGGCGAACCGGCCTACCGCTTCTTCACCACCTCTTGCGCGCCACGACGTAAGGGCGGTTTTCCTTGCCCTTCGTCGCGTGGTCTTCGACGGCAAGAATCTCGAAGCCCGCGGCATCCATTTGCTGCCTCAGTTCCGCCTCCCGGAAGGCGCTCGCGTACGGAGCTGCACCGATGGCGCGCATCGCGGGCAGCAGGAAGCGGATCAGCGGATTCATATCTCCGACACAAGGCGTCTTCGAGACGAACAGGCCTTCCGCCGCAAGCAGACCGTGAATGCAGCGCAGCGTGCCAGGCAGGTCGCGCACGAGGTGGAGATAGTTGAATCCCAGCACGACGTCGAACCGCGCGGCTTCCTGCGCGAGCGCTTCCGCCGTTGCGATGCGGAAGGCAAGCGAGGGCACGAGGCTGGCCGCGAGCTTCTCGTCGGCGATCGCGATCATGCCGGCGGAAATGTCCGTCGCGAGGCAGCTCCCCGCATCGGCCGCGAGCCGCAGCGCTGTCGTGCCCGTTCCGCATCCCAGCTCGAGCACCCTCGAATCCGGCCGCAGCAGCGCGCGGGTGCGCTCCAGCGTGCGTTCGTAGCCGGCCGGATCCCCGACCGCGCTCTTCGCGTACCTGCGTGAAGTCCGGTCCCAGAACCTGGCGTCGCTCGCTGTGTCCATGATGGAAAGATCATCGCATTCGCCTCCGGGCGGCATAATCGCGCCCCTTTTGTCCTGGGGGTTTCGATGGAACTGGAGATCGCGCAATCCACGCCAACCGCCGCCGGCATCGCGAAGTTCGTGCAGGCCCGCTACGACCTGGGCGAAGTGATCGAGAGCGAGTTCCTGCGGCGCAGCTTCAACCAGGTCTACAGGCTCGGCTTTGCCGACGGGCGCCGCGTGGTGGCGCGGCTCTCGGCCGAACGGCCGCGAGGCGATCCCAATGTGCTGTTCGAAGCGGCCGCGCTGGAGCACCTGGCCCGCGCCGGATGCCGCGTATCGCGCTGCCTGCCAGCCGCGAACGGCGAGGTCGCGGTGCAGGTACCCCTGCCGGAAGGTTCGCGAGCGCTGATGTTGTTCGAGCACCTCGACGGCGAGTTCACCGGCGACTCGGCCGAAGACATCCGGGCCTTCGCGCAAGGCCTGGCCACCCTGCACGTCGCGGGCGAGACCTACGAAGGCCCCGGCAGTGCCTACTCCCTCGACCTCGACTACCTCCTTCTACGACCGCTGCAGGGCCTGCTGCGTGCCCCGACCATGACCGCCGAGCTGCGCCCGCAATTCGAGCAACTGGGTGAGCGCCTGCATGCCGACATCTCGGCCCTGGGCGCGCTGAGGCAGGTGCTGTGCCACGGTGATGCCCACGGCGGCAACAACTTCATCGTGCGCAATGCCCAGGAGCAGTGCGAGGCCGTGTTCTTCGATTTCGATGAAACAGGCCCTGGCTACCTTGCCTACGAACTTGCTGTCTATCCGTGGCTTCTGCATCCACGCACGACCGATGGCGTGCTGAGCGACAAGGCGAAGACTCAGTGGAAGCACTTCATCTCGGCCTATCGCGAGGCAAGACCCGTCGCAGGCAACGATCTGGCCGCCGTCCCGCGTTTCATGGCGGTCCGGCAGTTCTGGATGCTGGGGGAGAACGCCGGACGCGTTCCTGTGTGGGGCTCGCAGGCAATGCCTACGAGCGGCCTCCGTCGGCAGCTGACCATGCTCCGCGCCTGGGAGAAGCTGGAACTGCCTCTGTGACCGGCGCCTGTCAGAAGTTGTGCGAGATGCCGAACTGCAGGCCCCTCGACCCCGCCCCCGGCACGCCGGCCGGCGACGAATCGCTGACGACATAAGCTGCGTTGCCCCGGTTGCGGATGTACGAGTAGGTGCCGTACAGCGCGGTGCGCTTGCTCAGGTAGTGCACGTAGCCGACGGCGTACTGCGTCGCGTCGTCGCCGTCGAGCCCCGGCCCCGAGCGGTTGGAGCGCGCCACCGAAGCCTTGATCACGCCCGGCCCCACCGGCACGCTCACGCCCAGCAGCGCGTTGACCTGCTTGTCGGTGTCGGCCTTCTGACGGTAGTAGTTGGCGTAGAGCTTCGCCACACCGAAATCGTAGGTGCCGCCGATGCTGGCCACGCGGTAGTCGGTGGTGCCGACCGGCGTGACGCCGTAGGCCGCCGCCACGTCGATGGTGCCGTTGGCCCAGCCCACCCGCGCACCGCGGTAGCGCGAACCCTCCTGGCCTTCGGGCAGCGCGTACATCGCCTGTCCATAGAAGCCGCCGAGGCCCTTGGGCAGGAAATAGCCCACCGAGTTGTCGGCCCGCGCCAGCGTGCGCGCGCCGCCGAGTCCGAAGGGCCAGCCCTCGACGATGTTGGCCGAGCCGCCGACACCCACAGTGCCGAAGGGCGAGAACTGCGAGATGTTCCAGAAGGTGGGCGTGTAGTCGCGCCCGAGCCGAAGCTCACCGTAGCTGTTGTGCGACAGGCTCAGCGTCGAGCGCCGGTGGAAGCCGGTGCCCTGGATCTCGCCGGTGTCGGGCAGCAGCGCCATCTCCAGCCAGAAGCTCGCGGCCAGTCCGCCGCCCAGGTCTTCGGTGCCACGGAATCCGAGACGGCTCGGGAAGATGTTGCCGCCCTGGTCGAGCGACTTGACCGAAGCTCCGCCGCTCTTCGACCAGGTGACGTTCATGTCCAGCGTGCCGAATATCTGCACGCTGGATTGCGCCGTGGCACTCGCGCCGGCCGCGAGGCAGATCGCGCCGGTGAAGGCATGCGGCAGCAAGCCGCGGCGGGCGATGGTGGTTGGGGGTTTGGTGGTCCTGATCCTCATGCTTGTCTCCTGGTTGTAGAAATCGTTGTAGTTCTGGCGCGTGCGCCGACGCACGGCGCTTGCGCTGCAAGCACCGTGGCGTGGGAATTCCGGAACGGGAAAGAAGGTGGCGCGGTGCGTGGCCGCGCCCCGGGGCATCGCCCGTCAGTCGATGCGGATGTTCTTGGCCTTGATCAGCCGGCTCATGGCCTGGGCTTCGCGGTCGACAACGGCGGCCGCCTCGGCGGGCGTGCTGCCGATGGGATCGAGGCCCGCGTCACTGAGGAGCCTGCCCATCTCCGGCGAATGCGTGATGGCGACGATCTCCTTGTTGAGCCTGTCGACGATGGCCTGCGGCGTCTTCGCCGGCACCCAGAAGCCCAGCCAGGTGAACACCTCGACGCCCGGATAGCTCTCGGAGAGCGTGGGCACGTTGGGCATGGCCGCGCTGCGCTTGCTGCCCGTGTACGCCAGTGCCTTCACGCGCCCCGACTTGATGTTGGGCAGCGCCGAGACAGGCGGCTCGAAGCCCAGCTGCACCTGGCCGGCCATGAGGTCCGGCGCGGCGCTCTGCTTGTAGGGCACGTGCAGCAGCTCGATGCCGGCGGCCTCCTGGAACAGCTCGAATCCGAGGTGCGAAGTGGTGCCCGAGCCGTACGAAGCGAACGAGATCTTGCCCGGCTCCTTCTTGGCCAGCGCGACCAGCTCGGGAATGTTCTTCACCGGCACCGCCGCGTTGGCCAGGATGAACGATCCGCCCTTGAGCGCCTGCGTGACCGGCACCAGGTCGTTCTTCGCGTCGTAAGGCATCTTCGAGAGCAGGAACGGCGTCATGGTGAACGGGTTGCTCGTCGAGAACAGGATGGTGTAGCCGTCGGGCGCGGCCTTGGCGACCGCGTCTGTACCGATGGAAGCCAGCGCGCCCGGCCTGTTCTCCACCACCACCGGCGTCTGCAGCGCGCGGCTGAGCCGGTCCGCGTAGGCGCGGGCGAAGATGTCCGAGCCCACACCCACGGGCGTGGGCGTGATGATCTTGATGGGCCGCGAGGGCCAGGGCGAGCCCTGCCCCCAGGCGGGTGCGAACGCGCTGGCCGAGACCAGCACGGCGAGCAGCGAGCGAGCGATTCTTTTCATGGTTTGTCTCCTGTATCTCTTCTGTGTCTCTTGTCCGCGCGCCGCATTCGGCGCGCGGCGGGCGGTCTTCTTCCGCAGGCGCCGGCGGCGCTCAGGGCAGCGGCGGGTAGGCCGTGCCGTCCAGGCCGGGCACCGGCACCCGCGTGGGGTCGTTGCCGTGCGCCTGCAGCTGTTCGACGGCGTAGTCGGTGACGCAGCCCGACAGCAGCTGGCGCGGGTCTTCCAGCACCACGCGCAGGCGCGTGTTCAGCGCGCGCCAGTCGTCCGGGCCGGCGATGGCCGGCATCTCTGCCACCGTTCGCGTGTCCGCGTGGAGCACGGGGCGGACGGTGGAGGAAGGCTCGTAGCGCGGATAGCCGTCGTACATCAGCGTGCCGAGTTCGCTCACCGCGCGCGTGTGGGCCCACAGCTGGCGCATCGAGGTCTCGAACGCGCGCATGGCCGTCAAATCCGATGCCGCACCGGCCGGGAACTCGGCGGCGTGGGGTGCGATGAAGAGCCGGTCGAGCGAGAGCGTGTGGCGCGAGGCGCCGAGGATCATGGCGGCCACCGAATTGGTGGTCCACGTCACGCCGGCGGTCGGCCTGCCCTGGCGCCCGATCACCAGCGCCATCGCGCGCGACCAGTCGATGACATGGCGGTCGAGCCAGCCGATCACGCGGTGACTGATGTCCATGCCGACCAGGAAGAAGGTGGCGATCATCACCGCGTTCATGGGAACCGTGGCACCGACGGCGGAGCCCGTGCCTTCCAGGTAGTGCTCGCGCATGTCCGCGGGCGTGAAGAGCTCGGGCCGCTCCAGCACGCGTTCGAGGTAGCGCTCCGTCAGCACGCACGAGTAACGGACCAGTTCAGCGATCTTCTGCTCGCGCCCGCGGTAGGCCGGCACCGCGATCCGGTCGCGCCACAGCGCCGCCGAGTTGGCCTCTCGCGCCACGCGCGTGGCCGCGACCAGCCGTTCGGCTTCCTTGCGCCACAGCGGTCCGTCGGGGTCGACCAGCCGCATCTTGAGGATCGACGCCACCGCCGGCCCGTGGTGCGAGATGCCCGCAAGCTCCTTGAAGCCGCGCGTGGAGAGGCGAAAGCCCTCGACCTCGGGGTCGCGGCCGTTGCCGGGGAACAGCACGATGTCCGCGCTGGTGGCCACGATGAGCGGATCACCCGCCGTCGCTGCGCCGGTCAACGCGGCGAGGTTCGCGCCGATGCCTTGCGGCCCGCCCGTGTAGGTTTCGAAGAGCCGCAGCAGCTCAGGGCTCTGATGCGAGGCGGCTGAATGATTCATGCTGACTCCTTGTCGGCGGTGAAGTCGAGGCGGTAGACACGGCTCGGCGTGCGGAACCGCACCTCGCCGCTGAGGCTGTTGGTCACGACCAGGTAGCGCCGGCCCTCCGCCTCGAAAAATGATGCGTCGGTGCCGCCGGAAGTCGGGAACTCGGCGACCGGCTCCATGCGGCCCTTCGTCATGCGCAGGATGCTCGACTGCAGCCGCGGAATCGGCGCCTCGCGCGTGCCGTGCAGGAAGTTGACCTGCACCAGCCGGCCGCCATCCGACGTCTCGATCCAGTCGAACTCGCGGCCGCCCGGTCCGCTGAGCACCTGGTGCTGCACGAAGCGGCCGTCGCTCCAGCGGTAGAGCACGGTGTCGTCGTGCAGACAAGCGAAGGCAAGCCAGGTGGAAGCTTCGGTCTCGAAGAAGCGGAAAGCCCGCCCGCTCTTGCCTTCCAGCTCCTGGAAGGGCTCGAAGGTGTTGCCGTTCCAGCGCAGCAGCTGCGAAGGCACGGCGTGGTCAGCATAGGCCAGCAGCTTCTGGCCATCGACCTCGAAGAATGCCCAGTTGTAGCCCCAGCCCGAGCGCACCGTCTGCAGCTTCTCGAAGCGCTCTCCGTTCCATTCGTAGATGCACGATTCGGCGCCCGGCGCGAGCGGCGTGTCGCCATGGGTCACGCCCTGCGCGAGCGCGAGGAAATGGCGCTGGCCGATCTCGAAATGGATCCACTGCTTGGCGGCCGATGTGGGGATGCGCTGGAAGACATCAAAGCGGCCGTCCACCAGCTCGAAGATCGTCGAGTGGGTGTCGAGCGCGTACGGGCCCGAGCCGGTGCGCAGGCTGGCGGCGGCGAGGAAGGCGCGTTCGCCGATGCGGAAGAACTCGGCGTCCTCGCCGCCCGGCACGGGAAGCCGCGCGTGCTCGACGAAGCGGCCGTCTTCCCAGCGGTAGACGAGCGCTTCCACGTCGCTGTTGCCCAGCGTCATCTGCGCGGGCTGCCCCGCGATGTCTTCGGCGAGCTGCGGCACCACGAGATAGCGCGTGCCGGCGTGTTCGAAGACCTCCGCGGCGCGCGCGCCGGAGGTGTCCAGTTCCTGGATGCAGTCCATGGTGGTGTCGGCCATCTTCATGCTTTCTTCAGAAGCCGAACAGGCGTGCGGGGTTGTCGGCCAGCACCTTGCGTCGCGCCACCGGGTCGGGAATCCAGTCGCCCAGCAGGTTCAGCAGCTCGCCGGTGTCGCGCCCGCCCTCCGGAATGTGCGGCCAGTCGCTGCCCCAGATCACGCGGTCGGGCACCGTCTCGACGATCGCCTGCGCAAGCGGCCGCAGCCGCGCGTAGTTGCCGTCCTTCGCGAGGCGGTACGGCCCCGAGAGCTTGAACCATCCGCGTCCGTCGGCCACGGCGCGCAGCAGGCGGTCGAAGTCGGCACGGGTGAGGCCGTCGCTCTCCAGCATGTAGCCCATGTGGTCGATCACGAAATCGGATTCGAGATCGGGCAGCACCGGGATCAGGTCGCGCACGACCCAGCCCGGCGTATAGAACTGCACGTGCCAGCCCAGCGGCCGGATGCGGCGGATGCTGCGCTCGATGTGGGCATGCAGCTGCGACGTGGGCAGCTTCTGGCGCAGGAACAGGTCGAGCCGGAGCGCGCGCACGCGGCGCACGTGCATCTCGCGCAGGATCTCGTCGGACACGTCGTCTTCCACCATCGCGACGCCGCGCGCGCGGTCTCCCGCCGCGTCGAGCGCATCGAGCATGCAGCGGTTGTCGGTGCCGTAGAAGCTGGGCTGCACGATCGCGAAGCGCTCGACGCCGAGCACCTCGAGCGCGCTGTGCAGCTGCGCGAGATTGCCGTCGGGCAGCGTGTAGTGCGGGTGATCGACGCGGGGATAGTGCTCGGCGGGGCCGAAGACGTGCACATGCGCGTCGCATGCGCCGGCGGGAACCTCGAAGGCCGCGCGGGTCAGGGTCTGCGCGTCGCGCATGGGCTTGGAGGTCAGGATCTCGTGGTTCATGTTCGGGACGAAGGCGGGAGGAAAAAAGGAAAACGAAGAAGTCGGGACAGGAGATGTCCTCTCAGGCCACCTGTGCCTCGGGCTTCTGCGCGGCAACTGCCGCATGGCCGGCCAGCGCATTGCGCACACGCTCCTGCATCGAGGCGAGGAGCACATCGGTGTCGATCCCCGTCATGAGGAAGGGCGCCGCACCGCGCACCAGCAGCTCGGCATTCAGCGCCGCGTCGGCGATACCGCCGATCGACAGCGGCTTGCCGGCGCGCGCGCAGGCCGCGAGCGCATCGTTCAGCGCCTGCTGCACCAGCTGATGGCGGTAATCGCCGGGCACGCCGAGTTCCGCGCTCAGGTCATTGGTGCCGATGCTCACCAGATCCACGCCCGGCACCCGGGCAATCGCCTCGGCATTGCGGATGCCGAGCGGGCTCTCGATCAGCACGTTCACGACCACGGTGTCGTTGGCGAGCCTGTAGGTCTCGGCCGCCGGAAGCCGGCGATAGCCGAACTGCGGCAGCACCGCGATGGCCGAGCGATGGCCGTGCGGCGGAAAGCGGCAGGCGGCAGCCAGGTCGGCGGCCTGATCGGCCGTCTCGACGCGCGGGAAGATAAGGCCGGACGCACCCGCGTCGAGCAGCCGGCCGATGGCGCCGTACTCGCGCTCCGGCACGCGCACCAGCGCCATCAGGCCGAGGTCGTGCGCGGCGGCGCAGATCGCGCCCGCCGCGTCCAGCGAAATGGTGCTGTGCTCCAGGTCGACCCAGATCGCGTGGTGCCCGCTGGCCTTTGCCAGTCGGGCGATGTCGGGCGTGCGCGAGATGCGGATGCCGAAGGCCGTCATCGGCTCGCCGCGAGCCAGCGCCTGCATCAGCGGATGGCCCTGGAAAGGTCGGGGTGCAGGGTGCTCCTGCGGCTTGTCTCTGCTTGTCATGCAGGCATCGTAGGCAGGCTGACTTATATTTGGAAATACCGTTTATCTTCGGTTTTCAATACTCGCTGAATATCATGGAACTGCGCCATCTCCGCTACTTCGTCGCGGTCGCCGAGGAGCTCAACTTCACGCGCGCCGCGCAGCGCCTGCACATCGCGCAGCCGCCGCTGAGCATCCAGATCCAGGCGCTGGAAGAAGAACTCAAGGTGCGGCTGCTGGAGCGCGACAAGCGGCGCGTGTTCCTCACGCAGGCGGGCCGGCATTTCCTGGAACGCGCGCGCGGCATCCTGCGCGACGTGGAAGCGGCCAAGGGCGAGGCGCAGAGCGCGGCCTCGGGCGATGTCGGGAGCATCGCGCTGGGCTACACGGCGTCTTCGATGCTTTCACCTGCGCTGCCGGCGGCCATTCTTCGCTTCCGGCGCCAGCACGCGCGCGTGATCCTGACGCTGAAGGAGATGACCTCGCTCGACCAGCTCGATGCGGTGCACGGCCGCGGCCTCGACGTCGCCGTGCTGCGCCGGCCGAACGTGGAGATCCCGACCGGCATCGTGGTCGAGGAGTGGTACCAGTCGCCGCTGCTGGCCGTCGTGCCGCGCGAGCACAGGCTCGCCGGCAAGCCGCTGCGCATCGCCGACCTGCGCGACGAGCCGCTGGTGATGTATCCGCGCAATGCCGGCATCGGCCTCTACTGGAAGGTGCAGGACCTGTGCGCCAAGGCCGGCTTCAGGCCGCGCATGGTGCAGGAAGCGCGCGAGGCGTCGACCATCGCGGGACTGGTCGCAGCCGGCGTGGGCATCGCGCTGGTGCCGGGCGATACGCGTTGCATCCAGCCGGACGGGGTGCTCTACCAGACGGTGCTCGACAAGGAGGCCGTGTCGAGCCTCTACCTTGCGCACCGGCAGGACGACCCGAATCCGTACGTGGGCCTGATCCTGAAGGAGCTTCGCGCAGCGTTGAAGCGCAGGACGGCGCGAAGCAGCGGGAAGCAGCAAGGCACTTAGCCTCGCCACCACGCCAGAGTACGGTCAGGCGGCTACGCTCTCCGCCCCCGCATCCGTAAAATCGATCAGCACCTTCATCGCCTTCTGCCTGTCGCTCGCCAGCTCGAAGGCCTGGCGCGCCTGCAGCATCGGGAAGGTGTGCGACACGACCGGGGAAAGATCGACGCGCCCTTCGTTGATGAGCTTCACCGCCAGTGCGAACTCGGCATGGAAGCGGAACGAGCCGCAGATGCTGAGTTCCTTCGCCACCACCATGTTCTGCGGAATGCTCACGTCGCCGCCCAGCCCCAGCTGCACGACCACGCCTCGCGGGCGCATCACCTCCAGGCCGTCGCGCAGTGCGCGCTCGTTGCCGGAGCATTCGAGCATCACGTCGAAGGTGCCCTTGTCGGCCGAATGGCGAGCCACCCAGGTCTTGTCCTGCGCGACGTTGATGGTGTTGTCTGCGCCCATGGCGCGCGCGATGGCCAGCGGCTCGTCGACCACGTCGGTGGCGGTGATCTCGGCCGCGCCGTGCGCGCGTGCCGCCGCGATGGCCAGCACGCCGATGGGCCCGCAGCCCGACACCAGCACGCGCTTGCCCAGCAGCGGACCGGCGCGCGACACGCCGTGCAGCCCCACGGAAAACGGCTCGGCCAGCGCGGCGAGGCGCAGCGGCACGTGGTCGGCCACCTTCACGCACTGCGTGGCCTCGCACAGCAGCATGTTGCGGAAGGCGCCCTGCACGTGCGGCGTGCGCATCGCGCTGCCGTAGAAGCGCATGTCGAGGCACTGGTTGGGCAGGCCCTCGAGGCAGAACTTGCAGGCGCCGCAGGGTCGGCTGGGGTTGACGGCCACCTTGTCGCCGATGCGCACGCTCTCGACGCCGGGCGCCACCGCCACCACGGTGCCGGCCACCTCGTGGCCCAGCACCATCGGCTCCTTGATGCGCACGGTGCCGAAGCCGCCGTTGTGGAAGTAGTGCAGGTCGGAGCCGCAGATGCCGCCCATTCCGACCTTCACCAGCACCTGGCCGGGGCCGATCTCGCCGGCATCCTGTTCGTCCAGGCGCAGGTCGTCGGGGGCGTGGATCACGAGGCACATGCAACGCAGACGCATGATGGTTCTTTCTGCTTCAGGTTCAGATGACGGGAGTCACGAGAGGCTGGCCAGCGAAGTGGGCCTCGAGGTTGCGGCGCACCAGTTCGCCCATGGCGCGGCGCGTCTGTTCGGTGCCGCTGCCATGGTGCGGGGTCAGCACCACGTTGTCGAGCGCGGCGAATCGCGGATCGATGCCCGGCTCGTTGAGGAACACGTCGAGCCCCGCGCCGGCGATGCCGCGCGTCTCCAGCGCCTGCAGCAGAGCGCCTTCGTCGACAGTGGTGCCGCGCGACACGTTCACCAGCCAGCCCCTGGGGCCCAGCGCCTGCAGCACCTCGGCGTTCACGATGCCGCGCGTGGCCTCGCCACCCGGCAGGATCACGATGAGCACGTCGCACCAGTCGGCCATGGCGCTCAGGCTGGCGAAGTGGCGATGCGGGCTGTCGGCCTTCGGCGTGCGGCTGAAGTAGCCCAGCTCCACGTCGAAGCCCGAGAGCCGCCGCGCGATGGTGCTGCCGATGCGGCCGAAGCCCGCGATGCCGATGCGCTGGCCGAAGACCCGCGTGGCCAGCGGCATGGCGCCCTTGGCCCAGGCTCCGCTGCGCACGAAGACGTCACCAGCCGGAATGCGCCGCTGCACCGCCAGCGTGAGGCCCACGGCGAGGTCGGCCACGTCGCCGTTGAGCACGTCGGGCGTGTTGGTCACGCGGATGCCGCGCGCGCGGCAGGCGGCGAGGTCGATGGCGTCGGTGCCCACGCCGTAGCAGGCGACCAGCTCCAGCTTCGGCAACGCGGCGATGAGCTCGGCGCTCGCGCCCAGCTCGCCGCGCGTGGCGATGGCGCGGATCTCCGGTGCGTGCGCGGCAATGAAGGCCTGCCGGTCGGGCGCCTCCCACAGGTGATGCAGCGTGTAGGCGGCCCGCATCGGGGCCATGTCCCACTCCGGGTAGGCGCCTGCCATCAGCACGTGCGGGGATGTAGCGGTAGCGGTCAAGCGGGTGTCTCCTGCGTGCAGAGGTTGCAATTCGATCTGATACCGGTAACTTTAATCGACCGCAGCTGATAACGCCAGCGGAGGTTTCACCATTGACTGATTTGATGGATACCGGTAACTTATGCCGCCAGATACGTACTTGGAGCCTTCTTTGAAACTGTTCGATCTTTCCGGGCGCACCGCCCTCGTCACCGGCTCCAGCAAGGGCATCGGCTTCGCGCTGGCGGGCGCGCTCGGCAACGCCGGCGCGCGCGTGGTTCTCAACGCACGCGACGCCGCGTCGCTCACCGCCGCCCGCGACGCCCTGCGCGCCAGGGGCATCGCGGCCGAGGCGGTGGCCTTCGACGTCACCGACGCCGCCGCGGTGGAAGCCGGCGTGGCCGCCATCGAGGCCGACATCGGGCCCATCGACATCCTCGTCAACAACGCCGGCATGCAGCACCGCGGCGCGTTCGCCGAGTTTCCGGTCGATGCCTGGCACAAGATCACCACCACCAACATCGACAGCGTGTTCCTGGTCGGCCGCTCGGTCGCGCAGCGCATGATCGAGCGCAAGCGCGGCAAGATCATCAACGTGTGCTCGGTGCAGAGCGAGCTGGGCCGCCCGGGCATCGCGCCCTACGCCGCCACCAAGGGCGCGGTGAAGATGCTCACGAAGGGCATGGCGATCGACCTCGGCAAATACGGCATCCAGGTCAACGGCCTCGGGCCGGGCTACTTCAAGACCGAGCTCACGCAGGCGCTGGTGGCCGACGAGGCCTTCACCGCCTGGCTCTCGGGCCGCACGCCCGCCGGCCGCTGGGGCGACGTGGAAGAACTGGGCGGCGCGGCCATCTTCCTGGCCTCCGACGCATCGAGCTTCGTCAACGGCCACATCCTGTATGTGGACGGCGGCATCACGGCAAGCCTGTAGCGCCGTGCCGCCTTCGCAGTTGCAGCCATCGCGCCGTCCCCTCGTGGTGATGGGCGTGTCGGGCACCGGCCACTACATGCCCGCCGCCCTGCTCGACAGCCAGTGGCTGGCGCTCGAAAGGCCGGATGCGAGCGAGCCCGACGTGCTGCACGCCGCCATCGACATGCCCGTTGCGCTGATCGTCGCCAACGTCGGCGCGCGGCTGCTTCATCGCCCGCAGGACGCTACGGCAAAAGTCTCCGCCTGACGGCCGCGGCGCTGCCGCACTGCACGCAGACCCGAACCAGCAAGGAAAAGCCCATGTTCATCCGCTGTGCGTTCTTCAAGGGCAAGGTCAAGGCCGGCATGGAAGAAGCCTTCGACCGCCATGTGCACGAGAAGCTCGTGCCGCTGTGGACCCGCTTTCCCGGCGCGCTCGAAGTGCGCGTGCTGCGCCAGCTCGAAAGCGATGTGAGCGACCCCGAGCTGGCGATGGCGGTGGCCATCCGCTGGGCGAGCCGCGAGGACATCGCCCGCGCGCTCGACTCGCCCGTGCGATACGAAAGCCGCGAGGTCTCGAAGAAGCTGTTCGAGATGTTCGACGGCACGGTCTTCCACACCGTGTTCGGCGCAGAGGAGTTCGCGCTAGCAGCGGCCTAGTTGCGGGGCAGCCTAGAGCACGTCCTTCAGCTTCGCCCGCAGCCTGGTGATCGCCTGGCTGTGCAGCTGACACACGCGCGACTGGCTCACTTCCAGGATGGCGCCGATCTCGCGCAGGTTCAGCTCTTCCTCGTAGTAGAGGTTCAGCAGCAGCTGGTCGCGCTCGGGCAGTGCGGAGATGGCATCCACCAGCTGGTGGCGAAAGCCGCTTTCGAGCAGTTGCTCCAGCGGGTCGTCGCTACTGCGCCGGTCCTTGCGCGCGTCCTGCGAATGGCTGTCGAGGAAGCCGTTGTCCGCGTCGTCCTTCGAGAAGTCTTCCACGTACAGCAGCTGACAGCCCTGTATCTCCTGCAGCAGCGACTGGTAGGCCTCGATGTCCATCTTCAGCTCCCGGGCGATCTCTCCCTCGGTGGGAGCTCGCCCGAGCTTGTGGCCCAGCGCCTGGATCGCCTTCTCGATGCCGCGCGCCGACTGGCGCAGGCCGCGCGAGCCCCAGTCGCTGGCGCGCAGTTCGTCGAGCATGGCGCCCCGGATGCGCTGGCTGACGAAGGTCTCGAACTGCGCCCCGCGGTTGTCCTGGTAGCGGCTGGATGCGTCCAGCAGGCCCAGCATGCCGGCCTGTATCAGGTCGTCCAGCTCCACGCTGGCGGGCAGCTTGGACATCATCTGCAGCGCGATGCGGCGCACCAGCGGCTGGTGCTGCGCGAGCAGGTGCGATTTCTCGATGGTTCCCTGTGCGGTGTACACGGTGGTCCGTCCTTCCTTCCCCGGCTCAGGCCACCACGGCCTGCTGCGGCTCCGCCGCGGGCCATGGCCAACCGTCCATCTCGCTGGCGACGCGCCGGAAGTCGACCGCCGCATGGCTCGCGGGAAATGCCTCGGCGATGGTCTTCTTCAGGCGCCACGCGTCGGCGACCAGCGGATCGAAGCGCACCCAGCCCGCGGGCTGCAGCGACAGCGCGAGGTAGCGGCTTCCGGCGTGGGCGAGGTTGTTCATGATCTGGCGCGCGGACTGCACGTCGATCACACCGTTGACCATGAACCGCATCTGCTTCATGCCGTGCGCGCGATGCAGGTGCTTGATGCCCGCGTACGCCGAAGTGACCGAAGCGGGGTGCGGCTGCAGCACCAGCAGCAGGTCGTCCGCGCCCTGCGCGAGCGCAGACAGCCGGCCCTCGCGATCGAAGGCGGCATCGACGATGACGACGCCGTCGTCCCAGAAACTGCGCGGATCGTTCCCCGCGCCACCCGGCGCACCGGGCGGCGCCGGCAGCACGCGCACGCCGCAGGCCGCGCGCACCTCGGCGCCGTCGAGCGTCAGGCGCCCGCCGGCCACGTCGGCCAGGCTGCCCAGCGGATCGATGTCCCAGACCTCGCAGGCCGAGCCCTCGGCCGGGCAGTGCTCGTCGAGCAGCAGGACGTTGCGGCCCTGCCCCACCAATGCCACCGCGAGATTCATCGCAGCGGTGGTGCCCCCCGCGCCGCGCCCCATGCCGGCCACCGCGACCACGCGCGCCTGCGTCGGCGCGAGCAGGCGCCGGAGGCCGTCCGCCTGATCCGCAACCAGCTTGTTCATTGCGCCACCCTCAATCCTGCTTCTCCAGCTTCTGCGGCTCCCCGAGCGCGCGGGGCGCCTGCACGGGCGCGGTCGATTCGGTGCCCAGCGCATCGAGCAGCAGGAAGAGCTTGCCGACGCCCGCGAACAGCGCGCTGCCGCTCATGGCGCGGCCATTGCGCGCCGGGCGCCCCATGAGCTGGCCCATCAATGCGCGCGCACGGTCGGCCCATTCGCCCTCGGCCTGCAGCAGGCGCCACACGGTGGTGCTCATCTGGCCGGCGATCAGCAGCCGCTTCATGATGTCGGGGTCGCCCAGTTCGCCGATGCCGCCCACGAGCTGCACGCCGTCGCGCAGCAGGCGGAAGCAGGGCTCGGCGTCCACGGCCCAGCCCAGCCATTGCGCGAGCTGGTGCGTGGAAACCTCCGCGCCGATGTTCGACAGCGCGTGCGTCTGCGCCAGCACGTTGCCCGTGCGCGCATCGACCACGCGCGTGGCGACGCAGCGCAGCGCGGGCATCTCGTCGCGGGCGATGCCCGCCGCCATGGCTGCCGCGTTGAAGCGCAGCACCACGTCGGCATGCGCCTCCGCAAGCAGCGCCGCCTTGCCCCTGAAGCGCACCGGTCGGCCCTCGCCGAATTCGAAGTCCATGCGCGCCAGCGTGTCGGGCGAACCCGTACGCATGTCGATCACTGCAGTGGAGCCCGGCGCGCGCGCCAGCCAGCGCTGGCCCGCGGCCTGCCACTGCACCATGGCCTCGACGCCGGGCAGCCGGGTCAGCAGGTGCACCAGCGGCCGATGGCCGAAGTCCTGCTGGCGCAGCCACGGAACCTGGCGCGCGCCGGGCTTGCGCGCGGCGTCATTCGTGCCGCGCGTGGCGGCGGTCGAGAGCCACTGGTTGGGCGCCGACAGCGGCAGGCCCGTGCGGTCGGACAGCAGCAGGCTGCCGTGGCATTCGTAGGCGTCGCCGCCCTCGTTGGAGCGCAGCCCCACCTGCCCGCACAGCGCGAGCACATGAGCTTCGCAGCCAGCGGCCACTTCGCCGCGCGCATGCACCAGCAGGTCCTGCAGCACGGCCTTCTGGCCCGCTTCCTCGTCGCCGGCCTGTCGCCACAGCGCGCGTGCGCGCTCGAAACCGATCTGCGCGCCGGACAGCGCGCTCGCGGTGGTGGCGAGTTCCTGCGCATCGTGCGCCATGGCGCGGATCAGGTTCTGGTACTTCAGGCGCAGCAGGTCAGTCTCGCCCTTCGCCTGCACCACCTGCTGCGAGACGCCCGCCGAAGCGGCTTCTTCCTGCATGTCGCTTTCCGCGGGCACGAACAGCGGGCTGTGCTAGCGCGGCTGGAACACGCTGTCCACCAGCTGCGCGCGGTCGGCCTGCATCAGGTTCTCGGGCACCTTCTGGCCGCTGGAGATGTAGTGCACCGGCAGGCGATGGCGGATCACGGTGTCGATCAGCGCGCCGGGGTGCGTGGCCTCGTCCACCTTGGTGAAGATGCAGCCGGCCAGCTCGTTGCCTTGGCGATAGGCGTGCACCACCTCGTTGAGCGTGTCGCCGTGGCTGGTGGCGTTGAGCAGCAGCAGCTTCTTCACCGGCCTCGGGCTCTGGCCCAGCATGGCGATCTGCTCGGGCACCGCGCGATCGCGCTGGCTCATGCCGACGGTGTCGATCAGCACCATGTGCTTCTCGCGCAGGTCCTGCAGCACCAGGTGCAGGTCGGCGGCGTCCTTCACCGCGTACACCGGCACGTGGAGGATCTGGCCATAGATGCGCAGCTGCTCGTAGGCGCCGATGCGGTAGCTGTCGGTGGTCACGAGCGCGAGCTTGTCGGCGCCGAAGCGCATCACGCAGCGCGCGGCCAGCTTTGCGGTGGTGGTGGTCTTGCCGACGCCCGTCGGGCCCATCAGCGCGTAGACGCCGCCCTGCGCGAACAGGGCGTCCTCGTCCTCATGCACGGGCACGGCGCGGATCAGCTCCGAGCGCACGTAGGCCATGCCCTCGGCGTAGGTGCGGCCGGTGGGAAGCTTCTCGAGCATGGCCTTCGACAAGCGAGCGCTGAAGCCGGCACCGAGCAGCGTGCGCAGCAGGCGGCCGCGCACGGGGTCGCGGCGCTGCCTGTCGTTCCACACGACGCTGGCGAGCTGCTCTTCGATCATGCCGCGCATGGAGTGCAGCTCCTCGAGCACGGTGTCGGCGGGTGCAGCGGCGGGCACGTGGATCTGCACGGGCGCAGGCAGCGGCGCGGGAGCTGGAGCTGGAGCAGTCGGCAAGGGAGCGGGCGCCACGCGAACGGCCGGTGCCGCAACAGGGGCAACGGCTGCCACGGGCTTCGCGGCCGCGCCGCCCTGCAGCACGCCCTGCACTTCGCCTTCGACCATGGCGACGATCTCCACGCCCTCGGCGGTCGCGCGATGCGTGAGCACGATGGCGTCGGCGCCCAGCGCCTCCCGCACCAGTCGCAGGGCTTCGCGGCTGGTGGCCGCGACGAATTTGCGCGCGGTGGTGCGCACGTCGGTCTGTTGGGGGAAATTCAACCTCGTCCTCCGATGGCGGTGGTGATCTTGATGGTTCGGGAATCAGGAATCTCGGCGTGCGACAGCACCTTGAGCTGCGGCAGGCTGCGCCGCAGGAAGCGCGACAGCAGCACGCGCAGCGCGTGCTGCACGACCAGCACGGGCGCCAGGCCCATCTGCTCCTGCCGCACGATGGCGGCCTGCGCCTGCCGCAGCAGGTTGTCGGCGATGCCTGGCTCGATGCCGCTGCTGTTGGAAAGGGCCTGCTGCAGCACGCCGTCGAGCGAGCCGTCCAGGCCGATCACCTGCATCTCGGTGTCGCCCGGGAAGAGCTGCTGCGTGATCGCGCGGCCCAGCGCCAGGCGCGTGAGCGTGGTGAGTTCGGTCGGGTCCTTGACGGTCGGCGCGTGCTCGGCCATCACGTCGAGGATGGTGCGCATGTCGCGGATCGGCACTTCCTCGTCGAGCAGGTTCTGCAGCACCTTGTGCAGCGTGCTGAGCGACAGCACCTTGGGCACCAGGTCTTCGGTGAGCTTGGGCGCGGTCTTGGCGATCTGGTCGAGCAGCTGCTGCACTTCCTGCCGGCCCAGCAGCTCGGCGGCGTGCGTCTGTATGAGGTGGTTCAGGTGCGTGGCCATCACGGTGCAGGCATCGACCACCGTGTAGCCGTACACCTGCGCCTGCTGCCGCAGGCTGGCGTCGATCCACACCGCCGAGAGGCCGAATGCCGGGTCGCGCGTGGGCGTGCCGGGCAGCGAGCCCGTCACCTGCCCGGGGTTGATGGCCATCCACTGGTTCGGGAAGGCTTCGCCGCGCCCGATCTCCACGTCCTTCAGGCTGATGACGTAGGTGTTGGGCTTGATCTCCAGGTTGTCGCGGATGTGCACCACCGGCACCAGGAAGCCGACCTCCTGCGCGATCTTCTTGCGGATGCTCTTGATGCGGCCCAGCAGTTCGCCCTGCTGCGACTGGTCCACCAGCGGGATCAGCCGGTAGCCGACCTGCATGCCCAGCGGGTCGACCATCGCCACGTCGTCCCATGTCGCCTCTGCCGTCTCGGCCGAAGTGGCGGCGAGGTTCGCTGCCTGCGCGGCGGCCGCTTCCTGCGCGGCCTCCTGCTTCGGCTTGCGCAGCAGCAGTCCGCGCCCCAGCCACACCAGGCCGCCCGCGATCAGCAGGAAGGCCAGGTTCGGCATGCCGGGAATCATGCCCAGCAGGCCCACGATGCCGGCCGTGAGGAACAGCACCTGCGGGTTGGAGAAGAGCTGGCCCGTGAGCTGGCTGCCCACGTCCTCGTCGGTGGTCACGCGCGAGACGATCACGCCGGCGGCGGTGGAGATCACGAGCGCAGGAATCTGCGCCACCAGGCCGTCGCCGATGGCCAGCAGCGTGTAGGTCTTGCCGGCGGTGGAGAAGTCCAGCCCGTGCTGCACCATGCCCACCACCAGCCCGCCGATGATGTTGATCACCATGATGAGCAGGCCCGCGATCGCGTCGCCGCGCACGAACTTGCTGGCACCGTCCATCGAGCCGTAGAAGTCGGCCTCCTGCGCAACCTCGGTGCGGCGCTTGCGGGCCACGTCCTCGCCGATCAGGCCGGCGTTCAGGTCGGCGTCGATGGCCATCTGCTTGCCCGGCATCGCGTCGAGCATGAAGCGCGCGCCCACCTCGGCGATGCGGCCCGCGCCCTTGGTGATTACCATGAAGTTGATGAGCACGAGGATGATGAAGACCATCACGCCCACGGCGAAGTTGCCGCCCACCAGGAAGTGCCCGAAGGCCTCGATCACTTTGCCCGCCGCGTCGGGGCCCGTGTGGCCGTTCATCAGCACCACGCGCGTGGAGGCCACGTTCAGCGACAGGCGCAGCAGCGTGGAGAACAGCAGCACGGCCGGGAAGGCCGCGAAGTCCAGCGCCTTCATCGTGTACATGCTCACCAGCAGCACCATCACCGACATCGCGATGTTGAAGGTGAACAGCAGGTCGAGCAGGAACGGTGGCAGCGGCAGCACCATCATGCTCAGGATGAGGATGATGAGGATCGGCCCGGCCAGCCCCTTGAGCTGCGAGCCGGCGAACATGCGCGTCGGCAGGCGCATCAGGTTTGTCATCGCGTTCATGCGTGTGCCGCCGTGTCGACGGTGTATTGGAGTTCTGCGGGACCCGGCAGGTCGGTGGGCGTGCGCGGCGCTTCACCGCCTTCGGCCTTCCAGCGCCTGAGCTGGTAGACCCAGGCCAGCACCTCGGCCACCGCGGTGTAGAGGCCGGCGGGAATCTCGTCGCCCAGCTTCGTGTGCTTGTAGAGAGAACGCGCGAGCGGCGGCGCCTCGAGGATCGCCACCTTGTGCTCCTTCGCGAGTTCGCGGATGCGCGCGGCCACCAGCTCGGTGCCCTTGGCCACCACGCGCGGCGCGCGCATGCCGTTGTCGGTGTACTTGAGCGCCACCGCGAAATGCATCGGGTTGGTCAGCACGATGTCGGCCTTGGGCACCTCGGACATCATCCGGCGGCGCGCCATCTGCTGCTGCTGGCGGCGGATCGCGGCCTTGATGTGCGGGTCGCCCTCGCTTTCCTTGTGCTCCTGGCGAACGTCCTCGCGCGACATGCGCAGCTTGCGGTAGTAGCTCCAGAGCTGGAAGGGCACGTCGATCAGCGCCACGAGGAACAGCGTGGCCGCGATCAGCACGCAGTGCTTGGCCACCAGCACCATCGCATGGGGCAGCGCATAGTGCGCGGGCTGCGCCATGAGCGCCATCACCGCCTCGATGTCGCTCACGATCACCCACCACGCCACCCCGCCGATCAGCGCCGACTTGGCCAGCGCCTTGACCAGCTCGGCCAGCGACTGCGCGGAGAACATGCGCACGATGCCGGCCAGCGGATTGAGCTTGCTGAACTTGGGCGCGACGGCCTCGGAGGAGAACATCCAGCCGCCGAGCATCAGCGGCGCGGCCACGGCCGCGACCATCATCATCCCGAACAGCGGGCCAACGGCCATCAGCGTCTGCAGCGCCATGAGCCCGGTCTGGGCCAGCATGTGCGAGGGGTCGAACGCGCTGGCGCGCTCGAACTGCAGGCCGCGGCGCAGCGAGCCGTCCATGCTCTTGCTGAGCATCCTCGCGGTGAACCACAGGCCCGCGCTTGCGGTGCCCAGCATCACGAAGGTGGTGAGCTCGCGCGAACGGGCCACGTTGCCTTCCTCGCGCGCCTTTTCCAGGCGCCGCTCGGAGGCGGGTTCCGTTTTCTCGAGATCGCTTTCCTCAGCCATTCATGCTCCGAACCAGCACTGGCGAAGTACGCCTTGCTCATGGCCAAATTATTGAATTCGACCCCTCGGAACAATCTGCCGATCAGGGCCCTGATAGCCCCGCAATTCGGCCAATGAAAACGGCTTGCGGCCTCAGAAGCCGAGGCTCTCCAGCAGGTCGTCGACCTGCGCCTGGTCGGTCACCGCGTCGGGGTTTCCGGGCTTGATCTGCGGGCCGTTCTGCAGGCTCTGCACGGCCTCGTGGCGCTTCTCGGGCGCCGAGTTGTCGATGAGCACCTGCAGCAGTTGCGTCTCGACGTCGTTGACCACTTCCATCATCTTCTTGATGACCTGGCCGGTCAGGTCCTGGAAGTCCTGCGCCATCAGGATCTCCATGAGCTGCGTGTTGATCGCGCTGGCGCGCTCCGGCACCTCGTCGAGGTAGCCGCGCGTGTCCAGCACGAGCTCGCGCGCATGGTCGAGCTCGATGGGGTTCTCGAACCACTGGTCCCAGCGCTTGCTGAGGCTCTTCGCGTCGGTGGCGAGCGCTTCCTGCAGCGGCTGCGCCACGTCGATGGCGTTGAGCGCGCGGTGCGCCGCGCGCTCGGTGGTGGCGGCCACGTAGCTCAGGCGGTCGCGCGCATCCGGAATGGCCTGCGCGGCCTTGGCCACCTGCTTGTCGAGGCCCAGCTCGCGCAGGCCGTCGCGCAACTGGCGCGTGAGCTGGCCGATGCGGCCCAGCAGTTCTTCGGTGGTGTTGGCGGAGTCCGCGGCTCCAGATGTGTTCTGGCTCATGTCACGCCGCCTCTTTGGCGAGCTTCTCGAAGATCTTGGTGATCTTCTCTTCCAGCGTGGCGGCGGTGAAAGGCTTCACCACATAGCCGTTGGCACCAGCCTGCGCCGCCGCGACGATGTTCTCCTTCTTCGCCTCGGCCGTGACCATCAGCACCGGCAGCTTCTTCAGCTCAGGGTCGGCGCGGATGGTCTGCAGCATGGTCAGGCCGTCCATGTTGGGCATGTTCCAGTCGGACACCACGAAACCGAAGTTGCCGCCGCGCAGCTTCTCGATGCCGGCGGCGCCGTCTTCCGCCTCGTCGACGTTGTGGAACTCGAGTTCCTTCAGCAGGTTGCGCACGATGCGGCGCATGGTCGGGAAGTCGTCCACAACCAGGATTTTGATGCTCTTGTCCATCACGATATTTCCAGCTCCAACAGGTCGTTTTCCATTTTTCTCAAACTCGGTTCGCACGTTCGCCGAACGTGCGCAGGTGAGTCAGCACACGGCGGCTCACTTCGCCAAGGGGCGAGACGTCGTCCACCGCGCCCAGCGCGATGGCCTCGCGCGGCATGCCGAAGACCACGCAGCTGGCCTCGTCCTGCGCCAGCGTGTGGGCACCGGCGCGCCGCATGCGCAGCAGGCCCTCGGCGCCGTCCTTGCCCATGCCGGTCAGGATGATTCCGATGGCGTTCTTGCCCGCGTGCTTCGCGGCCGAATCGAACAGCACGTCGATCGACGGCCGGTGGCGGTTCACCGGCGGCTCCTGGTCGAGGTGGGCCACGTAGTTCGCGCCGCTGCGCGCGAGCGACAGGTGGAAGCCACCGGGCGCGATGTAGGCATAGCCCGGCAGCACGCGCTCGCCGTGCTCGGCTTCCTTCACGGTGATGCGGCACAGGCCGTCCAGCCGCTGCGCGAACGAGCGGGTGAAGCCGGCGGGCATGTGCTGCGCGATCATCACGGCGGGCGAATCGGGCGGCAGTGGCTGCAGCACCTCGCGGATGGCCTCGGTGCCGCCGGTGGAGGCGCCGATGATGATGAGCTTCTCGGTACTCAGCAGCGGGCTGCGCAGCAGCGATTCCTGCGGCGTGTCGCCGCCGGTGCGGGCGCCCGCGGCAGGCCGGGCGGGCAGCAGGCGCGCGCTGGCTGCCGTGCGGATCTTGCCCGTGATCAGCTCGGTGTAGCTCAGCAGCCCGTCGCGCACGCCCAGGCGCGGCTTGGTCACGAAGTCGATGGCGCCCAGCTCGAGCGCGCGCAGCGCGATCTCGGAGCCGCGCTCGGTCAGCGAAGACACCATGACCACCGGCATGGGACGCAGCCGCATGAGCTTCTCGAGAAACTCCAGCCCGTCCATGCGCGGCATTTCCACGTCGAGCGTGAGCACGTCGGGGTTCGTGACCTTGATGAGGTCGCGCGCGACCAGCGGGTCGGCGGCCGTGCCCACCACCGTCATGTCGCTCTGGCTGTTGATGATCTCCGTCATCACGCTGCGGATGAGTGCCGAGTCGTCGACGCACAGCACCTTGATTTTCTTGTTGACGCTCACTGGTTTCCTTTGTTTTCGACCGCCGGCGCCACGCGCGAGCCGGACAGCCTGCGCAGCAGCTCGCCCTCTTCGTGCTGCACCTGCCGCACCTCGGTCTGCGCGCGCAGCTTGCGCACGATGGCCTTGCCCGTCGCCGGCACGAAGCACACACGGCGCGCATGCGGCCCGCGCAGGTCTTGCGCGGCGACTTCGATGCGCTCGTCGCGCAGATAGCGCAGCACGAAGTCGGCGTTGCGGTCGCCGATGTTGAGCGTGGTCATGTTGGCCAGCACCGCGCCACCGCCGAACACCTTGGCGCGCAGCCGCTCGCGGCGTGCGCCCGCGCGCACCAGTTCGCGGATCAGCACGTCCATGGCGTAGGCGCCGTAGCGCATCGACTCGGCGGCATCGCGCGTGCCGGCTCCTGCCCCCGACTCACCGTCGTCGGGCAGCATGAAATGGTTCATGCCGGCCACGCCGGCTTCCCTGTCGTGAAGGCAGGCGGCCACGCAGGAGCCCAGCACCGTGCTCAGCGCGGTGTTGCTCGACGTCACGTAGTACTCGGAAGGCAGCAGCTTCACGGCCATGAGGCCGACGTCGCGGTCGAAGTAGTGATGGCTGGCCACCGATTCCGGCGCCGCCGCGTTCGGGTCCGTCATGAGGAAGCACCCGGCGTACGCGAACGCGCCAGCTCGTACACGGTCTGGCCCAGCGGCTTGAAGGCCTGGTTGACGAGCGACGCGTTCTCGGAGTGCCCAGCGAACAGCAGGCCGTCGGTCTTGAGCAGCGGCGCGAAGCGGTCGAGCACCTTCTTCTGCGTCGGCTTGTCGAAATAGATCATCACGTTGCGGCAGAAGATCGCGTCCACCGGCTCCTTCACGGGCCATCCGCCGTCGAGCAGGTTGAGCCGCGAGAACTTCACCAGCGCCGCGACCTCGGGGCGCACGCGCACCTTGCCGGCGTTCGCCCCCGTGCCCTTGTTGAAGAAGCGCCGCAACCGCTCGGGCGCGAGCCTGCGCACCTGCTCGGTGGTGAACACGCCGGTGGCGGCCTTGGCCAGCACGGCGGTGTCGATGTCGGTGGCGATCACGCGGGACGAGGCGGCCTTGTCGCCAAGGGCCTCCATCAGCGTGATGGCGATCGAATAGGGCTCCTCGCCGGTCGATGCCGCCGCGCACCACACGGTGACGGGCTGCTTCGCCTTGCGGACGTGGTCGGCCAGCGTCGGGAAGTGATGGGCCTCGCGGAAGAACGAGGTCAGGTTGGTGGTCAGCGAGTTGATGAAGAGCTGCCACTCGTCGCCGTCCTGGCGCTGTTCGAGCCAGTCGAGGTACGAGGCGAAGTCGGGCAGCTGCAGCTCCCGCAGCCGGCGCGAGAGCCGGCTGTACACCATCTGCCGCTTCTGCTCGCCCAGGGCGATGCCCGCGCGGCGATGGATGAGCGTGCGCACGCGCGAGAAGTCGCTGTCGGTGAAGTGGAACTCGGTTGTCACGGCCAGCCTGGAGGGTTGGCTTTCAATGTACATAGCGACCACCGTTTCCAATGGACCGATCAGATGCGCGAATGCCCCGCACTTCCGGCCTCGTTTTCGTCATGGTCCACCCGCGGCCGGGCTGGCGTCCTGCGCCCACACCAGTGCCGACAGCTGCGCCGCGTTGACCTGCGCCGGGCTCAGGAACAGGGCTTCCGACAGGCGCGCGGCCTCTCCGTCGTCGCGCTCGCAGCTCTCGGCGAGCGCCACGAAGGGGCCGTAAAGGCCGCCACGCGAAAGAATGGCCTGCTGCACCGCCTCGGTGAGCTGCACCTTGCGCAGCACGCCTTCCATCGAGACGCCCAGCAACTGGTCGAGCAGCGAGAACATGCCGGCCACGAAGAGGTTGTCGGCCTCGCTGGCCGGCAGCATGCCCTGCCCGACCAGCTCGACGAAGCGCCCGCGCAGGATGGCCTTCTTCATCATGTAGGGCGAACCCGCCTTGTTGCTGGTGGCCAGCAGCAGCGACAGCCAGCGGTACAGCGGCGAGTAGCCGAGCATGGCCACCGCATGGCGCAGCGAATGGATCTCCACCGCCATGCCCACCGCGGGCGAGTTGATATAGCGCAGCAGGCGGTAGGTGAGCGCGGCGTCGTGCTTGAGCGCTGCCTCGATGACGCGCAGGTCTTCGTTGCGCTGGAGCATCTGCATCAGCTGCACGATCAGCAGCGCCTCGGGCTGCAGCGCGTCTTCGGTCTCTCGCACGGGCGGATTGCTGAACGCGCCGTCGACGAACACGCTCACGCGGCGTCCGGCGCAGGCGTCGAATGCGGCCCAGTCTTCCACGCGCGAGACGATGGGCTCCACCGGGGGGTGGCCCAGCTGGGCATCCTGCCGCAGCCGCATCACGGTCTCGGCGTCGTGCGCGCCCACCTCGAAGTGGGTGACGATGGAGCGCAGCTCCGGGTCTTCAGGCAGCCCGGAGGCGCCGCACAGCATGAAGCCGAAGCCCTGCTCGCGCAGGAACAGCACGATGGAGCGCAGGTCGGCGTCGAGCATTTCCTCGGCGCCCATGCACAGCACCACCTGCTGCGGCGGCAGCGACTGCAGGTCGCTCTGGAACAGCGCATCGACCGTCACGTCGACGAACAGCATCTGCGAACCCAGCAGCCAGCCGCCGGGCCCGGGATTGAGGTGCATGGCGAGCGTGTCCGTGAGCGCCTTGACGCCCGCGGCGCCGGACGCCTCGGAACCCTGGTCCGCGGAACGCCATGCCATGCGATAGCCGATGACGCGCCGCTGCGCGTCGAGCAGCATGGCGTAGGCCACGCGACCGTCGGCACCGGCCTCCGCATGCGCGGGTGCTTCGCTGCCGGTGTCTTCGGAAGAGCGACGGAAGAAATCAAACCGCATTCAGCTGTCTCCGTCGTGTGTCAGAGCGCAATGGCGTCCGTCCTTCGGGCCGCGCCCGCGAGTGCGGCCGTGCTCGCGGCCTGCGCGCGCTGGATTCGCGGCATGGCGCCCACATCGATGATGAAGGCCACGCTGCCGTCGCCGACGATGGTCGCGGCGGAGATGCCGGGAACCTTGCGGTAGTTGGTCTCCAGGTTCTTCACCACCACCTGGTGCTGGCCGAGAAGCTCGTCCACCAGCAGAGCGAAGCGGCTGTCGTCGGCCTGAACGATCACCAGGATGCCCTGCGTCGGGTGCGTCTGCGCACCCGCCACGTCGAACACGCGGTGCAGCTCGATGAGCGGCAGGTACTCGCCGCGCACGCGGATCACGTGGCCGTCGGCGGTGATGGAATGCAGGTGCTCCGGCAGCGGCTGCAGCGACTCGATGACGTAGCTCAGCGGCAGGATGTAGGCCTCGCTGCCCACCTTCACCGACATGCCGTTGAGGATGGCCAGCGTCAGCGGCAGCACGATGCGCGTGGTGGTGCCCTGCCCGCCGCGCGAATGGATTTCCACGTGGCCGCCCATTTCCTGGATGTTTCGCTTGACCACGTCCATGCCCACGCCGCGGCCCGAGATGTCGGTGACCTGCTCGGCGGTGGAGAAGCCGGGCGCGAAGATGAGCTGCCACACCTCGTCGTCGGGCATCGACTCGCTGACCGGCAGGCCCTGCTGCATGGCCTTGGCCAGGATGCGTTCGCGGTTGAGGCCGGCGCCGTCGTCGCTCACCTCGATCACGATGTTGCCGCCGTGGTGCTGCGCCGACAGCAGCAGCTGGCCGGTGGCGTCCTTGCCCTTGGCCAGGCGCACTTCGGGCGTCTCGATGCCGTGGTCGAGGCTGTTGCGCACCAGGTGCGTGAGCGGGTCGACGATGCGCTCGATGAGCCCCTTGTCGAGCTCGGTCTCCTTGCCGTAGGTGTCCAGGCGAACCTGCTTGCCGAGCTTGGCGCTCACGTCGCGGATCACGCGCGGGAAGCGGCTGAACACGTAGTCCATCGGCATCATGCGGATGGACATGACCGATTCCTGCAGGTCGCGCGCGTTGCGCTCCAGGTGGCCCAGGCCGCTGAGGAAGCGCTCGTAGGCCACCGGATCGAGCATGGTCGCGGCCTGCGTGAGCATCGACTGCGTGATGACCAGTTCGCCCACGAGATTGATGAGCTGGTCGACCTTCTCCACGTCGACGCGGATCGAGCTGGCCTCCTTCGCGCCAGCGGGCGAGCCTGCCGGCGCGGCGGCTGGAGCCGCGGCGGAAGCGGCCTGCGGCTTCGAGGCCTCGACGGGTACGGGCGCTTCGGGCACAGGTGCCGGTGCCGGGGCTTCGACCACGGCGGCCGCAACGGCTTCATGCGTGATGTCGATCTGAGACTCGTCGATGACGAAGCAGCAGACCGCGACGATGTCGTCGGGCGAACAGGTGGTTTCCAGCAGCACGGTCAGCTGGTCGTTGCTGCGCGTGCGCGAGAGCACCTTGCCGAGGTTGCCGAGTTCGCCCGCGAGCAGGTCGCATTCGCTGTCCGACAGGCGCGCGAAGCGGATGCGCAGCGCACCGCTGCCGCCGGCACTGGCCGTTGCCGCCGGGGGCTCCGGGGCGGCCACCGGCGCGGGGGCCGGAGCGGGCGCCGGTGCCGGAGCAGCGGCGCTGGCGTCGCCGCTTTCGAGCGCGAGTTGCTGAAGCACGCCACAGATGTGCGCGACCATGTCCGGGTCCGGCTCCTTGCCGGCCTGGTAGGCAGTGAGTTGTTCTTGCAAGGCGTCCTTCGTTTCAAGGAATGCATCGATCATCCGGCCGGTCAGGCGCAGCTGCCCGTGGCGGGCGCGGTCCAGGAGCGACTCGAGAACGTGCGTGGTGTTGGTCAGGGCGGTGAAGCCGAAAGTCGCGGCGCCGCCCTTGATGGAATGCGCGGCGCGGAATATGGCGTTGAGCTGCTCGTTGTCCGGCGCGTCGAGGTCGAGCTCCAGCAGGAGCTGTTCCATCTCTGCGAGCAGTTCGACGGCTTCGACGAAGAAGGCTTGGGTGAATTGGCTGAGGTCCATCTCTTGAGCTCTTGTTGTTTTGTTGTCACGGCGCCTTCGCGGCCGCCTTGCCGATGCGCATGCCGGCAGGCTCGACGCTGTTCTCGCGCTCGATGCGCTCCTGCGTGCGGTGGTTCAGCAGGATGATGCTGATGCGGCGGTTGATGGGGTTGCGCGGGTCGGCCTTGTCCAGGTGCATGCTGTCGGCCAGCCCGATCACGCGCAGCACCTTGCCGTCAGTCATGCCGCCCGCCACGAGTTCGCGCCGCGAGGCGTTGGCGCGGTCGGACGAGAGCTCCCAGTTGCCGTAGGAACGGTCGTTGGTGTAGACGATGGCGTCGGTGTGGCCCGACAGCGTGATCTTGTTGGGCAGGCCGTTGAGCGCGGGCGCAAGCTCCCGCAGGATGGCGCGCATGTGCGGCACCACGCGGGCGCTGGCCAGCTCGAACATGGGCCGGTTCTCGGTATCGACGATCTGCAGTCGCAGGCCTTCGGTGGTGATGTCGATCAGGATCTGCGAGCGGAACTGCTGGAACACCGGGCTCTTCTCGATCAGCTCGTCCAGCTTCTTCTTCATTTCGGCCAGGCGTTCGGCATCGGCCTGCTCCTCGGCGTCGGCCTGTCTGACCTCGCCCTCGACGTGCATCACGTCGGCGCCGCCGCCGGGAATCATGCTGGTGCTGAGGCTGGACTTGTCGCCGCCGCTCAGCGCCACGCGCAGCGGCATGCGGAAGTGCTCGGCGATGCCCTCGCGCTGCTTCGGGCTGGAGATGGACAGCAGCCACATCACGAGGAAGAAGGCCATCATGGCCGTCATGAAGTCGGCATAGGCGATCTTCCAGCCGCCGCCGTGATGGGCACCACCGCCGCCCTTGTGGACGTGCTTGACGATGATCCGTGGCTTGCCGTCGTCGCTCATGTTCGCTCGTTCGTTCGCTGCTTCACTCGCCGCGCGGGCGCGTCAGCGCGCCTTGACTTCCCGGACGTGGTCGTCCAGTTCGGTGAAGGACGGGCGCTCGGTGGAGAACAGCACCTTGCGGCCGAACTCGACCGCGAGCTGCGGTGCATAGCCGTTGAGGTTTGCCAGCAGCGTCACCTTGGCGCACTGGTAGATCTTCATGCCCTCTTCCACCTTCTGCTCGATCAGCGAGGCCAGCGGCGAGACGAAGCCGTAGGCCAGCAGCACGCCGAGGAAGGTGCCCACCATGGCGTGCGCGATGAGCGCGCCCATCTCCGACGGCGGCAGGTGGGCGGAGCCGAGCGCGTGCACCACGCCCATCACGGCCGCGACGATGCCCAGGGCGGGCAGCGCGTCGCCCACGCGCGAGAGGCTGTGGCCGGGCACTTCGGCCTCGTGGCGGATGGTTTCGATCTCGTGGTCCATCAGCGCCTCGATCTCGTGCGCGTCGGTGTTGCCGCTGATGACCAGGCGCAGGTAGTCGCACAGGAAGACGGTGATGCCCTCGTGCGCCAGGATGTTCGGGTAGCGCTGGAAGATCTCGCTCTGGGACGGATCCTCGACGTCGGACTCCAGCTTCATCATCCCTTCCTTGCGGGCCTTGGCGAGCAGCTCGTACAGCAGTGCGAGCAGGTCCATGTAGAGCTGGCGGTTGTGCTTGGAAGTGCGCAGCAGGAGCGGCAGTTCCTTGATGGTGGCCCTGATGGTCTTGCCGTTGTTGCCGGCGATGAACGCGCCCAGCGCGGAGCCGCCGATCATGAGCAGCTCGACCGGCTGGAACAGGACGCCGAAGTGCCCGCCCATGAGGCCGTAGCCACCGAACACGGCACCTATCACCACGAGATATCCAACCAGAACCAGCACGCGCTTCCCCTATCGCCCATAGGGCGTCGAACCAAAAAAGCCCTGGCCCGCGGTCTTCGCGGGCGGGGGACACTCTTCCTAGACGGCGCCGCCGATCTCCATGCCGGGCGCCACCGCGACCAGCCCGCCGCGGCGCCCTTCAGTGACCTTGCCGGGCTTGCGCGCCTTGCCCGCGCGCGAAGGCGGGCGGCACAGCACGCACACGTATCCGTTCTTGTTGTCGTGCGCATGCGCCACGAAATGACCGCCGCACCGGCAGCAGGTGCTCAGCTGCAGCATGTCGCTGTCGAAGAAGCGAACCATGGTCTCGGCACGCGTGAAGTCGAGCACCACCTCGCCGCCATTGGCCTCGACCTGCTCGGTGTAGAGGCGATAGGCCTTGATGAGCGCGGGCAGTTCGTTCTCGTCCGCCTCGTCGAGCATGAAGCGGTAGATGTTGTAGAACATCGACGAGTGGATGTTGGCCAGCCACGTCATGTACCAGTCGGTGGAGAACGGCAGCAGGCCCTTGGGCGGGGAAACGCCCTTGAGTTCCTTGTACAGGCGGATCAGCCGCTCGCGGCTCAGCGTCACCGCGGCCTCCAGGAACTGCAGGCGCGCACCGAGCCCGATCAGCTCGATCGCCAGCTGGACCTGGCGCACCTCGCCCAGGACGCTCTTGCCGGTCACGCCGCGCTCGCTCCGCGCATCGGCGCCTGCGATTGAGCCTGGGCCTGCGCCTGTCGCGCGGCCATCAGTATCGACATGTGCGCCTGCTGCAGCGCGGGCTCCTTGCCCTCGCCGACCACCGCGAACATCGGGCGGTCGTCCAGCCGGAAGCTGCACAGGAGGAAATTGGAGGCGGCCAGCTTCACGATCTGGCTGAGCGACATGTTCGCCAGCAGATCGGCCAGTTCGCGGCCCACGCCGAGGCGGAACATCGCCTCGGCCCGGTCCTGCTTGACCAGCTTCTGCGCCAGCAGCATATAGGCCAGATTTATCTCGCCGATTTCCCTCGAAATCGCGCCACTGACGGTGATGTTGCAGTTTTCCACGTCTGATCCCATTTCCGATTCAAAGCTCACTGCGTGCTCCTAACAATCGTGTATACATTATATACACAAAGTTTTACATGTTGAAGTGTTTTGTATGACAAGAGGATAAAAAAAGTAGGAGACGTCTGACGAGCTACGCCTGACTTCCCTGTGAAACGTGTGGTTTACAAACGCCAGCCTTCGGAGTAACAAATGTTACTTTGGCAACTTTTTCGGGCTGTAATTTATTCATCAACAACATTGAATTAACAAATACTATGGGTTCATTTCACTTCGATGAAAAACCGTTCGAGTGAATATCTCGATTCATGATTTCACATTGGTCTATTTGGGCGACTGGTCGCCTGCACGACCTTCGAGACCGTAGATCCAGGCCATCACCTCCGCCACCGCGAGGTACAGCTGCGGCGGAATCTGCCGGTCCAGGTCGACCTGCATGAGCAGCTTCACGAGGTCGGCCGACGAGTGCACATACAACCCGTGCTCGCGCGCCTCGCGCATGATCGATTCGGCGACCACGCCATAACCCTTGGCCACCACGACCGGCGCGCGCGTCTTGTCCGCATACGACAGGGCGACGGCGCTGCTGCGGTTGTCGAGCGCTTCGTGCATCCCGTTCATGCCGCCTCCTTCGCCGCGACCAGCACCTGCTGCAGCTGGAGGCCCGCTGCGTCGAAGCGCTTCGCGAGCCGGCCGGTGTCGCTGCGCAAGCGAGCCGTGGTGGAGGCCTCGCGCGCAAGAAGATGCGCCTGCACGGCGGAGCCTTCGAGGCTCAGGCGCAGATCGACCTCACCGAGTTTCGGCAGCGCGAGCGACACCGTGGTCGACCAGCGGCGAGCGCCCGCTTCAGCTTCCGGCGTTGCGCCGCCGCGCGCATCGGGCTGTGCCTGCTCTTCCTCGACGGACCAGCTCATCGGCACGTCGGGCCAGGCTTGTCCGTTCCAGCGGAAGACGCCGCCTGCCAGCAGGTCGAGCTGCTGGTGCACGATCGTGACGGCTTGCGGATGAATCACCTCGGCGCCGCGCGACGCCGGCGCGGCGGAGGTGCTGTCGACCTGGCGAGCGGATTCGCCCGCACGGTGCGCGGGTATCGAGTCGGAGGCAGCGCCGGACGCCGCGCTTTCGGGCTGGCGATAGGCGGCCTGCACGCGAGCGGCATCGTGCGTCGCGGCCTGCCCCGAAGCCTGGGCGCCGTCCTGCGGCAGGGCATCGGCAACAGACGCCTGCGGCACGGACGCGCTCGCCACGCCTTGTGCATTGCCTTGCGGCGCCGATGCCCCGGCCTGTGCCGGCACACCGAACGACGGCAAGGCATCCGGCACGTCCGCGAGGGCCGGCACCGTTCCGGCCGCCGCGGCCATGGCCAGCGAGGCCGGCGCATTCGCCTCCGCCTTCACAGCCGGCAGCACCGGCATGGGCACTGCCCAGCGCCCCTGCGGCTCCTGCTTCATCTGCTCGAGCGTGCGGCCGCCGGCCGCGAACGACGCCAGGTGCGATTCATAGAAAAGGCCGCTGTCCGACACCGTCTGCGCGAGCACGCCAGCCAGCACGGCCGGGTTCGCGGGTTGCGCACGCGACGGCACCAGCGGCACCAGCGGCGCCGCGCCGCGCACCGGCCCCGGCTGCGCCTGCAGATCGGCCAGCACGGCGCCGATGACGCGCGCCGCCACCGACAGCCGCGCGGACATCGATGGTGCCGCCCCCGAGGCGGCATGCGGCGTGCCGCCGGTTACCGCGCCCGGAATCTGCCTGTCGAGCGCGGCATTGGAAGGCAGCCGTACGTCGTTCTCGATCCTGCCGATCGCCGCCGCCGGACCGGGTGCGCCGATCGTGGCCTCGGGCTTGATGCCGAGCACGTCGAGCCGCGGCGCCAGCCTTGCGGCCAGCAGTGCGTCGAGCAGTCCGGCGAGTCCTGTCATGGTGCGGTTTCTTCAGCGTGTCGCGTTCGGTCGACGGGCGCGCTCAGTGCGACGGCCCGTAGGCCCTGCCGAGGTTCTTCTGCTGGGTCAGGTAACCCATGCGGCCGATCAGGTCCTCGAGCTGCGGCTTGATGAGCCCCGACACCTCGGCCTGGTCCGCGCGGATGCGTTCCAGCAGGTCGAGCACGTGCTCGACCTGCGTCTCGTCCAGCGACTCGTGCGGCTCGATGGCGCGCAGGCGGTCCACCATGGCCGAGCAGCGTTCCTCGAGCGCCGGGAGCCGACCCCATTCCTTGGCACGCGCCAGCACGAGCATCGACGCGACGCTGGTGGCCAGCTCTTCGTAGCAATGAACTACTTCACTCCGGAATGCCATTTTTTCCTGTTTCTCTTGCGATTGCATTTCAGCTGCGACCCCGGTCATCAATCTCCCGCCAGGCGGAAGCGACGTTCTCGAGCAGCCGGTCGGCCTCGTCCAGGGCCTGCACGTCGTTGTGCAGGTTGGCCCGGAACAGCCGCTGGACGATGTAGTCGTACAGCGCCGACAGGTTTCCCACGAGTTCGGCGCCGGCTTCGCCGGCCGCCTTGGCATCGAGCGCGGCCTTCAGGCCGTTTTCGACGATGCCGATGGCCTTGGAGATCGACATGCCCTTGGCTTCGATCTCGCCGGTCGCCATGTGATGGCGGGCCATGCCGATGGCGGTCTTCGCGCCATCGAAGAGCATCACGATGAGCTGGTGCGGCGACGCGCTCATCACGCTGGTTTCCACGCCGACGCGGGCATAGGCACCGGCGCCGGTACGCATGTTGTGGGAGGTGTACATCCGCTGGTCTCCGGGTCTGCTTCTTCTTCCTGTATGCCTGCCTGCTTACTTGCTGCTGCTGCTCGACATCGCCGCGAACTGCTGCGTGAGGTAGGTCTTCGTGCTGTTCAGCTTGCTCATGAGCACATCCAGCTGATTGAACTGCGCGCGATAGCGGGCGACCGTGGCATCCACGCGCAGCTGCATCGCGTCGTACTGGGTGTCGAGCTCCTTGATCGTCGCGGTCACGCCGTCGCTCGCAACCTTCAGGGAGCCCTTGGTGACGTCGTCCACCAGTGCGTCGATCTGCTTGCCGTAGCCGGCCGTGCTGCCGGTGGCGCTGGAGAACAGGTTCGCCACGCCCTTCAGGTTGCCGGCGAGGGCCTTGTCGAGCTTGTCGGAGTCCACGGCCAAAGTGCCGTCTTTCTGGAAGGCAACGCCGATCTCGGTGAGCACCTTCATGTCGTTCGCGCCGCCGGCCTGTGGCGTGATGAGCGCCTGGCGAATGCGCGTCTGCAGGTTGCGCAGCGTGCTGTCGCCCACCAGCGCGGCGCCGGTCTTGGTGTTGGTGTCGTATGCGGTCAGCGTCTTGGCGGTGCTCTGCAGGGCGTTGTAGGCCTTCACGAAGTCGTTGATCGCCGTCTTCGCCGACGCCGAGTTCTCCTTCATCGAAAGGCCGGTCTTGCCGGTGTTCACCAGCGTCAGCGTGGCGCCCTGGATGGCTTCCTTCACGGTGTTGGTCGCGCTGATGACGTCGATGCCGTTGACGTTGAGCTTCGCGTTCTGCGCCGCCGCCGTCTGCTTCAGGTTCTGCGTACCGGCCGGGTCGTTGTTCAGCAGGTTCTGCAGCGCCGCGTCGCCGTCCACCGAAATGCGCATGCTCGACTTCTCGCCGGTCGCCGTGGCGGTCAGCACCAGGCGGTTGGGCGATCCGCTGCCGTCGTTCACGATGGTGGCGGTCACACCGGCCTTCGCGCCGTTGATCGCATTGCGGATGCCTTCCAGCGTGTTGTTGGTCGGATCGATGGTGATCGACTTGGCGGTCTGGCTCGCATCCGCGGTGAACGTGGAGCCGGTGTACTTGCCCGTCGCGGCGTCGAAGGTCCCGCCCGTGATGGCGCCGAAGTCGATGGTGATCTTGCCGTTGCCGATCGCGGTCTTCGAGCTGGCCTGGCCCGCCGTGATCACGGTCTGCGCCTGCGCGAGCTGCGACACGTCGATGGTGTAGTTGCCCGCGGCGCTCACGTCCGTGGCGGATGCCGACAGGATGCCGCTGACGGTCGGCGTGCCCGTCACGCTCTGGAACAGCGTCGGGTCGCCCAGCTTCTTGGCGGCCGTCTGCAGCGTGGCGAGGGCACTCTGGATAGAGCCGTAGGCCGACAGCTTGCTCGTGTAGCTCTTGGCCTTGTCCTGCAGTGCCACCAGGGGCTTGCTCTCATCGGTCTGGAGCTGCGTGAGCAAGGATGCGAGGTCGAGATTGGCGCCGACGCCGAGGCTGCTGATGGTTGCCATGTGAATGCTTTCCTGTCCTGGATAGAGAGTGCTGCTGCCGCTGGAGATGAAGAACCGTATGCCGCGGCCTCAGGCCGCGTGGTCCACCAGCAGGCCGTTGCCGTCGCTCATCAACTTCGCGATGCGCACGACTTCTTCGTTGGGAATCTGGCGGATGACCTCGCCGCTCGAGCGATCCACCACCTTGACGATGACGATGTCGGTGTCCTTGTCGACTTCGAACTGCAGGCCCACTTCACGCAGCGCGAGCGCCTCGTTCACCTGGCGCACCGCATGCTCGACCTGCACCGGCGTCGCGTCCTTCTTCGCGTCGTCCTTCCCGGCCGTGGCCGCGCCTGCGACGCCGCCGACGAGCAGTTGCGTCCACTGGTTGTCCTTCACGGAAGTCGCCGACACGGGGTTCAACATCATTTCCACCTTGTTCCGCTGGTTTCGCTGTCCTCTGCGGCCTCGCCCGGGAGGGCATGGCCGCAGAGGACAGCGCAGGCGGTCCCGGCTTGCTCCGGGTGCCTGCGCCCGCCGGGCCCCACCCTTTCGGGTGGGGCCCGGCATTCCTTTGCTTCTGGCTAGGTCCTTTCGATCAACGCAGGAGCGACAGCACGCCTTGCGTGGTCTGGTTGGCTTGCGACAGCACCGAGGTACCGGCTTGCTGCAGGATCTGGGCGCGCGTCATGTTCGACACTTCGACCGCGTAGTCGGCGTCCTGGATGCGCGAACGCGACGAGGACAGGTTGGTCACCGTGGTGCCGAGGTTGGCGATCACCGAGTCGAAACGGTTCTGCACCGCACCCAGCGAGCTGCGCAGCTTGTCGACCTTCGACAGGGCGGCGTCCAGTGCCTTCAGGGGATCGACCGTCGACTTGGCGTTGCTCACGGCGTTGGTCGTCAGCTTGCCGGGCTTGGCGGAGTCGGCGTACACGACGCTGCCTTGCGCGTCGGTCACCACGCCGTTGGCGTTCAGGTTGATCGATTCGGCGGCGGTCGTCGTCAGGCCGCTCACGCCGATGTAGGCGCCGGTCACGGCACCGCCGGCTGCTGCCACCACGTAGGGAGCGGTAGCGCCTGCGCCGTCGATGTCGATGCTGCCTGCGCCAGCGTTGATCTTGGCGGCAACCTGGTCGGCCGTGGCGCGCTCGCCTGCAACCGCGAAGGTGCTGGCGCCGGCGGCTGCCGTCACCACGGTGTACGAAGCGCCGGTCGCGCCGATGGTGATCGAGTCGCCAGCGGCGGACATGCCGGTGGCTTGCTCGAGCACTGCCGACAGGGTGGCGGCGGACGTCGCGCCAGCGCCGGTCTTCGTCAGGTTCTTCGAACCGTCGAGGTACAGGGCCGAGCCATCGGCGGCGTCGGTCATGGCGCCGTTGCTGTCGATCTTGACGTCCATCGAACGGTTGCCGAGCTTGACCGTGGCGGTCACGCTGGTGCCGGCCGGCGGGGTCAGGGATGCGAGCGTGTTGGCCTGGCTGCGGGCGGCTTCCGTGGCGGTGTAGCTCTTGGTTGCTGCGCTGTAGGTGTAGGTTGCGCCGCCGGTCATGGTGACCGTGCCGCCGTCCTGCATCTTGGCCAGCACGTCGTTGGCCGTTGCGCCGTTGGCGGCAGTGGTCAGCGTGCGGCTGTAGGACGTGACACCGTTGGTCGTCGCACCAGCGGTGAAGCCGGCGACCAGCAGGTCGGAAGCCGTGGCGGTCTTGTTCTTCGAGCCAGTGTTGTTGACGTTGAAGCCGTCCAGGCCCAGGGTCTTGGCGCTGATCTCTTTCAGGTCGATGTCGATGGTTTCACCATCGTTCGCGCCGACTTGCACGGTCAGCTTGCCAGCGTCTGCCGACAGGACCTTCACGCCGTTGAACTGGGTCTGGTCCGACACGCGGTTGATTTCGTCCAGGCGCTGGCCGATTTCCGACTGGATCGAGTCCAGGTCGCTGGCCGAGTTCGTGCCCGTGGCGGCCTGCACCGACAGTTCGCGGATGCGCTGCAGGTTGTTGTTGACTTCGGTCAGCGCACCTTCGGTCGTCTGGGCGATCGAGATGCCATCGTTGGCGTTGCGCGTTGCTTGCTTCAGGCCGTTGATGTTGGCCGTGAAACGGTTGGCGATGGCCTGGCCGGCGGCATCGTCCTTGGCGCTGTTGATGCGCATGCCCGAAGACAGGCGCTCGATGGCGCTGTTCAACGCCGACTGCGACTTGTTCAGGTTGTTCTGCGTGATGAGAGAGAGGCTGTTCGTATTGATGACTTGCGCCATGTTCGACTCCTGATTGATGAAAAAAGGTTGTGGACTCCGGCTTTCGGCCGTAACGCTGGACCCGCTTCCACTGTGAGACTCAAGCCATCGTTGACTTGGTTATCGGCCAGCGTCCTCGAACCTTTAGGGGGCAGTACGAAAAAGTTCGCCAGCGCTCCCGGGGGCCACACCTTTCAAGCCTTCAATCCGTCAGGCCTGCAGGTTCATCACTTCCTGGTAGGCCGTCACAAGGCGGTTGCGCACCTGCAGCCCGGTCTGGAACGCGACGTTCGCCTTCTGCAGGTCGACCATCACGTCGTTGAGCGCGACGCCGGGCTTGCCCAGCTCGAAGGACTCGGCCTGCGCGTAGGCCTGCTGCTGCGCGCCGCTGATGTTGGCGAGCGAGCGCTTGAGCTCGGCCGCGAAGCCGCCGGCCTCGGCCGGGGCGGTGGCCATGGGCGCGATGCCCGTCTGGACCGCGGTGGCCCGCATCTGCTGCAGGACCGATTCGATGGCGCTGATGGACATGGTGATCCTCTTCCTCTTGTATGTCTGAACACTTCTGCGTGACTTGACACGGAGGAACGGAAGTCCTCCGGCTGGCTTGCAGCGTATCAAGGGAAGACCCCGATTCAAGCGCGCAACTGAGGGCGAAAACCCCGGCTGTTCGGCCATTCGAAATCCGGGTGACTGCTGACAATCGTCCGCGAAACGAACAGGCCGTGGACGACATCACCGGCCATCCGGAATGAAATCTCTAAATCGAAATCCCTCTCCCAGCATGGCAATGGCCGCGAAGAAGAAGGTGCATCCATGAGCACGGCGGCGCCCGCGGGCGCACTGCCCGAGGCCGGCAACGGCCCCACCCCGCTCCTGGAACGCATGCGCGCGCAGCCACGGCTGCCGCTGATCATCGGCGGCGCCGCACTGGTGGCCGCCGCGGCCGCGTTCATGCTCTGGAGCCGCGGGCCCGACTACAAGGTGCTCTATACCAATGTGTCGGACCGCGACGGCGGCGCGATCATCGCGTCGCTGCAGCAGATGAACGTGCCCTACAAGTGCGCCGAGGGCGGCGGTGCGATCCTGATCGCGGGCGACAAGGTGGCCGAGACGCGCCTCAAGCTCGCCGCGCAGGGCCTGCCCAAGGCCGGCGGCGTGGGCTTCGAACTGATGGACAACCAGAAGTTCGGCACCAGCCAGTTCGCCGAGCAGGTCAACTACCAGCGCGGGCTCGAAGGCGAGCTGGCGCGCTCCATCGAATCCATCGGCGCCATCGAGTCGGCCCGCGTGCACCTGGCGCTGCCCAAGCCATCGCTCTTCGTGCGCGACCAGAAGAAGCCCTCGGCCTCGGTGGTGCTCGCGCTGACGCGCGGACGCAGCATCGACGAAGGCCAGGTCAGCGCCATCGTACACATGATCTCCAGCAGCGTGCCCGACCTCGACGCCAAGAGCGTCACCGTGGTCGACCAGCGCGGCAACCTGCTGTCTTCCGCGCGCGGCACCGACCGCGGGCTGGACGTGAGCCAGCTCAAGTACACGCAGGAGATCGAGCAGGGCTACATCCGCCGCATCGAGGCGATCCTGCAGCCCATCGTGGGCGCGAACAACGTGCGCGCGCAGGTGGCGGCCGACATCGACTTCTCGGTGGTCGAGCACACCGACGAGAAATACAAGCCCAACCAGGATCCGACGCAGATCGCCATCCGCAGCCAGCAGAGCAGCGAGTCGGCGCAGCATGGCGGCGGCCAGCCCGGCGGCGTGCCGGGAGCGCTGTCGAACCAGCCGCCGGTGAACCCGACCGCGCCGATCGTCGGGCCGAGGGCGCCGAATGCCCCGGGCACGCCGCCCGCTCCGGGAACGCCCGGCGCGCCAGGTGCACCGGGCGCGGCCGGCGCCACGACCGGCACCGCTCCCACCGGCCCGAGCAGCACGCGCAAGGACACCACCACCAACTACGAGCTCGACCGCACCATCCGCCACGTGCAGCAATCGGCCGGTGGCGTGAAGCGCCTGTCGGTCGCCGTGGTGGTGAACAACCGCGACGCGGCGGACGCGAGCGGCAAGACCGCCAGCCGCGCCCTCACCCCGGGCGAGCTGGAGCAGATCCGCAACCTCGCGAAGGAAGCCATGGGCTTCAGCCAGGAGCGCGGCGACTCGCTCAACGTGGTGAACAGCGCCTTCGCACGCGATGCCGACAGCGCCCCCGCGCCCGAGGTGCCGTTCTGGCGCGACCGCGAGAACGTCGATCTCGCGAAGACGGCCGGCCAGTACCTGCTGTATGCGCTGCTCGCGCTCTTCGCATGGTTTGCCGTGCTGCGTCCGCTGATGCGCCGGCACCTGGCACCGCCGGCCGCGCCCGCGGCGGCGGAAGCCCCGGCCTTCGTGGCCGCCGCCGAGCCGGACCCGAACGCGCCCTCGCCCGAAGAGAGCATGCGCGAACGCGAAGCCAACCGCCGCAAGGCCGACATGGAATACGCCCACCAGGCCGCCGACAAGGATCCGAAGATGGTCGCGGCCCTGATCCAGCACTGGATGAACAACGATGAGTAGCGAACAGGGAACCCGCAAGAGCGCCATCCTCCTGATGGCGCTGGGCGAAGACCGCGCCGCCGCCGCGCTGCACCAGCTGCCCACCTCCGAGGTGCAGGCGCTGGGCCTGGCAATGTCGAAGCTGACCTCCGTCTCCAAGGAAGAGCTGGCGTCCGTGCTGGCCGAGTTCCGCGAGGAGACCGAGCAGCTGTCGGCCCTGCACCTGGGCTCGACCAGCTACATCCGCGCGGTGCTGAAGAAGGCGCTGGGCGACGACCGCGCCAGCAACCTGCTGGAAGATATCCTGCAGCCCGACGAGCCGCACGGCGGCATCGAGCGGCTCAACGAGCTGGAAGCCGGCGAAGTGGCCGAGCTCATCCGCGACGAGCATCCGCAGATCCTGGCCACGCTGCTCATTCACCTGGACCGCATGAAAGCCTCCGAGGTGCTGGAGAAGCTGCCCGCGCGCCTGCGCCACGACGTGATCATGCGCGTGGCCACCTTCGGCGGCGTGCAGCCCACGGCGCTGCACGAGCTGACCGACGTGCTCACCGAGATGCTCGCGGGCCAGGGCCTGCGCCGCAGCCGCCTGGGCGGCGTGCGCACCGCGGCCGAGATCGTCAACCTGATGAGCACGGCGGTGGAAGAAGAAGCCATCGCCCATGTGCGCGAGCAGGACGAGGCGCTGGCCCAGCGCATCGTCGACGAGATGTTCGTGTTCGAGAACCTGCTGGGTCTGGAAGACCGCAGCATCCAGCGCCTGCTCAAGGACATCGAGAGCGACTCGCTCATCATCGCGCTCAAGGGCGCGCCGATGGAGCTGCGCGACAAGTTCCTCAACAACATGTCGCAGCGTGCCGCCGAGACGCTGCGCGAGGACATGGAGCTGCGCGGCCCCGTGCGCGTGTCGCAGGTCGAGACCGAGCAGAAGGCCATCCTGCAGGTCGCCCGCCGCCTTGCGGAGGCCGGCGAAATCGTGATCGCTACGCCTGGCACCGATGAATTCGTCTGACACCACCTCCGGCGCCTTCGGCGACTCGCGCGAGCGACTCGCCGCCATCCACGCAGCCGCGCGCCATGCGGCCGGCGGGCCGAGGGCCGCGCGTCCCATAGCAGCCGCCGTGAACCCGCCGGCGCTCTCCGCATGGGAGCGCTGGGAGATGGGCACCATCGACGGCAACCCGCAGCCATCGGCGAGCCGCAAGGCCGCCGAACGCAGGAGCGTGCCGCCACCACCACCACCGCCCCAGCCGAAGATCGATCTCGCCGACCTCGCGCGCATCCGCAAGGAAGCCCGCATCGACGGCGAAGCCGAGGGCCGGGCCACGGGCCTTGCCGAAGGCCGCAAGACGGGCCACACCGAAGGCCTGGCCACCGGTCTCGCCGCCGCCAGCGCGCATGCCGAACGCCTGCGCGCGCTGGCCCAGTCGCTGCCCGATGCGCTGCGGCGCGCCGAAGAAGAACTTTCGCGCACCGTGCTCGCGCTGGCGCTCGACGTGGCACGGCAGGTGGTGCACCGCACCCTGAAGACCGAGCCCGAGTGGGTGCTGCCCGTGGTGCGCGACCTGCTCAACACCGAGCCCGCCCTGCGCGGCGAGCCGCGCCTGCTGCTGCACCCCGACGACGTGGCGCTGGTGAGGAGCAGCCTCGGCCAAGAGATCGAGGCCGCCGGCTGGCAGGTGCGCGCGGACGACGCCATCACGCGCGGCGGCTGCCGCGTTCAATCGGCCACCGGCGAACTCGACGGCACGCTGGAGACGCGCTGGAAGCGCGTGACGGCCGCTCTCAACGGCGACGCCGACGGCCAGGCCGAGGCGCAGTGACCACGAACATGCAGGCCATCGCCCCGAATCCGCATCTGCAATCCGTGCTCGGCACGCTGGAGAAGGCGCGCGCCAACATCGCGCGCTGCGAGACCACCATCGCCTCGGGCCGTCTCACGCGCGCCGTGGGGCTGGTGCTCGAGGCCGTGGGCCTGCAGCTGCCCGTGGGTAGCGACTGCCTCATCGAGCTGCCGCCCGGCCACCCGCAGCGGCATGCCGAAGCCGAGGTGGTGGGCTTCGCGGGCGACCGGCTCTTCCTGATGTCGCAGACCGAAGTCGCCGGCCTGTTGCCGGGTGCGCGCGTGTACGCACGGCCCGGCGCGCCGGAGCCCGACGAAGCAGGAATTACCGGCAACGCCCACACCAAGCGCCTTCCCGTGGGCGAAGGCATGCTCGGCCGCGTGGTCGATGCGGCCGGCCGCCCGCTCGACGGGCTCGGCCCGCTCGACATGGCGCGCAAGGTGCCGCTGAGCTCGCCGCCCATCAACCCGTTGTCCCGCGCGCCGATCGACTCGGTGCTCGACGTGGGCGTGCGCGCCATCAACGCGATGCTCACCGTCGGGCGCGGCCAGCGCATGGGCCTGTTCGCAGGCTCCGGCGTGGGCAAGAGCGTGCTGCTGGGCATGATGGCGCGCTACACCAGCGCGGAGATCATCGTGGTCGGCCTGATCGGCGAGCGCGGCCGCGAGGTGAAGGACTTCATCGAGAACACGCTGGGCGAGGAAGGCCTGGCCCGCGCGGTGGTGGTAGCCGCGCCGGCCGACAACTCGCCGCTGCTGCGCCTGCAGGGCGCGGCGTACGCGACCTGCCTGGCCGAGTACTTCCGCGATCGCGGCAAGGACGTGCTGCTCATCATGGACTCGCTCACCCGCTACGCGATGGCGCAGCGCGAGATCGCATTGGCCGTGGGCGAGCCGCCCGCCACCAAGGGCTACCCGCCTTCGGTGTTCGCCAAGCTGCCGGCGCTGGTCGAACGCGCGGGCAACGGCGCGCGCGACGCGAACGGGCGCGGCGGCTCGATCACCGCCTTCTACACGGTGCTGTCGGAAGGCGACGACCAGCAGGACCCGATTGCCGACTCGGCGCGCGCCATCCTGGACGGGCACGTGGTGCTCTCTCGCGCGCTGGCCGAGGCCGGGCACTACCCCGCCATCGACATCGAGGCCTCCATCAGCCGCGCCATGACCGCGCTGATTCCGTCCTCGCAGTTCGACACCGTGCGCCGCTTCAAGCAGATGCTCTCGCGCTACCAGCGCAACCGCGACCTCATCAGCGTGGGCGCCTACGCCCCCGGCCACGACCTGCAGCTCGACCAGGCGATTGCGATGTACCCGCGCATCGACGGCCTGCTGCAGCAGTCGATGGACGAGCGCGCGGGCTACGAGGAGTCGATCGCGCACCTCGAGAGCCTGTTCACGCCCGAAGCACGCGCATCCACACCACAAAAACTCCAGAAGACATGACACGCAAGCTCCCCCTCGGCATGCTGATCGACCTGGCGCACACGCAGACCGACGACGCCGCGCGGCGCCTCGGTGCGCTGCAGAACGCACACCTCGATGCCAGCCAGAAGCTCGAACTGCTGCTGCAGTACCGGCAGGACTACCACGACCAGCTCGACGCGCTGATGCGCGACGGCCTGGCCTCTTCGCAGTGGCGCAACTACCGCAACTTCCTCGGCACGCTGGACGGTGCCATCGAGCAGCAGCGCGCCATCGCCGCCCAGACCGAAAGCCGGCTGGACCACGGCCGCACCGACTGGCGGCAGCAGAAGCGCCGCCTGAGCTCCTTCGACACCCTGGCCGAGCGCGTGCGCATGCAGGAAATGATGGCCGAGGCCAAGCGCGAGCAGCGCGACAGCGACGAGCGCGCGGCGCGCAAGTTCATCGACCGTGCCTCGCACCCGCCGCTTTGAGCCTCCACCAGCGAATCTCCACCCAGGAACCGACATGACTCCCATGATCACGCCCCCCGTCATGACGAACGCCGCCAGCCAGGCCGCGACGCAGGCCGGTGCGCGCAGCCGCGGCGCGGACGAGGACCAGGGCCGCAGCTTCGGCGCGGCGCTGGAACGCTCGCGCGCGAACAACAGCAACGACGGCGCCCGGACCGACTCGACCGCACAGGACGTCGCCACCATCGACCGCAAGCCCGTACGCAAACCCGGCGCGGACGAAGAGACGAAGGATGAAGGCGCGCTGCCCGCCGACCCGAACCTGGCCTTTCTCGCGCCGGTGAACAGCCCCTTGCATGCGCTGACGCTCGCGGGACGCGCAGCCCAGCAGCAAGGCGGCAATGGCGCGGCCGATGCCGCCGCGGCGACGGCAGCGCCCGCCGGTGCGGCAACGGATATTCCATTGGACCCGGCCCTGCAGGCTCCCGTCGCGAAGACGCTCGCCGGCGACGCGGCCTCGGCCGCCGCCGATGCCAAGGCCACGCCCGAAGCCGTCGCGGCCGCGAAAGACGCTGCGGTGAAGCCCGCGACGCCGGCACTGCCCGGCACGCAGGCAGCCCCCCTCCAGTCCGACGCCGCCCAGGCGGCTTCGCTGCACGAACTGGCCCGAGCCGCCATCGCCGCGCAGACCATGAGCGCCGGCTTCGCGAAGCCCGCATCCGCACCCGCCGGCGCGCCCGTGGGCACTGTCGCAAGCGGTCGCGGTGCCGCATCGCGTGCCCCCATGAGCGCCACCACCGCCGAACAACTCGCGAGCGCCGCGCAACCCGCGGCCGCCGGCGACACACAGGCCGACAAGGCTGCCCCGGCTGCGGTGACGGCCGTTGCGGCTGCCGCGGCAGCAGACAACACCGACAGCCAGTCCTCCGTGCCGCCGAGTGCGCTCCAGCAACCGGCCGCGGTGACGACGGCTCCCTCGGAACACGCGAACGACACGGCCTCTGCTGCGCGCGCTTCCACGCACACCATCGCCCCCGAAGTCGGCAGCGACAAGTGGGCGCCTGCCCTCGGCCAGCACCTGGCGCGCATGAGCACCAGCGGCAACCACACGGCAGAGCTCAACCTGAACCCGGCAGGCCTCGGTCCGCTCAAGGTCACGCTGTCGATGGGCGACAACCAGGCACAGGCCATGTTCGTGTCGGCTCATGAAAGCGTGCGCAAGGCCATCGAGGCCGCGCTGCCGCAGCTGCGCAACTCGCTGTCGGAGCAAGGCATCACGCTGGGCCAGGCATCGGTCGGCGCGGAAACGCGCCAGCCCTTCGGCAACGGCGCCGCGTTCGCGCAGCAACAGGGCCAGCAACAGCAGAGTGCCGCGCGGCAGCAGGCAGGCTCGCCCTACCCCGGAGCGGGCCGCGCGATCGGCGGCGCATCCGCCGCACCGGTTGCCGCCGTTCGCACCTCCCCGACCGGCGACGCGCGCTCCGGCGTCGACACCTTCGCCTGAGGCCACGTACACGCCACACCTTCGCCCCACGCGCGCGACGGCGCCGGCCTGACCGGCGCCTCTCAATGAACGGATATGAAACGCCTTTGTGCGCTTGTTCGGCCGTTCGTCCGCGCGGGACTTCGCAAAGAATAGATCGGACAAGAAAACCGCTTCAACATGGCTCCCCCAACAACTGTCGCAACCGCCTCACTGCCGGCACCAGGCCGCTCACCGAAGCTGCTCATCTGGATCGTGGTCGCCGTCGGCCTCATCGCCGCCATCGGCGCTGCCGCGTACTTCCTTCTCCCCCGCTTCACGGGCGGTGCCGCTTCCACCGCCGAGGCCGCAAAGCCGGCGACGCCCGAGAAGCCCATCTTCGTGATGCTGGAGCCGCTCACCGTCAACCTGCAGGCGGAGGGCCGCAGCCGCTTCCTGCAGATCGGCATGGCACTGCGCGTACGCGACGAGCACACCAAGTCGCAGATCGTGGAGTTCATGCCCGAACTGCGCAGCCGCCTGCTGGTGCTGCTGTCGAACCGCCCGCCCGAGTCGCTGGTCACGCCCGAGGACAAGGCCAAGCTGGCCGACGAGATCCGCAAGGCGCTGAACGCACCGCTCACGCCCGAGACGCCCGAGCTGGGCATCTCCAGCGTCTCGTTCAACATCTTCGTCGTGCAGTGAGCACCACGTCACCTTTCTCCGGACGACAAGCGATCCATGGCGTATGAACAGGTGCTCTCGCAGGACGAGGTCGATGCGCTGCTGCAGGGCGTCACCGGCGACGTCGACCAGGTGGTTCCCCCTGCGCCGCCGAAGGACGGCCTGCCCGCCTACGACCTCGGCGCGCCCGACCGCGTGGTGCGCAACCGCATGCACACGCTGGAGGTCATCAACGACCGCTTCGCGCGCGGCCTGCGCGGCGCGCTGCTGAACTTCATGCGGCGCAGCCCCGACATCTCGGTGGGGCCAGTGCAGATCCAGCAGTTCGGCGAGTTCGTGCGGCACCTGCCGGTGCCCGCGAACATCAACATGATCCACATGAAGCCGCTGCGCGGCACAGCCCTCTTCGTGTTCGACCCGAAGCTGGTGTTCCTCGTGGTGGACAACCTCTTCGGCAGCGACGGGCGCTACCACGTGCGCGTGGAAGGCCGCGACTTCACGCGCACCGAGCAGCGCATCATCAAGCGCCTGCTCGACCTGTCGCTGCAGTGCTACGGCGATGCGTGGCAGCCCGTGTTTCCGCTCGACTTCGACTACGTGCGCGCCGAGATGCACGGCAAGCTCGCCAACATCGTCGCGCCCAACGAAGTGGTGATCAACACCACGCTGCAGATCGAGTTCGGCCCCGTGGGCGGCTTCCTGCACGTGTGCCTGCCCTACTCGATGATCGAGCCGATCCGCGACCTGCTCTCCAACCCGATACAGGACGAGGTCGAGGTCGACAAGCGCTGGGTCACGCAGATGTCGCGCCAGATGCAGTCCGCCGACGTGGAACTGGTGGCCGACTTCGTCTCCATGCCCTCGACCATCGGCGAAGTGATGAAGCTGCAGGTCGGCGACGTCATTCCCATCGAGCTGCCCGAGACCGTCGTCGCCAAGGTCGGCGGCGTTCCGGTGATGGAGTGCGGCTACGGCACCTCCAACGAGCGCTATGCGCTGCGCGTGCAAAACATGATCTCCCATCAAGACAGCGACCTGAAGAACGAACATGACTGACAACACCTCTTCCGCCGGCAACGACGCGGACGACTGGGCAGCCGCCCTGGCAGAGCAGACGGCGGCCTCCGCACCGGCCCCCACGGCTCCGGCCTCCACCGAACCCGCCGTGGCACCCGCCACCGCGCAGGTCTTCCAGCAGATCCAGGACACGCCGGCCGCCGCGCATTCGGGCGTGGCGCCGGTGGACATCGCGCGCGTTCTCGACGTGCCGGTGCAGCTCACCGCCGAGATCGGACGCACGCGCATCACCATCAAGAACCTGCTGCAACTGTCGCAAGGCTCGGTGGTGGAGCTCGACGGCCTGGCCGGCCAGCCACTGGACGTGCTGATCAACGGCTACCTGATTGCGCAGGGCGAAGTGGTGGTGGTAAACGAGAAGTACGGCATCCGCCTGACCGACATCGTCACTCCCTCCGAGCGCATGCAGAAGCTCGCGCGCGCATGAGTCTTCCCACCGTGCCAACACCAGTCCACGAAGTGGCTCCGGCCGCCGTCGGTGCCTCGGGCCTGCTGCAGGCCGGCTTCGGCATGGCGGTGGTGGTCGGCCTGATCTTCCTGTGCGCATGGGCGGCGCGGCGCTTCGGCCTGCAGCGCCTCGGCGGCGGGCAAGTCGTGAAGGTGGTGTCGAGCGCCGCTGTCGGCCAGCGCGAACGCGTGGTCGTGGTGGAAGTGGCCGACACCTGGCTGGTGCTGGGCGTCACGCCGAGCCAGGTCAACACGCTGCATACGCTGCCGGCCCAGGTGCAGCCTCATACCGCATCGACGGCATTCGCCTCGACGACGACCGCCGCCGCACCCCGCGCAGTGGAGCTCTTCGCCCGCAAGCTGCGCGAAGCCATCACCGGCAAGGCAAGCCCCGCCCCATGACGCACTCCGCATTGCGCCGCGGCCTGCGAGCCGCGCTGCTGCTGCTCGCCGCCACGCTCGTGCCGGCAGTGGCCTGGACCCAGGGCCTGCCCGGCATCACCAGCACGCCCGGCCCCGGCGGCAGCCAGACCTGGTCACTGAGCGTGCAGACCATGGTGCTGCTGACCTCGCTCACCTTCCTTCCCGCGCTGCTGCTGTCGATGACCAGCTTCACGCGCATCCTCATCGTGATGGGCCTGCTGCGCACCGCCATCGGCACGCAGACCTCGCCGCCCAACCAGATCCTCGTGGGGCTGTCGCTCTTCCTCACCTTCTTCGTGATGTCTCCGGTGCTCGACAAGGCCTACACCGACGCCTACAAGCCCTTCCCGGAAAACAGGATCAGCGCCGAAGCGGCGATGGAGCGCGGCATCGCGCCCTTCAAGACCTTCATGCTCAAGCAGACCCGCGAGAGCGACTTGGCGCTGTTCGCGCGGCTCGCGAAGGTGCCCGACATGCAGGGCCCCGAAGACGTGCCGCTGCGCATACTGCTGCCCTCCTTCGTCATCAGCGAGCTGAAGACCGCGTTCCAGATCGGCTTCACCATCTTCATACCGTTTCTCATCATCGACCTCGTGGTGGCCAGCGTGCTGATGTCCATGGGCATGATGATGGTGCCGCCTGCTTCGATTGCGCTGCCCTTCAAGCTGATGCTGTTCGTGCTGGCCGACGGCTGGCAGCTGCTCATCGGCGCGCTGGCGCAGAGCTTCTATCTCTAGGTTCCATCCCCAGGCTCTATCTCCAGGTACAGGCAGAGATGACCCCCGAATCCGTCATGACCATGGGCCACCGGGCCATGGAAATATCGTTGCTCATCGGTGCCCCGCTGCTGCTGGTGGCGCTCATCATCGGCCTGATCGTGAGCATCTTCCAGGCGGCCACGCAGATCAACGAGGCCACGCTGTCCTTCATTCCCAAGCTGCTCGCGGTGTTCGCCACGCTCGTGGTCGCCGGGCCCTGGATGCTGGACCGCATGCTCGACTACATGCGCGCGCTGTTCGCCGGCATTCCGCTGCTGTTGAACTGATCTGGCTTCCCGACGCGACGTGAGCTGACGTGACCCCGTCGATCATCTCGGTCACCTCGGCCCAGCTCGAGGGCTGGATGGTGGCCTTTCTCTGGCCCTTCGTGCGCATGCTCGCGCTGGTGAGCACCGCGCCCATCTTCGGCGAAGCATGGGTACCGAGGCAGGTGAAGGTGCTGATCGCAGCCATGCTGGCCTTCGTGATCTCGCCCACCATCGGCCCGCTGCCCGCCGTGCCGGTCGTGTCCGCGGGCGGCGTGTGGATCATCGTGCAGCAGGTGCTGATCGGCGCGGCCATGGGCTTCACAGTGCGGCTCGTGTTCACCGCAGTGCTTGCAGCGGGGGAATACATCGGCCTGCAGATGGGCTTGTCGTTCGCGTCCTTCTTCGATCCGATGAGCCACGGCAGCACCATGGTGGTGTCGCGCCTGCTGAACATGCTGGCGATGCTGATCTTCCTGGCGCTCGACGGCCACCTGCTGATGGTGAACGCGCTGGCGGAGAGCTTTCACACGCTGCCGATTGCGGATGCGCAGCTGGCGTCTCGCGGGTGGATGTTCCTGGCGCTGGCCATCGGCGAGATCTTTGCGAGCGGGCTGATGCTGTCGCTGCCGCTGATCACAGCGCTGCTTACGCTGAACCTGGCGATGGGCATCCTGAATCGTGCTTCGCCGCAATTCAGCATCTTTGCGGTGGGGTTTCCGCTGACGCTGCTGGCGGGGATCTTCATGTTGCAGTTGTTGATGCCGAATCTCGGGGCTTTCTTGGAGCCGAGGTTTGGGGAGGCTATTGCCAACATGCTTCGGTTTACGCAAGGGTTGCGGCCTTGATCTTTCGCGGTAGCTGAAGCTACAAGCGATGGGGGCATCCCCGCTTTCCTCGAATCGCAGATAGGTGCGTGGCTATACTGCGCCCGTCACGTCGACTACAGGCGTGATCGGGATTGGCGTCCCGTGCAATCACTGCGACGTAAGCCGCAGTTTCCCGCAGGGTCTGCGGCTTTGTCGTTCGTGCCTCCAGTTTTGGCGGCTCGACGGGAGGGCTCGCGCCCTGCCGGTTTCACGCAAGTGATTGCCCGGTACGCCAACCCGTCGAGCTGCCGCCCTCAATTGGCGTTGAGCGCGTCGGTTTCAGCAAACTGCAATCACTTGGAGGCCATTCATGGCTGCATCTGCTCGCGCGTCTGCGCACGTCTCTTCGTTTCCCGAATCTTCTGAAGCCGCCAGCATTGAATCGCTTGCGCTGCAGGCATGCGATGACATCGACAGCCTGCGAGAAATGCAGCGGGCGTACTCGTGCCTCGAAAAACTCGTTCTTCCGCAAGGGGTGAACGACACGGAAGAGGTCTATCCGAACCGGGTCGAACTCGGCGCACTGATCCGGGTAATCAATGAGGATTTGCAGCGACGGATAGAAGCGATGGACAGTACCTTGCAATCGCTTCGTGCAACCCTAAGCAATCAGGACTGATACGCGCAGCTCCGTAAGTCGGGAAGTCAAGCAGACGGTCGCACTCCCGCCCCTCCTTCCCCAAAGATCGCCCCATCATGGCAAGCAATCTGTATGAGCGTATCCATCGGAACAGCCTTCGAAAAAAGATACCCCTGCCCCACAAGCACCCCCATCTCCAGCAGCAGCGTCGACTGGTCCTCCGTCTCCACGCCCTCCGCAACCAGCGTGGCGTTGTAGCGAGTCGCGCTTTCCAACGCGAGCGACACGGCTTCGCGCATGCGCGGCTGGTCGATCCTTGAGATCATGCTGTGGTCGATCTTCACCTCCGTGAACGGGATGGTCGCCAGGGTCGTCAGCGCCGAGTAGCCCGTGCCGAAGTCGTCGAGCGAAAGTCCCACGCCCGCGCTTTGCAGCACGGCGATGTTGGTGCGCACCGTTTCCACATCGGGCACATGGCCGCTTTCCGTGATTTCGACGAACAGCAGCCGGGGCGGAACGTGCAGCAGCTTGAGGAACGACAGCACGCGGTCGCCGAAGAGCGGCAGCGTCAGCGTGGTGGCGGAGATGTTGACCGAAAGAGGTATGTGGCAGCCGGCGGCAAGGCAGCGCTTGATGTCGCGCCCGACGACTTCCAGCGTGCACCACTCGAACTGCGACAGGAGCTGGTGCCGGGTCGCGATCTCGATCACGTACGGCGGTGGCAGCAGATGGCCGTTCAGCGGATGCGCGCGCAGCAGCGCCTCGGCCCCGCACACGTGGCGCGTCAGCAGGTGGAACTTCGGCTGGTACTGCATCGGCGGGCTGGCGGTGCGGATCCAGTCGATCAGCATGCGCCGGACGTCCTCGTCCCTGTCGGCCTGGTCCGCAAACGAGCCGTGGAAATAGCGCACCGTTTGCTCGTTGCTCTGCAACGCGAGGTTCAGCTCTCGAAGGATCGCGGCGGCGTTCGCCTTCGAACCCGCCCGGACATTGGAAACGCCGATCCGCAGCTGCAGCGGCATGTAGGCGACATGAATCCTCCGCAGCGCCGCCACCACTTCGGCCAGCACGCGATGCGCCAGGTGATGCTGCTCCATCCACTCCAGCGAGGTTCCCTGCACCACCACGGTGAGCGAAAAGTCGTTCAGCTGAAAGCACAGGGGGTTGAATGTCTCGAGCGACTGGCCTGCCTGCCCCCGGGTCATGATGGAAGAGAGATGCTCCCACAGGTGGTCTGTCCAGTCGTGGCCGAGCGTGCGCACCATCTCCTTGAGGTTCGCGACCTGGAAGGTCATCAGGGCATGCTGCCTGTCGTCGGCCGCCAGCAGCTTCTCGAGAAATTCGCCGAGCGCCCGGCGGTTGGGAAGCCCCGTCAGATGGTTCGTGCGCGACGCGACCAGCGCGCGGGCGCGCGACTCCCTTTCCCGGGCATCCCCTCGAAGAAGCGCCAGCACGCAGGCAATGATCATCAGCGACAGCGCACAGCCGAAGACGTGAAGGACAAGGACGCGCGCGTTGACGATGGGAGGCACCAGCTCGAACGCATGGACCAGGCCGATCGAGAGCATGGTGAACGCAACCCGCGCGAGCCAGGCGCTGCAGATGTCGCGCCAGCCGAAGGAGGTGATCGGCTTGTGGCGCAGGCGGTAGTGCATGACGATGCCGCCGGCGACCATCAGGGTCATGTCGAGCAGGAACGCCGGCGCCTGGTGGAAGCCGCCGAACAGGAGCCTGGCGCCCACGATCAGCGTCCAGCCGATAGCCCCGCCGCGCCAGCCGCCCAGCAACCCCGACAGGAAGAGCAGGTCGGACCCGAGGTAGGGTTTGGACGGCAGGTTCATCAGCTGGAATGCCATCCCGAGAAGGACGAACCCCGTCAATCCCACCGTCCATCCGTAGAAGGTCGCCCGGCGATGGAGCGCCGCTTCGGACGACTTCGACACCATGAGCACCAGGCTGAAGACACCCAGCAGCGCCGCCGCCTGCATCAGGAGGATGGGGTAGTTGGCTACCTCAGCCTTCCAAACCGAAAGTACGAATTCCCACACGCTGGTGCTCCCGGTTTTTCGCGTCGCGCTGACGACGCCCACACATTCCTTTCATCTCCGTACGCAGCGACAGGGGACTCCGGCCTGGCCCCCAAGCGGCATCGAAGATCCGGGAGTTGTTGTTGTCGCCTCGTCAACCAGGGAGCCGCGGCGTCTCCGCGGATGCCGCGCCCTCTTCCTACAGATAGTTGAACAGCGAGATGCTGTTGAGCCTCGCGAAGGTCATCTGCGTGGCCTGCAGCGAGGACTGGCGCTGGTAGAACTCCGCGATGGCGCTGTAGGGGTCCAGGTCTTCGATGGAGGACAGGTACGAGTCTTCCTGCAGCTTGCGATCCGCTCCGCCCGAATTCAGCGAGTCGATCTCGCTCTGGCGCGACCCGACGGACGACAGCACCGTCAGCACGTTGTCGTGCGCGTTCGTCACCTTCACGTTGGCGGTGCTCAGCGCGTTCAGCAGCTTCGCCTGCGCGGCCGCGCCGCCGCCGGCCAGTGGCGTGCGCAGTGCGGTCACCAGCTCGCCGATGGAAGCGAACACGTCGGTGCCGGCGTTCTTCGCGGTAGACACGTCGAAGCTGTCGCCAGGCGCCGGCGTGCCGGTGATCTTGACCTGCACGCCGCCGAAAGTGACGGGCGTGTCCGGCGAGATCGGGCCGACGCCTGCCACCACGGGCGGGGTGTCCTTGGTCGTCACCGTGTAGCCGGTGGCGCTGAAGGTGATCGTGAAGTCCTTGCCGTAGTTCGGCGCCGTTGCATCGGTCACGCTGACGGAGCCGAACACGCCGGTGCCGGTGTTGCCTGCGGCGCCCGAGGCCACGTAGCCCGCACTGCCCTGCACCGACTGGAAGACGGTGCGGCCGTCGTCCGAGGTGGCCATCTGGCGCGCCACGTCGACCTGCATCAGCCGCTGGCCCTGGTCGCCCACGTACTGCACGCCGCCACCTGCAGCGGTCACGAAGGGCGGCGTTCCGCTCTTGAAGCCGGCGAACAGGTACTGGCCGCTGCTGTCTGTGGAATTGGCCACGCCCACCAGCTGGTCGTAGCTGCTCTGGATGGCGGTGGCGATGGATGCGCGGTCGGCGTCCGACAGCGCGGCGCCGCCGGCCTGCACGGTCAGGGTCTTGATGTTCTGCAGGATCGACGTCACCGAGTCGAGCGCGTTCTCCTCGTTGGAGAGCGAGAGCGACGCGCGCTGGCGGCTGGTGGCGTATTGCGAAATCTCCGACAGCGTCTGGCTCACGCCGAGCGCGCGGGCCGCGCCCACGGGGTCGTCGCCGGCCGAGAGAAACTTGGAGTTGGTGGCCAGCTGCTGCTGGACCCTGAACAGCTTCTGCTGCTGCTGGCCCATGGCCAGCACGTTCTGATCGTAGAAGGATTGGGTGCTGATGCGCATCGCTTTGCCCTGACTTGACTTGGTGACTCTTCCGGACGGGTTCTGCCCGAACTCAGCGGCCGATGCCGAGGATGGTGTCGAAGATGGTCGAGGCGGTCTGGATCACCTTCGCATTGGCCTGGTACATCTGCTGGAACATCAGCAGGTTGGCGGTTTCCTCGTCCTGCACCACGCCCGAGATGGAGTCGCGGCTGGCCTTGATCTGGCTGGTGACGCTGTCCTGCGTGGTGGCTGCGACCTTGATGGCCATGGAGCGGTTGCCGACTTCGCTGACCAGTTGCGAGTAGGCGCCGTTGAAGGTCGCCGTGCCGTTGGCCATGGTGGTCTTGCGCTGCAGCGCGCCCAGCAGCAGCGCGTTGCTGCCGTCCGATACGCCCGAGCTGTTCTTGCCGATGGTGAAGGTGTCGCCGTTCGCGGGCGCGCCGGTCATCGTGACGCTGACGCCGTCGAAGCTCATCTTCGCGCCGGCGGTGTAGGGCACGGGCGTGCCGGCCGCGTAGGTGGTGCTGGTGCCGTTGGCCAGCGTGACGGTCACGGCCGAGGTGGCGGGAAAGCCCGTCAGGTTGCCGGTGGCGGCGTCGTAGCTCAGCGTGAGGTTGGTGGCCAGCGGGGTCGCGGGGTAGCTCGCGTCCACGGTGGCCGCGCCCAGCGCGCCGGTGCCCTTGTTGCCGGCGGTGTTGCCGGTGACGATGGGCGAGGCTGCCGCCACCTTGGAGGGGTCGCGCGTGAGCACGTCGAGGTCGCGCGCGCCGGTGCGCGTGGGCTGGATCAGGAACGAGTCGCCCGCCTGCGCAGTGCCGCTGGTCGCCGCGAGGCTCACGCCGTCGAAGGTGATCGGGAAGGTGGTGAAGCTGCCCATCGACTGCTTGTCCGACAGGCGGGTGACGTTGTAGGTGAGCGTGCCGGCCACGTTGGTGACTTCCACGCTGTAGTCGCTGGTCGTGAGCTGCGAGGCGTTCGAAAGCGATGCGCCGAGCTGGAGATTGCCCGCGTTCTTCGCGTTCGAGAGCGCGACCGGCACGGCCTGCGTGAAGAAGTCCTTGCCCAGTGCGCCGCTCAGGTCCACGCCCAGCTTGTGCTGCGCGTTCACCGCGTCGGCCACCGACATTGCGAGCCGGCCGATGGCGTTCTGCGTGGGAATGAGCGTGTCGCGGCGGAAGGCAAGCAGGCCACCGAGCGTGCCGCCGGTGATGACGCCGTCTCCCAGCTCGGACGTGTTGCCCGCGAAGCCCTGCAGCGCGATGGCCTTGCGCGACGGGTCGGCCGCGGAGTTCACCGCGGCCATCGTGGCGGCGTAGTCGCCCACCACCAGCGACTGGCCGGTGGCGATGAACACGTTGTACTTGCCGTTGTCCTGCTGCAGCACCTTCACGTCGACGATCTGGCTCAGCTGGCTCACGAGCTGGTCGCGCTGGTCGAGCAGGTCGTTGGGCGGCTGGCCGCCGGCCATGGCGCTGATCTGGCTGATCTGCTGGTTGAGGCTGGCGATCTTGCCGGCGTAGGTGTTGATCTGGTTCACGCTGCCGACGATCTGGTCGTTGACAGAGGAGTTCATGTCCGACAGGTACTGGTCGGTCGAGCGGAACTTGCCGGCCAGCGCCTGCGCGGAGCTGATCATCTGCTGGCGCGCGGCCGGGTCGGCCGGCGTGTTGGCCACGCCCTGGATGCTGGTGAAGAAGCTCTGCATCAGCGGCGCGATGCCCGAGGTCTTGTCCGCCAGCAGGGTGTCGACGCGGGTGACCTGCGTGCCGTTGGTGGCGAGCGCGGCCGAGGCCGACTGCGCGATGGACAGCTGCGCCGTCAGGTAGCGGTCGTAGCTGCGCGAGACGGTCGAGACATTGGCGCCCGAGCCGATGAAGCCCGAGCCGGTGGCGTTGGGGCTGCCGGTGGCGATCTCCGCCACCTGGCGGCTGTAGCCCGTGGTGTAGGCGTTGGCGGTGTTGTGGGCCGTGGTCATCAGCGCGGTGCGCGCGACGCCGAGACCGCTCAGACCCGTGTAGAACAAACTTCCGGACATATGGCTTTACCTGTGGCTTTACCTGTCGATGAGGTACGTGAACTGGGGTGGCATCTTTCGCTTCTTTCACTTCTTTCGCTGCGATTCGATGCCTCTGTGCCTATATCGGCGGCAAGCGCCGAAAGTTGAGGGTCAGAACTCGGTCCAGTCGCCCTTGGCGTCGCCGGCCATGGCGAGCTGCGGCGCCGCCTTGGGCTCCTTGCGCGTTGGCAGGGCCTTGGCCGGGCGCTTGGGAGCGGGCTTGGCGGGCTTCGGGATCGGCGTGATGCGGGTGAAACCGGGGCGCCGCTGGGTGGCGACGGCGTTGTTGGCATCGAGCTTGAAGATGCTCACGGCCTGCACGAGGCTGCCGGCCTGCTCTTGCAGCGATTGGGCCGCTGCCGAGGCTTCTTCAACGAGCGCGGCGTTCTGCTGCGTAACCTGGTCCATCTGCGTGATGGCCTGGTTGATCTGCTCGATGCCCGAGGTCTGTTCCTGGCTCGCGGCTGTGATCTCGCCCATGATGTCGGTCACGCGGCGCACGCTGCCCACGATCTCGTCCATCGTGCGGCCGGCTTCTTCGACCTGCTTGCTGCCTTCTTCGACCTTTTCAACCGAATCGCCGATGAGCGTCTTGATCTCCTTGGCTGCAGCAGCAGAGCGTTGGGCCAAGCTGCGGACTTCGGAAGCGACGACAGCAAAGCCACGGCCTTGTTCACCGGCCCGTGCAGCTTCCACCGCTGCGTTCAACGCCAGGATGTTGGTCTGGAAAGCGATGCCGTCGATCACGCCGATGATGTCGACGATCTTCTTGGACGACGCATTGATCGAACCCATCGTGTCGACCACTTGGGACACGACGCTGCCGCCCTTCACGGCCACTTCCGAGGCGGACACAGCCAGCTGGTTCGCCTGCCGCGCGTTGTCCGCGTTCTGCTTCACCGTCGAGGTCAGCTCCTCCATCGAAGCCGCCGTCTGCTCCAGCGAACTCGCCTGCTGCTCCGTGCGCGAAGAAAGATCCTGATTGCCGGCGGCGATCTGCCCCGAGGCCGTAGCGATCGTGTCCGTGCCCATCCGCACTTCGCCCACCACCTTCGCCAGGCTGGCGTTCATCTCGCGCAGCGCGTGCATCAGCTGTCCCGTCTCGTCGCGGCTGCGCACTTCGATGTTCGCGCTCAGGTCGCCGGCCGCCACCGTCTCGGCCACCTCCACCGCATGGCCCAGCGGGCGCACGATGCCCCGCGTCAGGCGCCAGGAGAACAGCGCGCCCAGCACCAGCGCAATGCCCGAAAGCACCAGCAGCGTGGTCTCGCCGGCCTTGTGCTCGGCTTCGATGTTCCGTGCCAGCCCGTCGATGCGTTCACGCTGGTAGGCCGAGATCCTGGCCACGGCTTCCTCGTAGACAGCGAGCGCGGCCGCGAACTGGGTGTCGGCCATCTCCATGGCCTCCTCGTTCTTTCCTTCGGCCTTGAGCTTGTTGATCTTCCCGATGATCGACAGCACCAGCCCGCGCGGCTCGGCCACGCCGGCATACAGCTTCTTTTCTTCCGGGGAGCTCAGCAGTTCCTCGAGCTTCTTCTGCACCGGGTTGATCTGCGCCGACTTGTCAGCCCGGGCCTTCTCGAAATAGGCGACGACCTTGGGATCGGTCGCCTTGACCATCGCGAACGAGTTCGCGATCGCCGGCCCGAGCAGTACGGACCACTGGTTGGCCAGGCGCTCCTTGACCAGGGCGTTCTGCATCACGTCCTCGGTGGCCTTGCCCACGCTCGCCAGGCGCGACACGCCGGTGACGGCGATGACCGCCATCAGGAGCAGCACCATCGCGAAACCAAGGCCCAGGCGGGTGCCGATCTTCAGGTTGTTCAGGTTCATTTGACTTCCTTCTCCATTGTTCAGAATTCGGTCCAGTCGCCCTTGGCGTCACCGGCCATGGCGAGCTGAGGGGCTACCTTGGGCTCCTTGCGCGTTGGCAGAGCCTTGGCCGGGCGCTTGGGAGCGGGCTTGGTGGGTTGCTGGATCGGGGTGATGCGCGTGAAACCGGGGCGCGTGGTGGCCATGGCGTTGGCGTCCAGCTTGAAGATGCTCACGGACTGGACAAGGCTGCCGGACTGTTCCTGCAGCGACTGGGCTGCTGCCGAAGCCTCTTCGACGAGTGCGGCATTCTGCTGCGTCACCTGGTCCATCTGCGTGATGGCCTGGTTGATCTGCTCGATGCCCGAGGTCTGCTCCTGGCTTGCTGCCGTGATCTCGCCCATGATGTCCGTCACGCGCTTCACGCTGCCGACGATCTCTTCCATCGTGCGGCCTGCTTCTTCGACTTGCTTGCTGCCTTCTTCGACCTTCTCGACCGAGTCACCGATCAGGGTCTTGATTTCCTTGGCGGCTGCAGCCGAACGCTGGGCCAGGCTGCGGACTTCAGAAGCCACAACTGCGAAGCCACGGCCTTGCTCGCCAGCGCGAGCGGCTTCCACCGCAGCATTCAACGCCAGGATGTTGGTCTGGAAAGCAATGCCATCGATCACACCGATGATGTCGACGATCTTCTTGGAAGACGCATTGATCGAGCCCATCGTGTCCACCACTTGGGACACGACGCTACCGCCCTTCACCGCGACCTCCGAAGCGGACACAGCAAGCTGGTTCGCCTGCCGAGCGTTGTCCGCGTTCTGCTTCACGGTCGAGGTCAGCTCCTCCATCGAAGCAGCCGTCTGCTCCAGCGAACTCGCCTGCTCTTCCGTGCGCGAAGACAGATCCTGATTCCCCGAAGCGATCTGCGCCGAGGCGGTCGCTATCGTGTCCGTGCCCGTACGCACCTCGCTCACGATCTTCACGAGGCTGTCGTTCATGCCCTTCAGGGCATCGAGCAATTGCCCGGTTTCGTCCGTCGTCCGTGCCTCGATGCGGCTGGTCAGGTCGCCCGCGGCCACCGACTGCGCCACCTTCACGGCATCTTCCAGCGGCCGGGCCACGATGCGCGCGATCCACAGCGCCAGCCCCAGGCCGAGCGCCACGGCGCCCACCAGCAGGCCGATCACCCAGAGCCTGGCCTGCGCATGCACGGCGTCGGCGGTCTGCCCGGCCCGGACGGCGCCCGCCAGGTTCACCTGCGTCAGCCTGTCCAGCGCGGCATTCATCTCGCGGCTGAGCTGCAGCGATTTGCCGCGGATCATGTTGCTCGCCTGGTCGGTGTCCTGCGTATGGGAAACGGCAATGATCTTCTTGTGCTCCAGCTCGTACTGCGAGAGCAGCTTCGCGAACACCGGATAGACCTCGCGCTCCTCGGGCTCCGAGATGAGCGCCTCGTATTCGGCGCGCTTCTTCTGCAGCGCCGCCCACGACGCGTCCATCGCCTTCTCGTATTCAGTCATCTCGTTGAACGAGCCCGACAGCGCATGCGCCATTTCCTGCGAGCGGAAGCCCGTCACCATGCCCTTGAGCTCGAGCAGCGAGCGCGTGGCCGGCAGCCAGTTGGTCGAGAGGTCGGTGGACATCTCGTGGACCTTGCCGAGCTGCATGACCGAGATCACGCCCAGGCAGGCCGTGAGCACGAGAACCGCGACGAACGACACAAGCAGCTTGGTCGCGATCTTGAGGTTGTAGAAGGTTTTGATGATCTTTCCTTGGGGGCCGCAGCCCGATAGCGTGTGTGGTTGCCGGTCCTTGGCCGGGCTCAGAACTCGCGCCAGCCGCCGGCGCCGGCAACCGCCAGCCGCGGTGCCGCCAACGGCGACGACCCGGCGCGCGTGGGCAGCCGTGGTTCTTCACCGAGCTTGAAAATGCTGACGGCCCGCACGAGGCCACCGGCCTGTTCGCGCAGCGACTGGGCGGCGGCCGAGGCCTCCTCGACGAGCGCCGCGTTCTGCTGCGTCGCCTGGTCCATCTGCGCGATGGCCTGGTTGATCTGTTCGATGCCCGAGGTCTGCTCCTGGCTCGCCGCGCTGATCTCTCCGATGATGTCGGTCACGCGCCGGACGCTGCCCACGATCTCTTCCATGGTCTTTCCGGCCTCGCCCACCAGGGCGGTGCCCGTGTCGACCTTGCCGACGGAGTCGTCGATCAGGCTCTTGATTTCCCTGGCCGCGGCAGCCGATCGCCGGGCCAGGCTGCGGACTTCGGAAGCCACCACGGCGAAGCCACGGCCCTGCTCGCCCGCACGGGCCGCCTCGACCGCTGCGTTCAGCGCGAGGATGTTGGTCTGGAAGGCGATGCCGTCGATCACGCCGGTGATGTCCACGATCTTCTTCGACGAGGCATGGATCGAGGCCATGGTGCCGACCACCTGGCCGACCACTTCGCCACCCCTGAGCGCCACGCCGGAGGCCGAGAGCGCCAGCTGGTTGGCCTGCCGTGCGTTGTCGGCGTTCTGCTTCACGGTGCCGGTGAGTTCCTCCATCGACGCCGCCGTCTGCTGCAGCGAACTGGCCTGTTCTTCCGTACGCACAGAAAGATCCTGGTTGCCGGCCGAGATCTGGCCCGAGGCGGTGGCGATGGCATCGGTGCCGGCGCGCACGCCGCCCACCACACCGGCCAGGCTCTCTCGCATGCTTTCGACGGCGCGGGTGATCACGCCCATCTCGTCGCGGCGGTCCGAGGCCAGCTGCCGCGACAGGTCGCCCTGGCCAAGGGCCTGCACGTGCTCGCTCAGCAGGCCGAGCGGCCGCACCGTGCGGCGGATGAAGACGATCAGCGCCGCGCCCAGCACCAGGGCCGCCAGCACAATGCAGGCGCCGATCCACGCCATCTGGCGATAGAGCACGTCCAGAACTTCCGAAGCGGGAAACTCCGCCACCGCCAGCCAGCCAGCCGCTTCGCTCCTGGCCACCGAGGCATAGCGCCGGTGGCCGTCGGCCGGCGAGAGCACCGGGCGCGCATCGTCGATCCATGTCGCGTCCGCTGCCGAGAGCCGCGACAGCCAGTCAGCCGATGCATCGTCCGGCAGGAGCTCGGCCAGTTTCTTGCCGGCCGCCGTCGGATGGAAGACCAGCGTTGCCGCGCCGGCGCCACCTGCGGGGTCGACGATGTAGAGCCCGCCGGTCTCGAAGATCCGCGTCTTGCTGACGGCTTCGCCGAAGGAGGCCTGCTGCCGGGAGATGTCCAGGCCGATGTAGAGCACCGCGACGACGCGGCCGGCCGCGTCGCGCACCGGCTCGTAGACCGTCATGTAGGGGCGCCCGAACAGCGTGATGCGGCCCACGAAGCGCTTGCCATCGCGCAGCACCGGATAGGCCCCGCTCTTGCGGTCCAGCAGCGTGCCGACGGCCCGCTCGCCGTTCTCCTTCTTCACCGAGGTGGTGACGCGGCGGAAATCCTCGCCCTGCGCGATGAACACGGTGGCATTGGCGCCGGGGAAATCGCGCGCGAAGGCATCCACTTCGGCGATGCGCGCTGCGTCGATCGGCGTGCCGTCGCTGTCCAGCGTTCCCTGCCCCGTGCCCTCGAGCACGAAGCTGGACGCGAACTGGCGCCGGAAGACGCCGAAGGCGTTCTCCGCCGTCAGGCGCATGGTCTGGTCGAAGATGTCCAGCGAACGGGCGATGGCTTCGGCCTTGGCATTGGCGTACTGGGCGGCGCTGCGCTTCTGCTGCGCGGAAGTCATTGCGTAGAAGACCGCCAGCACCAGCGTTGCCACCAGCAGCATGCCCGCGGCGGCACCGAGCGTCATGGTGCGGGCCAGCGGGACGAAGGCGAGTTCGCGCCGCGCGGGGTTCACGGTTTTCATTGGAGGAGCTTCCAGACTCAGAACTCGCGCCAGTCGCCGGCGTCCGCGCCGGCCACCGCCAGTTGCGGCGGCCCGGACAGCACCGGGTCGGCGCGCCTGGCCTGCGCGCGAGGCGCGACGTGCTGCTCATCGCCGAGCTTGAAGATGCTCACGGCCTGCACGAGGCTGCCGGCCTGCTCCTGCAACGACTGGGCTGCTGCGGAAGCCTCTTCGACCAATGCGGCGTTCTGCTGCGTGACCTGGTCCATCTGCGTGATGGCCTGGTTGATCTGCTCGATGCCCGAGGTCTGCTCCTGGCTCGCGGCTGTGATCTCGCCCATGATGTCCGTCACGCGCTTCACGCTGCCCACGATCTCTTCCATCGTGCGGCCTGCCTCTTCGACCTGCTTGCTGCCTTCTTCGACCTTCTCAACGGAGTCGCCGATCAAGGTCTTGATTTCCTTGGCAGCTGCAGCCGAGCGCTGAGCCAGGCTGCGGACTTCGGAGGCCACCACGGCAAAGCCACGCCCTTGCTCACCAGCACGCGCAGCTTCAACCGCCGCATTCAGCGCCAGGATGTTGGTCTGGAAAGCAATGCCATCGATCACGCCGATGATGTCGACGATCTTCTTGGAAGACGCATTGATCGAACCCATCGTGTC
>Ga0126362_10000013_pt1 | contig 272014 bp, 241 predicted proteins | sample ANMtaG_FD_126269 | JGI IMG/M metagenome (GOLD analysis project Ga0126362, IMG submission 126269) | Continental margin sediment microbial communities from North Pacific Ocean - ANME2c_DSS_Sorted | ecosystem: Environmental > Aquatic > Marine > Continental margin > Sediment | place: Pacific... | reverse complement strand
GAACTCCAGCGTCAACTGGCTCAAGGGCAACAGCATCGAGATGGACGTGTACGGCGGCTACAAGTTCAAGGCCGGCCCGCTGGACATGGACGTCGGTGCGCTCAGCTACATCTACCCGGGCAATTCCTCGGGCAACACCACCGAGCTGTACGTCGCGGGCACCTACGCCAACGAAACCCTCGGCTCGTTCACCGCCAAGTACTCGCACACCGTGTCGAAGGATTACTTCGGCTACGCCGGCAACAAGGCCGGTTCGGGCCTGAAGGGCACCAACACCGGCTACCTGAACCTGTCGTACAGCAAGGAGATCGTGCCCAAGGTCACGCTGAAGGCAGCTGTCGGCTACACGAACATGTCCAGCGACATCCGCAGCCTGGGCTACAAGAGCTACGTCGACTACAACGTGGGCGCGAGCTACGACTTCGGCAACGGCCTGTCGCTGACCGGCTCGATCCAGGGCGCCAACAAGAAGAGCTCGTACCTCGCGGTGGCCAACCCGGGCGTCGACCTCGGCTTCGGCCCCATCGGCCAGACGACCTACTCGCCGAACAAGGCGCGCTTCATCCTCACGCTGACGAAGACGCTGTAATCCACACAACAACGAGGTGCGGCCCAAGCTGCCGCGCCATTTCATTTCCATCCGAAGGAGAAAACTCATGAAGCTGGTCACAGCCATCATCAAACCGTTCAAGCTCGACGAAGTGCGCGAAGCACTGTCGGCCATCGGCGTGCAGGGGATCACCGTCACCGAGGTGAAGGGCTTCGGCCGCCAGAAGGGCCACACCGAGCTCTACCGCGGCGCGGAGTACGTGGTCGACTTCCTGCCCAAGGTCAAGATCGAGGCGGCCGTCTCCGACGACCTCGTCGATCGCGTGATCGAGGCGGTCGAGAGCGCTGCGCGCACCGGCAAGATCGGCGACGGAAAGATCTTTGTCTACAACCTCGAACAGGTCGTTCGCATCCGCACCGGCGAAACGGGCCGCGAAGCCCTCTGATCGAGTCCTGGCCCGAAAGAACAACGACTATGAAAAAACTGCTTGTCTCTCTTGCGCTCGGCTTGAGCGTGCTGGCCGCCGGTACCACCGGCTTCGCGCAAACCCCCGCTGCGGCCACGGCCGAAGCACCGGCCGCATCGGCACCTGCCGCCGCGGCACCCGCTCCGGCTGCGGCGCCTGCAGCAGCGGCCCCGGCCGCCGCCGAGGCTGCTCCCGCCGCCGCACCCGCGGCCCCCGCTCCGAAGATCGACTCCGGCGACACCGCCTGGATGCTGACTTCGACCCTTCTCGTGATCCTGATGACCATCCCCGGCCTTGCGCTGTTCTATGGCGGCCTGGGCCGCTCGAAGAACATGCTGTCGGTGCTGATGCAGGTCTTCGTGATCTTCTCGCTCATCAGCATCCTGTGGGCCATCTACGGCTACAGCCTGGCCTTCTCGGGTGACGGAAACTTCTTCGGCACCTTCGACAAGATCTTCATGAAGGGCATCACGCAGGAAACCTTCGGCGCGCTGACCACGATTCCCGAATACGTGTTCGTCGCCTTCCAGGGCACCTTCGCGGCCATCACCGTGGCGCTGATCGTCGGCGCCTTCGCGGAACGCGCCAAGTTCTCGGCCGTGCTGCTGTTCTCGGTGCTGTGGTTCACCTTCAGCTACGTGCCGATCGCCCACATCGTGTGGGGCGGCGGCCTGCTGGGCAAGGACGGCGCGCTGGACTTCGCCGGCGGCACCGTGGTGCACATCAACGCCGGTGTGGCCGGCCTCGTGGGCGCCTACATGGTCGGCAAGCGCGTCGGCTACGGCAAGGAAGCGTTCACGCCTCACTCGCTCACGCTCACCATGGTCGGCGCCTCGCTGCTGTGGGTCGGCTGGTTCGGCTTCAACGCCGGCTCGGCTGGTGCCGCCAACGCCGTCGCCGGCCTGGCTTTCATCAACACGGTGCTCGCCACCGCCGCCGCGGCCCTGTCGTGGATCCTGGGTGAGAGCCTGCACAAGGGCAAGGCCTCGATGCTGGGTGCGGCATCCGGTGCCGTCGCCGGCCTCGTGGCCGTCACGCCCGCCGCCGGTTTCGTCGGCCCGATGGGTTCGATCGTGCTGGGCCTGCTGGCCGGCCTGGTCTGCCTGTGGGGTGTGGGCGGCCTGAAGCGCATGCTCGGTGCCGACGACGCGTTCGACGTGTTCGGCGTGCACGGCGTGGGCGGTATCCTGGGTGCCATCCTGACCGGCGTGTTCGCTGCCAAGGGCCTCGGCGGCACCGGCGGCGCGACGCCCGACACCTTCGCGATGGGCGCTCAGGTCTGGATCCAGATCAAGAGCGTGGCGCTCACCGTCGTGTGGTCCGGCGTGGTTGCCTTCATCGCCTACAAGATCGCCGACCTGACCCTCGGCCTGCGTGTGTCGGAAGAAGAAGAGCGCGAAGGCCTCGACATCTCTTCCCACGGCGAAACCGCATACAACCGTTGATCTGCCTTGGCGGGCATGCCTTCGGGCAGCCCGCCATCGAATGAATGACCACCACCACTTACAAGAAGAATTCTCCGTAACGAGTTTTTCAAGCGAGGTCTCCTTTGGATGTTCAGCCCGCGAGCGCTCCGGCGCCAGCGGGCTTTTTTTTGCCCATCGCCGCGATGGCCGGGGGCACAATCGCGACACCATGTGGACCTCCATCGAAGACAGCCTCTGCGAGCTCGGCGAATCGCCGTTCTGGCATCCCGAAGAACGATCGCTCTACTGGCTCGACATTCCCGGCCGCGCGGTATTGCGCACGCGCGGCGAGATCGGCTCCGCCAATGCCAGGGTCGAGCGATGGCCGCTGTCCACCGAGCCCGGCTGCATGGCGCCCGCGCGCAGCGGCGGCCTCGTGATCGCGCTGCGCGATGGCATCTACCGCGCGCGCGAATGGGGCGGCGAGCTGGTCGCGATGGCGCGCGTGGAGCACGACGTGCGCACCATGCGCTTCAACGACGGCAAGTGCGACGCGCTGGGCCGCTTCTGGGGCGGATCGCTCAACGAGGCGAAAGACCGCGCCAACGCCGCGCTCTACTGCTTCGACGCGCGTCCCGACACCGGCGTCTCGCCCACGCTCTCGCAGATGGCCAACGAGTCCACCACCGCCAACGGCCTTGCCTTCTCGCCCGATGCCCGCACCCTCTACTGGGCCGACACCGCCGCGCACGTGGTGTGCGCATGGGACTGGGATTCGGAGGGCAACTCGCTCTCTCATGCCCGCGTGTTCCACCAGTTCGACGCCAAGCCCGAAGGCTGGACCGTCGACGCGCCGCTGGGCTACCAGGGTCGTCCCGATGGCGCGACCATCGACGCGCAGGGCCACTACTGGGTCGCCATGTTCGAGGGTGCTCAACTGCTGCGCTTCGCGCCTTCGGGCGAGATCGTGGCCTCGATGCCCGTGCCCGTGCAGTGCCCGACCATGCCCTGCTTCGGCGGCGACGACCTGAAGACGCTGTTCGTCACCAGCGGCCGCAAGGGCCGGCCCGCCGCCGAGATCGCGCAGCGGCCCGCCTCGGGCACGGTGATCTCGATGCGCGTCGACACGCCCGGCCTGCCCGTCAGCTTCTTCGCCGACTGAGAGCGGACCTTCGGGCGCGCATGGCCCTGCAGCACATCCCTCCGATCCAGTGCCTGCTGACCTTCGAGGCAGTGGCTCGTCTTCGCCACGCGGGCCGCGCGGCCGATGAGCTGTGCGTCACGCCCAGTGCGGTGAGCCACCGCATCCGGCAACTCGAATCGCATGTCGGCTTCAAGCTCTTCGGCCGCGGCGACTTCAGCCTCACTGCCGACGGCGCCGCCTATCTCGCGAACGTGCGCACGGGGCTCGCCGCCCTGCAGGCGACACCCCTCGGCGGCAGCGCGGCACAGCGCGCCACGCGCCTGCGCATCGCCGTCACGCCCACCTTCAGCCGTCAGTTCCTCATGCCGAGGCTGGAGCTGTTCCGCAACATCTACCCCGACATCGAGCTGGTGCTGCAGGTGTCGATCCCGCTGCTCGACGTGACGGCCGAGCAGGCCGACCTGGAGGTGCGCTACGGCCCCGGCGGCTATGCCGACTGCGAGCACCGGCTGCTGATCGAGGAGCAGGTGGTGCCCGCCTGCAGCCCGAGCTACCTCAACGAGTTCGGCCCCTTCACGGGCTTCCGCAGTGCGGCCGAGATCGCCGCCGCGCGGCTGATCCGCAGTCCGCTCGAGCCCTGGGGCACCTGGTTCGCGAGCTGCGGCATCGACCAGCCCGAGCCCGTCATCGGCTCGCAGTTCAACGACCTGGGGCTCATGTACGACGCGGCCGCCAGCGGCTTCGGCGTGGCGCTGGTGCGGCAGAAGCTGGGCGCGGAGTGGTTCGAATCGGGGCGGCTGGTGGCGCTGTCCGACCAGGCCGTGGTTTCGCCGCACCGGCACTACATCTGCTGGCAGCCGGGCACGCTGGAGCGCTGGGAGTGCGCGGCCTTCGCCGACTGGCTGGGGCAGAGCCTGCGCTGAATCGGGTCCGCGAAGTTCTTTCAAGCACCCGGCAAAAATCCATCAACCCGGGGCGGCCGGAATGTCCGTAGAGTGCGGTAAACACGAGACATCCCGCGAGCAAGAAAGAAAAGAGGCCGCCGCATGAACGCGCCGCTGACCCCCACGCAACACGATTTGCTACAGAAAACGGAGCGCCAGTCGCAGATCGTGCGCGCGCTGCAGGCGCACCTGCCGGTGCACGCGCTGATCTGGCACGCCGAGGACACCACCCCCTACGAATGCGACGGCCTCACCGCCTACCGCGCCCGCCCGCTCGTGGTGGCCCTGCCCGAGACCGAGGCGCAGGTCGCGGCCGTGCTCAAGACCTGCCACCAGCTCGGCGTGCCCGTGGTGGCGCGCGGCGCGGGCACCGGGCTGTCGGGCGGGGCGATGCCGCACACCATGGGCGTGACGATGTCGCTCGCCAAGTTCAACCGCATCCTGAAGATCGATCCGGTGAGCCGCACGGCCGTGGTGCAGTGCGGCGTGCGCAACCTCGCCATCAGCGAGGCCGCCGCGCCCTTCAACCTCTACTACGCGCCCGACCCGTCGAGCCAGATCGCCTGCACCATCGGCGGCAACGTGGCCGAGAACTCGGGCGGCGTGCACTGCCTGAAGTACGGCCTCACGCTGCACAACGTGATGCGCGTGCGCGGCTTCACGGCAGAAGGCGAGCCCGTCGAGTTCGGCGGCGAGGCGCTCGACGCGCCCGGGCTCGACCTGCTCGCGCTGGTCATCGGCAGCGAAGGCATGCTGGCCGTGACCACCGAGGTCACCGTCAAGCTGGTGCCCAAGCCGCAGCTCGCGCGCTGCATCATGGCCAGCTTCGACGACGTGCGGAAGGCCGGCGACGCGGTGGCCGCGGTGATCGCGGCCGGCATCATCCCCGCAGGGCTGGAGATGATGGACAAGCCCATGACCGCCGCGGTGGAAGACTTCATGCGCGCCGGCTACGACCTCGACGCGGCCGCCATCCTGCTGTGCGAATCCGACGGCACGCCCGAGGAGGTGGAAGAGGAAATCGGCCGCATGACCGAGGTGCTGCGCGCATCCGGCGCCACCGCCATCGCGGTGAGCAGCAGCGAGGAGAAGCGCATGAAGTTCTGGAGCGGGCGCAAGAACGCCTTCCCCGCCTCGGGCCGCATCAGCCCCGACTACATGTGCCTCGACTCGACCATCCCGCGCAAGCGCCTGGCCGACATCCTGCTGGCCATCCAGGAGATGGAGAAGAAATACAACCTGCGCTGCTGCAACGTGTTCCACGCGGGCGACGGCAACCTGCATCCGCTGGTGCTGTTCGACGCCAACGACCCCGACGAGCTGCACCGCTGCGAGCTCTTCGGCGCCGACATCCTGGAGACCAGCGTCGCGATGGGCGGCACCGTCTCGGGCGAGCACGGCGTGGGCGTGGAAAAGCTCAACAGCATGTGCGTGCAGTTCACCGCCGCCGAGAACGAGCAGATGTTCGGCGTGAAGCGCGCCTTCGACCCCGAGGGCATGCTGAACCCCGGCAAGGTGATTCCCACGTTGCAGCGCTGCGCCGAGTATGGCAAGCAGGTGGTGCGCGGCGGCAGGCTGCCGCATCCGGATCTGCCGAGGTTCTGATGGCGATGGACAACGCACTGCATCAGATCGTCGAGCGCATCCGCGCCGCGGCATCCGACGCCACGCCGCTGTGCATTCGCGGCGGCGGCACCAAGGACTTTTACGGCGAGACGCCGCAGGGCGAACTGCTCGACATGCGCCCGCTCGCCGGCATCACCAGCTACGAGCCGAGCGAACTCGTCGTCACCGTGCGCGCCGGCACGCCGCTCGCCGAACTCGAAGCGGTATTGGCGGAAAAGGGCCAGTGCCTGCCGTTCGAGCCGCCGTGCTTCGGCAGCGGTGGCACGGTGGGCGGCATGGTCGCCGCGGGCCTGAGCGGCCCGGCGCGCGCCGGCGTCGGCTCGGTGCGCGACTACGTGCTCGGCGCCACGCTGGTCAACGGCCGGGGCGAGGTGCTGAGCTTCGGCGGACAGGTGATGAAGAACGTCGCGGGCTACGACGTCTCGCGCGTGCTCGCCGGCTCGCTCGGCACGCTGGGCGTGATCGCCGAGGTCAGCCTCAAGGTGCTGCCCGTGGCGCCCGCCGAGGCCACGCTCGAATTCGCGTGTGGCCAGGCCGACGCGCTGCGGCTGCTCAACGAATGGGGCGGCCGGCCGCTGCCGCTGAACGCGAGCTGCTGGTTCGAATACGCCGGTGCGGGCGCGCTGTACCTGCGGCTGCGCGGTGCCGTGGCGGCCGTGGAAGCCGCCTGCGAACACCTGGGCGGCGAGCGCAAGGACAACGCGCGTGCCGCAGCCGACTGGCAATTGCTGCGCGACCAGCAGCTGCCATGGTTCGCCACCGGCGAGGGGCCCGATGTGCTCTGGCGCGTGTCGGTGCCGCAGACCGCGCCGGTGCTTTCCATCGATGGTGCCGCGCCGCTGATCGAATGGCACGGTGGCCAGCGCTGGTACAAGGCGCCGCCGTCGGGGGCCGCACGCATCCGCGAGATCGCACGCGCGGCAGGTGGCCACGCCACGCTGTTCCGCCTGCCGGGCTCGGACCCGCAATCCGGAGTGCCGCGCTTCGACGCATTGAGCGCACCCGTCGAACGCATCCAGCGCGCGCTGATGCGCGAGTTCGATCCGCACGGCCTCTTCAATCGCGGCCGCCTGCTCCCCGCCACCTGAGAACAAGAACAGAGACATGCAAACCGAGCTCGCCCCCGAATTCCAAGGCACCGACGAAGGCCGCGAGGCCGAGGCCATCCTGCGCAAGTGCGTGCACTGCGGCTTCTGCACCGCCACCTGCCCGACCTACCAGCTGCTCGGCGACGAGCTCGATGGCCCGCGCGGGCGCATCTACCTCATCAAGCAGGTGCTGGAAGGCAAGGCGCCCACGCGCAGCACGCAGCTGCACCTCGACCGCTGCCTGACCTGCCGCAACTGCGAGAGCACCTGCCCGAGCGGCGTGCAGTACGGCCACCTGGTCGACATCGGCCGCAGGATCGTCGACGAGAAGGTGCCGCGTCCCGCGATGGAATCGGCACAACGCTGGCTGCTGAAGGAAGGCCTGCCATCGCCGCTCTTCGGCCCCGCGATGAAGCTCGGCCAGTCGGTGCGCGGCCTGTTGCCCGAGGCGCTGAAGGCCAAGGTGCCCGCAAGGCAGGAGGCCGGCGCATGGCCGACCGCCACGCACGCGCGCAAGGTGCTGATGCTCGCGGGCTGCGTGCAGCCGTCGATGATGCCCAACATCAACAGCGCCACCGCGCGCGTGCTCGACGCGGCCGGCATCCAGGCGGTGGTCGCGCCCGAGGCCGGCTGCTGCGGCGCGGTGAAGTTCCACCTGAACGACCAGGACGGCGGCAAGGCGCAGATGCGCGCCAACATCGACGCGTGGTGGCCGTACGTGGAGCGCAACGAGGTCGAGGCCATCGTCATGAATGCCTCGGGCTGCGGCGTCACGGTGCGCGAGTACGGCCACATCCTGCAGCACGACGCGGCCTATGCGCTGAAGGCCGCGCGCATCAGCGAACTCACGCGCGACCTCAGCGAGCTGCTGCCCGATCTCGTGCCCGCGCTGAAGGCCCGCGTGAAGGCGCCCGCCGGCGTGGTTGCCTACCATCCGCCGTGCACGCTGCAGCACGGCCAGAAGCTGCGCGGCGGCGTCGAGACGCACATGCGCGCGCTGGGCTTCGACATGCGCGTGGCGATGAACGAATCGCACCTGTGCTGCGGCTCGGCCGGTACCTACTCGGTGCTGCAGCCGGAGCTGGCCTATCCGCTGCGCGACCGCAAGCTGGGGCACCTGAAGCAGCTGCAGCCCACCACCATCGCCTCGGCCAACATCGGCTGCATCACGCACCTGCAAAGCGGCAGCGGCGACACGCCGGTGCGGCACTGGGTCGAGCTGCTGGACGCGGCGCTGCTGCCGAACCCCAAGGCCTGATCGAGGGGTCTGATCGCAGGCATCGTCGGACAAGCGGGAGGGGGTTGGTCCGACTCGCGCGGAGCCGGTTCGCGGCGCATCATGGCTGCACCGAATCTGCAAGGAGCAAGCGCCATGTCCCACCTTCCGTTCGCATCACTCACTCCCGGTACGCTGCGGCGCGTGCTGCTGGCCTGCGCCTGCGCGGGCGGTGCGGTGGCCGCGCAGGCCCAGGGCGCCATGCCGCCATGGCAGGGCGCGGGTGCGGCGCGCTATGTGTGCGGCGGCATCGGCTCCGATGAATCGACCGCCATGCGTTCCGCGATGAAGGAGCATCCGCTCGCGCTGCTGTTCGCGCGCGCCGACGGCGCCTACATGGCGAACGTCGACGTGACCATCAAGGGCGGCGACGCCAACAACGCCGCTGCGCTGGCGTTCCGCGCCAACGGCCCGGTCTGCCTGGTCGACGTGCCGAACGGACGCTACGTGATCGATGCCGCGGCACCCGGCGGCGCGGTGAAGAGCCAGACCGTGACGGTGGGCGGCGGGCCGAAGACGGCCGATTTCAGGTTCTAGGCAGCGTCAGTCTGAAGGTGGTGCCCGCACCTGGCGCGCTCTGCGCCTCGATGCGGCCGCCATGCCGCCGCACGACCGCGCGCACCACCGAGAAACCGAGGCCCATGCCGCGCGCGGCGCGCACCGCTGGGGCGCTGCCTGCCGCCGGTTGCGACGCGGCCCGGTCTTCGCGGACCACCGCCGCACGCTGGCCGCGCGGCGTGGCCAGCAGGGCCTGCAGCTGCTGCGGCGTCATGCCCGAGCCCTGGTCGCTCACGGCGATGCGCACCGCGCCTTCTTCGTCCACGATGTCCATGCGCAGGCTCACGCAGCTGCCGCGCCCGCTGTGCCGCACGGCGTTGTTCAGCAGGTTGACGACGGCGCGGGTCAGCAGCGAGCCGTCGGCGCGGATCATGGTCTCGTCGGCCTCGTCGAGCTGCGCCTCTATGCGCACGCCGTTGGCCTGCGCGTAGGGCCAGACCTGGTCGCGCGCGTCGAGCAGCAGCGTGCCCACGTGCGTCTCGGCGAAGTGGTAGTCGCTCGACTCGGCCTCGGTGAAATCCATGAAGCCCTCGGCGAGCGACAGCGTGCGCTCGGCCTCGCGGCGGATCGCGCGCAGCAGGGTGTCGGCGGTGTCGTGCGGCCCTGAAGCTTCGTGCATCGACAGCAGGCTCAGGATGGTGACCTGCGGGCTGCGCAGGTCGTGCGACAGGAAGCGGCGCCACTCGTCGCGCTGGCGCTGCGCCTCGCGCTCGGCCGTGAGTTCGGGCAGCACGATCACCCAGGCGCGGTCTTCCGGCGCGGGGCCGCCGAAGGCCGCGGCCTCCAGGCGGAACACGCGGGCCTCGGGCGTGGCGTACTCGGCGCGCAGGCGGTCGGTCCAGTGCGTGGCGAAAGGCGCGTCGGCGCGTTGCGCGGCGGCCATCGGGGCGATCAGCCCGGGCAGCGACACGCCGCGCAGCGCGCCGGAGTGCTCGCTTTCCGGAGCCGGCCGCATGCCCGCGCCCAGCAGCCTGAAGGCCGCGGCGTTGCCCGAGCCGATGCGCCCCTGCTCGTCGCAGATCAGCATCGCCACGGGCATGGCGTGCATGGCCTCGTCCATCAGCTTCTGCATGCGCCCGACGCGCGCGATGGCCCGGTCCAGCGCCTGCCTGGGGCGGGCCACTGGATCAGCCATGCGCGGCCCGGGTGCGGGCGGCACTTCGAAGGCGCCGGCAGGAAGCGCGTCCAGCGCCTGCGCGCGCTGGCGGAAATAGGCGAACTGCGACTCGAGCCGCCGCCAGCTCCACAGCAGGTAGAGCACGAACAGCCCGAAGATCGGCGCTGCCGGCGGCAGCCACCATTGGCGCCACAGCATCGCCGCGATGCTGGCGATCAGGCAGCCGGCTGCCAGGCCCAGGGTGACGGGCAGCGCATGGCGCGTCATGCGGATCAGCAGCCACAGCGCGATCCACAGCGGCGCGACAGTCCACAGCGCCCGAGCGAGCGGCGGCAGCTCGCGGATGTTGCGTCCGTTCAGCAGGTCGTCGATGGCGTTGGCGTGCAGCTCGATGCCGGGCAGCACGCCGCGGACGCCCGCTCCGGGCGCGAGTGTCTGGTCGCCGAGGCCGGGGGCGGTCGCGCCCACCAGCAGCAGCTTGCCGCGCAGCAGCCCGGCGGGCACCTCGCCGCGCAGCACGCTCGCGTAGGAAACCGTGCGGTAGCTGCCGCGCGGACCGGCGAAGGCCATGTGCAGCGGATCGAGGCGCTGCCAGCCGCCGGCCGGCGCAGGGGTGGCCGGCACGCGATCGACCATCAGCGCCCCCACGTAGGGCTGCAGCTGTCCCGCGAAACCTTCGCGCAGGTAGATCGTGCGCGCCACGCCGTCGACATCGGGTGTCACCCCGGCGTGGCCGATGCCGCGGGCTTGCGCCGCGAAGGCCGGCAGCGGCGGCAGGAAGCCCGGCCATGCGCCGGCGGCCGACGCCAGCGGGCTCGCGTGGAGCAGCGGCAGGTAGACGGGCAACGCAGCCATCGCCCGTGCCAGCCGCGCGTCGTCGGCAGGGTCGGCGCTGGGTTCGCTGAGGAACAGGTCGAGCAGCACGGCGCGCGGCTCGGCTGCGGCCAGCCGTTCGAGCAGGCGGGCGTGCGTCTCGCGCGGCCACGGCCAGCGGCCGATCTCGCCGAGGCTGCGTTCGTCGATGGCGACGATCAGGATGTCCGGCGTCGCCTCGTGCGAGGCCAGCACCAGCATGCGGTCGTGGATCGACGCGTCGAGCTGCAGCAACCCCGGGCGCTGCGCGAGCCAGAGCAGCGCAAGCGGCAGCAGCAGCGCCATCAGCAGCCGTTCGATGACAAGGCGCGCGCGCATCGTCGCGTGATGCGGGGCGGTCAGCGCGCCGGCATGTCGAAGCTGCCGCCGTAGCCGACGGGTGTGCCCTCGCTGTCGCCTTCGCGCACCCGCCAGTAGTAGCGGCCGTCCTGCGCCAGCGGGCCGACTGCCATGCCGGTGGCATAGACGGCGGGCGTCTGGATCAGCAGCAGCGAGAAGTCGGCGTTGCGCGAGAGTTCGAAGCTGTAGCGGCGGCCGGCAACGCCGGGCCAGCGGATCTCGACGCGGCCGTCGGGCATCGCTGCCGCGGTGCCCGTGCCTTGTTCGCGCAATGCGCCACCAGCGCTGGGGGTGGACGGAGGCAGGTAGACGGTGCCGTCGCCCGGCAGCCCCTCGAGCTGGCTGGCATCGAAGGCCGTGAGGCGCAGCTGGTAGAAGCCAGGCTCCAGCCCCGGCGGCAGCGTGAACGCGGGGCCGGGTCCGCGCTGCTCGTGCACCGGCAGCAGGAAGCGCTCGTCGCGTGCGAGCTGCAGGCGGTAGGTCTGCGCGCCCGGCACCGGCACGAGCCTCAGCGTGCGGTCGCGCCGGGGGGCGGTCTCGGCCGCGAGCTGCGGCGCGGGCAGCAGGGCCCGGGCCTCGGCGGGTGCGTTGTCCGTCAGCACCGCGCCGCTGCCCGCGCGCAGCACGAGCTGCTGCCGGGCGGTGACGTCCTTGCTGACCACCACTTCGCCCTCGATGACCTCGCCGGTCAGCAGGCCGTTCTCGTCGCGCACGCGGAAGTGGGTGCCGCGCACGCCCAGGCCGATGGAGCGCGCGCGGATCTCGAACTGCTGTTCGGGCTGCTGCTTCTGCACCTGCGATTCGACGCGCCCCTCGATCAGCCGCAGCCGGACCGTGCGCGCGTCGATGGCCTGCACTTCCAGCGTGCTGCGCGAGGGCAGCACCGTGCGGCTGCCGCCGGGCAGGCCGATGGTGACGAAGGCGTCGCCGCCGGTGACCAGCACGTCGCCCGGCTGCACCGGCATGCCCGGCGCGAGCGGCTGCTCGGCACCGCCGCCCCGGCGGCGCCAGGCGGTGCCTTCCACCGCCGTGATCACCGCCGCGCCTTCGGGCACGAGGCGGCCATCGGCGAAGTACAGCACCTTGCCGGGCTGCAGCAGCCGGGGTTCGCCCACGTTGTTGCGCTGCTGCACCTCGGGCCAGCGCTGCGGCGACTGCAGGCTCTGGCCCGAGATGCCCCAGAGGGTCTCGCCGGGCTGCACCACGTGCGGCGTCTGCGCGGAGGCCGTAGAAGCAACTGCGAGCAGCACACCGGCGGCCAGCACCCGGCGAAGCGAATGCAGCAGCGACGGGGCATGCCGCGTGCGGGCCGCCGTCGTCATCTCAGGATTCCTCCGGCTGCCGTTGCAGGGCTTCGAGCCGGTAGCCGCGCCCGTACACGGTGCGCAGGCTGAGTCCGCGCTCGGCGTCCAGGCCCAGCTTGTTGCGCAGCCTGTACATGTGGCTGTCCAGCGTGCGCGAGGGCAGCTCCTCGCCGCTGTAGCCGGCGCTTTCCAGCAGGTGCGCGCGCGAGACGATGCCGCCCATGTGCTGGAACAGCGTGAGCGCGAGCTTGAATTCGCGGTCGCTCAGCATGTGCTGCTGGGGCGGCGCGTCGTCGGCGGGCTCCGCGTGGACCCGCACGCAGTGCGAGCGCCGGTCGAACTCCCAGCGGCCGAAGCGCTCCGAGTCCGTCTGCACGGCCGGCGTGCGGCGCGCCAGCAGGCGCTGCACGCGCGCGCCCAACTCCAGCGGCCGGAAGGGCTTGACGATGTAGTCGTCGGCACCGGAGCTCAGCGCCTGCACCACGTCCTGCTCGGAGACGCGCGAACTCAGCATGAGCACGGGCACCGGGTCGGCCTGCCAGGTGCGCATCCATTTCAGCAGCTCCACGCCTTCGAGGCCCGGCACGTTCCAGTCGAGCACCAGCAGGTCGAAGCTCTCGCGGCGCAGCACGTTCTGCAGCAGCGCGCCGTCGGAGAACGTGGCGCAGCTGACCGTCGTGTCGCCGACCGTGAGCAGCTGCTCCAGCGTGCGCACGAGGTGCGACAGCTGGTCGGGGTCGTCTTCGAGGATGGCGATGCGCATGGCTCAGTGGGTCTGGCGGCGGATTCTGACAGTGAACCCGCGCGCCGAATCTGACAAATCTACGCCTTGGCCCGGCTGCGGAATCGTCGGCGCCGCGCGCGATGTAGTAAAGAAATTCACAAATCAGCCAAAAAGGTTTCCCGAATACTGACCAAACCTCACGGCAGCCCGACGCCCCGAAGACCCCCTCGACATCATCCGCCGCCTGCGCATCGCCGCCGCGTGGAAACCGCTCCCGCGCCGGCAGGCAACAAGTCCGTGAGGGTGGTTGGTTTGAAGTCTCGAGGGATCGCCGAATGAACAAGACATATCGCTCCATGTGGAGCGAACAGGCAGGCACGTGGGTGGCCGTTTCCGAAATCGCGAAGAGCGACGGCCGGGGCTCGCGCAGCGTGCGGGCCCTGGCGGCGGCGGGGCTGCTGGCGGCCGCCGCGGGCGCGGCGCATGCGCAGGTCCGGATCGACGACGGCACGGGCGGCTCGAACCCGACGCCCGCGCCCGGCGCGGTGCTGGAACTCGGCAGCACGCAGCGCGGCCTGCTCCTGTCGCGCGTGGCGCTGACCGACGCCGTCACCTGGAGCCTCGCGGGCAACACCCCGGTCGAAGGCATGGTGGTTTTCAACACGCAGGCCTCGAGCGGCGTCAACGGCCTCTCGACGGGGCTGGTCGCCTGGAAGGGCGGGCGCTGGGTCAGCGTGGACGAAACGCCGTACTTCCACGTCAACAGCAGCGTCGCCGGCAACTCCACGCAGGCCAACTCGGGCGCCATCGGCGTCGATGCGCTGGCGGCGGGCCCGAACGCGCAGGCCACGATGACCAGCGCGGTGGCGATCGGCGATACGGCGAGGGCCACGGAGGTCTACGCCACGGCGGTCGGCTCCACGTCCACGGCGGGCGCGGTCAGCAGCACGGCCATCGGCAACGTGGCGCAGGCCTTCGGCAAGAACTCGACCGCGATCGGCGCCAACACCACCGCGGTGGCCACCAGCAGCCTTGCCGCGGGCGACCGTGCCAGCGCCAGCGACATCAATTCCGTCGCGCTCGGCGCGAACACGCAGGCATTGAAGAAGAGCAGCCTGGCGGCAGGCGACAGGGCGATGGCCAACGGCATCAACGCGACGGCGCTGGGCGCGAATTCGCAGGCGCAGGCCGACAGCGCGCTGGCGCTCGGCGACGGCGCCCTGGCCGGCGGAACGAGCACGGTGGCGATCGGCCTGCGCGCTACCGCGAAGGGGATCTTCACCACCGCCATCGGCACCGACGCCGGCACGGGCTCGACCACCACCAACGGCGTCTTCATCGGCGACGGCTCGGGTTCCGGCTCGTCGGGAGACCACAACTCCTACATCGGTTCGGGCTCCGGCACCCAGGCTTCCGGCAGCAACAACAGCGCGTTCGGCGCGGTGGCGGGTTCCGTGGTCAAGGGCAACGGCAACACGGCCTTCGGCTTCGCGGCCGGCGAGTTCGTCACCGGCGATTCCAACATCGCGTTCGGCAACGTCGCGGCCTGGCAGGTGACCGGCAACCGGAACACGGCCATCGGAACCTACGCAGGGTTCGTCACCAAGGGCAGCGACAACTACGCCTCCGGCAGCTACGCCGGCATCGGTGTCAGCGGAAGCAACAACGTCGCGCTCGGAACGTCGGCGGGAACCGGGTATTCCGTCGATCCGGCCACGGGCGATTTTCTCGATCGCAACGGCAATGTCCTCTCGTCCGCGCCTTCGGCCGCGATCAACGACACGGTGGCCATCGGCAACAAGGCCATCACCGATGCGGACCGGACGGTCGCCGTGGGCAAAGGGGCGCTCGGCGGCGCGGCGGATGCCATCGCCATCGGCACGGGCGCGCAGGCCACGGGCGTCGGCAGCATCAGCATCGGCACGGGCAACGTGGTCAGCGGCGCCGGCAGCGGCGCCATCGGCGACCCGAGCACCGTCACCGGCAGCGGCAGCTACTCGGTGGGCAACAACAACACCGTCAGCGGCAACAACAGCTTCGTGCTGGGCAGCAACGTCACGGTGAGCAACGCCAACAACGTCGTGCTGGGCAACGACAGCGCCGACAAGGCGGCCGTGCAGGTGAGCAGCGCCACGGTCCCCTCGGTGATCGCCACGCTGAACCCGGACGGCACCGTCACCTACAGCGCCGGGCCGGCCGTCACCTACGGCAACTTCGCAGGCACCGCCACCGGCGTGGTGAGCGTCGGCGCGGCGGGCGCCGAGCGGCAGATCGTCAACGTGGCGCCCGGCGCCATCACCGCCACCAGCACGGATGCGGTGAACGGCAGCCAGCTGTACCAGGTGGCCAGCACCGTCAGCGCCCTGGGCGGCAGCATCACCACCATCGTCAACAACGCGCAGACGCACTACTACAGCGTCAACGACGGTGGAACCCAGCAGGCCAACTACAACAATGCAGGGGCCAGCGGAGCCAACAGCATCGCAGCCGGGCCCGGTGCCAGCGCCAGCGCGAACAACTCGGTGGCGGTGGGCGCGAACGCCAGCGCCACCACCAGCAACAGCGTGGCCCTGGGCAACGGCTCGACCACCGCCACGGCCACGCCGACGGCCAGCACCACGATCCAGAGGCAGACCTACAACTTCGCGGGCGCGAATCCCGTGGGCGTGGTCAGCGTGGGCAGCGCTGGCGCCGAGCGGCAGGTACAGAACGTGGCCGCCGGCCAGCTCAGCGCCACCAGCACCGACGCGGTCAACGGCAGCCAGCTGTACGCGACCAACCAGGCCATCAACAACATCCAGACCGGCGGGGGCATCAAGTACTTCCACGCGAACTCGCAGGCGGCGGATTCGCAGGCGGCTGGAGCGGAGAGCGTGGCGATCGGTCCGCAGGCCATCGCGCTGGGCGCGAGCGCTATCGCGACGGGCAACGGCGCGCAGGCGAACGCAGCGGGCAGCATTGCACTGGGCGCCAGTGCCATCGCCACCAGCAGCAACGGCGTGGCGCTGGGCAACGGCGCCACGGCGGACCGCGCGGGCATGAACGGGCAGAAGGAGCTGTTCTCGAACGTCTCGGTGCTGTCGACGCAGGGCGGGGTGTCGGTGGGCTCGGCGGGCAACGAGCGGCAGATCACCAACGTGGCCGGCGGCACGCAGGCCACCGACGCGGTGAACGTGCGCCAGCTCCAGGCCGTGCAGCAGAGCGCGGTGCGCTACGACACCAACGTGGACGGCAGCGTCAACTACAACAGCGTGACCATGGGCAACGGCAGCTCCACCGGCGCGGTGACGGTGCACAACGTGGCACCGGGCGTGGCGCCCACCGATGCGGTCAACGTGCAGCAGCTGAACCAGTCGAGCGCCGCGAACACGGCCTACACCGATGCGCGCGTCAACGCGCTCGGCAGCGACATCCGCGCCGTTGCGCGCAACGCCTATGCCGGCACCGCCGCCGCCATGGCGGTGCAGATGCCCGGCAGCTACGTGCCCGGCAAGACGGTGATGCGCGTCGGCTACGGCACCTTCAAGGGCGAGAGCGCGGTCGGCGTGAGCTTCCGCCGCACCGCGGAGAACAACGGCTGGAGCCTCACGGGCGGCGTGGGCGTGAGCCGTGCGGGCGCGGCGGCAACGGTCGGCGCCGAGTGGGTCTTCAATTGATCGGGACAGGGACGAGAGCAAGCATGAGCAACGACAACAACAACGGAAGAACGATGCACGCGGCCCCGCTGGCGGCTTTGCTCATCCTGGCCGCGACGATGCTGCAGGGCTGCGCCGGGCCCGACCCCGGCATCGCCATCGACAGGGATGCGCAGGCGCGCGCCGTCGCCGCAAAGCCGATGCCGCCGGGGCCCGGGGACTTTCCCGCGCCCGACAGCGCGAAGTGGAAGCAGGGCGCCTTCCCCGCTATGGGCACCTTCGATCGCATACGCCCCGGCATGGGCAAGGACCAGCTGCGCGAGCTGCTGGGCTGGCCACACTTCAGCGAGGGGCTGTGGGGCGTGCGCGAGTGGAACTACCTCTTCCACTTCCGCACGGGCAAGGGCGCCGACTATGTGACCTGCCAGTACATGGTGCGCTTCAACGGCGACGAGCTTTCCATCGGCAGCTGGTGGAAGAACCCCGACTGCGCCATGCTCGCGCAGCCGCCGGAGGCCACGCCGATTCCGGTCTCCCCGAAGCTCGCGCCGCCGCAGAAAGTCACGATGAATGCGGACGGCCTGTTCCGCTTCGACGGCGCATCGCTCACCGACCTGCTGCCCGAAGGCCGCGCGCGCGTCGAGCGCCTTGCCGCCGAGCTGCGCAACAACTTCAGGTCGCTGCACTACGTTGTCGTGACCGGCCACACCGACCGGCTGGGCGGCGACGCCTACAACGAGGCCCTGTCTCTGGAGCGCGCCAACACCGTGCGCGACCTGCTGGTGCAGCAGGGCATCGAGCGCAAGCTGATCCGCACGGCCGGCATGGGCAAGCGCCAACCGGTGGTCGGCGACTGCGTGGGCACGCACAGCTCGCCGGCCCTGCTGCGTTGCCTGCAGCCGAACCGGCGCGTCGAGATCGACATCGCCGGGGAGCAATGAGCCATGGACGCGTGGGTCCGACTGACATGCCGGGTCGCGCTGGTGGATTCCGATGCGCTGCAGCGCCTGTGCACCGGCAATTCGCTGTCCGTCGTCGGTGCCGGGTACGACTGGTTCGACGAGTTGTCCGGACTCGTCGAGGCGATGCGTGCGGGCCAGCAGTTCGATGCGGTGGTCCTGGGGCTGCACGCGAACGGCATGAAGGCGCTGCCGCTGCTGCTCGACGTGGCTGCCGAGGCGGATTGCCCGCTGCCGGTGCTCTACGTGGTGCACGACTCCGAGATGGCGCTCGCCCATCGCCTGCCTTCGCGTATGCGCGCACCGCCGTCGTTCCAGATGCTGGCCTCGCCGGTCGACGACGGGGCATTGCTCGCGTGGCTGAACGGCCTCGACCTGTGGGACCGCCGCGTCGAGGGCGCGGGGCGCCGGAAGGCGTCAGGCGGCTGAAGCCAGCGCCGCTTCCACGTCGCGCGCGAGCGAGGCCGGCGTGTCCAGCGGCGCGTAGCGCTTGAGCACCGAGCCGTCGCGCCCGATCAGGAATTTCGTGAAATTCCACTTGATGGCCGTGCTGCCCAGCAGGCCCGGCTTTTCCTTCGTGAGCCACTGGTAGAGCGGCGCGGCGTTGCTGCCGTTCACGTCGATCTTCTCCATCATCGGAAAGCTCACGCCGTAGTTCTTCGTGCAGAAGGCGCCGATCTCTTCGTTGGTGCCCGGGTCCTGCGAGCCGAACTGGTTCGACGGAAAGCCCAGCACCGTGAGCCCCTGGTCGGCGTACTTCTCGTGCAGCGCCTCCAGCCCCGCGAACTGCGGCGTGAAGCCGCACTTGCTGGCGGTGTTGACGATCAGCAGTACCTTGCCCTTGAAGGCGGAGAGCTTCACCGGCTTGCCGTCGATCAGGGTGGCTTCGAAGTCGTAGACGCTGGTCATGCGGTTTTCCTCAGGTGGGAGAAGAAGAGGCGCGATCATCGCGCCGCGCGGGCGTTCGCGCAAACGCCGCCCAGACCGCGCCCAGCACGATCAGCGCGCCGCCCATGAGGATGCGCGGGTCCATCTCGGCCGCGCCCAGCGCCACCGAAGACACGCTCGCGAACAGCACCTCCGACAGCATGATCACCGAGGTCGCGGAAGCCGTCAGCCGGGCCGCGCCGTACTGCAGGCACACGTTGGCGAAGACGAAGGCCGTGCCCAGCAGCGCGGCCCAGCCGAGCCAGCCCGGCGAGGCGCGCAGCGGCGAATCGAACGCGCCGAGCGCGGTGCCGATCAGCGCCGCGACGCCCGCCACGAAGGCGCAGCCGCAGAACATCGCCAGCGCGCGCGACTCGCCCGGTGCCTGCCGCAGGTGGCGCAGCGCGATGTTGGTGAGGGCAAAGCTGAAGCCCGCCGCCACGCCCAGCCAGTCGGGCAGGCTCGACGGCACCGGCCAGTCGGTGCCGGGCGCCTTCAGCACCACCGCCACGCCGGTCAGCGCGAGCGCCACGCGCGCCAGCGCGCCGCCGGTGGGCCGCTCGCCCAGCAGCAGCCAGCCCAGCAGCACGCTCCAAAGCGGCATCAGGTAGAACAGCAGCACCACGCGCACCACGTCGCCCTGCGTCACGGCCCAGTTGAACCCCACGTTGGTGAGGCCGGCCGCCAGGCCCAGCGCCGCCAGCATCGGAAAGGCCGCGAAGCCTTTCCACGCGTGCCGGCGCAGCAGGCCCATCGCGCAGGCGATGACCAGGTAGATCAGGCAGGTGGTCCACAGCGGATGCAGCCCATGGCCCGCGATCTGGCGGAACGGGAACCACGACACGCCCCAGACGAAGGCGTTCAGTAGCAGGGCGAGTGCTGGCATTGGGGCGCGAGTTCTTCAAGGGACACCGAGGAACCGGCTTTGCCGGGCCTCCGGTGTCGCCCCCGGTGAGGGGGTGGCGTAGCGACACGAAGTGCGCGCAGCCTGGGGGAGTTAGTGGTGCTTATCGCTGCGGGCAATGGCCAGCAGGTGCTCGACTTCTTCGGGATACTTTTTCAGGTTGTTCTCGTGCCAGCGCTTGATGATCCACATGCACCCGGCCACGACGAGGCCGAACGCGCTGATCGCACCGTAGGCCGAGAGTCCGAGGCCCGTGCACACGCTGTAGAAGCCGCCGAGCAGGAGGATGCAGGCCTGCTCGTTGAAGTTCTGCACCGCGATGGAGCGGCCCGCGCCCATCAGGTTGTGGCCGCGGTGCTGCAGCAGCGCGTTCATCGGCACCACCAGGAAGCCGCCCAGGCCGCCCAGCAGGATCAGGAACGGCACCGCCAGCCACACGTTGCCGATGAAGTTCATGCAGATCACCATCAGGCCCATCGCGATGCCCATGGGGATCACGCGCGTGGCCATGTCCAGCCGCATGCGCATCGAGGCGACGATCGCGCCCACGGCGGTGCCGATGGTCACCACGCCCGTCAGCGCCGAGGCCTGCGTGGTGTTGTAGCCCAGCGCCAGCGAGGCCCAGGCCAGCACGATGTACTTGAGGTTGCCGCCCGCGCCCCAGAACAGCGTGGTGGTGGCCAGCGAGATCTGGCCGAGGCGGTCGCGCCACAGGCGGGCGTTGCAGTGCCAGAAGTCGGGCAGCAGCGCGGCGAGGTTGCGCGCCAGGCCTTGCTCGGGGTTGGAGCGCAGCGGGCGCATCTCGACGCCGGTGTGCGGAATGCGCGTGTTGAACCAGGCCGCCAGGATGTAGACGAAGATCAGCACCGAGAGCGCGGCCTCGGCCGGCGTGTTGATGCCGGTGTCGATGAACGGGAGGTCGATGGCCAGCAGCTTGCTGGAAATGGAATGTCCCACCAGCGTGCCGCCGAGCACGATGCCCAGCAGGATCGACGCGATGGTCAGCCCCTCGATCCAGCCGTTGGCCTTGACCAGCTGGGAGGCCGGCAGCAGCTCGGTCAGGATGCCGTACTTGGCCGGCGAGTACGCCGCGGCGCCCAACCCCACGATCGAGTAGGACAGCAGCGGGTGCGAGCCGAACAGCATCATCACGCAGCCCAGCACCTTGATGGCATTGCTGATGAACATCACCTTGCCCTTGGGCAGGGCGTCGGCGAAGGCGCCCACCAGCGGAGCGAGCACCACGTAGAAGACCGCGAAGATGGGCACCAGTGCGGCGCGCTGCCACTCTGGCGCGCCGGAACTTCGCATGAGGTCGACGGCAACAACGAAGAGCGCTTGGTCGGCCAGCGACGAAAAGAACTGGGCCGACATGATCGTGTAGAAACCGCGCTTCATCGATGGGCTGGCTGGCCAGAGGGTCTGCTGGCGGTAGTGAAAAAGTGTCGCCTCGAAGGCGAATGGGCGGTTATAGCACGGGGGTGCGACAGCGAATCCGGCATCCCCACCGTGTTCGACCCCATTCCCGAAGATGCTAAAACGTGGTCTGCATTGTCCCCGAGCCTTCTCCGGAAACCCCCATGCCGCGCCCCATCCTCGCCACCGTCCACACCGAAGCCCTGCGCCACAACCTCGAGCGGGCGCGCCGATCGGCCCTCGAAGCCCGTGTCTGGGCCGTCGTGAAGGCCAATGCCTATGGCCATGGCATCGAGCGGGTTTATGAGGGGCTGCGCGGCGCCGACGGCTTCGCGCTGCTCGACCTGGCCGAGGCCGAGCGCGTGCGCGCCCTCGGCTGGCGCGGTCCGGTGCTGCTGCTGGAGGGCGTGTTCGACGCCCGCGACCTGGAGCTGTGCTCGCGCCTCGATCTCTGGCACACCGTGCACTGCGACGAGCAGATCGACATGCTCGCCGCCCACAAGACCCTGAAGCCGCAGCGCGTGTTCCTCAAGATGAACTCGGGCATGAACCGCCTGGGCTTCACGCCGGAGCGCTTCGGCTCCGCCTGGACCCGCCTCAACGCGCTCACGCAGGTCGACGAGATCTCGCTCATGACCCACTTCAGCGACGCCGACGGCGAACGCGGCATCGCCCACCAGCTGGAGGCCTTCGAGCGCGTCACCCGCGACCTGCCGGGCGAGCGCTCCATCGCCAACAGCGCCGCCACCCTGCGCCATGCCGGGCAGACGCGCGGCGACTGGGTGCGCCCCGGCATCCTGCTGTACGGCAGCGCCCCCGACTTTCCCGAGCACGATTCGGCGCACTGGCAGCTGCAGCCGACCATGACGCTGTCGACCCAGCTCATCTCGGTGCAGACGCTGAAGGCCGGCGACACCATCGGCTACGGCTCCAACTTCACGGCCGAGGGCCCGCTCACCATCGGCGTGGCGGCGGTCGGCTATGCCGACGGCTATCCACGCCACTGCACCACCGGCACGCCGGTGCTGGTGAACGGCGTGCGCACCCGCATGGTCGGGCGCGTGAGCATGGACATGATCACCGTCGACCTCACCGGCGTGCCCGACGCGAAGTTCGGCAGCGAGGTCACGCTGTGGGGCCGGTCGGCGAAGACCGGCGCCGTGCTCCCCATCGACGAGGTCGCGAGGGCCGCGGGCACCGTCGGCTACGAACTCATGTGCGCCGTGGCGCCGCGCGTGCCGTTCGCGGACATGACGGCCGCCTGAGGCCGATGAAGATCCTTTCCGACTGGCGCTCCGTGCGCCTGTGGGAAACGCAGGTCGAACACGACCTGCACCGCAGGTACAGCCTGCGCACGCACGGCATCCTGATCGGCAGCTTCACGCTGCTGCTGATGTGGGGCGTGTCGGCGCTGCAGATGCACCTGCTGCACGTCGACTCGCTGGCGGTGCGCTATCTGCTCACGCTGGGCGTGGGGTACGTCGGCTATCTGCTGGTGCTGCGCTGGTGGGCGAAGCGGCTGGTGGAAGAGCGCGAGCTCGACATCGACGTCGATGCGCCCGACATGGACTTCGGCGGCGGACGCGGCGGCGGCTCGCACGGCCACACGAGCGTGGGTGATGCGCACGGCGGTGGCGAAGGCAGTGGCCTCTCGGACATCGCCAGCGGCGCGCTCGACGTCGCCGGCGGCGCGGACGAGGGCGCGATCGTCGTCGTGCCGGTGATCGCCATCTTCCTGATCTGCGTGGCCATCCTGTTCGGCGCAGGCTCGCTGGTGCTGCTGTATTTCAGCTGGGACGCATTGCTGGCCGTGGCCATCGAGATCGCCTTCTCGTACGTGTCGGCCCGTGCCGCGGTGCGCGTGGCGCGCGAGGGCTGGCTCATGGCGGCCGTGCGGCTCACCTGGAAGCCGCTGCTGGGCGCGGTGATCTGCGCGGTGGCGCTGGGCGCGCTGCTCGATCACTTCATGCCGCAGGTCGACTCCTTGCCCGAGGCGGTGCGCGTCCTGATGAAGAAGCACTGAGCCCGAGCGTGCCGAGCAGGTGATCGACCAGCGCCCTGCACTTGGGCGCCATGAAGCGGTTGGGCGGGTACAGGATGTAGGCGTGCCCCTGGTAGTTGCCGCGGTACTCCCAGCCGGGCAGCACGCGGACCACGCTGCCCGCGTCCAGCGCTTCCTGCGCGACGAAGGCCGGCACCACGGCCACGCCGAGGTCCGCGAGCGCGCCTTCGAGGCGCACCTCGCTGTGGTTCGAGACATAGCGGCCGCGCACGATGACTTCCGTCTCCTCTTTTTCTCCTTCTTCTTCTTTCTTCCTGAACCGCCAGTGGTTGTCGCGCTCGTGCTCGCCCAATGAAAGGCAGCTGTGCGCCGCGAGGTCGCCCGGGTGCGCGATGGCGGCGTGCTCCGCCAGATAGCGCGGCGAGGCGCAGAGGATGTGCGCCGCCGGCATCAGCTGCCGCGCCACCAGCCCCTCGGGCGGCTTCGTCGTCAGCCGCACCACCAGGTCGACGCCTTCGCGGATCGGGTCGACGTCGCGGTCGGCCACGATGAGCTGCACATCCACCTCGGGATAGAGCCGCAAGAATTCGAGGATGTGCGGATGCAGCACGCGCCGCGCAAAAGCCTTGGGCGCGCTGATGCGCACCAGCCCGCTCGGCCCGGCGGCGAACTGCTGCCCGATCTCCATCGCGCCCTGCGCCGCCAGCACCAGTTCGCGGCAGCGCGCGAAGGCTTCCGTGCCGGGTTCGGTCAGCCGCAGCTGGCGCGTCGTGCGCTGCAGCAGCTGCACGCCGATTTCCTTTTCGAGCCGCTTCACCTGCCGGCTCGCCGCTGACGGCGTCATGCCCAGCAGATCGGCTGCTGCCGAGAAACTGCCCAGTTCGGCGACCCGCACGAAGGTCACCATCTCGGGCAGCACCTTGAGAAATGAATTCGTTCCCACGACGCAATAGTCCTGTTCCGGCCGATGGCTGTGCGGCCCGGTTGATGCCCTGAACAATTCCCTCTTTCTCTCCTGATTGTTCGAGGACGGCGGGCCGACAGTATGGATTCAAAGAAGCGGGTGGGCATCGGGGCGGGCATCGGCCCGGCCGAAATCATGCTGCTGCTGGTGGCCGCCGTGTGGGGCGGCAGCTATGCGGTGGCCAAGCAGGCGACGCAGCAGCTGCCCGTGCTGGAGTTCATCGCGCTGCGCTTCGGCTTCACCTTCGTCGTGCTGCTGCCTGCGCTGAGGCCGTTGTTCAGCGCGCAGTGGCGCCAGGGCCTCGCGGTCGGCGGCCTGCTCGGTGCGAACCTGCTGGCGATCTTCGTGTGCGAGACCTTCGGCGTGTCGCTGACCACGGCCAGCAATGCCGCCTTCCTCATCAGCCTGTGCGTCGCGCTCACGCCTTTCGTCGAATGGTGGCTGCTGGGCCGGCGGCCGCAGCGGCGCATGTTCTGGGCGGCCGGCCTGTCGGCGCTGGGAGCCGCGATGCTGTCGGCCACCTCGCCCGCGGACCTGTCGATGGGCTGGGGCGACGCGCTCATGGTGATCGCCGCCTTCCTGCGTGCCGTGATGGTCTGCCTGACGAGGCGGCTCGCCGGGCACCACGCGCTGCCGGCGCTGACGCTCACGGCCGTGCAATCGGGCGTGATGGCCCTCGGCGCGGCGGCGATCGCGCTCGTCGCCTCGCCGGCCGGCGGCGCGTGGCACATGCCGCCCGCCACCGCGTCGTTCTGGTGGGGCATGGCGTACCTCGTGCTGCTGTGCACCGTCTTCGCGTTCTTTGCGCAGAACCACGCGGCCTCGCGTTCGAGCCCGAGCAGGGTGTCGCTGCTGATGGGGAGCGAGCCGGTGTTCGGCGCGCTGATCGCGGCCTACGGCTTCGGCGAGCGCATCGGGCCGTGGGGGTGGGCAGGGGGCTTGCTGATCGTCTGTGCGGCGTGGTGGGTGACGATGCCGGCCAGGGAGAGCCCGGGCCGCAGGGCCGTCGGCGATACCGCCTGAGGCTGTACGCATCGGCCGTGTCATGCTCGCGCCGATGAACGAAGACTTCTCCGTGATCTCGGGTACGCAGACGCTGCGCGGCACGATCACGAACAACCTGCCAGGCGATGTGCCTCGTGTGCTGGCACTGCACGGTGGCGGCCAGTCCTCGCGGCGCGGTATCCAGTACCTTCTCGACGGCATTGCGAACGGCGGCGTGGCCAGCGCATCCTTCGATTTCTCCGGCCATGGAGAAAGCTCCGGGCAGGTCGAAGGCTCCAGCCTGAACGAACGCATGGCGCAGGCGATGGCCGTGGCCGGCCGCGTGGCGCCGGGGCGTGCGCTTTCGCTGATCGGCACCAGCATGGGCGGCCACATCGCGTGCTCGCTGATCGAGCGGCTGCAGCCGCCCGCGCTGGTGCTCTTCTGCCCGGCGGCCTATGTGGCCCAGGCGCAGGACGCGCCTTTCGGGCCGCGCTTCCAGCACATCCTGCGCTCGACCGTGGACTACGCGAGTTCGCCCGCGTTCGATGCGATCGAAGGCTACGAAGGCCGCCTGCTGCTGGTGTACGGAACGGCGGACGCGGTGATCCCCGCGCAGGTCCTCGACCAGTACGAGCGCAGGGCCCGCAAGGCGAAGTCCGTCGAGGTCGTGCGGCTCGACGGCGCGGGGCACAAGCTGCACGACTGGCTCCAGTCGCATCCGCGCGACCATGAGCGGGTGCTCGATGCCGTGCTGCGAACGCTGACCCCCTGAGCCGGAGACAATCCGCGCCGGGAGGAATCACGTTCACATGAACTCGAACAAGCAAGGACGACGCGTCGCCCGGCGCGCATGCGTTATCGCGCTGGCGCTCGCCGGCCTCTCGGCGCACGCCGAACCCGACGCGCCGGCACCGGCGCCACAACAACAACAACCTGCGCAAGCCGCCGCCGAGGCGCCCGCGGCACCTGTCGCAGCCGCGCCGCCGGCGGCACAGCAGACCCGCCTGCGCTTCAACCGGGGCTTCTACAAGCCCGGCATCGAACAGCTTCGCGTGGTTCGCCGGGAGGACACGATGGGCAACGTCGCGGGGCAGATTGCCCTGAGCGTCGCGCTGTCGGTCATCGGGGGCGGCGTGAGCATCGGCGCGCAGGGGTTCTCGAAGGACGATCTCGGCGGCACCACGCTCGAGGCGCTCAAAGGCGATCCGCTGGGTGTCAACCCCGCCATCAGCGAGCTGAACGACGCGCTCGGCAAGGTCGCCACCGACATCTACCGCAAGCGTGCCGAGGCCGCGTACGCGACGGCGCTGACGGACGGTTCCACGCCCGAGGAGATCGAGGAGGCGCGCAAGGTGCAGGCGGAGGCCGATACGCCCCTGCATCCGGGGCCCTGGCACCTGGTCTACGAGAACCTGACGGGGTCGGACGAGCTGTTTCGCCTGAAGTTCGGCGCCGAGCTGGGCCGCGCGGGCTTCATGCGCCCTCCGGCCGCGTGCCTGTACCAGTCGGAGCCGGTCGCATGGAGCCAGTGGCAGGCCGACAACTGGCAGCGGCTGCGCGAGGAGCGGGCGAAAGCTGTCGCCAGCTGCACCGAGACGCTGGCCGCAACACCCGAGAAGCGCTGGTAAGGGTGCCCGTCGGCTAAGCGGCGCGGAACGTCCCCGCAGCCGGATGGTGGTTCAGCTGCTTCAGCCTGAGCTCGTCATCGGCATAGAGGATGGCGAAGGCCCTGTGCTTCTCGTCCAGGTTCAAGCCGGAGCCGGCATGGTGCAAGGCCCGGCAGTTGAAGGCCACCACGTCGCCCGGGTCCATCTCGTAACCCACGATGTCGAAGGCACCGCGGTTGGCCTCGATGTCGGGAAGCTGGGGCTCGTCGTCGTCCGGCGGCGCGGGCTTGCTGCTGCCGCCTCGCCTGTATCCGGTCTTCCAGAGGTGCGAGCCGCGCACCACCTCGATCGCGCTCTCGCGCGGCATGTGGTCCACAGGCATCCACACGCGCACGACGCGATGGCTGTCCGCGAGCCCGCAGGAGGTGTCCTGGTGCCAGGGCGTGCCGGCCGCCACCGCGCTTTTGTCCTTGTCGAAGAGCTGGTTGCAGATCCAGCGCGGCCGCCGCGTGACGGTCAGCTGCCCGGCAATTTCGCCGGCGCCCGATTCGGACACGACGTGCTGCAGCAGCGTGCCGTTGCGCTGCTGCTCGACGCCGTCCAGCGCCCGACGTATCCACTCGGGCGAGATGATCCTGCGCAGGCACACGACGCCGTCCCTCAGGAAGCGGAGGCGCTCGTCGAAGCTCACGCTGCGAAGCAGTGGTTGGCTGATGCTCATCGGGATTTCCTCCGGAACCGGCGCACCCGGCTTCAGGCGCGTTGCTCCCCGTTCGCCCGCATCAGGAAGAACAGCCAGGCGATCATCAGCGAGGCCATGCAGGCGAAGCCCCACGTCATGGCGTGGACGGTCTGGATGTAGGAGACGGGCGTCCCGGCCGCGAGCATCGCGATGGCGAACACCACCGCGCCGACGACCGAGCACAGCAGAAGGGCGCCCGGCCGCGATGCCGCCCTGAAGCCGGTGCGCAGGCACATCGTCAGGCCGAAGATCGCAGGCGCGTAGAAGAAGGGCGAGAAGTCCATCCCCTTGTAGTTCGCGCCGAAGGCCAGCACCACGAGGCGCGGCCCCAGCAGGCCCAGCACCACGCCCACGGCCTGCGCGACCAGGAACCCGAGCAGCACGAAGCCGGCGAAGTCGCGGAAGGACTTCTTCCTTTGCGCCTCCTGTGCCGACTTCCAGTTCGCCGCCAGTTGCGGCAACAGGTAGTAGCCCAGCGCCGACAGCACGTACTGCATCGGCAGCAGGAAGGTGATGTAGATCTTGAGCAGCCCGCCCTGCTCGGCGTCGGCCGAGGAGCCCAGCAGCAGGATGGCGCCGCCCGTCATGATCCAGCTCATGAACTGCGAGAGGCTGGCCTTCCAGCCGTAGCCCATCGATTCCCTGACCGTCAGCCCCTGCGCATCCCTTGCCGCCGGCAGCGGGAGCACCGTGTTTTTCACATTGCCCAGCACAAGGAAGAGAAACGGGATCTGCAGAACGGAAACCAGCAGCAGCGCCTCCTTCCAGCTCGCCGGCCTTTCGGCGCCCAGCACGACGACATAGCCCGCCGCGAGCAGCACGCCCGAGATGCAGAGCACGCCGTAGCGCCGCCCCGCGAGCAGCAGGGTGCGCGAGATCCAGAAGATCTCGTAGCCCACGATGAGGGCCGCGCCCACCCATTGCACCTGCCCCGGAAAGGCCGCGACCTGCCAGGCCAGGTAGCCCAGAAGGGAGAACAGGACCACCAGCGTCCAAGCCAGCCACGCGGCGGACCGGTCCGTGTAGTAGCGCCTGATGAGCAGGGGCTCGTGCACCATCGCCATGTGCAGGATGTACTGGAAGCTGACCACCGCCAGGAAGGCGGAGGCCAGGCCGAAGTCGGAGGGCGAGAGCACGCGGGCCAGCGCGAAGCTCAGCAGCAGCTGGCTGGCGCTGTAGATGCACTGGTCGGCAACGGCGTAGATCGGACCGCCGAGGCGTTTCCCGAGACCTGAAAGGCGCGTCATTCCGGCTAGTCCGATATCGAAAGCAGAACAGGACTGGAGCTCGCCCCGACGGTGAACCCGTCTCCCGAGCGGCTGCCGCAACTGCCTTCGCGCATCCGGGGAAAGAAGTCGACGCGCGTGCACTTCTTCGCACCGTTCGCAGGGACCGACACGGTCTTCTCGCCGCCCTGCGTCCACACCACGTGCAGCAACGACTGGCCGCGGCGCAGCACCAGCCGGCTCGCGCCGCCGGCATCCTGGTACGACACCTTCTGCGAGTGCCGCGCGATCTTGAGGAATTCGGTGAGCGCCGAGTAGGCCTCCTTCTTCTCGCCGGTCTTCGACTTGAGGCCGAAGTTGTCTTCCTGCGAGAAGTAGGAGTCGCCCCGGTCGCGCCACGAATAGAGGTTCAGCAGCCTGATGCCCGCGGCGGCGTTGATCAGGTACTCCCGGAAGATCAGCGAAGCCTGCGCACCCTGGTTGCGCACTGGCATGTACGAGGCGTAGCCCCACTCCGAGGCGACGATGCCGGTCTTGTTCAGCTGGCGCCGGTCGAGCTGCACGCGCAGCTTCTCGTAGTCGGCCAGCGCCGTCTCGGGCACCGATCGGTAGGGGTGGATCGAGATGTCCGTCAGGCAGTCGCTCCTGGCGGCCGAGACGAAGGCGTGTTCCAGTTCGGGAGGAACCTTGCCGTTGCTGCCGCCGACGAAGGGCAGCTTCGCGAAGCCGAAGCCGACGATGATGTCCGGCCTGATCTGCCGCTGCGCCAGCCTGCTGCAAAGCGCCGACGAGGCCGCACCGAACTCCGGCACCAGGTCGGGCCGCAGGAAGGTCTTGTGGTCCGGCTCGTTCCAGATTTCCCAGACGGCGACGTCGGCCGAATGCGCCTTGATGAAGTCGCTCGCGAAGTCGGCGAACAGGCTTTCCCTGCTGCCCCCATCGCGCAGGTCGCCCGGCTCATGGCCCCAGATCTCCTTGCCGCCGAACAGCGTCACGATGGCGTCCAGCCTGGCCTTGCGAACGCGCTGGATGAGCTTCGGATAGTCGATCAGGGTGGGGTTGACGCTCTTCAGCGGAGGCCGCACGCCAAACCGCACGAGCTCGAAACCCGACGCGCGGATCTCGCGCAGGTCGTCGTCGGTGATGGTCGCCGGGTCGATCTGCACGCTCAGCGCGACCGGGTACTCCGTGTTCAGGGTGCCGATGCCCCGCGCGCCGGCCGGGCCGGCCGATGCGGCTGCCAGGAGCAGGGCGCCCAGCCAGCCCGCGAGCCTGCGGGCGAGGGGATGGGAGGTCTTCATGGCAGCACCGACTCCTTGTACAGGTCGACGATGGCCGTGTTCATGCGCTGCGAGGTGAACTTCTCCTCGAAGATCCTTCGCCCCGTCTGGCCCATCTGCCGCAGGGTGTGCTCGGGCATGCGGTCGATCTCGCGCAGCATCTGGTCGATGTGGTCCAGCTCGAAGAGCCGGCCGCTGCGGTCGTTCTCGACGATGTCGACCAGGCCGCCCACGGCGGATGCGAACACGGCCTTGCTCCTGGCCATCGCCTCGACCGCGACAAGCCCGAAGCCTTCCCAGCGCGACGGAACGATGATGGCGTCGCAGGACTGGTAGACCGCGTCGAGCGCGTCCTTCTCGAGCCAGCCCTTGAACGCGACGCGCTCGGGTTGCGCGAGCTGGAGGTCCTTGCGCACCGCGTCGCCGACCACGATCAGCCTGAAGTCGGGCCGCACCCTGGCGTAGGCATCGAGCAGCAGGTCGATGCCCTTCTGCCGGTCGAGCCGGCCGACGCAGAGGATCGTGCGCGGTGCCGCTTCGCCGTCGCGAAGCGGCAGGCGGGCCGGCGCGGGGCTCACGGAATCGATCCCGTTGGGAATGCAGGTGCACCGCCGGATGCCCGATTTCGACGCGATCCGCACCTCGTGGCGGCTGATGCAGATGATGGCGTCGCTGCGCGAGGACAGCAGCCGCTCGATCCAGCGGTAGGCCGACTTCTTGTAGCGCGACGCGGCCTGGTCGAAGGCCCAGCCGTGGGAGCAATAGACGATCTTCACCTCGCTCGGTATCTGGCCGAGCAGGGCCATCGAGCGCACGATGCCGCCCGCGATCGAGCTGTGCAGGTGCAGCACCGAGGGCCGCTCCGTCTCGATGATCTTCTTCACTCGCGCGGCATAGCCCACCAGCGACAGCGGGCTGCGCGCGGTGGGCACCACGTGGGCGCTCTCGGGGCTCAGCCAGTCGACGTTGCCGGGCAGGATGAACTTCACCTGGCTGATTTCCGGCGAGTTGCGCTGGAAGTTCGAAACGATCCGGAGATAGGTCTCCAGTCCGCCCTTGAGCGTTTCCGCGACGTGCAGGACTTTCATGGGATTCACTCCTCGGGTCAGATCAATGCGTGGGTTCCGGCGATGACGGCGGACTGCAGCTCGTGCAGCCGCTCGCGGTCGTTGCGTGCCTGGAGCAGCGCCAGCACGGAGGCCTTCAGCTCGTCGTGCCGCGGCGAGAGGCCGAACAGGTGCTGGGTGCGGTTCGTGAGCTGGAAGAAGGACTCGACCTTCTTGTCCCAATTCATTCCGATGGACGGAATGCCCAGGCTGTAGGCGACGATGTTCGCGTGCAGCCTGTGGGCGGCGATGCAGGAGCAGGCGCTGATCAGCGTGACGAGGTCGTCGGGGCGCTTCGGAACCGCGAACGAGAAGTTCTGCGCCGTCGCGCGCGAGGAAATCTCGGCCAGGACCTTGTTGTCCTCCGCCGCGCCGTTCGTGAAGTACAGCACCCGGGCGCCTTCGGCCTGCAGCGCTTCGGCCAGGCCCGAGAAGAAATCCGCCGAGCCGACGGCGCGCGTGCTGCCGTACTCCGAATTCATCACCAGGGCATCGAGGCTGCTGACGCAGATGCCGACGTCCCACTTCTTCTCCGGCGAGAGCTCTTCCGAGAAGGCGCTTGCGCAGACCAGCGCCGGGTCGGGAACCACGCTGATCCGGCTGCGCGGAATGCGGAAGAAGGCGTGCAGGTTGTTCGCCGAGTCCACGTCGCGCGTGGCGTAGAAGACGGGCGCGGCGTTCTGGAGGAACTTGCCCACGAGCAGCTTTCCCCAGAACGACCACCTGGCCGTGACCCCGACCGACACCACCGCCACCTTCTTCCCGCGCAGCAGCCTGCCGAGGAAGAAGAGCTTCGACGGGAAGTTCAGCGCCACGTCGCAGAAGAGCTGGCCGCCGCCGATGATGACGAGGTCGGCATCGGCCACCGCTGCCTGCCACTGCCTGCGCCAGCCCAGCAGGTAGTTCTTGAGGCAGTACGCGAAAACGATTGCGGAACGCAGCAGGGAAGGGAGCTTCTGGAAGACACCGAACGCGCCGCCGCCGCGCAGGTTGGCTTCGTCGAATGCGACGCGCCCGGCGATGTCGAGGAACTCGACCTTCACGCCCGGGTACTTCATGTCCGCGATGTGGGCGAGCGATGCCGCGATGACGCCGTCGCCCAGGTTGTCGCTGAACGGCACGGCGCAAATAAGGATTTTTTTCATCTTCATCTCGGAATTGGTTTGTTCTCGGACACCTTGATGGCAATGAGGTAAAGCATCACGGAGGTCAAATGCCTGGTGAAGCTTCCGAGATCGGGTTCGAATATCAATTGCACGAGGATGTGCGCAATGAACAGGCTGCCGAAGAACCGGGGCTCGAAGCGCTCCGGCTCCCGTTTCGATTTTTTCTTCGCCTTGTAGAGAATGATCAGCATGGCGGCGATCATCAATTGCATGAATGCGTCGCTCGGCGTCTGGAAGTAGAGAACGGGCGTGATCAGCACCGTCGCCGCATAGACGTAATTCACCAGGAAGCCAGGGCCGGTGGCGGGCGACGCGATATTGGTGAAGGCCGTGCGGTTGTCGCTGCCGATCTGCTCCGCATAGGCATTGGAGGTATCGCGGGGCGATTGCAGGGTCTGCAGGAGACTGGAAGGTGCCGCCAGAATTGCGCCGGCGACCACGATTGCGGCCAGGACGTGGTATTTGAGCGGGCGCCGCCAGAGGTAATGGACGATGAAGAATACGCCGACGATCAGCAAATAGTAATTCCGGACGAAAACCCCGTAGATCGCATAAAGGCCGAGAAAAGCCCCGACGGTGAGAAATCTGGAAGTCCGGAAATAGATCGTCGTCACGGTGATGCACATGGTCATGATGAGCACCACCGTCTCCTTCGACGGAGCGAACATGTTCAGCATGATGCAGGGCGCGATCAGCAGAAGCCGCGAGAAGAAATCGCCGGCCTTGCGGATGTTGCGCGTTGCAAAGAAAAGAAAGATCGCGCTGCTGATGCAGGTGAAGACGTCGAGATTGTTCGACCCGATGATGCTGAAGAGGGCGGCCGTGACGGCGAACGAATTGTCCATTTCGTCCGTTCCGCCGTAATTCAGGATCTCGAGAATCTTTGCCGAGTCGACGCTCCATTTCTCGGGAAGCATTTCCCGGAAATACGCATAGATGATCACGTACACGAACACGATCAGCACCCCGGCAATCGAGTACTGGTTGAAGCGGCGCGTGCCTCTTCTTATTGTTGTTGTTCGTGCAGTCGCGGCCGGACCTGGAATGGCGTGGCTCATCCGCATGTGGATTCCAATCCGATCATTTCCAAAGCGAAAGAAAGTCTGTCCGGCCTTGCGGCGTGGACTCCGTGGAGGGCGAACCCCGGCCGAACCGGCCGGGGCCGGTCATCCGTGGCCGGCGAGATTCAGCGCGACCCGTGACCGGCGGCAACCACCCAGATGGTCCTGAAGAAGATGTCCACGTCCCTCGACACGGAGAGGGTTTCGACATACCTCACGTCGAGCGCGACACGCGCGTTGTAGGTCAGCTGATTGCGTCCGCTGACCTGCCAGAGGCCGGTGATTCCGGGCCGGACGGCGCAGTAATGCGACCAGTCCTGGCCGTAGAGCTCCTTCTGTTCCAGCATGCAGGGGCGAGGGCCGATCAGGCTCATGTCGCCCACCAGCACGTTCCAGAATTGCGGCAATTCGTCCAGGCTCGTCTTGCGGATGAATTTGCCGAAAGGAGTGATGCGCGGGTCGTCATCCAGCTTCTGGTATTCGTCCCATTGCCGGCGCGCCTCGGGGTTGTTCTTCAGGTGCTCCTCGAGCACCTGGGCCGAATTGGCGATCATCGAGCGGAATTTGTAGAACCTGAATACCCGCCCGTCTTTTCCGTAGCGCGGCTGGTAATAAAGGACCGGGGCGCCGGAGCTGATCATCACGAAGAGCCCGATCAGCACGAACAGCCAGCCGAAGGCGGCGAAGAAGAACAATGCGGCTGCGATATCCACAGACCTTTTTCCGGCGCGCAGAATGGCCGGATGTCGGATTCCATTCCTCGAGCCGCCGCGGGACATTCCTCCATTTGCATCCGGAATGTCCCAGCCTTGCGGCACCAGCGATTCTTCCGGACGGAGATTTCCCATGGGATTTCTCCATCCGGATTTGAAGCGCGACAAGATTTCCCGTCGAAATACCTTCATTTTTGACGCACCTTTCCTCACGCGTGCAAATGCCCGCATGTCCTCTGGTTATGGCCTGGTTTTTTTGGCCGACACTACCCGCACAAATGCCTCTTAGTGTCTGCAATGCAGAAACTATTGCGCGGCCAAATGACTCGATGAAGGCAATACCAATGAACTAATTGTCATTTGTAATGCCTTGTTATTCAGAATACTATTTAAGTATTTGATCGATGCACTGGAAAGCCCGAGTGCATGATTTTTAATTTAACTCCAATTCCGCTGGCTCAAGTGGAATCCCTGTTGGCATTGTATGTGTATTGCAACTGCTTGTAAGCGCCGTATTTGTAACCCCCGCTTCCAGCGTGCCGGCGGCTTAGATCTATAGCATTCAGAATTACGCCATTTACCGATCTGCCCGCGTGCGCCAGCCTTCTGACGCTTTCGTTCAATTCGCCAAGCTGGGTTTTTTCGGCGCGTGCGACGAGCAGCAGGGTGCTGGCAAGGGGCGCGACCGAGGCGGTGTCGGCGGCCACGAGAACCGGGGCCGTATCGATGATCACGAGGTCGTATTGCGGCGACAGCTTTTCCAGCACCTGGACGAACGACTCGCTGGTGAGCAGCTCCGCCGGATTCGGCGGAAGCACGCCCGTGGTGATGACGTCCAGGTTGGGCAGCACCGCCGGGCGGATGGCCCGGCTGAAATCGAGCGTGCCGGCGATCAGCTCGGACAGCCCCGAAGACCGCTGGATCGACAGGAACTGGTTGACCCGGCCCTTGCGCAGGTCCGCGTCGATCAGGAGCACGCGCTTTCCGGTGGCGGCGCTGATCGCCGCGAAGTTGACCGAGATGAAGGTCTTGCCGACGCCGGGCGTCGCGCCCGAGATGAGCAGCCGGTTGTTGGTCGCCTCCAGCATCGCGAACTGCAGCGCGGTGCGCAGGCTGCGAAGGCTTTCCACCGCCGGGTCTTCGGGGTGGAGGTGCGCCAGCACGTGCTTGCCGCTGGCCTTGTTCTCGATGTTCCTGTCGATGGTGCGCTGGGCGGGGCTCAGCGGAATGCTGCTGTAGACGTTGAGCCCGGTGTGGCTCTCGATCTCGCCCGGGTTGCGGATGCCGCCGAAGAAGGAACTGCGGGCGATCGCGGCGCCGATGCCGGCGGCCAGCCCGAGGATCGCCGCCAGCGCGATGACCAGCGGCCGCTTGGGCCACACCGGTTCTTCCGGAACGATGGCCTCGTCAAGCAGGCGCACGTTGCCCACCTTGCCTTCCTTGGCCAGCCGCATCTGCAGCGAGCTGTTGAGCAGCGACACGTACAGGTCGGTATTCACCTTGATGTCGCGCTGCATGCGCACGGTGTTCTGCTGCAGCTCGGGCATCTTGCGGATGCGCGCGTCGATGGTGGCGATCGCGCTCTTCCAAGCGGCGACCTGGGTGTCGAGCGTCTGCACGGCGGGGTGCTCGTTCGTGAAGCGCGCGGTGAGCTCGCGCCGCTTCTGCTCCGCCTCAAGCAGCCTGGACTGCAGGTCGACCGTCTGCGTCAGCGCGTTCTTCGCCTCGTCGTCGAGGCTGACCGTGCCGTTCTGGTTGCGGTAGCGGTTGTAGACGTCCTCGGACTGCTCCAGCTGCTTCTTGAACTGCGGCAGCGCGCCGTCGAGGAAGCCCAGCGTCTTCTCGGCCTCGGCCGCCTTGCGCTCCATGTTCTGGCGCACGTAGAGGCGCCCGATCTCGTTGAGCAGCTGCGTGAGCTTGTCGGCATCGGGGCCCTTCCAGCTCACGTCGAGCACGCCCGACTGCTTGCCCTTTTCCACCACCTTCAGGCTGTCCTGCAGCGCGAGGAGCGTGAGCTGGGTGGAAGACCGCACGAGCACGAACTGCGCGCCCGGCCTGGCGCTGATGCTGCTGACCATCAGGCTCAGCTTGCCGTTGGGCACGCCCGGAACATTCGCCTCCAGCAAGGTGCCGATGGTGCCTTTCATCGGCGTGTCGATGTCGGGGTTGCCCAGCTCGTACTGGCCGTCGTTGCCGACCGTCAGCGTGAACTGCTTGTCCTCGAAGTCGGCGGGCACGTCGAACTTCGCAACCAGGATCTTCTCGGTGCCCGTCACGTAGCCTGAGAGGCCCATGAAGCCCGGCTCCGACAGCTCGGTGGCGCGGCGCGAGAGCCAGCTGCCCACGATGGGCGCGTAGCGCGGCCGCGCGCTGATGTAGAGCTTGGTGTTCTCCACCGCCTTGCCGAGGATGGCGCGCGAGCGAAGGATCTCGATCTCGCCCGCGGCCGGCGTCTTCACGCTCAGCAGCGAGGAGGCGGCATCGCCCAGGAAGCTCCCTGCGGAGTTGCCGGAGTCTTCCACCTGTACAGCGAGGTTGGCCTCGTAGACGGGCTTGCCGAGGAGGGCATAGGCCGTGCCCAGGAGCACGGCCGCCGCGGCGATGGCCGAAACGAGCCAGCGGTTGTCGATGAGGATGTCCAGGTACTCGGCCAGGTTGATGCCGCTCTCGTCCTCTTCCAGTACCTGCATCGGCGGCAGCGCGGCTTGCTGGGGTGCGTTCATGTCGATTGCTGCTCGGGGGTCGTGATTTTCAGAATGCGCTCGATCCATGCGCGCGTGCCGGTGTCGATGAGGGCCAGGGCGTGTTCGAACGCGGCCTCGCCCTGACGGTAGGGGTCGGGCACGTCCTGCCCCTGCCCCGCGAACTCGGCGATGCGGAAGACCTTGCCGCGCACGAAGGGATAGGTGGACTCGAGGTGGCGGCGCTGCTCGCGGTCCATCACCAGGATCAGGTCGGCCTGCCGGCACAGCAGCTGGCTCACCTGCTGCGCGACGTGGCCCGAGATGTCGAGGCCGCGCCGTCGCATGAGCGCCTGTGCCGTCTCGTCGGCCGGCTGGCCGACGAGCGCGCCGGTACCGGCCGAGAACACGCGCAGGTGCGGCAGGCCCGCGGCAAGCAGGCCTTCCGCCATCGGGCTTCGGCAGATGTTGCCGATGCAGACTGTCAGCACGGATCTCATCGGTGGTTCATGTAGACGCGGTCGCCGATGTCGAGCACCTGGGCCGCGGGGAGGATCAGGCTGGCCACGCGGTTCCAGCTGACCAGCGGCACGGAGTCGATGTAGACGACGTCGCGCGGCTGCAGCGGAAAGCGGTCGGCCAGTGCCAGCGCGGCGGGGTTCTTCGCGTTCAGGTGGAAGACCGAGGGCGAGCCCTTCGCGTTGCCGCTGTTGTTGCGCACGACGTAGATCTGCCCCGGGTTCGCCGTGCCCAGGCTCGCGCTGCCGGCCTCGCCCAGCGCCTCGTTGAGGCTGAGCCTGCCGTTGTGCATGGTCAGCGCCGAGGGCTTGAGCACTTCGCCCATCACGAACACCTTGCTCTCGTCGCGGTTGCGCACCTGCACCACGTCGCCGTTGCGCAGCGGGATGTCGCTTGCGCTGCTGCCCAGGTCCTGCAGCTTCGGCAGGTCGATGAGCGTGGTCCTGTCGCCGCGCGTCAGCGTGATGAACGAGCGGTCGCCGCTCGCGGTGATGCCGCCGGCGCGGTTGAGCGCCTCGGCCAGCGTCATCGGGACGTCGGTGAAGATCTGCAGCCCCGGCGTGCGCACCTCGCCTTCGACAAAAGCGCGGCGGCTGCGGAAGGACTGGATGCGCACCGTCACCTGCGGATCCTTGATGTAGCGCGCGATGCGCCTGGCGATCAGGTCGGACGCCTCGATCTCGGTCAGGCCCTGCATCTGGACGCGGCCGATGTACGGAAAGCTGATCTGCCCGTTGGCGCCGACGATGAAGCCCGGCGCCACGCTGATGCCCGTGGGGTCCACCTGCTGGGAGATCACCGCGCCGGCGTTGGGCAGCAGGTCGGGATGGTCGTAGACGATCACGCCCACCACGTCGCCGGGCCCGATGGTGTAGGCCGGGGCTTCGCCGAACAGGGCCTTCACCTCGGAGGGGATCGACGCCGGTTGCGCCTCGGCCATCGCGCGGATGAGGCTCGGCGAGATCGGGACCAGCGCTTCCTCCGGCGTGCCGTCGGCCGAAAGACGCGGCGCCGGCCCTTGGTCGGGCTCGTAGGCCGCCAGCGAACCGAAGCCCGGCGCGCATCCCTGAAGCAGCAGCAATGCGCCGGCCAGGGCGGTGCTCCACCCCGTCAGGTACAGGTAGCGAGTCAAATGGAACTCCATTGCGAACTTGGTAATTTCAAAAACTGCGATTCCATATGCAAAGCCCGAGCCTGATTTAAGGCTGACTGGCCGGTTAAATCTTTTTATTGACGAAAGACTTATTCCGGGCAATCGGCGCTTTATCGGCAGGCCGGCGGAAAGGAAATTGTCGCTGCCTTCGCGGCACCACTTTTTGGTGGAGTATACGCAAGAGACGTGTCTATTCGTGGTGCGACCACGCCTTGCTCGTGGTTATCTTCCTGCCTGCTGCCGGAGGCTCTCTTTCCATTGGGGAAAGGGGCTCGGAATGCCTGTTTGTCGAGCACTCCGGAGAATCGAAAAATGCGACTTATTAATTACCCCGCGCAGGTGGGAGATTGTGGTTTCAGGTCCACAAAGTCAGGCTGTATAGGGTTTTTGATATTGCGTTCAAATTTGTTAAAAAGTGTGTCTTGGTAGGAGATGGCTGACAAGCCGTGGGCCAGGAGCATCAATGTGCCTGCTACGGGCGACAGATGGCCTCCGGCAAGGCGCGACCGCCGGGAGTGCCATGCAGGTAGGTTCTTCTGATTAATCGCGAAATTTCCCGCCCCTTGTCGGAGCCGAAAGCACCAAGTGCGTGCAATGGTGTTCCAGAAAATCAATGAATGATTTCAGGCTAATTCGGTGGGTATTCGGGGGCGGTGGCGATTTGCACCATCCCGATGGACACTTTTGTAGTGTTCTTCTATTTGCATCACTCCAGGAGCTGGAAGATGTTTCGGATTTAAATCATTGAAACCTGCTCCGATCCGGCGAAAGCCGGGGCGAATCAGAAAAAAGATTTCAATAACGCCCGGGTCGGGCGCTGAACATGCAAATCCGGGGAAAAAGATTGCGCCGGAATCCGGGCAAATTGAATGCGAATGTTTCTGCGCGGCAGGTCCGCGGCCGGGGGCTGCGGCTTATTGCTCGCGGTCGTCGCCGGGCTGGCCGAGCTGCTTCTTGGCGGAGCGCACACCGCGCAGGACAAGGTACAGCGCGCCGCCCGCGACCAGCACGAAGCCGGCCACCGCGAGGCCGCCCATGCCGAAGGCCCACCACCAGAACAGGCCGCTGATCGGCAGCAGCACCAGTGCCACGAGCAGTTCGATGAAGATCAAGCGCATCCGTCTCTCCCGTTCTTCTCTCATCACGCATGCAGCCTTGTGGGTGTGTAAGAAATCGCTACGTGCATTTTTGAGTGGCGAGAGGATAGCCCAAGAAGAAAAGCGGGGGTTACAGGGTTTGGGCCCCGTAGCTCCACCCGCTTCTTCAGTCTGCGGACCGAACCTGTGTGCCGCCTGACTGGCGGCGGCGCTCAGTACAGCCCGAGCTGCCGCGTCCTCAGCCGCGCCAGCCCGAGCAGCGCGTCGGTGAACGGCGTGGCCACGGCCGTCAGTTCACCGAGTTCGCGCACCACCGTCACCAGCGCGTCGAGTTCGACCGAGCGCCCGGCCTCCACGTCCTGCAGCATGGAAGTCTTGAAGGCGCCGAGCTTCTTCGTGATCTCGTGCCGGTCTTCCGGGCTCTGCGTGATCTCGATGCCGATGCGCCGCCCGATCTCTTTTGCCTCCAGCATCACCGCCGAGATGAAGCCGCGCACGTAGTCGTCGCCCATGATCAGGTCGGTGGTGCAGCCCGTGAGCGCGCTGATCGGGTTCACCGTCATGTTGCCCCACAGCTTGAACCACACGTCCTTCTGGATCTGCGGCGACAGCGTGGTGTCGATGCCGGTGCTCTTCAGCAGCGCCAGCAGCTTCTGCACGCGCGGCGTGGCCTCGCCGGAGGGCTCGCCGATGATCAACCCGTTGCCGAAGTGGTGCCGCACCACGCCCGGGCCGTCGAGCGAGCAGCTTGCGTGCACCACGCAGCCGATCACGTTGCGCGATGGAATGGCCTTGGCAATGGCACCGTCAGGGTCCACGGCCGCGAGCCGGTGGCCGGTGATCTCGCCGCCGAAGCCGCCTTCGAGGAACCACCACGGCACGCCGTTCATCGCCACCAGCACGATGGTGTCGGCACCGATCAGCGGCCCGATGCGCTCGGCCACGCCGGCCAGTGCGGGCGCCTTCACGGCGATGACCACCAGGTCCTGCACGCCGAGGGCTTCCGGTCGGCCACCGCGTTGACCGGCACGCGCGTGCGCACCTCTCCACCTGTGCTGCCGCGCATCAATGACAGGCCGTCGCGCTGCAGCGCCTCGAGCGTGGCGCCGCGCGCCACCACGTTCAGCCGCTCGCCGGCCTGGGCGAGGCCGACGCCGATCCATCCGCCGATCGCGCCGGCGCCGTAAATGCAAATCTTCATGAGCTCGGTCGCTTCGGTTCAGTTGCGGTAGGAAGGGTCGATGCGGTCCACCTGCCGCACCAGCGCATCGAATACGTCCTGCCCCGCGCCATGCTCGGGGCTGAACTGCAGCGCGTCGCGCGTGCAGCGCTGCGCGATCTCCTCGCTCACCGGAATGGCCTGGCCCATCGAGAAGGTCGCCATCTGGATCTCGCAGGCGCGCTGCAGCGTCCACAGGATCGCGAAGGTCTGCGGCAGCGTCTGTCCCCAGGCCAGCAGGCCGTGGTTGCGCAGGATCACCGCGTTGCGGTCGCCGATGCTCTTCAGCAGGCGCGGGCCTTCGTCGGCATGGATCGTGATGCCCTCGAAGTCGTGGTACGCCACCATGCCGTGCAGCTGCGCGGTATAGAAATTGGTCTGCTGCAGGCCGCCCTGCAGGCAGGCCACCGCCACGCCGGCGGTCGTGTGCGTGTGCATCACGCAGTGCGCGCCGGGCAGGCCGTCATGGATGGCGGCGTGCACCACGAAGCCCGCCGGGTTCACCGGGTACGACGAACCGTCGAGCACCTTGCCCTGCAGGTCGATCTTCACCAGGTTGCTGGCCGTGACCTCGCTGTAGTGCAGGCCGAAGGGATTGATGAGGAACTGCTTCTCGCCACCCGTCACGCTGTCGGGCAGGCGCACGGTGATGTGGTTGTAGATCATCTCCGTCCAGCCCAGCATCGCGAACACGCGATAGCAGGCCGCGAGCTGTTCGCGCGCGGCGCGCTCGTCCGGGTGGATCGAGGGATGGACCAGCGCCGACGTGGAAGACGGCGCACTGGTGGCGAGTGTGTTCATGGCAGTTCCTTCTAAATGGCTTGCTCATTGCGCCAGCCGGTGGTCCTTCGCGGGGAACACCGCGGAACCGGCTTTGCCGGGCCGCCGGTGTTGCCCCTTGAGGGGGATTCGGCTACACGAAGTGAGCAAGAAACGGGGTGGTCTATCCCTCCGCGGTGAAGCCGACTTCCTTGACGATCGGCGCCCACTTGGCGGTGTCCTTCTTCAGCAGTTCCGTCAGCTCGGCCGGCGTGGAAGACATCGCTTCCAGGCCGAAGGTGCCGAGGCCGTCGATCACGTCCTTCTGCGCGAGCGCGTTCTTCATCGCGGTGTTCAGCTTCGCCACCAGTTCGGGCGAGGCCTTGGCCGGCAGGAAGAAGGCGAACCACTCGCTGTGCGCCATGTCCTTCAGGCCCTGTTCGCCGAAGGTGGGCACGTCGGGCACGAAGCGGCTGCGCTTGGCGCCCGACACCCCCAGGATGCGCACCTTGCCGGTGGGCAGGTGCTGCGTGATGTCGCCGATGGGCCCCGACACCGCCGAGATGTTGCCGCCCAGCAGGTCGAGCATGGCCGGCTGCGTGCCGCGGTAGGCCGCGTGCTTGAGTTCGACCTCGCCCTTCTTGCCCAGCAGCGCGCCGATGAAGTGCGGCGTGGAGCCCGACGCCGGCGAGCCGTAGTTGGCGCCGGCCGGATTGGCCTTGGCCCAGGCCAGGAACTCGGGCACGGTCTTCACGCTGGCCGGCACGGCCGGGCCCACGGCAAAGCCGAAGTCGAAGATGCAGGCCAGGCTCACGGGCGTGATGTCGACCATCGGGTCGTACGGCAGCTTCTTGTAGATGTGCGGGTAGATCGTCAGGATCGAGGTCGGCGTCTGCAGGATGGTGCCGCCGTCGGCCGGCTTGCCCTTCACGTAGCCCACGGCGATCTGGCCGCCCGCGCCGGTGCGGTTCTCGACCACCACGGTCTTCGCGTAGTCCCCGCCGAGCTTCGTCGCCAGGCGACGGCAGGTGGTGTCCGACGTACCGCCGGCCGCGAAGCCGGTGACGATGGTCGCGGTCTCGAGGTTCGTCGTCGCCTGCGCGAAGACGTTCTGGCCGAGGCTGGCCATCAAGGCCGATGCGCTGGTGGTCTGCAGGATCTGGCGGCGCGTGAAGCTCATGGTGTCTCTCTCCGGATGGTGGTTATGGAGGATCGATCAGGACTCGTCGCGCAGCCAGGTGACCGCGCCCGAGTGGGTCACGGCGCCCTGGTGGGCAGGGCGCACGGTGAGCGCGTATTTTTCCAGCAGGCCGCCGCGCGCGACCCCCGCGTTTACCTCACGTCCGGCGAGCCGCGCAGCGATTTCCCCGGCCGTGAGATCGGCGGTGATCGAGCGCGCCTCCGCCCGCGCGTCGATCGACACCATGTCGCCGTCGCGCAGCGCCGCGATCGGGCCGCCGTCCGCTGCCTCGGGCCCCGCGTAGCCGATGCACAGGCCGCGCGTCGCGCCGGAGAAGCGCCCGTCGGTCAGCAGCGCCACCTTGTCGCCCATGCCCTGGCCGTAGAGCAGGGCGGTGATGCCCAGCATCTCGCGCATGCCGGGGCTGCCCTTGGGCCCTTCGTTGCGGATCACGATCACGTCGCCCGCTTCGTAGCGGCGGTTCTGCACGGCGGTCTGCGCTTCTTCCTCTGAATTGAAGACGCGCGCCGGGCCGCGAAACACCAGGCCCTTGAGCCCCGCCGTCTTGAGCAGCGCGCCGTCCGGGCAGAGGTTGCCCTTGAGCACCGCCAGCCCGCCGTCGCGCGTGATCGGGTTGCCTGCCTCGCGCACCACGCGGCCGTCGGGTGCGAGGGCGCCGGCCAGTTCCTCGGCCATCGTGCGGCCGGTGAAGGTGAGCGCGTCGCCGTGCAGGAAGCCCTGCTCCAGCAGCGTGCGCAGGATGACGCCCGCGCCGCCGATGTAGAACACGTCGCGCGCCAGGTACTTGCCGCCCGGGCGCAGGTCGGCGATGAGCGGCGTGCGGGCGAAGATCTCGGCCACGTCGTCGAGGTGGAACTTGATGCCCGCCTCATGCGCGATGGCCGGCAGGTGCAGCGCCGCATTGGTCGAGCCGCCGGTGGCCGAGACGATGGCGCAGGCGTTCTCCAGCGCCTTGCGCGTGACGATGTCGCGCGGCAGCGGGCCGTCGCCCATCACCGCCTTCATCAACGTCTTGGCGGCGCGGCGCATCAGCGGCGCGCGTTCGCTGAACACGGCCGGCACCATGCTCGAGCCGATGGGCGCGAGGCCCAGCGCCTCCGACACCATGCCCATGGTGTTGGCCGTGAACTGCCCCGCGCAGGCTCCGGCGGTGGGCAGGCAGGCGCGGCTCATGGCGTCGAGCTCGTCGTGCGTGGCGGTGCCGGCCAGCACCTTGCCGATGGTCTCGTAGGTGTCGACCACGTTGAGGTCCTGCCCGTCCGGCCCCGGCATCTGGCCCGGCAGCGCCGAGCCGCCGTGCACGAACACGCTGGGCACGTTGCAGCGGACCATGCCCATCATCAGCCCCGGCAGGTTCTTGTCGCAGGCGCCGATGGCGAAGATGCCGTCCCACTGGTGGCCGCGCGTGGAGGCTTCCACGCTGTCGGCGATCAGCTCGCGCGAGATCAGCGAGAAGCGCATGCCCGAATGCGCCATCGTCAGCCCGTCGCTGATCGACACCACCGGGCATTCGTGCGGCGTGCCGCCGCCGGCGTAGATGCCGGTCTTGGCGTGCTGCGCCTGCTCGCGCAGGTTGAGGTTGCACGGGCTCATCTCGCCGCCCGTGTGGAACACGCCGACGTGCGGGCGTGCGATGTCCTCGTCGTCCTGGCCCAGCGCGTGCAGGAAGCTGCGCGTGGTCGCGCGGATCGTGCCCTCGCGGATGGTGGCGGAGCGGAAGCGCTTGCTGCTGTCGCTGTTCGGATCGTCGGGCGTGGTCATCGGCTGGCGTCGGAGCTGGCTGGTTTCGAAAGAAGAGGGGCGGTCAGAACATGCCGTTCTTGTTCGCGGCTGTCTCGGGCACGGGCTGCACCACGTCCCAGTGCTCGACGATCTTCCCGTTCTCCAGCTTGAAGATGTCGACGATGGCGCTGCCGCGCGTGCCCGGCTCGCGGATCGCGTTGACGTGCAGGATCACGTAGTCGCCATCGACGAAGCTGCGCTTGATCTCGCTCTTCGAGTTCGGGAACTTCTCGCGCAGGAAGGCGATGAACTTGCGGAAGCCCTCGGGGCCGTCGGCCGCCGTGGGGTTGTGCTGCACGTAGCGGTTGCCCACGTACTGCAGGGCCGCGTCGGCGTCCTTCTGGTTCAGGCCCTTCTCGTAGAAGGCGAGCACGGCCTGGCGGTTGGCTTCCTGCTGGGCGGTGGTTCCCTGCTTGCCGCCGCCCATGGGCGCGCAGGCAGCGAGGAAAAGAGTGGCGGACGCGGCCATGGCGGCCCAGGTCATGCGATGCATCGTCAAGACTCCCCGGTTGAAGAAGAAGGAAATCAGTAGCCGCTGGGCGTCTGAGCGCCCTGGGCGTTCTTGAACTTGGCCGCCAGCTGCTTCGCCGCGGCCGTCAGCACGATGGTGTCTACGCCCACCGCCACGAACAGCGCACCGGCCGCGAGCCACTTGCGCGCCTGCTCTTCCGTGGTCGACAGGATGCCCGGCGCCTTGCCGGCCTTGAGGATGCGCGCGATGGCGTCGGCGATCACCGCCTGCACCTCGGGGTGGTTGGGCTGGCCCACGAAGCCCATCGAGGCCGACAGGTCGGCCGGGCCGATGAACACGCCGTCCACGCCCGGCGTGGCGGCGATGGCGTCGAGGTTCTTCATCGCCTCCACCGTCTCGGCCTGCACCAGCAGGCAGGTCTGCGCGTTGGCTTCGTGCAGGTAGTTGGGGTAGGCCTGCCAGCGCGAGGCACGGGCGAGCGCGCTGCCCATGCCGCGGATGCCCTCGGGCGGGTATCGCATGCCCTGCACCAGCCGCGCGGCCTGCTCGGCGGTGTCGACCATCGGCACCAACAGCGTCTGCGCGCCGATGTCGAGGTACTGCTTGATCAGCGTGGTGTCGCCCACCGGGATACGCACGACCGGGTGCGAGCGGTCTGCCTCGGCCTGCGCCGACCATGCGCTCGAAATGCCCTGCAGCTGCGCGAGCACCGAGCGCACGTCGTTGGGCGCGTGCTCGCCGTCGCCCAGCAGCCAGTCGTAGCCGGTGCCGGCCAGGATCTCGGCCACGTAGCCGTCGGCCAGCCCGACCCACAGGCCGATCTGGGGCTTGCCGGCCGCGAGGGCCTGCTTGAAGGTGTTGACGGGGGTGTGCATGGTGTTCGTTCAGGCGAAACGGAAGGAAATGGAGCCCAGCGGGCCGTAGTCGGCATGGAAGGTGTCGCCGGGCACTGCGGTGGTGGGCCGCGTGAACGAGCCACCCAGCACCACTTCGCCGGCCTCCAGGCATTCGTCCCAGGGCGCGAGCTTGTTCGCGAGCCAGGCCACGCCGGTGGCCGGGTGGTTGAGCACGGCCGCGGCCACGCCCGATTCCTCGATCACGCCGTTCTTGAAGAGCAGCGCGCTCACCCAGCGCAGGTCCACCGCGTCGGGCTTCACCGGACGGCCGCCCATCACGATGCCGGCGTTGGCCGCGTTGTCGGAGATGGTGTCGAACACCTTGCGCGGGGCCTTGGTGTGGCGGTCGAACTGCTCGATGCGCGCGTCGATGATCTCGATGGCGGGCACCACGTAGTCGGTGGCGGCAAGCACGTCGAAGATGGTCACGTTCGGGCCCTGCAGCTTCCTGCCGAGGATGAAGGCCAGCTCGACCTCGATGCGCGGCGCGATGAAGCGCTTGAACGGGATATCGCCGCCCTGCTCGAAGAACATGTCGTCCAGCAGCGTGCCGTAGTCGGGCTCGTCGATCTGGCTGGACTGCTGCATGGCGCGCGAGGTCAGGCCGATCTTGTGGCCCTTGACGGTGCGGCCCTCGGCGATCTTGGTCTTCACCCATTCGCGCGAGATGGCGTAGCCGTCCTCGATGGTCATCTCGGGAAAGCGCTTGGAGAAGTGCTCGACCTGCACGCGCGACTTCTCGCTTTCGTGCAGCTCGGCGGCCAGTTGGGCGATGGTGGCTTTGGAGAGCATGTGGGTCCTTCTCTTCTTGTTGTCGTTCAGCTCTTGTTGAACAGCGGATGCAGGTTGCTGTGCTTGCCGTCGTACACCTGCCCCGGGCTTTCGTCGATCTGCAGCGTGATGCCGATGTGGCGCTTCTCGAAGATCGGCGCGAAATGAGCGCGCACGTCGGCCAGCAGTTCGTCGCCGGCCTTCTTCTTCACGGCCTCGGAGCGCCCGGCCGCCATGCGGATGTTGAGGTACACGAAGGCGTAGTCGGCCTTGCCGTCGGCCACCGCGTAGTGCGCGGCGGGGTAGGCCAGCACCCGCGTGCCGCCGATGGGGAACACCGGCTTGTCGGCCTCGTCGCGCTGCTTCAGCATGGTGTCGGCCAGCGTGCGGCACAGGGCCGACATGTCGGTCTCGGCCTCGATGTTCGGCGTGTAGAGGATCACGAGATGGGGCATGGGTGCTGCTCTGTGTTCATTCCACCGACATCGTCGCGGCCGTGCAGGTCACCGCGAAGATCGGGATCGCCTTCATGTGGAAGATCTCGCCCTTGCCGCGCGCGGCGGCCGCCACGCTGATGAAGGTGCGGATCTCGAAGCCGCCCTGGCCCGCTTCGCGGTAGGTGGCCTCGTCGCCGTAGTCGTCCTGCGAGAGCAGCGCCTCGCGGTCGTTGGCGCACCAGCGGCGCATGAACTCGGCGTCCCACTCGGCGTTGACCTTGCCCGAGTCGGGCGTGGCCGGCCAGTGCGAGATGCCGCCCGTGCCCACCAGCGCGATGCGTTCCGGCACCTTGTTGCACGCGCGGCGCAATGCCTCGCCGAAAGCCCAGGCGCGGTGCAGCGGCGTGAGCGGCGGGCCCTGGCAGTTGATGTTCACGGGAATGACCTTGGTGTCGAACTCCGGCGTGAGGAAGTTCAGCGGCACCATGATGCCGTGGTCGAACTTCCACTCCTCGGCATAGGCCACGTCCACCGTCTGCATCACCTCGCGGATCAGCCGCTGCGACAGCGCGGCGTCGCCCGGGATGCGGTGCTTCTCGATGCCCAGCCACTTCGGGTCTTCGATCGGGCCCTCGTAGCTGTCGGCCATGCCGATCGCATAGGCCGGCATGTTGTTCATGAAGAAGTTCGCGAAATGCTCGGCGGCGATCACGATCACCGCGTCGGGCTTCGTCGCGCGCATCGCCTCGCCGAAGCGATGGAACTGCGCGTGGAACTCGTCCTTCACGGCAGGGTCGGCAAGATGCGCGCGGCCGGTGATGCCGGGGGCGTGGCTGCACACGCCTGCGAATACCTAGCTCATACGCCTGCCACCTTTTCGTCTGTACCCGTTGTCATTGCGTAGATGCCGGCGCGCACCGGGCCGTACTTGCGCACACCTTCGCGCATGGCCTCGAGGTAGTCCGCCCATGGAATCCCGAGCAGCGGTGCGAAGTGCATCAGCAGCTGGCCGTTGCAGCCGAGCACGTAGAGCTTGCCGATGTCGCCGGTGTCGATGGCCTCGCGTTCCTCGTCCGTGAAGTCGTAGGCGCCCAGCAGCGCCGCGCGCGTTGCGCCGCCTTCGGCATAGCGCCGCTGCACTTCCTGCTCGCGATTGAGCGCGAACAAAAACTTCTGCATCGCATAGAGGCTCATCGTTCAGCCCTCGATCTGGATGTTGGCCTTGCGGATCACGTCGCCGTACTTCGCGATCTCGCTCTGGATGAAGGCCGCGAAGCGCTCCGGCGTGCCCGACAGCGAGGCGATGCCGCCCTTCTGGAAGGCATCGGTCACGGTGGGGCTCGCGAGCGCGCGGTTCACCTCTGCGTTCATGCGCTGCACGATGGCGTCGGGCGTGCCGGCCGGGGCCAGCAGGCCGTTCCACGAATTGGACTCGATGGGCACACCCTGTTCGGCCAGTGTGGGTATGGCCGGCGCGTACTGCGAGCGCTGCGCGGTCGCCATGCCCAGCGCCACCAGCTTGCCGCTCTGGATGTGGCCGCGGAACTCGGGCCAGTTGCCGAACATCATCGTCACCTGCCCGCCGAGCAGGTCGGTGAGCGCCGGGCCCTGGCCCTTGTAGGGCACGTGCACGATGTCCAGGCCCATCTGCAGCTTCAGCATCTCCCCCGAGAGGTGGGCCGAGGTGCCGTTGCCGAAGGAGGCGAAGCTCAGGGTGCCCGGCTTGGCCTTGGCGGCGTTGCGCAGGTCGGCAAGCGTCTTCAGGCCGCTGTTGGGGGGCGTGGCGAGCACGTGCTCCGACATGCCCATGAGCGCCACGGGGCGCAGGTCCTTCTGCGTGTCGTAGGGCAGCTTGCGGATCAGCGTCTGGTTGGCCGTGAAGCTGTTGGCCACGCAGACGAAGGTGTAGCCGTCGGGCGCGGCCTTTGCGGCGGCGTCCACGCCGATCACCGTGCCCGCGCCGGGCTTGTTGTCGACGATCACCGGCTGGCCCAGCGTCTTCGACAGCTCGGTGCCGACGAGGCGCGCGACGAAGGCGGTGGTGCCGCCGGGCGTGAAGGGCACGATCACGCGGACCGGCTTGGCGGGCCAGTTGCCCTGCGCGCGTGCCAGCGAGGGCAGGGCCGCGAGGGCGGCCGCGCCTTGCAGCAGCGTGCGGCGGTGCATGCTCACGCCACGCCCCAGTGCGGAATGTGGTGCGAGCCCAGCGACACCGCCACGTTCTTCGGCTCGCAGAACACCTCGTAGCTCCAGGTGCCGCCTTCGCGGCCCGTGCCCGATGCCTTGGTGCCGCCGAAGGGCTGGCGCAGGTCACGCACGTTCTGGCTGTTGACGAAGCACATGCCGGCCTCCACGGCGGCGGCCACGCGGTGGGCCTTGCCGATGTTCTCGGTCCACACGTAGCTGCTCAGGCCGTACTGGATGTCGTTGGCCAGTTCGATGGCGTGCGCCTCGTCCTTGAAGGGAATCAGGCAGGCGACCGGGCCGAAGATCTCGTCCTGCGCGATCTTCATGCGGTTGTCGACGTCGGCGAACACGGTGGGAGCGACGTAGTTGCCCTTCTTCACGCGGTCGGGCAGGTTCGACGGCGCTTCCAGCCCGCCGCACAGCAGCGTCGCGCCTTCCTTCGGGCCCAGCTCGATGTAGCTGCGCACCTTGGCCAGGTGGGCCTGCGAGATCATCGGGCCGACGATGGTCTTCTCGTCCAGCGGGTCGCCCACCGTGATGCGCTTCGCGCGCTCGGCGAACTTCGTGGCGAAGTCGGCATAGATCGACTGCTGCACCAGGATGCGCGAGCCGGCCGTGCAGCGCTCGCCGTTGTTGCTGAAGATCATGAACACGGCCGCGTCGAGCGCGCGGTCGAGGTCGGCGTCTTCGAAGATCACGAAGGGGCTCTTGCCGCCGAGCTCCATGCTGAACTTCTTCAGGCCCGCGCTCTTCACGATGCGGTTGCCGGTGGCGGTGGAGCCGGTGAACGAGATGGCGCGCACGTCGGGGTGCGCCACCAGCGGCTCGCCGGCTTCCTTGCCATAGCCGTGCACCAGGTTCAGCACGCCGGGCGGAATGCCCGCTTCCAGCGCCAGCTCACCGAGGCGCGCGGCCGTCAGCGGCGAGAGTTCGCTCATCTTCAGCACGGCGGTGTTGCCGAAGGCCAGGCAGGGCGCGACCTTCCAGGTGGCCGTCATGAAGGGCACGTTCCACGGGCTGATGAGCGCGCACACGCCCACCGGATGGAACAGCGTGTAGTTCAGGTGCGTGGGCGTGGGGTAGGTGTGGCCGTCCACGCGCGTGCACATCTCGGCGAAGTAGTAGAAGTTGTCGGCCGCGCGCGGCACCAGCTGCTTGCCCGTTTGCACGATGACCTGGCCGCAGTCGTTGGTTTCGGTCTGCGCGATCTCGGGCACGTTCTTCGCGATCAGGTCGCCGAGCTTGCGGATCAGCTTCGCGCGCTCGGGCGCGGGCATGCCGGCCCACTTGGGGAAGGCTTCCTTCGCGGCGGCCACCGCGGCGTTGACTTCGGCTTCGCCGCCCGAGGCGACTTCGGCCAGCACTTCCTGCGTGGCGGGGTTGACGGTCTCGAAGTAGTCCGTGCCCTTGACGGACTTGCCGCCGATGAGATGGTCGATCTGTTGCATGAAGAGAGTCCGGTTCAATCAATCCAGTTTGATGTCGCGCGCCTTGATGAGGGCGTGCCATTTCTTGCGCTCCGAGTCGGTGTAGCGCGTCATTTCGGCGGCGTCGGCGGGGCGTGCCTCCCAGCCGGCGTCGTAGAGCCTCTGCTTCACGCCGGCATCGGCCATGGCCTTCTGAAGTTCGCTGCCCAGCTTCGCCTGCACTTCCTTCGGAGTGGCCGCGGGCGTCACGAGGCCTTGCCATGTGTAGGCCTCGACGTTGGCGAAGCCGAGTTCCTTGGCGGTGGGAACGTTGGGCAGCTGCGGCACGCGCTCGCCCGACATGGCCAAGAGCGGGATCACCTTGCCGGCCTTGACCGCGCTCACGCCGCTGGGCAGGTCGAGCATCATCAGCGCGACCTGTCCGCCCATCAGGTCCTGCAGGGCCGGGGCGCCGCCCTTGTACGGCACGTGCAGCATGGACACGCCGGCCTCGCGCTGGAACAGTTCGTAGGCGAGGTGATGCGGGCTGCCGGTGCCCGGCGTCGCGATGCTGTACTTGCCGGGCGAGGCCTTGAGCGCGGCCAGCAGCGCCTTCGCATCGGCGATGCCCGCGTTGGGCGCGGCCGTGATGATGAGCGGCGAGCGGCCCATCATGCCGACGAGCGCAAAGTCTTTCTCGGCGTCGTAGGGCAGCTTCTTGTAGAGCGCGGGGTTGTAGACCAGCACGCCGTTGTCGGCGGAGAACACGGTGTAGCCGTCGCCCGGCGAGCGCGCGACGTTCTCCGAAGCGATGATCGCGCCCGCGCCGGGGCGGTTGTCCACCAGCACCGGCTGGCCCATCTGTTGCGAGACCTGCGCGCCCACGGTGCGCGCGAGGAAGTCGGTGCCGCCGCCGGCCGGGTAGCCGACCACCCAGCGCACGGGCTTGGCGGGGTAGGCGGTCTGCGCGACGGCGGTGGCCGAGACGGCCAGCGCCAGAGCGGCTGCGGTGAACTGGAGGAGTTTTCTGCCGGTGATCATGTCGTGTTGTCTCCGCTGATCTGGTTATGGATATGGCAAGGAAAAAAGGCGCGCCGTGACAGCGCGCCGGCTCAGGCGGCCGCGATGGTGTTGACCAGCGCGCCGATGCCTTCGATCTCGGTGACGACCACGTCGCCCGGCTTGCAGTCGACCACGCCGTCGGGCGTGCCGGTGAGGATCAGGTCGCCCGGCGAGAGCGTCATGAAGCGGCTGAAGTACTCGATGAGGAAAGGCGCGTCGAAGATCATGTCGCGCGTGTTGCCCTGCTGCGTGACCGTGCCGTTGACGGTGGTGCGCAGCGCGAGCGCCATCGGGTCGGCGATGTCGGCCGCGTCCACGAACCAGGGGCCCAGCGGCGTGCAGGTGTCGCGGTTCTTCACGCGCAGGTTGGGTCGGTACCAGTTCTCGAGGTAGTCGCGGATGGCGTAGTCGTTGGCCACCGTGTAGCCGCCGATGAAGTCGTAGGCGTCGTCGCGCTTCACGTTCTTTGCCGTCTTGCCGACCACGATGGCGAGCTCGCATTCGTAGTGCATGAACTGCACGCCGGCGGGGCGGTGCGTGTGCTGGCGGTGGCCGATCAGTGTGCTCTGGCCCTTGACGAACACCAGCGGCTCTTCGGGCGCCTTGAACTCGAGTTCCTTGGCGTGGTCGGCGTAGTTCAGGCCCAGGGCGAGGATGGTGCGCGGGCGCGCGGTCGGCGCGAGCGGCGGCAGCCATACGAGCTGTTCCTGCGGCACGACGCGGCCGTCGTCCAGCCGCACGGCCGCATCGGGCTGGCCGTTGAATTCGTGGCTGGTGCCGGTGTGTTCACGGCCTTCGAAGATGACGCGTGCGTGCTTCATGCGGCTTCCTTCGCCAGCGTGTTGCTCAGGGTTTCGAAGCCCGGTGCGGAGATGTCGATGCGGTCGCCCGCGCGTGCCAGCGGACGGCCGTGGCCGCAGCCGAGCATCAGCACGTCGCCGTGCGCGAGCGTCATGAATTCGCCGACGTCGGCCAGCAGTTGCTGCGCGGGGCGCACTAGCTGTGAGAAGTCGAGCGACTGCTTCAGCTCGCCGTTGATGCGCACCTCGACGCGGAAGCTGGCGGGGTCGGCCACTTCCTGCGCGTCGCGCAGCACGGGGCCGATGCCGAGGAAGCCATCGACGCACTTGAACTTGACCGGCGGGCGGAAGAAGCTCGCGTGCGGAATCGACAGGTCGTTCATCAGCACGAAGCCTTCGACGTCGCCCTCGGCGCCGATCACCATGCCGATGCTCGCGCCGACTTCCACCTCGGGCACCGCGGCGGGCACGGTGATGGCATTGCCGTGCGGGCTCCAGGTGTTGGCCGTCTTCACGTAGAGCACGGGTGCCTTCGGCGGCGCCTTGTAGGGCGGCTGCGTCATCTGCGGCGCGAGCGCCTCCACCTCGGCGCGGAAGTTCAGCAGCGTGCCGTACACGGTGCCGGTGGGAAGGTAGTGCGGGCTGGCGCTCATTGAGGTTGTTCCAGTGCGATCAGTTCGTCGAGCAGCCCGTAGAGCTGCGCGAGCTTGGCCTTGCCGAGGGACTTTTCCATCCAGTCGTAGTGGGCCTCGATGCTGGTTCCGAGGCGCTTCACCAGCTTCATGCCGTGCGGCGTGGCCTCGACCACGGTGCGGCGCTGGTCGGCCGGATCGCGCGCGCGGGTGATGAGGTTGTCGCGCTCCATGCGCGCGAGCACGCCGGTGAGGCTGGGCCCGAGGATGAAGGCCTCGCGCGCGACGCGGCCGGTGTCGACCGCGCCGTGCTCGCCCAGCACGCGCAGCACGCGCCATTGCTGGTCGGACAGCGCGTGCTCGCGCAGGCTGGGCCGGGTGTGGGCCATCACGGCTTCGCGCGCCTGCAGCAGCAGGCGCGGCAAGTTGCGATGAGTGAATGTCGTGCTCAAGGCTTGTCTCTTCCGAAATTACTTAACATGTTAAATGAATCGTCGAGGCTTTCCTAGTGGGCTGTTTCGATCGATTTCAAAACCTAGGGTATGCACGGATGAGCCGTGCGGCTTGCTTCAGCGCGCGGCGGGTGGCTCGCGGCGGCGCCGGTCGGCCTTGGGCAGGTCGGCCGACGCGACCATCGCCTCGCCGCGCGCATGCAGGCGCTGCAGCATGTCGTCGAGCAGCGCGACCTTGGCGGTGTCCAGCGCGCCCAGCAGTTCGGTGTTGATCGCGCAGACCAGCGGATAGAGCTCCGCGTGGAGCTTCGTGCCCGCCGAGGTCAGGCACAGGCGCACGTGGCGCCGGTCGCCGGCGGGCTGCTCGCGTGAGACCAGGCCCTTGTCGACCAGCGAGCTCACCGCGCGCGAGGTGCGCGCCCTGTCGAGCTGCGCGTGTTCGGCCAGTTGCGACGAGCCCAGCGTGCCGTTGCCCGCCAGCGTGGCGATGAGCCGCCATTCGCGCCGCGTGATGCCGAAGCGCCCCTCGCACAGCCGGATCACCATGCTGCCCGCCACCGACAGCAGCCGGCTGGTTCGGTAGAGCAGCAGGTCGTCGAGCGTGCGCGGCTGGGCGTGCATCGGCATAGGGTTTGCCCGGGCAATGATTGATTAGATGAACCAATTGTCGGCGCTCTACAGTGGCCGCGATCCATCGCGCCGCGCAGGCAACGCAGACAAGAAAGAACGGAGACGAGACAGATGACGACAGACCCGCAGTTCCTGCACCAGCCAGGTCGCCGCCGCGCGCTGGCCGTGCTCGGCGGCATGGCCCTCGCGCCGCTGGCGGCAACCGTGCAGGCACAGCAGGCGATCGTGCCGGGCACACCGATCCGCGTGCTGATCGGCGTGCCCGCCGGCGGCACGCAGGACGTGCTCACGCGCGCCATCGCGCAGCAGGTGCGCGACTCGCTGGGCCCGCTCATCGTCGACAACCGCTCCGGCGCTGCCGGGCGCATCGCGGTGGAGGCCGTGAAGACAGCCGCGCCCGACGGCCACACGCTGCTGCTGGGCACGGCCAGCATGATGACCATGTTCCCGAGCGCCTACAGGAACCTGTCGTACGACCCGATCAAGGACTTCCAGCCCATCATCAACGCCGCGCGCTTCGAGCTCGCGCTGGTGGTGCACAAGGACGTTCCGGCCAACACGGTGGCCGAGTTCATCGCGTGGGCCCGCAAGCAGCCGGGCGGCGTGAGCTTCGCGTCGTACGGCGCGGGCACGCCTTCGCACTTCCTCGGCGAGATGCTCAACCGCTCGGCGGGCCTCTCGATGGTGCACGTGCCCTACCGCGGCTCCACGCCGGCGCGCCAGGACGTGATGGGCGGCACCGTGCCGGCCTACTTCGACACCGTGGGCGGCGCGCTGCAGATGCTGCCCAGCGGCCGCGTCAAGGTGATCGCCACCAGCGGCGAGAAGCGTTCGCCGCTGATGCCCGCCATGCCCACCTTCGTCGAGAGCGGCCTGAAGGACGTGGTGGCGACCGCATGGTTCGCCTACTACGCGCCATTGAAAACGCCGAAGCCGGTGCTCGACCAGCTGCGCGCCGAGTTCACGCGCGCGGTGAACTCGCGCGAGGTGCGCCAGCAGCTGCTGCAGAACGGCATGTATCCGGTGGCCGACGGTCCCGAGGCGCTGCTGAAGACGATGCGCGAGGACACGGCGCGATGGTCGGCGATCATGAAGGCGGTGAACTTCCAGGCGAACGACTGACGGGGGCATCGCCCGCCCGGCCACCTAAACTCGAAGGATGGCCAAGGACAAAACACTCTTCGTCTGCAGCGAATGCGGCGGCACCAGCCCGAAGTGGCTCGGCAAATGCCCCAGCTGCGGAGCCTGGAACACACTCATCGAGCAGGTCGCGGGCGCGGGCAATGCGCCCGCCAATAATCGCTTCGGCACGCAGTTCGCCTCGCTCGCGGGCGCGTCGGAGCTCACGACGCTCTCCGAGATCGAGGCGACCGACGTCGCGCGCACGCCCACCGGCATCGACGAGCTCGACCGCGTGCTGGGCGGCGGCATCGTCTCCGGCGGCGTCACGCTGATCGGCGGCGACCCGGGCATCGGCAAGTCGACGCTGCTGCTGCAGGCGGTCGATGCGCTGCAGCACGCGGGGCAGAACGCGCTCTACGTCACCGGCGAGGAAAGCGGCTCGCAGGTGGCGCTGCGCTCCAGGCGGCTCGGCCTCGACCACTCGCAGGTGCAGGTGCTGGCCGAGATCCAGCTGGAGAAGATCATCGCCACGCTCGACGCCACGCGCCCGGCCATCGCGGTGATCGACTCGATCCAGACGGTCTACTCCGACCAGCTCACTTCGGCCCCAGGCTCGGTGGCGCAGGTGCGCGAATGCGCGGCGCATCTCACGCGCTTCGCCAAGACCAGCGGCACGGCCGTGGTGCTGGTGGGCCACGTCACGAAAGAGGGCGCGCTCGCCGGTCCGCGCGTGCTGGAGCACATGGTCGACACGGTGCTGTACTTCGAGGGCGACACGCATTCGAGCTTCCGTCTCGTGCGTGCCATCAAAAATCGCTTCGGCGCGGTCAACGAGATCGGCGTGTTCGCCATGACCGAGCGCGGCCTGAAGGGCGTGACCAACCCCAGCGCGATCTTCCTGAGCCAGCATGCCGAACCCGTTCCCGGCAGCGTGGTGCTGGTCACGCTCGAAGGCACGCGGCCGATGCTGGTGGAAATCCAGGCGCTGGTCGACAACGGCGGGCCGAGCCCACGCCGCCTGTCGGTGGGCCTGGACCGCGACCGCCTCGCGATGCTGCTGGCCGTGCTGCATCGCCATGCGGGCGTGGCCTGCATGGACCAGGACGTGTTCGTCAACGCGGTGGGCGGCGTGCGCATCAGCGAGCCCGCGGCCGACCTGGCCGTGATGCTGTCCATCACATCGAGCCTGCGCGGCAAGCCTTTGCCCAAGGGCTTCATCGCATTCGGCGAAGTGGGCCTGGCCGGCGAAGTGCGCCCCGCGCCGCGCGGGCAGGAGCGCCTGCGCGAGGCCGCCAAGCTGGGCTTCAGCGTGGCGGTGGTGCCCAAGGCCAATGCGCCGCGCAAGGGTGCGAAGGAAATCGAAGGGCTGACGATCCACGCGGTCGACCGCATCGAAGAGGCGATGGAAGTGGTCCGCCGCCTCGACTGACCCCATCGACGGACCGCACCGGTCCCCCAAGAGAGGAGCCAAGCCATGCAACTCGTCGTTTCCGCCGGCCTGATCGCCGTGGTGGTCCTGTGGGGGCTGGTTTCGCCGGCCACGCTCGACAGCGTGTTCAGCACCGCGCTGGCCGGCATCACGCGCAACTTCGGCTGGTTCTACCTGTGGGTGGTGCTGGGGCTGGTGGTGCTGGCCTTCTTCCTGGCCTTCAGCCGCTACGGCGACCTGAAGCTGGGCGATGAAGACGACGAGCCCGAGTTCTCCATCGGCGCCTGGTTCGCGATGCTGTTCGCGGCGGGCATGGGCATCGGGCTGGTGTTCTGGGGCGTGGCCGAGCCTGTCTCGCACTACGCGAACCCGCCGCCGGGCGTGGTCGCGCTGACGCCCGACGCCGCCGGCGTGGCCATGCGCTACGCCTTCTTCCACTGGGGGCTGCATCCCTGGGCCATCTACGGCATCGTGGGCCTGTCGATCGCCTTCTTCAGCTTCCGCCGCAAGGCGCTGCCGCTGGTGAGCTCGGCCACCGAGGCACTGCCCTGGCGGCTCGTGCAGCGGCTCTCGCCGGCTTTCAATGTGCTGGCGGTGGTGGCCACGGCCTTCGGCGTGGCGGCCTCGCTCGGCATGGGCGCGACGCAGATCAACAGCGGGCTGCACGCGGCCTTCGGCCTGAGCATCGGCAAGACCATGCAGGCGACGATCATCGTGGTGACGACGGTGCTGTTCATCACCTCGGCCGTCACCGGCGTCGAGCGCGGCGTGAAGTGGCTGTCGACGGGCAACCTGGTGGTGGCGGCGCTGCTGGCGCTCGTGGTTCTGGTCGTGGGGCCGACGGTGGCCATCGTCGAGACCTTCACCAACACGCTGGGCGCGTACATCGCCGAGTTCGTGCGCATGAGCCTGCGCATGACCCCCTTCCGCAACAGCTCGTGGGTGGGCGACTGGACGCTCTTCTACTGGGCCTGGTGGCTGGCGTGGTCGCCGTTCGTGGGGCTGTTCATCGCGCGCGTGTCGCGCGGCCGCACGATCCGCCAGTTCATCCTGGGCACCGTGATCGCACCCACGCTGGTGGGCTTCGCATGGTTCTCGGTGTTCGGCGGCGCGGCGCTCAACTTCCAGATCTTCCAGGGCGTGCCGCTGGTCGAGGCGGTGAAGGCCGACGTGTCGACTGCCATGTTCGTGATGTTCAAGGCGATGCCCGCGGGCATGCTGCTGTCGATGGTCGCGACGCTGCTGGTGTTCGTGTTCTTCGTGACCTCGGGCGATTCCGCGACGCTGGTGCTGGGCACCATGAGCACCGGCGGCAACCCGAATCCGCCGGCCCGCGTGAAGATCACCTGGGGCGTGCTGGTGGCGGCCATCGCGCTCAGCCTGCTCTTCGCGGGCGGCCTCAAGGCGATACAGACGGCGACCATCGTGTTCGCGCTGCCGTTCGCCTTCGTGATCCTGCTGATGGCGCTGTCGGTCACGCTGGCCATCCGCGACGACTGGAACGCGGAGCAGAAGCGCGAGCGCGAGCTGCGGCGCAAGATGCGGCAGCTCGTGTCCTGATCGGGCCGGCGCGGCGCGCCGGAAAAAACACCCGGCGCGCACGGTGGCGCGCCGGGCCTAGCCTCCCTATCCCCCGATATGCATGGTGAACGCCGGACCGCCGTTGAGCACGCATTGACCGCTGCCCAATGTGGCCGAGTTCATCGCGTACTGGCAACTCAGGTTGCCGCCGCGGCTGCCGGTGGCGTTCGCCACGCCGGTGCCCCGCGCGCCCCCTGCGACCCGGGTCGCCTCTCCCTGGAACTGCTCGCCGCCGATCTGCGCGTTGAAGTGGCCGCGGCCGTTCATGTCGTTGGTCACGGTGCCCGCCACGACGCCGTAGCGCGCGGCTTCGGCATTCGACGGATACAGCCGCGCGCTGAAGGTCTGCGCGATCGGGCCCGGTGCGACGGCATAGGCCTGCGAAGGCGGCGCCGTTGGAGCGGGTTGTCCGAGCGGCACGACGTAGCAGCCGCTGAGCGCGGCGGCCGTGAGCGTGGCGGCGAGGGTGAGACGAACGAAAGTGACGGAACGCGGAATGGTCATACGCTTTTCAGTGGCCCGGGCAGATGCCCGTGCGGCGAAATGTGCCGGCTCTTCCCGTCGTTGCCTGCGCCTTTCGCGGTGAGTACCGCCTTGCGCGCCCGGCGGTAGCCACGGCCGCTACCGCGACGGCTCGGGGCACGCCGGCAGAATGGCGCCCCGATCACCGTTCCCCGAATGAAGCCGATGCCTTTTCCGATTGCCGCCGTCATGGTCCATGTCCCCGACGTGGAGGCGGCGCTGCGCTGGTACGAAGCGGCGTTCGCGGGCGAGGCCGTCCGCGTCCGCATCGGCACGCCGGTGTTCGAATGCCTGTCGGTGCACGGGGTCCTGCTCGAGATCGTTCCCGGCGACGAGAAGGTCGGCTCGGGCGCGTCGGGATCGGTCGTGTACTGGGCTGTCGACGACTTCGATGCCGCGCTGCGCCGCTTCGAGGGCGCCGGAGCGGTGCTGTACCGCGGCCCGCTGCGGCTCGACGACCCGCAGGGCGTCCAGTGCATGTGCCAGGTGCGCGACCCGTGGGGCAACTGCATCGGTATTCGCGGGCCGGCCTGAGGCCCATGCCGGCCGCGAATTGCCGGCCAGCGACAATGCGCGGCATGAATTTCAAGAAATTTCTGGTGCCCGTGGGCGCCATCGTCATCCTGGGGCTGGCCTGGCGCAGCGGCGGATGGGGCGGTGTCGCCCTGGCCGGCGGCGCGATCGTGATGTTCCTGCTGCTGCACTTCAATCGCGCGATGCAGGTGCTCAAGCGCGCGGCCGAACGCCCGGTGGGCTATGTGGGCAGCGCGGTGATGCTCAATGCCAAGCTCAAGCCGGGCGTGACGCTGATGCACGTGATCGCGATGACGCGCGCCCTCGGCGAGTTGCGCTCGCCCAAGGACGAGCAGCCCGAGCACTACCGCTGGACCGACGGCGGCGGCTCGTATGTCGACACCGTGTTCAACGGCGGCAAGCTGCAGAGCTGGACGATGACGCGGCCCGAGACGGCGCCCGAAGACGACGGCACGCAGACTCCCTCGGCCTGATACCGGAGATCAGCCCGTGCCCGCCTTGCCCCTCAGCTGTCGCCACGGCGGATTCGCCTTCGCGTGGTGGCGCGCCTCCTTCACGAACTCTGTGCACACGTGCGTCATGAGGTCGGCGGAGCGGTAGACCAGGAACACGTCGAAGTCCGGCAGCGCATCGGTGATCGACAGCTTCTCGAGCAGGCCGGGCTGCAGCCGCAGCGGCCCCGCGCCATGGAAGACGAAATCCGACCACATGCTGATCAGGTCGGTCTGCGTGGCCAGCTGCAGGCCCAGCAGGTTCGAGGCGCTGTGCACCATGCGCCGCGGCATTTCCAGCCCGTGCATGTTCATCGTGCTCACCAGCGGGCTTCCGGCATCGTCGATGGGGTCGAGCACCAGCCAGTCGGCATCGAGCAGAGGCTGCAGCTTGCGCACGCGGCGCAGCGGATGCCCGGCGCGCACGCTGAGGTGCATCGCCACCGAGAAAAGTGGCTCCCACTGAAAGGCGTTGGTGCCCGGTCCGTTGCAGGTGGAGACCAGGCCCAGGTCGAGCCGGCCTTCGCGCAGCCCCTCGAAGATCTGCTGCGGCCTCTGCTCGAAGCCGCGCAGCGCCACATTGGGAAAGCGCTGGCGAAACGACGCCATCGCATCGGGCAGCGGCCCGCTCGACGCCACCGCGGTGAAGCCGATGTTGAGCTGCGCCTCGTCATGCCCGCGGATCGCCTCGATGTCTTCCAGCGCGTGCCTCAGCTCCTGCTCGACCAGGCTCGCGCGCTTGACCAGCGCCACGCCGTAGGGCGTGAGGCTCACGCCGCGCGTGGAGCGCGACATCAGCGTCACGCCAAGCTCGCGCTCCAGTTCCGAGATGGCCTTCGACAGCGCGGGCTGCGTGGTGTGCAGGCTGCGCGAGGCCTCGTGGATGCTGCCGTGCTGTGCCACGGCCAGCAGGACGCGCAACTGTTGCAGCTTCATCGTGGTGCCGATCTGCCGGAAAGAGGCGTCTTGGTGGTTCTCCCGATGGCTTCCGGTGCCTGTTTATGACGGGGATGCCGTTTGGTTATCAGCATGAAAATTTGTGATTCTTCGCCGCAGCGCTTTGCCTGAATACTCCGCCGCGAACGGGCCGACCGCCCCCCGCAAACCGTACGTGGAGTGACATTAGCTGAGCGAAGCCGCATTGCCCGCAAGCCCGATCGGGGGCTCTTCACCAGCCGCCGCCCATGCACCCCATGCCGTGCAGGGCAAGGGAAAGCAGAGCCAGTTCCGCCTGATCGCCGCCTGCTCGCTGGGCAACGCGCTGGAGATGTACGACTTCACCGTCTACAGCTTCTTCTCGCTGCTGATCGGCAAGCTGTTCTTCCCCTCCGACAGCCCCTACGGCTCGCTGCTGCTCGCGGTGGCCACCTTCGGCATCGGCTTCGTGATGCGTCCGCTGGGCGGTGTGATCATCGGCAACTATGCCGACCGCAAGGGCCGCAAGGCGGCGATGACGCTGACCATCGGCCTCATGGTGCTCGGCACGCTGTGCATCGCGCTCGCGCCGCCTTATGCGTCGGCCGGCGTGTTCGGCTCGCTGATGATCCTCGCGGGCCGCCTGCTGCAGGGCTTCTCGCTCGGCGGCGAGGGGGGCGCGGCCACGTCGATGCTGATGGAAGCGGGCGGCGTCAAGGGTCGGGGCTTCCGCGTGAGCTGGCAGCTCGCGAGCCAGGGCGTGTCGGCGCTGCTGGGCGCGCTCACGGGCGCCGCGCTGTATGCCGCGCTGCCGCAGGCGTCGCTCGAGAGCTGGGGCTGGCGGCTGCCCTTCCTGCTCGGGCTGCTGATCGCGCCCGTGGGCCTCTACATCCGCGCGCATCTCGAGGAGACGCACACCGCCGACAGCAACGAATCCAGCCCCATCGGGCGCCTGCTGCGCGAGCACGGCGGCACGGTTCTGAAAGGCATCCTCGCCACCACGGCGGGCACGGCCACGATGTACCTCGTGGTGTTCTTCATGCCCACCTACATGATCCGCGTGCTGCACATGCCGCCGTCGCTGTCGCTGCTGTCGGGCTGCGTCACGGGCATCACGCTGTTCGTCGTGTCGCTGGTGGCGGGGCGGCTGGCCGACAGGCTGCCCAATCGCAAGCCTCTGGTGATCGGCTCGCTGCTCTTCAGCGTGATCGCAGTCGGCCCGGTGTTCTGGGTCATCAGCCACTACCCGAGCGTGCCGCTGGTGCTGGCGCTGTCGGCGCTGCTGACCGCGAGCGTGAACATCGGCACCACGCCGATGTTCCTGATGCTGCTCGAGATGCTGCCGGCCGGCGTGCGGGCCAGCGGCATCTCGGTGATCTACAGCGTGGGCGTGACGGTGTTCGGCGGCTCCTCGCAGTTCATCGTGACCTGGCTGCTCGCGAAGACGGACAACCCGCTGTCGCCGGCCTTCTACATGATGGTCTGCGGGGTGTTGAGCCTGTGCGCGCTGCTGAGCCTGCGCGAGCGCAAGGCCGGCTGACCGATCGATCGATTGAACCTTACCGAGAACGGACCCTTTCCAAGATGACCCGCGAACTCAGCCCCCAGACCACGAAACTCCTTTCGCGCCTGCTCCCGCAGGCCGACGTCGACACGCAGGCCTTCGTCGACATCCGCCGCCAGATCCACGCCAACCCCGAACTCGGCTTCGAGGTGAGCGCCACCAGCGAACTCGTCGCCAACCTGCTGCGCAGCTGGGGCTACGAGGTGCACACCGGCATCGGCCGTACCGGCATCGTGGCGCAGCTGAAGCTCGGCAGCGGCACGCGCCGCCTCGGCATCCGCGCCGACATGGACGCGCTGCCCATCGTCGAGGCCACCGGCCTGCCGTATGCGAGCCGCAACGCCGGGCGCATGCACGCCTGCGGGCACGACGGCCACACGGCCATCCTGCTGGCCGCGGCCAAGGCGCTCGCGACGGCGCGCAATTTCGACGGCACGCTGAACCTGATCTTCCAACCCGACGAAGAGAATCTCTGCGGCGCGCGCGCGATGATCGCCGACGGCCTGTTCGAGCGCTTCCCCTGCGATGCGGTGTACGCGCTGCACAACGCGCCGGGCGTGCCGGTGGGCACGATGATGGCGATCGAGGGGCCGGTCACGCTGTCGTCCGACGTGGCCGACGTCACCATCAAGGGCGTGGGCGGTCATGGCGCCATGCCGCATCGCGCACGCGACCCGGTCGCTGCCGCCGCCGCGGTGGTGACGGCGCTGCAGACGGTGGTGGCGCGCAATGTGGCGCCCGACGACACGGCGGTGGTGTCGGTCGGCTTCATCCGCGGCGGCGCGACGCACAACGTGATGCCGCAGTCGGTGTCTCTGGGGCTGAACGTGCGCGCGGCGCGGCCCGAGACGCGCGCGCTGGTCGAGCAGCGCATCCGCGAGATCGTGAGCCTCACCGCGCAGGCGCACGGCGTGGAAGCCGAGATCGACTACCGCGCGCTGGTGCCGCCGGTGGTCAACACCGCGGCCGAGACGGAGCTGGCCGCGCGGGTGTGCGCCGAACTGGTGGGCGAGGAGAACGTCGTCAGGAAAGCGCCCAAGGGCTTCTCGGGCAGCGAGGATTTCGCCTGGATGCTCGACGCGCTGCCGGGCTGCTATCTGCTGCTCGGCAACGGGGAGGGCGAGTTCGGGGGCTGCATGGTGCACAACCCCGGCTACGACTTCAACGACCAGGTGCTGCCGCTGGGCGCGGCCTGCTGGGTGCGGCTGGCTCAGAGCTATCTCGTTGCCTGAGCCGCGACGGCCTCAGAACGGCGCGTCTTCCGTTTCGGCCCCTGCTGTCGCCTCTGGCTGAGTAGCGGCAGCAGGCTTCGGCGCCTCGTCCGGCACTGCCGCCGAGAAGGCCGCCTCGCCGCCCAGCGCATCGAGCAGCGCGGGCACCAGCTGGCCCAGTTCGCCCGTGGCGATGGCCACGTCGGCGTCGAAGTTGTCTTCCTTCTTGCCGCCGGCCGCGCCGTCGCCCGTGCCTTCGAGGAAGGCGATCTTGCGGCTCAGCAGGCCATGCGTCAGCTCGAAGGACACGCGGTCGTCCCAGGTCAGCGCGAGGCGTGTGGGGCGCTTGCCGTCGGTGATGTGCTGCTTCACCTCGTCGATGTCCAGCGGGTGCTTGGCGTAGCGCACCACGGCCTTGGAGTCGTCGCCCGCCTTGAGCTCGCACTCGCGGTCGATGGTGAAGCCGGCTGGCGGCTCCTGCGTCAGCAGCCAGTTGGCCATGGCTGCGGCGGGCTCGATCTGCGTGTTGATGAGGGCCACTGCAAAGCCGTCGAGCGACTTCACGAGGCTGGTGACCACTTCGTCGGCGCGCGATGCGTTGCCGCTGTTGATCACGAGGCGGTTCTCGGCCTTGTCGATCCACACCGTCACGCGCGCGCTGCGGGTGAAGGCCATGGGCAGCAGCTCCAGGGTGATGTCTTCCTTGAGCTCCTTCTTTTCCTTCTTGCCGGGCTTGCGGCCGGTGGTGGCCTCGATCTGGGCGCAGCGCTCGTCGACCTTGCGGCGCACTACCGAGCCGGGAACCTGCTTGCTCTCGATCATGTATTCGACCAGCCACTGGCCGTCGATGGACTCCACCAGCGGGCCGTTGGCTTCTCCGCGTGGCTCGATCCAGCCGGCGGACTTTTCCTGCGAGGGGCCGCAGGGCACGAAGCGCTGCTTGCCGAGCCCTTCTTCCGCCTCGGCCAGTGTCTGGGACCAGGCGGGTTCGATGCGATAGACGATGACGTTCTTGAATACGGACACGGAAACCCTTTTTCCATCGGTTTGGACAGCCGGCCATTGTCGGGCACCCCGGAAACTCCGCCGCCGTAAAATCGCAAGCTTTTGCGACTTCCCTCCTCCGTCGCACCCCCCCCACACCGCTTCCCAAACAAAGGAATCAGGAAATGAGCTCGATCCCCCCCTCGCTGGACGACCGTGACGGCAAGATCTGGATGGACGGCGAACTCGTGGACTGGCGCGACGCCAAGATCCACGTGCTGAGCCACACGCTGCACTACGGCTGCGGCGCCTTCGAGGGCGTGCGCGCCTACAAGACGGCCGACGGCAGCACGGCGATCTTCCGCCTGGCGGAGCACACCGAGCGCCTGTTCAACAGCGCCAAGATCCTGCGCATGAAGATCCCCTTCACGCAGGCACAGCTCAACGAGGCCCAGAAACAGGTGGTGCGCGAGAACAAGCTCGAGAGCTGCTACCTGCGCCCGCTGATCTGGATCGGCTCCGAGAAGCTGGGCGTGAGCCCCAAGGGCAACAAGATCCACGCCATGGTCGCGGCATGGTCCTGGGGCGCCTACCTGGGCGAAGAGGGCATGAAGCGCGGCATCCGCGTGAAGACCTCGAGCTACACCCGCCACCACGTCAACATCACGATGACGCAGGCCAAGACGGTGAGCAACTACACCAACTCGATCCTGGCCAACATGGAAGCCCTGGACGACGGCTACGACGAGGCGCTGCTGCTCGACGCGAGCGGCTTCGTGTCGGAAGGCGCGGGCGAGAACATCTTCGTGGTCAAGGGCGGCGTGGTCTACACGCCCGACCTGTCGGCCGGCGCGCTCAACGGCATCACGCGCAACACCATCCTGCACGTGTGCAAGGACCTGGGCCTGGAGCTGGTGCAAAAGCGCATCACGCGCGACGAGGTCTACGTCGCAGACGAAGCCTTCTTCACCGGCACGGCCGCCGAAGTCACGCCCATCCGCGAACTCGACCGCGTCGAGATCGGCAACCGCGGCGACGGCGGCGCCCGTGGCCCGATCACCGAGAAGATCCAGGCGGCCTTCTTCGACATCGTGAACGGCAAGAACCCCAAGTACGCACACTGGCTCACGAAAGTCTGAGAAGAAGAGAACCCATGTCCACCAATGCAGTAGTCGAACTCCTGGCCAAGGAGCTCAATCATCAGGGCGGCGTGTTCTGCCCCAGCCCCAAGGCCGACATGAAGCTCTGGAACAGCCACCCGAAGGTGTACCTCGACGTGGCGCGCACCGGCGAGGCCAAGTGCCCGTATTGCGGCACGGTGTACCGGCTGAAGGCCGGCGAAGTGGTGTCGTCGCGGCACTGAGCCGCTGAATCGCCGGCCCCCGAGGCTGCCGGTCCCGCCTGATGCGCTTCAGGCGGCCGGGTCGGTGATGTCCTTCCCCATGCGCGACGGCAACAGGTCGCGCCACGGGTGCGGGTCATTTTTCTCCTGTGCCAGCCGCAGGTAGACCATCGATATGAACAGCAGCGCCAGGCCGATCTGCGCATCGCGCATGGCCGAGTTCACGCTCGAGGCGATCAGCGCGATCAGCGTCGCGGCCAACGCATAGCGGCCCGCGATGTCGGGCCGCTTCCATGCCTGCCAGACGGCGGCCACCATGATGACCAGCAGGCTCAGCAGCGCGGGCAGCCCGCCCTGCGAACCGACCCACAGGAAGTCGTTGTGCGGCATGTTCGAGTCGGCGAGCAGGGCAGGGCCGCGCTTGTGCCACTGGTCGGTCCAGCCTCCGATGCCCCAGCCGGTGAGCGGGCGGTCGGCGATCATGCGGCCGGTGTCGCGGTACATGTAGTAGCGGATGGCCCAGCTGCCCTTGAAGACCGCGCCGGCCTGCGCTTCCTCGATTTCCTGCACACCGGTCTCGACCTTGCGCTGCAGCTGCGGCAGCTGGTAGAGCCCGGCGCCCATCACCACGGCACCCAGCACCAGCGCGCCCACCAGCATCTTCAGGTGACTGCGCCACTGGTGGATGCACACCACCGGGATCACCAGCAGCAGCGCGAGCACCGAGGTGCGCGAGGTCAGCGGCAGCGCCACCACCAGGCCAAGCCCGAGCATCAGCACGAAGGCCGGAATGGAGCGCAGCGGCCTGTGGGCGGCGATCTGCGCGATGCCCCACACGGCGGCGGTGGAGGCCACCACGCTGAACAGCAGCGCATTGCTGATCGACTTGTTGCCCACTTCCATCACCACCGCGCGCAGCGGCGACCAGATGGGGAAGCCGCCCACCGCGTAGAAGAAGATGACCAGCAGGATGTTCAGCGCGGCGATCAGCAGGAAGCCGCGCAGCGCCCAGATGGCCTCCTCGCGCGTGAGCGCCATCGCCATCAGCATCGTGAGGCCGATGCGTATGCCGTGGAACAGGTTGGAGCCGGTTTCAGGGTAGTGCTGCCCGATGGCCAGCACGATGAAGGTCCACGCGAAGTAGGCCATCACCGGCCACCACAGCGGGTTGGCGCGCAGCCGCGCATAGCGCTCGCCCAGGCCGCCGGCCACCAGCATGGTGAGCAGCAGCAGGATGGCCGAAAGATAGGTGACGCCGACCGGCATGAACACCACCAGCCCCCAGAACATGGCCGCGGGCCGAACGATGTGCGATCTCTGCATAGGGGCGGGATTTTAGGTTGGCATCTTGGAGCTGACCTGACTTCTCCCCCAGGCTTCGCGCACTTCGTGTCGCTTCGCCAACCCCCTCACCGGGGGCGATGCCTGCGGCCCGGCAAAGCCGGTTCCGCGGCATCCCCGCGAACTGCCGGGACGGGGGCAGTGTCAGTGGCTGCGCGCGGCCGCTGGCAGGCGGATCACGAAGCTGGCGCCGCCACCGGGGCGGTCTTCGCAGCGCACGGTGCCGCCGTGGCGCTCGGCGATCGACTTCACCAGCGCCAGCCCCAGGCCCACGCCGCCGTTGCGCTCGCTGGCACCGGGCAGGCGGTAGAAGGGCTCGAAGATGCGCTCGCGCAGCGCGGGCGGCACGCCCGGCCCACGGTCGTTGACGCGCACGGTGGCATAGCCGTTGGCGCTGCCCAGTTCCACCGCGATCTCGCCGGCGCCGTAGCGGCGCGCGTTTTCCAGCAGGTTGCGGATGGCCCGGCGCAGCAGGCGCGACACGCCCGGCACGGTGAGCGTGGCGTTGTCGGTGCCTTCGGCCAGGTCGAGCTCGGCACTCACTTGCGAGCACTCCTCGGCGGCCAGGCCGGTCAGGTCCACGGCCTCGATGGTGCCCATGTCGGCTTCGCTGGCGTCGAGCCGGCTGGCCAGAAGGATCTCGTCGATGAGCTGGTCGAGCTCGCCGATGTTGCGCGAGATCTCCTCGCGCGCCGACTGGCTCGGGCGCTCGCCCATCAGCTCCAGCCCCATGCGGATGCGGGTGAGCGGCGAGCGCAGCTCGTGCGATGCGTTGGCCAGCAGCGACTTGTGCGAGCGCACCAGCTGCTCGATGCGCTCGGCCGACGCGTTGAATCGTTTGGATAGATCAGCCACTTCGTCCTGCCCTTCTTCTGTCACGCGCACCGAAAGGTCGCCCTCGCCCCACCGCTGCACGCCGCGCTGCAGCGATTCCAGCCGCTGCGTGATGCGCCGCACGATCGGGTACACACCTAGCGCCACCGCCACGCCCACCAGCGCGATCATCCAGCCCAGGCCGAAGGGCGTGCGCCACGGCGCGAAGCCGCCGGTGCCGGTGGGCCGCTCGCGCGGCGCCACGCGCAGCGTGATGGCCTTGCCGTCGCTCAGCGTCACGTCGAACTCCAGGCCCTGGCCCGGCACGCGCAGGGCGGTGCCCGAGCCGATCGGCTTGTCCTGCGCGTCGAGCACCACCACGTGGCGCGGCACCGGCGCCAGCCGCTCGCGCTCGGCCTCGGCGGCCTCGCGCACGATCCAGTTGGCCATCAGCGTGAGGATCACGACGCCACCCACCACCGCGAGCCAGATGCGGACGTAGAGACGGCGCGAATAGAGATTCAGCATGTTGTTGCGATGCGGCCGCCGCCGGGCCGCCCCAAGGCGAGCCGCGCCTCCCCCTCGGGGGGTGGCGAATTACACGGAGCGAAGCGAGTGAAAAGCCGGGGGGCAGACATTTCTAGTCCTGTTGCTTGGCGAACACGTAGCCCACGCCGCGCACCGTGAGGATGCGCTTCGGATTCTTCGCGTCGACCTCGATGGCGGCGCGGATGCGGCCCATGTGCACGTCGATGGAGCGGTCGAAGGCTTCGAGCTCGCGGCCGCGCACGGCTTCCATGATCTGGTCGCGCGTGAGCACGCGGCCCGCGCGCTCGGCCATCGCCGTCAGCAGGTCGAACTGGTAGGAGGTGAGGTCGGCCAGCGTGCCGGCCACCGACACGGTGCGCGCGTTGCGGTCGATCTCCAGTGTGCCGAAGCGCATCACCGACGAAGCCTCGGTCTCGGTGGCGTTCTCGGAGCGGCGACGCAGCACGGCGCGGATGCGCGCCAGCAGCTCGCGCGGCTCGAAGGGCTTGGGCAGGTAGTCGTCGGCGCCGATCTCCAGGCCGATGATGCGATCCATCGGGTCGCCCTTGGCCGTGAGCATCAGCACCGACACCTTCGACAGCGGGCCGGGCAGCGCGCGGATGCGGCGGCAGATTTCAAGCCCGTCGGTGTCGGGCAGCATCAGGTCGAGGATCACCAGGTCGGGCGCGTGCTGCTGCAGCTGCTCGAGCCCGGCGGTGCCGTCGCCGGCATGGTTGAACGCGAAGCCCGACTGCGTCAGGTATTCGCCCACCATCTGCGCCAGGCGGGCGTCGTCTTCGATCATCAGGAGTTGGGGGGTGCTCATGCGCTTCATGGTCGTCCACCGGGAGCAAGAGGGCTTGAACGCTCCGTAAAGTTGGGTAAACCTCGACAACCCCTGTCAACCTGCGCTGCTGCGAAAAGCATAGCGCCGGTTCCAGCGGTCGCGGGCTCAGCCCCGCGCGTGCGGCCGCAACTGCAGCCGCAGCGACAGGGAAGCGGAAAGCGGCAGGTCGACAGGCGTGCCCGCGCCGTCGACATTGCCGTCATCGAGATGTGCCAGCGATTCGAACAGCCCCAGCGAAGCGGCCATGGGGTTGATCTCGGCCAGTGACTTCGCGGCCTCCGAGCGCGGCAGGGAGGCCGCGGGAGCCGCGCCGCTTTCCTCGCTGGCCAGCGACCAGTCGAGCGCTGCCACGGTGCGCTCGGTGGGTTCGCTGGCGATCACCAGCGCCACCGCGAGCAGGCCGCGGCTGTCGGTGACCGAGGTCAGCGCGCCGACCGTGGGCGCGTCGTAGCCCACCAGCAGCACCGGCTCCTGGTCGCAGGCGCACTGCACTGCCGCCTCCAGCAGGCCCGACGCGAAGCTGTGCTCATAGGCCGAGACCGCATTGCTGGCCGCCATGCAGCCGGTGCCGATGGTCCAGTAGCCCACGGCCGCGTTGTGCACCGAGTTGTGGAACTTGGTGGGCGACAGCCCCTTCGGATCGCTCGCGAGCGTGCTGCACATGTAGTCGTTGATCGACAGGTCGCCGTGCGCCGACGTGAACACGCAGGGCACGTCGGCCGCGTTGCGGCCCGAGCCGGCGAGGGCGGCCGCGGCCACCTCGAGTGCCAGCGCCACGGTGTCGGGCGCGCGGCGGCGCTCGGCGGGCGCCAGCACCTGCGGCGACGGGCGCTTCGCGGGCGGATCGGCCAGCGTGCCTTCGCCGCGGAAGGCGGCGCGCGCGGCTTCCCAGCCGGGCAGCGTGGGCGTCCAGAAGGCCGGGCCTTCGATGTAGAGAGTAGGGCGTGCGGAGGCTTGGCTCATGTCGTTCATGCCGCCTTGCCAAAAACCAGCGAGCAGTTGTTGCCGCCGAAGCCGAACGAATTGCTCAGCGCATAGCGCACTTCGCCATGCGCCGGCTCCAGCTTGATCTGCGGGCCGAAGCCTTCGTCCAGCGTGTGGGTGTTGACGGTGCCCGGCATCAGGCCGCGCTCGATGGCCAGCAGGCTGATGACGGCCTCGACGATGCCCGCCGCGCCCAGCGTGTGGCCCATGAAGCCCTTGGTCGAGCTGGCGTGCGTGCGTGCCGGGAAGCGGCGCGCCACCAGCGCGCCCTCGCCCTCGTCGTTCTTCTGGCTCGCGGTGCCGTGCATGTTGATGTAGTCGATGGCATCGGGCGCGAGGCCTGCGCGCGCCAGCGCCTCGTCGAGCGCGCGCTCGGCGCCCAGGCCTTCGGGGTGCGGCGTCGACATGTGGTGCGCGTCGCTGGCCTCGCCGTAGCCCAACAGGTGCAGCGGCGCGGCGTCGGCGCCGGTCTGCACGCGCTCGACCAGCGCGAAGCCCGCTGCCTCGCCGAGGCTGATGCCCTTGCGGGCTGCGTCGAAGGGCCGGCAGGGTTCGCTGGACACCAGTTCGAGCGAGTTGAAGCCGAACAGCACGCTGCCGCACAGCGTGTCGGCCCCGCCGACCACGGCCGCGTCGGCCAGGCCCAGGCGGATCAGCCGCTCGGCCGAGGCGAACACCTTGGCGCTCGACGAGCAGGCGGTGGAAATGGTCTCGCTGGGGCCGCTGATGCCCAGCAGCTGCTGCGTGAACATGGCCAGCGAATGCGGCGTGTGCACCGCGGCGCGGCGCTGCCCGGGCGGGAACATGCCCTGCGCGTCGAGCTGGGTGTAGGCCAGCTCGGTCTCGCCGATGCTGGCGGTCGAGGTGCCCAGGATCAGCGCGATGCGCGAGGCGCCGTACTTCTCGCGCGCCGCGGCTACGGCCTCGATGAAGCCGTCGGCCTGCAGGCCCATCCAGGCGAGCCGGTTGTTGCGGCAGTCCCATTGCGCGAGCGATTCGGGCAGGCGGATCTCCTCGAGCCCGTCGACGCGGCCGATCCAGGTGGGCAGCGGTGCGTCGCCGAAGTCGTTGGCGCGCAGCCCGCTGCGCGATTGCGCGAGCGCGTCGGCCAGCACGTCTTTGCCGACGCCGACGGCCGAGGTGGCCGTGTAGGCACTTATTTGTAGAGGAGAGATTCGGGACGGCACGGTCTTGAAGGGCTTGCTGGCTGAAGGGCGCGCGGAAGGCGCGCGCAGGGAAGATGAACGTAAGGAAACGAATGTATACCGGGCACAGCCTAACAGTTGCGCGGGGCGCGCGGCGTCGGCCGTTTCCTATAAGGCCCAGGCCCTATTGACGGCCCTGGGGGCTTGTGGTCGCTGTCAGCCGCATGGCCAGCGCTACCAGCACCAGCACCGGAACGCCCAGCAGCGCGGTGCCGATGAAGAAGGTGCTGTAGCCGTAGGCATCGACGAAGGCGCCCGAGTAGCCGGCAATGAACTTGGGCAGCAGCAGCATCAGCGAGCTGAACAGCGCGTACTGCGTGGCCGAGTAGCTGATGTTCGTGAGGCTCGACAGGTAGGCGATGAAGGCCGCCGAGGCGATGCCACCGGCGAGGTTGTCGGCGGAGACCACGGCGATCAGGGCCGTGAGGTCGTGCCCGCGCGAGGCCAGCCAGGCGAACAGCAGGTTGCTGGCGGCGCTGAGCACCGCGCCGAGCATCAGCACGCGCATCACGCCGAGGCGCATCGACAGCACGCCGCCGACGAAGGCGCCCGCGAGCGTCATGATCACGCCGTAGATCTTGCTGACCGTGGCCACCTGGTCCTTGGTGAAGCCCATGTCCACGTAGAAGGGGTTGGCCATGATGCCCATCACCACGTCGCTGATGCGATAGATGGCGATCAGCGAGAGGATCAGCACCGCCTGCCACCTGTAGCGGCGGATGAAGTCGGCGAAGGGCTCGATCAGCACGCTGCGCAGCCATTCGGCGGCGTTCCTCGCCCTGGGCAGGGCGCGCGGAACCGGCTCGGGCGACATCAGCACCGTGACCACGCCCACCGCCATCGAGGCAGCCATGACAAGGTAGGCGGTTTTCCAGGCGCTGTTCTGGTAGGCGGCCGCGCCCGTGGCCACTGCCGAGGCCGCCGCCGGCGCCACCTCGGCCCAGGCCGCGACCCACAGCACGCCCGCGCCGGCCCAGATCATCGCGAGCCGGTAGCCGGTCTGGTAGGCGGCCGCCAGCGCGGCCTGCTTGCGCGTCTCGGCCGATTCGATGCGGAAGGCATCGAGCGCGATGTCCTGCGTGGCCGAGCCGAAGGCCACCAGCAGCGCGCACCAGACCAGCGGCGTGAGCCCGTTGCGCGGATCGTTGACAGCCATGCCGACCAGCCCGGCGACGACCATGCACTGCGCCAGCAGCAGCCAGCCGCGCCGGCGCCCCAGCAGCGTGGTCAGCGGCGGCAGCGGCAGCCGGTCGACCAGCGGCGCCCAGACCCACTTGAAGCCGTAGGCCAGCCCGACCCAGCTCAGGTAGCCGATGGTGGTGCGGTCGATGCCCGCTTCGCGCAGCCGGAAGCTCAGGGTGCCCAGCACCAGCAGCAGCGGCAGTCCGGCCGAGAAGCCCAGCGCCAGCATGCGCAGGGTGGCGGGCTCCAGGTAGACCTTCAGCGCGTCGCGCCAGGGCGGTGAGGGGGGCGTGGGGGTTTCTGCGGGCGAGGCGGACATGTGCCCCGGATTGTCCATGAGCGAAGCCCCGGGCTTCCCGCCTTCTTGTCTTCATTTGTTCCTATCATCCCGCTCCTATGTGCACACGATGCGAACGCCCCGTTTCCGACCTCCCGGTCATTTCCGCTGCCTCGGCCTGGAATCCCCGGCGGGCCTTCCTGCTGGCCGCCGCCGGCGCGGTCCTCGCGAAGCCGGCCCTGGCGCAGGTCGACGTGGGCAAGCCCTCGGTGGCGCGCAACATCGTGTCCGTCGAACAGGTCGAGACGGCCGGCGTGCAGCAGTACGGCCAGCTGCTCGAGCAGGCGCGCGCCAAGGGCGCGCTGGCGGGCGAGAGCAATCCGCAGCTGCAGCGCCTGCGCGCCATCGCCAAGCGCCTCATTCCTTTCGCCACGCCGTGGAACGCGCGCGCCCGCGACTGGAAGTGGGAGGTCAACCTGATCGGCAGCAAGCAGATCAACGCCTTCTGCATGCCCGGCGGCAAGATCGCCTTCTTCACCGGCATCCTCGACCAGTTGAAGCTCACCGACGACGAGGTCGCGATGGTGATGGGCCACGAGATGGCCCACGCGCTGCGCGAGCATGCGCGCGCCCGCATGGCCAAGAGCGCGGGCACCGGCGCGGCGCTTTCCATCGGCGCGCAGCTGCTCGGATGGGGGCAGGTGGGCGACCTGGCGGCGCGCGCCGGCACGCAGCTCATCACGCTCAAGTTCAGCCGCGGCGACGAGTCCGAGGCCGACCTTGTGGGGCTCGAACTCGCGGCGCGCGCGGGCTACGACCCGAAAGCGTCGGTTTCGCTGTGGCAGAAGATGGCCGCGGCATCGAAGAGCCAGGGCGGGCTGAACTTCCTCTCGACGCACCCCAGTGGGCCGGACCGCATCGCCAAGCTCGAGGCGAACCTGCCGAAGGTCGAGAAGCTCTACCGCGAAGCAAGGAAGTAGCTCACCCCCAGGCTTCGCGCACTTCATGTCGCTACGCCCACCCCCTTGCAGGGGGCAACACCAGCGGCCCGGCAAAGCCGGTTCCGCGGTGTTTCACAAAAGAGTTTCCCCTGACTGACACGTACTGAGCGACCTGCACCACGCAGGCAATCGCTGGCATGCTGCTTGCATCTCAACTTGTACACATGTTTGGATGCCTAATGATGGTGCACGAAGAAATCGGAGAAAGCGGATCGCCCGCTGCCGCCTGGATCGCGAAATTCGCGGCGCCCGTGGTGGAAGCAACGGCTGGAAAGTCCCTGGGTTTCGCCTTGCCGCTCGCCGGGCTGAGCTTCGCGGTCAAGGACAACATCGACGTGGCCGGCGTGCCCACCACGGCAGCCTGTCCGGCCTTCGACCGCCTGCCGTCGGCTCATGCAGCCGTGGTGCGGCGCCTGCTCGAAGCCGGTGCATCGCTGGCCGGCAAGACCAACCTCGACCAGTTCGCCTGCGGCCTGAACGGCACCCGCTCGCCGTACGGCGAGGTACCCAACGCATTCGATGCGCGCTACGTTTCGGGTGGCTCCAGCTCGGGCTCGGCCTACGTGGTCGCCGCCGGCGAGGTCGACTTCGCCCTGGGCACCGACACCGCCGGCTCGGGCCGCGTGCCGGCCGGGCTCAACCACATCGTCGGCCTCAAGCCCTCGCGCGGCCTGCTGAGCACCTTCGGCGTGGTGCCCGCGGCGCAGAGCGCCGACTGCGTTTCCATCTTCGCGCGCACAGTCGCCACCGCGGTCGACGTGCTGCTCGCCACCGCCGGCCACGACGCACGCGACCCGTACTCGCGTGACCTGGCCCTGCGCCGCGAACCGCTGCCTGCGCGCTTCCGCTTCGGCGTGCCCGACAGGCTGAGCTTCTTCGGCGACGCCGCCGCCGAGCGTGCGTTCAACGAAGCGACCGCGCGGCTGCTGGCCATGGGCGGCTCGCCCGTCACCATCGCCTACGCCCCGCTCGCCGAAGCCGCCGCCATGCTCTATGAAAGCGCGCTGGTCGCCGAACGCTACGCCGCCGTGCGCGAGTTCTTCGACGCGCACGAAGACGAAGTGATCGAACCCGTGCGAGGCATCCTCGCCAGCGGCCGCAAGTACGACGCCGCCGACGTGTTCGAGGCACAGACGCAGCTGCGCGCCATCGCGCAGAAGGTCGAGCCGATGTGGCGCGACATCGACGTGCTGCTGGTGCCTACCGCGCTCACGCACTACACCCGCGAGCAGATGCGCGCCGACCCCGTCGTGCTCAACCGCAACCTCGGCGCGTACACCAACTTCGTCAATCTGCTCGACTACGCCGCGCTCTCGGTGCCCAGCAGCCTGCGCGCGGACGGCCTGCCCTTCGGCATCACGCTGATCGGCCCCTGCGGCAGCGATCTCGCCCTGGCGGATCTGGGGCAGCGCTACCACCACGCCACGGGACTCGCGCAGGGCGCGACCGGTGTGCCGCTGCCGCCGCCGCGCGCCATCCCGGGGCTCGTCGAACCAGGCACGGGCACGCTTCCCATCGCCGTCGTCGGTGCGCACCTCTCGGGCATGCCGCTCAACGGCCAGCTCACCGAGCGCGGCGCAACGCTGCTGCGCGCCACCACGACTTCGCCCTTCTATCGCCTCCATGCACTGCCGGGCACGGTGCCGCCCAAGCCCGGGCTGCGGCGCGTGGCCGCCGGCAGCGACGAAGGCGGCGCGGCCGTCGCGCTCGAGGTGTGGGCCGTGCCGATCGCGCAGGTCGGCAGCTTCCTTGCGCTCATTCCGGCGCCGCTGGGCCTCGGCAGCGTCGAGCTGGCCGACGGCAGCTGGGTGAAGGGCTTCATCTGCGAAGGCCATGCGCTGGCCGGCGCGCAGGACGTGACACACCACGGCGGCTGGCGCGCGTACGTCGCGAGCCGCGCCACCCCGAGTTCCAACTGATCAGGAGTTCCGATGAGCACCCAAGAGAAACCTCCCGCATCGCGTCGCCGCCAGCTGCTGCAGGCCGGTGCTGCAGGCCTGGCCGTGCTGGCCGCGCCCGCCATCGTGCGTGCGCAGGGCGCGGCGGCCAAGCTGCGCATCGGCTTCTGGCCCGTGGCCGCCGGCCTGCCGTTCTTCGCGGCGGTCGACAAGGGCTACTTCAAGGAGGCCGGCCTCGACGTCGAACCGCTCAAGTTCGCCGGCGCGCAGCAGGTGATGGAAGGCATGCTCGCGGGCCGCTGCGACGGCAGCGCCAACGGCACCGGCTCGGCCAACCTCGCCATCGGCGAGATCGCGCAGCCAGGCCTGTTCAAGATCTTCTGCACCAACCCGAGCAACGCGAAATACGTGCTCGACGAATTCATCGTCGCCAAGGACAGCCCCATCAAGAGCATGGCCGAACTGGCCGGCAAGAAGGTCGCCTCGGGCCCCGGCATCCAGAACGTCACGCTGTGCAAGACCATGCTGGAGCGCGCTGGCGCCAAGGGTGCGACCGTGAGCGAGCTGCCCATTGGCCAGCACGTGGCCGCATTGGTCGCGGGCCAGGTCGACGCCTGCTACACGCTGGAGCCCACCGGCACCGTGGGCCGCATGAACGGCACCACGCGCGTCGTCGAGGCCGGCGTGGTCGCGAAGTACATCCTCGGCGACCCGATGGCGCCGTGGCACGGCGGCGCGGCGAGCCTCACCAGCGAGTTCATCAAGAAGAACCCCGAGGTCGCGAAGAAGTACATCGCCGCCTACGCGCGCGGCGTGGATCTGGTGCGCGGCAAGCCCGACGAGGCGCGCCAGGTCATGAAGGGCTATACCGCCATCGAAGGCAAGCTCACGGCCGAGGTGCCGCTTGCGTCGTACATGCTCTACAACGAGTTCAAGCCCAGCGACGTCGCGTACTTCCAGAAGTTCTACGACCTGTTCACCGAGAAAGGCATCTTCGAGAAGAAGGTCGCGGTGGACGGCCTGCTCTACAAAGGCTGACGACCATGGCCGAAGCAAGCACGACCACGGCCGCGCCGTGGACCCCGCCGGCAAGTGCGGCCACCGCGGCACCGAAGCCGCCGCTGCGCGACCGCATGCTGCCCTTCATCGGCCCGGTGGTGCTGTTCATCGTGTGGGACCTGGTGGTGCGGCTGGGCTTCATCAAGCCGATCCTGCTGCCCACGCCCGCCGACACCATCGCCGCGCTCATCACCGGCCTGGCCGGCGGCCCGCTGCTCACCGACTTCGCCATGACCGTGTGGCGCACTGTGCAGGCCTTCGTCATCGCGGCGGTCGTCGGTGTGCCGCTGGGCGTGCTGCTCGGCAGCAACGAGAAGGCCTACCGCAGCGTGGAGTTCCTGATCGACTTCTTCCGCTCCACGCCGTCGTCGGCGCTCATTCCGCTGTTCCTGCTGATCTTCGGCGTGAGCGACGTCAACAAGGTCGCCATCGCGGCCTTCGGCGCGCTGCTCATCGTGGTGTTCAACAGCGCCTACGGCGTCATCAACGCCCGCAAGCAGCGCGTGATGGCGGCGCGCGTCATGGGCGCCTCGCGCTGGCAGATATTCAAGGATGTGCTGGTGTGGGAAAGCCTGCAGCCCAGCTTCGTGGGCCTGCGTTCGGCGGTGTCGATGGCGCTGGTGATCGTCATCGTGGCCGAGATGTTCATCGGCTCCGACACGGGGCTGGGCCACCGCATCATCGATGCGCAGCAGGTGCTCAACGTGAAGAGCATGTACGCGGCGATCCTCGCAGCAGGTGCGCTGGGCTATGCGCTGAACATCCTCTTCCTCATTGCGGAACGCCGCATCGTGCACTGGAGCGGAAGATGAAAGTCACGCAGGACATCGTCATCAACGGCCCGGTGTACGCCGACGTTCCGAAGCCGGCCTTCAGGCCCGGCCCGGCAGGCACGCACATCACGATCCGGGGGCTCACCAAGTACTTCGCGGGCTGGCCGCTGTACGAGAACTTCGACCTCGACATCCCGAAGCACGCGATCGTCTCGGTGTTCGGTCCCAACGGCTGCGGCAAGTCCACGCTCATCAACATGATCGCGGGGCTGATTCCCATCGACTCGGGCGAGATCCTGTTCGACGGCAAGCAGCGCAAGGACACCAAGATCGGCTACGTGTTCCAGAACTACCGCGAGGCGATGTTCCCGTGGATGCGCACCATCGACAACATCGCGTATCCGCTGAAGCTCGAAGGGCGCAGCAAGGCCGAGGTCGACCGGCGCATGGAAGAGCTGGTGGCGTCCTTCGACGTGAAGTTCGACCTGAAACGCTTTCCTTACGAGCTCTCTGGCGGCCAGCAGCAGACCGCGTCGATCATGCGCGCGCTCGCGCCCAACCCCGAGGTGCTGTTTCTCGACGAGCCCTTCTCGGCGCTCGACTTCGAGATGACCCTCTTCATCCGCGAGAAGCTGCAGGAGGTGTTCATGCAGACCGGCACCACCATGCTGCTGGTGTCGCACGACCTCGAAGAAGCGGTGTACCTCGCCGACGAGGTGCTGCTGCTGACCAAGCGGCCCACCAAGGTCGCCGAGATATTGCGCTACGGCGATGCGCGCCCGCGCACTGTCGAGACGCTGAGCACCGAGAGCTTCGTCGCCATGAAGAAGCTCAGCCTCGACATCTTCCAGCGCGAGGTCCGCCGGTAGCATGGAAACCACCCCCAGTCTTCGCGCACTTCGTGTCGCTTCGCCAACCCCCTCGCCGGGGGCAATACCAGCGGCCCGGCAAAGCCGGTTCCGCGGTATTTCCGGATGGGACGTGTCATGACGCATGAGATCAACATCCCCGAGGTGCTCGCCGAAGTGCAGGCCGTGTTCGCGCGCTACGAGGCGGCGCTGGTCGGCAACGACCGCGCCACGCTCGACGAGCTCTTCTGGAACAGCCCGCACACGCTGCGCTACGGCTTCTCCGAGAACCACTACGGCCACGCCGACATCGCCGCCTTCCGCGCCTCGCTGCCCTTGCAGAGCCCGCCGCGCGAGCTGCTGCGCACCGTCATCACCACCTACGGCCGCGACTTCGCGACCGCGAACGTCGAGTTTCGCCGCGAAGGCAGCCGCCAGACCGGCCGCCAGAGCCAGACCTGGATGCGCACGGCCGAAGGCTGGCGCGTCGTCGCGGCCCACGTGAGCCTGCTCGGCTGAGCCCTCGGAAGGGCACGTTTTTTGCACCTCAACCTGTAACGGAGAAGAAAGCCATGACCAGCCATTTCAATCGCCGCGATTCGCTCAAGACCCTTGCCGCGTTGGGCGCGGCCGGCAGCCTCGGGAGCTGGAGCTCGCTTGCCAGCGCACAGGCCAAGCCCAAGCCGCTCACCGTCGGCGTGATCTACGTCGGCGCGCGCGACGACTACGGCTACAACCAGGCGCACGCCATGGCCGCCGCCGAGATCAAGAAGCTGCCCGGCGTGAAGGTGGTGGAAGAAGAGAACGTGCCCGAGACCGCCGCCGTGCAGAAGACCATGGCCGGCATGATCTCGCAGGACGGCGCGGGGCTGCTCTTTCCCACCTCGTTCGGCTACTTCGATCCGCACATCCTGGCGGTCGCGCCCAAGAACCCCGACGTGCGCTTCTCGCACTGCGGCGGCCTCTGGACCGAGGGCAAGCACCCGAAGAACGTCGGCAGCTTCTTCGGCTACATCGACGAGTGCCAGTACCTCAACGGCGTGATCGCCGCGCACATGACGAAGAGCAACAAGATCGCCTTCGTCGCCGCCAAGCCCATTCCGCAGGTGCTGCGCAACATCAACGCATTCACGCTCGGCGCGCGCTCGGTCAAGCCGAACATCACCTGCAGCGTGATCTTCACGGGCGACTGGTCGATGGCGGTGAAGGAAGCCGAGGCCACCAACAGCCTGGCCGACCAGGGTTGCGACGTGTTCACCATGCACGTGGACGGCCCCAAGGTTGTAGTCGAGACGGCAGCCAAGCGCGGCAAGATGGTCTGCGGCTACCACGCGAGCCAGGCCAAGCTGGCGCCGAACGCCTACCTCACCGGCGCGGAGTGGAACTGGCTCACCGCCTACAAGACAGTCATCGAGGCCGCGCAGACCGGCAAGCCGCACCCCAACTTCCTGCGCGGCGGGCTGAAGGAGGGCTACGTGAAGATGTCGGCCTACGGCTCCATGGTGCCCGACGCCGCGAAGAAGCATGCCGACGAGATCAAGGCGAAGATGATCGCGGGCAGCTTCGACATCTTCAAGGACGGCATCAAGGACAACAAGGGCGCGGTCGTGGTGCCGGCGGGCAAGGTGCTGAAGCAGACCGACCTCGAGCTCGAGAAGATGAACTACCTGGTCGAAGGCGTCGTGGGTCAGGTCTGAGCCGCACGAAGAGCATCGACAGATCATCGCCATGCGTCACGCGCTCAAGGAGTTCTCCCTGCCGGTGTTCGCCATCGCGGCGGCGCTGTTGCTGTTCGGGCTGGTGGCCGCCTTCGCCGGCGTCGACGCGGTGGATGTGTGGACCACGCTGTTCAAGGGCGCGTTCGGCGACTGGTTCTCGTGGCAGAACACGCTGCAGCGCGCCGCGCCGCTGATGCTCACCGCGTTGTGCGTGGCATTGCCGGCGCGTGCAGGGCTGATCATCATCGGCGGCGAGGGCTCGCTGGTGCTGGGCGGGCTGGCCTGCGCCGCGCTGGCGCATGCGGTGCCGCTGCCGGGCAACGTCTTCGGCACGGCGATCGTGTGCATCGCGGGCGCCGTTGCCGGCGCGTTGTGGATCATGCTCGCGGGCTGGCTGCGCCAGTACCGGGGCATCAACGAGACCATCAGCAGCCTGCTGCTGGCCTACATCGCCATCGGCATCTTCAAGCATCTGGTCGAAGGGCCGCTGCGCGACCCCGCGAGCCTCAACAAGCCCTCCACCTACGCGCTCAACGACGGGCTGCTGATCGGCGGCATCGGCGGTTCCGACGTGCACTGGGGGCTGGTGGTCGGCGTCGTGGCTTGCCTGGGGCTCGGCTGGTGGCTGCGCGCCACGGCCTCGGGCTTCTCGGTGCGCGTGGTGGGCGGCAATCCACGCACCGCGCAGCTCGTGGGGCTGCCGGCCACGCGGCTCATTCTTTCGGCCTGCGGGCTCGGCGGCGCATGCGCCGGGCTGGCGGGCGCCATCGAGGTGGCGGCGGTGCACACCAATGCGAACGCCTCGCTGATCGCGGGCTATGGCTACGCGGGCATCCTGGTGTCGTTCATCGCGCGGCACAACCCGGTGGCCATCGTGCCGGTGGCGATCCTGTTCGGTGGCTTCGGCGCGGCGGGCAGCCTGTTGCAGCGGCGGCTGGGCCTGCCCGATGCGTCGGTGCTGGTGCTGCAGGGCATCGCCTTCGTGCTGATCCTCGCGAGCGAGGGGCTGCGCACGGTCGACTGGAAGAAGTTCGGTGACCGCATGCTGCCCGAAGCCAGGAGCTACACATGACGGCCGACCAGTGGATCGCGCTGCTCGCCGGCATCGTCGGCGGTGCGCTGCGCGTGGGCGCGCCGTTTCTCTTCGTGAGCCTGGGCGAGGGCCTCACCGAGAAGTCGGGCCGCATCAACCTCGGGCTCGAAGGCGTGCTGGTGCTGTCGGCCATGGCGGCCTTCGGCGGGGCCTACCTCACCGATTCCGCATGGCTCGGCGTGCTGATCGGCGCGCTGGCCGGCGCCGCGCTCGCGCTGCTGCACGGGCTGCTGTGTTCGCTCGATCGCGTGAACGACGTGGCGACCGGCATCGCGCTGATGCTGCTCGGCACGGGGCTCGCTTTCTACCTGGGCAAGCCGCTCATCCAGCCGCAGGCGCCGCAGATTCCCGCGATTCCGCTGGGCTTCTGGAGCGACAACCCGGTGGTGCGGTCTGCCCTGCAGCTCAATGCGCTGGTGCCTGTCGGCGTGGCGCTAGCGGTGCTGCTGTGGTGGGGCTTCGCTCGCACGCGCGCGGGGCTGCTGGTGCGCATGGCGGGCGATTCGGCGCAGGCCACGCGCGCGCTCGGCTACTCGGTCTCGGGCCTGCGCATCGCGGCCACCACCGCTGGCGGCTTCATTGCCGGGCTGGGCGGCGCATCGCTCACGCTGTTCTATCCGGGCAGCTGGAACGAAGGCATCTCCAGTGGGCAGGGCCTGATCGCGGTGGCGCTGGTGATCTTCGCGCGCTGGAGCCCGCTGCGATGCGTGGGCGCGGCGCTGCTCTTCGGCGGCGCTGGTGCCATCGGGCCGGCGCTGCAGTCCATCGGCATCGGCTGGGGCTACCACCTCTTCAACACCGTGCCTTACGTGCTCACGCTGGTGATCCTGGTGTTCACCTGCAAGCCGGGCAGCGCGGCCGCCGGCAGCCCCGGCGAACTTTCATCGACAAGGAGCTGAATGCCATGACGACAAAGACCGTCGCCGCCGAGCCCTACGCCTGGCCCTACAACGCGAACATGCGCCCCGACAACACCGCGCTCGTCGTCATCGACATGCAGACCGACTTCTGCGGCAAGGGCGGGTATGTCGACGTGATGGGCTACGACCTCTCGCTGGTGCAGGCGCCCATCCAGCCGATCGCGCGCACGCGGGCGGCGCTGCGGCCGCTGGGCTATCACATCATCCATACGCGAGAGGGCCACCGGCCCGACCTGGGCGACCTGCCGGCCAACAAGCGCTGGCGCTCGCGGCAGATCGGCGCGAACGGTGTGGGCATCGGCGACGACGGGCCCTGCGGGCGAATCCTGGTGCGCGGCGAGCCGGGCTGGGAAATCATTCCGGAGCTGGCGCCGCTGCCGGGCGAGGTGGTGATCGACAAGCCCGGCAAGGGCTCGGTCTATGCGACCGACCTGGAGCTGATCCTGCGCACGCGCGGCATCGAGAACATCATCCTCGCGGGCATCACGACGGACGTGTGCGTGCACACCACGATGCGCGACGCCAACGACCGGGGCTTCGAGTGCCTGCTGCTGTCGGACTGCACGGCCGCCACGGACTACGGCAACCACCTCGCCGCGCTGAAGATGATCACGATGCAGGGCGGCGTGTTCGGCGCGCACGCCACCTCGCAGGCGCTGCTGGCTGCGCTGGACTGACTGCGATGGGCCTCGCTGTCTCTCCCCACTCCATTGGCGGCCTGCCCGCGGGCACGGGCGCACTCGCGCTCGACACCTACGAACTCACCAAGCGCTTCGGCGACTTCACCGCGATGGACCGCGTGACGATGCGCGTCGAGCCCGGAACGGTGCATGCACTGCTCGGCGAGAACGGCGCGGGAAAGAGCACGCTGGTGAAGTGCGTGGCCGGGTTCCAGCGCGCCGAAGAGGGCAGCATCCTGATCGATGGGCGCGAGCAGGACATCGCCAACCCGATCGTGGCGCGCGCGCTGGGCATCGGCATGGTCTACCAGCACTTCACGCTGGCACCGGGCATGACGGTGGCGGAAAACCTGCTGCTCGCAGGCGGCAAGACGCCCGCGCTGATCGACTGGAAGAGAAAGCGCTCGGAGCTGGAGGCGTTCCTGGCGACCACGCCGTTCAGCCTCGACCTCGACGTGCGGCCTTCGGAGCTTGCGGCGGGCGAGAAGCAGAAGCTCGCACTGCTCAAGCAGCTGTATCTGAAGCCGCGCCTCCTGATCCTCGACGAGCCGACCTCGGTGCTCACGCCGCAGGAGGCCGACGAGGTGCTGGGCCATGTGCGTGAGTTCGCGCGCAGCGGGCTGTGCACGGTGCTCATCATCACGCACAAGTTCCGCGAGGTGATGGAGTACGCGGACAGCGTGACGGTGCTGCGGCGGGGCAAGGCGGTGCATCACTGCCGCGTGGACCAGACCAGTCCGGCGCAGCTGGCGCAGGCCATGATGGGCGGCGAGCAGATCGCTTCGTCGCCCGCGCAGGGGGCGGCCGACAGGAAGCCGGTGGCCGCCGGTGCGCCGGTCGCGCTGGAGGTCGAGGGCCTGAAGGCGCAGGGCGATCGTGGCACGCTGGCGCTGCATGACCTGGGTCTGTCTGTTCGCGCGGGGGAGATCCTCGGCGTGGCTGGTGTTTCCGGCAACGGGCAGCGCGAGCTTGTGGAGGCGCTTGTCGGGCAGCGTCCGCGCCTTGCGGGCAAGGTCACGGTGATGGGGCAGCCCTACGGGGCGCATCGCGCGGAGAACCGCGAGCTCAAGGTCCGCAGCCTTCCCGAGGAGCCGTTGCGCAACGCCTGCGTGGGCGATCTCAGCGTCGCGGAGAACATGGCCTTGCGCGACTTCGACCAGCCGCCGCTGTCGCGCGGTGGCGTGCTGAACTTTCCCCGCTGGCGCAGCCGGGCGCGTGAATGGATCGCCGAGTACGGCGTGAAGACTCGGGGCGAGGGTGCGCCTATCCGCAGCCTCTCGGGCGGCAACGTGCAGCGCGCGGTGCTGGCACGGGAGCTGGCGGGCGACATCAACGTGCTGATCGCGGCGAATCCGGTGTTCGGGCTGGACTTCGCCGCCGTCGCGGAGATCCATTCGCGGATCGTGCAGGTCCGGGAGAAGGGTGGGGCGGTGCTGCTGATCAGCGAAGACCTCGACGAGCTGCTGGAACTGGCAGACCGCATCGTGGTGATGAGCGAGGGGCGGATCGTGTTCGAGACTTCGGCTTCTGGAGCGGAGCGACATGTGATCGGGGCGCACATGGGTGGCGGGCACCAGCTGGAGGCTGCTGCATGAGTGCACTGTTGATCGCTTGGGCAGCGCCCGGCGAGCGGCACGGCCCGGCCGCCCCCACTATGCCGGCCGCTTCGCGGCTCCCCTGCGGTGCTCGCGTTTCGCGGGGTCTCGCAGAACTCGCTTCGCTCAAACAGCTGCGAGCCCTGATCCGCGAAACGCTGCGCTCCTCGGCGGCACAGAGGGGGCGGCCAAGCCGCGCCGCTCGCCGGGCGTTGTCGTGGGGTGATTGCCGTAGCCCTGGAAACTCGCGAGGCCGAGCATGCGCATAGAGCCAGCCAATCCGTTTCCCTACGAGTTCGACATCGGCCGCACTGCGCTCGTGCTGATCGACATGCAGCGCGACTTCATCGAGCCTGGCGGCTTCGGTGAGACGCTGGGCAATGACGTGTCGCTGCTCGAAGCCATCGTCCCCGCGACGAAGGCGGTGTTGCAGGCATGGCGGCAAGCCGGTGGCCTCGTCGTGCATACGCGGGAAGCGCACAAGGCCGATCTTTCCGACTGCCCACCCGCCAAGCGCAATCGCGGCAACCCCACGCTGCGTATCGGCGATGAAGGGCCGATGGGCCGCATCCTCGTCGCGGGCGAGCCGGGCAACCAGATCATCGAGGCGCTCGCGCCCGTCGAGGGCGAGATCGTGATCGACAAGCCGGGCAAGGGCGCGTTCTACGCCACCGGCCTGCACGAGTTGCTGCAAGCGCGCGGCATCACCCACCTGCTGTTCGGTGGCGTCACGACCGAGGTCTGCGTGCAGACCAGCATGCGCGAAGCCAACGATCGCGGCTACGACAGCCTGTTGCTGGAAGACTGCACCGAAAGCTATTTCCCGGCGTTCAAGGCGGCCACGCTCGACATGGTGCGCGCACAGGGCGCCATCGTCGGCTGGACGGCGCAGGGTACCGCGCTGCTTGCGGCGCTGAAGAGTCCGTAGTGACACCGACGCCAGCGACTAACATTCCATCCGTGTCTACCGTTCGCCCCCGCTCCGAAGCTTCCGCTCCTGCCCCCGCCGATGCGGCCGTCTTCCGTACGCGGGCCGACGAGGTCTACGCGCAGCTCAAGCGCGACGTGGCCGATTTCATCCTCGTGCCCGGCGACCGCTTCACCGAGAGCGAGATCAGCGACCGGCTCGGCGTTTCGCGCACGCCGGTGCGGCAGGCGCTCTTCAGGCTGCAGCAGGAGGGCTTCGTCGAGGTGCTCTTCCGCAGCGGCTGGCGCGTGCTGCCCTTCGACTTCGACCAGTTCGAGCAGCTCTACGACCTGCGCATGGTGCTGGAGACCACCGCCGTGCACCGCCTGTGCGAGACCGACCGCCACATCGACCGCGCCCTGCTGGACACGCTGGCCGACATCTGGCTGGTGCCCGTGGCGCAGCGCAGCGCCGACATGGCGCAGGTGGCGCAGTGGGACGAGGCTTTTCACTGCGCGCTCGTGGCCGCCGCCGGCAATGCCGAGATGGCGCGCGTGCACGGCGACGTGACCGACCGCATCCGCATCATCCGCCGGCTCGACTTCACCAAGCAGCCGCGCATCGACGCCACCTACGACGAGCACGCGAAGATCCTGAAGGCCGTGCGCGCGAACCGCGGCGACCAGGCCGCGATGCTGCTGCGCGCGCACATCGAGACCAGCCAGGCCGAGGTGCGCAAGATCACGCTGCACCAGGTGCATCTGGCGCGGCATGCGGGGAAGGCTTCGGGCCCGCGCTGAACGGCTGCTTCAGTCCGCAGTGATGTTGCCGCGCTTCACCACGGCGGCCCAGCGGTCGGCGTCTTTCCTGATGAGCGTGCCGAATTCAATCGGCGTCGAGCTTGCCGGCACCATGCCCTGCGACTCGAATGACTTCGCCACCTCGGGCTGCTTGAGCACCGCCGCGATCTCCTTGTTGAGCCGCGCCACCACGTCCGGCGGCGTGCCCTTGGGCGCGAGCACGCCGTACCACATGTCGACGTTGTCGGCGGTCACGCCGGCCTCGGCCAGAGTCGGCACGTCGGGCAGTTGCGGCAGGCGCTTGCCGCTGCCGGTGGCGATGGCCTTGAGCTTGCCGGCCTGGATGTGCTGCAGCGCCACGTGCACCGGCAGGAACATGTAGTCGATGCGGCCGCCGAGCAGGTCGGTCACCGCGCCGGCCGTGCCCTTGTACGGCACGTGAAGCATCTCGGTGCCCGTGCCCTGCATGAAGAGCGCCATCGACAGATGGTGCGGCGTGCCGACGCCCGGCGTGGCATAGGCCAGCTTGCCAGGCGCGGCCTTGGCGGCGCTCACCATCTGTGCGACCGTCGCTGTCTTCTGCACGTTCGGGTTGGTCACCAGCAGCAGCGTGCCCCAGGAGGTGAGCGACACCGGTGCGAAGTCGGACACCGGGTCGTAGCTCAGCGAGCGGTAGAGACTGCGGTTCATCACCAGTGTGTTGACCTGCACCAGCAGCGTGTAGCCGTCGGGCCTGGCGCGCGCCACGCGCTCGCTGCCGATGTTGCCGCTGGCGCCGGCCACGTTTTCCACGATCACCGGTTGGCCCAGCAAGGCGGGCAGGCGCGCGGAGAGCTGGCGCGCAATCAGGTCGATGCCGGTTCCTGGCGTGTAGGGCACCACGAGCGTGACCGGCTGGTCGGGCCATGCGAATGCGCTGGTGGCGGTGCCGGCGGCGACGAGCAGTGTGGCGAGGGTCTTCTTGATCAGCGAGCGCATGGTCTCTTGTCTCCGTGTTCTTCCGTGGGTTGCCTGTTCAAAGGTAGGAAGCGCGCGCCTTCAGGGCGGTCGGGTCGTAGCCGGCCACGCGCTTGTAGTTGTCCGAGATGGCCTGCAGCTCGGCGACGGGCACGACCTCGTCGATGCTGTCGAAGCGCTTGCCGCCCGAGCGTTCGAACACCTCACGCAGGATGGCGTCGGGCGGATTGCTGCGGTTGGTCAGCACCACCTCGGTGGTGGCCTTGACGCGCACGCGGTCGTAGTCTTCGAGCGCGGCCGTGCCGACGCCGGTCTTCTTCAGTGCGCCCGCAAGGTAGCGCGCGTCGATGATCGCCTGCCCCGCGCCGTTGGAGCCGCGCGGCACCATCGGGTGCGCGGCGTCGCCAAGCAGCGTGAGGCGGCCGTGCGTCCAGCGCGGCAGCGGGTCCTGGTCGACCATCGGGTACTCGAGGATGGTGTCGGAGGCGAGGATCAGCGCTGGCACGTCGAGCCAGTCGAAATGCCAGCCGGCAAAGGCCGGCAGGAAGTCTTCGAGGCGGCCCTCGCGGCTCCAGTCGCGCATGGCGGGCTTCGGCGCCTCGATTTCGGCGACCCAGTTGATGAGCTGGTTGCCCTCGGCATCGACGTCGTTGCGGATCGGGTAGATCACCATCTTGCCGACCGACAGCCAGCCCGCGCGCACCATGCTGCCGCCCGAGAGAAAAGGCTTTCGGCGTGCGGTGCCGCGCCACATGTTCACGCCCGAGTAGCGCGGCGCGCCTTCATTTGGGTAGAGCTGCCTGCGCAGCGCCGAATGAATGCCGTCGCAACCCACGGCGACCGCGCCGCGCACCGGCGGTGCGTCGGCGAAATGCACGGTGACGCCGTCCGCGTCCTGTTCCACGTGAGTGCAGCGGCGCCCGCACACCACGCTGTCGGGGCCGAGGCGCTTCAGCGTCTCTTCGTAGAGCACCGTCTGCAGGTCGCCGCGATGTATGGAGAACTGCGGCCAGTCGTAGCCTGCATGCCGGCCGGCCGCCTCGCGGAAGACCAGCTGGCCGTGCTCGGTGAAGAAAACCGCTTCCTGCGTGCGCACGCCGACCTTGTCGAGGGCCTCCAGCAGACCGAGTTCGGTGAGCTCGCGCACTGCGTGCGGCAGCAGGTTGATGCCCACGCCCAGCGGCTTCAGCTCGGGCACGGCCTCGTACACGCGGCAGGGAACGCCTGCCTGGTGCAGGCTCAGCGCGAGGGTCAGGCCGCCGATGCCGGCGCCAAGGATGATGACTTCGTTGCTCATGATGATCGGTCTCGTTGCGTGCGTTCTTGTCTCGGCCCGCATTAGGAACTTGGATAGATCATTTGTGAAATTTAGATGTGATATGGATTTATCATGAATCCATATGAATCTATCGACCCGCCAGCTGCGCGCCTTCCTGCAGGTGGCGCGCGTGGGCAACTTCACCCGCGCCGCCGAGCAGGCGCACATCACGCAGGCAGGGCTCAGCATCCTGATCCGCGAGATGGAAAAGCAGCTGGGCTGCCGGCTGTTCGACCGCACCACGCGCGTGGTGAGCCTCACGCCCGCGGGCCGGCGCCTGCTGCCGGTGGTGGAGCGCATGGTGACCGACCTCGACGACGTGGCTGCCGAGCTGGGCGCCGAGGGCGACGTGGCGCGCCAGACGCTGCGCATCGCGGCCACGCCGCTGGTGTCGTCCCATCTGCTGCCGCAGGTGTTCGCCAGCTTCCGAGCTACCCATCCGCAGGTGAGCCTGCGCCTGTTCGACGCCGACCTGCGGGACGTGGAGGCGATGGTGACGGCCGGCGAGGCCGACGTGGGCCTGGGTTTCTTCTTCAAGGCCGCGCCGGGGCTGGCTCGCGAGCCGGTGGGGCGCTTCCACCTGATGCGCGTGGCGCCGGCCGATGAAACTGCGGAGCTGCAGACCGTCGGCACCGCGCCGTGGTCGGCATTGCGCGGCGCGGAGCTCGTCGGGCTGCCGCCCGGCAATCCGATCCAGAAGGTGATCGACCAGCACCTCGCCGCCATCGGCCGCGCCGACGCGCAGCGCACCGCCTTCAACTTCTTCGGCACGCTGATCTCGATGGTGGAGGCGGGCTTCGGCACCGCCGTGATGCCGACCTTCGCGCTCGCCGCCTGCCGCCGCCACCGCGTGCGCACCGACGTGCTGACCAAGCCGAAGGTGGGGCTGGACTTCTATCGCATCACCAAGCGCGGAGCGCACGAGACGGAGGCCATGCAGGCTTTCGTGGCCACGCTGGAGAAGGCGCTGCCCGCGCTGTCGCGATGAGCGGGCGGACGCCTTGGTTGTCTACAGCTTGAAGTCGTAATCCACCGTGATCGGCGCGTGATCGCTGAACTTCACGGTCTTGTAGATCTGCTCGGTGCGCGCCAGCGAAGCGATCTTCGGCGTGGCGAGGTGGTAGTCCAGCCGCCACCCCACGTTGTTCGCGTAGGCCTGGCCGCGGTTGCTCCACCAGGTGTAGGCCTCGCCGGTGGTGTCGGGCTTGAGCATGCGATACACGTCCACCAGGCCCGCGCCTTCGGTGCCGGCGTCGAGCAGCTTCGTCATCCAGGCGCGCTCCTCGGGCAGGAAGCCGCTGTTCTTCTGGTTGCCGCGCCAGTTCTTCAGGTCGATCTCTTTATGGGCGATGTTGATGTCGCCGCACAGCACGAACTCGCGCTCCTTCTTCAGCGCCACCAGGTGCGGAAAGAAGCCCTTGAGGAAGCGGAACTTGGCCTCCTGGCGCTCCTCGCCCGAGCTGCCGCTCGGGAAGTAGCAGCTGATGACGGAGAACTTGCGCTTGGGCGTGTCGAAGCGCAGTTCGAGGTAGCGGCCCTCGGCGTCGAACTCGGGGCCGCCCCAGCCCACCACGACCTGGCTCGGAGCGTGCTTGGTGTAGACGGCGGTGCCGGCGTAACCTTTCTTCTCGGCGAAGTGGAAATGGCCCTTGAGGCCGGCCATTTCCTCGAACCGGCCCTCGATGTCGCTGGCCTGGACGCGGATCTCCTGCATGCAAATACAATCCGGCGCAAGTTCGGCCACCCAGTCGGCCACGCCCTTGGTAGCGGCCGAACGCAGGCCATTGAGATTGAGACTGGTCAGTTTGAACACAAGGAATTTCCGATGGCTGTAGATGGTGAGAAGAAAAGCAGCGCGGTCGCACAGGACTTCGTCCAGTTCGCACTGGATGCGGGTGTACTGCGTTTTGGGGAGTTCAAGACCAAGGCCGGTCGCATGAGTCCTTATTTCTTCAATTCGGGCCTCTTCGACGACGGCGGCAAGATCGCCCGGCTCGCCGGATTTTATGCAGACCGCCTGATCGAGAGCGGCCTCGAGTTCGACATGATCTTCGGCCCCGCCTACAAGGGCATTCCGCTGGGCGCCACGGTGGCCGCCGAGCTGGCCCGCCGGGGGCGCAACTACCCCTTCGCCTACAACCGCAAGGAAGCCAAGGCACACGGCGAAGGCGGCAACCTGGTGGGCGCGCCGCTCAAGGGGCGCGTGCTGATCGTCGACGACGTGATGTCCGCCGGCACCGCGGTGCGCGAGTCGATTGCCGCCATCGAGGCAGCGGGCGCCACGCCGCATGCGGTGGCCATCGCGCTCGACCGGCAGGAAAAGGCCACCGAGAACGGCGTCGACGTGGACCACAGCGCCGTGCAGTACGTGCGCAACCAGCTGGGCCTTTCGGTGATCGCCATCGCCACGCTGGACGACCTGCTGAGCTACCTCTCCGGCAGCGCAGCGGCCGACCTGGGTACGCACCGCGATCGGGTGCTGGCCTATCGCACGCGCTACGGCGCCAGCTGAAGACAAAAGGAGCAGGGCTGCCGAATGCACCACGCACGCGACGATCACGGTTCACCGGTCCGCCTGCTGGCGGCGGCATCATTCCTCCTCATTGCCTCCTCGTTCTGCGGCCCGTTGCAGGCCCAATCGCAGAAAGTGGAAGGCGCGTCCGCCGGCATCTACACCTGCACCGACGCCCGCGGCCGCACCTTGACGGCCGACCGGCCCATTGCCGAGTGCAGCGACCGTGAGCAGCGCGAGCTCAACCCGAGCGGATCGGTGCGCCGCAAGGTCGAGCCGACCTACACGGCGCGCGAGCTGCAGGAGCGCGAGGACCGCGCCCGCGAAGCCGCCATCGTGGCGGCGCGCCAGACCGACGAGCGCCGCCGCGAGCGGGCCCTGCTGGTGCGCTACCCGAACCTCGCCACGCACGACCGCGAGCGCAGCGAGGCGCTGTCGCAGATCGATGCCGTGGCGGAGGCAGCGAAGAAACGCATCGCCGAGCTGGGCGAAGACCGCAAGAAGATCGACGAGGAAATGGAGTTCTACAAGCAGGACACCAGCAAGGCGCCGGGTGCGCTGCGCCGCAAGATCGACGAGAACACGAAGAGCGTGGCGGTGCAGAACCGCTTCATTTCGGAGCAGGAAGACGAGAAGAAGCGGGTGAATGCGCGCTTCGACGAAGAGCGCACGCGGCTCAAGACGCTCTGGACTCCGCAGAACGGCGGGAACCCCCGCTGAGGCGTCAACCGGGGCCTTGCGCAAGGCCCCGGCTTCATTCGATCAGGCCAGCTTGGCCTTGAGCAGCTCGGTGACCTGCGCCGGGTTCGCCTTGCCGCCGCTGGCTTTCATGACCTGGCCGACGAGGGCGTTGAGGGCCTTCTCCTTGCCGCCGCGGTATTCCTCGACGTTCTTCGCGTTCTTCGCGATCACCTCGTCGAGGATCTTGTCGAGCGCGCCGGCATCGTTCATCGGCTTCAGGTCCTTGGCCTCGATGATCGCGTCGACATCGCTGCCTTCGCCGGTCCACAGGGCTTCGAACACCTGGCGCGCGGCGTTGTTCGGCAGCGTGCCGTCGGCGATGCGCTTGACCAGCTGGGCGAGCTGCTGCGCCTTCACGGGAGCGGCCTCGATGCCGATCTCGGCGGCGTTAAGGCGGCGCGCCATTTCGCCGGTGATCCAGTTGCTCGCGAGCTTGGGCGTGGCGCCCGCGTTCACGGCTTCGTCGAAGTAGCCGGCGAGCGCCGCGCTCTGGGTGAGCTGCGCTGCGTCGTATTCCGACAGGCCGTGGTCGCGCACGTAACGCTCGGCCATCGCGCGCGGCAGCTCGGGCATGGCGGCCTTCACGCGCTCGATCCAGTCGGCGGCGATGACCAGCGGAGGCAGGTCCGGGTCGGGGAAGTAGCGGTAGTCGGCCGAGTCTTCCTTGGCGCGCATGGCGCGCGTCTTGCCGGTGTCGGGATCGAACAGCACGGTGGCCTGCTCGATGGCGCGGCCGTCCTCGATTTCTTCGATCTGCCAGCGGATCTCGTAGTCGATCGCCTGCTGCATGAACTTGAAGCTGTTCAGGTTCTTGATCTCGCGGCGCGTGCCGAGCTTGTCGCCGGGACGGCGCACCGACACGTTGGCGTCGCAGCGGAAGCTGCCTTCCTGCATGTTGCCGTCGCAGATGCCGATCCAGGTGACGATCTTGTGCAGTTCCTTCGCATAGGCCACGGCCTCGGCGGTGGAGCGCATGTCGGGCTCGGTCACGATCTCCAGCAGCGGCGTGCCGGCGCGGTTCAGGTCGATGCCGCTCTGGCCGATGAAGTCCTCGTGCAGCGACTTGCCGGCGTCTTCCTCGAGGTGGGCGCGCACCAGGCGCACCGTCTTCTGCTCCTCGCCCACGAAGAACGACACCGAGCCGCCCTGCACCACGGGAATCTCGAACTGGCTGATCTGGTAGCCCTTGGGCAGGTCGGGGTAGAAGTAGTTCTTGCGCGCGAACACGCTGCGCGGCGCGATGTGCGAGCCCAGCGCCAGGCCGAGCTTGATGGCGCGTTCGACCGCGCCCTTGTTCATCACGGGCAGCGTGCCGGGCAGTGCCAGGTCGACCGCGCAGGCCTGCGTGTTGGGCTCGGCGCCGAAGGCGGTGGAGGCGCGGCTGAAGATCTTGCTCGCGGTGGAGAGTTGCGCGTGCGTCTCGAAGCCGATGATGACTTCATAGCCGCGCACCAGCGGGCCGGTCGGGCGGCCCTGTTGTTGTGCTTCGAAGGTGTTCACTGTCTCGCTCATTTCAGAAGCCCTCCGGCGTGCGCATGTGCCAGTCGGTGGCCTGCTGGAAGCGGTGCGCCGCGTTGAGCAGCTTCGCTTCGCCGAAGTAGTTGCCGATCAGCTGCAGGCCCACGGGCATGCCGCCGTCGAAGCCCGCGGGCACGCTCATGCCGGGCAGGCCGGCCAGCGATGCGGGCAGCGTGAAGATGTCGGCGAGGTAGTCGGCCACGGGGTCGTCGCCGTGTTCGCCGAGCTTCCATGCGGTGGTGGGCGCGGCGGGGCCGACGATCACGTCGCACTGCCTGAAGGCCTGCTGGAAGTCGTCGGCGATCATGCGGCGCACCTTCTGCGCCTGCAGGTAGTAGGCGTCGTAGTAGCCGTGCGAGAGCACGTAGGTGCCGATCATGATGCGGCGCTTCACTTCGTCGCCGAAGCCTTCGGCGCGCGTGCGTTCGTACATCTGCGTGAGCGCGCTCTTCTTGCTCGCGGGGTCGATGAAGTCCTTGGCACGATGGCCGAACTTCACGCCGTCGAAGCGGCTCAGGTTGCTCGAGGCCTCGGCCGCGGCAATGATGTAGTAGACGGGAATCGACAGCTCGGTGCGCGGCAGCGTGACCTCGACGCGCTTTGCGCCGAGCTTCTCGTACTGGGCCAGGGCTGCGTCGATGGCCGCGCGCACGCCGGGTGCGACGCCTTCGCCGAAGAACTCCTTGGGCACGCCGATGCGCAGGCCTTCGAGCGAGTCGTTCAGCGAGCGGCCGAAGTTCTCGGCGGGCTTGTCGAGCGAAGTCGAATCGCGATCGAGATCCGGACCGCAGAAGGCCGACAGCAGCAGCGCGCAGTCTTCGGCAGAGCGGGCCATCGGGCCGGCTTGGTCGAGGCTCGAGGCGAAGGCGACCATGCCGTAGCGCGAGGCGCGACCGTAGGTCGGCTTGATGCCGGTGACGCCGCAGAACGATGCGGGCTGGCGGATCGAGCCGCCGGTATCGGTGCCGGTGGCTGCGGGAGCCAGGCGTGCAGCGACTGCAGCGGCGCTGGCGCCGGAGGAGCCGCCCGGAATGCGCTCACGGTTCCACGGGTTCTGCACCGGCACGACCTTGTCGTGGCCCACGGCGGGCACGGCGACGTTCTCGTTGGCCGAGCCCATGGCGAACTCGTCGCAGCTCAGCTTGCCGAGCGTGACCGCGCCGGCCTCGGCCAGGCGGCGCACCACGGTCGCGTCGAAGGGCGAGCGGTAGCCCGCGAGCATCTTCGAGCCGGCGGTGGTGGCGAAGTCGGTGGTGACGAAGATGTCCTTGTGCGCGATCGGCACGCCGGCCAGCGCGGGCGCATCGCCCTTGGCGATCAGCGCGTCGGCGGCGCGGGCCTGGGCCAGCGTGGTTTCTTCATTCACGTCGACGAAGGTGCCCAGCGACTCGTGCGCCTTCATGCGGCCCAGGAAAGCCTGCGATGCCTCGACGGCCGAGACCTTGCGCTCGGCCAGCGCCTTGGCCAGCTCGACGACGCTCAATTGGTGCAGTTCACCGCTGCTCATCATTCGATCACCTTGGGCACGAGGAACAGGCCGGCTTCGACGGCCGGGGCGCTCTTCTGGTTGGCTTCGCGGTTGTCGGGTTCGCTCACCACGTCGTCACGCAGTCGCAGCGTGATGTCTTCGAGCGCGGCCACGGGATGGGCCAGCGGCTCGACGCCCGCGGTGTCCACGGAACGCATACGTTCGACTAAGTCGAAAAAGCCATTGATCTGGCTGAGCATGCGCTCGCTTTCGTCGGGAGCAAGTTGCAGCCTCGCCAGCGAGGCGATGCGCGCAATATCGGAAGCGGAGAGAGACATAGGTCGGAACGGCCCAAAAAAGCGGAGGTAATCGCACGCCGAAACGGGTGCTAATACGGGAATCAGAGGGGATTCGGGTATTATCCCGCCTTTGCCGCAACCCCCGCGAACGCGCCGGCTTTTGCGCCAAAAACGATCAATTCACCCCGTCAAACGACCCAGAAAATAGAGCGACGACCTGCCGATGCGCAGGCCGTGCTCAGAGGATTCCGCACATGTTTGGAGCTTTCCGTCGGTACTTTTCCACCGACCTTGCGATCGACCTCGGCACCGCCAACACCCTGATATTTGCCCGCAACAAAGGCATCGTGCTCGACGAGCCTTCGGTCGTCGCCATCCGCCACGAAGGCGGTCCCCATGGCAAGAAGGTGATCCAGGCCGTCGGCCGCGAGGCCAAGGCCATGCTGGGCAAGGTGCCCGGCAACATCGAGGCGATCCGCCCGATGAAGGACGGCGTGATCGCCGACTTCGTGATCACCGAGCAGATGATCAAGCAGTTCATCAAGATGGTGCACCCGCGCACACTGCTCACGCCGAGCCCGCGCATCATCATCTGCGTGCCTTGCGGCTCCACCCAGGTCGAGCGCCGCGCCATCAAGGACGCGGCCGAGGCGGCGGGCGCCACCTCCGTCTACCTCATCGAGGAACCCATGGCCGCGGCCATCGGCGCCGGCCTTCCCGTCAGCGAAGCCTCGGGCTCGATGGTGGTGGACATCGGCGGCGGCACCACCGAGGTGGGCGTCATCTCGCTGGGCGGCATGGTCTACAAGGGCTCGGTCCGCGTGGGCGGCGACCGCTTCGACGAAGCCATCATCAACTACATCCGCCGCAACTACGGCATGCTGATCGGCGAGCCGACGGCCGAAGTCATCAAGAAGAACATCGGCTCGGCCTTCCCGGGCTCCGAAGTCAAGGAAATGGAAGTCAAGGGCCGCAACCTCTCCGAAGGCGTGCCGCGCAGCTTCACCATCAGCAGCAACGAAGTGCTGGAAGCCCTGACCGATCCGCTCAACAACATCGTCTCGGCCGTGAAGAACGCGCTGGAGCAGACGCCGCCCGAGCTGGGCGCCGACATCGCCGAGCGCGGCATGATGCTGACCGGCGGCGGCGCGCTGCTGCGCGACCTCGACCGCCTGCTGGCCGAGGAAACCGGCCTGCCGGTGCTGGTGGCCGAAGATCCGCTGACCTGCGTGGTGCGAGGCTGCGGCATCGCACTCGAGCGCATGGACCGCCTGGGCAGCATCTTCACGAGCGAATAACCAAGGCACACCCCCAGGCTTCGCGCACTTCGTGTCGCTGCGCCACCCCCCTTGCAGGGGGCAATACCAGCGGCCCGGCAAAGCCGGTTCCGCGGTATTCCTGGCAATGGATCGTGTGTTAATTTCCTGCGTTGCAAGTCGCGCAAGGCGCGGTGAAAACTAGGCCGAATTCATGCCTCTGGGCACGCTCGATCGCACAGCGCCACCCCTGTTCAACCAGGGGCAGTCGGCACTCAGCAAGCTGATCTTCTTCGGCGCGCTCGCCCTGTTCCTCATGGTGGCCGATGCGCGCTTCCACATCGTCCAGCCGATCCGCGCCGGCATCGGCGCGGTGCTCTACCCGGTGCAATGGGTGGCGCTGAAGCCGGTGCAGGCCGTGCTGGGCGGCGGGCGCTACCTCGAAGACCTGCAGACCGCCCAGCGCAACGAGGAAGACGCACGCAAGGCGCTGATGATGCAGGCCGAGCGCGCCGCGCAGGCCGACACGCTGGCGCAGGACAACGCCCGCCTGCGCGAGCTGCTCGAGCTGCGCCAGACCACCACCACGCCGGGCCGCGCCGCCGAAGTGCTCTACGACGCGGCCGACCCCTACACCCGCAAGATCGTCATCGACCAGGGCCTGGCCCAGGGCGTCCAGCCAGGCTCGCCGGTGATCGACGCGCGCGGCGTGCTCGGGCAGGTCACGCAGGTGCTGCCCTTCACGAGCGAGGTCACGCTGGTGATCGACCGCGACCTTTCCATTCCCGTGCAGAACACCCGCACCGGCGTGCGCAGCGTGGCCTTCGGCGACGCCTCGGCCCACGGCGGCGGGCTGGAGCTGCGTTTCATGGCTGCCAATTCCGATCTGCAGGAGGGCGACCTGCTCTCCACCAGCGGCGTCGACGGCATCTACCCCGCCGGCCTACCGGTGGCGAAGATCGAACGCATCGAGCGTCGCGCCGACTCGGCCTTTGCCCGCATCTACTGCGTGCCGCTGGCCCATGTGACGGCCGCGCGCTACGTGCTGGTGCTCGAACCGACGGGCACGCCGGCCGCGCCGCCGCCGGCCGCGCCCGTCACGACCCAGCGCAAGCGCCCCGAGGGCAAGCCTGGCGCGGGCAAGAACGAGAAGAAGCCGGGAGTCCGCCCATGATCAAGCGTCCCGGCCAGCAGCAGCTCCTGCTGCCCGTCAGCCCTCTCTTCATGTGGAGCAGCCTCGTGGTGGCGCTGCTCGTCAACATGATTCCCATCGGCCGCGCGGTCTGGATGCCCGACCTGCTGGCACTGGTGATCGTGTTCTGGGGCGTGCACCAGCCCGCGCGCGTGGGCATCGGCGCGGCCTTCGTGTTCGGCCTGTGCATGGACGTGCACCAGTCGTCGATGCTGGGCCAGCATGCGCTGTCCTACACCACGCTGGGCTTCTTCGCGATCACCATCCACCGGCGCCTGCTGTGGTATCCGGTGGCCTCGCAGGCGCTGCAGGTGCTGCCGCTCTTCGCGCTGTCGCAGTTCATCGAGGTGGTCACGCGGATGATCGGCGGTGGCGTGTTTCCGGGCTGGACGGTGCTGGCCTCGCCCGCCATCGAGGCTGCGCTGTGGCCGCTCGCAACGGCCCTGCTGCTGGCACCCCAGCGCAGAACCCCGGAACCGGACGAGAACCGCCCCCTCTAAGCCCCGTTCCCCGCATTTGCCATCGCACCTGCGCGCGCCTAAGCTCCCATCGCAATGACCGAAATCCGCAACGTCGCCGCAGACCTCGCGCGCTTCAAGCGCCGTGTGATCGTCATCGGGCTGGCGGTGCTTTTCGCGTTCGGGCTGCTGTGCGCGCGGCTGGTGTACCTGCAGGTCACGCGGCACGAAGACCTGGCCGAGCAGGCCGAGAGCAACCGCACGGCGGTGGTGCCGGTGGTGCCCAACCGGGGCTTGATCCTCGACCGCAACGGCATCGTGCTGGCCTCCAACTATTCGGCCTATACGCTGGAGATCACGCCCTCGAAGGTGGGCGACGTCGAGGAGACCATCGACAGCCTCACGCAGGTGCTCGAGGTTTCGCCGCGCGACCGCCGCCGCTTCAAGCGCCTGCGCGAAGACTCGCGCAGCTTCGACTCCATCCCCATCCGCACCCGCCTGAGCGACGAGGAGGTCGCGCGCTTCGCGGCCCAGCGCTACCGCTTCCCGGGCGTGGAGATCAAGGCCCGCCTGTTCCGCAACTACCCGCAGGGCGAGCTGGCCTCGCACGTGCTCGGCTACATCGGCCGCATCAACCAGCGCGAGAAGACCGCGATGGAAGACTGGGACGAGGAAGACCAGGCCAACTACAAGGGCACCGACTACATCGGCAAGCTCGGCATCGAGCAGAGCTACGAGAAGACGCTGCACGGCCAGACCGGCGTGGAGCAGATGGAAACCTCGGCCGGCGGCCGCGCCGTTCGCCGCCTCGCCAGCCACCCCGCCACGCCGGGCAACACCGTGATGCTGTCGCTCGACATCAAGCTGCAGAAGCTGGTGGAGGACATGTACGGCGACCGCCGCGGCGCGCTGGTGGCCATCGACCCGAAGACCGGCGAGGTGCTGGCCTTCGTGAGCAAGCCCACCTTCGACCCCAACCTCTTCGTCGAGGGCATCGATAACGAAAGCTGGGCGGCGCTGACCGAATCCATCGACAAGCCGCTGCTGAACCGCGCCCTGCGCGGCACCTACCCGCCCGGCTCCACCTACAAGCCCTTCATGGCCATGGCGGCGCTGCAGACCGGCAAGCGCGGACCCAGCGTGGTGGTGAACGACCCTGGCTACTTCAACTTCGGCGGCCACCGCTTCGGCAGCCCCGAAGGCTACCTGGGCGGTGTCGACATGCGCCGCTCGATCCAGCTGTCGAGCAACATCTACTACTACTCGCTGGCCAACGAGATGGGCGTGGACCTGATCCACGACTTCATGAAGCCGCTGGGCTTCGGCCAGATCACCGGCATCGACCTGGGCGGCGAGGTGCGCGGCGTGCTGCCCAGCACCGAGTGGAAGCGCAACGCCTACAAGCGCCCCGAGCAGAAGAAGTGGTACGCGGGCGAGACCATCTCGCTGGGCATCGGGCAGGGCTACAACTCCTTCACGATGCTGCAGCTGGCGCAGGCCACGGCCATCGTGGCCGACGGCGGCCTCAAGCACAAGCCGCACCTCGTGCTGGCCACGCGCAACACGGTGAGCGGGCAGGTGGTGCCGCTGGCGCAGCCGCCGGCGGAAAACCTGGGCTACTCGGCCGCCAACGTCGCGGTGATCCGCGAGGGCCTGACCAGCGTGGTCACCAGCGGCACCGCGCGCGGCGTGTTCGCGGGCGCGGCCTACCAGGCGGCCGGCAAGACCGGCACGGCGCAGGCCGTGACCCAGGCGCAGAACACCAAGTACAACGCGCGCGCCCTCGAGGAGCACCAGCGCGACCACGCGTTGTTCATGGCCTTCGCACCGGTGAACGATCCGAAGATCGCCGTGGCCGTGATCGTGGAGAACGCCGGCTGGGGTGCGGGCGCCGCGGCCCCCATCGCGCGCCGGGTGTTCGACTACTGGCTTGCGAACCAGTACCCGAGCGAGGCCGACATGGCGGCGATCAAGATCGGCAAGGCGACCGCGCCGATCGGCAAGCCGCGCGTGGCGAGCGAAGTGGCATGGCCGGCGCCGGCTGCGATCCCTGCTACCGCGCCCTGACCGCTCAGGGCAAGGGCTCCTTCAGGAATACCGCGGAACCGGCTTGGCCGGGCCGCAGGTATTGCCCCCTGCAAGGGGGTTGGCGGCCACACGAAGTGGGCAAGCCTGGGGGTTAGCCCAATACCGTTCCGCTGACTTCACCCAGGCCGATGCGCACTGCTCCGGCGCGCTCGCAGTAGCCGCGAATGGTCAGCGTATCCCCATCCTCCAGGAACGTCCGCTTCTCGCCGTTCGCCAGCGTGATCGGCTGCTTGCCGCCCAGCGTCAGCTCGATCAGCGAGCCGGCCTCGTCGGGCTTGGGGCCCGACAGCGTGCCCGAGCCCAGCAGGTCGCCCGGCTGCAGGTTGCAGCCGTTCACCGTGTGGTGCGCAATGAGCTGCGCGGCCGTCCAGTAGGCGGCCTCGGTGGTGTTGCCGCGCGTCAGGCGCACGGGCGCGACGCCTTCGGCACGCATCTTCGCGGTCTGCAGCAGCACTTCGAGCGTGATGTCGAGCGCGCCGCTCTCGCGGTTCGATGCCGCGTCGAGGTAGGGCAGCGGCTGCGGGTCTCCCGCGGGCCGCTCGAACTTCGCGCGGAACGGCGCCAGCGCCTCCATCGTCACGATCCACGGCGACAGCGTGCTCGCGAAGTTCTTCGAGAGAAACGGGCCGAGCGGCTGGTATTCCCAGGCCTGCAGGTCGCGCGCCGACCAGTCGTTGAGCAGCGTCACGCCGAACAGGTGCTCCTCGGCATCGGCGATGGCGATGGGCTCGCCCTGCGCATTGCCGCGTCCGACCAGGAAGCCGAGCTCCAGCTCGTAGTCGAGCCGCTTCGAGGGGCCGAAGCTGGGCGACTCCGCATCGGGCGCCTTGGTCTGGCCCTGCGGGCGCTTGAAGGACTGGCCGCTCACGCCGATCGACGATGCGCGGCCGTGATAGCCGATGGGCACCCACTTGTAGTTGGGCATCAGCGGCTGGTCGGGGCGGAACAGCTTGCCGATGGTGGTCGCGTGGTGGATGCCCGTGTAGAAGTCGGTGTAGTCGCCGATGCGGCAGGGCACCGTCATCTCGGCCCTGGCCTGCGGCAGCAGGGCCTTCGACCAGGCAGCCTGCTTGTCGCTGCCTTCGGCGAGGCCGGCGGAGATCGCGGCGCGCAGCGCCTGGCGGTCCTTCGTGCTGGCATCCATCAGCGCATTCATGTCGTCGGTGTCGACGAGGCCCGCGGCGCGCAGGTCCAGCACCTGGTCGCCGATGGCAACGCCGATGCGGAAGGCCTCGCTGCTGCCCGCGGTGCGGAAGCGGCCGAAGGGCAGGTTCTGGATCGGGAAGTCGGTGCCGGCCTCGTTGGCCGATGCGACCCAGCTGCGCAGCTTCGGGTCATGGGTGGCGTTCAGTGCGGTCATGGAGGATGTCTTTCAGGCAAATGTTCTAAAGGGTCCAGACTCTTTCGGGGAACACCGCGGAACCGGCTTTGCCGGGCCGCAGGTGTTGCCCCCGGAAGGGGGTTGGCGGCCACACGAAGTGGGCAAGCCTGGGGGCGAGCTTTACTCTGCGGTCATGCCGGCCTTCTTGGCCACGTCGCCCAGGCGCTTGTATTCGGTCTCTGTCAGCGTCGTCAGCTCCTGTGCCGACGAACCGCGCGGCGAGAAGCCGGCCTGCGCCAGCTTGGCCTTCACGTCGGGCATCGCGAGTGCCTCGACGAAGGCTTCGTTCAGTGCCTTCACGACCGGCGCCGGCAGCTTCGCCGGGCCGTACACGCCGAACCACGGCTCCAGCGCATAGCCTTTCAGGCCTGCCTCGGCCATCGTCGGCACGTCGGGCAGCGAGGGCGAGCGCGTGGGGCCCGCCACCGCCAGCGCGCGCAGCTTGCCGGCCTGGATGTGCGGCAGCGAGGCCGGCAGGTTGTCGAACATCACGCCGATGTTGTTGCCCAGCATGTCGGTGATGGCCGGGCCGCTGCCCTTGTAGGCGACGTGCACGAGATCGGTGCCGGTCATCTGCGCGAACATCACGCCGGCCAGGTTCATCGAGGTGCCGGCGCCCGCGGTGGCGTAGGGCATGCCGGGGTTCTTCTTCGCGGCCGCGATCAGGTCGGGCACCGACTTCACGGCCGAGGCCGCCGGCACTTCGAGCACGATGGTCGAGGTGCCCAGCAGGCTGATGGCGGTGAAGTCCTTGCGCGGGTCGAAGGCCATCGACTTGTAGATGTGCGGGTTCAGCGCATTGGTCGAGATCGCGCCGAAGCCGATGGTGTAGCCGTCGGGCGCGGCCTTGGCCACCGCGTCCATGCCGATGTTGCCGCCCGCGCCGCCGCGGTTGTCGATCAGCACCGGCTGGCCCAGCTTCTCCGACACCTTCTGGCCCACGGTGCGCGCTACCAGGTCAGTGGTGCCGCCCGGGGTGTAGGGCACGATGAAGCGGATGGGCTTGGACGGATAGTCGGCCGCATGCGTGAGGAAGGGCGCGGCGAGCAGGGCCACGGCCGCTGCGCGACGCGTGAGGGTGAACACGGTCTTCATGCCTTGAATTGATCCTTGAGGCCGGCCCAGCAGTCGGCGTAGTCGGTGTCGAGCGCGGGGCTCTTCAGCGCGAAGTTCGTCGGAATGAAGCGGTAGCGGCTCTCGAACATGAAGGCCAGCGTGTTGTCCAGCTTGTGCGGCTTCAGGTCGGCGTGGGTGGCCTTGTCGAAGGCTTCCTCGTCGGGGCCGTGCGGCACCATGCAGTTGTGCAGGCTGGCGCCGCCGGGCTTGAAGCCGCCCGGCTTGGCGTCGTACTCGCCCAGCACCAAGCCCATGAACTCGCTCATCAGGTTGCGGTGGAACCATGGCGGACGGAAGGTGTTCTCCATCACCATCCAGCGCGGCGGGAAGATCACGAAGTCGCAGTTGGCCGTGCCGGGCGTGTCGCTGGGCGAGGTCAGCACGGTGAAGATCGACGGATCGGGATGGTCGAAGCTGATCGAGCCGATCACCATGAAGTGCGCGGTGTCGTACTTCACCGGCGCCAGGTTGCCGTGCCAGGCGACCACGTTGAAGGGCGACTGCTTCATCGGCGCCTGCCAGAAGCGGCCGCCGAACTTCTTGACGACCTCGTAGCCGCCTTCTTCCGATTCGAAGGCCGCCACCGGCGCCTGGAAGTCGCGTGCGTTGGCCAGGCCGTTCGAGCCGATCGGGCCCAGCTCCGGCAGGCGGAAGTGCGCGCCGTAGTTCTCGCACACGTAGCCGCGCGAAAGCCCATCGGGCAGCGCGACCTTGAAGGCCATGCCGCGCGGCAGCACCGCGATTTCGCCGGGCTTCACGTCGAGCACGCCGAGTTCGGTGGTGATGACGAGGCGGCCCTGCTGGGGAACGATCAGCATCTCGCCGTCGGCGTTGACGAAGGCGCGGCGCTCCATCGAGCGGCCGGCGAGATACATCAGCGAGCCGATGCCGACCTGCGACTCGGCATCGCCATTGGCCGCGATGGTGCGCATGCCGTCGATGAAGTCGGCTCCGGCCGCGCCGTCCAGCGGCTGCGGGTGCCAGCGCAGGGGCTCGGGCGGCAGCGCGATCTCGCGGTCGGCGCCGGTGGTCCAGTGCGCCTGCGCGTAGGGCTGGTAGCGGCCGGACACCACCGAGGGCTGGCGGCGGTAGAGCCAGGTGCGGCGGTTCTCGTGGCGCGGCGCGGTGAAGGCGGTGCCGGAGATCAGCTCGGTGTAGAGGTCGAAGGGCCCGCGCTGCGGATTGTTGCGGCCCTGGGGCAGGGCGCCGGGCACGGCCTCGGAGGCGTATTCGTTGCCGAAGCCGCTCTGGTAGCGCCGTTCGGAGGGCGGGGTTGCTTGGGTCATGTGCTTTCTCTTTCGGGAGTCGCGATTGAGGTCGGATTCGGGTCTAGCCGGCGCGCGCCGCGTCGAAGGCTTCGCGCAGCACGGCCAGCGAACCGACGTGGTTGGCCAGCACCAGCACGAGGCGCGCGTTGAAGGCATGGCTCTCCTCGGTGGAAAGCCCTTGGTGCGCCTCGATGAGCGCTTCGTAGAAGTCGTCGGGCGCTTCGAGGTTCGGCGCGGTGATGAGGTGTTGTTGCTGCTGCATGGTGTTCACGCCTTTGCCAGTGCGCGGTCGATGGCCGCGCTGATGTTCGCCGCCGTGGGCTGTAGCCAGCGCGCACACACGTGCTGGTCGGGCCGCAGGAGGTAGACGGTACCGGGTCGCGCGTCGTAGCGCTGCGTGGCGAGCTCGGCGTCGGCGCCGCTGCCTTCCACGCGAACCACGTGCAGCGGGAAGTCGCTCGCCTTCAGTGCCTGCAGGCTGCGCTCGACGGCTTGGCCCTGGCCGAACAGCAACGCGGTGAATTGCGAGACATGGCATTCGCGCAGCAGCCAGCCGGTGCTGCCATCCGCATGCACGACGGGTGCATCGGCCGCCGCGGCGCCCGGCACCATCGCGCCAGCAAAGGCCTCGTCGTCCGGCGTGTTGAGCGGCGAATCGCGCAGCACCGTGGCCACCGACAGCCGCCCGCTGTTCACCAGCGTGCGCGCGAAGGCGTGGCGCTTGGTCAGCTCCAGCACCGCGTCGCGGAAGAGGCGGCTCACCTCGCTCTTGGGCGTGATGAAGTCGGTCGCGCGCGTGGAGTTGCGGATGTTCTCGTCGGCCGCGAACTCGCGCTCGCTGGCGTAGCTGTCGAGCAGCGCGTCGGGCGCGTCGCCGCGTACCACGGCCGCGAGCTTCCAGGCGAGGTTGTCGGCGTCCTGCACGCCCGAGTTGGCGCCGCGCGCGCCGAAGGGCGACACGCCGTGCGCCGAGTCGCCCGCGAACAGCACGCGGCCGTGGCGGAAGCGCTCCATGCGCTGGCAGGCGAAGGTGTAGACGCTGGCCCAGCCGATCTGGAACTGCACGCCCTCGAAGCCGATGCTGTCGAGCAGCGCGCGCACGCGCGGCGTGATGTTCTCGGGCTTGCGCTCCTCCGCCGGGTCGGCGTCCCAGCCGAGCTGGAAGTCCACGCGCCACATGCCGTCGGCCTGCTTGTGCAGCAGCACGCTCTGGCCGGGGTGGAACGACGGGTCGAACCAGAAGCGCCGCTCGGTGGGCAGGTGCGCGTCCATCGTGATGTCGGCGATCAGGAAGCGGTCGCGGAACACGCGGCCCTTGGCTTCCTGGCCCAGCATCTGGCGCAGGTTGGAGCGCGAGCCGTCGCAGGCGGCGACGTAGTCCGCCTGCAGCCGGTAGCTGCCGTCGGGCGTTTCCACCGTCAGCACGGCGCCGTCGTCGCGCTGCTCGATGCCGGTGACCTTGTTGTTCCAGCGCAGGTCGATCAGCGGCAGCTCGGCCGCGCGCTCGACGAGGTAGCCCTCGACGTAGTACTGCTGCAGGTTGATGAAGGCCGGGCGCTCGTGGCCGGGCTCAGGCAGTAGGTCGAAGCGGTAGACCTGCTCGTCGTGGAAGAACACCTTGCCCACGTTCCACGACACGCCCTTGTCGACCATGCGGTCGCCGCAGCCCAGGCGGTCGAACACCTCGAGCGTGCGCTTGGCGAAGCAGATCGCGCGCGAGCCGCTGGAAAGAGTGTTGTCGTTGTCGAGCAGCACCACGGGCACCTGCCGCAGCGCGAGGTCGATGGCCAGCGCCAGGCCCACCGGGCCGGCGCCGACCACCACCACCGGGTGGCGGGCGGGCTCGGCCGCATCCTGGTCGACGTGGCGGCGGTAGTCGAAGCGCAGGCTCTGATAGTCGATCACGTACTTGTCTCCGTGTCTTCTCTGATCTTTTCTTCTGTCTTGCTCCTTCGGGGAGCCGGGAATCAGCCCTCCAGCGCCTTCCACATCTCGACGTCGCGCTCGGCCGTCCACACGCGCGGATCGGCATGGCCCGAGGCCTCGTCGTAGGCGCGGCTCACGTCGAAGGGCATGCAGTGGTCGAAGATCACCCACTGGCTGTACTTGGGCTTGAGCTTCTCGTAGGTGTCCTTGTAGACCGCGTTCAGGTCGCGGCCGGCCTTCACGCCTTCCTGCACGCTGGCGTACACGTCGGAGATGAAGTTGCGCGTGCCCGTCAGGCCTTCCGCCACGGCTTCGGGCGTGGTCAGCGCGGCGCCGCGGCCCGGCACCAGCGCCACGGGCTTCAGCGCGGCGATGTTGTCCAGCGTCTGCGGCCAGTCCTTGAAGTAGGCGTCGCCGGCGTACGGCGTGGCGCCGAACTCGACCAGGTCGCCCGACAGCAGCGTGCGCTCCTGCGGCAGCCAGACGACGGTGTCGCCCTTGGTGTGGCCGCGGCCGAGCTGGATCAGCTGCACCTCGAGCTTGCCCAGCCACAGCGTCATCTTGCCGGTGAAGGTCATGGTGGGCCAGGTCAGGCCCGGCGGCACCGTCTCGACGTTCTGGAACAGGCGCGGGAAGCGACCGATCTCGCTGGCCTTGTCTTCCTCGCCGCGCTCTACGATCAGGTCGCGCGTGTCCTGGCTGGCCAGGACGTGCTCGGCGCCGTAGCCAGCCGCGCCCAGCACGCGCACCGCGTGGTAGTGGGTGAGCACCACGTACTTGATGGGCTTGTCGGTCACCTCGCGGATGCGGCGCACCACGTCGGCGGCCATGGCGGGGGTGGCCTGGGTGTCGGCCACCAGCACGCAGTCGTCGCCGATCACGATGCCGGTGTTCGGGTCGCCTTCGGCGGTGTAGGCCCAGGCATGTTCCGAGATCTGGCTGAAGGTGACCTTCTTCTCTTCCATGTCGGCCTGGCTGGCGAATTTCTTGGCTTGGCTCATCGGGTGTCTCCGTCGGTGGGGTGGAATCTTGAAATTCGTCTAAGTCGAACGAATTTGCGGTTAACGAATGATCGCAGTGTAAGCCGCGGATCAGTTAATGTCTAATCCCTTCTTCATGAACGAACGACCAGAAGGCGAGGCCGGCCATGGCAGCCAGTGACAACGACCGCGCCCAGCGCGGCATCCAGAGCATCGAAGTCGGCGGCCAGCTGCTGCGCGCGCTGGTGCATCACGGCCGGCCGATGGCGCTGAAGGATCTGGCGCGCGAGGCGGACATGACGGCCGCCAAGGCGCACCCGTACATGGTCAGCTTCGGGCGCCTGGGCCTCATCGAGCAGGACCGCGCCAGCGGCCACTATCTGCTCGGCCCGCTCGCCTTGCAACTGGGGCTCATCAGCCTGCAGCAGGCCGACCCGGTGCACATCGCCACCCCGCTGATCGCCCAGTTGGCCCAGCAGATCGGCCACACCGTGGCGCTGGCAGTGTGGGGCGCGCGCGGCGCGACCATCGTGCGCACGGCCGAATCGCCCTCGCCGGTGCACGTGAACATGCGGCACGGCACGGTGTTTTCGTTGACCAACACGGCCTCGGGCCGCGTGTGCGCCGCTTACCTCGATGCCGGCGTGGTGCGCCAGTTGCTCGAGGATGAGCGCCAGCGCCAGAAGCAGCGCAAGGGCGCGGAGCCCGCGCCCGCCGCCGGCATGCCGCCGGTGCAGCCGCTGCCCTCGTGGAGCGACTTCGAGCGCCAGCTGCAGGAAGTGCGCGCGCACGGCATCAGCCGCTCCGACGGCGAGGTCATCGAGGGCGTGAGCGCCATGGCCGCGCCCGTCTTCGACCACACTGGCGCCATCGTGCTGGCCGTGACCGCCATCGGCCCGGCCGGCATCTTCGACACCGCGTGGGACGGCGAGATTTCCCGCGAACTCAAGGCCTGCGCCGGCACCGTGTCGCAGCGCCTTGGCGCCGCCGCCACGCCGCCCGCCGCGAATTCCCCCAGACCAGAGCGATGACGCCAGTCACAACAGATATTTCTTCTTCCTCTTCTTCTCCCCTCCACGCGGCCATCGAGTTGCTCCGCGATGCCCGGCGCATCGTCGTGTTCTCGGGTGCCGGGCTTTCGCGTGCCTCGGGCATCCCGACCTACCGCGACGCCGACGGCCTGTGGAAGAGCCAGAACGCGCTGCAGTTCTCCCACGCCGAAGATCTGCAGCGCGATCCCTCGGGCTTCACGAAGTTCTGGGCGCAGCGCCTGTCGATGATCGAGTCGGCGCAGCCCAACCCGGGCCATACCGCGCTCGCGCTGCTGCAGCGGCTGCGTCCCGCGACCCGGCTGGTCACGCAGAACGTCGACGGCCTGCTCACGCTGGCCGGCGGCCAGGACGTGCTCGAGCTGCACGGCTCGCTGCGCCGCTGGCGCTGCGACAACTGCGGCAACCGCAGCGGTCCCTGGCCGTTTCATCGCTGCCTGCGCTGCGGCTCGCACGCGCGGCCCGACGTGGTGATGTTCGGGGAGATGCTGAATGCCGGCGTGCTGCTCGACGCGCAGGTGGCGGCGCAGGAGTGCGATCTGTTCGTGGTGGTGGGCACCACCACCATCGTCTACCCGGCCGCCGAACTGCCGCAGACCGCGCTGGCGCATGGCGCGCGGCTCGTCACGCTGAACCTGGAACCGCTGCCGCACCTCGACGAGGCCGCGACGGTGGTGCTGCGCGGCGCGTCGGAAGACCTGCTGCCGCAGCTGCTGGCGGGCTTGCCGGGCCCGAGAGGCTGAGGGCGCTCAGCCCTTCTTGCCGCCCAGCAGCACCAGCGCCCCGCCCACCACGATCACGGCCACGCTGGCCCAGGTGGGGCAGTTGACGGTCTGCTTCTCCTTCATCGAGAACTCCAGCGGGCCGATCTTGGCCTCGTGGGTTTCCTTGGTGAAGCTGAAGCTGCCGAGGCCCAAGCCGGCGATGCCGGCCACGATCAGCAGGATGCCGATGATGCGTGTTGCGTTCATGGTGTCGATCCTCCGTCCGTTGATTGGCTACCGCCGGGGCTGCTGCTGCTGTTGCTGTTGTTGCGGGGCTTGCTGCTGAAGCTGGTCCACCCATTGCACAACTTCGGCCACCACGGCGTCGCTGGCCGAGATCAGCGACTTCACGCCGCCGGGCGCGTCGGTGCTGGGAGCGGGGCGGCGCACGGTGAAGGTGCGCTGGCCCAGCACGCGGTCGCCGCCGGGCGCGCTGCGGACCAGCGTGGCGCGCAGCCGCACAAGGCCCACGCTGGCGCTCGCCGAATCGAAGTAGTGGCTGAACTCGTCGAGCGAGATGCGCAGCGTGTCGGGCGTCTCGCCCCGGCTGCGCGAGATGGTGGCGGCCTCTTCCGGGCCGAGCACCATGCGGCGCTCCGAGAGCGTGTCGCGCAGCCGCTGGCGCAGCAGCTGCGCGGGCGGCAGGCTCCAGCGCGACTGGCCGTAGGGGCGCAGCTCGTTGGCGTCGGCGTACCCGAGCCGGTAGAGGATCTGCGTGCCGTCGAGGCGGGCATTGCTGTCGAACTCGGCCAGCGACAGCGTGGGCAAGGTGGCGGCGGCGGGCGCGGCGGCCGGTGCCGTGGCGCCGGGGCCGAAGTCGTAGAGCATGGTGCGCGCGGGCTTGTCGGGCAGCGCGCCACAGCCGGCGACAAGCAGCAGGGCGAAGCCGAGCGCGATGGTGGAAGGGGTCTTCGTCGTCAAGGAGCGAATGGCTTTCATGGTCGGTGATCCTCTCCCGTCGAGGTCAGGGCCGCGTCGCGGCCGGCGCCTGGAAGCCCGGCTCGCCCGGGCCCGCCGCCGTGCCGCCGTTGCCGAACAGCAGCGATTGCGGGTTGTCGTTGATGCTGTCCGCCGCGCGGCCCAGCCGGCGCACGGCGTGCGAGGTGTCGTCGGCCACGCGGTTCACGCGCGGCAGCGTGGCCGCGTTGAACGAGTCGACCGCCTGCGCCAGCGCCCTGGTGCCGTCGCCCAGCCGTTCCATCGGGCCGTCGGGCGCGTTCAGGCGGCCCACGGTGGTGTTGAAGTTGTTGGCCACGCGCGAGACGTCGCCGGCCGCCTTCTTCACCGACGCCAGCGTGTCGGGCAATTTGGTGAGCGCGGGGTTCAGGCCGGTCTTCACCGTGCCGTCGAGCGTCTTGAGCAGCGTGTTGGCGCTGGCCGAAGCGGCCGCGATGTTCTCCAGCGCATCGGCCGCGCGCTTCTGGTTGGGGTCGCTCAGCAGCTGGTTGGCGCGCTTCGTCACTTCCTCGACCTGGTTGATGATGGCCTCGCCGCGGTCCTGCAGCTGCGCCAGCATCGAGGGCTTGAGCGGAATGCGCGGCGGGTCGTCGTCGTTCGGCTTGAGCGAGACGGTCGATTCGCCCTTGTCGTCCAGCGCGATGAAGGCCAGGCCGGTCACGCCCTGGTAGCTCAGCGTGGCGAAGCTCGATGTGGTGAGCGGCACGCGCTCGTCCACAGTGATGCGCACGCGCACGTTGCCCTTGACCTTCGGGTCGAAGTCAATGGATGCCACCTTGCCCACCGCGATACCGCGGTAGCGCACCATGGCCTGCGGCTGCAGGCCGCTGACGGCCTCTCGCGTGGAGAGCTCGTAGATGTTGCGCACGGTGTTGTCGCGCGTGAACCAGATCACCAACGCGACGAGCGCGGCGATCAGGCCGAGCACGAAGGCGCCGGCGGCGAGGGCATGGGCCTTGTTTTCCATGGTTGCTACCTACCTTTCAGCGCGCCGCCCCGGGGGCGGGCTGCGCGGGGGATTGTCCGGCTGGCTTGTCATGCAGCGCTTCCAGGGCGCGCTGGCCGCGCCCGCCGAGAAAGTATTCGTGGATGAAGGGGTGCGGGTACGCGATGACCTCGCGCGCCGCGCCGGTGACGATCACTTTCTGGTCGGCCAGCACCGCGATGCGGGTGCTCAGGTCGAACAGCGTGTCCAGGTCGTGCGTGACCATCACCACCGTGAGGCCCAGCTCGCGGTGCAGGCCGCGCAGCAGGTCGCAGAAGCTGTCGGAGGCCTCGGGGTCGAGGCCGGCGGTGGGCTCGTCGAGCAGCAGCAGCGGCGGGTCCATGATGAGCGCGCGCGCCAGAGCTGCGCGCTTGATCATGCCGCCCGACAGGTCCGCCGGGCTCTTGTTCGCGTGCTGCGGGCCCAGGCCCACCATCTGCAGCTTCACCAGCGCCGCGTGGCGGATCAGTTCGTCGGGCAGCAGCTTCAGCTCGCGCAGCGGAAAGGCGACGTTCTCCAGCACGCTGAAGGCGGAGAACAGCGCGCCATGCTGGAACAGCATGCCCACGTTGGCCGCGCCCGAGGCGCTGAGCTCGCCGGGCTCCTGGCCCAGCACCTCGACGTGGCCGCGCGTGGGTTTCTCCAGGCCGAGGATCTGGCGCAGCAGCACAGTCTTGCCGGTGCCCGATCCGCCGACCAGCGACAGCACCTCGCCGCGGTCGATGTGCAGCTGCAGGTCGCGGTGCACCACCTGCTCGCCGTCGGCGCTCTGGAACACGGTCCACAGGCCGCGGATGTCCACCACGGTGGCGTAGCTGTCGGGGCGCACGGGCATGCTCATGGTTTCATGCCTTCACGCGCGGAAGCCGATGCCCTTGAAGAGCACGGCGAACAACGCATCGACCAGGATCACGGCCGTGATCGAGGTGACGACCGACGAAGTCGTGCCGCGCCCGAGGCTCTCGGTATTGGGCTTCACCTTCATGCCGAAGTAGCAGCCGATCAGCGCGATCAGGATGCCGAACACCGCCGACTTGGCCATGGCCAGCCACAGGTTCGAGATCGGCACCGCGCGCGGCAGCGCCGAAAGAAAGTACGAGGGCGAGATGTTGAGCGCCGCGTCGGCCGCCAGCATGCCGCCCGCGAGCGCGGCCATCGAGGTCCAGAGGCTGATGAGCGGCATGGCGATGGCCAGCGCCAGCACGCGCGGCATCACCAGGCGAAAGCCGTGCGGAATGCCCATCACGCGCATGGCGTCGAGCTCCTCGGTCACGCGCATCACGCCGATCTGCGCCGTGATGGCCGAGCCCGAGCGACCGGCGATCAGCACTGCCGCCAGCACCGGCCCCAGCTCGCGGATCAGCGAGAGCCCGAGGATGTTCACCACGAAAGTCTCGGCGCCGTACTGCCGCAGCTGCTGCGAGATCAGGTAGGCCAGCACCACGCCGATCAGCAGCCCGACCAGTGCCGTGATGTGCAGCGCCGTCGCGCCAAACTGATAGAGGTGCCCCGAGAAATCGCGCCACGGCCCGCGATGCGGCGCGCGCACCAGCCGGCCCAGGTCGAGCGCGAGCTGGCCGACGAGCATCGTGAAGTCGCGCATCACATACATGGCGCGCGGCCCGTTGTGCGAGAACGCGCGGATGCGCTCGTTCAGCGAAGGCGAGGGCTCGTCCGGCGTGGCGACGGTGTATTGCGCCACCTGGTCGAGCACGGCCTTGTGCTGCGGCAGCATTTCGAGGGTGGCCGGCCACTGGTGGCGCCAGTGTTCCCACAGCAGCTGCGCGCCGATGTGGTCGAGTTGCCCGATGGGGCGCAGGTCCCAGGCCCGGTCGTCGGCGGGTGGGGCGGCTTCCAGGCTTTTCGCCAGCGCCATCCAGGCCGGCTTGGACGACATCGCCAGCGTGGTCCAGCAGCCGCTGGCCACCGTCCACTGCCGGCCATCCTGCTCCCGCTGCCCGATGCGGGGCCACGCGCTGTCGGCGGCGGAGGCGTCGGCAGGCGATGTGGCGGGAGACATAGACACGGCAGGTGAGCGGGAAAGTTAACAAAAGCAGGGGCGCAAGCGCGCATCGTAACCGCGTGCATCCGGAGTCAAGGTGCTCCAGACCCTTCGTTCGCGTAGGGCACGACGCCGTTTCTTCATGATTTCTTCAGGGTTCGAAACCTTCCGACAACGCCTCGCGCAGCCAGCCCACGAAAGCGGTTACCGCCTGCGGCACGTGCGTGGCGTACGGGCGAATTGCATACAGCCGCTCGCCGAACGCCCCAACCGAGCGCCACTGCGGCAGCACCTGCTGCAGCTTGCCCGACTGCAGCGCCGCCTGCGCGCTGAAGTCGGGCACCAGCGCGATGCCCAGTCCGCTCAGGGCTGCGTCGCGCAGAGCCTCGCTGTTGTTCGCCACCAGCGGACCCGACACCGGCACCGTGATGCGCGGCGCCGAGGCCTCGCGGGCCTCGAAGTGCCAGGTCGGCGTTTCCTGCGCGCGCGGGTAGTGCAGGCAGTCGTGGTCGGCCAGCGCCTGGGGTTCGCGCGGCGTGCCCCGGCGGCGAAGGTAGGCGCGGCTGGCCACCAGCACCGAGCGGGTTTCGCACAGCGTCCAGGCCACGTGCGTGTCGGGCGGCGCGGCGGTGTGGCGGATGGCGAGGTCGAAGCCTTCCATTGCCAGCGAGCTGAGCCGGTCGGACAGGTCGAGCTCGATGCGCACCTCGGGCTGCGCGCGCAGGAAGTCGGCCAGCCTGGGCACCAGCTGCTGGCGCGCGAAGGCGACCGGCGCCGTCACCCGCACCAGCCCGCGCGGCACGCCCGCGAGGTCGCGCACGCCGGCGAAGCTGTGGGCGATCTGCTCGAAGGGGCCGCGCATGTCTTCCACCAGCCGCTGGCCGGCTTCGGTGAGCCGCACGCTGCGCGTTGTGCGCTGCACCAATGGCGCGCCGGCCGCGCGTTCGAGCTCGGCGATGCGCTGGCTCATGGCTGCCTTGCTCACGCCCAGGCGCAGCGCGGCGGCCGTGAAGCTGCCCTGCTGCGCGAGCACCGTGAGCCAGTGCAGGTGTGTCCAGAGCGACTCGATATTTTGGGGTTTCATGGTTCCATTGTTCGTTATTCTGAACAATAAGTTCAGTCTTCGTGACTAGGCGAGGAACAACACGCTGCCTAAACTGGCCGCACTCCTTCGTCAGCGAACCTCCTTCCAGAGCCCTCCCCATGCCTACTTCCATCGACCACTTCATCGGCGGCAAGCTCGTCGCCAACACTTCCGGCCGCACGCAGGACGTGACCAACCCCGCCACCGGCGCAGTCACCGGCAAGGCCGGCCTGGCGAATGCCGACCAGGTCGGCGCCGCCGTCGCCGCCGCGCAGGCCGCGTTCCCGGCCTGGGCCGACACTCCGCCCATTCGCCGCGCGCGCGTCATGTTCAAGTTCCTGCAGCTGCTCAACGAGCACAAGGACGAGCTGGCCCACATGATCACCGCCGAGCACGGCAAGGTCTTCACCGACGCGCAGGGCGAAGTCAGCCGCGGCATCGACATCGTCGAGTTCGCCTGCGGCATTCCTCAACTGCTCAAGGGCGACTTCACCGACCAGGTGAGCACCGGCATCGACAACTGGACGCTGCGCCAGCCGCTCGGCGTGGTCGCGGGCATCACGCCCTTCAACTTCCCGGTGATGGTGCCGATGTGGATGTTCCCGGTGGCCATCGCCGCGGGCAACACCTTCGTGCTCAAGCCCAGCCCGACCGACCCGACGCCCTCGCTGCGCATGGCCGAGCTGCTGAAGGAAGCCGGCCTGCCCGACGGCGTGTTCAACGTGGTGCAGGGCGACAAGGCCGCGGTCGACGCGCTGCTGGAGCACCCCGACGTCAAGGCCATCAGCTTCGTCGGCTCCACGCCCATTGCCAACTACATCTACGAGACCGGCGCTCGCAACGGCAAGCGCGTGCAGGCCCTGGGCGGCGCGAAGAACCACATGGTGGTGCTGCCCGACGCCGACATCGACCAGACGGTCGACGCGCTGATCGGCGCGGGCTACGGCTCGGCCGGCGAACGCTGCATGGCCATCAGCGTGGCGGTGCTGGTGGGCGACGTGGCCGACAAGATCATTCCCAAGCTCATCGAACGCACGAAGACGCTGAAGGTGCTCAACGGCGAGAACCTCGCCGCCGAAATGGGCCCGATCGTCACGCGCGCCGCGCACGAGCGCATCACCGGCTACATCGCGCAGGGCGAGAAAGAAGGCGCGAAGCTGCTGGTCGACGGCCGCCAGTTCGACGGCAACAAGGCAGGCGAAGGCTGCGGCGACGGCTTCTGGATGGGCGGCACGCTGTTCGACCACGTCACGCCCGAGATGCGCATCTACAAGGAAGAGATCTTCGGCCCGGTGCTCAGCTGCGTGCGCGTGGCCAACTTCAAGGACGCGATCGACCTCGTCAACGCGCACGAGTTCGGCAACGGCGTGAGCTGCTTCACCCGCGACGGCAACGTGGCGCGCGAATTCAGCCGCCGCGTCCAGGGCGGCATGGTCGGCATCAACGTGCCGATCCCGGTGCCCATGGCCTGGCACGGCTTCGGCGGCTGGAAGCGTTCGCTGTTCGGCGACATGCACGCTTATGGCGAAGAGGGCGTGCGCTTCTATACCAAGCAGAAGTCGGTCATGCAGCGCTGGCCCGAGAGCATCGGCAAGGGCGCCGAGTTCGTCATGCCGACAGCCAAGTAGCATCGGGCGCGGCGCGAGGGGCGCCGCGATTCCGCCCGGGAATTCCGTCGAACAAAAAAGAGAGACAAGGCAGCACGCCATGAGCGACACCCAATTCGACTACATCATCATCGGCGCCGGCACCGCCGGCTCGCTCATGGCCAACCGGCTCAGCGCCGACAAGAGCAAGCGCGTGCTGCTCATCGAGGCGGGCCGCAAGGACGACTACCACTGGATCCACATCCCGGTCGGCTATCTGTACTGCATCGGCAATCCGCGCACCGACTGGCTCTACAGCACCGAGCCCGACGCGGGCCTCAACGGCCGCGTGCTGCGCTATCCGCGCGGCAAGACGCTGGGCGGCTGCTCCAGCATCAACGGCATGATCTACATGCGCGGCCAGTCGCGCGACTACGAGCACTGGGCCGACCTCACGGGCGACGACGACTGGCGCTGGCAGAGCGTGCTGCCGGCCTTCAAGAAGCACGAGGACTTCTACCTCGGCGCCGACGAGATGCACGGCGCGGGCGGTGAGTGGCGTATCGAGAAGCAGCGCCTGCGCTGGGACATCCTCGACGCCTTTGCAGAAGCTGCTTCGCAGGCCGGCGTGCCGCACACCGCCGACTTCAACCGCGGCAACAACGAAGGCGTGGGCTACTTCCAGGTCAACCAGAAGAACGGCTGGCGCTGGAACACCGCCAAGGCCTTCCTGCGCCCGACCTGCTACGGCAGGCCCAACTTCGAGCTCTGGACTGGCGCGCAGGTCTCGCGCCTGCTGTTCGAGACGCTGCCCGACGGTACCCGCCGTTGCACCGGCGCCGAGGTGTGGAACGGCAGCGAGATGGTCACCGCGCACGCCGCGCGCGAGGTGGTGCTGAGCGCGGGCGCCATCGGCTCGCCGCAGATCCTGCAGCTCTCGGGCATCGGCCCGGCTGAACTGCTGCGCCAGCACGGCATCGACGTGGTGCTCGACGCGACCGGCGTCGGCGCCAACCTGCAGGATCACCTGCAGATCCGCGCGGTCTACAAGATCGAGGGCGCGCCCACGCTCAACGTGATGGCTTCGTCGATGGTCGGCAAGGCGAAGATCGGCCTCGAATACCTGTTGAAGCGCAGCGGCCCGATGAGCATGGCGCCGTCGCAGCTGGGTGCCTTCACGCGCAGCTCGCCCGATCGCGAATGGCCCAACCTGCAATACCACGTGCAGCCGCTGTCGCTCGATGCCTTCGGCGATCCGCTGCACAGCTTTCCGGCCTTCACCGCGAGCGTGTGCAACCTCAACCCCACGAGCCGGGGCTCGGTGCGCATCAAGAGCAGGCGCTTTGAAGACGCCCCGGCCATCGCGCCCAACTACCTGAGCACCGACGAGGACCGCAAGGTGGCGGCCGATTCGCTGCGCGTCACGCGCCGCATCGCCGAGCAGCCCGCGCTCGCCAAGTACAAGCCGCAGGAATGGAAGCCCGGCGTGCAGTACCAGACCGACGAAGACCTGGCGCGGCTGGCCGGCGACATCGCCACCACCATCTTCCATCCTGTGGGCACCACGAAGATGGGCGCCGACAACGATCCGACCGCCGTGCTCGACTCGCGGCTGCGCGTGCGCGGCGTGCAGGGCCTGCGCGTGGTGGATGCGGGCGCGATGCCCACCATCACCAGCGGCAACACCAACAGCCCTACGCTGATGATGGCGGAGAAGGCCGCCGGCTGGATCCGCGGCGCGGCTTAGCCCCGGCGGCTTCGGCCTGGCGCTCGAGGCGTGCCTTCGCGCCTTCGATCATCAGGTCCACGCCGATCTCGAACATCGCGTCGGGGCCGGCCTCGCGATAGGCGGCGAAGGCTTCAGCCAGCAAGGGGCGCGAGGCGGCGGAGGCATCGAGCACCTGCTGTCGCGCCTCGGCATCGGGCGGTGCCGCCTGTTCTTCCAGCACGCAGCCCACGGTGTAGCGGCCCAGCGCGATCAGCAGCGTCATCGCCTGCACGGCGGGCACGCCGCGGCTGACCACGGCGGCGAGCTGGGCTTCGACCATCTCCAGGTCGCCCGGGTCGGGCTCGGTGCCGGCATGCAGCCGCGCGCCGTCGCGCCGCGCCAGCAGTGCGCGCCGGAAGCTGCGCGCGTTCTCGCGCAGGAAGGTTTCCCACGATTCGCCCTGCAGCGGCAGCTTGCGCTCGTGGGTGCGGCGCAGGATCTCGCTGCTCATCGCGTCGAGCAGCGCCCGCTTGTTCTTGAAATGCCAGTACAGCGCCGGCTGCTGCACGCCGAGCCGCTCGGCCAGCAGCCGGGTGCTGAGCTTGTCCATTCCGACCTCGTCGAGCAGCGTGAGGGCTGTCTCGAGGATCACTTCGCGGTCCAGTTTCATTCGGGTGTGCTTGCCGGTATCGAGCCGGGAGGGTACTTCACGGCCTGGAATTTATCGCTGATAATTCCTTATCAACGATAAATTCCAAGATGTCTTCCACCTCGAACCCATTCGCTGGCGGGCGCCACGCGCATGCCGTGATCCTGGCGATCGTCACGCTCGACGCCGTCGGCATCAGCCTGGTCATGCCCATCGTGCCCAGCCTGCTGCGCGAGGTCGGCCACACCGGCGACCTCGGCTGGCGCTTCGGCGCCTTTCTCTCGCTCTATGCGCTGATGCAGTTCCTCTGCGCGCCCGTGCTCGGCGCGTTGAGCGACCGCTTCGGCCGGCGCCCGGTGCTGCTCGTCTCGGTGGCGGGCGCGGCCATCGATGCGCTCTTCATGGCCTTCGCGCCCTCGCTGTGTCTGCTGTTCGTCGGCCGGGCGATCGCCGGCATGACGGGCGCGAACATGGCGGTGGCTTCCGCCGCCATCGCCGACCTCACGCCCGAGAACCAGCGCGCGCGCTGGTTCGGCCGCATGGGTGCCTGCTTCGGGCTGGGCTTCATCGCCGGGCCCGCCATCGGCGGCGTGCTCGGCGACCACGGCGTGCGGCTGCCGTTCATGGCCGCCGCCGTGCTCAACGGCCTGACCTTCCTCGCGGGATTGCTGCTGCTGCGCGAGTCGCGTCCACCGGCGCTTGCGTCGCAGCCCTTCGACCGCGGCGTGCTGCATCCGCTCGCGCCGCTGCGCTGGGCCACGAGCTTTCCGGCACTGCTGCCGCTGCTCGGCGTGTTCCTGCTGCTCGTGCTCGTGGGCGAGGTCGCCGGAACGACCTGGGTGCTCTACGGCCAGGACCGCTACGCCTGGAACGGCACCATGGTCGGCTTCTCGCTCGCGGTCTTCGGCCTGCTCCATGCGCTGGTGCAGGGCTTCGCGGCGGGCCCGCTGGTCGAGCGCTGGGGCGAGCGGGCGGCCATCGCCGTCGGCACCATCGCCGACGGCACGGGCTACGCGCTGATCGCCTTCGCCACGCAGGGCTGGATGGTCATCGCGCTGCTGCCGCTGCTGTGCATGGGCGGCGTCTGCGCCCCCGCGCTGCAGGCGACGCTCTCGGCGCGCGTGGGCGAGGCACAGCAGGGGCTGCTGCAGGGCGTGCTCGCGAGCATCACCAGCCTGGCGGCGGTGTTCGGCCCGCTGCTGATCAGCCCGCTCTACTTCGCGTTCCGCACGCGCTTTCCGGGCATCGTGTGGCTGGCCGGCGCATCGCTCTATGTGCTGTGCCTGCCGGTGCTGCTGCGCAGGACAGCGCCTCAGGCGCCGGGGCGTTAAAGCCTCAGACGCCGGCAGCCACCGCAGCGCGTCGCTGAAGAAACTGCCGCACGGCCGGGTCGCGTTCGAGTCCGATCGCCAGCTGGTAGGCCTGTGCCGCCCCCGGCACGTCGCCGCAGCGGGCCAGCAGGTCGGCGCGCGCGGCCCAGTAGGGTTGGTAGTCCGCCAGCCGCGTGTCGCTGGCGAGCGCATCGAGCGCCGACAGGCCGGCCGCGGGCCCCATGGTCTGCGCCAGGGCCACCGCCCGGTTGAGCGCCGCCACCGGCGAACCGGTGAGCGCGCACAGCGCGTCGTACAGCTGTCCGACGGCCACCCAGTCGGCGCGGCCGGTGTGGCGGCGCACCGCGTGCGCGGACTGCACCGCCGCCTCCAGCTGATAGCGGCCGCCGTCATCCTGGCAGCGGCTGGCGCGCGACAGCAGCGCTTCGGCTTCGTCGATCATCGCGGCGTCCCAGCGCCGCGTGTCCTGCTCGCCCAGCGGCACATAGGCGCCCGAGGCATCGCGTCGTGCCTCGCGGCGTGCGTGCGCATGCAGCATCAGCGACAGCAGGCCCAGCGCCTCGCCTTCGTCGGGTAGCAGCGACGCGACCAAGCGGCCCAGCCAGATGGCCTCTTCCGCGAGATTGCGGCGGCGCGCGTCGGCGCCCTCGGGGTCCGACCAGCCTTCGGCGAAGGCCGCGTAGATGGCTTCGAGCACCGCGTCGAGCCGCTCGGCCAGCAGATGGCGCGGCGGCACTTCGAAGCCGATGCCGGCCTGCCGGATCTTCGCCTTGGCACGGCTCAGCCGCTGGCCCATGGCGGCGGGCGCGACCAGGAAGGCCGAGGCAATCGCCGCGGCATCGAAGCCGAGCACCACCTGCAGCATCAGCGGCGCGCGCACGCCGCGGTCGATGCCCGGATGCGCGCAGGCGAAGAGCAGGCCCAGCCGGCGATCGGGCATGCCGGACGGATCGTCCCGGCCCTCGTGTTCGTCGGCCGTCAGCTCCGCCAGCCATTGCAGGTGGGCGGCCGCGTCCTCGTCGAGCACCCGCTGGCGCACCGCGTCGACCCGGCGTCGCCGTGCCACGGTAAGCAGCCAGGCTTCGGGCGCCCGGGGCACGCCCTGCACCGGCCAGTCGGCCAGCGCGGCGGCAAAGGCTTCGGACAGCGCGTCCTCCGCGCCCGCCACGTCGTGCGTGCGGGCCGAGAGAAAGGCGACCAGCTTGCCGTAGCTGTGCCGCGCGGCCGATTCGGCCGCGCGTGCCGCCGCACGGGCTTCGTCGGCCGTCATCGGGTCTCAGTAGTCGGTGGCGGGCCAGAGCGGCCGCACCTCGACCGCGCCGTGGCTCGCGCCAGGGCAGCGCGCGGCCCAGGACAGGGCCGCGTCGAGGTCGGGCACGTCGATCAGGTAGTAGCCCCCGAGCTGTTCGCGCGTGTCGGCGAAGGGGCCGTTGAGCACTTCGGTCTTGCCGGATTGCAGCCGCACGGTGGTGGCCGTGGTCGCCGGCCTCAGCCGGCTGCTGTGGCGCATCACACCGGCTTTGCGCAGGGCTTCGCCGTAGGCGCCGTAGGCGGCCAGGGCTTCGCTCGTCTGCGCGGGGGTCAGGGCCGCGAACCCGGTGGGGTCCGAAAAGAGCAGCAGCATGTATTCCATGACGATCTTCCTTCAGGTGACGGCGCGGCACCATGCCTCGCCTGGACAATGTCGCGTGGCGCGGCGCGGTGTCGACATCGGATCACAAAAAAAGAAAAGGCCGCAAGAAAAACCTGCGGCCCTTGCGCCGGGAATGATGCGGCGGCTCAGCGCTCGATGGTCTTGTTCCAGCGTGCGTTCCAGGCCGGCCGGTTCGCGTTGATGCTCTCCCAGTCGATGGTCACGGCGGTCTTCATCCACTTGTTGATGTCGGCCACCTGCGCCGCGCCTTCGCCCACCACCGGTGCCTTGGGGTTGGTCGGAATCTGCGCGCCGTACTGAAGCACGTTGGCCTGGGCCAGCGGGCTCAGCAAAAACTCGGCGAGCTTCTGCGACAGTTCGGGCTCGGTGTTGTTGGCGATCACGCACTGGCCCACCATGAGCACCACCGCGCCTTCCTTGGGCGGCGCGTACTCGACCGGGATGCCCTTGCTCTTCATCGCGGCCACGGCCGTGGGCGTCAGCGGGAAGATAGCCGCCTCGCCGGTCTGCACCATCTCCGAGAGCTTGGCCGAGCTCGGGATGTACTCCAGCACGTTCGGCCCGATGGTGGTGGGCCAGGCCTTGAAGCCGGGCTCCACGTTCTTGTCGTTGCCGCCCTGGATGCGGTTGAACATCAGGAAGCCGTGCAGCCCGAAGGAAGACGACGACATCGACTGGAACACCACCTTGCCCTTGTACTTCGGGTCGGCCAGGTCCATCCATGACGTGGGCGCGGCCCAGCCCTTTTCCTTGAACATCTTCGCGTTGTAGGCCAGGCCCGTCATGCCCAGGCTCACGCCGCTGGCCATGTCGTCCTTGAAGCGCGCGGCCGGGTAGATCTCGCCGAGCGACTGGCTTGGCTTCTGCTTCTGGCACAGGCCCATGCCGATGGCGCGCACCATGACGCCGTCGTCGAGGAACATCACGTGCATCTGCGGCTTGTCCTTGTTGGCCTGCGCCTTCGCGAGGATGTCGGACGAAGTGCCGGGCACCACCACCACCTTTGCGCCGTAGGCTTTCTCGAAGGCGGGGAAGACGTACTGCGTGTACGCCTTCTCCATCGTGCCGCCGTTCATGCCGATGTAGAGGGTCTTGGTCTGCGCGGCGGCGCCGCCGGCTGCCGCGAGCAACGCCGCGGCGAGAGGGACGAGAAGGAAAGAAGACTTGGCAGTGCGGGACATGGCGATGCTCTCCAATCAGGGTCAGGTGGGGGAAACGGTGAGGGATTCTTCGGCGACGCTGTCGAAGCGCTCGATGGCGAAGGCGTCGATAGGTGTCTCTGTGCGGCCGTCGCGCGCGAGTTCGGCCAGCACCTCGCCGGCGGCGGGGCCGATCTGGAAGCCCGCGCCCGCGAAGCCGAAGCCGTGGAACAGGCCGGGCGTGGTGCGGCTGGGCCCGAGTACCGGCTCGCGGTCGGGCAGGTAGCCTTCGGTGCCGCCCCAGGTGCGGATGATGTGGGCATGGCGCAGCGCGGGAAGCAGTTCCACGGCCTGAACCGCGAGCGTGGCGATGCCGTCGCGCTCGGCGCGCGAGCGTTCGGCATCGAGCGTGATGCCCGTGCCGCCGCCCAGCACCACGTTGCCGCGCTTGACCTGCCGGCAGTAGATGCCGCCGCCTTCCACGCCGAGGCTCCATTGCATGAAATGCGGCACCGGCTCGGTCACAGCCATCAGCGGGCTGCGCGCGAACATCGGCGGCGCCTCGCCGAACTGGCTGGCGATGGCGCCGGCCCAGGCGCCCGCGCAGTTGAGCAGCACCGGCGCCTGCACTTCGAGCGCGTTGCCGCTGCGCACCATGAACATCGCGCCGTCGTGCGCCACCTCGTCGACCTTGTGGCGTTCGAAGACCTGAGCGCCCGCGCGCTGTGCCGCGAGCGCGAAGGCCGGCGACACGAGGCGTGGATTGGCTTGTCCGTCTTCCGCGCACAGCGAGCCGCCCACGGCGCGCGTGCCGAGCCACGGGCATTGCTCGCGCAGGCGCGCGGCGGAGATCAGCTCCAGCCCCAGGTCGAAGTCGCTGCTCAACGCGCGGTAGCGTTCGAGCGAGGCCATGTCCGATTCGCTGCGCGCGATCTTGAAATGGCCCGAGCGGATGTATTCGCCGTCGGTGCCCAGCAGCCCGGCCAGGTTGCCCCAGATGCGATGCGCGCGCTGCGCCAGCGGCAGCTGGCTCACCGGCCGGCCCTGGCGGCGAACGCCGCCGTAGTTGACGCCGCTGGAACGCGAGCCGCAGAGGTCGCGCTCCAGCAGCACCACGCCGAGGCCCATGCGGCGCAGCGCCAGCGCGGCGGAAGAACCGACGATGCCGCCGCCGACGATGGCTACGTCGGTGCGCAGCTTCCTGATCGAACTCATGCGCCGCTCCCTTCGGCCGGCACGAGCCTGATCGGAATCGGCTTGATCGGCGCCTGCCCGCGCAGCCGGCCCACCTGCTGCAGCGGTTGCCGCGTCGCATGGGCGAGGATCTCGGCCGCCGCCGCGCCGCACATGCGGCCCTGGCAGCGGCCCATGCCGACGCGTGACAAAGCCTTGAGGCGGTTCATCTCGTCGGCGCCGGTGTTGGCGATGGTCTGGCGCAGCGTGCCGGCGGTGACGTTCTCGCAGCGGCAGATCACGAGGTCGTCGCTTGCATGCGCAGCCCAGTCCTGCGGTACTGGGAAGGCGCGTTCGAGGCCTTGGCGGAATCCGGCGAGCCTGTCGAGCTTGCGTTCGAGTTCTGCAGCACGCGCGGTGTCGATGGCGATACCTGCGTCCGCCAGCAGCGCCAGCGCCGCGCGCTCGCCCGCCCATTCGGCCGCGTCCGCACCCATGATGCCGGCGCCGTCCCCTGCGAGGTACACGCCCTCCACGCTGGAGCGCCCCGCCGCGTCGCGCACCGGCAGGTGCGCGCGGTGCAGCGGTGCGTACTCGAAGCGGCAGCCGAGCAGATCGGCGAGCTGCGTTTCGGAGCGCAGCGCGTAGCCGAAGCCGACGGCGTCGCATGCCACTGAGCGCTCTTCATTGCCGTCCTGCCATGCCACGCCGGTGACGCGGCCCTGCGCCTCATCGCCGAGCACGCGCAGCGGACGCACGCCGCTGTGCAGCGCCACGCCGTGCGTGCGCAGCCAGCCCACGTAGTACATGCCCTTTGCGAGCACGGCAGGCTGCGCCAGCATCGCAGGCGCGGCGGCGATCTGGTCGGCGAGGCGCGCCGTGTCGAGCACCGCGGCCACGTCCACGCCGGCCTTCGCATATTGATAAGCCACCAGGTAGAGCAGCGGCCCCGTGCCCATGAACACCACCCGCCGCCCGATGGCGCAACCCTGGAACTTGAGCGCGACCTGCGCGCCGCCCAGCGTGTAGACGCCCGGCAGCGTCCAGCCCGGCACGGGCAGCACGCGGTCGGTGGCGCCCGTCGCCACGATGAGATGGCTGTAGGGCACGCGGCGGTTGCCGAGCGTGGGGTTGTGCATCACGTCGAGCACCTTGTCCTGCGCGTTCCACGCGAGGCTGTCGGGGTGGTGCTCGATGCTGCCGCGCAGCGCGTCGAAGGCCGCGTGCACTGCGTCTGCGCGCTTCGATTCGAAGCCGTAGAGCGTTCGCGCGGTCCGCTGTGCGAGGCTTACGGGCGGGCGGCGGTAGATCTGGCCGCCGGCGCGCGGGGCCTCGTCGATCACCACGGGCCGCAGGCCATGCGCCACCAGCGCCTGCGCCGCGCGCACCCCGGCCGGGCCGGCACCGACGATCACGGGGCGGATCTCTTTTGCCGTCGCGGTCATGCGCCGTTCCTTCCGGTGACCAGCGTCATGCCCGGCGCGATGAAGGTCGAGCAGGCGCGAAACCGATCGCCTTCGCTCGTGGAGATCCAGCAGTCCTGGCAGGCGCCCATCATGCAGAAGCCCGCGCGCGGCTGGCCGCTGAACTCGTTGCGGCGCAGCTGGCCGCACTGCGTGAGCACGGCGGTCAGCACGGTGTCGCCGGCCAGGGCGCTCGCGGGTTCGCCGTCGAGCGTGAAGGGCACGGCCTCGCGGCCGGTCTTCTCGGCTACGCGGTGAAGCAATGCGTGTGCAGTCATGGTCATCTTCATTTATCTGCGCCCCACCAGCACGCGGTCGAGCCCGTACACGCGGTCGAGCAGCACCATCGCGAAGGCGGTCACCGCGACCATCAGCGCCGACACCGCCGCCATCAGCGGGTCGATCGACTCCGTCGCATACATGTACATGCGCACCGGCAGCGTGACCGTGCTCGGCGAGGTGACGAAGATCGACATCGTCACTTCGTCGAAACTGTTGATGAACGACAGCATCCAGCCGCCCGTCACGCCCGGCAGGATCATCGGCAGCGTGAGGCGCCTGAACACCGTGGCCTGGCTCGCGCCCAGCGAGAGCGCGGCCTGCTCGGCGCTGCGGTCGAAGCCCACCAGCGCAGCCACCACCAGGCGCAGCGTGTAGGGCGTGACGATGAGCGCATGCGCCAGCACCAGCCAGCCGAAGCTGCCCGCCCCGCCCACCAGCGAGAAGAGGCGCAGCAGCGCCACGCCCAGCACCAGGTGCGGCACGATCAGCGGCGAGAGGAACAGGCCGTTGAGAAAGTTGCGCCCCGGGAACTCGTAGCGTGTGATCGCCATGCCGGCCGGCACAGCGAGCAGCGTGGCGATGGTGGCCGAGCTCAGCGCGAGCCACAGGCTGTTCCAGAACGACTGCATGAAGTCGGGGTGCGCGAACACCGCCTCGAACCAGCGCAGCGAGAAGTGCGTGGTCGGAATGGTCAGCGTGTTCTCGGGCGTGAACGCCACGACGCACACCACCACCAGCGGTGCCAGCATGAAGACGATGACGAGCGCGTTGAACGCGAGGGCGATGGGGCCGTTCTTAGTCATGGCTTCAGCCCAGCGCTTTCTTGTAGCGGCCTTCGACGAGGCGGTTGTAGCTCAGCATCACGACGAGGTTCGCTACCAGCAGCACCAGCGCCACGGCCGCACCGAGCGGCCAGTTGAGCTCGCTCAGGTATTCGTCGTAGACGATGGTCGCGACCATCTTCAGCCGGCGTCCGCCCAGCAGGCCCGGAATGGCGAACGAGCTCGCGGCCAGGCCGAACACGATCAGGCTGCCCGAGAGAATGCCCGGCATCACCTGCGGCAGCACGATGCGCCGCAGCGTGGTGAAGGGCGTGGCGTTGAGCGAGAGGGCAGCGTTCTCGACACCCGGGTCCAGCTTCTGCAGCGAGGTCCACACCGGGATCACCATGAAGGGCAGCATCACGTGCACCAGCGCGATGACCACGGCCGCGCTGGTGTAGAGGATCTTCACCGGCCCGATGCCGACGAACTGCAGCAGCGCGTTCACCGCGCCCTCGGGGCCCAGCAGCATGCTCCAGCCGAAGGCCCGCACCACCACCGACACCAGCAGCGGTGCCAGCACCACCAGCAGCAGCGCCGAGCGCCAGGGGTTGCGCATGCGGCTCAGCACATAGGCCTCGGGCGCGCCGACCAGCACGCAGATCAGCGTGACCAGCGCGGAGACCCAGAAGGTGCGCCAGAAGATGCCGAGGTAGTAGGAGTCGGAGAACACCAGCGCGTAGTGCGCGAGCGTGAACTCGCCGGACTTCGGGCCGGTGGCCGGGTCGTACACGTTGAACGACAGCACCGCCGTGAGCGCGAGCGGCACCAGCAGCAGCACGGTGAACAGCACCAGCGCAGGGCCGGAGAGCCACCACGGGGTGGCTTTGCTCTTCGTGGCGCTCATGCTGCGACGGCCTTTTCTTCCGCAGGCAGCAGCCGCATGCAGTGAGCCGGCCAGTCGATGCCGGTGCGGCTGCCTTCCTCGAGCGCTTCGCGCCCGTCGTTGGGGCTCAGCACCGTGAGTTCGCCCACGGCGGTCGCCACGCGGTAGAGCCACTGGCTGCCGAGGAAGAAGCGCTCCTGCACCTCGCCGTCGAGGCGGCCCCGGCCCGGCGGCACCAGCTGGAGTTTTTCGGGCCGCACGCTCAGCAGTGCGGCGGCGTCGACGCTGAAGCCGGTGTCGTCCACGTCGAGCGAGAGCGCGCCGACTTCGACGCAGGTGCGCGTGGCGCCGCTGTTCGAGACGCGGCAATCGAGCAGGTTGGCCTTGCCCACGAAGGTGGAAATGAAGCGCGTGCTCGGGTGTTCATACACGCGCTGCGGATGATCGATCTGCGTGGCGCAGCCGCCTTCCATCACCACCACGCGGTCGCTGATCGACATGGCCTCGCTCTGGTCGTGCGTGACCATCACCGTGGTGGTGCCGACCTTGCGCTGGATCTGGCGCAGCTCGAACTGCATCTCCTCGCGCAGCTTGGCGTCGAGGTTGGACAGCGGCTCGTCCAGCAGCAGCACCGGCGGCTCGATCACCAGCGCGCGCGCCAGCGCCACGCGCTGCCGCTGGCCGCCCGAAAGCTCGCGCGGGTAGCGCCCGGCATGCGCTTCGAGGTGCACCAGCGCCAGCGCCTGCTTCACCCGCTCGGTGCGCTCGGCCTTGGGCATCTTGCGCATCTCCAGGCCGAAGCTCACGTTGTCGGCCACCGTCATGTGCGGGAAGAGGGCGTAGGTCTGGAACACGATGCCCAGCCCGCGCGTGTTGGCCTTGGCATGCGTGATGTCCTTGCCCGCGAGCTCGATGCGGCCGCTGCTCACGGCCTCGAAGCCCGCGATCATCTGCAGCGTGGTCGTCTTGCCGCAGCCCGAGGGGCCGAGCAGCGAGACGAACTCGCCCTTTTCCACCGTGAGGTTCATGGCCGACACCGCGCGGGTGGCGCCATAGAACTTGGTCACGTCGGTGAGCCGGAGGAATGACATGGAACGGGCCTTTCTTCGGGGGCGAAAAAGATGGCTCCAGGCACCTTGTTTCACCTTGGTGCGGGCCATGGACAGCTTGCTGTTCTTGATTCACTCTATTGCAACGATTGCGCCAGATCGCCTCGGGTATTCCATTAATCAGAATATTTCTTCAATTTATTCCGTTCAATGAAATATGATGGTCGCGACTGATACTTCGGATTCCACAGGAGCAAGGTATGGAGACCACTTCGGCGCCACCCGCGGCCAGCAGCAGCGGCGTGCCGCGCGTCTTTTCGGTGATTCGCGCGCTCGGCGCGGTGCAGGCCGAGGGCGGCCGCGTGACCCAGATCGCACGATCCGTGGGCCTCACCCAGGCCACCACGCACCGTTTGCTGCAGTCGCTCATGGCCGAGGGCATGGTCGAGCAGGACGAGCGCAGCAAGCTCTACCGCCTGAGCATCGATTTCTTCGCGCTTGCCGCGAGCGCGGGCAACCCGGGCGACCTGCGCTCCATCTGCCGGCCGGTGCTGCTGCGGCTGTGCGCAAGCCTGGGCGACAGCATCTTTCTATTGGCGCGCAGCGGCTTCGACGCCGTGTGCCTCGACAGGAGCGAGGGGCCGTTCCCCATCCGCTCGTTCACCGGCGACATCGGCGGGCGCATCGCGCTGGGCGTGGGGCAGGGCGCGCTCGCGATCCTCGCCTTCCTGCCCGAGGCCGAGCGCGAGGAGGTGATCCGCTTCAACCTCTCGCGCGTGCGCGAGTACGGCGTGTACGACGAGGTGTATCTGCGCACCGAGATCGAGCGCGTGCGGCAGCAGGGCTACGCGGGGCGCAACACCGGGCTGCTCGAAGGCATGGCCGGCGTGGCCGTGCCGATCCTCGACCGCGAAGGGCGCGCGGTGGCGGCGCTGAGCGTGGGCACGATCGCCGACCGGCTGAACGCGGATCGCATGCCGACGGTGGTCGAATTGCTGAAGCGCGAGGCGGCGGCGATCGGGCCGAGGATCAATCCGTTCGACGCGACGCTGAGGCGACCCGCGCAGAGCCTGGCGGGGTCGCCGGCGGGGCAGAAGATTCCGTTGCCCGAGGCACCGGGGCCGGGCTGAACAAGGAGCCGACTATGAACAACCCCTCGATCCTCTACCCCGTCTTCGCCCTCGCAGCCCTCACCGGCATGGTGCTGCTGCTCATCCCCTTCACGCGCGTTCGAGCCGTGCTGCGCCGCGAAATCCGGGCGGCCGACTTCAGGCTGGGTGAGTCGGAGGCCGTGCCGGACGCGGTGCGCATCCCCAACCGCAACTACATGAACCTGCTGGAGCTGCCCGTGCTGTTCTACGTGGTGTGCCTGATCTTCTACGTGGCGGTGCAGCCGACGCCCGCGGCGGTCTGGCTGGCCTGGGCTTATGTCGGGCTGCGGGCGCTGCACAGCGTCGTCCACCTGACCTACAACCACGTGCTGCACCGGCTGGGGCTGTTCGCGGCGAGCAATGTGGTGCTGGTGATGCTGTGGGTCCTGGCGGCGACCCGGCTTGTGCGCTGACCGCACGTCAAAGGCTTGGGATCCTTCCTGAAACGCATCAGGTCCTTCCATATTTTCACTAGGCAATCGCGCGGGATTCGCAGATATTGGCCGCATTCCGCCGACCCTTTCCGCTCATTTCCTTCACCTCCTCCCCGGAGCGCGTCCATGTCCGAATCCCAAGCCCCCGTTTCCGTCGCCACCGAAATCGAACAGCTGCTGGAGCGCCTGGGCGTTCCCCGCAACGCCCACATCGGCGGCGAGCTGACGGTGCGCTCGCCCGTCAGCGGCGAGGTGATCGCGCAGGTGCGGCAGACCTCGGCGGCCGAGGCCACGGCGGTCATCGGCCGCGCGCACGAGGCCTTCAAGGCCTGGCGCAACGTGCCGGCCCCGCGCCGCGGCGAGCTGGTGCGCCTGCTGGGCGAGGAACTGCGCGCCGCCAAGCGCGACCTCGGCCTGCTCGTCACGCTGGAGGCCGGCAAGATCCCGTCCGAAGGCGCGGGCGAGGTGCAGGAAATGATCGACATCTGCGACTTCGCGGTCGGGCTCTCGCGCCAGCTCTACGGCCTCACGCTGGCCACCGAGCGCGCCGAGCACCGCATGATGGAAACCTGGCATCCGCTGGGCGTGTGCGGCGTGATCTCGGCCTTCAATTTCCCGGTGGCCGTGTGGTCGTGGAACGCGGCGCTGGCGCTGGTGTGCGGCGACCCGGTGGTGTGGAAGCCTTCCGAGAAGACACCGCTGACCGCGCTGGCCGTGCACGCCATCGCGCAGCGCGCCATCGAGCGCTTCGGCGACGCGCCCGAAGGCCTGCTGGGCCTGCTGCTGGGCCAGCGCGACATCGGCGAGGTGCTGGTGGACGACCACCGCGTGCCCGTTCTCTCGGCCACCGGCTCGACCGCCATGGGCCGGCAGGTGGGGCCGAAGCTGGCCGCGCGCTTCGCCCGCGCCATCCTCGAACTCGGCGGCAACAACGCCGCCATCGTCACGCCCTCGGCCGACCTCGACCTCACGCTGCGCGGCATCGCCTTCGCCGCCATGGGCACGGCCGGCCAGCGCTGCACCACGCTGCGCCGCCTGTTCGTGCACGACAGCGTGTACGACCAGCTGGTGCCCAAGCTCGCCAAGGTCTACGGCAACGTGCAGGTAGGCGATCCGCGCGAGGCCGGCACGCTGGTCGGTCCGCTGATCGACCGCGCGGCCTTCGACGGCATGCAGAAGGCGCTTTCCGAAAGCCGCGAGATCGGCGCCAAGGTGCACGGCGGCCAGCGCGTGGAAGGCATCGGCACGAACGACGCCTATTACGTGCGCCCCGCGCTGGTGGAGCTGAAGTCGCACGAAGGCCCGGTGCTGCGCGAGACCTTCGCGCCCATTCTGTATGTGGTGCGCTACAGCTCGCTCGACGAGGCCATCGAACAGCACAACGCGGTGGGCGCGGGCCTGTCGTCGTCGATCTTCACGCTGAACATGCGCGAGGCCGAGCGCTTCATGTCGAGCTCGGGCTCGGACTGCGGCATCGCCAACGTCAACATCGGCCCGAGCGGCGCCGAGATCGGCGGCGCCTTCGGCGGCGAGAAGGAAACCGGCGGCGGACGCGAAGCCGGCTCCGACAGCTGGAAGGCGTACATGCGCCGCGCCACCAACACCATCAACTTCTCGACCGCCTTGCCGCTGGCGCAGGGCGTGACCTTCGACATCGGCGACTGACCGATCGCTTTCCGGCTTGTCCGAGCCTGCCGCTTCGTGCGCCAGGCCGGCAGCCGCATGCATTCATCGCAACCAGAACCACAACCAGGAGACAGAAAAAATGAGGATTTCCTTCAAAGCCATCGCTGCCGCAGCCGCGCTGCTGGCACTTTCGCTCGGCGCCACGGCCCAGACCGCCGCTGGCGGCACGCTCGACAAGATCAAGTCCAGCGGCAAGGTGGTGCTCGGCGTGCGCGAAGCCTCGCCGCCCATGGCCTACATGCTGGGCGCGGGCGAGAAGTACGTGGGCTACCACGTCGAGCTGTGCGAGCGCGTGCTGAAGGACATCGCTCCGCAGGCGAAGCTCGAGTACATGGCCGTGACCGCGCAGAACACCATCCCGCTGGTGCAGAACGGCACGCTCGACATCGGCTGCGGCCCCCCCACCAACAACACCGCGCGCCAGCAGCAGGTGGCCTTCGCGCTCACCACTTACGTGAGCGAGGTGCGCATGGCCACCAAGGTCGACTCGGGCATCACCAACCTCGACCAGCTCGCCGGCCGCAACGTGTCGGCCTCCGCCGGCACCACTGCCGTGCAGCTGCTGCGCAAGCGCGAGCGCGCGCAGAACGTCTCGTACAACACCATGCTCGGCAAGGACCACCTCGAGAGCTTCCTGCTGATGGAGTCGGGCCGCGCCGATGCCTTCGTGCTCGACGACAACCTGCTGGCCGGGATCATCGCGAACTCGAAGAATCCGTCGGCCTACCGCATCGTGGGCGAGCCGCTGGGCTCGGAGCCGATCGCGCTGCTGTTCCGCAAGGACGACCCGGCCTTCAAGGCCGCGGTGGACGAGTCGCTGCGCCGCATGATGAAGAGCGGCGACCTCGAGAAGATCTACACCAAGTGGTTCGTGGCGGCCATTCCGCCGAAGAACACCAGCCTGAACCTGCCGATGAGCACGACGCTGAAGCAGCTCATCGCGGAGCCCAACGACAAGCCGCTGGAGGCCTACGCCAAGTGACAGCAGATACCGCCACCTCCATCGCTTTCGAGCCCGCACAGCGCGTGCGCGCCATCGGCGTCTCGGAGATCCTGCGCATCACCGACCACGCCAATGCGCTGAAGCGCGCGGGCCGCCCGGTGATCGTGCTGGGCGCGGGCGAGCCCGACTTCGACACGCCGCAGAACGTGCGCGAGGCCGCGGTGCGCGCCATCGGGCGCGGCGACACGCGCTACACCGTGCTCGACGGCAGCCCGGCGATGAAGGCGGCGGTGCAGCTCAAGTTCAGGCGCGACAACGCGCTCGACTTCGCGCTCGACGAGATCAGCGTGAGCGCGGGCGCCAAGCAGGTGATCTTCAACGCGCTGATGGCCAGCCTGAACCCCGGCGACGAAGTCATCCTGCCCGCGCCGTACTGGACCTCCTATGCAGACATCGTGCAGATCTGCGGCGGCGTGCCGGTGCCCGTGGCCGGCACCGAAGCCAACGGCTTCCGGCTCGATGCCGCGCAGCTCGAGGCCGCCATCACACCGCGCACGCGCTGGCTGTTCCTGAACTCGCCCTCGAACCCGAGCGGCGCGGCCTACAGCGCAGAGCAACTGAAGCCGCTGTGCGAAGTGCTGCTGCGCCATCCGCAGGTGTGGGTGCTGGCGGACGACATCTACGAGCACATCCTCTACGACGGACTGGCCTTCGCGACGCCCGTGGCGGTGGAGCCGCGGCTGCGCGAGCGCACGCTGACGGTGAACGGCGTGTCCAAGGCCTATGCGATGACCGGCTGGCGCGTGGGCTACGGCGCCGGTCCGCGCGCGCTGATCGCGGCCATGGCCGTGGTGCAGAGCCAGACGACTTCGTGCCCTTCGTCGGTCAGCCAGGCCGCGGCCATCGAGGCGCTGACCGGGCCGCAGGACATCGTGGCCGAGCGCTGCGCCGACTTCCAGGCGCGCCGCGACTTCGTGGTCGCTGCGCTGAACCGCGCGCCGGGCCTGCACTGCCGCGTGCCCGAAGGCGCGTTCTATACATTCGCGAGCTGCGCCGGCGTGCTCGGCAAGCGCACCCGCGGCGGCGCGCTGCTGCAAAGCGACAGCGACTTCTGCCGCTACCTGCTGCAGGACTTCGAGGTGGCGGTGGTGCCGGGCAGTGTGTTCGGTCTGGCGCCGTACTTCCGGATCTCGTATGCGACCTCGATGGCGCAGCTGAAAGAGGCGTGCGAGCGCATCGCCGCTGCCTGCGCCGCGCTCGAATGACTTCCTTCATTTCATCGGAAACCCCATGACCACACCCCGCACCGGCGGCCAGATCCTGGTCGACCAGCTCATCACCCACGGCGTCGAGCAGCTCTTCTGCGTGCCCGGCGAGAGCTTTCTGGCCGTGCTCGACGCGCTGCACGACGCCTCCATCGAAGTGACCGTGTGCCGCCAGGAAGGCGGCGCGACGATGATGGCCGAGGCGCAGGGCAAGCTCACCGGCAAGCCGGGCGTGTGCTGCGTCACGCGCGGGCCGGGCGCCACCAATGCGTCGGCCGGCGTGCACATCGCGCACCAGGACTCGACGCCGCTGCTGCTGTTCGTCGGCCAGGTCGCGCGCGACGCGCTGGGCCGCGAGGCCTTCCAGGAGCTGGACTACGGCGCGGTGTTCGGCACCATGGCCAAGTGGGTGGTGCAGATCGACGATCCGGCGCGGGTGCCCGAACTGGTGTCGCGCGCCTTCCATGTCGCGACCTCGGGCCGCCCCGGGCCGGTGGTGATCGCGCTGCCGGAGGACATGCTGACCGAGGCCGCGGCGGTGGCCGACGCGCAGCCCTATGCCGTCACCGAAACCCATCCCGGCGCGGCGCAGATCGCCGAGCTGCAGCAGCGGCTGTCGCAGGCGCAGCGGCCGGTGGTCATCCTGGGCGGCAGCCGCTGGTCGGAGAAGTCATCGCGGCAGTTCGCGGACTTCGCGGCAGCGTTCTCGCTGCCCGTGTACTGCTCGTTCCGCCGCCAGATGCTGATGTCGGCCGATCACCCGAGCTATGCGGGCGACCTGGGGCTCGGCGCCAATCCGCGCATGCTGGAGCGCATCCGCAGTGCCGACCTGGTGCTGCTGGTGGGCGGGCGCCTGTCGGAAGTGCCGTCGCAGGGCTACGAGCTGCTGTCCATTCCCCAGCCGAAGCAGGCGCTGGTGCACGTGCACGCCGACGCAGACGAGCTCGGCAAGCTGTATCGCCCGGCGCAAGGCATCCACGCCACGCCGCAGGCATTCGCCGAGGCCGTGTCCATGCTGCGCCCCGCGCAGGTGTCGGCCTGGCAGGCGGAGACGAAGGCCGCGCGCGAAGACTTCCTGCGCTGGAGCGATCCGTCGCCGATCCGCATTCCCGGCCCGCTGCAGATGGGCGAGGTCATGAAGCACCTGCGCGAGGTGCTGCCGGCCGACACCATCTTCTGCAACGGCGCGGGCAACTTCGCCACCTGGGTGCACCGCTTCTGGCCGTTCCGCTCGTACGCCAGCCAGCTTGCGCCCACCAGCGGCTCGATGGGCTACGGCCTGCCGGCCGGCGTCGGCGCCAAGCGCCTCTGGCCGCAGCGCGAGGGGGTGGTGTTCGCCGGCGACGGCGATTTCATGATGCACGGCCAGGAGTTCGCCACCGCCGTGCAGTACGGCCTGCCGATCATCGTGGTGCTGCTGGACAACGCCATGTACGGCACGATCCGCATGCACCAGGAAAAGCACTATCCCGGCCGCATCAGCGCCACGCAGCTGAAGAACCCGGATTTCCGCGGCTATGCCGAGGTGTTCGGCGGCCACGGCGAGCGCGTGACCAGCACAGAGGAATTCGGCCCCGCGCTGGCCCGCGCGAGGGCCAGCGGCAAGCCAGCGATCCTGCATTGCCTGCTGGACCCGGAGGCCATCACGCCGGCCAGCACGCTTCAATCGATCCGCAAGGCGGCGCTCGCGGCAAGCTGAGTCCGCGTCAGCGCAACCCGCCGACGTAGCGCGGCGGCGGCGTGGGCGGCTGGCCGTCGGGCTGCCGCGCCGCCAGCCGGGCGGCGCGTGCCAGCGGCTCCATCGCCTGCTCCAGCCGCGTGGCAAGCAGGTAGAGCTCCTCGTCCTTGGTGTCCGCCGCGTGCGCGCGCGTCATGCGCACGATCTCGGCGGCGTACTCGGCGTTGGTCGCCATCCACTCGGTGTCGGTCACGCGGCCATGCTTTCGCCGAAGCGCCACGTGAAGGCGGGCGGCAAGGGCGATGCGTTCGCTTTCGGACATGGATGGCATGGTTCCTCCGTCGGTGGTTCAACTGCTCCCGAGATGTTCCCTGTGCTGTGCAAGATCGAGGCCCAGCACCTCGCTGTCGGCGTCGACGCGCAATCCGACCAGCACGTGCACCAGGAACAGCACCACCGCCGTTCCCGTGGCGCTGAAGATGGCCACGCTGCCGACCGCGATCGCCTGCGTCAGCACGTCGCCGGTGGAGCCCGAGATGCGCGGGTCGGCGAACACGCCCGTCAGCAGCGCGCCCACGATGCCGCCGATGCCGTGCACGCCGAACACGTCGAGCGAGTCGTCGGCGCCCAGCAGGTGCTTGAGCCCGGTGGCACCCCAGTAGCAGGCCAGCCCGGCGATGGCGCCGATGGCCAGTGCGGCCGGCGGCGTGACGAAGCCGGCCGCCGGTGTGATGGCCACCAGGCCCGCGACCAGCCCCGAGCACAGGCCCAGCAGCGAAGGGCTGCGCCGCACGATCCACTCGCCGAGCATCCAGCTCAGGGCGCCGGCGGCGGCCGCGATGTGCGTCACCAGCATCGCCAGCCCCGCGCGGCCGTCGGCCGCCACCGCCGAGCCGGCATTGAAGCCGAACCAGCCCACCCACAGCAGGCCCGCGCCGGTCATGGTGAGCGCCAGGTTGTAGGGCTCGAAGGCCTCGCGGCCGTAGCCCTTGCGCGAGCCGAGGGCGTAGGCGCACACCAGCCCCGCGATGCCGGCGTTGACGTGCACCACCGAGCCGCCCGCGAAGTCGAGCGCGCCCATCTGCGCGAGCCAGCCGCCCGGCTCCCACACCCAGTGGGCGATGGGGGCGTACACCAGCACGCTCCACAGCAGCGCGAACCACAGGATCGCCGAGAAGCGCATGCGCTCGACGAAGGCGCCCAGCACCAGCGCGGTGGTGATGATCGCGAAGGTCAGCTGGAACATCGCGTAGACCGACTCGGGCACGTTGGGCGCCACGTGGCTCACCGCCAGCTGCCCGGCTTCCTTCAGATAGTCGAAGCCAGAGAACCAGAGGCGGCCGGTGCCGCCCAGCCAGGGCCAGCCCTCGGTGAAGGCGAGTGAATAGCCCACCGCGAACCAGGTCAGCGAGACCGCCGCGGCGATCGCCACCACCGCCGCCATGGTGGCCAGCACGTTCTTGCGGCGCACCATGCCCGCGTAGAAGAGCGCGATGCCGGGCAGCGTCATCAGCAGCACCAGCGCGGTCGAGGTCATCATCCAGGCGGTGTCTGCCGCGTTGATGGAGGCTTGCGGTGCCAGGGCCATGGTCGCTTTCTTCTTCAAGTGATGGACCATGGCGCCCCGTGCACAAGTCGTGCCACGTCGTTAACTATCAGAAACACTTTGGTTTGCAAACCGGGCTTCTTCGGTAAGGCAAAGCGGGTAATTCCCAATGCACTGAGGAGGTGCGTGCCCATAAAGTCTGCGCACTCGCGAACGGGCCCTGCTCGTGTGCCGAGGGTCCGAGGAGACAATCCCCCCAAGCAACAAGAAAAATCTTCAAAGGCTCCATACGAGATGCCTGTTCGACTTTGGAAGGCGCCGCTGGTCGGCGCCTTTTTTATGCCCGCGCGCATCGCGCCGGCGGTGCTTTTTCTCCCTGGCCAAACCAGGCTCCAGTGCCGACGGCATGGAGTCATGAAGCTATCTTTTCGATAGCGATCCCGGTGCGACAATCGCCGCCATGGAAATGCTGGTGGTGACGAGCGCCTCTCTGCTCGCTGGTTTTGTCGATTCGATAGTGGGCGGAGGCGGGTTGATCCTGGTGCCGGTGCTGTTCGCCGTTTTTCCGGGTGCACCACCAGCGACCCTGCTTGGCACCAACAAGAGCGCGTCCATCTGGGGCACGGCCGCCGCCGCGGCCCAGTTCAGCCAGCGGGTGCAGATGCGCTGGGGCGCCCTGTGGCCGGCCGCGCTGCTCGGTTTCGCAGGCTCGATGCTGGGCGCCTGGGGCGTCACCATGTTCCCGGGCGATTTCCTGCGCAAGGCGCTGCCGCTCATCCTGCTGGGCGTGCTGCTCTATACGCTGGCGCGCAAGGACATGGGGCGCATGCATGCGCCGCGCTTCTCCGGCCGGGCCGAGACGCTGGCGGCCTGCGCCATCGGCCTTGCGATCGGGCTCTACGACGGCTTCTTCGGGCCGGGTGCGGGGGGCTTCCTGGTGTTTCTCTTCGTGCGCTGGATGGGCTACGACTTCCTCAACGCCTCGGCCTCGGCCAAGATCATCAACACCCTGACCAATGCCGCCGCGCTGGTGCTGCTGGCGGCCAAGGGCCATGTCTGGTGGCACTACGGGTTGGTGATGGCGGTGGCCAACGTGGCGGGCAGCGTGCTCGGCACCCGGGTCGCGCTGAAGCACGGCGCGGGCTTCGTGCGGGTGGTGTTCATCGTGGTGGTGAGCGCGCTGATCCTGAAGACCGCTTACGACGCGTTCCTCAAATGAGAAAGGCCCGGAATTCCGGGCCTTTCTCAATTCAGGAACATCGCGGAACCGGCTTTGCCGGGCCGCAGGTGTTGCCCCCGGCAGGGGGAAGGCGAAGCGACACGAAGTGCGCGCAGCCTGGGGGCGGGCCTAGTCCTCGACGAAGGCTTCTTCGCGCTTCGCCTTGATGGCCGGCAGCAGCACGATGCCCAGCAGCAGCACGGCCGCGATCAGCAGGCCCGCCGACAGCGGCCGCGTGACGAACACGCTCCACGCGCCGCGCGACAGCAGCAGCGCCCGGCGCAGGTTCTCTTCCATCATCGGGCCCAGGATGAAGCCCAGCAGCAGCGGCGCGGGCTCGGTGCGCAGCTTGATGAACAGATAGCCGATGAAGCCGAAGGCCGCCACCATCCAAACGTCGAAGGTGTTGTTGTTGGTGGAGTACACGCCGATCGCGCAGAACAGCACGATCGCCGGGAACAGGAACCTGTAGGGCACCGTCAGCAGCTTGATCCACATGCCGATGAGCGGCAGGTTCAGGATGATGAGCATCGCGTTGCCGATCCACATCGAGGCGATCAGGCCCCAGAAAAGCTCGGGGTTGCTGGTCATCACCTGCGGGCCGGGCTGGATGTTGTGGATGGTCATTGCGCCCACCATCAGCGCCATCACCGCGTTGGGCGGAATGCCCAGCGTCAGCAGCGGGATGAAGGAGGTCTGGGCGCCGGCATTGTTGGCCGACTCGGGCGATGCCACGCCGCGGATGTTGCCCTTGCAGAAGGGCACTTCGCCGGGGCGCATGCGGATCTTCTTTTCCAGCGCATACGAGGCGAACGAGGCCAGCAGCGCGCCGCCGCCGGGCAGGATGCCCAGCGCCGAACCCAGCGCCGTGCCGCGCAGCACCGCGGGCAGCATGCGCTTGAAGTCGTCCTTGGTCGGCCACAGGCCCTTGACCTTGTGCGTGAACACTTCGCGCTCGTCGTCGGGCTGCGAGAGGTTGCCGATGATTTCGCCGTAGCCGAACACGCCCATGGCGATCACCACGAAGCCGATGCCGTCGGTGAGCTCCGGAATGTCGAAGCTGTAGCGCGCCACGCCCGAATTCACGTCGGTGCCGACGATGCCCAGCAGCAGGCCCAGAACGATCATGGCCACCGCCTTGATCAGCGAGCCCGAGGCCAGCACCACGGCGCCGATCAGGCCCAGGATCATCAGCGAGAAGTATTCGGCGGGGCCGAACTTGAAGGCCAGCTCGGTCAGCGGCGGCGCGAAGGCGGCCAGGATCAGCGTGCCCACGCAGCCCGCGAAGAACGAGCCCAGGCCGGCCGCGGCCAGCGCCGGGCCTGCGCGGCCCTGCCTTGCCATCTGGTAGCCGTCGATGCAGGTGACCACCGAGGACGACTCCCCGGGCAGGTTCACCAGGATGGCCGTGGTCGAGCCGCCGTACTGCGCGCCGTAATAGATGCCGGCCAGCATGATCAGCGCCGACACGGGCGGCAGCGCGTACGTGGCCGGCAGCAGCATCGCGATGGTCGCGACCGGGCCAATGCCCGGCAGCACGCCGATCAGCGTGCCCAGGATGCAGCCGATCAGGCAGTACAGCAGGTTGGTGAAGGTGAACGCGACGCCGAAGCCGGTCGCGAGGTTGCTGAACAGTTCCATGGCGGTGTGCTCCTCAACCCGAGATGAAAGTGGGCCAGACCTGGATCTGGAGCTTGAGCGCCCAGATGAAGGCCACGTAGCTGCCGGCCGCCAGGATGGTCGCGAGGATCAGCACGTCGCGCAGCTTGAATTGCTCGCCCGCCATGCTCGAGATGATCGTGAGCGCGTAGATCGCGATGATCATTCCCATGGCCGGCAGCCCGATGCTGGGCAGCCCGCCCAGCAGCACGCCGAAGGCCAGGTTCGCGCCGAGCACGAAGGCCAGCGGCTTCCAGGCCCACTTGCCGATCGGGTCGCCGTCGTTGGTCTCGACCACCAGCGCCTGGAACATGATGATCGCGCCCAGCACGGCCAGCAGGATGCCCAGCATCAGCGGGAAGTAGCCCGGCCCCATGCGGGCGCCGTCGCCGATGCTGTAGGTGGTCGCGCCTATCGCGAAGGCGCCCCCCACGCTGGTGAACATGACTCCTGAAAAGAAGTCCGCCTGACTCTTGATGCGCATGTCTCGCTCCTCTTGTTTTGAGGGGACGAGGGTCGTTCTGCGAGCCTGACCGTTGGCTGACCAGTGCGGTACGAACAAATGCGTACCGGGGTGCAAGGGTTCTCCCCGGGCTTTGCCGGTTCCGGAATGAAAAAAAGCTCCCGAAGGAGCTTTTTTGTTCAGAGGCCCGAAGGCTTCCGGAGGGAAAGGGCTCAGTAGCCGCCGCGGCCACCGCCGCCGTAGCCACCACCGCCGCCGCCGTAACCGCCGCCGCCACTGCGGTCGCCGCCGTAGCCGCCACCGCCGCTGCGGCCACCGCCGTAGCCGCCGCCGCCACCACCGCCGCCGTAGCCACCGCCACCACCGGTGCGGGGGGGACGGGCTTCCATCGGACGGGCTTCGTTCACCGTCAGGGCGCGGCCCTGCAGGGGTTGGCCGTTCATGGCTTCGATGGCTGCGAGTGCTTCGGCATCCGTGCCCATTTCGACAAAGCCGAAGCCCTTCGAACGGCCGGTGTCACGTTCCATCATGACCTTGGCGCTAACGATTGCGCCGAACTCGCCGAAGGCTTGTTCGAGGTCGTTGTCACGCACGGAGTAGGCGAGGTTGCCTACGTAGAGTTTCTTGCCCATTGAGGGACTCCTGATTCAAACCAAACAAAAACAAAAAGCGATGGAGTCCCAGAATCACAACAAACAAAATGCGCTGTGGCGCGAAACTGACCGATCACCGAATTACGTGCACGGGAGCCGCAAGGCCCGCTGACACGTAGCGGGCATTATCCCGCCCGATTTGCAAAAAGCGCGGTGAATTTGTGTGTTATGGGGAAACTCCCCGGACAGACGGGCGGTTTCGCAACGGTTTGAGCAGATCCGAAAGCCCGTTGTGGTCTATTTCATGCATCAGCGCGAGCAGCCTGCCAATTTCTCCCGAGGGAAAACCCTCGCGTGCAAACCAGTTCAGGTAATTTCCGGGCAAATCGGCAATCAGCGTGCCCTTGTGCTTGCCGAAGGGCATTTCGAGCGTAACCAGTCGTTGCAGGTCTTCGGGGTTCATCGCGTGCTCAGCCTCCCGTGCGCTTGACCGTGTGACCCAGCTTCGCGAGCGCGGCGATCACCGTTTCGCGGTGGTCGCCCTGGATTTCGATCACGCCGTCCTTCACCGTGCCGCCTGTGCCGCAGGCCGTCCTCAGCTGCTTGCCGAGCGCCACGAGGGCCTCGGCGTTCAGGGCGACACCCTTGATGACGGTCACGCCCTTGCCTTTGCGCCCCTTGGTCTCGTGCGATACGCGGACAATGCCATCCGTGGCCGGCGGGCGCGCCTTGAGTTCCTTGCAGCGGCACTGGGCAATGGGCTCCCCGCAGTCGGGGCACATGCGGCCCCCCGCCTCGGTGGAGTACACCAGGGCGCTGCCGGTTTCCTTACGCTGCTGCTGTTGTTTCATCGTCGACATCCGATCCGTCTTTCTTTTCTCTGTCTGCCTACATGCCATTCGACTCACTGGGCCTGGCCCCCGCGCTCGTGCAGGCTGCCGCCCGAAGCGGCTACGCCGCGCCGACCGCCATCCAGGCCGCGGCCATTCCCGCGATTCTGCAAGGCCGCGACGTGCGGGGCTCGGCGCAGACCGGTTCCGGCAAGACCGCCGCATTTTCCCTGCCGCTGCTGCAGCGCCTGGCCACCGAGCGGCCGCAGGCTTCGCGTCGCGTGCGCGCCCTGGTGCTCGTGCCCACCCGCGAACTCGCGGCCCAGGTCGGCGAAACCATGCAAGGCTTCGCGCAGCACCTGCCCGAGCGGCTGAAGATCGTCGTCGCTTTCGGCGGCGTGTCGATCAACCCGCAGATGATGAGCCTGCGCGGCGGCGCCGACATCGTCGTCGCCACGCCGGGCCGGCTGCTCGACCTCGTCGAGCACAACGCGCTGAGGCTGGACGCCGTGGCCATGCTCGTGCTCGACGAGGCCGACCGCCTGTTCGACCTCGGCTTCGCGGAGGAGCTCGGCCGCATCCTCGAACTGCTGCCGAAGCGGCGCCAGAACCTGCTGTTCTCCGCCACCTTCCCGAGCGCCATCCAGGCACTGGCCGACGGCATGCTGCACGACCCGGCCGTCGTCGACGTGCAGGGAGAGCCGGATACCGCGCCCGACATCGTGCAGCGCGTGATCGAGGTCGACGCCAGCCGCCGCACGCAGCTGCTGCGCCACCTGCTCAAGCAGCACGAGAACGAGTGGGACCGCGTGCTGGTCTTCGTCGCCACGCAGCATGCCGCGCAGACCGTGGCCGAGAAGCTCTACAGGAACGGCATCTACGCCGTGCCCTTCCACGGCGACATCGCGCAGCGCACGCGCACCGACATCCTTTCGCAGTTCAAGCAGAGCCGCTGGGACGTGGTGATCGCCACCGACCTCGCGGCGCGCGGCCTCGACATCGCGCAGCTGCCCGTGGTCATCAACTACGACCTGCCGCGCTCGCCGACCGACTACACCCATCGCATCGGCCGCACGGGCCGCGCGGGCGAGAGCGGATTGGCGATCAGCTTCGTGAGCGCATCGACCGAGGCGCACTTCCGGCTGATCGAGAAGCGCCAGGGGCTCCGGCTGCCGCGGGAGCGCGTCGAGGGCTTCGAGCCGGTGGAGGTGGCGCCGCCGCTGGTCGATGCGTCGGGCACGGGCGGCATCAAGGGCAAGCGGCCGAGCAAGAAGGACAAGCTGCGGGCGGCGGCTGCGAAGGCTGCCACGACCGGAGACGCTCCCGAGACGAACGACTGACCGGAGTCCGGTCAGCCCACCGCGTAATCCACCTGGTGCCGCGCGATCCGCAGATCGCCCAGTTCCTCCCGCACGCGCAGGTGCGCCGGATGCGTGGCATAGCCGTCCAGCGAGGCCTGGCTGTCGAACTCGCTGTAGAGCACCACGTCGCAGGCATAGCCGACGCGGCTCGAATCGATGCCAACTTCCAGATGAAGCAGGCCCGGGATCTGCCCGCGCAGCGATTCGAACTTGTGCTTGAGCAGCTGCGTGGCCTGCTGCTTCTGCGCCGGTGAATCGGCGCGCAGGTCCCACATCACGATGTGCTTGAACATGAGTCGGGCTTGTCGGAAAAAATGGCGAGGGTCGTGCGGCCGATCGTAGGCAGGGCGCGCGCGAAATACCAGACGCCACGAGCGGCGCCGGTGAAGAACAGTTTTCCGCATTCGTGCCGCTGCCGCTATGTGGCGCGCTTGCCCAGGAAGTTCGCCAGCAGGTCCACCGGCAGCGGAAACACGATGGTCGTGTTCTTGTCGGCGCCGATCACCGTGAGCGTTTCCAGGTAGCGCAGCTGGATGGCCTGCGGCTCCTGCGCCAGCACGCGCGCGGCCTGCGAGAGCTTCTCGGAGGCCTGCAGCTCGCCCTCGGCGTGGATCACCTTGGCGCGTCGTTCCCGTTCCGCCTCGGCCTGCCGCGCGATGGCGCGCACCATCGATTCGGTGAGGTCGATCTGCTTGATCTCCACGTTCGACACCTTGATGCCCCACGAGGCTGTCTGCGTGTCGAGCGACTCGCGCACGTCGAGGTTCAGCTGCTCGCGCTCGGCCAGCATGTCGTCGAGCTGGTGCTTGCCCAGCACCGAGCGCAGGGTGGTCTGGGCCAGCTGGCTGGTGGCGTTGAAGAAGTCCTTGACCTGGATGATGGCCTTCTCGGCGGCGGCGGTGCGGAAGTAGACGACCGCGCTGACCTTCACCGACACGTTGTCGCGCGAGATCACGTCCTGCGTGGGCACTTCGAGCACCACGGTGCGCAGGTCGACGCGCACCACCTGCTGGATGGCGGGTATCACCAGCACCAGGCCGGGGCCCGAGACCTTCGAGAACCGCCCGAGGGTGAACACGATGCCGCGTTCGTACTCCCGGAAGATCCAAATCGCGGAAAAGAGCAGCACCGCCAGCAGAACAAGGATGACGGCGCCGATGCCTGAGGTGAGAGAGAGCATGTCGGTCTCCTGCGACCCAGCGAAAGCGCTGGATGGTTGGACACCCGGCGCGCGGCAGCGTTCCGCCACGGCCTCGGGAAAAGGGGCCGGCGCCTACCGGCCCATCTACCAGCCCATCTGCCTGGCCGCCAGCTCCTTCATGATTTCCTCGGCCCCGCCGCCGATCATCATCACCTTGACCTCGCGGTAGATCCGCTCGCTCACCGTGCCGCGCATGAAGCCCATGCCGCCCAGTATCTGCACTGCCTGGTCGGCGCAGAACTGCATGGTCTGCGTGGCGTGGTTCTTCAGCATGCAGATCTGCGCGACCCATTCGGGCGCGTTGAAGCGCCCGGCCGCCTCGAGCGCGTCGCCCTCGGCCGACACCGCCTCGATCCAGGCTTCGGTGGATGCAATGCGCATCTGCATGTCGACCAGCTTGTGGCGCACCGCCTGGTGCTCGATGAGCGCGGCGCCGAAGGTCTTGCGGTCGCGCGCCCAAGCCAGCGCCTCGTCGAGGCATGCCTGCGAGAAACCCAGCGCCCCCGCCGCGAGGCCGATGCGCTCGCCGTTGAAGTTGCCCATGATCATGCGGAAGCCCGCGCCTTCGTCGCCCAGCAGGTAGCGTGCAGGCACGCGCACGTTGTCGAAGTGCAGCGTGGCGGTATCGGAACACAGCCAGCCCATCTTCGAAAGCCGCGTGCGCGTGAGGCCCGGCGCATCGCCCGGTACCAGCAGCATCGATATGCCGCCCGCGCCGCGCCCTTCGCCGGTGCGCAGGGCCACCGTGATCCAGTCGGCGCGCATGCCGGAAGTGATGAAAGTCTTCTCACCGTTGACGACATAGTGGTCGCCATCGCGCCGCGCCGTCGTGCGCAGCGCGGCCACATCGGAGCCGCCGCCGGGCTCGGTGATGGCCAGCGCCGCGATCTTCTCGCCGCGCAGCACCGGCGGCACGACTTCGCGGCGCACCGCATCGCTCGCATGCAGCACCACCGGCGGCAGGCCGATGTTGTGCGAGAACAGGCTCGCGAGCACGCCGCCGCTCCTGCCGTGGCGCGCGAGCGCGATCCATGCGGGCAGCTTGAGCGAATACGAGGCGGGTGTGCCGCCAAGCTCTTCCGGATAGCCCAGGCCCAGCAGGCCGAGTTCTGCGGCACGCGCATAGAGCGTGCGCGGGAACTCGCCCGCGTCGTCCCACGCCTGCACGTGCGGCGCGATCTCGCTTTCGGCGAAGCGCCGCACCGTGTCGGCCAGCGCGGCGCGGTCGGATCGCAGTTCGGCGTCCATGCGATGCACTTTCCCGATCAGCCGCGCGGCGGGCGCTTGGCGATGCCCATCGTCTTCGCGAGGATGCCCAGCATCACCTCGTCGGCGCCGCCGCCGATGGAGCCCAGCCGACCGTCGCGATAAAGCCGCGACACGCGGTTCTCCAGCGTGAAGCCCATGCCGCCCCAGAACTGCAGGCAGGTATCGGCCACCTGCCGCGTGAGCCGCCCGGTCTTGAGCTTGGCCATCGACGCGAGTTCGAGCACGTCCTCGCCCTTCACATGCAGGTCGCAGGCGCGGTAGGTGAGTGCGCGCAGTGCTTCAACCTCGGTCTTGAGCTCGGCGAGCTTGAACTGCACCCACTGCTGGTCGGCCAGCGTGGCGCCGAACATCTGCCGCTGCTGCGCCCATTCGATGGTCTGCGCGATGCAGTCTTCCATCGATTCGAGCGAACTCGCGGCGGCCCACAACCGCTCTTCCTGGAATTGCTGCATCTGGTAGACGAAGCCCTGGCCCTCCTCGCCGATGCGATAGCGCTGCGGCACGCGCACGTTGTCGAAGTAGATGAGCCCGGTGTCGCTCGAATCCATGCCGATCTTGCGGATCTTCTTCGCCTTCTCGATGCCCGGCAGGTTCATCGGCACCATGACGAGCGATTTGTTTCGGTGCACCGGGCCGTCGCTGGTGTTGACCAGCATGCACATCCAGTCGGCCTGCAGGCTGTTGGTGATCCACATCTTCTGGCCGCTGATGAGGTAGTCGCCGCCGTCCTTGCGCGCGTGGCTCTTCAGGCCCGCCACGTCGCTGCCCGCCCCGGGCTCGCTCACGCCGATGCAGCCGACCATGTCGCCCGCGATGGCGGGCGCCAGGAACTCGCGGCGCAGTTCGTCGTTGCCGAATCGTGCGAGCGCGGGCGTGCACATGTCGGTCTGCACGCCGATGGCCATCGGCACGCCGCCGCAGGAAATGTGGCCCAGCGCTTCGGCCATGGCCATCGCGTACGAGTAGTCGAGCCCGGCGCCGCCGAAGGCCTCGGGCTTGTTCAGGCCCAGCATGCCGAGGTTGCCGAGCTTCTTGAAGACCTCGTGCGCCGGGAAGATCTCGGCAGCCTCCCATTCGTCCACGTGCGGGTTGATCTCGTCGTCGATGAAGCGGCGCAGGGTCTTCTGGATCTCGAGGTGTTCGTGGGTGTACTGCATGAAATGGTCTCCGTTCGTTCTTTACTTGTCCTGGAACACGCGCGGCGCCTGCGCCAGGTGGAATCCGTCGAAGGGCTTCACCGCCGCGCGCTGCTGAGTCTGCGCATCGGGAATCGCCATCGGCCAGCCCATGCGCACCTGCGGCCGCGCGCCGTCCACGCGCAGCACGGTGCCGCTGACGAAGCTGGCCGCGGGGCTCAGCAGGAAGGCGATGGCCGCGGAGGTCTCTGCCTCGTTGCCGAAGCGGCCGGCGGGCACGGTCTTGCGCATGGCGCGCAGCATGTCGCCGGCCTCGGGCGGGTAGTGGTCCATGCCGCTCGACGCGATGTAGCCGGGTGCGACAGCGTTCACGCGCACGCCGCTTGCGGCCCATTCGAGCGCGGCGGTCTCGGTGAAGCTCACCATGCCGGCGCGCGCGGCGCCGCTGTGGCCCATGTTGGGCATGGAGCCCCAGATGTCGGCCACGATGTTGACGATGGCGCCGCCGTTGGCCTGCATGCTCTGCACGAAGCACTCGCGCGCGACGAGGAAGCCGCCCGTGAGGTTGGTGTGGATCACCGCCTCCCAGCCCTTGGCGGTGATGGCGTGCAGCGGCGTGATGTACTGGCCGCCCGCGTTGTTGACGAGGCCGTCGATGCGGCCATGCCCCGCGACGATGGCCGCGACGGCTTCGCGCACGGCTTCTTCCTGCCGGATGTCGAAGGCCTGCGTGCCGGCCCTGCCGCCGGCGGCTTCGATTTCGGCGCGCACCGCGTCGAGCTTCTCGGGCTTGCGGCCGACCAGCACCACATGCGCCCCGAGCGAGGCGAGTTCGTGCGCGGTGCAGCGGCCGATGCCCGAGCCGCCGCCCGTGACGACGATGACCTGTCCGTCGAACAGGCCGGGCGCGAAGACGGAGCGGTAGCGGGAGGAGGATGAAGCGTTCATGCGAATGACCTTGTGGAGTCCTTGAGGGCTGTCTCTGTCACGCCTCGGCGACCTGCGCGACCACGTGCCGTGCCGCCACCTGCGCACCCACCGCGACATGCAGGGCGACGCGGCCCGCGCGTGGCGCGCAATGCACATGCTCCATCTTCATCGCTTCGAGCGTGACGAGCGGCTGGCCCGCGGCGACCGCATCGCCCTCGGCCACCAGCAGCGCGATCACGCGGCCGTTCATGGAGGCGCGCAGCAGGCCGTCGCCATCGCCGCCGTCGGCACGGGCCGCCGCGACGTGCGTGAGGTTGTCCAGCTGGTGCGCCTGTCCGTCGTGGTGGAAGAACACGCGGTCGTCATGCCGTGCGACGAAAGCCTGCGCGGACAGGCCGCCGCACGAGAAGCGGAGGCTGCCGTCGCCGGGAAGGGCGAGCAGCGCGAGCTGCACTGGCTGGTTGTCGTCCAGCGCGATGTCGAAGGTGTTGGCGCCGCGCGGCGTCACGCGGGCCGCGTGCACCGTGCCGTCGAGCGAGAAGCGCAGGGCGTTGGGCAGCGTGTGCACCAGCGGCGAGGGCCAGCCGCGTTCGCCCAGCTGGAGCAGCAGGGCGGCGAGCAGCGCCGCGCGGGTTTCGCCCGCCTTGTCGATGGCGAGCAGGGCGTCGAGGTGATCGCCGACGAAGGCAGTCGTTGCATCGCCGTTGGCGAAAACTTCGTGCGCCAGCGTGCGTTGCAGAAGCTGCTGATTGGTGGGAATGCCGAGCGCGACGGTGTCCTGCAGCCCCGCGATGAGCCGCTGCCGTGCGTCCTCGCGCGTGCGGCCGCTTGCCACCAGCTTGGCGATCATCGAGTCGTAGAAGGGTGGGACTTCGGAGCCATCGCGCAGTGCGTGCTCGGTGCGCAGCGCCGCGGAGGGGCGCCATGCCGCCAGCGTTCCGCTTTGCGGCATGAAGCCCTGCAGCGGATCTTCGGCGCACAGGCGCACCTCGATCGCATGGCCGGAGATGCGCACGTCCTGCTGCGTCAGCGGCAGGGGCTCGCCTCCCGCGACGCGCAATTGCAGCTCGACGAGATCGAGGCCGGTCACCGCTTCGGTCACCGGGTGCTCCACCTGCAGGCGCGTGTTCATTTCCATGAACCAGTACTGGCCTTCGGTGTCGAGCAGGAATTCGAGCGTGCCCGCGCCTTCGTAGGCAATGGCCTTCGCCGCGGCAACGGCAGTGGCGCCCATGCGTTCGCGCAGCGCTTCCGATACTGCGGGCGAGGGCGCTTCCTCGACGACCTTCTGGTGCCTGCGCTGCACCGAGCAGTCGCGCTCGCCGAGGTGGATGGCGTTGCCGTGCCGGTCCGCGAACACCTGCACCTCGACGTGGCGCGGCGCGACGATGGCGCGCTCCAGGATCACGGTGGCGTCGCCGAATGCATTGAGCGCTTCCGACTGCGCGCTGCGCAGCTGCTCGGCGAAGCTCGCGGCCGCGGTGACGAGCCGCATGCCACGCCCGCCGCCGCCGGCGGTGGCCTTGATCATCACGGGCCAGCCGATGCGTGCCGCCTCGGCCGCCAGCGTGCGTTCGCCCTGGTCCTCGCCCTGGTAGCCGGGAATGCACGGCACGCCCGCGGCCTGCATCAGCCGCTTGGCGCCGGCCTTGTCGCCCATCGCGCGAATGGCTTCGGGCGAGGGGCCGATGAAGACCAGCCCGGCGTCGCGGCAGGCCTGGGCGAAAGCGGCGTTTTCCGCGAGGAAACCGTAGCCGGGGTGCACCGCGTCGGCACCGCTGGCGCGCGCGGCCTCGATGATCTCGGCGATGTTCAGGTAGCTCTGCGCGGGCAGCGGCGCGCCGATGTGCACCGACTCGTCGGCGAACCGAACGTGCTCGGCATTCGCGTCGGCGCTGGAGTACACGGCCACCGTGCGGTAGCCCATGGTGCGCGCGGTGCGCATCACGCGCATCGCGATCTCGCCGCGGTTGGCGATCAGGATCTTGTGGAATCTGGTGTTGCTGCTCATGGACGTGCCACCCCGAACTGCATGGGCTGCGTCACGCGTGCGTCGGCATCGCGACAGATGGATAGCACTTCGGCCAGCACCGCGCGCGTGTCGCGCGGGTCGATCACGCCGTCGTCCAGCAGCAGTGCGCTGGTGGTGAACACGCTCATCTGCCGGTCTAAGCGCTCGACGATCTGCTGCTGCATCGCGTCGAGCTTCGCCTGGTCGACCGCGCCCTTTCGCGCCATGCCTGCTTCCATCACGATGGCCATGGTCTTCGCCGCCTGCTCGCCGCCCATCACGGCGGTGCGCGCGTTGGGCCAGCTGAAGCAGAAGCGCGGCGCGAAGCCCCGGCCGCACATGCCGTAGTTGCCCGCGCCGTACGAGGCGCCGCAATGCAGCGTGATCTGCGGCACCGTGGCGTTGGTCACGGCCTGGATCATCTTCGCGCCGTGCTTGATGATGCCGGCCTCCTCGTGCGCCCGGCCCACCATGTAGCCGGTGATGTTCTGCAGGTAGACGATGGGCGTGCACGACTGGCAGCAGGCCTGGATGAAGTGCGTGGCCTTGGTGGCGCCGTCGGAGTCGATGGGGCCGTTGTTGGTGATGATGCCCACCGCATGCCCTTCGAGCCGGATGTGGCCGCAGACGGTGGCGCTGCCGTAGTGCTCACTGAACTCCAGGAACTCGGAGCCGTCGGCGATGCGCGCGATGACCTCGCGCATGTCCACCGGCCTCCGCCCGTCGGTCGGCATGATGCCGAGCAGCTCTTCGGCGTCGTAGCGCGGCGCAGCGAATGTGCGCGGTTTTTCCTCGCGTGCCCAGTCGATGCCGCCGAGGATCGAGCGCGCGATTCGGATGGCGTCGCGGTCGTCCTCCGCGAGGTAGTCGCCGAGGCCCGAGACGTGGGTGTGCATCACGGCGCCTCCCAGTTCTTCCTCGGTCGCGATCTCGCCGGTGGCCGCCTTCAAGAGCGGCGGCCCTGCGAGAAAGGCGCGCGTGCGGTCGCGCACCATCACGATGTAGTCGGAAAGCCCCGTCTGGTAGGCGCCGCCGGCAGTCGAGGAGCCGTGCGTCACCGTCACCACCGGCAGCCCGGCGGCCGACAGTCGCGCGAGGTTGCGGAAGATGTTGCCGCCGCGCACGAAGTCTTGCACGCGGTACTGCATGAGGTTGGCGCCGGCGCTTTCCACGAGCTGCACGTAGGGCAGCCTGTTCTCCAGCGCCATTTCCTGCACGCGCAGCTGCTTGTCCAGCCCCATGGGCTGCAGCGCGCCGGCGTCGATGCCGGAGTCCGACGCATTGACCATGCAGCGCACGCCCGACACGTAGCCGATGCCGGAGATCAGGCCGCCGCCCGGCACGCTCTTCGAGAGGTCGGGGTTGTCCTGTCCCAGCCCCGCGAGCGAGGCCAGCGGCAGGAAGGGCGCGCCGGTGTCGAGCAGCAGCGCGATGCGCTCGCGCGGCAGCAGCTGCCCGCGCCTGGCGAAGCGCTCGGCCGATGCGCCCGAGGCCGAGACGGCGCGCGCCTCGTGTTCGCGGACCTGGCCGATGAGCGCCAGCATGCTGGCACTGTTGGCCTGGAAGGTGTCGCTGGCCGCTTGCAGCCGGGATTCGATGACTGGCATGTGAGAGTCTGTGCAGATCGTTTTTTTCGCTCTGCACCGACTCTAGGACGCGGGCGCGGCGCCCGCTTGCGCTTACTGGCTGGTGCCGGGTCAGCCGGCGCGGGCGCGCCGGGCCGCGACCGGGGCGTCGAGGCTGCTGCCCGTGACGACCCAGTAGATGAAGATCAGCACCGCGCCGGCCGTGCCGAACACCGTGAGGCCCATGTAGCTGCCGCCGATGGCCAGCGCGTCGGTCGGCGCGGCCGCGATGCAGACCATGCTGGCCGCGCTCATGCCCACGTAATGCATGGTGCAGACCGCCACGCCCATCACGGCGGCGGCCGCGACCTTGTGCGTGAACTTGCGCAGGTTGAAGGCGAGCCAGAGGGCGGCCCCGGCGGCGGTGACTGCGATCAGCACCGACAGCCCGACCGTCGCGAGATCGAAGTTCATCGAGGCGCGCATGTTCATCGCGAACATGCCCATGTAGTGCATCACGCACACGCCGATGCCCGCCAGCAGGCTGCCGGCGAGCCAGCCTGGCTTGCTGAACCTGCGTCGTCCGCCGGCCATGTAGAGCGCGATGCCCGAGATCAGGATGGCCGCCACCAGCGACACCACCGTGAGCGGCATGTTGTACGAAATGGCTACGGGCAGCCGGTAGGCCAGCATGCCGATGAAGTGCATCGACCAGATGCCGATGCCGCCGAGCGCCACCGCGGCGCAGGCCACGACAGCGAGGTTCGGCTTGCCATCCGCGCCGACCATCCGCCCGGCGCAGATGAGGGCCACCAGCGAGCCCGCGAATGAAATGAGGAAGGAGAGCGCCACCATGCCCAGGGAGTACTCGGGCGACAGGATCTGGCCTACGACGAGCGGAGTCATGCGATGTCCCTTTCAGGTCAAAAAGAGCGTCTCGCAGACCCCGGCCGCCGGATGCGAACGGGGCGCCGCAAGACGTCCCGCGCAGTCTGTAATATTTGTTTTTAAAAGTAAACTGCAATTTACACTTATTGTTACCCTACCTTACGGGACGGATTAGATATATCGCATTGTTGCGATCGGCGGCCATGTAGATCGTGCCGTCGCGGCCCACGGCGACGCCCGTGACCACGTAGGGCGGGGGCAGTCCGGGGCCCGGCGCCACGCCGATCGGCAGGTTCTCGGCGACGGTGCGGCGCGTGCCGTCGGGCGCAATTTCGACCAGTCGCCGCGCCGCGCTCTCGGCCACCACGAAGCTCCCCCAAGGCGTCTGCGCCACGCCCTCGGGCAGCGCCAGCCCGTCGGCAACGGTGCGCAGCGGCGCGCTGGCGTCCAGCGGAATGCGCAGCAGCTTGCCGGCCGCCTCGGTCACGTAGAGCGCGCCGTCCTGGCCGACGATCATCTGCACCGGGCCGTTCAGGCCGCTGGCGAGCACTGACTTTTCGGCAAACTTCGGCCCGCTGGCGCGCGTGATGCTGCCGGTGGCGATCTCGGCGTAGATCACGCTGCCGTCGGGCATGGGGATGGCGTCGAAGGGCGCCTTCAGGCCGTGGAGGGTGTCGACCGTCTTCAGCGTCTGCCGGTCGACCAGCTGCACCGAGCCCGTGAACCACGAAGTCAGCGCGAAGAGCCTGGGCGAGAGGCCGACCGCGAACGGGTAGTCGAGCTCCGGATCGCGCTGCATGCGGAACACGTCGCGCACTTCGCCGGTGCGCACGTCGACCTGGCGGAAGCCGAAGACGTCGTCCACCCAGAGGTCGTTGCCGTCGATCTTCATGCCGGCCGGCGCCGCCACCTTGCCGCTGGTGAGCGTGCGCAGTTCGCCGGTGGCGGGGTTGAAGGCCTGCACCTCGTTGTTCGCCATGTTCGAGACATAGATCGTCCCGTCGGGAGCGATGGCGAGGTTGTCGAGCGAGGGCTTCAGCTGCTTCGCGACGGTCTTGCGGCCGGTGGCCAGATCGACCCGCACCAGCTCGCCGCTGCGCGCATCGACCACCCAGAGGTTGCCCTTGCCGTCGAGGTTGGCTGCCGCCGGGATCTTGAAGCCGTCGGCGATCACGGCCATGTTGCCGTTCGCCGGATCGATCTTCACCACCTGGCCCTTGAACCACAGCGGCCCGTAGAGCATGCCGTCGGGGCCGGCCTCGAAGCCGTTGAAGCCGCCCATGTCCTTCTTGATGAGTCGCGGCGGCTTCTGCCCTTCGCGGTCGATCTCCCACAGCGCGTCGCCCAGGAACACCTGCGAGGCGTAGAGCTTGCCGTTGCGGCGGTCGAAGTCCAGCGAGTTGATGCCGGGCAGGTCCTTGGCGAGCACGCGCATGGGGGCGGTGTCGCTCTCGCGGTAGCGCACCATGCCCATGAGGTAGTTGGTCCAGGCCAGTTCGCCCTTCGGGCCGACGGCGATGTCGTCCGCCTGGCCTTCGGGCGCGTCGATGAACACCTTGGCCGCACCGGTGTTGCGGTCGACTTCCCACATCGTGTTGCCGAGCACGGAGCCCGCCAGCAGCCGGCCCTTCGCGTCGATGGCCAGCCCGTGCACGCCCATGAAGGCCGACGGGGCGACCAGCGCTTCGGGCGTGGCCCACGAGGCGGGCCGGGTGGCCGATGGCGGCGCGAGGCTGCTGCAGGCGCCCAGCAGGGCGAGGGTGGCGGTCAGCGCAATGGCGCCGAGACTGCTTCGACGGGGCATGGTTGGCGTCTCCTCTTGTTGATGCGCGAAGCAGTCTAGGAGGCCAGGTGGGCCGCGGAGTCCCGCCGGGGACACGATGCGGACTTTCGTCCGCTGTGGATTACCCGCGCTCGCTTGGCTCCAACTCAGCCGCGCAGCAGCTGCGTGGCCGTGTGGATCAGCAGCCCGACCAGCCCGCCCACCAGCGTGCCGTTGATGCGGATGAACTGCAGGTCGCGCCCGATGTGGCGTTCGAGCTCGACCGTCATCTCCTGCGCGTTCCATTCGCCCACGCGCTCCTCGATGTAGCGGCGGATGTCCTCGCGGTAGCGCTCGATGGCCAGCGGCGCGGCCGCCTCGATCTGCTCGTTGATCCAGCGGCGGATGGCCTCGTCGCCCTGCAGCCGCGTGCCCAGTGCGCCGGCCATCGAGGCGATGCGCCGGCGGATGGCCGAGTCGCCGCGGCCCAGGTCGTCGTGCAGCCACGCCAGCAGCTCGCCCCACAGCCCGTGCAGGTAGTCGCCCAGCGCGGGGTGCGCGATGAGCTCGGCGCGGATCTGCTCGCCGCGCTGCTGGAACTCGGGGTCGAGCTTCAGGCGCACCACGAAGTCGTCGACGAAGTGGTCGAAGCGCTTGCGCATCGGATGGTCGGGCTCGGCCGCCAGCTCGCCGATGGTGCGCGCCACGGCCGCGACGATCTTGCGCGTGGCCAGCTTGGCAGCCACCTGGTCGAGACCCACGTAGCGCAGCGTCTTGATCTCGCGCGCGATGGCCTCGGTGATGTGCGCCTGCACCTCCTCGCCTTCGAGCAGATCGGCCACCTGCTGCAGCACGTCGTCGAGCAGCGCCTGGTGGCGTCCGCCGGCGGTGAGGGCGTCGAGCGCCTGGCCCGTGAGGCGCGAGAGGTCGATCTTCTCCAGGCCCGCCGCGGCGGCGCGGCCGAGGAAGTCGCGCACCCGCTCGTCGTCGAAGGCCGTGAGGCCGTAGCGCGTGGCGGCCACGCCCCATTCGCCCAGCTTCTCGCCGCTGGCCGGACGCGCCAGCCAGTCCGCGATGCGGCCGGCCGCGTCGAACTGCCGCAGCTTGCCGAGCACCTGCGCGGTGCTCAGGAAGTTGTCGCAGATGAAGCCCGCGAGCTTGGCGCCGATGCGGTCCTTGTTGCTCGGGATGATCGCCGTGTGCGGAATCGGCAGGCCCAGCGGATGGCGGAACAGCGCCACCACAGCGAACCAGTCGGCAATGGCGCCGACCATCGCGGCCTCGGCGAAGGCCGCCACGTAGCCCCAGGCCGGATGCTGCGCATGCAGCACGCTCGCCACTGCGTAGAGCAGCGCCGCGCCGCACAGCAGCCCGAGCGCGACGCGCTTCATGCGCCGCGATGCGTCGTCGTTGTCGCTGCTGTCAGCCAATGCTCGGCGTGGACGCAAGGCGCTCCATGAACAGCTCGCAGCGCGCCAGCTGCTCGAGGCTCACGAATTCGTCGGGCTGGTGCGCCTGCTCGATGCTGCCCGGGCCGCACACCACGGTGGGGATGCCGGCGTTCTTGAAAAGACCCGCTTCGGTGCCGAAGGCCACCAGCGTGGTGCGCTCTTCGCCCGAGAGGCGCTGTGCCAGCTTGGTGATCGGGTTCTCGGCCGCGCCGAGGAAGCTCGGAATCTCGCAGATGGTCTCGAAGCTGAAGCCTGTGTCGGGCGCCACCTTCTTCATCGCGGGTTCGAGGCTGCCCGCATAGGCGACCACCTCGGCCTGCATCTTCCCGGCATCGGCGGTGGGAAGGTCGCGGAATTCATAGCGGAACTCGGCGTCGCGCGGCACCACGTTGTCGGCGATGCCGCCGTGGAACTGGCCCACGCTCGCGGTGCTGAAAGGCACGTCGAAGCCCTCGTAGCGCGGCTCGCTGCGCTCGAAGCCCTCGGCCATGTCGCGCACCTTGCCGATCACCCGGGCTGCCATCTCGATGGCGTTGACCGACTTCGGCGTGAGCGAGGAGTGCGCCTCCTTGCCGCGCACGCAGCACTTGTAGCGGTACACGCCCTTGTGCGCGATGGCGGGCACCATGCTGGTGGGTTCGCCCACGATGCAGGCGACAGGCTTGATGCCGGCGTCGCGCATGTCGGCGATGAGTTCCTTCACGCCGAAGCAGCCGATCTCTTCCTCGTAGCTGAAGGCGAAGTGCACCGCGAAAGGGGCGTCGCTTTCCAGGAAGCGCTTCGCGTTCGACAGCGCGATGGCGATGAAGCTCTTCATGTCGGCCGAGCCGCGCCCGTAGAGGCGCTCGTTCTGCACCACGGCGGAAAGCGGGTCGACGCTCCAGTCCTGCCCGTCCCAGGGCACCGTATCGGTGTGGCCCGAGATGATGACGCCGGCCGGCTTGCCTTCGCCCAGCGTGGCGAACAGGTTCGCCTTGGTGCGTTCGGCGTTGTAGGTGATGCGGCTCTTGACGCCCAGGGCCGCGAGGTGGCTCTGCGCGAAGTCGATCAGTTCGAGGTTGCTGTTGGCGCTGATGGTGTTCATGCGCACCAGGGTCTGGGCCAGCAGCAGGCTTTGGGGAGAAAGCGTATGGAGCATGCAACACATTCTCCCGGAAGTCGGCTCCATGCGTGCGTCGAAGTCGAAGCTGTCACGCGAAACGGGTACCCTGCGCCTCTTCTTTTGAACGGAGAAACAAGGACCATGCGCACCTTCCAGATCGCCCTGACCGCCACCGCCGCCATCGCTCTCGCAGCCTGCAGCAGCACCGGAGGCCCCTCCAGCAGCGGCAAGCTGCTGACGCTCGACGGCAACCCGCCGCTGGTCATTGCCCATCGTGGTGCATCGGGCTATCTGCCGGAAGAAACGCTCGAGGCCTACACGCGCGCCATCGAGCTCGGCGCCGACGTGATCGAGATGGACCTGATCTCCACCAAGGACGGCGTGCTCATCGCCCGCCACGACCCCAACCTCGCCATCAGCACCGACGTGGCCAAGCACCCCCGCTTCGCCTCGCGCAAGAAGACCATCAAGGTCGACGGCGAAACCCAGACCGGCTGGTTCAGCAACGACTTCACGCTGGCCGAGATCAAGACCCTGGGCGCCATCTCCACCGACGCCGAGCGCCCGCAGGAATTCAACGGCAAGTACAAGGTGCCGACCTTCCAGGAAATCATCGACTTCGCCAAGGCCAAGTCGAAGGAAACCGGCCGCACCATCGCCATCTACCCCGAGACCAAGAACCCGACCTACTTCCGCGAGCTCGGCCTGCCGATGGAAGACAAGGTCGTCGCCGCCATCAACGCGGCCGGCTGGAACAGCAAGACCGCGCCCATCTACGTTCAGTCCTTCGAGCCCGGCAGCCTGAAGTACATGAAGAGCAAGGGCCTGAACACCAAGATCATCCAGTTGATCGACGGTGACAGCGTCGACCTGAAGACCGGCGCCGTGACCTTCGCCGTGCCCAGCGACCGCCCCTACGACTGGACCAAGGCCGGCGACAAGCGCAACTTCGACGCCATGGTCACGCCCGCGGGCCTGGCCGAGATCAAGACCTACGCCGACGGCATCGGCCCCTGGAAGCGCTACATCGTGAGCGTCAAGGGCACCATCGGCGCCGACGGCAAGCCGGTCGACGTCAACAAGGACGGCAAGATCAACGACGCCGACGCCACCTCGATGGCGCCCACCTCGCTGATTGCCGACGCGCACAAGGCGGGCCTGTTCGTGCACCCCTTCACCTTCCGCAACGAGTCGCGCCGCCTGGCTTCCGACTACAACAAGGACGGCAAGAACGAATACGGCGTGTACTACAAGCTCGGCGTGGACGGCGTGTTCACCGACTTCACCGACACCGCGCTGGCCGCGCGCGCCGACTACCTCAAGAGCATCGGCCGCTGACCGGGGTATCGTCCGCGCATGACCACCGACGACCTTTCCCCGCGCGATCTCGAACTGCTCCGCATGGCCATCCGGCTGTCGGACGAGTCGAAGGCGCGCGGGCGCCATCCCTTCGCCGCGCTGGTGGCGAACGAGCATGGCGAGGTGGTGGTCACCGCGGGCAACAACTCGATGCCCCCCGAGGGCGATCCCACGCAGCACGCCGAGCTGGTGGCCGCCGCGCAGGCCGCGCGGCTGCTCACGCCCGAGGAGCTTGCGCGCTGCACGCTCTTCACCAGCGCCGAGCCCTGCTGCATGTGCGCGGGCGCCATTTACTGGACCAACATCGGCCGCGTGGTCTACGCGCTTTCGGAGCATGCGCTGCTCGGCCTGACCGGCGACCACCCCGAGAACCCGACCTTTTCGCTGCCCTGCCGCGAAGTCTTCGCGCGCGGACAGCGGCGCGTCGAGGTGGTGGGGCCGCTGCTCGAGCAGGAAGCCGCCGCGCCGCACGTGGGCTTCTGGAGCGCGGGGCACTGAAGAACGGCCCTTGCAGCCCCTCCGGTTGCGTGTTTTCCGAGGTGCCTCGAAACGCCAGAGTGGATAGACTGGCATTTTGAGACGCCCACCCCATGAAACTCATCGACTCGCTCGTCACGCAGGCGGCAGGCATCGCCGCCGTCCGACGTGACCTCCACGCTCATCCCGAACTCTGCTTCGAAGAAGTCCGCACCGCCGACGTGGTGGCAGGCAAGCTCACCGAATGGGGCATTCCCATCCACCGCGGCCTCGGCACCACCGGCGTGGTGGGCATCGTGAAGAACGGCACCAGCAACCGCGCGGTCGGCCTTCGCGCCGACATGGACGCACTGCCCGTCACCGAGCTCAACACCTTCGCCCACGCCAGCAAGCACCACGGCAAGATGCACGCCTGCGGCCACGACGGCCACACCGCCATGCTGCTCGCGGCCGCGCAGCACCTGGCGAAGAATCGCAACTTCGACGGCACCGTCTACCTGATCTTTCAGCCGGCCGAAGAGGGCGGCGGCGGCGCCCGCGAGATGATCAAGGAAGGGCTGTTCGAGCAATTCCCCATGGATGCCGTGTTCGGCATGCACAACTGGCCCGGCATGAAGGCCGGCCAGTTCGCCGTGAGCCCCGGCCCGGTGATGGCCTCGGGCAACAAGTTCTTCGTCAACGTGGTCGGCAAGGGCGGCCACGCGGCGCTGCCGCAGACCGGCGTCGACCCGGTGCCGATCGCCTGCGAGATCGTGCAGGCCTTCCAGACCATCCTCACGCGCAAGATGAAACCGACCGATTCGGCCGTGATCTCGGTCACCACCATCCATGCCGGCGAGACCAACAACGTGATTCCCGACAACTGCGAGCTGTCGGGCACGGTGCGCACCTTCTCCATCGAGGTGCTCGACATGATCGAGGCGCGCATGAAGCAGATCTGTGACCACATCTGCGCGGCGCACGACGCCACCTGCGAGTTCCGCTTCGAGCGCTACTACCCGCCCACCATCAACACCGAGGCAGAGGCCGACTTCGCGCGCCGCGTGATGGGCAGCATCGTCGGCCCCGAGAACGTGCTGAAGCAGGAAGCCGCCATGACCTCGGAAGACTTCGCCTTCATGCTGCAGGCCAAGCCCGGCGCCTATGCCTTCATCGGCAACGGCGATGGCGCGCACCGCGACGTCCACCACGGCGAGGGCCCGTGCACGCTGCACAACGCGAGCTACGACTTCAACGACGACCTGATCCCGCTGGGCGCCACCTGCTGGGTGCAGATCGCGGAACAGTTCCTCAAGCCCGGCGGCACTGCTGCCTGATCGCCTGATTCAACCGGAGGTCGAGCGTCACATGATCGGAATAGCCGAAGCCTTTTCGCCGCGCTACGCACAGGCGCGCCAGAAATTCCTGCAGGGCTGCGTGAGCGCCGGCATCACGGTCGAGCCGCACGCGCATCCGCTCAAGGGGCGCGAGGGCGAAGACCTGTCGATGGACGTGGCGCTCGACGGCGAGCCCGATGCGCAGAACCTGCTGGTCGTCAGCAGTGCATGCCACGGCGTCGAGGGTCATTGCGGCAGCGGCGTGCAGGTGTTCGCGCTGCACGACGCCGAATGGCGCGAGAAGGCCAAGGCGCAGGGCGTGGCGGTGCTGTACGTGCACGCGCTCAACCCGCACGGCTTCTCGTACGGCCGGCGCGTGACGCACGAGAACGTCGACCTGAACCGCAACTTCATCGACTTCTCGAAGCCGGTGCCGGTCAACGAGCCCTACGCCAAGCTGCACGAGCTGCTGCTGCCTGACACCTGGCCGCCCACGCCGGAGAACCAGGCGGCCGTGGGCAAGTGGATCGAGAAGAACGGCGCCACCGCCTATCAGGCTGCCGTGACCAGCGGCCAATACCAGTTCGACGACGGCCTGTTCTATGGCGGCAAGGCGCCGACCTGGAGCAACAAGACCATCCGCGAGGTGCTGCGCCGCCATGCGGGCCGCGCCAAGCGCATCGCCTGGATCGACCTGCACACGGGGTTGGGCCCGAACGGTTTGGGCGAACGCATCTTCGCCTGCCGCGACGACAAGGTCGCCTATGCGCGCGCCAATGCGTGGTGGGGCACGCCCGCGGCGCCCGTCACCTCGATCTACGACGGCTCCTCCACTTCGGCGCTGCTGCGCGGGCTGATGTGGGATTCGGTGTACGAGGAGTGCCCGCAGGCCGAGTACACCGGCATCGCGCTCGAGTACGGCACGCTGCCGATCCTCGAAGTGACCGGCGCGCTGCGTGCCGACCACTGGCTGCACAAGCACCCCGAGGCGCCGGCCGATCTGGCCGACGGCATCCGGGCGCGCATGGTGGAGGCGTTCTACACGGACACCGACGCCTGGCGCGGGCAGATCGTCAGCCAGGCGCGCCAAGCCATGTTCCAGGCCGTCGACGGTTTGACGGCCTGACGCAGCGGTCGAAGAACCTCAGGTCCTGACGCGGCCGTCGCCCGTCAGCATCGAGAGCTCGACGAACTTCGAGCCCACGTGGTTCTTCGCCGAGAACGACACCTCGAAGCCGCCGAACTGCTGGCGGTCGAGGCTTTCCAGCCCGGCAATGAGGCCTTCGCGCGTGGGTTTGCCCGGCGCCTTGCGCAGGCCCTCGGTCAGCACCTTCGCGGCCAGGTAGCCTTCCATGCTCGAGAAATTGGCGCTCGCGCTGCCGCCGGCCTTGCGCACCGCCTCGTTGAACTCGCGCGCCAGCGCATTCGCCTGGTTGTAGGGCGAGGGCACCACCTGCGTCACCATCACGCCGGCCGCGTCCTTGCCAAGCTCGTCCGCCAGCGCCTGCGTGCCCACGAAGGACATGTTGAAGAAGGTGCCGCCGTAGACCGCCTTGCGCGCCTCGCGGATGAAGGCCGCGCAGGCCTTGTACGCGCCCACCTGCACCACCGCGTCGGGCCGCGCCGCCACGATGGTCTTCACCGCCTGCGCCACGTCGGCCGAATTGCGTTCCACGGTGGCCAGCGCCACAGGCTTGAGCTGCTGCTCGGCGAGCGCCAGCGTCACGCCGTCGAGCCCGGCCTTGCCGTAGGCGTCGTTCTGGTAGAAGACCGCGATCTTCTTCAGGCCCAGGTGGGTGAGTTGCTTCACCATCAGCGCCGTCTCGTCGTTGTACGAGGCGCGCAGGTGGAACACGTTCTTCTGGAAGGGCTCGCGCAGCGACATCGCGCCGGTGAAGGGGGCCACGAAAGGCACCTTGTCCTTCGCCGCCAGCGGCAGCGCGGCCAGGCTGGTCGGGGTGCCGACATAGCCGAACAGCGCGAACACGTCTTCGTCGATCAGCTTCTGCGTGTTGGCCGCGCAGCGGTCGGGCTCGTAGCCGTCATCGAGGTTCTTGATGACGACGTTGCGGCGGCCCGGCTGGGCGTTGTACTGGTCCAGGAACAGCTTGGCGCCCTGGTGGAACTGGATGCCCAGCTGCGCCGCCGGGCCGGTGAACGGCGCCGACTGGCCGAGCACCAGCGGCATATCGCCCTGCGCCCGGGCGATGCCGAAGCCGCCCAGCGTGGCGGCCGCGCCTGCGGCCAGAGAAAAATGACGTCGATTCAACATGATGAAAACCCACTCCCGCGCTCTGATACGCGCACAAATTAGACTCGCCCGATGGCCCACGCACCGGATACCTCGCTCGAAGAAGCGCCCGCCCAGCCCGTAACGACCACCGTGCTGGGCGCATGCCCGCACGACTGCCCGGACACCTGCGCGCTCGTCACCACCGTCAGGGACGGCGTGGCCGTGAAGCTGCAGGGCAACGCCGCCCATTCGCACACCGGCGGCGTGCTGTGCACCAAGGTGTCGCGCTACATCGAACGCAACGACCATGCCGAACGGCTGGTGCAGCCCCTGAAACGCGTCGGCCCCAAGGGAAGCGGCCAGTTCGAGCCGGTGAGCTGGGACGCCGCGCTGGACGACATCGCCGCGAATCTTCGAGTATTACAGGGAAAACCCGAAGCTATTGTCCCCTACAGCTATGCGGGCACCATGGGCCTGGTGCAGGGCGAGTCGATGGACAGGCGCTTCTTCCACAAGCTGGGCGCCACCCTGCTCGACCGCACGATCTGCTCCATGGCCGGTGGCGAGGCCATGGTCTACACGCTGGGCGCCAAGGTCGGCATGCGCATCGAGTTCTTCGCCGAGGCGAAGCTGATCCTGATCTGGGGCAGCAACTCCATCGCCAGCAACCTGCATTTCTGGCGCCACGCCCAGGCCGCCAAGCGCGCCGGCGCGCGGCTGGTGTGCATCGACCCGCGCCGTACCGAAACCGCCGACAAGTGCGACGAGCACATCGCGCTGCTGCCCGGCACCGACGCCGCGCTGGCGCTGGCCCTGATGCACGAGCTGATCGTGAACGACTGGCTCGACCACGACTACATCGCCAGCCACACGCTGGGCTGGGAGCAACTGCGCGAGCGCGCGCTGCAATGGCCGCCGTCGCGCGCGGCCGAGGTTTGCGGCGTGCCGGAAGAGCAGATCGTCTCGCTGGCAAAGGCCTACGGCACCACGAAGCCGGCCGCCATCCGCCTGAATTACGGCATGCAGCGCGTGCGCGGGGGCGGCAACGCGGCCCGCGCCATCGCCTGCCTGCCGGCGCTGGTGGGCGCCTGGCGCGACCGCGCGGGCGGCCTGCTGCTGAGCAGCTCGGGCCACTACCCGGTGGACCGCGCCGCGCTGCAGCGCCCCGACCTGCTGGCCGGGCGCAAGCCGCGCACCATCAACATGAGCACCATCGGCGACGCGCTGCTGGACACCGCGAACCCGGTGAAGGCCATCGTGGTCTACAACAGCAACCCGGTGGCGGTGGCGCCCGAGTCGGCCAAGGTGGCTGCGGGCTTCGCGCGCGAAGACCTCTTTACCGTGGTGCTGGAGCAGTTCCGCACCGACACCGCCGACTACGCCGACTACCTGCTGCCCGCCACCACGCAGCTGGAGCATTGGGACATCCACTGCAGCTACGGCCACACCGACGTGCTGCTCAACCGCCCGGCCGTGGCGCCGCGCGGCGAGGCCCGCAGCAACGCCTGGGTGTTCCGCGAGCTGGCGAAGCGCATGGGCTTCGACGAAGCCTGCTTCTCGGATTCCGACGAGACGTTGTGCCGCACGGCCTTCGCCGAGAAGGCCATCGACTTCTCCGAACTGCTGGCGCAGGGCTTCACCAGCGTGAAGCTGCCCGAGGCGCCGTTCGCCGAAGGCCGCTTCCCCACGCCCTCGGGCCGCTGCGAATTCTTCAGCGCGCGCCTCGAAGCCATGGGCATGGACGGCCTGCCCGACCATGTACCCAACTGGGAGCCGGCCGGCAGTTCGACAGAGTTCCCGCTGGCCATGATCTCGCCGCCCGCGCGCAACTTCCTCAACTCGACCTTCGTGAACGTGACGAGCCTGCGCGCCATCGAGGTCGAGCCGCTGCTGGAGATCCACGAGGCCGACGCCGCCGCGCGCGGCATCGAGGACGGCGCGACGGTGCGCGTGTTCAACAAGCGCGGCGAGCACCGCTGCCGCGCCGAGGTCTCGCGCCGCGCGCGGCAGGGCGTGGTGCACGGCATGGGCATCTGGTGGCGCAAGCTCGGCATGGACGGCACCAACGTCAACGAACTCACCAGCCAGCGCCTGACCGACATCGGCCGCGGGCCGACGTTCTACGACTGCCTGGTCGAAGTCGAGAAGGTGTGAGGCCTCTTCGCGTTCTTCCGGCGCTCACGCTCGCCGGCTCGCTGTTCCTTCTCACCGGCTGCGCCGACCTGGGCTACTACTGGCAGTCGGCCAGCGGCCACATCGGCATCATGCGGGCCGCCAAGCCGGTGCCCGAGTGGCTGGCCGATCCGTCGGTGTCGGCGGCGCTGAAGGCCAAGCTCGAACTCACGCAGCGCATCCGCAGCTTCGCGTCGGCCGAGCTCGGGTTGCCCGACAACGCCAGCTACAAGTCGTACGCCGATCTTCACCGCCCCGCGGCCGTGTGGAACGTGGTGGCGGCGCCGCCGTATTCGCTCACGCTCAAGAGCTGGTGCTTCCCGGTGGCGGGCTGCGTGGGCTATCGCGGCTACTACAGCGAGGAAGCGGCCAAGGCCGAAGCCGAGGAGCAGAAGAAGCAGGACCTGGAAGTGTCCGTGTACCCGGTGCCCGCGTACTCCACGCTGGGCTGGATGAACTGGGCCGGCGGCGATCCGCTGCTGTCCACCTTCATCGGCTACCCCGAGGGCGAGCTGGCCCGCATCGTGTTCCACGAGCTGGCGCACCAGGTGCTGTATGTGGCCGGCGACACGGTGTTCAACGAGTCGTATGCCACGGCGGTCGAGCGCATCGGCGGCGCGATGTGGCTGCAGCGCGAGGCCGGCGACGCGGCGCGGCGCGAGTACGCGCAGTTCGACTCGCAGCGCCAGGACTTCCGCGCGCTGGCGCTCAACACCCGCCGCGCACTCACGCAGGTCTACGAATCGCCCGAAGCCAGGGCCAAGGACTGGGCCAAGGTGGAGGTCATGAAGCAGGCGGCCATGGCCGATTTCCGCGAACGCTATGCGAAGCTGAAGGCCGGCTGGAGCGGTCCGCGCCAGAACGCCTACGACGCCTGGGTGGCGCGCGCCAACAATGCGGCGTTCGGTGCGCAGGGCGCATACGACGACCTCGTGCCCAGCTTCGAGAAACTCTTCGAGCGCGAGGGCCGCGACTGGCCGCGCTTTTACACTGAGGTCCGGCGCATCGCCGCGCTGCCGACCACGCAAGAGCGCCGCACTGCACTGCAGGCGGCGACCGGCATCCTGCAAACCCATTCCAGCCCGGAACAAAAAAACGGAGATCACGGTGCCTGACATCCATATCGAACGCAACCACACGCTGGGCATCGCGAGAGCGCGTGTCGTCGCGCGCAAGTGGATACAGCAGGCCGAACAGGAGTTCGGCCTCGAATGCGTCTACACCCCGGGCGAAGGCTGCGACACCGCGACCTTCACCCGCGCGGGCATCGACGGCACCGTCGAGGTCACGGACACCACCTTCAAGCTCGACGCGACGCTGGGCTTCCTGTTCAGCAGCTTCAGCGAAATGATCGAGCAGAAGATCACGCGCAACCTCGACGCGATGCTCGAATCGTCCCGGGGCGGCACGCGGCTCGCCTGAGTTTCCCCGGTCTCAGACGATGGTGTAGCCGCCGTCCACCGGCAGCGCCGCGCCGCTGATCATCGACGCGCCGTCGCCCAGCAGGAAGAGGATCGGCGCCACCACTTCCTCCACCTGCGCGAAGCGGCCCAGCGGCATGTTCTTCAGGGCGGCTGCGCTCTTGTCCGGATCGGCCCATGCCTGCTCGGCCATCGGCGTGAGCGTGACGGTCGGGTTCACGCTGTTCACCCGGATGCCGTGCGGGCCGAACTCCAGGCACAGCGAGCGCGTGATGGCGTCCATCGCGGCCTTCGAGGCGCAATAGCAGAGGTGCGCGTCGAGCGCGACCAGCGAAGCCTGGCTCGATACGTTGACGATGCTGCCGCGTGTGCCGGCTGCGATCATGGCCTTGCCGCAGCGCGAGGCCACGAGCGCGGCGGCGCGTGCGTTGACGGCCATCACGGCGTCGAAGTCGCCGGCTTGCAGGTCGATTGCCGACTCGAGCAGTGCGATGCCTGCGCAGTTCACAACGAAGTCGAATGCCCGCAGTTTGGCGAGCGCTCGTTCCAGTGCATTCGCATCGGCCACGTCGAGCACGAGTGGTGTGCAGCCGGTTTCGGCCTGCAAGGTTTCCAATGCTGCGGCGTTGCGTCCCACGGCGGTGACTTGCGCGCCTGACTGCGCCAACTGCGTCGCCACCGCGCGACCTATGCCGCTGCTTGCACCGGTCACCAGTGCGCGCTTGCCCGAGAAGTCGAAGGCGATCGGCATTTCGGATGCTCCTGCTTTCATTTCAGCCGATGCATCGCATCGCGCAACGCAGGGTAGAGCGCCTTGTAGATCTCGAAGCGCTCGCGGTACACCGCTTGCGCCGCAGGCTCGGGCCGCGCCCGCTCCACCAGCGTGACCCAGCCGCGCTCTGCCGTGGCTGCATCCACCAATCCGGCGCCGAGCGCAGCAAGCATCGCCGCACCAAGCGCAGCTTCCACTTCCTCCTCGATGGTGAACACCGGATAGCCCGTGATGTCCGCCACGATCTGCATCCACAGGTCGGAGTGCGCCGCGCCGCCCACCACGATCAGCCGGTCGTCCAGCGGTTGCCCGCTGCGGCGTCCGGCCTCGATGTTGTGCTGCAGCGCGAAGCTCACGCCCTCGAGCACCGCGCGGTAAAGGTGCGCGCGGCTGTGCGCGAGCGACAGGCCGATGAAGGCACCCTTGGCCTGCGCGTCCCAGATCGGGCTGCGCTCGCCCATCAGGTAGGGCAGGAACACGAGGCCGTCCGCTCCAGGTGGAACGTCGACGGCCTTGCGCTCTATCAGCGCATGCGCGTCCTCGCCGGTGCGCGCCGCCTCGGCGATCTCCGCCTGGCAGAAGGCCTCGCGGAACCATGTGATCGCGGCACCCGCCGTGATTGCGCCGCCGAATACGTAGCTGCGGTCCGCGCCGCGATACACGTGCGGCATCGTGATGAGCTTGTGCCGCGCATCGACCGTGGGGCTCACGAAGCCCCAGCACATGCTGGTGCCGATCATCGCGACGTGGTCGCCGCTGCCGGTCACGCCCGCGCAGAAGGTGGCCACCGCGGCGTCGACGCCGCCCGCCATCAGTGGCATGCCCTCGGCGAGGCCGAGCTTCGCGGCCCATTCGGCGCTCAAGCCGCCGACCACGTCGCTCGACTCGACGAGGCGCGCCGGCATCATGCGCGACGGAACGTCCAGCATGCGCATTGCCTCCTGCGACCACTGCCGGCGCGCCGCGTCGTACACGCCACCAATGTTGCCGGCCGAGCTGTGATCGACCGCCAGCTCGCCGGTGAGCCGCCAGTTGACATAGCTGTTGGGCGGCAGAAAGTGGCGCGTCTTCGTCCACACCTCGGGCAGGTGCTCGCGCACCCACAGGATCTTGGTGAAGCCGTGGTAGCTGTCGACGCCGTTGCCGGTGATGGCTTCGAGCCGCGGCACGTCCACGTTCGCGTTCACCCAGGCGACTTCGGCCGTGGCGCGGCGGTCCATCCAGATCAGGCAGGGATGCAGCGGCTGCATCTCCTCGTCGACCGGAATTCCTGCACCGCCGTAGAGGCTGCTCACGCACATCGCCGCGATGTCCGACGGCGCGACGCCGCTACCAGCCACACAGGCGCGCACGCTCTCGCACACGGCATCGAACCATACGGTGCAATCCTGCTGCGCCCACAGCGGCTTCGGCGTCTCAGGCTGGTAGGTCACGCTCGCCTGCGAATGCACCTTGCCGTCGATGCCCACCAGCAGGCATTTGGTGCTCTGGGTACCGATGTCGACGCCGATCACGTATTTCTTCATGGCCGGGATTGTGGCGTGAGCAGCACCTTGATCGAGTCCAGCGAGTTCGCGAGCGCGAATGCGCGCTCCCATTCGGTCAGCGGAAAACCGTGCGTGACGATGCCCTTCGAGGTGACGAGGCCGCGCGCCAGCAGGTCGATGGCAATGGGGTAGCAGTAGGGCCCCAGGTGCGCGCCGCGCACGTCGAGCTCCTTGCGGTCGCCGATGATCGACCAGTCGGCGCTCGTCTCCGAGCCGAACACGCTGAACTCCACGAAGCGGCCGAGCTTGCGGATCATGTCCAGCCCTTGCGTCACGCCGATGGGCGCGCCCGTGGTCTCGACGTACACGTCGCAGCCGTAGCCTTCGGTCAGGCCCTTCACGACCGCGTCGGCGTTCCCGGCCTTTGGGTCGATGACGACGTCGGCGCCGTACTGCTTCGCGAGCGCGAGGCGTTCGGGTACGGGGTCGATCACGATCAATTTCTTCGGTGTCTTTAGCGCCGCCACCTGCACCATCATCAGCCCCAGCGGGCCTGCACCGGCGATCACCACCACGTCGTCGAGCTGGATCTCGCCGCGGTTCACCGTGTGGATCGCGCACGACAGCGGCTCGATGATGGCCGCGTCTTCCAGCGAGATGCCGTCGGGGATCCTGTGCACGCGCGAAGTCGGCGGCAGCCGCATGTAGTCGGCCATGCCGCCGTCGGCCACGATGCGCTGGAAGCCGAAGATGTTGTGCACCTCGCACATCCAGTACTTGCCCGAGGTGCAGAAGCGGCACTTGCCGCAGGGCACGATCTGCTCGGCGATCACGCGGTCGCCTCTCTCCACGCCGAAGTGCTCCGCCGCGCCTTCGCCCAGCGCCTCGACATAGCCGAAGAACTCATGGCCCGGAATGACTGGCGCCTTGACCCACGAGGGCTGTCCGTCGCCGCCCCAGAACATCTTCGCGCCCGAGTGGCACTTGCAATCGGAGGCGCAGATGCCGCAGGCCGCGATGGAGATCAGCAGCTCGTTCGGGCCGATGGCCGGCATGTCGACGGTTTCGAGCCGGTAGTCCTTGGGGCCGTGGCAGACGACGGCCTGCATGGAGGCGAGCTGGGCGATGGCGCCCGATGTACCGGGCTGGAGTTTCTGGTAGCTCATGGTTCTTTCTGGTCAGAAGGGTTGCGGTTCTTTCGCGAAACACCGCGGAACCGGCTTTGCCGGGCCGCCGGTGTTGCCCCCGGTAGGGGGTAGGAGAAGCGACACGAAGTGCGCGAAGCCTGGGGGCGAGTTCATCTTTTTGCTTCGCGGCTTATGAAGATGGCGAGCAGCACGATGCCGCCCTTGATGATCAGTTGCAGGTACGGCGACACGCCGATCATGTTGAGACCGTTGTTCAGCACGCCCAGCAGCAGTGCACCGACCAGCGTGCCCGCGATGGCACCGCGACCGCCCGCGATGGAGGTGCCGCCCATGACCACCGCTGCGATGGCGTCGAGCTCGAAGCCCACGCCCACGCCGGGCTGTCCGCTGGTCACGCGTGAGGCCTGCACGATGCCCGCGATGGCGGCGGTGAATCCGCTGAGCGCATACACCAGCAGCTTGTAGCGCGACACCCGCACGCCCGAAAGCCGCGTGGCTTCCTCGTTGCCGCCGATGGCATACACGTACCGGCCGAAGGGCGCCATGTTCAGCAGCACGTAGGCCGCGAGATACGTCGCCAGCATGATGAGGATCGGCACCTTGATTCCCGCGAGCACGCCGCCGCCGAGGAAGGCGAACGAGTCGGGCAGTCCGTCGATGGGATAGCCGCCGGTGTAGATCAGCGCGATGCCGCGCGCGATGCCCATGGTGGCCAGCGTCACGATGATGGGCGGCATGCGCAGGTAGGCCACGCAGTAGCCGTTGAAGAGGCCGATCACCACGCCCACGCCCAGGCCGAGCGGCACGGCGAGCATCGGCGGCAGCCCGAACTGCACCATCATCCCCGAGGCCAGCGTGCCCGACAGCGCCACCACCGCGCCCACCGAGAGATCGATGCCGCCGGTGAGGATCGCGGCCGTCATGCCCACCGCGATGATCGCGTTGATCGACGACTGCAGCGCGATGTTCTGCAGGTTGCTCCACGAGAGGAAGTTGTCGGTCGCCACGATCATGAAGACCGAGATCGCAATCAGGCCCACCAGCGGAAGAAAGGCCGTCGAGCGGCGCAGCCGGGTGAAGAGCCCGCCGGCGGGAACCGGCGGCACGGGATGGGTGGCGGTGGCGTTCATTGCAGGCCCCCTTTGGTTGCGTGGCGCATGATGTCGCCGGAGTTGATGGAGTCGCCCTCGAGCGTGGCCACGATGGAGCCGCCCGAGAACACCGCGACGCGGTCGCACATGCCGACGATCTCGGGCAGCTCGCTCGAAATCATCACGATCGACTTTCCCTGCCGCGTGAACTCGCGCATGAGCCCGTAGATCTCTGCCTTGGCGCCCACGTCGATGCCGCGCGTGGGCTCGTCGAAGATCAGCACTTCGCATTCGTGGCCGAGCCAGCGCGCGATCACCACCTTCTGCTGGTTGCCGCCAGACAGCGTGGCCACGCGGGTCTCGATGCCGGGCGCCTTCACGCCCACGCGGCGCGAGAGCTCGGCGGCCGAGCGCTCTTCCGACGCCCTGCTGACCAGCCCCGCGCTTCGGTGCCTGCCCAGGTTGTTCAGCGAGATGTTGAAGCGGATCGTGAAGTCGGTGATGAGCCCTTCCACCTTGCGGCTTTCGGGCAGCAGGCCGATACCGTTCTCCAGCGCCTGCGTCGGATCGTCCAGGCGCACGGGCTTGCCGTTGCGCAGCACCGTCTTGCGGTGCACGCGGTCGGCGCCCATCATGCCCAGTGCCAGTTCGGTGCGGCCCGAGCCGACCAGCCCCGCGAAGCCGAGGATTTCGCCTTCGTGCAGCTCGAAGGCATTGACCGGCCCGCCCTTCGCGAGCTGGATGTGGGGTACTTCGAGCACCTTGCGACCGCGCGGCGCGGGCTGCGGCTTCGGCGGAAAGCTGTGCTCGATGCGGCGGCCCACCATCATCTCGACCAGCGCGTCGACGTTCGTCTCGCCCACCTCGGCGTGCCCTGCGTTGGCGCCGTCGCGCAGCACGCTGATGCGGTCGCACACCTCGAAGATCTCGTCGAGGTGGTGCGAGATGAAGATCATCGCTACGCCTTTGGCGCGCAGCTCGCGCATGATCCTGAACAGATGGCCCGCCTCGTTCGGCGTGAGCGTGGCGGTCGGTTCGTCGAGCACCAGCAGGCGCGCCTTCAGCGACAGCGCCTTGCCGATCTCCACGAACTGCTGCTGCGCCACCGAGAGCCGGCAGATCGGCGCGTCGAGATCGATCTGCACGCCCAGCTCGTCGAAGAGCTCGCGCGCGGAGCGCTTCATCGCCGCCTTGTCCATCAGCCCGAAGCGGTTCTTCAGGTAGCGGCCGAGGAAGATGTTCTCCACCGCGTTCAGGTACGGCACCAGGCTGAACTCCTGGAAGATGATGCCGATGCCCGCGGCGATCGCGTCGTTGTAGCCCGCGAACCTGTGCTCGCTGCCCTCGATGAAGATGCGCCCCTCGTCGGCCTGGTGGATGCCGCCGAGGATCTTCATCAGCGTCGACTTGCCCGCGCCGTTCTCGCCGAGCAGCGCGTGCACCTCGCCCTTGCGGATCGAGAGGTCGATGCCCGTGAGTGCCTTCACGCCGGGAAAGCTCTTCGAGACGCCTTCGAGCCGCAGCATTTCGGCGGTGTCTTCCATGGCCGTGAACTCGTCGGGGCCCGGGTTACCAGGTGAAGGTCTTCGCGCCTTCGGCGTCGATCAGCTTCACGTCGACCGGCACCGCCAGCGGCACGTTGGCGCCCCACTTCTTGGCAAGCGCGATGCCGATGGCCAGGCGGATCTGGTCGCGCGGGTACTGCGCGGTGGTCGCGATGAACTTCGAGCCCGGCTTCTGCATCGCCTTGATGGCCTCGGGCGCACCGTCCACGCTGGTGAGCTTCACGTCCTTGCCGCTGGCCTCGATGGCCGCGAGCGCGCCCATGGAGCCGCCGTCGTTCACGCTGAACACGCCCTTCAGGTCCTTGTTGGCCTGCAGGATGTTCTCGGTCACGGTGAGCGCGGTGGCGCGCTCCTGCTTGCCGTTCTGCGTGCTCACCACCTTGATGCCGGGGTACTTGGCGAGCGCCTCGCGGCAGCCCTTCACGCGCTCCAGGATCGGCACCACCGGAATGCCGTCGAGGATGGCGACGTCGCCTTTTTCGCCAATGCTCTTCGCGAGGTACTCGCAGGCCAGGCGGCCGGCGTCGGTGTTCTTCGAGCCCACGAAGGAGTCGACCGGACCCTGCGCGTTGGCGTCCACCGCCACCACCACCAGGCCCGCCTTCTTGGCCGAGCGCACGGCCGACTGCACGCCGGTGGAGTCGGTCGGGTTCAGCAGCAGGATGTCGACCTTCTTCTGGATCATGTCCTCCACGTCGCCGATCTGCTTGGCCACGTCGTGCCGCGCGTCGGTGGCGACCACGGTCGCGCCGATGCTGGCGGCGGCCTCTTCGAGCGCCTGCTTCATCGTCACGAAGTAGGGGTTGTTGAGCTCCTGGAAGGTCATGCCGATGCGCAGCGGCTGCTTGGGCGCCTGCTGTGCCTGCGCGGCCGAGGCACCGCAGACCAGCGCGGCAGTAAGGGCGGTGGCTTTGAGGATGTTCTTCATGGTGGCTGTCTCCTTGGGTTTGTGACTGTCGAAAAACGCGGACAAAGGCTCGCCCCACGCGGCGCCCGAAGGGCCGCGTCGGTGACGACGCGGGGAACACGGAAGCCCGGCTACGGCGGGCTGGCTGCGCGCGAGGCGGCTGCCTGCATGCGGTGGAAATTGCGGAACTTGGTCGGCGGCATGCGCTTGTGCAGCAGGAACTGCCGGTTGAAGTTCGACACGTTGTTGAAGCCCACGTCCATGCAGACGTCGAGCACCGGCTTCTCGCTGTTGGTGAGCAGCTCGCAGGCGCGGCTGATGCGCAGCCGGTTCACGTAGCGCACGAACGACTGGCCCGTGTGCTTGCGGAACGAGCGCGAGAAGGCGCTCGGGCTCTGGCCCACCAGCTCGGCCAGCATCGGCTCGCGCAGCTCGTCGCCCAGGTTGGCCGCGATGTGCGCCAGCACGTTGTTGATCGCGTGCGACATGAAGGCCTTCGGGTCGGGCTTGAACGCGGGGCTCGCGAGGCGCTGGCGGTCCTGGCCGTCGGCCAGCAGCTCGAGCAGCGACAGCAGCAGGATCACCCGGCGCAGGCCGCGCGCCTCAAGCAGCGACTCCATGATCGGCTTGGCCGCGGCGGCGGTCTCTGCCGAGAACAGCAGGCCGGAGCCCGACTCGGCCAGCAGCGGCGCGATGCGCTCGAACTCGGGAAAGCTCGCGGCCATGGCCTGCGCCAGCGAAGCCGGAAACTGGATCACGATGCCGCGCCGTTCCACGCTCTGCCCGGCGGGCACGTCGCTGATCCAGTTGTGCGGCAGGTCGGGGCCCATCAGCACCAGGTTGCCGGGCTCGAAGTGGCCGACGTGGTCGCCCACGAAATACACGCCCTGGGTCTCGACGATCAGCTGGATCTCGTACTCGGGATGGAAGTGCCAGCGCACCGTGCGGTACGGGTATCCGTGCGCCCAGCAGGTGAACGATTCGTCACCGCGGACTTCGACGATTTCCAGGTCGGGTTGCATGGGGCGGACTGTACGAATCGCTCCTGATGCCAACAACCAGAGATAGCGCCCGGAATCGATACTTTTTTGACCTTCCTGGAGGCCTGAAAGCCGGGTGCCGTAACACGCATTGCGCCGCAGCAAAGCCCTTTCTCCCCGGGGAGGGAGGCCGGCACGGGCATCGATTGCTGCACCGCGGAAGGCGCCGGATCGGCGGAGTCAAGAATTCATAGGTGTTTTCCCTTCCCGGCCCGGCGGGGCGGCACACTCTGGCGCCATGACGACGACCACAAGCACAACCTCATCTCCCTCGGCGGGCCCTCTGGCCGGCCTCAAGGTCATCGAGCTCGGGCAGCTCATCGCCGGGCCTTTCGCCGCGCGCACGCTGGGCGACTTCGGCGCGGACGTCATCAAGATCGAGCCGCCCGGCGCCGGCGATCCGCTGCGCACCTGGCGGCTGCTGAAGGACGGCACCTCCGTCTGGTGGCAGGTGCAGTCGCGCAACAAGCGCTCGCTGGCGCTGGACCTGCGCGAGGCCGAGGCGCAGGCCGTGGTGCGCAAGCTCGCGGCGGAGGCCGACGTGATGGTCGAGAACTTCCGCCCTGGCGCGATGGAAGGTTGGGGCCTCGGCCCCGACGAGCTGCTGGCCGCCAACCCCGCGCTCGTGATGCTGCGCATCAGCGGCTACGGCCAGACCGGCCCGTATCGCGACCGCCCCGGCTTCGGCGTGGTGGCCGAAGCCATGGGCGGGCTGCGCCATCTCACTGGCGAGCCGGGCCGCGTGCCGGTGCGCGTGGGCGTGTCGATCGGTGACACGCTGGCCTCGCTGCACGGCGTGATCGGCGTGCTGATGGCGATGCAGCACCGGCATGCGACGGTGAGCGCGGAGTATCCGAAGGGGCGCGGGCAGGTGGTCGACGTGGCGCTGTACGAGGCGGTCTTCAACTGCATGGAAAGCCTGCTGCCGGAGTACGACGCCTTCGGCGCGGTGCGCGAGGCAGCCGGCAGTGCCTTGCCCGGCATCGCGCCGACCAACGCCTACCACTGCGCCGACGGCGGCTACGCCATCGTCGCGGGCAACGGCGACAGCATCTTCCGGCGGCTCATGGAGTGCATCGGACGGCCCGACCTGGCGGCGGACTCTTCGCTGGCCGGCAACACGGGCCGCGTGGCGAAGGTCGAAATGCTGGACGCCGCCATCGGCGACTGGGCCGCGCAGCGCACCGTGGGCGAGGTGCTGGCGGCGCTCGATGCGGCGCATGTGCCGGCCGGGCGCATCTACACCATCGCAGACATCGCGGCCGATCCGCACTACGCGGCGCGCGGCATGCTGCAGCAGGTGCGCATGGCCGACGGCAGCGCGCTCGCGGTGCCCGGCTTCGTGCCCAAGCTGTCGCTCACGCCGGCCAGCCACCGGCACAACGCGCCGGCGCTGGGGGAGGACACCGATGCGGTGCTGAAGGAGATCGGCCTGAACGAGGGGCAGATCGCCGCGCTGCGCGAGCGCGGGATCGTGGGATAGGCTCGATTCACCGGGGCGAAATGGCCTTCGTGCGATAAAGCGGCAACAAGGAGAGAGAGTCCATGGCTGCAGCAGCGAATGAGCGACGTGAGGCACCGAGGCAAATCCACCATCAGCCCGTGAAGAGCGAGCTGTCGAAATCGGACGAGCAGAAGCTGGAGCGCCTGCTGCAGGAGCTGCGCCTGCGCCGCATGGCAGTGGAGCCCAGGTTTTCCGACGACGTCATCGTCTGGCCCCCGCGCAGCGCGGTGGCCGGCGGCGCCGAGCTGGCGACGCTGAGCGCGATCAATCTAGGCAACGCAGCGGCTGCGATCGGGCAGAGGATGGAAGGCCGCGGCGTTCCCCGGATGAAGCTCCTCAAGCAGGTCGATGGCGTATCGGTGATGAGCGCCAATTCGGCCGCCCTGCTGGCGATGCGGCGCAACACACCGGGGCTGCGCGTCGCGCCCGCCGCGTGGGCGTATCTGCAATACATCCGGCCGCTGGGCGACGAGCTGGAAGCCGGCGCGATCCAGGTCGCGGCGGGGACCAAGGTCAAGCGATTCGAGCTGCGCTTTGCCGATCCGCATGGCAAGCCGGTGGCGGGCGTGCGGGTCAAGGCGCTCGTGGACTGGGACGGCGCGCACGTGCCGGCGGTGACCGACAAGGAAGGCATCGCGAGCATCGGGATTCCCGTGCTCTATCCGCGCGTGGAAATGATCCTGGTCGAGCCGGAGCATACGCACTGGTCGGTCTTCCTCAAGGGTTTCGACCGCGCGGCGGCACCGAGGCGGCTGGACGTGCGGGCCCTGCCGCTGGCGCCCGATTCCTTCCGGCTGCTGTCGCACTACGCGCCCTACGATGCCCAGGCGGGGGCGGGCGTGACGGTCGGCGTGATCGACAGCGGCGTCGGGCCGCATGCGGATATCGCCGTGGCGGGCGGCGGCTGTTTCGTCACCGGCGAGAACCCGGCCGACTTCCTGGACAACGGCATCGGCCACGGCACGCACGTGGCCGGCATCATCGCGGGCCGGATGGCGGAAGGCACCGGCATCCACGGCCTCGCGCCGGCCTGCCGCCTGATGGCGTACCGCGTCTGCCCGAAGAGCGGCGAGCGCGGGCGCGCGAAATCGACCGACATCGCCAGTGCGCTCGACCGCGCCATCGCCGACGGCTGCCACATCGTCAACATCAGCATGGGCAGCCTGGAGCCGATGCCGGAGATGCCCGACATCCTCGAGAAGGCGCGCAATGCCGGCGTGGTGGTGTTCGCGGCCACCGGCAACGACGGCCAGCCGCTGCTGCGCTTTCCCGCCCGCTACAGCCACACCCTGGCCGTGGGCGCGCTGGGGCGCGACGGAACGTTTCCGGCGGATTGCCCCGAGAGCTTCCAGGAAAGCGAGATCCGCCGGAAGAAGGAGTTCGTCGCCGAGTTCTCCAACTACGGGCTCTCCACCGATTTCATCGGCCCCGGCGTGGCGGTGCTGTCGACCTTTCCGGGCGAAAGGTACGCCATGATGTCCGGTACCTCGATGGCCACGCCGTACTCCTCGGGCATGGCGGCCCGTCTGTTGTCAGGGAATTCGAAGCTGCTTACCATGCCCGGAGGCCCTGAAAAGGCCGACGCCATCGTCAGGATGCTGTCCGAGGCAGCGCAAAGGGTGGGTTGGCCGGCCGAGTACGAAGGATTCGGAGTTCTGAAGTGACCAGCGTGGTGTTGACCTACACAGGCAGCCCCGACAAGAAGTTGTCGGCGAAGGCGCGGCTGCGTCGCCGCGTGCCCGGTGTCGTCCTCACGGCCAAGACCAGCACCCTGCTGGAAGCCCAGGTCGACGAGGAGCAATTGGCCGCGCTCGAGCAGAACCCGGAATGGGCAGTGTCCCAGCCCACCTTCGCGGAAATCCGCAAACCTGCCTTCAATCTGAAAAACGCACGCGCCAAGCTCGCGAAGTAGCCGCAAGGCGCCCACTGCCGCCGATGGCCGTGGAGTTTTCCGAAAGAGGGAGGTTCTTCATGTCCGATGCAGACATCCAGGTCGTGAGCGACTCGTGGGCCGGCATCCAGCGCGTCGCCGCGACGCCCAAGCCGCCGGAGTTCTTCGAGGGTCGCCAGGGCTATTCGGCCGGCTTCCTGGGGCACGCCGCGCAGGTCGAGCTGCCATCGATGGGTGAGCCCATCGCCATGGACGACATCGCGAGGCTCGAGGACGGCTCCTTCGAGCTCAGGTACCAGCACTTCAGCACGGTGCAAAGCATGTCCCGGCGCGTGCCGCTCTATTCGGCCTGCAACATCGACGGCTCGAAGTCGAAGAACGTCCCGCGCCACGACACCTGGAGCTACGACGGCCGCATCGCGAAGGAGCACCAGATGCTGCGCGAGGCCTACGGCCCCCAGCAGGACGGGAAGTTCTCCCGCGGCCACATGACGCGCAGGCAGGACCCGAACTGGGGCCAGCTGGCGACGGCCCGCAAGGCCAACATCGACACCTTCTTCGCCACCAACGCCTGCCCGCAATGGCAGCCGTTCAACGACGGGCTCTGGGGTGACCTGGAGGACTACGTCCTCGGCAACGCGCAGGGCGACGACAAGCGCATCAGCGTCTTCACCGGCCCGATCCTGCGGGCGGACGACCCCGAGAGATTCGGCATCCGGATCCCGCGCGATTTCTGGAAGGTGGTCGCCTTCGTCAGCGAGGCGACCGGCGAACTGGCCGCCATCGCCTACCTGATGAGCCAGGGCAGGTATCTCGATTCGGGCGTGGCGCGCGACCTCGAGGATTTCGGCACCTCGCAGCGGCCGCTGGCGTTCATCGAGGCGGAAACGGGGCTCGGCTTCGAAAGCCTCGCGGGGCGCGACGTGCTCGACGGCGCGGACCTCGCGTTCGTCCAGCCTATCCGGCGCTTCACGGACACGAAGCTGCCGGCTTGAGCCGAGGGGCTGTCTGTCAGCCGCGCAGCGATTCGATCAGGTCGATGTATTTCTGCTTGGCCTCGTCGGCGCTCGCGCCCTTCTGGGCCGTCCACGCGTCCCACTTGGCGCGCGCGACGATGTCGCTGAAGCTGGGCTTCTTGGCGGTGTTGTCGCCTTCGGTGGCCTGCTTGAACAGGGCGTAGATCTTCAGCAGCGTCGGGTTGTCGGGGCGCTCGGCGAGCAGCTTGGAGTTGGCCTGGGCGGCTTCGAACTGGGCGTTGAGATCGGACATGGCGGTCAGGGTGATGAAAAGCGGAAAGCACGCATCTTAAATCGTGCGGTACAGCGCGGTACCAGATCAGTCCCTCAACCCCGCCCGCGCCAGCTCCACATCCAGCCGCTCCCGCGCATCCGCGGGCTTGAGTTCCGCGGCCTTCTCGTAGAGCCGCGTCGCCTCGCCCATGCGCGATTCGCCATGCAGCATCAGCTGCGCGCGGGCGTACTCCATCATTCCGGCGGCAGAGTGGGGGTGCAGCTCGAGCCCGCGTTCGAACAGCTCGACCGAGGTTTCCGAGCGCACGCCGTAGGTCATGCGCCCGACCAGCGCGCCCACCTTGTCGATCACCTCGGCGTGGAACGATGCCAGCGCGAGATGCGCGTCCGCGTGCCGCGGCTGCAGCTCGATCACGCGCTCCAGCGCGCCCTTGAGCTTGCTGCCCAGGCCCTGCGCCAGCGCGCGTGCCACGCTGATGCCCTGGCTGTAGCGGCCCAGCGCATACGACTGCCAGTAGAGCGCCTGGCAGTTCTCGGGCTCGGCGGCGGCCTGCGCGCCCGCGCGTTCGATCACCTGGCGGAACATTGCGAGTCGCACCGATTCGCGCGGCTCGAGGTAGTTGGCGTAGATGGCGGTCGCCTGGTTGGCCAGCGCCATTCCTTCCGCGCCTTGCTGCAGGCCGATGGCGGCGGCGCGTTCGAACTCGCCGCTGTGATACAGCGCCCAGCCCTCGGCGAGCGGCGAGCCTTCGGCCGGCAGCGGCAACTCGTGGCCGGCGTGCAGGCGCGGCCAGTGGGGCAGCACGCTGCGAGCGTCGTACCGGGGTGCGTCGGCCCAGGGCAGGGGGGCCCAGGGGGCGGTGTCGGTGGCGGCGCTGGCGGACATCAGCGAGAGCGGTTTGAAATCGTGGTGGGGCATGGTTCTAGACCGCCATATCGACAGGGGAAGCCGCGGCGCCGGCGTTGCTGCTGCCGGGGTCTTCGCCGTTGTAGGCATTGCCGAGCGCCAGCAGATGCCTTCGTTGCTCGCGTCCCAGATAAGGCGCCAGCAGGTGCAGCGAATGGAGGCCGCCGCGCATCAGCGCGCCCTGCGCATGCGCGGGCTCCAGCGCCTCGCGCGGGTTGCGCACGTATTCATAGCTGAGCCAGTAGGTCAGCACGACGACCATGCTCTGCGCGAGCGTATCGACCTCGTGCACGTCGATTTCCAGGTGCCCGGCGCGGCTCAGGCCGGCGATCAGCTGGCGGATGGCGCGTGCCTTGTTCTTCAGCACCAGCTGGAACTGGGTCTCCAGCCGCCGGTTCTTGCTGAGCAGGTCGTTGAGGTCGCGATACAGGAAGCGGTAGCGCCAGATCAGTTCGAACAGGCTGTGCATGAAGAACCACGCGTCCTCCACGTCGTGCACGCCCTCGCTGGCGTGCAGCAGTTCGTCGAGCTCGGCTTCGTAGGCTTCGTAGAGCTTGTTGATCAGCTCTTCCTTGGCCGGGTAGTGGTAGTACAGGTTGCCCGGGCTGATGTTGAGCTCGCTCGCCACGAGCGTGGTCGAGACGTTCGGCTCCCCGAAGCGGTTGAACAGATCCAATGCGGCTTCGAGGATGCGTTGCGCTGTGCGGCGTGGCGCCTTCTTTGCCATGCTGTTGCCCCCGGATGTCTCGTGGTCTCTTGGGAGCACTCTAGCGTATGTGCACCGCACCATGAACGGTGCGGGACATGTTTCTGGGCGCTGATTTCTTGTGCAGCGCCGCAATGCGGCTCAGCTCGCCTTGCTGCGGCGCAGGGTTTTCTTGGCGGCCGGCGCGGCAGCCGTCTTGCGGGCCGCGGTCTTGCGCGGAGCGGCGGCGCCCTGCGATTTCTTCAGCTGGGCCTCGAGCGCCTCGACGCGCGCCTGCAGCGCGGCCATGTCGGCGGCACTGGGTGCGCCGAGCTTCTCCATCGCGCGCGCCACGCGCTCCTCGAAGATGTTCTCCAGCTTGCCCCACTGGCCGGCGGCCTTGGTGCCGAACTCGCTGGCGAAGCCGGCCATGCGCTGCTGGGCCTGGGCCAGGGTTTCCTCGGCGGCCTGCTGGGTCTTCTTCTGCATGCCCGCGCCGTCCTTGACCAGCGCCTCGAAGGCCTTGCTGCCTTCCTGCTGCATCTTGGCGAAGGCACCGAGGCCGGCAAGCCAGATCTGCTGGGCGGAATCCTTGATGCGGTCGGCGGCCTTGCCGTTGCTGTCGTCGTCCTGGGTAGCCATGCGAATCTTCCTTTGAAAACAATCGCCTGACTCTAGCCGTCCGACACGCCCGGCATTAGAGCTTCGCGTCTACGGGGATGGCCCGCTGACCAAGGCTCAGGGCGTGCCGCCGGCCGCGCGGCTGGCGTCCAGGTGTGCCTTGGCGCGCTCGGCCAGCGCCATTTCGCCGGGCGTGCCGGGCACGTAGGCCTCTACCGGCAGCGGCCGGCCGTGCGAGTCGACCGAGACGAACACGATCAGGCATTCGGTGGTCTTTTCCATCATGCCGCCCTTCATGTCGCCGCTGCGCACCTCGACCGAGATGTTCATGCTGGTGTTGCCGGTGTAGGCGAGGCGGGCCTCCACCTCGACGAGGTCGCCGATCATGATCGGCCGGTGAAAGCGGATGCTGCCGATGAAGGCGGTGACGCAATAGCGCTTGGCCCAGCTGGTCGCGCAGGCGTAGCCGGCCTCGTCGATCCACTTCATGACCGTGCCGCCGTGGACCTTGCCGCCGAAGTTGACGGTGCTGGGTTCGGCAAGAAAACGCAGGGTGATCGAAGACATGGAAGCCGCCTTTGTGAATATGGCTATGGAGTGGGGAGCCGCGATTATGCGAGCGGGCGCACGCTTTCCGGTGCCGCCCGTCGTCCGGACAGGCCCGCCCGGCTAGCTGCCGCTGAACAGTTGCGCCAGGGTGCGCCGCAGCCAGGCGTTGCCCGGGTCGGCGTGGAAGCGCTCGTGCCAGTGCTGCTTCACCGCGTAGTCGGCCAGCGTGAAGGGCGGCTCCAGCAGCTTCACCGGCTCCTGCGTGGCCAGCACCTTGCCGAGGATGCGCGGCACCACCACGATCAGCTCGGTGTGCGCCACGATGCGCGCCACGCTCAGGAAGCTCGACAGCCGCACCACCACGTTGCGCTTCAGGCCCAGCCGCGCGATGGTCGTGTCGACGATGGCGTGCCCGGTGCCCGAGGTCGACACCACCGCATGCGCCTCCGCCTCGAAGCGCTTGCGCGTGAGCCTGGCGCCGATGCGCGGGTGGTTCTGCGCCGCCAGGCAGACGAAGTTCTGCATGAAGAGCGTCTGCTGGTAGAAGCCCGCGTCCAGTTGCGGCATGAAGCCCACCGCGAGGTCGACCTCGCCGTCCTGCAGCCGGCGGCCGCTGATCGTGGAGATGATCTCGGTCTCGATCTGCACCCCCGGCGCCGCATGCCGCAGGTGGTCGAGCAGGCCGGGCAGCAGCACCACCTCGCTGATGTCGGTCATGCAGATGCGAAAGCGCCGTTGCGCCTGCGCGGGGTCGAAGCTGCTGCGGTTGCCCTGGGCCTGCGCCAGTTGGGCCAGCGCCTCGCGCAGGTTCGGGTAGATGCGCTCGGCGTGCGGCGTGGGCTGCATGCCCTGGGCGGTGCGGGTGAACAGGCGGTCGTCGAAGTGCGCGCGCAGCTTGTTGAGCGCGGTGCTGGCCGCCGCCTGCGCCATGCCCAGCCGTTCGGCCGCCTTCGAAACATTGCCGGTCTTGTAGACCTCGTCGAACACGGCGAGCCATTCGAGGTCGAGCTTGGACATGGGCTTTCTGCCTGGGAGTGCGAAAGACACCATTATCGAAATTTCGAATTCCGTGTATTGGCTGTAGGTCTTGAGGAAATAGTGGTGCGGGCCAACAATGCCGCCACGGAGACACCCGCCCCATGAAACCCGCCCCCTCCCATGCGGCCGAACGCCGCGACTACTACGACCGCATCCGTCCGCTGCACCTCACGCCGCTGTGGGAGTCGCTGCATGCGCTGGTGCCGAAGGAACCGCAGACGCCCTGCGTGCCCGCCCTGTGGCGCTACGACGAGATCCGCCCGCTGCTGATGCAGTCGGCCGATCTCATCACCGCCGAGGAGGCCGTGCGCCGAGTGCTGGTGCTCGAGAACCCGGCACTGCCCGGCAACTCGTCGATCACGCAGTCGCTCTACGCCGGGCTGCAGCTCATCATGCCGGGCGAGGTCGCCCCCTCGCATCGCCACGTGCAGTCGGCGCTGCGCTTCATCGTCGACGGCAAGGGCGCCTACACCACGGTGGGCGGCGAGCGCACCACCATGTACCCGGGCGACTTCATCATCACGCCCTCGTGGGCCTGGCACGACCACGGCAACGAAGGCATCGGCGGCAGCGTGGAGCCGGTGGTTTGGCTCGATGGCCTCGACATCCCGATGCTGCGCTTCTTCGACGCCGGTTGCGCCGAGAACGACGATTCCAAGGTGCAGCACGTCTCGCGCCCCGAGGGCAACAGCCTCGCGCGCTTCGGCCACAACATGGTGCCGGTGCGGCACGACCACGCGTCGGCCACCTCGCCGATCTTCAACTACCCCTATGCGCGCAGCCGCGAGGCGCTGGCGCAGCTGCAGAAGCAGGAAGCGCCCGATGCCTGGCTGGGGCACAAGCTGCGCTACATCAACCCGCTGACGGGCGGCTCGCCGATGCCGACCATCTCGACGAACCTGCAGCTGCTTCCCAAGGGCTTCGCCGGCAGGACGCATCGCGCGACCGACGGCGCCGTGTACAGCGTGGTCGAGGGCCACGGCACGGCCGAGATCGCCGGCCAGCGCTTCGCGTTCGGCCCGCGCGACACCTTCGTCGTGCCCTCGTGGGCACCACTGAAGCTGTCGTCGCCGAGCGAAGACGCCGTGCTCTTCAGCTTCTCCGACCGTCCGGTGCAGCAGGCCATGGGCATCCTGCGCGAAGCCTTCCTCGAAGACGCCTGAAGCCCGAGGCGATCGTCCCTTTTCCTGTTTGACCGTTGTGCCGCCCCGAGCGGCAGGAGCCTCCCATGTCCTTCGTCTTCACGCCTCCTTCCATCGTCGGCCTGCCCATCGTGGGCTCCGACCAGCAGTTCCCCGTGCGCCGCGTCTACTGCGTCGGCCGCAACTACGCGGCCCATGCGCGCGAGATGGGCTTCGACCCCGACCGCGAGCCACCTTTCTTCTTCTGCAAGCCCAACGACGACGCCTCGGTGGTGCCGGTGTTCGACGGCAAGGGCGCGTCCATTCCCTACCCGCCGCTCACCAGCAACTACCACTACGAGGCCGAGCTGGTGGTCGCCATCGGCAAGGGCGGCAGCAACATCCCGGTCGAGCAGGCCGCCAGCCACATCCACAGCTACGCCGTGGGCCTGGACATGACCCGCCGCGACCTGCAGATGAAAATGCGCGAGCAGGGCCGCCCGTGGGAGATCGGCAAGGCCTTCGACTTCTCCGCGCCCGTCGCGCCGCTGCGCACGCTGGCCGACGTGGGCGAGATCAACGCTGGCGCCATCGTGCTCGAAGTGGACGGCGAGGTGCGCCAGAAGAGCGACATCACGCACCTGATCTGGTCGGTGAACGAGGTCATCGCCAACCTCTCGACGCTCTTCACGCTGCAGCCCGGCGACCTGATCTTCACCGGCACGCCCGAAGGCGTGGGCGCGGTGAAGCCGGGCCAGACCATCAAGGTGAGCATCGAGCGCCTGCCTTCGCTGACTGTGCAGATCGACTGATCTTCTTCACCGCACGAGCCCGCCATGACCTCATCGAAGAACCCTCCCACCGTGCTGCTGGTCGGCGGCGGCATCGGCGGCATGGCCGCCGCGCTGGCGCTCGCGCGGCTGGGCGTTGCCATCGACCTGCTCGAGCAGAGCGCCATCATCGGCGAGATCGGCGCCGGCCTGCAGCTCGGCCCCAATGCCTTCGCCGCGCTCGACGCGCTGGGCGTTGGCGAGGCGGTGCGCCGGGGCTCGGTGTTCACCGACCGGCTGGTGATGATGGACGCCGTCGATTGCGGCGAAGTGGCTTCGGTGCCGGTCGGTGAAGCCTTCCGCGCGCGCTTCAAGAATCCGTATGCGGTGAGCCACCGCGCCGACCTGCATGGCGCGATCCATGAAGCCGTGAAGCAGCATCCGCTGATCCGCTTCCACACTTCGGCGCAAGTCGAGTCCATCGAACTGGGAGGGCAGGGCGTCACGGCAATCACCCGCGACGGCCGCAGCTTCAAGGCCGACGCCATCGTCGGCTGCGACGGCGTGAAGTCGGTGGTGCGTAGCAAGCTCATCGGCGATGCGCCGCGCGTGTCGGGCCACGTGGTCTACCGTGCCGTGGTGCCGGCTGCCGACATGCCGGCCGACCTGCGCTGGAACGCGCCGGTGGTCTGGGCCGGCCCTAACTGCCATCTGGTGCACTACCCGCTGCGCCACGGCGAGCAATACAACCTGGTCGTCACCTTCCACAGCCGCGAGCAGGAGGAGTGGGGCGTGACCGACGGCAGCAAGGAAGAAGTGCTCTCGTACTTCGAGGGCGTGCATGCGCGCCCGCGCCAGCTGCTCGACCGCCCGACCTCGTGGCGCCGCTGGAGCACTGCCGATCGCGATCCGGTCGAACGCTGGAGCGAGGGCCCGGCCACGCTGCTGGGCGACGCGGCGCATCCCATGATGCAGTACCTCGCGCAGGGAGCCTGCATGGCGCTGGAAGACGCCGTGACGCTCGGCGAGGCAGTGAAGGCCTGCGGTTTCGACATGCCTGCCGCCTTCAAGCTCTACGAGGCGGCGCGCGTCGCCCGCACGGCGCGCGTGGTGCTGTCCGTGCGCGAGATGGGGCGCCTGTATCACGCCAAGGGCGTGGAGCGCCTGGTGCGCAACAGCCTGTGGCCGGGCCGTACGCCCGAGCGCTTCTACGACGCGGTCGAGTGGCTCTACGCATGGCGGCCCGAGCGCTGCCTGGACGACGCGCCCGAGGCGCTGCGTCCTTCGCCCGCGGCCGTCGCCGAAGCCGCAGCCGCGCTCTCGCCGCACTGAAGCAGCTTTCTTTCCGCATTCATAACCATCGAGGCCGAAGGCCCAGGAGACAGAAGACATGAACTTTTCGCGCGTACTGCTGACGGGCCTCCTGGCCCTGACGGCCACCACCGGAGCTCTGGCACAAGCCGCCGACTACCCCAGCAAGCCCGTGACCCTGGTCACGCCCTTCGCCGCGGGCAGCGGCCCCGACGCGGTGCTGCGCCTCGTCTCCGACAAGCTCTCGCGCCTGTGGAACCAACGCGTGGTCATCGACAACAGGCCCGGCGGCGGCGGCTTCATCGCCATCGACCAGGCCCGCCGCGGCGCGCCCGACGGCTACACGCTGCTGCAGCTCGACAGCGAGCACATCGCCGCGCTGCCGCACCTGTACAAGTCGCGCAACTTCGTGACGCTGCAGCACTTCGACCCCGTGGCCTCGCTCTTTCGCACGCCCTTCTTCGTGGCCGTGGCCACCGAGTCGAAGTGGAAGAACATGGGCGACCTGATCGGTGCCGCCAAGGCCAACCCCGACGGCATCGTCTACGGCTCGTGGGGCGTGGGCAGCCCGGGCCACCTGGGCGCGCAGCAGCTGGAGGCGCTCACCGGCATCCATATGCGCCACGCGCCGTACCGCGAGGTGTCGCAGCTCTATTCCAACGTGGGCACCGGCGAGGTGCCGTGGGCCTTCGCGAGCATTCCGTCGAGCCAGGGCATCTACAAGGCCGGCAAGCTGCGATACATCGCGGTCGCGGCGAGCAAGCGCATTCCGCAGATGCCCGACGTGCCGACCATGGCCGAGGCCGGCGGCCCGGCCTCGCTGGAGGTCAACTCCTTCGTGTCGCTGCTCGCGCCCAAGGGCGTGCCGGCGGCCATCAAGGCGAAGATCAATGCCGACGTGGCCAAGGTCATCGCCGACCCGGAAATCCGCGCCCGCTTCGACACCTTCGCCTTCGAGCCGCTCGCATGGTCGCCCGAGGAGATCGAGCGCAACGCCGAGGCCAAGTCGAAGGTGTACGGCGAGCTGGTGCGCAGGGGCAACATCAGCCTCGAATAGCGAGGGCATTGCCGGGCTCCGGTCTTGCCCGGTGTCTTCTCCGGCAGTTAAGCTGGCCCTCTTTGGTTTTTGACAACTTTTTCACACTTTCCCTTCATGCACGCCACCAAGAGAGCCCTTTTGATTGCCTGCGGCCTGGCCGCCGCTGCCGCGCTGCCCCTGAGCGCCAGCGCAGACAACGCCGCCTGGCCGAACAAGCCGATCCGCCTGCTGGTGGGCTTCCCGGGCGGCTCCACGCCAGACATTGCCGCGCGCACCATTGCCGAGCCGCTGTCGAAGGCGCTGGGCCAGCCGATCGTGGTCGACAACAAGGCCGGCGCCTCGGGCAACATCGCGGCCGACCAGGTGGCCAAGGCCACCGACGACCACACGCTGGGACTCGTCATCAACGGCAACCTCACGTCGTCGAAGATGCTCTACCCCAAGCTGCCCTATGACCCGGTCAAGGACTTCACGTACCTCTCGCTGATCGCGACCGCGCCGCTGGTTCTGGTGGCGCAGAACAACCTGCCCTCGGGCACCGCCTTCTTCGACGAAGGCCGCAAGGCTGGCGACAAGTGGAACTACGGTTCGGTGGGCATCGGCTCGGTCGGCCACCTGGGCATGGAGCTGCTCAAGACCCGCGTGCCCGGCTTCAAGCCCGAGCACGTGCCCTACCAGGGCAACCCGCAGGTCATCACCGCGATGCTGGGCGACCAGGTGCAGATGGGCCTGATCCCGCCGGGCGTGGCCATGCCGCAGATCAAGGCCGGCAAGCTCAAGGCCATCGGCCTCACGGGTGGCCGCAGCGCGCTGGTGCCCGAGATCCCGCCGCTGTCCGACGCCGGCGTGAAGGACTTCAACCTCGAGGTGTGGGTGGCGCTGCTGGGCCCGGCCAACCTGTCGAAGGTGGCGCAGGCGCGCATCAGCCGCGAACTCGAAGCCGTGATGAAGAACCCCGACGTGCGCCGCAAGCTCTTCGAGCAGGGCTGGCAGGCCGTGGGCACCTCGCCGGACGGCATGCGCACCCGCGTCAACGAAGAGGCCGCGATCATGACCAAGATCATCTCGGCCCGCGGCATCAAGTTGCAGTGATGACAGCCCGGACATTGAACGAACCGGCGCGCGCGCTGCCGGTCTTCGGCGAATACGACGTGGTGGTGGTCGGCGGCGGCCCCGCCGGCATCGCGGCTGCCGTGAGCGCCGCGCGCCACGGCGCCAATACGCTGCTGGTGGAGCGCTACGGCTTTCTCGGCGGCATGGGCACGGCCGGCGGCGTCACCAACTTCGCGGGCCTGTACGGCAAGCGCAAGGGCGAGATGACGCAGCTGGTGCGCGGCGTGGTCGACGAGCTGATCGATCGCATCGCCGGCTTCAACGGCATGAACCAGCCGCAGAACGGCATGGGCGGGCGCATCTGCGTGCGCTCGTACGACACCTCGGCCTACAAGCTCGCCGCAGACCAGTTGCTGGGTGACGCGGGTGTGAAGCTGCTGTTCCATGCGTACGCGGCTGCGGTGATCCGCGACGGCGACCGCATCGCGGCGCTGGTGGTCGAGACCAAGTCGGGCCGTCAGGCCATCCGCGCCAATGCCTTCATCGACGCCAGCGGCGACGCCGACGTGGCCGCCTTCGCGGGCGTGTCCTTCGAGGTGGGCGACGGCCACGGCAGCGGGCTCTTTCCGACCACGATGTTCCGCATCGGCCAGGTCGACGCGCCGGCCGCGCTGGAGGCGGTGGGCGAGTTCAAGGCCATCAACGACTTCATGGCGCGCGCCGAGCAGCAGAAGCCGGGCGTCTACAAGTTCCCGCGCGAGGGCGCGATCCTGCGGCCCAACAAGGACCCGCGCGAATGGCGCGCCAACGTCACGCAGATCCGCAATTCGCAGGGCCGCGCGATGAACGGCGTCGATGCGCGCGAGCTCACCGAGGGCGAACTCGAAGGTCGCCGCCAGATCAGCGAGTACTTCAGGTTCCTGCAGGCCGAGGTGCCGGGCTTCGCGCAGTCGGCCATCGTGGAGATCGCTCCGCAGGTCGGCATCCGCGAGACGCGGCGCATCCAGGGCCTGTACGCGCTCGGGCGCGAGGACATCCTGGGCTCGGCGAAGTTCGACGACAACATCGGCCTGAACGCCTGGCCGATGGAGATGCACGCCGATGGCCGCATCGTGTGGGCCTTCCCGGACGATGAAAACAACGCCTACAACCACCTGCCCTGGCGCATGCTGGTGCCGCAGACGCTCGACAACCTGCTGGTTGCCGGGCGCTGCGCGTCGATGACGCACGAGGGCCAGTCGGCCGCGCGCGCGAGCGGCGGCTGCTTCGTCATGGGGCAGGCCGCGGGCACGGCGGCGGCGTCGCTGGGCGGCGGCAGCTTCGCGCAGGTGGACGTTCCCGCGCTGCAGAAAAAGCTGCTCGCCGACGGCGTCGACCTCGACCGCTGAGCGCAGCGGCGCGCTAGAGTCCGGGGCTTGATGAACTCGAACCCCGGACGAAACGTGCACTTCCCTTCGTTGTCGACACCCGCGCGTCGCACCCTTCTGGCGCTGACCTGCGCCGCCATCGGTCTTTCGCTGGCCGGCTGCGCCAGTACTCCCGAAGGCGAGCCGGTGCACGGCAAGGACCGGCTGCTGAGCTTCTTCGCGGCCAAGGACGGCCGCAAGGTTGCCATCGCCGGCGAGAACTACCACTACGTGTTCGACGGCGATCCTTCCGTGGCGGCGCTGCTGCGTTGGGAAGGGCGCACCAAGGTCACGCCTGCGCTGCTGGGGGAGTTCAAGGTGGCGCGCAACCAGAGCTTCGAGGGCCAGTACGTGCTGATGGCTTTCGATGCCGACCTGACGCCTGAAGACCGGGCCTTCCTGATCCAGACCGGCTTTGCCAAAACCGACGCGAAATACGGCGACCGGCCCGGGCCGACGCTGCGCTACTTCGGCACCGTCTACGGCAAGCGCTATGCGGCGGCGCCGCTGAAGTCGGCCGACACGGTCGACTTCTCCCGGCGGCAGTACCTGGGCTACGTCGAGCAGGAAACGCTCAGCGCCCCCTTCAGCAAGGCCGCGCCTTCGCCGCTGGTGTATGCCGACGACGGCTCGCTGCTGCTGGCCGGCGTGCCGGTGCGCGTCGTGCAGGGCGGCACGGACTACGGCTGCCGCGCCCGTCTCATGGGCATGTGCTTCTACAAGTAGCGCAAGGCCGCTGACAGGCCCGCGACAGCCGGCGGGCGCGGGCTTTGCTATGGTCGAGGGTTGCTTTCCGACTGCCTTCCCCTCCGATGACCACCGATTCCGCCACCGCCTCCCGCCTCGTCAACGAACTCGTCGCGCTCATGCAGCTCGAGCCACTGGGCGGCGACCGCTTCAGGGCCCAGAGCGAGGACATCGGCACGCCCGCCGTGTTCGGCGGCCAGGTGCTGGGCCAGTCGCTGATGGCCGCGAGCCTCACCGTGGGCGCCGAGCGCCCGGTGCATTCGATGCACGCCTACTTCCTGCTGCCGGGCGAGCATGCACCCATCGAGTACAGCGTCGACCGCGTGCGCGACGGCCGCAGCTTCACCACCCGCCATGTGGTGGCGCGCCAGCAGGAGCGCATCATTTTTGAAATGTCGGCCTCGTTCCAGACCGTGGACGAGGGCGTCGAGCACCAGTTCGACATGCCCCAGGTGGCCGGCCCCGAGGGCTTGATCAGCGAGCTCGACCAGCGCATCGCCCTCGGCGACCGCCTGCCGGAGCCGTGGCGCACCAAGGCGATCCAGCCGCACGGCATCGAGTACCGCCGTGTCGATCCCGAGGACCTGATGGCGCCGCTGCCGCGCCCGACCTCGGCGCAGAGCGCCATCTGGATGCGCGCCATCGCGCCGCTGCCCGACGACCCGATGGTGCACCGCGCGCTGCTGGCCTACGCCTCCGACCACGGCCTGCTGCGCGCCGCGATGCTGCCGCACGGCCTGAGCTTCATGAGCGGTCAGGTGCGCCCGGCCAGCCTCGACCACGCGATGTGGTTCCACCGCGATTTCCGCATGGACGACTGGCTGCTGTACGTGCTCGATTCGCCCAGCGCCGGCGGCGCGCGCGGCCTGTGCCGTGGCAGCCTCTATGCGCGCGACGGCCGGCTCGTGGCCTCGGCCGCGCAGGAGGGCATGCTGCGCATCAGGAAGCCGGCTGCTCGTTCGTGACGAGCGTGGGCGGCAGCCCGTCGCGGCTGCGTTCGTCCAGCAGCCGCTGGTAGTTGTCGCGCAGCAGGATGCCGGCGTAATACACGTGCTCGCGCATCAGCTGCTCGGCGCGGGCCGCGTCGCCTGAAATCACGGCCTGCACGATGCGGTGGTGGTCGTCGTGCGAACGCAGGATCACGCCGTGGTCGTTCCACAGCATGATCCGGTCCGACGCGAAGGGCACCGCCTGCGCCTGCGCGCCGAAGCGCACGATCCACTGGTTGCCCGCGCCGTGCATCAGCGCGTTGTGCAGCTTCACGTTCATCTGCTGGTAGGGCGCGAGGTCTTCCACCAGCAGCTTTCCCTTCGCAAGTATTTCGTCGCCCTCGCGCAGGCATTCGCGCAGCAGGGCGGCGGTGGGCTCGTCCACGCCCAGCGCCGCGAAGCGCCGGCAGGCCAGCCCCTCCAGCACCGCGCGCACCTCGTAGGCCGCGAGGATGTCCTCGAGCGCGAAGGCGCGTACCAGGTAGCCCTTCTTCGGCTGATGGTCGATCAGCCCTTCCATCGCCAGCGCGGCCAGCGCGGCGCGCACCGGCGTGCGCGACACCTTGAGGCTTTCGGCGATCGGCACTTCCTCCACGCGCATGCCCGGCGAGAGCCTGCCGTGAAGGATCCAGGTGCGCAGCGTCTCTGTGACTTGTTGGGAGAGTGTGTCCATGTCAGGTATACATGATACCGTGAAATTGAACGAATAGTTCGAGTTATTAGGGTAAACGAGGGCGCATGAATGATTTCATGTATACACAATGCGGCCCTCGATCAACTTTCAAGCCGCCCCTGCGCGGCCCGGAGACCCTGCAGCCCATGGCGGAACATCATGCACAACCCCACGGCCGGCTGGCCCTCGTGACCGGCGGCGGCCGGGGCATCGGCGAGGCCGTGTGCCGCCGGCTCGCGGCCAGCGGCCTTCGCGTCGTGGTGGCCGACATCGACGGCGACAACGCGCGCGCCGTGGCGCAGTCGATGGGCGAGGGGCACCACTTCCGCCAGTTCGACGTGAGCGATGAAGCGGCGGTCGAGACCGTGTTCGACGACATCGAGGGCAGCATCGGCCCCATCGCCGCGCTGGTCTGCGTGGCCGGCGTGCTGCTGATGCCGGGCGGCGAGCGCTCCCTCATCAATGACACCACGCTCGAAGACTGGGAGCGCACCTTCGCCGTGAACGCGCGCAGCGTGTTCCTCTGCGGGCGTGCATACCTGCGCCGGCGCGAGGCGAAGCCCGTGGCGCACGGGCGCATCGTCACCTTCGGCTCGGTGGCGGCGCAGCTCGGCGGCTACCGCTCCAGCGCCACCTACATCGGTGCCAAGTCGGCAGTGCTGGGCCTCACCAAGGCCATGGCGCGCGAATCGGCGCACATGGGCATCACCGTCAATTCGGTGGCGCCCGGCCTGATCGACACCGACATGCTGCGCGGCACCGTACGCAGCAGCGGCGCGCTCGACGCGGCCGCCGCCAGCATCCCGCTCGGGCGCATCGGCACGGTGGACGACGTGGCGGGCGCGGTCGACTACCTGGTCTCGGAACAGGCGGCGTACATCACGGGCAACGTGATCGACGTCAACGGCGGCTACCGCATGCAGTGACGCGGCGCCGCGCCGGTCCTTCACCCCTTCATTCCAACGAACGGAGACAGCTCATGAAAAAGAACTTCCTGATTTCTGCCCTCGCACCCCTGGCACTCGGCGCAGCGCTCTGCGCGGCGTCGCCCGCCGCGCTCGCGCAGGCCGAACCCGGCCTCACCGACAAGACCATCAAGATCGGCATGTTCTCGCCGATGTCGGGCGCGTCGATGAACTACGGCTTCGACGTCATCAACGCCGCGAAGATGTACTACGACAAGGTCAACAAGGAAGGCGGCGTGAACGGCCGCAAGATCGAGCTGGTGGTGGAAGACGACCGCTGCAACGCCAACGACCTGCTGGCCGCGGTGAAGAAGCTCACCGAGCAGGACCAGGTGTTCCTGCTCAACGGCGGCTCCTGCTCGGCCGCCGTGGTGGGCGCGCGCGAATACGTCGAGCGCGCGAAGATCCCGCTGGTGATGCTCAACGCCTCGGGCGACGGCGCGCTGTATCCGCCGTCGAAGTACATCTACGGCGCGTTCTCCATCTCGCAGCACGCGGTGGGTGGCTCGATGGTGCAGTTCGCGAGCGAGCAGCTCAAGGCGAAGAAGATCGGCTACATCAACCACGACGACGCCTACGGCGGCTGGAACCTGGAGTCGGCCCAGGCGCAGGCCAAGGCGCTCGGCGGCATCGACCTGCAGGTGCAGTCGGTCAACCCGAACATCACCGACGTCACGGCGCCCATGCTGAAGATCAAGGCCGCCAACCCCGACGTGCTGCTGCTCACCACCTACGCGCGGCCCGTGAGCCTGATCGTCAAGCGCGCCTTCGAGCTGGGCTTCAACAAGCCCATCGTGCTGGCCGTGAACTCCACCGCCGACCTGAAGCAGCTGGTGGAGAACGTCGGCAACAAGGACGCCTTCAAGAACGTCTACATCCAGGAAGTGCTGGCCGACGTGCCCGGCGGTCCCAAGCTGAAGTGGGTGTACGACATGTACAAGGCCGCCTACCCCGACCTGGCCTCCAAGCCCGGCCATCCGCAGGCCTACATGCCCTACGGCATTCCCCCGGCGATGGCGGTGGTCAACGCGCTGAAGGCGGCCGGCCCGAACCCCACGCGCGAGAAGGTGCTCACGGCGCTGTCGACGATGAAGTTCGACTCCGGCGTGATGGCCGGCCCCATCGAGTTCGGCCCCGACGACCGCGCGGCGCAAGAGTCTGCGATCTACATCAAGTTCGACGGCAGCAGCATGGCGCTGGTGCCCGGCAGCTACAAGAGCGTGTGGAAGTACAAGCCCTGAGGGCGGCTGCGATCTCATGAGCCTTTCCGACATCTGGCTTTTCGTGCAGCAGGGCGTGCTGTCCGGCATCGTGACCGGCAGCGTCTACGCGCTGCTCGCGGTGGCGATCGTCATGGTCTTCAAGACCACCGACGTGCCGAACTTCTCGCAGGGCGAAATCTTCATGGCCGGCGGCTATGCCGCGCTCTTTCCGCTGGTGGTGTGGGGCTGGCCCTACTGGGGCGCGGTGCTCGCGAGCATCGCCGTCACCGCGTTGCTCGCCGCGCTGTTCCAGCGCGTGGTGATGCAGCGCGTGACCGCCTCGCGCGGCGTGGGCGTGCAGCTGGTCATCGCCACGCTGGGCTTCGCCTACCTGCTCAAGGGTCTGGTGCGCAAGACCGGCCTGGGCGACACGCCGCGCTCGCTGCCCTCGCTGGTGCCGCAGGACCCGATCATGATCGGACAGGCATCGCTCACGCTGCTCGACCTCGCGATCTTCGGCTCGGCCGTGGTGGTGATGGTGCTGCTGTACCTGATGTTCACGCGCACCCGCACCGGCCAGGCCATGCGCGCGGTGGGCATGAACCCGCGCGGCGCGCAGATCGTCGGCGTGAAGCTCGGCAGCATCCGCATGCAGATCTGGGCGCTCACCGGTGTCATCTCGGCCATCTCGGCGCTGCTCATCACGCCCAAGATCCTCATCACGCCGGACATCGGCCACATCGCCATCCTGGCCTACGCGGCCGCCATCGTCGGTGGCTTCACCAGCCTGCCGGGCGCGGTGGTGGGCGGCTTCATCATCGGCATCGTCGAGAACCTGGTGGGGCTTTTCATTTCGTCCAACGCCATCGTGGTCGCGCCCTTCGTGGCGATCATGGTGGTGCTGCTGGTGCGCCCGCAAGGACTGCTCGGCGGCAAGCCGCAGGTGAAGAAGGTATGAGCGCGTCGACGGTTTCTTCCCCCATCGCTTCGCCATGGTGGGACCGCGGGGTGCTGCTGGCCATGGCCGTGGTGCTCGCGGTGCTGCCCTTCACCACCAGCGGCTACGTGCTGTACGTGGTCAACCTGCTGATGGTGTTCGCCGTTCTCGCGCTCGGCATGCACCTGGTCATCGGCGAGACGGGCCAGTTCGCGCTCTCGCACGCGGCCTTCTTCGGCATCGGCATCTACACGGCTGGGCTCATCAACAACCAGTGGCAGCCGCCGTTCTTCGTGTCGATCCTCGCGGGTGCGGTGCTGTCGGCCGCGCTGGGCTGGGTCATCGGCCTGCTGGCTCTGCGCATGCGCGACATCTACCTCGCGCTGGCCACCTTCGCCTTCGGCGAGGCGATGCAGTGGGTGTTCCTGAACTGGGAGTCGGTGACCAACGGTTCCAACGGCCTGCAGATGAAGCCGGCTTCGCTGGGCGGACTGCAGCTGATGAACGACCTGCAGGCGTATCCCTTCGTGGTGGCCATCGCGGCACTGATGCTTTGGCTCACGGTGGCGCTGTCGCGCTCGCGGCTGGGCTCGGCGTTCCGCGCGGTGCGCGAGAGCGACGTGGCGGCCGTGGCCATGGGCGTGAACACGCGCGCGGTGAAGGTCACCGCCTTCGTGCTCTCGGCGGCCTTCGCGGGCGTGGCGGGCGGCATGTACACGCTGTTCACCTCGTTCATCCACCCCGAGAGCCTGGGCTTCCAGACCACCATCCTGATCCTCACGATGGTGGTGGTGGGCGGCCTCGGTTCGGTGCGCGGCGCGGTGGCGGGCGCCATCGTGTTCGGACTGGTGTCGGAGCTGCTGCGGCAGGCGCCGTCGTACCAGGAAATCATCTACGGCGGCATCCTCATGCTCTTCATGATGTTCCTGCCCAAGGGCATGGCGTCGCTCTTTGCGGCGCGCCGCAAATCGAAACGCGCGAGCAGCGTTGACGTGGCGGAGAAGCACGCATGAGCGCCACAGCATTCCTCGACGTGCGCGACATCAGCGTGGTGTTCGGCGGCCTCAAGGCGGTGAACGGCCTCTCGTTCCAGGTGGAGCAGGGCCGCATCCATGCGCTGATCGGGCCGAACGGCGCCGGCAAGTCGACCACCTTCAACTGCATCTCGCGCTTCTACACGCCCAGCAGCGGCAGCGTGACCTTCGAAGGCCAGGAGCTCACGCGCGTATCGCCGCACCGCATGGCTTCGCTGGGCATCGCGCGCACCTTCCAGAACCTGGAGCTCTTCGCCGAGCTGTCGGTGCTGGAGAACGTGCTGCTCGGTACCCATGCGCGCGCCGCGAACACCATCGGCCGCCTGCTGCGCAGGCCCGGCAGCGAGACGGAAGACTTCGCGATGCACCTGCTGGAGCGCGTGGGCCTGGCCGACGAGCGCCACCAGCCGGCGCGCGACCTCGACTTCGGCCGCCAGAAGCTTCTGGAGCTGGCGCGCGCACTGGCCATCAAGCCGAAGCTGCTGCTGCTCGACGAGCCCGCAGCCGGCCTGCGCAACCGCGAGATCGAAAGCCTCGACCGGCTGCTGAAGGAGCTGGTGGCGCGCGACGGCATCACCGTGCTGCTGGTCGAGCACGTGATGCAACTTGTGATGTCGATCTCGGACCGCATCACCGTGATGGCTTTCGGCGAGAAGATCGCCGAGGGCACGCCTTCGGAGATCGGCAGCAATGCGCGCGTGATCGAGGCCTATCTGGGCAAGGGAAGTGGAAAGGGAGCCGCGCATGGCTGAGGAAGCACTGTTGTCGCTGCGCGGCATCTCGGCGGCGTACGGCCGCATCCAGGCGCTGTGCAACGTGTCGGTGGAAGTGCCCGAGGGGCAGATCGTCGCGCTGCTCGGCAGCAACGGCGCGGGCAAGACCACCACGCTCAACTGCATCTCGAACATCGTCGATTGCACGGAAGGCGAAGTGCGGCTCGCGGGCGAACGCATCGACCGCCTCGGCTCCGACGCGCTGGTGAAGCGCGGCATCGTGCAGGTGCCCGAAGGCCGGCAGGTGTTCCGCGACATGAGCGTGCGCGAGAACCTCGACCTCGGCGCCTACCTGCGGCGCGACCGCGCGGGCATCCGCAACGACCTGGAGGCGGTGTACGGCATGTTCCCGCGCCTGAAGGAGCGCCAGGGCCAGATGGCGGCCACGCTTTCGGGCGGCGAGCAGCAGATGCTGGCCATCGGCCGCGCCGTGATGGCGCGGCCGCGCGTGATGCTGTTCGACGAGCCGTCGATGGGCCTGTCGCCGCTGCTGGTGGAGCAGATGTTCGGGATCATCGAGCGGCTGCACCGCGAACAGAAGATCACCATCCTGCTGGTCGAGCAGAACGTGCAGCTCGCGCTGGCGGTGTCGAGCTACGGCTACATCCTGGAGAACGGCGAGATCTCGCTGCACGGCCCTGCTTCGCAACTGGCCAACGACGAAGCCGTGCGCCGCGCTTACCTCGGCGTCTGACGGCGCCTTCGCAAAGGAAACCCTCATGCTTCTCGAAGACAAACTCGCGCTCGTCACCGGCGCAGCGCGCGGCCTGGGCGAGGCCATCGTGCGCCGCATGGCGGCCGAAGGCGCGCGCGTGCTGGTGGTGGACCGCGACCGTGATGTGGCCCGGCAGGTGGCTGCGTCGATCCGCGAGACAGGCGGCCGCGCCGATGCAGACAGCGTCGACGTGAGCGACGCCGCGGCGGTAGACGCGCTCGCGGCGCGCATCGCAACATCGCACGGCGACATCGACATCCTGGTGAACAACGCCGGCATCTCCGCGCGCTCGAAGTTCGACGAGCCCGGCGCGCGCGAGGCCTGGGACCGCGTGATGTCGGTCAACCTGCAGGGCGTGTTCAACGTGACGCAGGCCTTCGTGCCCGCGCTCAAGCGCACGCAGGGCAACATCGTGAATCTCTCGTCCATCGTGGCCTTCGGCGCGGGCATCTCCTCGGCCGGCTACGTGGTGGCGAAGGGCGGAGTGCGCTCGCTCACGCAGGTGCTGGCGCGCGACCTCGCGCCGTATGGCGTGCGCGTGAACGCAGTGGCGCCGGGCCTGATGGTCACCGACATGACGGCCGGCCAGCGCGAGACCGAGCACGGCACCGACTGGTACATGAGCCGCGTGCCCGTCAAGCGCCACGGCGAGGCCGACGAGATCGCGGGCCCTGTCGTCTTTCTCGCTTCCTCGATGGCGAGCTATGTCAATGGCGTGGTGCTGCCGGTCGACGGCGGCTACCTGGCGGTCTGACGGCTGCCTTCCAACGGAACAAACATGAACAACAGCAGTGAAGAAAAGCCGCTCGTCCTCGTGACCGGCGGTGCCAGCGGCATGGGCCGCGCCATCGTCGAACGCATGGCCCGCGACGGCTGGCGCGTGGTGATGGCCGACTACAACGGCGAACTTGCGCAGCGCGAGACCGATGCGCTGCGCGCCGAAGGCCTCGACGTGGAATGCCGCGCCATCGACCTGACCGACGAGCCGGCGGTGCGCGCGATGGTGCAGGCGTTGCCGCCGCTCACCGCGCTGGTCAACAACGCAGGCATCTTCGATGAGCGCAAGTTCATGGACGTGAGCTCCGCCGACTTCCGTCGCATGTACGAAGTCAACCTGCTTGCCGTGGCCACGCTCACGCAGGAGGCCGCGCGCACGATGGCGGACGGCGCGCGCATCGTCAACATCGCGTCGCGCGCCTACCTGGGCGCGAAGAACCACCCGCACTACGTGGCCTCGAAGGCTGCGCTGGTCGGCTACACGCGCGCCAGCGCGATGGAGTTGGCGCCGCGCGGCATCATGGTCAACGCCATCGCGCCGGGGCTCATCGACACGCCGCTGCTGCGCGCGCTCTCGCCCGAGCGGCTGGCCGCGCAGCTCGCGCTGCAACCCACGGGCGCGGCCGGCCGGCCCGAGGACATCGCCAATGCCGTGGCCTTCTTCGCATCGCCCTCGACCTGCTTCGTGACCGGGCAGGTGCTTTTCGTCGACGGCGGCAAGTCGCTCGGCGGCTCGGGGGCCTGATGGCGCAGCAGCAAGAGAAAACCGGGTACGACGTCATCGTCATCGGCAGTGGAGCCGGCGGTCTTTCAGCAGCGCTCACGGCGAAGCTCGAAGGACTCGACGTGCTCGTGGTCGAGAAGACCGACCGCATCGGTGGCTCGACTGCGATTTCCGGCGGCGCAGTCTGGGTGCCGCTCAACGACCAGGCGGAGGCGGCGGGCCATCCCGACACATGCGAGAAGGCCCTGACCTATCTGCAGAACACGGTGGGTACCGCCGGGGACGAGGCGCTGCGCCACGCCTTTCTCGATGCGGGCCCGCGTGCGCTGCGCTACCTGCGCGAGCGCACCGACGTGAAGCTCGCAGCGCGCACCTACTCGCCCGACTACTACCCCGACCGCGAAGGCGCCGCCATGGGCGGGCGTTCGTTGGACCCCATCGAGTTCGACGGCCGGCTGCTCGGTGCGCACTTCAAGACATTGCGCGACCCGCTGCCCGAGTTCTGCGTGCTCGGCGGGATGATGGTCAACATGACGGACGTGAAGCACCTGCTCGGCGTCTGGCGTTCGTTCGCGTCATGGAAGCACGGCGCGAAGCTGGTGCTGCGCTATTTCGGTGACAGGCTGAGCGGCCATCACCGAGGAACACGGCTGCTGTTGGGCAATGCACTCGCGGCGCGGCTCTTTCACAGCGTTCTGGAGCAGGGCATTCCGTTCTGGACCGACACGCCGGCGCTCGGCTTGGAGCAGGACGCTGGCGGCAAGGTCACCGGCGTGAAGCTGCGCCGCGACGGCAGGGAGGTCACCGTGCACGCGCGGCGCGGCGTCGTCATCGCCACCGGTGGCTTTCCGTGGAATGCAGCCATGCGCGGCCAGCACTATCCGGCTCCCACCGGGCCGTACTCGATGTCCCCGCAGGACAACGCGGGCGAGGGCATCGCCATGGCGCAGCAGGCTGGCGGCGTGCTCGGCACGGGCCATGCGGGGCCGGCGCTGTGGGCGCCTGTCTCGCTGCTGACGCGGCCCGACGGCAGCGTGCTGCGCTATCCGCATCTAGTGTGGGACCGCGCCAAGCCGGGCCTCATCGCGGTCGATGCGCGCGGCGAGCGCTTCGTCAACGAGTCGACCTCGTACCACGAGTTCGTGCGCGGCATGTACCGCGCGAACGGCAAGTCCACGAGCATTCCGGCGCTGCTGGTGTGCGACAGCGACTTCGTCGAGAAATGGGGCCTGGGCCTCGCGCTGCCCGGCGGCCGGCCGCGTGAGCACCTGGTGCGCGCGGGATACCTCTTCCGCGCCGACACGCTGCAGGACCTGGCGAAGCAGGCGGGCGTCGACCCGGCCGGCCTTGTACGTACGGTGGCCGGGTACAACCCGCCCGCTGAACAGGGACAGGACCCGGCGTTCGGCAAGGGCGGCGACGCCTACAACCGCTACCTGGGCGACCCCGACCATCAGCCCAACGCCTGCCTCGCGCCGGTGAAGAAGGCGCCGTTCTACGCGGTGCAGGTGTACCCGGGCGACATCGGCACCGCACTCGGCATTCGCGCCGATGGCAACGCCCGCGCACTCGATGCGCAGGGCGCACCCATCGCCGGCCTCTACGTGGCGGGCAACGACATGCACTCGGTCATGGGCGGCGAGTACCCCGCACCTGGCATCACGCTCGGCCCCGCGCTAACCTTCGGCTGGGTGGCCGGCATGCATCTGGCGCACGGCTCCGAGGCACGCGTCTGAAACACAAGCTCTGAACATCGTCATGAAAATCTTCTTCTCCCCCGCTTCCCCCTTCGTGCGCAAGTGCATGGTCGTGGCCCACGAGCTCGGCATCGCCGACCGCATCGAGAAGCTGCCGAGCGCGGCCGGCCCGGTGAAGCGCGACGCCACCATCATCCCGAAGAACCCGCTCGGCCAGGTGCCCACCTTCATCACCGACGACGGCCAGGTGCTGTTCGACAGCCGCGTGATCTGCGAGTACCTCAACGCCACGCAGTCGGGCAAGCTCTTCCCGTCCGATGGCGCCGGGCGCTGGGCCCGTCTCACCGAACTCGCACTGGCCGACGGCATGACCGGCGCCGCATTGCTTGCGCGCTACGAGAACGTGCTGCGCCCCGAGGAACTGCGCTGGGCCGACTGGACCGACGGCCAGCTCGCCAAGGTGCGCACCGGCCTCGAATGGCTGGAAACCGCCGCCCCTTCATTCGGCGACCGCGTCGACATCGGCACCATCGCCTTCGGCTGCGCACTGGGCTACATGGACTTCCGCTTTCCTTCCGTGGACTGGCGCGCCGAGGCACCTAACAGCGCGAAGTGGTTCAAGGTGTTCAACCAGCGGGCTTCGATGCAGGCGACCTTGCCCACCGCCTGAGTTTCGTTCGGCGGCCTGTGCACGCACCCCGGACTAGCCGAAAGTCTCTACTTGGCAGGAGATCCGAATCCTTGGCTAAATGCGAGCTCTCGCATGAACCAAGGAATCCCGAATGTCTTCTGAAGACCAGAAAAAAGTAGCCATCGTCACCGCAGGCGGCAGCGGCATGGGTGCCGCCGCGGCGCGCAAGCTCGCCGACGACGGCTTCCGCGTGGCCATCCTGTCGTCGTCGGGCAAGGGCGAAGCACTGGCCGCCGAGCTGGGTGGCATCGGCGTGACCGGCTCGAACCAGTCGAACGACGACCTCAAGCGACTCGTCGACAAGGTCGTGGCCCAGTGGGGCCGCGTCGACGTGCTGGTCAACAGCGCAGGCCACGGCCCGCGCGCGCCGATCCTCGACATCACTGACGAAGACTGGCACCGCGGCATGGACGTCTACCTGCTGAGCGCCGTGCGCCCCGCGCGGCTCGTCGCGCCGCTCATGGTGCAGCAGGGCGGCGGCGCGATCATCAACATCTCCACCTTCGCCGCCTTCGAGCCCGACCCTGTGTTCCCCACTTCGGGCGTGTTTCGCGCCGGCCTCGCGGCCTTCACCAAGCTCTTCGCCGACACCTACGCCGCGAAGAACGTGCGCATGAACAACGTGCTGCCCGGCTTCATCGACAGCCTGCCCGAGAAGGCCGAGTTCCGCTCGCGCATTCCGATGGGCCGCTACGGCAAGAGCAGCGAGATCGCCGCCGTCATCGGCTTTCTCGCCTCGGAAGGCGCGGGCTACATCACCGGGCAGAACCTGCGCGTGGATGGTGGCATCACGCGATCGGTGTGAGGCCCCCATGAAGATCCCCGCGCAGGCGCTGGAGAATGCGCGCCGCACCGTCCAGTCCTACGACGCGCATGCCCGCGAGTACAACGCGATCGTGGCCGAGCATCCGCTGCAGCCCGAGATCGCGGATTCGATGCGACGGATGATGGAGTACGTGCCCGCTGGCGGCAGCGTGCTCGAGATCGGCTCCGGTCCGGGGCGCGACGCCGACTTCGTCGAGTCGCTGGGCGGCGTGGTCCGGCGCACCGATGCGGCGCAGGCATTTCTCGATCTGCAGGCGCAGCGAGGCAAGAAGGGCGATCTGCTCGACGTCGTTACCGATGCGCTGGGCGGGCCCTACGACGCCGTCCTCGCGATGTGCGTGCTGATCCATGTTGATCGCGCGCAGGTCGCCCCGGTGCTGCGCAAGGTCTTCGATGCGCTCAGGCCCGGCGGCGTCTTCCTGGTGTCCATGCGCGTCGGCGAAGGCGAGAAGAACGGCGACTATCACACGGTGTGCTGGGCGAAGGACCGGTTCGCCGCGGAGCTCGAGGCGGCCGGCCTGCACCCCTGCTGGGAGATGGAGCGCATCGGCCGCAACGACGAGGCGTGGGTCTACTTCCTGGCGCGTCGCCCGCAGCAGCCGTGAGCCGGTGGCGAAGCCGCTTCTACACGCCCAGGTAGCGCGTCCACAGCGACCGGTCGGCGTCCAGCGCGGCCGAGTCGCCCTGCCACACCACGCGGCCGCGTTCGAGGATCACATGACGATTGGCCAGCGGCAGCAGGCGCTGCACGTACTTGTCGACCACCAGGATCGCTTCGCCCTCGGCCTTGAGCGTGGCGATGCAATGCCAGATCTCCTCGCGGATCACCGGGGCCAGGCCCTCGGTGGCTTCGTCGAGGATCAGCAGGCGCGGGTGCGTCGACAGCGCGCGCGCAATCGCCAGCATCTGCTGCTCGCCGCCCGATAGCTGGTTGCCTGCGTTGGCCTTGCGTTCGGACAGACGGGGGAACAGGCCGTAGAGCGCCTCCAGCGTCCAGCGCGGCGCGCTGCCCGGACGCGGCCTTGCGAAGGCGCGCAGGTGCTCGTCTACGCTGAGGTTCGGAAACACATGCCGTCCCTCGGGCACGATGGCCACGCCGCGCCGCGCGATGGCGTCGGGCTTGTGTCCACCGATGGCCGCGCCGCCGAAGTGCACGCTGCCGCGCATCGGCGACAACGTGCCCGTCAGCACCTTCAGCAGCGTACTCTTGCCCATGCCGTTGCGCCCGAGCAGTGCGAGCACTTCGCCGGGGCGGATGTCGAGGTCGATGCCGAACAGCACTTGGCTGGCGCCGTAGCCGGCTTCGATGGATTTCGCTTCGAGCAATGTCATGGTGGCCGTGTTCATGAGTGGCCCTCCGCTTCGGTGCCCAGGTAGACGGCCTGCACGTCGGGATGGCCCCGCACTTCGTCGGCGGTACCGCTCATCAGCACCTTGCCCTGCACCAGCACGGTGAGCCGGTTGGCCAAGCGGAACACCGCGTCCATGTCGTGCTCGATCAGCAGGATGGCCATCGACGCGCGCAGCGATTCGATGAGTTCCACCATGCGCGCCGATTCGTCCGGGCCCATGCCGGCCATCGGCTCGTCGAGCAGCAGCAGCTTGGGTTCGGCCGCGAGCGCCAGCGCCACGTCGAGCGCGCGTTGCGCGCCGTGCGGCAGCGTGCCTGCGATGCGTGTGCGTTCGGCGCCGAGACCTACGCGGTCGGCCAGCGCCACGGCGCGATCGACGAGATCGCGCTCCTTCGCGCGCGGTGCCATGAAGCGCAGGCTGGTGCCCGCATGGGCCTGCGCCGCGAGCATCAGGTTGTCGTGCACGGTCTCTTTCGGGAACACGCGCGTCACCTGGAAGCAGCGCGACATGCCGGCGGCCACGCGCTGGTGGTCCTTCAGCTTCGTGATGTCGGCTTCGTCGAGCAGGATGCGCCCGGCATCGGCCTTCAGCAGGCCGGTGATCAGGTTCACCAGCGTGGTCTTGCCCGCGCCGTTCGGCCCGATCAGCGCATGCACTTCGCCGCGCTCCACGGTGAGGCTCACATGGTCGGTCGCCAGCAGTCCGCCGAAGCGCTTGACCAATCCTTCGATTCGGAAAAGGCTCATGGTGTCGTCTTGCCCGGGGTGAGAGTGGCCTTGCGGCGGGACAGCGCAGCGAGTCCCTTCGGCGCCCACAGCGCGACGGCGATCAGCAGCAGCCCCAGCGGCATGTGCCAATGCTCCGTGTGCTGCTTCAGCGCCTCTTCGAGCACCAGCCAGACGACGGCACCCACCGGCCCACCCCAGCTGCGGCCGAGCCCGCCGATGACGACCATCACCAGCAGCGTGGCCGACTGCGTCCAGTGCATCGTCGCCGGGCTCACGAAGCCGTTGCCGCCAGCGAGCAGCGCGCCGGCCAGCCCGGCGATGGCGCCAGCGATGGCAAACGCCACCAGCTGCAGCCGGAACACCGGATAGCCCAGCGCCCGCATGCGCGTCTCGTTGTCGCGGATGCCCATCAGCGCGTGGCCGAAGCGCGATTGCGTCGCTCGATGGAGCCACCACAGCGCGAGCGCGACGATCGCCAGCACCACCCAGTAGAAGTTCGCCTCGTTGCCAAGGTCCAGCCCGGGCAGCAGCGTGGGACGCGACATCAGCGTGTAGCCGTCGTCGCCGCCATAGCGGCGCAGCGACACCACCACGAAGTACAGCATCTGCACGAAGGCCAGCGTGGTCATGATGAAGTACACGCCGCGCGTGCGCAGCGCCACCGTGCCGATCAGCGCGGCGACAAGGCCGGCGACCAGCGCCGCGGCCGGCCACATGAGCCAGCCCGACATCACGCCCGCGTCGCTGAGCGCCACCACCGTGTACGCCCCCACGCCGATGAAGCCCGCGTGCCCCAGCGCCACCATGCCGCCGAAGCCGAGGATGAAGTTGAGGCTCGCGGCGGCCAGCGCCACGATGAGCACGCGCCGTACGAAGCCGATGTAGAACTCGAGCCCGAAGACGGGCGCGACCAGCGGGAACGCCGCGAGCAGCACGAGGAGCAGCCCGAGGCCGATGTAGCTTGAGGATGTCTTCATGCGCGTGCCGAGAAGAGCCCCGAGGGCCGGAAGATGAGGACGACCACCATCAGCGCGTACATCGCGACCTCGGCGAACAGCGGGCCCAGGTCGGCCGCGGTCGCCGGCGGCAGCGTGGCGCGCAGCAGCATCGGCACGAAGGCGCGACCCACGGTGTCGACCACGCCCACGAGCAGTGCGGCCACGCAGGCGCCGCGCACCGAGCCGATGCCGCCGATCACCAGCACCACGAGCGCCGGAATCAGGATGGCCTCGCCCATGCCGACCTGCACGGCAACGATCGGCCCCATCAGCGCGCCCGCCAGCGCGGCCAGCGCCGCGCCGAGCAGGAACACACCGTTGAAGATGCGGCCCACGCGCACGCCCATCAGCTCGGCCATCGGCCGGTCGGAGGCGCCCGCGCGCACCCGCATGCCGATGCGCGTGTGGTTCACCAGCAGGTACAGCGCCAGCGCCACCAGCAGGCCGCCGACGAGGATCACGAGGCGATAGGCCGGATAGGGCAGGCCCTCCATCAGGTCGATCGGCCCCGAGAGCTCGGCGGGCGTCGGCGCCATCACCGGCGAGGGGCCCCAGGCCATCTTCACGATGTCGTCGGCCACCAGGATCACGCCGAAGGTGGCGAGCACCTGCGCGAGGTGGTCGCGCGTGTAGAGCCGGCGCATCAGCAGCACTTCGAGCAGAAGCGCCACGACCACCGTGACCGCCACCGCGATGACGATGGCCGCCGCGAACGAGCCGGTGCGCGTGTGCGCCTCGGCCGCCACGTAGGCGCCGGCCATGAAGAGCGAGCCGTGCGCGAGGTTCAGCACATCCATGATGCCGAACACCAGCGTGAGCCCCGCAGCCAGCAGGAACAGCATCAGCCCGTAGCCGAGGCCGTTGAGCAGCTGCTCGAGAACAAGAATTCCACTCATAGAACCATCAGGAGGGTTGCCCGCATTGATTTCAGGGAACACCGAGGAACCGGCTTCGCCGGGCCTCAGGTGTTGCCCCCGGTAGGGGGTTGGCGAAGCGGACACGAAGTGCCGCGCAGCCTGGGGGCGAGCCTATTTCAATGGGCACTTGTCGGCGTAGGAGTCGCCGTAGTTCGTGAGCACGGTGTTGATCAGCTTGTTCGTGACCTTGCCCTGCGCGTCTTTGCCGATCACGCGCAGGTAGAAGTTCTCGATGGGATAGTGGTTGTTGGCGTACTTGAAGTTGCCGCGCGTCGAGGCGTAGTTGGCCTTCTTCAGCGCGGCCACCACGGCCTCGCGGTTCTGCGCGTTGCCGCCGGCCTGCTTCACGGCGGCGTCCATCGCGAGGATCGCGTCATAGGCCTGGGCCGCATACACCGACGGGTAGCGGCCGTTGTATTCCTTGCGGAACGCGGCCACGAAGGCCTTGTTGGCGGCGTTGTCGAGGTCGTGCGCCCAGTGCGAGGTGTTGAACAGGCCGAGCATGGGTTCGCCCACGGCGCCGATCACGTCCTCGTCGGCCGAGAAGCCGCTGGTCACGAGCGTGATGTCCTTCGACAGGCCCGCGCCCACGAACTGCTTGATGAAGTTGATGCCCATCGCGCCGGGCAGGAAGAAGTAGATCGAGTCGGGCTTGGCCGCGCGCAGCTGCGCGAGTTCTGCGGCGTAGTCGATCTGGCCGAGCTTGGTGTAGAGCTCGTCGGCCACCTGGCCCTTGAACTGGCGCTTGAAGCCGCCCAGTGCGTCCTTGCCGGCCGGGGAGTTGGGAGCGATCAGCACGATCTTCTTGAAGGCTCGGTCCTGCGCGAACTTGCCTGCGGCCTCGTGGAACTGGTCGTTCTGGTAGGCAGTGCCGAAGAAATAGGCATTGCACTGCGCGCCCGCGAACTGGCTAGGGCCGGCGTTGGCCGAGAGGTAGGGCACCTTCGCGTTGAAGAGCGTCGGGCCCACGGCCAGCGCCACGTTGGAGCCGATGGGGCCGCTGAAGATGTCGATCTTGTCGCGCTGGATCATGCGGTCGACCAGCTGCTTGGCCTGGTCGGGGCTGCCGGCCATGTCGGCCTGCACGAATTCGACGTCCTGCCCGCCGAGCTTGCCGCCCAGCTGCTTGATGCCCAGCGCGAAGCCGTCGCGCGCCTCGGCGCCCAACGCCGCGAACGGCCCCGAGATGTCGAGGGCCAGGCCCACCTTGACGGGCGCGGCCGCGGCGGACATTGCAGTGCCGAGGACCGAGCCGCACAGCAGCAGCGAGAGCAGGGTGCGCGGCAGCGCGGGCGACTTCGGGGGCAGGTGGCTCATGGATTCTCCGGCAGGGAAGGATGCAGAAACAACGCTCCGGCACCGCCCCATGCGGCACCGGTGACATCAAACCGTTGATGGCTAAATACTTTAGCTGTAAACAATTCGGTGTCAACAGTGCTAGCACGAATGGTGCCAGTGCGTTGTCTTGCTTTCTGCTGCGCGGGCCTGTTTCAGGAACACCGCGGAACCGGCTCTGCCGGGCCGCAGGTGTTGCCCCCTGCAAGGGGGTTGGCGTAGCGACACGAAGTGCGCGAAGCTTGGGGGTTAGCCAAAAGGATTTGCCGTGGCGAACCACAGGCCGATGCCGGTGGCAATGATGAACGCTCCGTCGGTCACGCCCGCCACCAGGAAGAACTTGGTCTGGAGCGTGTCGACCAGCTCGGGCTGGCGCGCGGTGCTCTCCAGGAACTTCTGGCCGACCAGTCCGATGCCGAGGCACGAGCCGAGGGCGGCGACGCCGATCAGCAGTGCAACTGCGAGGGGAAGGATGTTGAAGCCGGTCATGGTGTTTTCTCCTGGTTGGTTGGTGAATCGAGTCACCGGTTGCTGCCTCGATGGACGTACTTTCCCAGAGCGGCTGCGCACGGTCCATGACGTCAGAGGTCATGGGCTGCACGAAAAAAAGCCGCCCGTCGGAACGGGCGGCTTTCAGGCGAGTGCGCCGGTAGTGCTTACGGAAGCTGTGTCCAATTTTGGTTGTTGCCGCCGTTGCAGGTCCACGTGATCAGCGCCGTGTCCTGCGCGGTCGCATTGTTCGGCACGTCCAGGCGCGAACCCGAGGCGCGGTTGCGCAGGGCCGCGCCGACCAGGCTCCACTGCGTCGTGTCGCCGGCCGAGCAGGCCAGCTGGACCACGGCCGCATTGGTCGTCGCGGTGCCGCTCTGTGCGAGGCACAGGCCGCTGTGCTCGGCCTTGAACTGCACGAAGCCGCCACCGAGCTGGGTCACGGTGAAGCGCTCGTTGCCCGCGTTGCCGCACGGCCACTGCACCACCGTCGTGCCGCTCGTGGTCGCCGCGCCCTTCACGTTCACGCACAGGTTGCTGTGGTTCGAGCGGATGCGCGTGACCACCGGCGTCGGGTCGTTGTCGAGCGAACGCACGTATTCGCGCAGCGCCACCACGTCGTTGCCCGGCAGGCTGGAGGCGTTGCCGTGGCCGCTGTTGAGAACGTCCTGCAGCGTGGCCGCCTGGCCGTTGTGGAAGAACGCGGTGGTGTTCCAGGTGCCCAGCAGCGTCGGCGTGTCGAAGCCCACGCCGGCGAGCGGCTGGTTCATGCCCTTGCCCGAGGAGGCCTGGATCGTGCCCACGTCATGCCGGATTCCGTCGCGGAAGGTGGCGCCGGTGTGGCAGGTCGCGCACTGCGCCGTGTTGAACACTGTCTGGCCGCGCGCCGCGTCCACGCTGAGGCTGCCATCCGCCGCACGCGCAGGGCTGCGCATGAACTTGTTCAGCGAGGTCAGGTAGGCGGCAAGGTCGTCGAGCTGCGCGTTCTTGCCGGCCTTGGGCGCGCCCAGCGGGTCGGAGGTGGCAGCGAAGTCCGCATTGGTCAGGAAGCCGGTGCCGCCGAACTCGTTGCGGATGTCGTTCTCGAAGTCCTGCAGCTCGTCGAAGTTCGCCGTCCAGTGCAGCTTGCCGTGGCCCATGCCGCGCCGGCCCTGCAGGCTGATGGTGCGGCGCAGGCCCTCGCCGCGCTGGGTGAAGTCCCACACCATGCCATCGTCGCCGCCGTCCGCATGGCAGCTCGCGCAGGAGATGTAGTTGTCCTTGCTCATGCGGCGATCAGACGCGTTGTAGAACACCTGCTTGCCGCGCAGGGCCGCCGGCGACATGGGTTCCGCAGCCACCGTCGACACCGTCTGCAGGAAGGTCGGCACATTGGTTTCCGACGACAGCACCGTCGCCACGTCGTGCACCGACACCGAGCGCGCCAGGAAGTTGTTGACGAACAGCCGCTTGCGCGTGGCGTCCAGGTACAGGCCGTGCGGCGCGCTGCTGGCGTTGATCTCGCCGCGCACCGCGCGGCTGTACGGATCGACGATGGCGACGCGGTTGCCTTCCATCTGCGCGACGAACAGGTAGTCGCCCGAAGGAGAGAACAGCGCCGCGCGTGCCGGTGCCCGGTCGTCGAAGTCGATCTGCTCGCCGAACTCTTCCGCCGCGGTCTGCAGGTTGACCTGCGACAGGATGGAGCGCACCGTCTGGTCGTGCACCAGGTTGTTGCCGTCCCGGTACTTGCCGCGCACGATGTTGTCCTTTTTCGAAGGCAGCACCGCGCGCGCGCCGTCCGGCGAGATCACCACCTGGCTCAGGTAGTTGGCCACGCCGCGTGCGCGGCTCTCGGTGTCCAACGTGGTGGTGTCGACCGGCAGCGCGATGGTGCTCATGGCGCTCATGCTCTGCAGGTTCACCTTGTGCAGCTGGCCGCCCGTCATCTTCGACTTGAAGCGGGTGACGTAGGCCACCTGCGAGCCGGACTCGATGGCGATCCCGCGCAGCGCACCGTCGAGCGCGACCGCGCCGGTGGTGGCGCCGTTGCTCGGGTCGAAGCTCATCAGCACCGACTTGCTCTCCAGCGTCAGCAGGCCCTTCGATCCGTTCGGTGTGAAGGCCACGCCGTAGGGGCCGCTGCCGTAGGCCAGCGGCACGGTGGCCGAGAGGCTGCCATCGGCCGCGTTGAGCGCCACCAGCTTGTCCTCGCCCTGCACCGTGACCCAGATGCGCCCGTCGGGGCCGATGGCCAGCGTCTTGGGCTCGTCGCCCACGCGGACCTCCCAGCGCTTGACGAGGCTCTGCGCGTCGATGGCGGCGACGGTGCCGCTGTCGGGGTTGACCGAGTACACCGAGTTCGCATCGCCCGCGATGTTGGTGGTGTGCCTCGGCGCCGTTGCCGTCACCGGCATGATCACCGTGAGGTTGTAGGTGTAGAAGGTCTCGCGGCCGTTGGCGTCCTTCACCGTCAGCGTCACCGTGAAGTGGCCGGGGCGCGTGTAGGTGTAGCTGTAGTTCGCCTGGTTCGAGTAGGCGGTTTGCGTGCCGTCGCCGAAGTTCCAGCGGTACTGTGCGCCGCTGCTGCCCAGCGTGGCCGGGTTGAACGTCAGCTGGCCGTTGACCAGCTTGGGCCCGCCGCCGATGCCGGGGTCGCCGATGATGGCCTGGCCGCGCAGCGTGCTCACGTCGGTGTCGCTCAGCACGCGGCCGTAGACGCGCACTTCCGCCAGCGTGCCCTTGAAGAGCGCCGTATTGCCCTGGATCTGGCCGAGCACGGCGAACTTGTTCGACAGGCCCTTGTTGCCGGTGGAGCCGGTGGAGGTGGTCTTCACGCCATCCACGTACACGGCCTGTGCGCCGGATGCGGCGTCGCGCGTCATCACCACGTGGTGCCAGGTGCCGTCGTTCACCGCCGCCGTGGAGGTGGTGCCCGCGTCGTTGCCGACCGACAGCTTGATGCGCCCGCTGTTGTCGAGCCAGCCCCAGAACACGTCGTCGGCGCCGCCGGACTGGTCGCGCCCGAAGATGCCGGGCGCGGTCCAGGAGTTGGGGCCGCCGGCCTGCGTGGTCTTCATGTAGAAGCTCAGCGAGGCGCTGCCGCCGAGCACGGTGGCCACGGTGTCGCTCTTCAGCGGCACGCCGGCCGTGCGGTTCGCGAAGTTCAGGCCGATGCTCTCGAAGGCGTCGCCGGTGGCGGGCGTGCCGTTGTTGGCACCGATCTGGTCGGAGAGGTTGCCCGTCAGCGACCAGTAGTGCATCAGGCCGATCTCGGCGGCGTTGCCGGTGTGGAACACCGACTTGTAGTCCGCCGCAATCGCGTTGCCCGCATAGTCCTTCACGCCGTTGGCCGGCAGGAACACTTCATAGCTTGTGCCGGGAGAAAGCGGCACCGCAGGGTGGAAGTTGATGATGCCCAGCTGCACGCTGTAGGTGCCCGCCAGCGTGTTGCCGCCCACCGGGCGCACGATGAAGGTGTTGGAGTTCACGCTCTCGGGCCGGATGCTGTCGCTCATGCCCAGGCCGATGCGCGAGGTCAGCGCCTGCTGCTTCGCGTTGCTGGCGGGCGAGACCTGCTTCACCTCGGGCTTGGTGGTGTCGGGTTCGACCTGGTGCACGACGAAGCCGCTGCCCGAGCCGTGGTCGTTGCCCACGAAGATCAGGTTGCCGAAGGCGGCGACCTGGCCGTTGTCCGAATGCGAGAAGTTCGGATCGTCCTCGCGCAGGATGCTGCCGCGGCCCACCTCGACGTGGTTCAGCGGATTGCTCACGTCGACCTTGTGGATGTAGGTCTGCGCGCCTTGAATGACGTAGTGGTCCTGCGTGGCGCAGTAGAGCTGCTCGTCGATGACGAGGCGGTTGTCCTCGGCCACGAAGTTGGCGCGGTCGCTCAGGTCGTAGCTGTACATCTTCGCGCCGCCGCCGCGCGCCGAGGCGTGCAGCGTCTTGCCGTCGAAGCAGGTGGCGTAGTAGTTGGGGTTGGAGCCCACGGTGTCCAGCACCTTGGGGTTCAGCGGATCGGAGATGTCGAGGCTGGAGAAGCCGGCGGTGTTGTCCATCGAGGTCAGCACCATGTGGTTGCCCATGGTGAAGATCGGGCCGATGCGGAAGCCGCCGAGTTCGCCGGTGGGCACCGGGTTGGGCTTGCCGGCGCCGCGGTTCGCCACCACGGCGTTCGCGGGATCGGTGGCGTCGACGATGAAGATGCCGCGGCCTGCAGAGGCCACGTACAGGTAGGGCGCCTGCCACCAGAGCTGCCAGGCGACGTTCTCGTAGTCGCCGCCGTTGACGCCGGGCAGCGCGAGCTTCTTGACCTGCTTGATGTCGTTGACGTCGGTGAAGTCCCAGAACTCGACGCCGTTGATGCTGGGCAGCACCACGTACGTCTTGCCGCCGATCTTCGCGGTGCCGAAGGAGTGCGTCTCGCGGAACTCCTGCGTGCGGCCCTCGGGCTCGTAGATCTTCTTCACGAGCTTGATCTGGCGCGGGTTCGAGATGTCGTACAGCAGGAAGCCGCCGGGGCCAAGGCCGCTGTCCGGCGCGAAGGAGGTGAGGAAGTAGCCGTTGACCATGATGCCGGCGTTCATGCCGTAGTCCTTGCGGCCCGGGTAGGTGGCGGGCACCTCGCGCGACTCGTAGGCGCTGCTGTGCGCCGGGTCCAGCGGATGCGCGGCGCTGGTGATCATCGAGACCGGCTTGAACAGCTCGGCCGAGGTGTAGGTGAGATTGCCCAGGCCGGGCCCCTGCAGCGGCAGCGGGTCGGCCACGGCTTCGGCCATTGCCGTCGCCATGTTGTTCAGGGTCGTCATCGGACTGACCCCCGTGATTGCCGCATGCGTCAGCAGCGTGACGAATGGCAGCAGGAACGCCATCAAGTAATACCGGATTTTCATCGTCGCCTCCAGGTTGTTTGAAGTCCGCAGGGGAACCGTTTTCTTCTCGGCCAACTAACTCCGTGTTTGTCTTGTCTCGCTCGTCTCTTCCTTGCCCGCCTGCGCGCATGGCGGAAAACGCGCGCGCAGGACGCACCCCGGCGGGCGACGCATCCGTCGCCCGCCGTGAGCTCTCTTCCTTCTTTCTTCCTCCTAAAGAGGGCGCGTCTTCGTCATGTCATTTCGCGCCACCCGATTCGTAGATGTCCCATGCCTCCTTGGCGCTGGCGCCGCGGTGGATCATGGCCATCAGCGCGTCCACCACCGCCGACGGATTGCCGTGCTGGTAGACGTTGCGCCCGTACACCATGCCGACGGCGCCTTCGTCCATCAGCACGCGCGAGCGCGCGAACACCTGCTGCAGGTCCTCGCGGCCGCCGCCGCGCACGAGCACGGGGCAGCGCGCGGCCTGCACCACGCGGTGGAAGTCCGCGGGGTCGCTGGTGGGGTCGGCCTTGATGATGTCGGCGCCCATGTCGCGCGCCAGGCGCACCAGCGTGACGATCTTCTCGGCATCGCCATCCACCGAGTAGCGGCTGCCGGCCGACGGCGCCTGCATCACCAGTGGTTCGATCATCAGCGGCATGCCGTAGCGGTCGCAGTCGGCGCGCACGCGGGCGATGTTCTGCACGCACTGGCGGAACAGGTCGGGCTCGTCGGGCAGCATGAAGAGGTTGACCACCACGCAGGCCGCGTCGCGCTGCACTGCCGGCAGCACCGGGTCGTGCTCGTTCTGCAGCACGGCCCACATCACGCGGTGCCGCGTGGCGTTGTAGGGGTTGCCCATGTCGATGCGCATCACCAGCGCCGGCTTGTCGCGGCCCGGGCGGTCCTGCAGCAGGTCGGACTGGCCGTAGTTGAGCTGGATCGCGTCGGGGCGGGCGGCCACGAGACGGTCCATCACCGAGGGCATGTCCTCGAGGCCGTCGAGGAAGCTGGGCTCGTTGCACACGCCGTGGTCGAGTGCGATGTCCAGGCAGCGCCCGTTGTTGAGCAGCCTGTTCAGGCGTGCGGTCTTGTCCTTCGACATACGAAAAGAAGTCCTTGTTGGGTTGCTTGTGGGTGTGACAGAAAAATGGATCAGGCGAGCGAGCCCAGGTGCCTGCCGGCCGCCGCGTCGATCAGCTCCAGCGCCGCGTCGTGCAGGCGCACAGCGCCGGCGCCCGCGTTTTCGATGGCCTGCTTGCTCACGCGTGCGCCGCACAGCGCCACCGAGATGCTTCCGCGCGCCAGCGTCCAGGCGATCCTCAGTTGGCCGAAGGAGCATTCGAGCTGCGTGCGCAGCGGCTCCAGCTCCTCGAAGAAGGCTTTGAGCTTCGCGCGGTTCTGCGCGCTGAAGCGCGGGTTGGCGGCGCGCTGGTCATCGCCGGTGAACTTGCGCTCGGGGTCGATGGGGCCGGCGAGCAGGCCCAGCGCGAGCGAGGAGTAGCCCAGCACCGCCACGTCGTGCTCGGTGCACAGCGGAACCAGCGTCTGTTCGATCTCGCGGTCGATCAGGCTGTAGCGTTCCTGCGCGGCGTCGACGGGGCCGTAGCGCAGGTACTCGGCAAGCGTCTCGGGGCTCACGTTGCTCACGCCGATGGCGCGGATCTTTCCCTGCTTCTTGAGTTCGAGCAGCGCGTCCATGGTCTCGGCCACAGGCGTGGTGGCGTCCTGCCAGTGCGTGATGTAGAGGTCGATGTAGTCGGTCTGCAGGCGCTTCAGGCTCTCTTCGCATTCATGGAAGATCGACTCGCGCCCGAGGTAGCGGTACACCGGGTGGCCGTCTTCTTCGAAGAAGTGCGTTCCCTGTTGGGTGTGCCACACCAGCCCGCACTTGGTGGCGATCACGGCCTCGTGGCGCCGGCCCTTCAGCGCGGTGCCGACGATGCTCTCGGAGCGCCCGAGGCCGTAGGCCGGCGCGGTGTCGATCAGGTTCACGCCCGCGTCCAGCGAGGCCTGGATGGCGAGCACGGCCGCTGCGTTGTCGCCGCCGCCCCACATCCAGCCGCCCATGGCCCAGGTGCCAAGGCCGATGGCCGAGCATTCGATGCCGGAAGGGCCGAGGGTGGTTTTCTTCATCGTCGATGCGTTGTTGCTCATCGCTTTGTCTTTCTCGTGTTCATGAGGTGGTCGATGGTCACGGCCGCGAGCAGGATCAGGCCCTTGATCACGTCCTGCCAGTAGGGCGATACGTCGAGCAGGATCAGCGAGCTGGTCACCACCGACAGCAGCGCCAGGCCCAGCACCGCGCCGAGCACCGTGCCCGAGCCGCCCTTGAGGCTGGCGCCGCCGATCACTGCCGCGGCGATCACGTTGAGCTCCATTCCCATGCCGAAGGTGGGCGTGGCCGCGCCGAAGCGCGCCGTGTAGATCACGCCAGCGAGCCCGGCCGAGGCCGCGCACAGCACCGTGACCCAGAACTTCACGTGGCCCACGCGGATGCCCGAATAGAGCGCCGCCTTCTCGTTGCTGCCGGTGTAGAACACGCGGCGCAGCAGGGTGGAGCGGCGCAGCACGAAGTCGCTCACCACCACGATCACCAGGAAGATCAGGATCACCGCCGGAATGCCGAAGAGCGTGCCCTGGCCGATGAACTTGAACTCCGCCGGCAACGAGAACAGCGACTGCGGTGTGCCCTGCGTGAGTGCGAGACACAGGCCGCGCACGATCACCATGAAGGCCAGCGAGGCGATGAAGTGGTTCAGCCCGATGCGCGTGACGCAGCCGCCGATCATCGCGCCGATCATGGCGCTGGCGGCAATGGCGATGAGCCCCGCCGTCCATGGGTCGAAGCCCATGAGGAACAGCTTGCCCGTGACCACCATCGCGAAGCACACCACCGAGCCCACCGACAGGTCGATGCCACCGACGATCAGCAGGATCGTCATGCCCACCACCACGATGCCCTCGATGGAGAACGACAGCAGCATCGCGCGCACGTTGTCCCACGTGAGGAAGTAGGGCGAGGCGAAGCTCATGCCCACGCACAGCGCGGCAATGATGAGCAGCAAGCCCATCTCGCGCATGCTGCCGAGTTTGCTGGCGGGTTTCACGGGGCCTCCTCCGCCCGACTGGCGTGGCTGGAGGCCTGGGGCGGCCCCCGCATCGAGTTGTGCTGGGTAATTCATGCTGTCGCTTCCTCTTCGCAAAGTCCGGAGGCCAGCCGCAGCAGAGCCTCTTCCGTCATGTCCTTGTCTTGCACTTCGCCGGCGAGCCGGCCGTCGCGTATCACCAGCGCGCGGTCGCACAGCCCGATGATCTCGGGCAACTCCGACGAGATCACGATCACGCCCACGCCCTGGCCGGCCAACTCGCGCAGGATGTGATGGATCTCCGACTTGGCGCCAACGTCCACGCCGCGCGTGGGTTCGTCCATCAGCAGCACCGACGGATTGGTGGCCAGCAGCTTGGCGATGGCCACCTTCTGCTGGTTGCCGCCCGACAGGCTCGCCACGTCGATGTCGACCCCGTCGGACTTGAGCTTGAGCTTGGCGCCCAGGTCGATCGCGAGTCTGCGCTCGGCCGCGCGCTGCAGCAGGCCGAAACGCGAGCTCACGCGCTTCAGCGCCATCGACGCGATGTTCTGCGCAATCGGCAGGTCGAGATACACGCCGGCCGCCTTGCGGTCTTCGCTGAGATAGGCGATGCCCTCGCGCAGCGCGTCGCTGTACTTGCGGATCGCGAGTTCCCTGCCGCGCAGGCGCACGCTGCCGCCGCGGGCCGTGCGCAGGCCGCACACGGTCTCGGCGAGTTCGCTGCGGCCGGCGCCCATCAGGCCCGCGATGCCGAGGATCTCGCCGCGCTTCAGCCTGAACGACACGCCGTGCACGCGCTCGCCGTCGGCGATGTCCGTCACTTCGAGCACGTGTTCGCCCGATGCAGGCTCATCCTGCTTGGGCGGGTAGTAGTTACCGAGGTCGCGCCCGACCATGCGGCGCACCAGGCCGTCGGCGTCGAGCTCGGCCAGCGGGCCGCTGTGCACGTCGCGCCCGTCGCGCAGCACGGTCACGCGCGAGCAGTGCGCGAAGATCTCGGCCATGCGGTGGCTGATGTAGATGATGCCGATGCCCTGCGCCTTGAGGTCGTGCAGCACCTTGAAGAGCGCGGCCGATTCGTTGTCGGTCAGCGCGGCGGTGGGTTCGTCGAGGATCAGCACCTTGCAGTCCAGCGTGAGCGCCTTCGCGATCTCGATGAGCTGCTGCGTGGAGATGCTCAGGTCCTTCACCAGCGCGGACGGATCGACGTCCTGCCCCAGCCGCTGCAGCACCTTGGCCGCGCGTTCGTTGAGGCTCGCGTAGTTCATCCACGCGCTCTTGCCGGCGTTGATTTCCGGCATGAAGATGTTCTCGGCCACGGTGGCGTCGCCGCACAGGGCGATCTCCTGGTGCACCAGGCCGATGCCCAGGCGCATGGCGTGCGCCGGGCCGTCTATGACCACCTGCTGCCCGTCGAGCGCGATCGTGCCCTCGTCCGGCTGGTGGATGCCGTCGATGATGTTCATCAGCGTGGACTTGCCCGCGCCGTTCTCGCCGCACAGGGCGTGGATCTCGCCGCTGTGCAGCGTGAAGTCCACGCCCGAGAGCGCGCGCGAAGCGCCGAAGCGCTTGCTGATGCGCCGCAATTCGAGCAGTGCGCTCATCGCTTCGTGCCCATTCACTCGCCGATGCCCTTGGTGCCGCGGCGGGCGAGGTACTTGTCCCAGTAGAAGTCGTCGGCGTTGGCCTTGCTCACCACCGACAGGCCGTTGTCCAGGAAGGGCACGGCCATGGGGTTGGTGCCGTTGCGCTTGGCGTCGTTCATCGGGTCGATGAGCGTCGGGTTCTTGGCCAGGAACAGCATCATCATGCCCATGTAGCCCTGCATGCCCTGGTTCGGGTTGATGGAGCCGAACACGTCGCCCGACTTGATCATGTCGAGGATCTTCGCGTTCACGTCGCAGCACATCACCTTGATGTTCTTCTTGGTCTCGACCTTGGCCTGCGCCGCGCCGAGCGCCGAGTTGGCCTCGGGCATGAAGAGGGCGCCCAGGTTCGGGTTGGCCTGCGCGAGGCTCAGCACCGCCTGGTAGGCCTTGTTCGGGTCCTGGTTGCTGGCGGCGCGGCCGACCAGCTTCATGCCGGGGTGCTTGGCCTTCATGCGGTTGACGAAGGCGGCGATGCGGCGGTCGTGGTCGTCCTGGCCCGGGTTCTCCAGCACGGCGTATTCGCCCTTGCCGCCCAGCGAGGCCGCGATGGCGTCGGCCGCCTGCGTGCCTTCGCGGTCGTTGTCGGAGGTGACGAAGGAAGTGCGCTTTGAGTTCGGCGAGTCGGCCGCGAAGGTGACGACCGGGATGCCCATTGCCGCGGCGCGGTTGATCGGCTCGATGAACGGGTCGGGGTTCATCGGGTGCAGCAGGATGCCCGCGGGCTTGCGCGCCAGTTCCTGCTCGAAGGACGCGAGCTGCTTGTTCACGTCGTACTCCGGCGTGCCGGTGTAGCGGGTGCGAACGCCCAGCGTGCGGCCGAGCTGCTTCATCATTTCGTAGACCGGAAACCAGTACTCGACCCCCGACACCATCACGTTCATCACGTAGACGTCGCTGGGGTTGCCGCGCAGGCCGCCTGCCGCGGCGGGGGCAGCCGCCTGCTGCTGCGCGAATGCGCTCGCGCCGGCCAGGCCGATGCCGGCTGCCGCGGCGGACTTCAGGAAATTACGCCTCATTTTTTGTCTCCTCACGTTGGGTGGCACAGCTTGTCGGCGCTGCTTTTCAGGGCAGCACCTGGAACCTCTTTGTCACATCAGTTGTTATGACAGGCTAGAATGTACGCGCTGGCCGTTTGCAGGCATAACTAGGGGAAACGCTACTGGCAAGGCGCTTTTATTCAGCCGAAGCTGTTATGACATGAAGCCAAACATACTGATCGGCATCGACATGGGGTCGAGCAGCCTGAAAGCCCTGGCCCTCGAAGCCGGGAGCGGCCGCTCCGTCGCCCTGTCCCGAATGCCACTGCCGCACGACCGGCTGCCCGGAGGGGGATGCGAAGTGAGCGTGACGGCCATCCGCGCAGCGCTTACCCACGTGCTGCGCGACGTCGCCCATCAACTCGGAGACCGCGTGGCGGAGGTCCGCGCCATCGGCTGCACCGGCCATGGCGCGGGACTCTATGCGCTCGACGCGCGCAACGAGCTCGTGGGCGGACGCGCTGTCGCTTCCACCGACCAGCGCGCCGACGCGCGTGCGCGTTCCCTCGCGCTCGGCCACGGCCCGGCGCTCTTCGCCGACGTGGGCTGCCAGCCCTGGCCGGGTCAGCCCACGGTGATCGCGGCCGAGCTGCTGGGCACCGACGCCGTGCAGCGCGGCGCGGTGCGCCGGCTGATGTTTGCGAAGGACTATCTCGGCTTCCTGCTGACCGGCGAGATCGCGACCGATGCGAGCGACGCGAGCACCGCCGGACTGGTGTCGATCGCGACGGGCACGTGGTCGCAGGCGGCCTTCGATGCCTCGGGCATCGCGGACCTCGGCCCCCACGTCTTCGGTCCGCTGGTGCCCAGCGGCGAGATCGTCGGCAGGCTGCGGCCTTCGGAAGCCGCGCTGTGCGGTCTGCCATCGGGCATTCCCGTGGCGATGGGCGCCATCGACCTGCTCGCCTCGATGACCGCGATCTGTGCCGAAGGGCGCGGGCGCGCGGTGTCGGTCTTCGGCACCTGGTGCGTGAATGCGGTGATCGGGCCGGTGATCGAGCCCAAGCCGGCCGTGGCCGCCGTCGTCAACTTCGGTCGCGAGGACAAGCGGCTCTACATGGAGAACAGCCCTTCGTCGATGGCCAACATCGCGTGGCTGGCCGGCGTGCTCGGGCTGCCCGATTCGCGCGCGGTGGTCGACCTGGCGATGTCGGTGCCGCTGGGTGCCGGCGGCCTGCGCTTCCTGCCTTTCGTCAACGGCGGTGGAGGCGTGACGGCGGGTTTCGTCGGCCTCAAGAGCCATCACACGCGCGGCGACATGGCGCGCGCGGTGGTCGATGCGGTCGCCGCGCTGCATGCACGGCACACGGCGCGTCTCGCGGCCTGCGGGTTGCCCGTGTCCGCATCCACCGTGCTCGGCGGCGGCGCGAGCGACACGCGCCTCGTGCGCCTGCTCGCGGGCTTCCTCGGCCATCCGGTCGAACGCTGCGCCGACGATGAAACCGGCGCGCGCGGTGCCGCCATCTACGCGGCCATGTCGCAGGGCATCGACCGTGCCGAAGAGGACAGCGCCTTGCTCGCGCCCTGCGACACCGTAGAACCCGATGCCGCCGAGGCGCGCGCCCATGCCGACTTCATTGCCGGCTTCAACGAACTGATCGACACCATGTCTCCTGTGTTTTCCCATCTGGCGGGAGGCGCGATGGGCGCCGCCCGGCCGCCCGAAGGCGTCCGCACCGCAGCGCCCAGCGCGGAGGTTTCCCGATGAGCGCCTGGCAACTGCCCTTCGTGCGTCCTGCTTCTTTGGCGGACCGCCATTTCTCGACAGTCATCATCGGCGCCGGCATCAACGGCGTCGGCGTGTTCCGCGACCTGTGCCTGCAGCGCGTCGACTGCCTCATCGTCGACAAGGGCGACTTCAGCGCGGGCGCCAGCAGCGCGCCCTCGCGCATGATCCACGGAGGCTTGCGCTACCTCGAGAACGGCAGCTTCTCGCTCGTGGCCGAAGCCACGCGCGAGCGCAACCTGCTGCTGCGCAATGCGCCGCACCTGGTGCAGCCGTTGAAGACGGTGGTGCCGCTGTCGAGCTTCTTCGGCGGCCTGATGAGCAGCGCGCTCAAGTTCTTCGGCCGCACGCCGCCGCAACGCACGCGCGGGCTGCTGGCCGTGGCGGCGGGCCTGCGCCTGTACGACCTGCTCGGCCGCCGCCAGCGCGTGATGCCCAACCACCGCATCAGCCGCGTGCCGCAGAACGACCGCAGCCTGTTCCGCGCCGCGGTGCGCTGGACCGCCACCTTCTTCGACGCGTGGATCAGCCACCCCGAATGGCTCATCCTCGAACTCATCGGCGATGCCTGCCGCGACCAGCCGCGCTCGGCCGCCGCCAACTACTGCCGCGTGATGGGCTGCGCGGGCAACATCATCACGCTGCGCGACGAGATCACCGGCGCGCTGGTACGCGTGACGGCCGACACCGTGGTGAACGCCAGTGGCGCATGGCTGGACCGCAGCACGGCAGTGCTCGGCGGCGCCGGCCCGCGCGTGATGGGCACCAAGGGCTCGCACCTCGTGCTCGACCACGCCGCGCTGCGCGACGCGCTCGAAGGCCGCATGGCCTACTTCGAGGCGGTGGACGGGCGCGTATGCATCGTCTATCCCTTCCTCGACCGCGTGCTGGTGGGCTCCACCGACATTCCGGTGGACGACCCCGACAAGATCGTGACCGAGCCCGAGGAGGTCGACTACCTGCTCGACGTGCTGGCCGAGGTGTTCCCGAACCTGCGCTTCGGCCGCGGCGACGTGGTGTACACGTATGTCGGCGTGCGGCCGCTGGCGCGCTCCGATGCCGACAAGCCGGGGCAGATCTCGCGCGACCACTCGGTGGTGCTCGACCCGCCGAGCGCCACGCGCGATATTCCCGTCGTCGGCCTCGTCGGCGGCAAGTGGACCACCTTCCGCGCGCTTGCCGAGGAAGCCACCAACGAAGTGCTGAAGCAGCTGGGCCGTCCGCGCACGGCATCGACCGACATGCTGCCCATCGGCGGTGGTGCCGAGCTGCCGGCCGACGCGCAGGCGGCTGAACGTTTCGTCGAGCGCATGGTCGGTGCCTCCGGCATGAGCCGCACGCGCGCGCAGGTGCTGCTGCGGCGCTACGGATCGAAGGCGCTGCCGCTCGCACAGCGCCTGGCGGCCTCGGGCGACATGCCGCTGCACCATGCGCCCGACTACTCGGTCGCCGAGCTTTCGTATCTCTGCCTCGAAACCGGCGTGGTGCATCTCGACGACCTCGTGATCCGCCGCACGCTGCTGGCCATCCGCGGGCTCGTCACCGATGCCGCGCTCGCCGAGATGGCCGGCATCGCCGCCGAGGCGCTGGGCTGGGACTCGGCGCAGCAGCACGCCGAGCTGAAGGCCTGCGCCACCGCGCTGCGCGAGCGCCACGGCGTGCGGCTTTCGCCGGTGGCGGCCGATGCGCCGGCATCTTTCGATGCATCATTGATGACTCCTCAGGCCATGGGCCAGCCCTCGACGTGAACTCTCAGACCGAAATTTCGACCGTCCTCGACCGCGACTCCGAGTCCCCGCTGTGGGCCCAGTTCCGCGACGCGCTGCGCATGCAGATCCTGCAGGGCGTGCTGCCCATCGGCGCCAAGCTGCCGTCCGAAGCCGAGCTAGGCGAGCAGTTCGGCATCTCGCGCATCGTGGTGCGCGAGGCGCTGGCCGACCTGGTGCGCAACAACCTCATCTACAAGATCAAGGGCCGTGGCGCCTTCGTCTCGGCGCGCGAGCGCGATGAAGATTTCGTCTCCACCGTGCTCGGCTTCTCCGACGAGATGGAGCGCAAGGGCCGCTCGGTGCGCACGCAGATCCTCACGCAGGAGCTGCGCGCGCCCACCGAGCAGGAGGCCGCATCGCTCGGCCTGACCGACGACACGCAGGTGGTGGCGCTCAAGCGCCTGCGCAGCGTGGACGGCGAGTTGCGCCTGCTGGTGGAGACCGTGGTGCCCGCCGACCTGGCGCCGGGCCTGCACCGCACGCGCCTGGACGATCGCTCGCTCTACGACGTGCTGCGCCGCCAGTACGGCCTGCGCCTGGTGCGCGCCGAACGCTGGATCGATGCCGTGCTGCCCGACGCCGAGACCTGCGACCTGCTCAATCTGCCGCAGCCCGAGCCGCTGCTGCGCATCGAGTCGATTGCCTACGGGGCCAACGGCAGGCCGCTGGAGCACTACCGCGCGCTGCACCGCTGCAAGACCAGCCGCCTGCACGTGCAGACGACGACCTGAGGTCCGGGTTCAGCTCCTGGCCGCCTTCGAGGGCCAGAGTACCGAGGCGATGGCGACCATCATCAGCGCCCCCGCCACCCAGTCCTGCCAGTGCACAGCCTCGCCGAGCCACACCGCGCCACTGAACACGCCGAGCACCGGGATGAACATCACGCTCAGCGTCGACGCGATCGGCGGCAGGCCGCGCGCGAGGTAGAACCATGCGGCGTGCGCGAAGCCGAAGATCAGCACCGCGTTGTAGAGGATCGATCCCCAGGTCACCTGGCCCGGCCAGCGCCACTGGTCGCGCTCGAACAGCAGCGAGAGCACCGTCATCACCACGGCCGTCATCGCGGTCATCCAGAACGAGAGCGTGAGCGTCGGCAGGCCGATGCGCGTGTGGCGCAGCAGCTGCGTGCCCAGCGCCCACGTGGCCGCGGCCACCAGTGCCAGCGCCACGTAGCCGGGCCGGCCCGACAGGTTCGTGAGCTCGTGCCACAGCAGCAGGCCCACGCCGACCGCGCAGGCGCCAACGCCCAGCCACGCGCGCCGCGTGAGCGCGGCGGAGAACAGCAGCGCACCGATGACGGCCGAGAACACCGGCATCGTGTAGCCCAGGATCGCTGCGCGCCCGCCCGAGAGCGCCTTCACCGCGAGGATGATGCAGGCGTGCCAGACGAACATGTTGGTGGCGCCCAGCCAGACCAACTCGGACCACGCGCTGCGCGGCACGCGGAACGGCACCTTCATCCAGACCAGGGCCAGTCCCAGCACCGGCAGGCCCAGCCAGATCGAGATTGCGCGGAAGGCCAGCGGCGGGTAGTCGGCCACGCCGAGCTTCATCACCGGCCAGTTGAAGCCCCACGCGAGGGTCAGGAGAACGAGAAGGACGAACTGGCGCGGGGTGAAGGAGGGCATGGGCCGCGATTGTGGCGCGGCCCGGGCATTCGTGCTGGAGCGGCTACAGCAGCCGCTTCAGATACCGCCCCGTATGGCTCGCTTCATTCGCCGCGATGTCCTCCGGCGTGCCTTCGCCCACCACCGTGCCGCCGCCGGCACCGCCTTCGGGGCCCATGTCGATCAGCCAGTCGGCCGTCTTGATGACGTCGAGGTTGTGCTCGATCACGACGATGGTGGTGCCCGCGTCGCGCAGCTGGTGCAGCACCTTCAGCAGCAGCTCGATGTCGGCAAAGTGCAGGCCGGTGGTCGGCTCGTCGAGGATGTAGAGCGTGCGGCCGGTGTCGCGCTTGCTGAGTTCCAGCGCGAGCTTCACGCGCTGGGCCTCGCCGCCCGACAGCGTGGTGGCCGACTGGCCCAGCTTGATGTAGCTCAGGCCCACGTCCAGCAGGGTGCGCAGCTTGCGCTCGATGGTGGGCACGGCTCGCAGGAAATCGTGCGCGGCCTCGACCGTCATCTCCAGGATCTGCGCGATGTTCTTGCCCTTGTAGAGCACCTCCAGCGTCTCGCGGTTGTAGCGCTGGCCGTGGCAGACCTCGCAGGGCACGTACACGTCGGGCAGGAAGTGCATCTCGACCTTCACCACGCCGTCGCCCTGGCAGGCCTCGCAGCGCCCGCCCGCCACGTTGAAGCTGAAGCGGCCCGGGCCGTAGCCGCGCTCGCGCGCGGTGTTGGTCTCGGCCATGAGTTCGCGGATGGGTGTGAACAGGCCCGTGTAGGTGGCCGGGTTGCTGCGCGGCGTGCGGCCGATGGGGCTCTGGTCAACGTTGATGACCTTGTCGAAGTACTCGATGCCTTCCACCGATTCGTGCGCGGCCGGCTCCTCGTGGGCGCGGTACAGGGTGCGCGCGACGGCCGTGTAGAGCGTGTCGTTCACCAGCGTCGACTTGCCCGAGCCCGACACGCCCGTCACGCAGGTCAGCAGGCCGACGGGGAAGGCCACGCTCACGTTCTTCAGGTTGTTGCCGGTGGCGCCGACGACGCGGATTTCCTGCAGGTCGGTCTGCGTGGCGAGGTGCGCTGCCTCGCGTGCGGCGCGGCGCTCGGCGGCCGGGCTGGGCGGAAAGCGCGGGGGCTTCTTTCCCTCGTGGAAGGCGGGTTGCTTCGTCGCCGGCAGCCAGGCGGTGCGGTGCTTCGGCACCTCGATCTTGCGAACGCCTGACAGGTACTGGCCGGTGAGCGAATCGGGGTTCGACGAAACCTCGGTGTAGGTGCCTTGCGCCATCACGCGGCCGCCGTGCACGCCGGCGCCGGGGCCCATGTCGATCACGTGGTCGGCGGCGTGGATCATGTCCTCGTCGTGTTCGACCACGATCACGCTGTTGCCGATGTCGCGCAGGTGCTTGAGCGTGCCGATGAGGCGGTCGTTGTCGCGCTGGTGCAGGCCGATGCTGGGCTCGTCGAGCACGTACATCACGCCAGTGAGGCCGGAGCCGATCTGCGAGGCGAGGCGGATGCGCTGCGCCTCGCCGCCCGAAAGCGTCTCGGCGCTGCGGTCCAGGCTCAGGTAGTTGAGGCCCACGTCGTTCAGGAACTTCAGGCGCAGGCCGATCTCGCGCACCACCTTGTCGGCGATCTCCGCCTTGGCGCCGCGCAGCTTGAGCTTCTCGAACCATGCGAACGAATCGCGCAGCGTGAGGCGGCTGAGTTCGTAGATGGCCATGCGCGGCGGCTCGCCGCCGTCGGCCGGGCGGTTCGCCTCGTCGACCAGGAACACGTTGCGCGCCTCGGGCCGCAGGCGCGAGCCGCCGCAGTCGGGGCAGGGCTGCAGGTTGCGGAAGCGCGCGAGGTCTTCGCGCACCATCACCGAGTCGGTCTCGCGGTAGCGCCGCGTCATGTTCGGAATGATCCCCTCGAAGGGATGCTTCTTCGTGAGCTTCTTGCCCGCGAAGTTGCCCGACTCCATGGTGTAGTTGAACTTGATCTCCTCGGCGGCCGAGCCGTGCAGCAGCACGTGCTGCACCGAGGCGGGAAGCGATTCGAAGGGCGCGTCGACGTCGAACTTGTAGTGCTTCGCGACGCTCTCGATCATGCTGAAGTAGTAGCCGTTTCGGCGGTCCCAGCCCTTGACGGCGCCGCTGGCCATCGAGAGCGATGGAAAGGCCACCACGCGCGCCGGATCGAACACCTCGCGGTGGCCGAGGCCGTCGCAGCTCGGGCAGGCGCCCACGGGCGAGTTGAACGAGAAGAGGCGCGGCTCCAGCTCCGACAGCGAGTAGTGGCAGATCGGGCAGGCGAACTTGGCGTTGAACAGGTGCTCCTTGTCGGGCGCGCCCTCGGCGCCCAACTGCAGCGCGATGGCGCGTCCCTCGGCCAGGCGCAATGCGGCCTCGAAGCTCTCGGCCAGGCGCTGCTGCATGTCGGGGCGCGCGCGAAGGCGGTCGATGACGACGTCGATGTCGTGCTTCTCGGTCTTCTTGAGCTTGGGCAGGTCGTTGTATTCGTAGGTCTGCCCGTCGACGCGGAAGCGTACGTAGCCGGCCGCCTGGATCTCGGCGAAGAGCTCGAGGAACTCGCCCTTCTTCTCGCGCGCGACCGGCGCCAGGATCATCAGGCGCGGCTCGTCGGGCAATGCCAGCGTGGCATCGACCATCTGCGACACGGTCTGCGCCTGCAGCGGCAGGTGGTGGTCGGGGCAGTAGGGCGTGCCGGCGCGGGCGTACAGCAGGCGCAGGTAGTCGTGGATCTCGGTCACGGTGCCCACGGTGGAGCGCGGGTTGTGGCTGGTGGCCTTCTGCTCGATGCTTATGGCGGGCGAGAGGCCCTCGATCACGTCGACGTCGGGCTTGTCCATCAGCTGCAAAAACTGCCGCGCATAGGCCGACAGGCTCTCGACGTAGCGCCGCTGGCCTTCGGCATACAGCGTGTCGAAGGCCAGGCTCGACTTGCCCGAGCCCGACAGGCCGGTGATGACCACCAGCTTGTTGCGAGGAATGTCGAGATCGACGTTCTTCAGGTTGTGCGTGCGCGCACCCCGGATGCTGATGCGCTGCTGCGCCAGCACCGCGCCGAGGTAGGTATTGCGTTCGAGTTCCGCGTCGCGGGCGCTTTCCGCGTCGGCGTCGGTGTATTCAGTGGCTTTTGAATTCAAGGGGGCGATCGTCCGAGGGCAACCGGACATGATAGACCGCCGGGGATTTCATGGCGAGGGGGAGGGAACCGGCGGTTCGGGCTTCGGGGCTTCTGCGGGAGGCGGGTGCACCGGGTCGGTGCCACCTCCGCTGCCCCCACTGCTGATCGCTCGGCTCACCATGTGCTCGGCCAGCGTGTCGTACAGGGGGCGGCTGATCATCCGTGAGACCAGGCTGGCCAGCATGGCGGCGGCCATCAGGCTCAGCACCATCGAGTGGCCGTCGACCATCTCCATGACGATGATGAAGGCGGTGAGCGGCGCCTGCGTCACCGCGGCCAGGAAGCCGGCCATGCCCATGGCGATGAGCGCCGGGCCCTGGTCGCTGCTGGCCAGCCGCGCCACCGCGTCGCCGATGCCCGCGCCGATGGACAGCGAGGGCGCGAAGATGCCGCCCGGCACGCCGCACCACGCCGTGAGCCAGGTGGCGACGAACTTCAGCACGGTGTAGAGCGGCGTGAGTTCGTCGTGGCCCTGCAGCATCTGCTTGACCGCTTCCGAGCCCGCGCCGAAGGTGACGCCGCCCGTGACCAGCCCGATGACGGCCACCGCCAGTCCGCCGATGGCTGCGAAGCGCACGGGGAAGCGCGCCCGCCAGCGGTTGAAGCGCCCGGCCGTGCCCGTGAGCGAGGCGATCAGCAGCCGCGCGAACAGCCCGCCCGCGGCGCCGCTCAGCAGGGTGACCAGCAGGCCGGGCCCGAGCACGTCCCAGCCCAGCCGGGGCACGTGGATCACGCCGAAGTAGCTGGTGTTGCCGAAAGCCGAGACCGCCACCAGGCCTGCCAGCACGATGGCCGTGATGATCAGGCCGCTGGAGCGCGCCTCGAGCCGGCCCGACAGCTCCTCGATGGCGAACCCCACGCCCGCCAGCGGTGCGTTGAACGCCGCCGCGATGCCGGCGGCCCCGCCGGCCACCAGCAGCGCGCGCCCGTCGATGGCCGTGTTGGGCGAGAGCCAGCGGCGCGCATGCTGCATCACGCCCGCCGCCACCTGTACCGAGGGGCCTTCGCGCCCGATCGAAAGGCCGGCCGCGAAACCCGCCACGCCCAGCCCGATCTTCGCGACCGTGAGCCGCAGCGAGGCGAAGACGAAGCGCCGCTCGCCGGGCAGGGCCGGATGCAGGGCGGCCTTGATCTGCGGAATGCCCGAGCCGCCGGCTCCGGGGAAGAATCGAAGCGTGAACCAGACGATGCCGGCCGTGAGCAGCGGCGTGGTCAGCAGCACCGCCCAGGGCCAGGCGCGGTAGAAGCGGTGGAATTCGCCGAAGACCCAGTCGCTGGCCAGCGTGAAGCCCACCACGAAGAGGCCTGCCGCGATGGCGTAGCCCAGCACGATCGCCCGGTCGAGCCATACACGCCCGCTCGACAGCTCGGCGCGCAGATGCTCGAAAAAGTCAGGTTCCCTGTTCATCGCAGGGGCCCATTCTGGCACCGGGCGGGAGTAGGGCGGGCTGCCTTGGGGCACAATCGAGGGTTCTTCTCAACCTCCTCCTCCATCTACTTATCAGGGGCAGTGCATATGGCATCGGTCAATAAAGTCATCGTCGTCGGCAATCTGGGGCGCGACCCCGAGATGCGTACATTCCCGAGCGGCGATCAGGTCGCGAACGTCACAGTGGCCACCACCGATCGCTGGAAAGACAAGCAAAGCGGCGAAATGCGCGAAGCCACCGAGTGGCACCGCATCGTCTTCAACGGCCGCCTGGCCGAAATCGCCGGCCAGTACCTGCGCAAGGGCTCGCAGGTGTATGTCGAAGGAAGCCTGCGCACGCGCAAGTGGACCGACAAGGACGGCATCGAAAAATACACCACCGAGATCCGCGCCGACCAGATGCAGATGCTCGGCAGCCGCCAGGGCCAGGGCGGTCCGTCGGGTCCGAGCGACGACGACGGCGGTTATGGCGGCGGCGGCGGTGGCGGCTACGCCCCGCGCGCACCAGCGGCTGCACCGCGTGCCCCGGCACCGGCCCCGCGCCAGGCTCCGGCCAAGTCGTCGTCGGGCTTCGACGATATGGACGACGATATTCCGTTCTGAAAAATACCCTTCGGGGTCTTGCAGATGAAAGAGCTGCTTCCGCATGGGAGCAGCTCTTTGTTTTTTTCCGCGACGGTTCGGCGCTACTGCCCGTCCAAATCGTTGCGGACTGACGTTCTCATGAAATTTTCATGACAAAGCGCAGTCCCGTGCGCTCCGAACCGTCGAGGTATTGGAGCTTCCGCGACCGCACTTGTCATTCATGCCCCCCGCCGCTTTTCTCGCTCGCCTTCGCGGCCAGCGACAGTCCCCAGGATCCATGCCCCGCCGGGCCCGCCTGCGCGTCGCGCTCGGCTGGCTCGGCCTGGGGCTTGCCAGTGCCGCCGTGCCCGTGACCGCTCTGGCGCAGACACAGCAGCAGGTGCCGCAGCACTGGATCAGCTACGCCAACCTCGCCGGCAGCCAGCTGCAGTCGACGCTGGGCGACCCCGCCAGCGAGACGGTGGTGCGCCTGCACGCGTGGATGCAGGGGCGCATATCGACCAAGGAGGGCCAGCCGGTGCCGCCTCCGCCGGTGGTGGTGCGCGTTTGGGTCGCGCCCAGCGGCAAGATCGACCGCGTGGCTTTCGACTCGCTGGGCGATGCGCAGGCCGACACCGACCTGCGCACGCTGCTCACCACGCAACCGCTGGCCGAGCCGCCGCCGCGCGACATGCGCCAGCCGATGGTGCTGCAGCTCAGCCTCGGCGCGACCTGACGCTCGCCCCTCGCTTCATGCGGCGGTGCTGATCCGGCGGCAAGGCGCCGTGCGAGTCACTCGATCGTCACGAAGCAGCCCTAGCATCCGCTGCAACATGCCCCCGGGCGGCGGCCTTCGCCGGGCGTTTCGAACTCATGCGGCATGACCCTCCCTTTCTGTTTCATCTGGCAAGCCTCGTGCTCGCGTGCTGCATGACGTTGCCCGCCGTGGACGCGCGCGCGCAGCCGCAGGAGGCAGTGCCCCTGCGCTTCGACATCGCGCGCCAGCCGCTGCACGCCGCGCTCGAACAGTACGGCTTGCGCACGGGCCTTCCGGTGTTCTTCGACGCGGCGCTGGTTGCGGAGCGCGAGTCGAATGCCGTGCATGCCGAGGCGACACCATCCGAGGCACTGCGCGCGATGCTGCGGGGCACGGGCCTGGTGGCCGACTACGCGGGCTCCGGCGCAACGGCCGCCTTCGTGCTCAAGCCCGCCCCGACGGATGCCGTGGCCGCGCCGGCTTCGAACACCGAAGGCTCCGGCCCCGTGCCTGCCGCATCGCCCGACCGCAATTACGACGGCCTCGTGCAGACCCGCATCTGGGAGGCCTTCTGCGGCAACCCGCGCACCGCGCCCGGCGGGTACCGGGCCGCGATGCGCTTCGTGATCGACGGCACAGGCCGCATCGCCAACGCCTTCCTGCTGCACACCAGCGGCGACCGCGCGCGCGACGGCGCGATCCTCGAAACCCTGGGCCAGATCCGCATCGACCGACCGCCGCCGCCCGGGATGGCGCAGCCGCTCACGATGCTGATACTGCCGCGCTCGCAGACGCCGGGGCTCGAATGCCCGGCGCAGCGCTGAGGCCGCGCCGTCATGCCCGAGAACGCGCTGCCGGCGCTGCGCGACTTCCTGGTCTCGCGCTACGACGAGCTCAAGCAGCGGCTCACGCGCCGGCTGGGCAACGCCGACCGCGCGGGCGACGCGCTGCAGGACACATGGCTGCGCCTGGAAAGCCGCGACGACATCGACGGAGTGCGCGACCCCGCGTCCTACCTGCTGCGTGTTGCCGTCAACCTGGCCTATGACCAGCTCGCAAGGCAGGGCCGGCTGGCCACGTCGGAAGAGATCGACGCGCTGCTCGAGGACGCGCCCGACACGGCCCCCGGCCCCGCGCAGATCGCCGAGGACCGTTCCGAGATGGCCGCGCTCGCGGCGCTCATCGCACGCATGCCGCCGCGCCGCCGCCAGGTGCTGGTGATGGTGCGCTGGGAGCATCTGCCGCAGCGCGAGGTGGCCGCGCGGCTCGGCGTTTCGCTGCGCACGGTGGAAAAGGAGCTGAAGGACGCCCACGATTTCTGCGCGGCCCGCATGGGTCGTCCGCCCGATGCGCCGGGGGCCCATGAAAAATAAAATGCGGTTCCCCGTGCCCGCAGCCGTCTCATGGATATGAACATCCGTGCCGAGCCCGACAAGGCCGCCCAGGTCCAGCGCGAAGCGCAGGCCTGGCTGCGCCGGCTCACGTCCGGCGAGGCCACGCAGCGCGACCTCGAGGGCTTGCGCCGTTGGCAGGAAGCGAGCGAGTTGCACGCGCAGGCGTTCGCCGAGGCGAAGCGGCTGTGGAAGACGCTCGATCCGGCCATCGGCCAGATGATGGAGGCGCAGCCCGCGCTGCTGTCCGACCACCGCGAGTCGATGCGGCAGAAGGCGCAGTCGCCGCGGCTCGCGCGGCGTGCATTCCTCGGTGCCGCGGTGAGCGCAGCAGGCGTTGCTGCAGCCGTGTACCCGCCGCTGGCGCTGTGGCCATCCGTGAGCGAGTGGAGCGCCGATTTCCACACTGCCACCGGCGAGCAGCGCTCCGTGGTGCTCGCCGAAGGCGTCGGCCTCGTGCTCAACACGCAGACCAGCGCGCAGCGCCAGACGCGCGACGGTCGCACGGTCGGCATCGACCTGATCTCGGGCGAGGCGGCGGTCGATCTCTCCCCGGCATCCGGCGCCTCCGCGTTCCGCGTGGTCGCCGGCGCGGGCCGCAGCGACGCGCAGTCGGGCCGCTTCGAGGTGCGCCACATCGACGGCAGCACCTGCGTCACCTGCATCGAGGGCAGCGTGAGCGTCGCGCACGCCAGGGGCGCGCGCACCCTGCAGGCCGGCCAGCAGGTGGTGTACGACGCTGGTTCCATCGGCGCCGCCACCGGCGTGCAGGGCACCGACGTATCGGCCTGGCGTTCGGGCGTGCTGGTGTTCAGGCAGACGCCGCTGGCGCACGTGATCGCCGAGATCAACCGCTACCGCCCGGGCCGCGTGGTGCTGCTTGCGCGCGCACTGGCCGACCGGCCGGTGAGCGGGCGTTTCGCCATCGCCTCGCTCGACACGGTGCTGGTGCAGATCCAGCGCTCGTACGACCTCGAGGCGCGCACATTGCCGGGCCGCGTGCTGGTGCTTAGCTGATGTTTGTGACAGCTCGATTGGCCCCCGAGCCCGGTCAGGATTGAAAAAGTTAGCGGTTCTGTTTACTTCGCCCGGTCTGACAAGTAAGGGGCGCGCCTTCCGTGCCCATGCAGTTCATTCCTTACCGGGCGCCAGATGAAAAAACACGAGGGACACGACAGCCGCAGCCGCAAGCCGGGCGCCGCCGTCGTGCATCAGAGGAGCTTCCGCATTTCGCCGCTGGCCCAGGCCCTGGCCCTGGCGCTGGCCGCCGGCGCGACCACCACGATCACCGCGCCGGCCCACGCGCAGCAGGCCTTCAGCCCGGCGTGGATGGCGCAGAAGAACAGGGCGCAGAACGCCGCCGCCGCCACCGGCCGCCTGCCCAACGGCATGCCCGCGTCGATGCTCGCCAGCCCGCAGGCGCAGCAACAGCGCGCCAACGCGCAGCTGCAGCAGTCGATCAACAACCTGAACCTGGCGGCGCGCGGCATCGCGGCGCAACAGGCTGCCCAGGCCGCCGCACGCGCGGCCGCGCAGAACGACGCCTCGGTGCCCGACGGCCTGGCCGACGGCGGCCTGAGGGTCGACACCAACAGCCTCACGGCCGGCTGGGCCAACGCCAACGCGCCGGTGCAGACGCGGCAGGCCGACGGGCGCACGAACGTGGCGATCCAGCAGACCGGCGACAGGGCCGTCCTGAACTGGGAGACCTTCAACGTCGGGCGCAATACCACGGTCGATTTCAGGCAGCAGGCCGACTGGGCGGTGCTCAACCGCGTGAACGACCCGCAGGCGCGGCCCTCGCAGATACAGGGGCAGATCAAGGCCGACGGCACGGTGCTGATCGCGAACCGCAACGGCATCGTCTTCAGCGGCACCAGCCAGGTCGACACGCGCAACCTGGTCGCCGCGGCCGCGCACATTTCCGATTCGCAGTTCAACGCCAACGGCATCTACAGCGCGGGCACCGCGCCCAGCTTCACCGGCGCGCAAGGCAAGGTGGAGGTGCAGGCCGGCGCGCGCATCGCGACGCGCGCGCCGGCCATTTCCACCGAGGGCGGCGGCTACGTGCTGCTGGTGGGCCAGGAGGTGCACAACGCCGGCGACATCGCCACGCCCAGGGGGCAGGCGGTGCTCGCGGCGGGCGACAGCTTCCTCATCAAGAAGGGTTCGGGCACGGGCGGCAACCAGGCTTCCACCACGCGCGGCAACGAGGTCACGCCGCAGTTCGGTGCCGACAGCACCGCCGGCAAGGTGAGCAACACCGGCCTGATCGTCGCGCGCGAGGGCGACGTGACGATGGTGGGGCGCGACGTGCGGCAAGACGGCGTGGCCCTCGCCGCCACCACGGTCAACACCCGCGGCACCGTCCACCTCGCCGCGGTGGGAGCCGACGGCAAGGTCGCGCTCGGGCAGGGCGCCACCACGGCCGTGGTGATCGAGGACGACGGCAAGACCACCGCGCTGGACAGCCAGCGCGACGGCCTGCGCGGCCCCGCGCTGGTCAACGGCAACCCGGACATCGTGGCGGTGGCCGATCGCCGCGACCAGTCGCGCATCGAGATCGCCAGCGGCGGCACGGTCGACTTCCAGGCCGACTCCCTGACGCTCGCGACCGGCGGGCAGATCGCGGTGACCGCCGCCGCCCGCACCCTGGTGCGCGATCGCGCGCAGATCGACGTCTCCGGCGCCGTGGGCGTGAGCCTGGCCATGGAGAGCAACAACGTCAAGATCAACGTCCAGGGCAACGAGCAGCGCGATGCGCCGCTCAACCGCGACGGCAAGCGGCTGAACAACAACGACGTGTGGATCGACCGGCGCAGCCTGGTCTTCGTGCCCAAGGGCACCAACGGCTACGCCAGCGACCGCTGGTACACGGCCGGGGGCCTGCTGGAAGTGGGCGGCTATCTCGGCACCGAAGGCCACACCGCGAGCGAATGGATGGCGCAGGGCGGCACCGTCACCTTCGGCGGCGCGGAAGTCGTGACCCAGGGCGGCTCGAGCATCAATCTCTCGGGCGGCACGCTGAACGTGCAGACCGGCTTCATCCGCCAGACCTGGCTCAAGGGCGCGGACGGGCGCCTGTATGAAGTGTCGAAGGCGCCCGGCGACCAGCGCTACGAGGGGCTCTACCGCGGCTTCGAGGACGAGCACAAGCGCTGGGGAGACAAGACCACCGGCTACTTCTACAACCCGCTGATCGGTGCGCAGAAGCGACTCGAGAACGGCTACACGGTCGGGCGCGATGCCGGCAAGCTGGTCGTCGCCACGGGTGCCGCGGTGCTCGAAGGCGGCATCACCGCCGAAGCCTTCCAGGGCACGCGGCAGACCCAGGCGCCGCAGGCGGGGCTGGACGGCTACAACCAGTCGCACGACGCCGCATCGCGCAGGGGCCAGCTCATCGTCGGCGAATACCTGCCGATGTTCGACCGGCGCACCGGCGCGCTCAACCACCTGCTCAGCGCCAACATGGATCGGGTGGAACTCAAGGAAATGGGCGACACGGGCGAACGCATCGCGGCGGCGCTGGACCTTGCCACGGCCCTGCCGGCCGAGCGCAGGAACAGCCTGCTGCTCGACACCGCGCAGCTCAACGGGATGTCGCTGGGCGCCGTGCGCATCGCCGCGCGCGACCGCATCGACGTCAACGCGGACCTGCAGGCGGCCGCGGGCGGCAACATCACGCTGTACGGCAACAACGTCGTGGTGAAGGCCGGGCTGAGCGCGCACGGCGGCAGCATCATGCTGGGCAACACGCTCGCGCAGACCGGCCCGAGCGGCACGCTCGACACCCTCGTGAACGCGAAAGAGCCCCTCGGGCATGTGACCCTGACCGAGGGCGCCAGGCTCGACGCGAGCGGCCTGTGGCGCAACGCCGAGCTCGACCCTTTCACGCCAGACCTGGCATATGCGAACGGCGGCAGCGTGTCGATCCGCGGCACCGGCGACGTGGCGCTGCAAAGGGCGAGCGTGATCGACGTGTCCTCGGGCGCGGTCATGCGAACGGGCGGCAAGACGCAGGCCGGCAAGGGCGGCAACGTGACGCTGGCCACCACCACGCGCAAGGGCAGCCTCCAGCTGGACCCCGAGGCGCAACTGCGCGGCTACGGCGTCGCGGGCGGCGGCACGCTGTCGATCCAGGCCGGCAAGGTGCTGGTCTCCGACCAGCCGGCGAGCGCCAGCGCCACGCCGCCCGGCACGCTGGTGCTGGGCGGCAACTTCTTCGACAAGGGCTTCTCCGCCTACGAGATCACCGGCGGCGAAGGCCTCACCGTGGCCGAAGGCACGCAGGTCGACGTGACGATGCCGGTGTATCGCTTCCGCGACGACGCGCGCCGCGTGGCCAGCGGCGCCGGCCCGGCGCGCGCGCTCGAACTGTGGACGCCGCCGCTCTACCAGGAAGACGCGGTGAATGCCGTTCTTCGCCAGCGCAAGGGCGCGAGCCTGAGCCTGCAGGCCGGCCGCAGCCTGATCACCGAGATCGATCCGGCAACGAGCACGCTGGCCGTCGGGCGCGGCGCGCGGATCGAGGTCGATCCGGGGCAATCGATCGCGCTGCGCGGAGCCGGCCAGATCACCATCGACGGCGCGCTGACCGCGCACAGCGGCAGCATCGACGTGCGCCAGCAGCAGTACGGTTTCGTCGACGTCGCCGGCCTCACGCCGGAGGCCGACGGCAAGGTGCACACGCGCTCGATCTGGATCGGCGACAACGCGGTGCTCGACGTGTCGGGCCGCGCGCACACGGCCACCGACGTGCACGGGCGCACCTATGGGCGCGTGGAACGCGGCGGCAGCATCGTGCTGGGCGGCGTCATCGACCACGACCGCGCGGTGGCGAGTTCGGCCGACGCCTACGTGATCGTGCGGCCCGGCGCGAAGCTCGATGCCTCGGGCGCGCAGGCGGTGCTGGACGTGCCGGGCCTGGGCCCCACGACCGTTGCCACCGACGGCGGGCGCATCTCGCTGAGTTCGTACCTCGGCCTGCACATCGACGGCTCGCTGCGCGCGGCGGCCGGCGGCGCGGGAGCCGCAGGCGGCTCGCTCGACATCGCGCTCGAGTCGCCGCTGTACGACTCCGGCGGGCTCGACCGGGCGCAGCAGGAAGCCATCGTTCCGCGCGAGCTGACGGTGGCCCAGTCGCAGTCGCGCGCTTCGCTGCTGCCGGACGATCTCGCGCCCGGCCAGGCGGACGCGGCGCTGCGCTACGGCAAGACCCGGCTGTCGGCCGATCGGCTGGGCGCCGGCGGCTTCGACAACCTCACGCTGCTGGCCAACGGCCAGCTCTCGTTCGACGGCGACGTGTCGCTGCGCATGGGCCAGGGCCTGACGCTGTTCTCCAGCTCGCTGTCGCTGGCCGAGTCCTCCAGCGCGTCGGCGCGCGTGCAGCTGGCGGCGCCCTACGTGAAGCTGTCGGGCACGGGTGCGTACTACGCGGCCGTCGGGGTGCTGCGCCCGCGCATGCTGCACGGCATGACGCCGCTGGACTCGACGGCCGAGTTCTCGGTGCAGGCCGGCCGGTTGCTCGACCTGGGCAACAGCATCTCCTTCGGCACCGAGGGCCGCTATGCCATGCAGGGCGAGTTCACACCGGTGCACGTCGAGCGGCGCGGCTTCGAGAAGGTGGAACTGGCGAGCGACGGCGACATCCGCTTCCTGCTGGCCAACGACAACGACAGCCGCTCGCGCCTGTGGACGCACGGCAGCCTCACGTTCGCCGCGGCGCAGCTCTACCCCGAGACCGGCGCCATCGCGCAGGTCAACGCGGGCTATCGCATGGACCCGGCGGCGCTGCGTGTCGTGTACGACCCCGACAGCGTGCTGCGCATCGAACGTCGCGGCGACGCGCCGGCCGGCGTTCCGTATTCGGCCTTCGGCGCGCTCGAATTCGGCGCCGCGGTGATCGAGCAGGCCGGTGTCGTCCGCGCGCCGCTCGGCAGCATCCGTCTGGGTACCGATCTCGAGCAGGGCGCGCTGAACGTGGCGCTGCTGCCGGGCAGCATCACCTCGGTCAGCGGTGCCGGGCTGACGATGCCTTACGGCGGCACGACCGACGGCATCGACTACAAGTACGACGGGCGCTCGGTGCGGCCCGTGGGCGCGGGCGGCGGCGCGGGCATCCGGCTCGGCGCCGAGCATGTGGACGTGCAGGCCGGCGCGCTGCTCGATCTCTCGGGCGGCGGTGAACTCGCCGGCGCCGGCTTCGTCGCGGGCCGCGGCGGCTCGACCGACGCGCGCTTCCATCCGCTGATGCAGATCGGCGCCGACGGCCGCTTCTCGCTGCCTTCGCTGTCCACCAACGCGGTGTACGCCATCGTGCCCGGTGCACAGCCGCTGGCCGCGCCGGCCAGCGGTCCGGCGGGGGCTTCGCAGGCGGCCACGGGCCGGCAGATCACCATCGGGGCGGGCGTGCCCGGCCTGCCGGCGGGCACCTACACGCTGATGCCGTCGACCTATGCGTTGCTGCCGGGCGCTTTCCGCGTGGAGCTCAACGGCGCGGCCGGAAACGTCGGCACTACCGGGCAGGCGCTGGCGATGCGCAACGGTTCCTGGGCCGCCACGGGCCGGCTCTCGGTGGCCGGCACGGGCCTGCGCGACAGCCTGCCCAGCCAGGTGATCGTGACCCCGGCCGACGTGCTGCGCACCTACGCGCAATACAACGAGACGAGCTATGCCGACTTCGTGCGCGCCGACGCCGCGCGACTGGGCGTGCCGCGCGGGGTGCTGCCGGCCGATGCCGGATCGCTGGCCTTCGTGCTGGGCTCCGGGCGTGGCGGCATGTCGCTGGACTTCGACGGCCTCGCGCGCTTCCAGGCCGCGCAGGGCGGCCGTGGCGGTACCGCCATGGTGCTGGGCGGCGACGTCGAGGTGCTGGGCGCGGGGCAGTCGCGCACCGCGGGCTTCGAGGGCGCCTCGGTGCGTGCGGACACGCTGAACGACCTGCATGCCGACCGGCTGGTGGTCGGCGCGAGACCCACGGTGATCTACGGCCAGCAGGGGCGCTACGTCGGCTTCAGCGAAGCGATGAGCGACGTGAAGCTGCGCGCGGGTGCCGTGCTGAAGGCCCCCGAGGTCTTTCTCGCGGGCCGTGGCAACCTGGCCGTCGAGGCCGGCGCCGGCATCTCCACGCTCGGGCAGGGCGCCGCCATCTACGACTCGTCCTCGGGCTTTGTCTACCAGCCCGGCGATTCGAGCCTGCTGGCCGTGTCGAACGGCCGGCTCGACGTGCTGGCGCCAGCCGCCACGGGCAAGGGCTCGATCCTGCTGGGCGTGTGCAACACCTCGTCGTGCAGCGCCAACAGCACCTTCTATTCGGAGGGCACGATCACCGCGGCCACCAACGGCGCGTTCGAGCTGAGCGAAGCGTCGCGCTACGGCACGCGCCACCTGGCGCTGGCGGTGGGCGGCGTGAACGCCGGCTCGGTGCCGGCGCTGGCCGACGCGCAGGCGCGCGGCGTGCTGGCCAACGGCCTCACGCTGAACCAGGACGTGCTGCAGCGCCTGCTGAACGGCGACACCAGCACCGGCGCGCCGGCGCTCGAGTCGCTCACGCTCACGGCGCGCGACGCGATCAACTTCTACGGCAGCGTCACGCTCGACACCACCGATCCGGCCACGGGCAAGTCGCGCCTGGACACGCTGGTGCTCGGCACCCCGGCGATCTACGGCTCGGGCGGCGCGGGCGACGTGGCCACCATCCGCACGCGCAACCTGGTCTGGAGCGGCGCGACGCAGGCCCCGGGCGCGGTGGCAGGCGGCGGCGCGGGCACCGGAAGCGGCACGCTCGACATCCGGGCCGAACGCATCGAACTCGGCGACATGCCCCACACCGTGAGCAACGGCCAGGACGACAACGCGCGCCTCGCGCTCGGTTTCGCCACCGTGAAGCTGGGCGCCAGCGATCGCCTCACCAGCAGCCGCAGGGGCAGTCTCTCGGTCTACCAGAGCCAGGGCGCCTACGAAGACGGCAAGGGCTATGTCTACAGCGGCGGCAACCTGGAAATCGCGACGCCGCTGGTCACCGGCGAGGCGGGCGCGGTCAACCGCATCACCGCGGGCGGCACGCTGCGCATCGGCGCGTCCGCAGGCAACCGCCACGACGCGGCGGTGGGCAAGGACATCCGGGCGCTGGGCGCGGACCTCGCGCTGAACGCCCGCGACATCGTGCTCGACACCGCCATCGTGCTGCCCACCGGCAAGCTGACGCTGACGGCGAAGGACGACATCGCGCTGGCCGACGGCGCGCTCATCGACGTCGGTGGCCGCAAGCTGGGCTTCAACGACCTCGACAAGTTCAGCTGGGGCGGCGACGTCGGCCTCGAAAGCCAGGCGGGCAGCATCCGCCAGGCGGCCGGCGCGACCATCGACCTGTCGGCGCAGGGCAACCGCGCCGGCACGCTCAAGGCGGTGGCGCTCGGCGCCTCGGCGGGCGTGGTCGACCTGCAGGGCCGCATCCTCGGCGCCAGCAGCGGCCACTACGACGCCGGCGGCACGATGGTGCCGTTCAAGGCGGGCAGCGTGGACATCCGCGCGCAGCGCCTGGGCGACAGCGGCACGCTCGACGACCAGTTCGCGGGCCTCAACCGGCGCCTGAACGACGGCGCGGTGTTCGGCAACCGCAGCTTCCAGCTGAAGCAGGGCGACCTCGTCATCGGCAACGGCCTGAAGGCCGGCGAGGTCAATGTCTCGGTCGACAACGGCAGCCTCACGGTGCTGGGCACGATCGACGCCAGCGGAGAACGCGTGGGCAGCATCCGCCTCGCGGGCAAGCATGGCCTGACGATCGGCGGCGGTGCGCTGCTCGATGCGCACGGCACGGTGCTGCGCGTGGACAGCCGAGGCAAGATCATCGACGCGCCCAATCGCGCCATCGTCGAACTCAGCAGCGGCGACGGCCAACTGACACTGGCCAGCGGCGCTCACATCGACCTGCGCCACGGCACCGGCGCCACCGTCGGAAACCAGCCCGGCCAGCATGACGGCCAGAAGCGCGGCACGCTGGAGCTCAATGCGCCGCGCACCGGCGAGACCAGCGGCGACATCAGGATCGACGCCAGCGGCAGCCTGAACATCGAAGGCGCGCGCTCCATCGCGCTCAATGCCGTCTGGCGCTACGACGACACCGACCCGCTGGCCGTCATCAAGGATGGCCTGGACTCGGTGAGCGGGCGCCCGTACCGCGAGATCACGCAGGCCTACCTGGACCAGAAGCACGCGCAGAGCACGAAGTTCATCGACGCCGCGCTCGCCAACGGCGAGCTGCTGCACGGCAAGCTCGCCGGCCTGAACAACGCCTCCTATGCCGATGCGCTGCACCTGCGCCCCGGCGTGGAGATCGTGACCGGCAAGGATCTCGTGGTGCAGGGGGACCTCGACCTGTCGGGCTACCGCTACGCCAGCCTGAACCCGCGCACGCAGAAGACCGGCGTGTACGGCTCCGGCGAAGCGGGCAGCCTGGTGCTGCGCGCCGCCGGCAACATGGACATCTACGGCAGCATCAACGACGGCTTCGCGCCGCCGCCGGTCACGCCCGAGGAGAACGGCTGGGCGCTGGTGCCGGGCGTGCAGCCCTACAACGGCGACCTGGTGCTGCCGATCGGCGGCGTCCGCCTGGCCGAGGGCACGGCGTTTCCGTCGGGCACCACGCTGAACTACGACCTGCCGATCCAGGAGCTGACGCTGGGCGCGGCCGTGCGCCTGCCGGCGGCCGCGACGCTGGCGAAACCGCTCACCCTGACCGCCGGCACCGTGCTTGCCGCCGATGTGCGCGACGCGGCGGGCAAGCTGCTGCATGCGCGCGGCACCTTGCTGAAGGACGCCGTCACGTTGCCGGCCGGCACGCAACTGGGCGCCGGCACGCCGCTGCCGAGCGGTACCGCGCTGCGCGCCATGCTGTGGCCCAAGGGCGTGCCGCTGCCGGTGGCCTACGAGAACGACGTCGTGCGCAACACCGTGCTGCTGCGCGGTGCGCTCGAACTGGGACGCGGCGCGCTGATCCCGTCGACCACGCGGGTGGTGCTCGAAAACGGCGTCGGCTACATCGAGCTGCACCCCGACAGCAACGGCACGCGCGGCCGCAACTGGGCGCTGGCGCCGATGCTGCCCGCAGGCAGCGAGTCGTGGGCGGTGCGGCTGGTGGCGGGCGCCGACCTGGGCGCGGCCGACACCCGCATCGCGCTGGCGAACACCGGCAGCCTGCGCCTGGCCGACACCCACTATGGCGCCACCGTCACCAAGGGCGGCGTCACGCTGGTCTGGGCGGAGAACAACAACTGGGGCATGCCCGCGGGGCAGCCGGTGACCAAGGAAGAGGAGGCGTTGTGCCCGCTCATTGACCCGGGCGACTGCGTCAGCAAGACGGGCATCGTATGGGCGCCGGGCAACGTGTTCGGCGAGCCCGCGGGCACGACCGTTCCCGACAAGGACCTGCCGCGCTGCCTGACCAACGTCGACGCCTGCATCGACTACGGCATGGCCATCAACGTGATCGCCGCGCACGGCCAGGGCATCAGCGTGGTGCGCACCGGCACCGGCGACCTCGACCTGATCGCCTCGGGCGACATCGACGCCCGCTCGCTCTACGGCATCTACACCGCCGGCACGCAGTCGGCGGGTGTCGACGGCCGCTTCAACCGGGCGCGCGGCAACGCGCCGGGCGCGGGCAGCGTGCTCGGCGCGGGCGGCGCCGACTACGAATCGCTGGTGGCTGGCGACGGCCGCGTCTACCAGGCGTGGTTCCCCGAGGCCGGCGGCAACCTCACGGTGCGCGCGGGCGGCAACCTCACGAGCGACATGCTGTCCACGCCCGCCAACGACGCGGCGCAGAAGGCCAGCGTGGGCGTGGGCAACTGGCTCTGGCGGCAGGGCGACGGCAGCGCGCAATTGCCGACGGCGTGGTGGATCAACTTCGGCAGCTACGCGGTGGACCCGGCGGGCCTGCTGGCCGCCGACGTGAAGCCGTCGCTGGTGGGCTTCACCGGCTTCGGCGCACTCGGCGGCGGCAACGTGCAGGTGCAGGCCGGCGGCAACGCCGGCATGCTCGAGCGCAAGGGCACGGCGCGCAGCCAGGGGCTGGTGGTGGCGGTCGGCAGTACCGGCCGCGTGGCCGACGACGGCAGCATCGTGCTCACGGGCGGCGGCGACATCGACATGCGCATCGGCGGCGGTGTCAACAGCTCGCAACTCGCGCGCGGCAACGCCAACACCACCTTCGTTCCGAACCACGACCTGCAGGGCGCGCTGGTCAACCTGCGCGGCGCCACGCAGCTGAGCGCGGCATCGGTCGGCGGCATGATCCTGGGCGGGCGCGACCTGAAGGACCCGCGCGCCTTCGATCCCTTCAGCTCGAACAGCGCCGAATCGACCGGCGGCCTGGTGCTGGTTCCCGGCGACTCGGCGATGCGCATCGACACGCTGGGCGACCTGGTGGTGGGCGCGGCGGCCGATGCAGGCCGCGTGCGGATGCAGAACAGCTCGCCTTTCAGTACCGGTTCCGGCACCTACGGTGGCGGCGGGCTGAGCTGGTTCTCGCTGTGGACCGACCGCACCGCCATCGACCTGTTCTCGGCCGGCGGCAGCCTGACCCCGAGCACGCAGATGAGCGAATCGACCCTGCAGTCGCTGACCACCAGCGTCAATGCGTCGGCCAGCGACTACCGCTTCGTCTATCCGGCGATCCTGCGCGCGGTGGCTGCGGGCGGCAGCATCTACAACGGTGCGGCGGCCAACGCGGCGAGCGAGGGTGTCAACGAATTCGCGTCGCGCACGTCGCTGCTGCTCGCGCCGTCGCGCAGCGGTCAGCTCGAGTTGCTGGCCGGCGATTCGCTGTACATGGGCAGCTACCCGATCAACCAGTCGGGCGCGGACCCGGCGGCGATGCCCAGCCCGTCGAGGCCAGCCTTCACCGGCTTCAACGGCAACACGCGCGTGGCCAGCAACCTCGGCACGGAGGGGCTGACGATGACAGCCCGCACCGACCCGTTCCGCCTGTTCGCGTTCGCTCCCGAAACCTATGCGGCCACCGATGCGCTGCGCACGCCGTCCCGCTTCTATGCGATGACCGGCGACATCGTCGGCCTGCGAAGCGGCGAGATCGTCGCGCGCGAAGACGGCAGCACCTGGTACGAAGCCGCGGCGCCGAGCTGGGTGATCGCCGGGCGCGACATCGTGAGCGCGGGCACCGTGCTCGGGCAGCCCACGTTCACGAGCCTGGGTGGCTCGAACAATGGTGCGACGTCCAGCGGCAATCTCGCGATCCACGGCCATGCGCAGGACGTCTCGCGCGTGGTCGCCGGGCGCGACCTCCTCTACAGCAGCTTCAACGTGGCGGGCCCCGGCACGCTGGAAGTCAGCGCGGGCCGCAACATCGTGATGGAAGACCGCGCCGCCATCGCCAGCCTGGGCCCGTTGACGGCGGGCGACAAGCGACTGGGCGCGAGCATCGCGATGATGGCCGGCACGGGCGCGCACGGAGCCGACTATTCGGGCTTCCTGGCGCGCTATCTCGGCGCGGCCAACCGCGCGCAGGCCGGCGCCTCGCTGGCCAGCCAGTCCGGCAAGGTCGTCAAGACCTACGAGGCGGAACTGCTCGCGTGGCTCTCCGACAAGGACAACGGCCTGGGCTTCAGCGGCACGGCGAACGAGGCGCAGGCCTTCTTCGACGCGCTGCCGGCCGAGCAGCAGCGCGTGTTCGCGCGCCAGGTGTACTTCGCCGAGCTGAAGGCGAGCGGGCGCGAGTACAACGATGCACGCAGCGCGCGCTTCGGCAGCTACCTGCGCGGTCGCAACGCCATCGCGGCGCTCTTCCCCGAGAGCGATGCCGCGGGCGGCGCTATCGGCTACCGCGGCGACATCACCATGTACGGGCCGGCCGGCGTCAACACGCTGTTCGGCGGCGGCATCCAGGTGTTCACGCCCGGCGGCGCGCAGGTGTTCGGCATCGAGGGCAATGCGCCTGTGGCCAGGGGCGGCATCACGCCGGGCGTCATCACGCAGGGCAAGGGCGACATCTCGACCTACTCGCTGGGCAGCATCCTGCTGGGCCAGAGCCGCATCATGACCACCTTCGGCGGCCACATCATGGGCTGGTCGGCCGAGGGCGACATCAACGCCGGCCGGGGCTCGAAGACCACGGTGGTCTACACGCCGCCCAAGCGCGAGTACGACCAGTGGGGCAACGTGACGCTGTCGTCGAACGTGCCGAGCACCGGCGCGGGCATTGCCACGCTGGCGCCGATCCCGGAGGTGCCGGCCGGCGACATCGACCTGCTCGCGCCGCTGGGCACCATCGACGCGGGCGAAGCGGGCATCCGCGTGTCGGGCAACGTGAACCTGGCGGCCCTGCAGGTGGTGAACGCGGCCAACATCGCGGTCAAGGGCGAGTCGGCGGGCATTCCGACGCTGGCGGCGGTCAACGTCGGCGCGCTCACCAACGCCAGCGCGGCCGCATCGCAGGCGGCCGGTGCCGCGCAGGAGGTGCTGCAACGCGAGCGCGCGGCGCAGCGCCAGGCGCTTCCCTCGGTGTTCACGGTGCGGGTGCTGGGCTTCGGCGACGAGCCTGCGAGCGGGGCGCCCGGCGCGGGCGAGGTGCGGCGCAAGCCGGCGGAGCAGGCGAGCTACGACCCGTCGAGCTTCATCCAGATGGTGGGGCACGGGGCGCTGACCGACGCGCAGATCGCGCGGCTCAGCGAGAGCGAGCGCCGCGGCCTGCCGCGCGGACGCTAGGCCACGCCGTCGCGCCATGACCATGTTCATGTACGAGCCCTGCGGCGAGGCCGCAGAGATCGACTGCGCCCCGCCGTCGCCGCCGGAGCATCCGCAACCGGATTTCCAGGCGCTGCTGGTGGAGAACTACACCGGGCTGCACCGCAGGCTCGCACGGTACCTGGGCTGCGCCGACGCGGCCAGCGAGAGCCTGCACGAGGCCTGGATGAAGCTGGCCGGAGCCCGCTTCGAAGGCACGGTGCAGAACCCGGTGGCCTACATCTACCGCGTGGCCTGCAACGCCGTCACGGACCGGCTGCGCGCCGAGCGGCCGTGGCAATACGCGGGCGATGCCGAAGACATGCTGGAGCAGGTGGTCGACCACTCGCCGGGGCCCGAGCTGATCGCCGAGGTGCGCTCCGACCTGGAGGCGGTCGAGCGCGCCATGCAGGGCCTGCCCAACCGGCACCAGGACATCCTGGTGGCGCTGCGGGTGCACGAACTCACCCGGCAGGAAGTGGCGGTGCGGCACGGGCTGTCGCTGCGAAGGGTGGACACCGCGCTGCGGCAGGCGCTGCTGCACCTGTCGGTCCTGCCTGCGGGCCGGCATCGACTGCAATACCAATGAACTACAATGATAATTATTCTCAACAAGCGTCGCGGTTCCGTAGCAAGCCTGCATGCCCACTACCGAAGCTTCCGTTCGCCTCGTGCACAGGCTCTACAGCGACCACCATTCGTGGCTGCTGGAGATGCTTCGCCGCAAGCTCGGCAACCTGGAGAACGCCGCTGACCTCGCGCAGGACACCTTTGCGCGCATCCTGTCGTCCAACGAGGCTGGGCCTCTGCGCGAGCCGCGCGCCTACCTGACGACCGTGGCGACACGCATCGCCGCGCAGTATTTCCGCCGTCTCGCCCTCGAGCGCGCCTATCTCGACGCCATCTCGCATCTCCCCGAGGCGGCGAGCCCTTCGCCGGAGCACCGCTTGCTGGTGCTGGAGGCACTGACTGCCATCAGCCGCGTGCTGGAGGGACTCAAGCCGCATGTGCGGGAGATCTTCCTGCTGTCGCAGCTCGACGGCCTGACCTACCCGCAGATCTCGCAGCAGCTCGGGGTTTCGGTCAACGTGGTGCAGAAGGCGATGGTGAAGGCCTACCGGCATTGCTACGACGCTGTGTATGGCGAGTGAGGCCGGTGCCCGTGTCGAGCAGTCGGTGTTCCGGTCGATCGCGGACGCGGCGCGTCCGATAGACGCGAGGATCGTCGATCAGGCCGTGGAGTGGCTGGTGAAGATCCAGTCCGGCCGCTCTTCGGCAGAGGACAGCGATGCCTGCGCCCGATGGCGCCAGTCGCACCCCGACCACGAGCGCGCCTGGCTGCGGGTGTGCGGCCTCGGGCGGGATCTGCGTGAAGGCACGGGGGCGGTCGATCCGCACGTTGCGCGCATGGCACTGCGCGGTGCGGACCGGCAGCGCCGCAGGTGGGCGCTCAAGACCATCGCGGGGCTGGGCGTGGGCGCGTGGACCGCATGGGCGATGCGGCACGACCTCGCCCTGCTGAATGCCGACTACCGGACGGCCGCGGGCGAGCGCCGCGACATCGTGCTGCCCGACGGCACACGGGTGCTGCTGAACACGCGCAGCGCGATCGACGTGCGATTCGACGCCACCGCCCGGACGCTGCGGCTCGTGGGCGGTGAAATCATGGTGACCACCGCCAAGGACTCCGCCGGGCGTCCGTTCGTCGTTCTCGGACGCGATGGCCGGATCGTGCCGGTCGGCACGCGCTTCCTGGTCCGCGAGTTCGATGCAGGGGACCGGCGCAGCGAGGTGACCGTGCTCGAAGGAGCCGTCGACCTGAGCGCCGGCGAGCGCTCGCAGGTCACCCGCGTGCCCGCCGGCAGCCGCGTGCGATTCAGCGGCACCGGCGTCGGCAGCCTTAGCACGCCGCCGGACGGCGCCGCGGCGTGGGCGGACGGCATGCTCGTCGTGGAACGCATGCGGCTGGACGATTTCATCGGCGAACTGGCGCGCTATCGCACCGGTGTGCTGCGCTGCGACCCGGAGGTGGCGGGCGTCCTGGTCAGCGGCGCGTTCCCGCTGGCGGATACCGACGCCGTGCTGGCGATGCTCGGCGAGACGCTGCCCGTGCGGCTGCGGTCGCTGAGCCGGTACTGGGTCACGGTCGCAGCGGGATAACGGCGAAGCGACAGGACGCGGCTGCTGTCGGTCACGCCGCGCAGACAGTTTGGACACCTCGATATCACGCCGGCAATAAAATGAGAATCGTTTACTTCATTCTTCCTGACTCCCGACCTCGTCCTGGTGCTCTTCGTGTCCGTTGCTGAATCATCCTTTTCCGCGGAACTCCATGCGCTCTACAGCCACCATCACGGCTGGCTGCACGCGTGGTTGCGCAAGAAGCTGGGCAACGGCTGCGATGCGGCCGACCTGGCACAGGACACCTTCGTGCGTGTCCTGATCGGCCGGAAGTTCGCTGCGTTGCGCAGCGAGCCGCGCGCGTTGCTGACGCACATCGCCAAGGGCCTCGTCATCGACCACTGGCGCCGGCAGGATGTGGAGCGCGCCTATCTCGACAGCCTTGCGGTGATATCGGCGGACGCCGCCCCATCGCCGGAGACCTGCCTGCTGATCCTCGAAGCCCTGCAGCGCATCGAAGCCATGCTGCGCGACCTGCCCGAGAAGACCCGCGACATGTTCTTCCTGGCCCAGTTCGACGGCATGACCTATGCCGAAATCGCGAAGCAGCACGACACCTCGCTGATCACCGTGAAGCGCCACATGCGACGCGCCTTCGCGGCGTGCCTGGCGGCCGCTTGAACCGATGAGCTGCAGACCCTTGCCGATGGCTGGCGGCGCCGACGAACTGCTCGGGGAAGCGGCCGACTGGATGGTCCGGCTGCAGTCCGGAGACATGACGGAGCTTTCGCTGCGCCAGCTAGAGCAATGGCGGACACGCAGCGCCGCCCACGCGGAAGCCTGGAGGCGAGCCGAGGCCGTGATGGGCACTTTCGAGATCGTGCCCAAGGCCATCGGCCGCCAGACCATGCAACGCCTGGCCGGCCCGGGGCGCCGCCAGGCTCTGCGTGCGCTGGGCATCGCCGCGGTTGCCGCGCCGGTCGTCTGGCTCGCATGGCGCGATCCGTCCGTCGGCACCTGGATAGCGAGCTGGAACGCCGACCTGCATACCGCGGCTGGTGAGCAGAAGACGATCACGCTGGCCGACGGCACCCGTCTCGTCCTCAATACCTCCAGCGCGGTCGATGTCGTCTTCACGGGTGCCGAGCGCCGCCTGCGCCTGCGACACGGCGAGATTCTCGTCACCACTTCGCACGACGATCCGTCGCCGGTCGACCGGCCGTTCATCGTGCAGACCGCGCAAGGAACCGTGCGTGCGCTCGGCACCCGTTTCTCGGTCGGCGTGCAAGGCGAAGGCACGCGCGTCGCGCTGTTCGAAGGCTCGGTACGGATCCGGGCAGAACAAAATGAACAGTCGCTCGTGCTACGGGCGGGAGAGCAGACCGTGTTCAGCGCCACGGCCATCGAGCCTCCGCGCGCCGCATCGCCTACCGCCGCGCTCTGGGAGCAGGGCATGCTGGTCGCCAGCGACATGCGGCTGGGCGCGTTTGCCGCGGAACTCGGCCGCTATCGCGCCGGCGTGCTGCGCTGCCACCCCGACGTGGCGGACCTGCGGGTCTCGGGCGCCTTTCCGCTCAGGGACACCGATGCCAGCCTGCAATTGCTGCAGAAGACCCTGCCGGTGCGCATCTCGACCATGACGCGCTACTGGGTCGTCATCGAGCCGCGGTGATTATTTTTTCTCCCGGGGGTGATACCTTTTTTCGCTTCGTACGGTGTACCGGGTGAAGGCGCTTCAGCGCGCCACCCATGCGTTCACCTGCGAAAGGATTCTCTTGATGGTCCCCGGCCTTTTCCCTCGCCTGCGCGAGGATGCCTCCAGTCGTCCCCGCTGCGCGCCTCCGTCGATCCGCAGGCCGATCGGCCTCGTGCTCTGCGTGCAATGGACGCTGGCCGGCCTCGGACTTGCCGTGGTCGCGCCGCTCACGGCGGTGCACGCCGCGCAGCCGTCCAGCAACGAATCGAAGCGCTCCTACGCGATCCAGCCCGGCCCGCTCGGTGACGTGCTGGCGCAGTTCGCAGGTCTCGCGGGCGTGCCGCTGTCGTTCGACCCGACACCGCTCGCCGCCGTCCGGAGTCCCGGCCTGCGCGGCAGCTTCACGGTGCAGGAAGGCTTTTCGCGGCTGCTGCGCGACTCGGGCTACGAGCTGGTCGAGGCAGGCAATGGAAGCTATTCGCTGCGCGCATCACCGGCACCCAGGGCCGGCGACTCGGCCGTGCTGCCCACCGTCACGGTCACGGCGGTCGAGCCGTTGCCCGGCGAGCTGCCTGGCGCCTACGCCGGCGGACAGATGGCGCGCGGCGGCCGGCTCGGCCTTCTCGGCAATGCGGACATCATGAACTCGCCGTTCAGCACCAGCAGCTTCACGTCGGAAGCGATGACCAACCGGCAGGCGGCCACGCTGCCCGAAGTGCTCAACAAGGATTCCTCGGTGCGGTTCACGGGGCAGCTCGGCGGCGTCACCGACTCCTTCTACATCCGCGGACTGCCCATCGGCGAGGGCAACCTGAGCGAGGTGGCATTCGATGGCGTGTACGGCGTTGCGCCCAACTACCACGTGTTCACCGAGTACGCGCAGCGCGTCGAGGTCGTCAAGGGCCCGGCCGCGCTGCTCTACGGCATGTCGCCCAATGGCGGCGTGGGCGGCGTCATCAACATCGTGCCCAAGCGTGCATTGCCCGAAGACCTGAGCCGGGTCTCGCTCGACTACGGCAGCGGCTCGCAGCTGGGCCAGCACCTCGACCTGAGCCGGCGCTTCGGCGCCAATCGCGAATGGGGCATCCGCTTCAACGGCGCGCACCGCGAAGGCGACACGCCGCTGGACAACCAGAAATCGCGTACCGACATCGGCGCACTGTCGCTCGACTACCAGGGCGAACGCCTGCGCGCCTCGTTCGATTTCCTGTCGCAGGTCGAGAACGTCGATGCGCCGACACGCCCCTATCTCGTGGCGTCCGGCATCCAGGTGCCCGACGCGCCGGACGGCCGCCGCAACATCTCGCAGCCATGGGGCTGGTGGAAATCGGATGGGAAATCCGCGCTGCTGCGCGCCGAGTACGACCTGAGCGACAGGCTCACGCTGTTCGCCAATGCCGGCGGCTCGACGGTCAGCATCGCTCGCCTGTCCGACCAGACGCCCACGCTGCTCAACGGCTTCGGTCTCGCGACCTCCACGCCCACCAACTACAAGTTCAAGGTGGACCGGCACACCGCCGACGCGGGTCTGCGCGGACGCTTCGAAACCGGCGCGGTCAAGCACACGGTGAGTCTTCAGTTCAGCAACTACGAGGACCGGGTGGCACAGGCCAACAACACCGGCAAGGCGATGCTGACCAACATCTACGCGCCGGTCGACCGCCCCTACCAGAACGTTGCCGAGCCGCTGCGCACGCCGAAGGTTTCGGCTTCGCGTCTTTCGGGTGTGGCGCTGGCCGACACGCTCAGCGCCTTCGACGACCGGTTGCAGCTCACGCTGGGCCTGCGCCACCAGCGCGTCCAGTCGAACAACTTCAGCGCAAGCACCGGCGCCGTGACCGCCCGCTACGACCGCAGCGCGGTGACGCCACTGGCCGGTGTGGTCTTCAAGCCCGCGCGCAACGTGTCGATCTACGCCAACTACATCGAAGGCCTGAGCAAGGGCGACACCGCTCCCAATACCGCCTCGAACGCGGGAGAGATCTTCTCGCCTTACAAGTCGAAGCAGTACGAAGTCGGCGCGAAGTTCGACCTCGACGGCACCATGGCCACGGTGAGCGCGTTCCAGATCACCAAGCCCAGCGGCCAGCTCACGGGAAACCTCTATGCGGCCGACAGCGAACAGCGCAACCGCGGACTCGAATTCAACGTGTTCGGCGAGCCCGTCAAGGGCCTGCGACTGACCGGCGGCCTGACGCTGCTCGACGGCAAGCTCACGAAGACCAACAGCCGCACCACGCTCGGCAACCGCCCCGTGGGCGTTCCCGCGGTCATGGCCAATCTCGGTGCCGACTGGGATGTTCCGAGCGTCAGCGGCCTTTCGCTCAACGGCAGCCTCACCTACACGGGCAAGGAGTACGTCAACCAGGCCAATACCCAGTCGATCCCCTCCTGGACCACGCTCGACGTCGGCGTGCGCTACACGACCCGCATCGCCGGACGCACGACCACCTTCCGGGGCACCTTGGCGAACGCCACCAACCGCGCGTACTGGTCGGGCGTCGCCTCGTACGGCACGATCTCGCAAGGCATTCCGCGCACCTTCGTGCTGTCCGCTTCGGTTGACTTCTAGACCGCAGGTACGCCGCGCCATGACCCGAACGAAGTTCCTTGTCGGTGCGGTCGTGGCCGCTGCCGTTCTTGCAGTGGCTGCCGTGCTGTGGTTCTCGCCGAGCCCGGGCGGGCCCGGCACACCCGGGCAGGCCGATGCGCGCGCCCCCACCATCGTGACCGACCTGCTCGGGCGCAAGGTCGAGGTGCGCCTGCCGGTGCGGCGCATGATGCTCGGCGAAGGCCGCCAGCTCTACCTGCTTGCCGCGCTCGACACCGAAGACCCGATCGGGCGCGTCGTGGGGTGGCGCAAGGATCTGATCCAGTCCGACCCCGACACGTACGCCGCCTACCTGCACAAGTTTCCGCGCATCGCCGAACTGCCGCAGTTCGGCGGCTTCGAGGACGGCACCTTCGATCTCGAACTCGCGATCTCGCTGAAGCCCGATGTCATCCTCATGAACATCGAGTCGCAGCGTGCCACCGAGGACGCACGTTATGTCGAGCGGCTGCAGGCGGTCGGCATCCCCATCGTGTACGTCGACTTCCGGCACTACCCGGTCGAGAACACCGAGCCGACCATCCGCCTGCTCGGCCAGCTCATGGGCAAGGAAGCGCGAGCGCGCGACATCATCGATTTCCGCGCGGCGCAGATCCGGCGCGTGACCGATGTCATCCGGGCCGCGGCACCTGCGCGGCCGCGCGTCTTCATCGAGAGGATCGGTGGCTACACCGAGGACTGCTGCCTGAGCTTCGGCAACGAGAACTTCGGCAAGTTCGTCGAAATGGCCGGCGGCCACAACCTGGCCGGACAGATCATCCGCGGCACCTTCGGCCAGCTGAACCCCGAGCAGGTGCTGGCCTCCGATCCCGAGCAGGTGCTCGTGACCAGCGCCAACTGGGAAGCCTTCGTGCCCAAGGGCCCGTGGATCGGCGTGGGCCCCGGCGCCGACCTGGACGAGGCCGCGCGAAAGCTGCGCGGCTTCACGCGGCGGTCCGCCTACGCGGGCACCACAGCCCAGCGCAATGGTGCGTTCCACGCCATCTGGCACCAGTTCTACAACAGCCCGTACGACTTCGTCGCCATCCAGCAGCTGGCCCGATGGCTGCATCCGGACCTGTTCGCCGGCCTGGATCCCGATGCGACCTTCCGTGAATTCCACCAGCGATTCCTGCCGCTCGACTACGCCCCCGGCTATTTCGTCAGCCTGCCGAAGGCGCCGACGCCGTGACCGCGATGACGCGGCAGCCCGCGCTCGGGGCGACGTACCGCGCACTCGTGCGGCGCAAGCGCTGGATCCTTGCCGCGCTGTCCGGCCTGCTGCTGCTGAGCTTCATGCTCGACATGGCCACGGGACCGGCGCGCCACGACCTCGCGTCGGTGGCGCTTGCGCTGGTGCGGCCCGACGGCGTGCCGGTGCAGCTGCGCGTCGTGATGTGGGACATCCGCATGCCCGTCGCCGCAATGGCGGTGGTCGCAGGTGCAGCGCTGTCGCTGGCGGGCGCGCAGATGCAGACCATCCTCAACAACCCGCTGGCGAGCCCGTTCACGCTGGGCATCTCGGCGGCGGCGAGTTTCGGCGCCGCGCTCGGGCTCGCTTTCGGCGTCAGGTTGTTTCCGCTGCTGGCCGACTACCTGGTGCCGGTCAATGCCTTCGTGATGGCGATGCTGTCGGCGGTGCTGATCCATCTCGTGAGCACGCGGCGCAACGTGGGCTCCGAGACGATCGTGCTGCTGGGCATCGCGCTGGTCTTCACCTTCAATGCATTGCTGGCGCTGGTGCAGTACTTCGCCAGCGAGCAGGCCGTCGCCGCGGTGGTCTTCTGGACCATGGGCAGCCTGGGCCGCGCGACATGGCCGAAGGTCGGTGCCGTGCTCGCCTTGCTGCTGCTGATGCTGCCGCTGTTCGCACGGCGCGCCTGGTCGCTGACGGCCATGCGGCTCGGCGACGACAAGGCCGCGAGCATGGGGGTCGACGTGCAGCGCCTGCGCCTGGAGTCCCTCGTGATGGTGAGCCTGCTCGCGGCGCTGCCGGTGTCATTCATCGGCGTGATCGGCTTCGTCGGCCTGGTCGGCCCGCACATCGCGCGCATGCTGCTGGGCGAGGACCAGCGCTACTTCCTGCCGGGCTCGCTGCTGGCCGGCGCGCTCATGCTGTCGGCCAGCTCGGTGGTCAGCAAGACCCTGGTGCCGGGTGCGATCTTTCCGATCGGCGTCGTGACGTCGCTCGTCGGCGTGCCGTTCTTCATCTCGCTCATCCTGCGGTCGAAGGGGCGCTCGTGGTGACGCTGCAGCTCGAGAACGTGGGCGCCTCGTATGCGGGCCTGGAGATCTTGTCGGAAGTCGGCACGCCGCGGTTCAACGCCGGCGAGGTCATCGCGCTGATCGGTCCCAACGCCGCAGGCAAGTCGACGCTGCTGCGCCGCATCGCCGGGCTTCTCGCCGGGCCCGGCGTCGTGCGATTCGGCCCGGCCTCACGGGGCGAGGCCGGGGTCTGCTACATGCCGCAGGACGGCACCGTCACGGCCCGGCTCACGGCCTACGAAGGCATCCTGCTGGCGTGCAAGCAGCAGCAACACGGCTGGGCGGTGCAGGCGTCCGACCTCGCGCGGATCGACGCGGTGATGGCCGGGCTCGACATCGAGGCACTGGCCTTCAGGACGCTCGACGAGATGAGCGGTGGCCAGCGCCAGCTCGTCTCGATCGCGCAGGTGTTGGTGCGCGACCCGGACATCCTGCTGCTGGACGAGCCGACGAGCGCGCTCGACATGCGCCGGCAGGCGCAGGTGCTCGCGCTGCTGCGTTCGCTCGCGCGCCAGCGCGGAAAGATCGTCGTCATCGCCTTGCACGACCTGAACCAGGCGCTGCAATTCGCCGACCAGGTCGTGGTGCTCGCCCACGGCCGGGCGCTGCACAGCGGGCGCTGCGAGGATGTGATCACGCCAGCCATGCTGCGCGATGTCTACCGGGTCGATGCACGCGTCGAGCGGTGCTCGCGTGGCACCGCGCGGGTCATCGTGGACGGCATTGCGTAGATCGGCCTGCCGCGCCCGCCAAGGCCCGACGGCCTGAAATCGCCATGCAGCGGCATCGCAGTTCAACAAAAGGGTTCGGATGAGAAAAGATGTCGTGATCGTGGGTGGCGGAATCGCTGGCGTCTCGGCGGCCTTCTTCCTGTCGCAAGGAATGTCGGTGGCACTGGTGGAGCGGGAGAGCACGCTGGGCCATCACAGTTCGGGGCGCACCGCCGCCCAGTACACGCTGGGTATCGCGGCCGACACCATGCGGCGCGTGGCGGCGGCCAGCAAGGACTTCTTCGAACAGCCGCCCGCCGGTTTCTGCGGCGGCTCCCTGATCGCGCAGCGGGGTTGCCTCACGGTCGCCCGCAGCGGCCAGGAGTCGCGCCTTCAGGGCATTCGCGAGCAGATCCGGAGCGTGGGCGCGCGGGCGCGCATCACCGATGCCGGCGAGACGCTGTCGCTGTTCCCGGCCCTGCGCCCCGGTGGCGTGGCGGCCGGTGTCCATGAGCCGGACGCCATGGATCTCGACATTGCAGCGCTGTTCAACGGCTACGCAAGCGGAGCCAAGGCACGCGGTGCTGTGTTCGTGCCGGGCGAGCCTGTGCTGTCGATCGAGCGTCGCGGTGGCATGTGGCACCTGCGTACGCCGCGCACCACGATCGAGGCATCGGTGCTGGTCAATGCGGCCGGCGCATGGGCCGATCAGGTGGCCGTGCTGGCTGGCGAAACGCCGTTGGGCCTGCAGCCGATGCGCCGTACGGCGTTCAACTTCGTGGCCGAGGGCGGCGCCAGCCCCGACACATGGCCCTTCGTCAGCAACCTGGACTACCGGTGGTACATCCGGCCAGGGAGGGGGCACATGCTGGGCAGCCTGTGCGACGCGGTGCTCGCCGCGCCCGAGGAGCTTCGCGCGCGCGACGAAGACGTGGCGCAAGCCATCGCCAACATCGAGGGCGACACCACCTTTCGCGTGAAACAGGTGCAGTCGCAATGGGCCGGGCTGCGCACCTTCGCGGCCGACCGCAATCCGGTGGTCGGCCCCCGCGCCGGCTCGCAAGGCTTTCACTGGTTGGCCGGGCAAGGCGGCTGCGGAATCCTTGCTTCCCCGGCGCTGGCGCAGGCGCTCGCGGCATCGGTCCTCGGTGACGAGCTTCCGCCCGTGCAGCGTGAGCTCGGCCTGAGCTTCGCCGCGCTGGCACCCGATCGCCAGGCCCTGCCTGCCTCCGCACCCGGGGCATGACGCCACGGGCGCAACGGGCTGCCGCCGACATACGATCGGCCGGCTCCCGGCCGGTGTCGTCGATCGGGCAAGTCAGCCGTTTCGCGGCGTTTCAAAAATATTTTGCAGAAACCGGCAGGTTCCGGAATCTCGTGCATCAAGGAATGCAGGTACCGCAAAAGCGAGCGGTGCAACCTTCATTTCATCCGATCACAGAGAACTCTCAAATGGCATTCATTGCAAAGTCCGGACGGCGCTTCGTGCCTTCTCCCTTGACGGCGGTTGCCCGCGCCGCTTGCCTCGCCGCTGCGCTGGGCGCGGCGGCGGGAAGCGGCGCGCCGGCCTGGGCGCAGACCACCCAGGCGGGCGCGCCGAGCCGGGCCTATGCGATTGCTCCCGGAACCCTGGACAGCGTGCTGGGCCGCTTCGGCCGCGAGGCGAACGTGATGATCGCCATCGATCCCACTCTCACCAGGGGCCTCGACAGCCCCGGGCTCCAGGGCAGCTTCAGCGTCTCCGACGGCCTGGGCAAACTGCTTGCCGGCAGCGGCCTCGAAGCCGTGGCAGGCACCAACGGCGGATGGCGCCTGCGCAAGGCATCGCCGGGCACGCCGGCAGCGGACGCGCGCGACAGCGCAACCCCGCGCACCGATGCGGGCGGGCCGATGCTGGCCCCGATCGTCGTCAGCGCCCAGCGCGAACGGCTCTACGACGTGCAGGACGTCAACGCCGGCGCGCTCGGGATGCGTTCGCTGCAGGACCTTCCGTTCGCCGTGGGCTCCTACACCGTGGACACCATCGAGACCCAGCGCGCACGCACCGCTCTGGACGTGCTGCGCAACGATCCGTCGGTCACGCCGACCTCGGGCTTCTCGTCGTTCGACGGCGTGGCCGTGCGCGGCTTCTCGGCCAACTCGTTCAACAACGTGCGCCGCGACGGGCTGCTGGCCAACATCTACAGCGACGTGCCGCTCGAGAACAAGGAGCGCGTCGACGTGCTCAAGGGCCTGTCGGGCTTCCTGTACGGGGTGGGCGAGCCCAGCGGCATCGTCAACTACGTGGTCAAGCGGCCCACGCGCGAGCGCTTCGCCAGCGTGACCGCCGAAGTGCGCAGCTACGGCGGGCGCTATGCGGCCGTCGACGCGGGCGGCCCGTTGAATACCGACGGCACGGTGGGCTACCGCTTCAACGCCGCGAGCGAGAAGGTCGGCGACTTCACGCACTTCGGCGACCTGAAGCGCGACTTCCTCAGCGGCGCGGTCGACATCAAGATCAACCGCGACGCGCTGCTGCAGCTGGACTTCGACTGGCAGAAGAAATCGCTCGCCGCCAGCGGCATGATCGGCCCGCGCAGCAACGGCACCGTGCTACCGGCCTCCAGCTTCGACCCGCGCACGCTCGTCGGGCAGCCTTGGGGCCAATACAAGACCGACGCCTGGAACCTCGGCGCGCGCCTGGACTACGCGCTCAACAGCAACTGGGACCTGACGGCCCAGCTCGGATTCAGCCGCACCAAGCGCAACGCGATCTTCTTCAACGCATCGCAGATCGACGCGAACGGCAACGTGCTCAAGGGCAACACGCGCTACGAAGGCGAGGCCTATCCGACCGCGGCGGGGCAGGTGTTCACCACGGGGCGCTTCAAGACCGGCTCGATCGGGCACGAGGCCGTCATCGGCTACTCGTACTCGAGCCTGCAGTCGCCCGACGGCGACTACCTGCGCTTTCCCCAGTTCATCGGCAATGTCTTCCGTCCGCTGCCGTACGCGCAGCCCTACCTGCCGGGCGACACGCACCTGCCCGCGAGCACGGCGCGGCAGAGCAGCGTGTTCCTGAGCGACACGATCTCCTTCACGCCCCAGTGGCAATTGCTGCTGGGCGCGCGGCACATCAGCTACAGCAGCGACATCGGCAGCAAGTACGACGGCACGCCCAAGTACACGACCCGCGTCACCGTGCCCACGCTGAGCGTGATGTACAAGCCGACGGAGCGCACCACCGTCTACGCCACCTACGGCGAGGGCTTCGAGCAGGGCGCCTACGCGCCGAGCTACGCCGAGAACGCACTGCAGAAGCTCGGCCCCATCAAGAGCCGCCAGTACGAGATCGGCGTGAAGAGCAGGGTGCTCGACGGCCTGATGGTCACGGCCGCGGCCTTCGACATGGACAAGCCGCTGCAGGCCGTCACGCCTTCGGACAACATCTTCCGCCAGAAGGGCAGCCAGCGGCATCGCGGCATCGAGCTCACGGCCAACGGCGAGATCACGCCGCAGCTCAGCGGCATCGCCGGCGTGTCCTGGCTCGACGCCGAGCAGCGCGACACGGGAGACGCGGCGCTCGAAGGCCGGCGCCCCAGCAACGTCGCGCGCTTCCAGGCCAACGTGTTTCTCGACTACCGCCTGGCGTCGGTGCCGGGGCTGTCGTTCAACACCGGCGTCTACCACGTCGGCAACCGGCCGCTCGACCGTGCCAACACCATGATCGTCCCGGGCTTCACGCGCTGGGACCTCGGCGCGGCGTACGTGACGAAGCTGATGGGCAAGTCCTCCGTGATCCGCCTGTCGATCGAGAACGTGACCAACAGGCGCTACTGGAGCTCGGTCAACTACGGCGGCGTGACCCAGGGCAACCCGCGCATCGTCCGCCTGGCGATGACGACGAATTTCTGAAGGGCGTGACCATGAAATCGACATCACCCATCCGTTGCCTGCTGGCTGCCTGCGGCCTGTCGGCGTTGCTGTGCGCGCCGGCGGGCGCGCATGGCGTCTGGGTCGCGCAGCGTGCCGGCGAGCTGGCGGTGGTCCTCGGCGAAGGCGCGCTCGACGAAGCCTACGAACCGGCGCAGGTGCGCGAAGCCAAGGCGTTCACCGCGAACGGTGCGCCTTCGGGCGTGAAGCTGCAGCCGCGCGAGCGCAACGTCGTCGTCGTACCCGAAGCCGACGCTGCGGTGCTCTCCGTGGCCGTGGAAGACGGCTTCTGGTCGCAAGGCGCCGACGGCAAATGGGTCAGCGGCTCGCGGGCAAAAGTGCCCGCTGCGCGGCGCGCGGGCTACTACATGAAGTTCGGCACGACGCTGCTCAAGCCGGTGGCCATGCCCTTCGCTCCGCTTGGCCTGGACCTGGAGATCGTGCCGCTGATCGATCCGTCGAAGCTGCGTCGCGGGCAGCTGCTGCCCGTGCGCGTGCTGTCCAGGGGACAGCCGGTGGCTGGCGCGGCGGTCATCGGCGATTTCATCGGCAACACTGCGGGCCCGCGCGTGAAGACCGACAAGGCCGGACGCGCGAGCATCGTGGTGGGCAGCAGCGGGCTGAACGTGGTGGCCGTGTCGCTGAACAGGCCGCGAAGCGACAGGCGCGAGGCGGACGAAGACGGGCTCGAAGCCACGCTCGCCTTCACCCTGCCGCGCGCCGGCGACTGAACGCACGGCGCAGGCGATGCTTCGACGGCAGCTGCTGCTGCGCCTGCACCGCTGGATGGGCCTTGCCAGCGCGGCTTTCCTGGTGCTCGCGGGGCTGACCGGCAGCCTGCTGGCGTTCGAGGACGAGCTCGAGGTGCGGTTCAACCCCGGGCTCTTCGTCGTCGCGCCACCGGCGGGCCCCGATCGGCCGCGGCAGTTCGATCCATTCGAACTGCGGGACATGGCGCAGCGCGCGGCGCCCCCGCAGGCGAATGTCGACACCGTGATCCTGGGTCTCCAGCCCTCCCGGTCGTTGCGCTTCATCCTGTCGCCACGGACCGATCCGGAGACGGGCCGGCCGCTGCCGCTCGATGTCGACGAGCTGTTCATGGATCCGCATACCGGCGCGGTGCTCGGCACGCGCTTGTGGGGCGAGTCGCTGTTCCGGCGCGAAACCGCCGTCAGCTTTCTCTACAGGCTGCATTACTCGCTGGCGATGCCCGCGCCGTGGGGCGCGCGCATCCTGGGGACCGTGGGCTTGCTGTGGACGCTCAACTGCCTCGTCGGCCTGTGGCTGACGTTTCCGCGTCGCGGCGCGGGCCGCTCCGAGCAGGGCTGGTGGCGGCGGTGGGGCACGGCCTGGCGCTTCTCGCCTTCGGGCGGCATGGCTCGCGTGGTGCTGGGCCTGCATCGCGCATCCGGTCTCTGGTTGTGGCCGGCGATGCTGGTCTTCGCGTGGTCGAGCGTGATGTTCAACATGCGCGAAAGTGTCTACCGGCCCGTCATGTCGGTCGTCGTCTCCGCACCGGACCTCTGGGCCGGCGTGCCGCCGAGGCGCACGCCGATGCTGCAGCCGGCGATCGACTGGCGCTCCGCTCACATGGCGGCGCGAAACGCACTGGACTCGATCGCGCGGCAGAAAGGTTTCATCGTGGAGGCGGAGCGCGACCTTCGCCTGGACCGTCATCGTGGTGTCTATGTGTATCGGGTCCGATCGAGCCTGGACATTCCCGGTGCCGCCGGCGCGACAACCGTGCTCGTCGATGCGACGACCGGCATGGCGCGCGGCTTCGCGGGCGACTCGCGCGCGGGAGCACTGGAGGAGTGGCTGGGCGCGCTGCACATGGCCCGGAACTTCGGCACGCCCTACAAGGCGCTGGTCGCGCTGCTGGGCATCGGCGTCGCACTGATGTCGGCGGCCGGCCTGCTCGTCTGGTATCGCAGGGCCAGGGCGCGCATCGCATCGCGCCGCCCCGGGGCAGCTGCCTCGCCGACGTAGATCGCGGCCTCGAGCCTGTCGGTGGCGGGCTCTTCGTTTTTTCCCGGGAGAGGCCTTTTGTCCGACTTCCTTGGCCCGCCCCGGCGGCCATGAGGTTCCGGTGCCCCGAATGCATGCACCGACATGACTTTGGGCACTTATGGGGCGGCGCGGGCGCCGCATAGCATCCGCCCATGACAGAGCCCGACAGGACTTCACTCCCGTTTTCCGAGACACCGCAAGACACCGCGGCCAGGCCGCGCGCCATCCTGGTCGTGGACGATCACGATCTTGTGAGGATGGGCGTGTGCGCGCTGCTGCAGGCCAATGTGTCGTCGACGCCCATCGAAGTCATGGAGGCCGGCACTCTCGCGGAAGCCATGGCCATCTACGAGGACAACGAGGACGCGATCGAGCTGGTGCTGCTGGACCTGGCCCTGCCGGATACGCAGGGCCTGAGCGGTCTCATGGAGTTCCGCTCGCATTACCCCACCGCACGCATCGTGGTGCTCTCGGGCACCGGGACCACCTCGCTCGCGCAGGACACGCTGGCGCAGGGCGCCATGACGCTGGGCGCCTTCGCCTTCCTGCCGAAGTCCGCGACGCTGAGGGAAGTCGTGAGCTTCATCCGAGCCTGCGGGCTGCTGGGCGGCGACGCGGTGAACTACCAGGCCTTTCCCGTGCCGTCGTCCGCCGAAGTCGCGCAGCCGCTTTCCAGCAATGCCAGGCACAAGCTGACGAGGCGGCAACTGCAGGTGCTCAACTGGCTGCTGGAGGGAAAGAGCAACCACGAGATCTCCGTGCTCGCCGAGATCAGCGAAGGCACGGTGAAGAACTATGTCGCGGGCATCCTCCTGCAATTCGGCATGCGCTCGCGCGCGCAGTTGATCAGCAGCCTGCGCTGAGTCCTGCGGGCGAAGCGAAAAAAGCGGGGCTCGCGAAAGACCCCGGAGGGAGACAGAGGCAATGAACGACCAGACCCCCGGGCGCCTGCCCGTCGACGCCACGCTCGAGATGCGCGTGCTGCGCGAGCACGTGGCCTCGGTGTACGCGGGCAACACCACGGCCATTGCCGCGCACATGGGCTTCGCCGTCGTCATCGGCTGCTTCGGCTACTTCTACGTGGACCCGGCTTTCAGGTTGCTGATCGTCGCGTTGATCACGGCGATCGTGCTGGTGGATCTGTACGCGCTGCTCACGCCGCGCTGGACGCCGTCGGTGCCGCTGTCCGAGACGCCCTACTGGGAGAGGAAGTACACCCGCGTCGTCACCATCATCAGCACCATCACCGCGCCCAGCAGCCTCTTTCTCGTCAGCATCCAGGACCCGATGCTGACCACCTTCGTGACGGTGGTGATCATGGGCAGCTGGACCCGCGCCGTGCAGGCCCGCTGGCCGCTGAAGAGGGCGATGTTCGGCTACGGCATTCCCATGATGAGCGGGTTGATCGTCTCGCTGGCCTGGTATGGCGGCGCGCTCAACTGGTTCCTGGCCGGCTTCGCCTTCGTCAACCTGGTGCTGACGCTGAGTGAGGGCGTCAAGCAGAACAAGCGGCTGACGGCTTCGCTGATCCTGCAGTTCGAGAACGAAGCGCTCGCAGCCCAGCTGCGCGAGCAGATCGCCGCCACCGAGCGCGCCAGCGCCGAGAAGACCCACTTCCTGGCCGCCGCCAGCCACGACCTGCGCCAGCCGATGCATGCCATTGCGCTGTTCGGCGCCGCTTTGGGCAACACGCTGCGCCATCGCCCCGAGGTCAGGAACGTCGAGCGCATGATGCGCGCGGTGAATGCGCTCGGTGCGTCGCTGGACACCATGCTCGACATCTCGCGCCTCGACGCCGGCGTGGTGCAGCCGGTGTCGCACGCGCTGGAGCTCGACGAGTTGTTCGTCCCCTTGCACAACACTTTCTCGGTACAGGCCGAGCGCAAGAAGCTGCAGCTGCGTGTGCGCGCCAGCGGCCTGTGGGTGCATAGCGACCCGCAGCTGCTGTACCGGATGCTTTCGAACCTCGTCGACAACGCACTGAAGTACACGAGGCAGGGCGGCGTGACGGTGGTGGCGCGCACGCGCGGCCAGCACGCATGGATCGAGGTCCGCGACACCGGCATCGGCATCGCGCCGGAGCAATCGAGCCGGATCTTCGAGGAGTTCTACCAGGTGAACAACCCGGGGCGCGACCGCTCGCGCGGCCTCGGCATCGGCCTGTCGATCGTGCGGCGCCTGGGCAGCTTGCTGCACCATCCGATCGAGCTTCGGTCGCGCCCCGGCCGCGGCACGCGCTTTCGTCTCACGGTGCCCCTGGCCGAGCCGACGGAGGCATCGCAGGACGACCTCCATCTGCGCGAACTCGAATCGCCCGTGCGCCACTTCTTCCAGGTGCCGGAGCTGGAAGGGCGCGTCCTTCTCATCGACGACGAGGAAGACATCCGCGAGGCGATGACGGAGCTCATGCATGCCTACGGAATCGAGGTCGTGGCGGTGGCCGGCGAGGCCGAGGCCGAGGAAGTGCTCATGCAGCCCGACGCGGAAGTGAAACCCGTGGCCCTGCTGGTGTGCGACTACCGGCTGGGCGAGGGCGCGGAGGGGCTGCAGGTGGGGTTGCGGCTGCGCGAGCGCTTCCGGCTCGACGCGCCGATGCTGCTGATCACCGGCGAGACGGCACCCGAACGGCTGCAGCGCGTGCGCGAGTGGGGCGTGCCCGTGCTGTTCAAGCCCGTCAGCGCGGCCACGCTCATGCAGGCCATCGCCGAGGTCATGAATGTCGAGGCGCGGGCGGACAGCCTCTGAGTTCGCCGCGCGGTCCGCGAACTGGCACTGACATTCCCGGGCCTGCCGGGCGCCCGTGGTGACAGCGAATGTCACTCCGGTACATGCATTCTTCGATGCAATGCGTGCCATTGCATTCACCGGTGCCGGTAATGGCACGACATGTTGCGGCGCAGGCGACGGGGCACGCGTTTTGCTGAATCAAATCTTTACAGATTTCGGCAAGGATGCATTCGTTGGACGATGACAAGAACGGCTTCTCCCTGGACCGCCGTGTTTTCTTTCTGGGCACCGCAGGTGCCCTCGTTCTGGGAACGACGGCTTGCGGAGGTGGAGGAGGCGGCTTCTCCTTTCCGGTGACTGGCACTGGCGCGCAGACCGCTGCCGGGCAGCAGACGGCAGGCGCCACCGATACCGCCGGCACCACCACGGCCGCCGACCCGGCATCGGCGACACCCGCGGCGCAAGCCCGCAAGTTCGTCCACCCCGGCCTGCTGCACACCGAGGCCGACTTCGAGCGCATGCGCCAGAAGGTCGCGGCGCAGGCGCAGCCCTGGCTCGACGGCTGGAACACGCTGACTTCCAACGGCCGCTCGCAGCTGGGCGCCACGCCACGGCCGCTGGCGACGGTGATCCGCGGCGGCGACGGCTCGAACTTCGCGCAGATGTACATCGACATCGCGCGTGCCTATCAACTCGCGCTGCGCTGGAAGGTCTCGCAGGACACGCGCTATGCCGACCTCGCCGTCGCCTTCCTGAACGCATGGTCGTCCACGCTGACCCTGGTCACCGGCAACTCCGACCGTTTCCTCGCGGCCGGCATCTACGGCTACCAGTTCGCCAACGCGGGCGAGATCATGCGCACCTACGAGGGCTGGGCGGCGAGCGATTTCGCGCGCTTCCAGAACATGATGCTCACCGTGTTCTATCCGCTGAACCACAGCTTCCTGATCGACCACAACGGCTCCGAGATCACCAACTACTGGGCCAACTGGGACCAGTGCACGCTGGCCTCGATGCTGGCCATCGGCGTGCTGTGCGACCGGCCCGACATCTACGACGAGGCGATGAGCTACTACAAGACCGGGCAGGGCAACGGCGCGGGCCTGCAGGCGGTCTACCACGTGCATCCGGGCTACCTCGGCCAGTGGCAGGAGAGCGGGCGCGACCAGGGCCATTGCACGCTGGGCATCGGCCTTGCCGGCGCGTTCCACGAGATGGCGTGGAACCAGGGCGACGACACCTACGGCTACGAGAACAACCGCTTCCTCGCGGGCGCCGAGTACGTCGCCAAGTCCAACCTGACCGACAGCAGCACCGGCGACTTCTACACGGTGCCTTTCTTCACCAACATCAACAGGCAGGGCACGCAGTCCGTGCTGTCGACCGCAGGGCAGGGGCACCGGCGCGGCATCTGGGAAAGCGTCTACAACCACTACGCGAACCGTCTCGGCATTGCCACGCCCTACACCTCGCTGCAGGCGATCCAGATGCGCCCGGAGTCGGACAGCGGCAACGGCGACCAGCTGGGCTTCGGCACGCTGACCTTCACGCGCGACCCGCTCACGGCGCAGGGCAAGCCGAGCAGGCTCACCGCGCACGTGCGCGGCACGCAGGTGGTGCTGTCGTGGTGGGGCTGCCCCGATGCGCAGAGCTATACCGTCAAGCGCGCGAGCACGGCGGGCGGGCCTTACTCCACCGTCGCCCCGGGCATCACCGACACGCTCACGTTCACCGACGGCACCGTCAACGCCGGGGAGGTCTGGTACTACGTGGTCGTCGCGGTGAGCGCGTCGGGCGAGAGTGCTGCGTCCAACGAGGAAAGGGCGGCGCTCAAGCCCGAGCTGCTGATGCAGCTGAAGTTCGATGAATCGGGCGGCACGCAGGTGGCGGACGCGACCGGCCGGTTCGCCGCGAGCGGGCTGCAAGGCGGCGCGACCCTGGCCGCCGGACGCGAAGGCAACGCGGTCGCCCTCGACGGCGCTACCGGCCACGTCGTCCTGCCGACGGGCGCGGCGAAGAGCCTCGGCGACTTCAGCGTCAGCGCCTGGCTCTACCTCGACAAGCTTTCGACCTGGTCGCGCGTCTTCGACTTCGGCTCGGGCGAGCGCCGCTACATGATGCTGACCGTGCGCAACGGCAGCGGCGTGCCGCGGTTCTCGATTTCCACCGTCCATGGCTACAACGAGCAGGTGATCGATGGCTCGGCGGCGCTGCCGACCGGCCGCTGGGTGCATGTCGCGGTCACTGTTTCCGGCGCGCTCGGCACCCTGTACGTCGATGGCGTCGAGGCCGGCTCCAATGCGCAGATGAGCCTGGCGCCCTTCGACCTGGGCGCGACAACGCAGAACTGGCTGGGGCGCTCCCAGTTCTCGAGCGATCCCTATCTGCAGGGCCGCATCGACGACTTCCGCGTCTACGGCGGTGCGCTCGGCAGCGCGGAAGTGGCGGCGCTGGCGCTGTAGGCGCCTCAGCTGCTTTGCCGCACCACCAGCTCGAAGCCCAGGTCCAACGTGCGCTCGGCCACCGTCTCCTCGCGCATCAGCGCCAGCAGCATGTTGGCCGCGCGTTCGCCGATCTCCTGGCGCGGGGTGCGCACGGTGGTCAACGGCGGCAGCATCTGGTCGCTGCCGCCCAGATCGTTGAAGCCGGCGATCGCCACGCGCTTCGGCACCTCGACGCCGGTGCGCAGCGCGGCGAGCAGCCCGCCCTGGGCGAGGTCGTCGTTGCAATAGAAGATGGCGTCCACGTCGGGGTGGCGCGCGAGCAGGTCCTCGAACTGGCGGCCGCCCAGCGCCATGGAGGTCGGGCCCGGCACCAGCAGTTCGAGCGCCGGATCGTGGCAGCCCGCCGCGCGCAGCGCCTCGCGATAGCCTTCCAAGCGCAGCATCACGCGCGGATCGAGCTGGCCGGCGGCATACGCGATGCGCCGGCGGCCGCGCTGCAGCAGGTGCTGCACGATGGCTCGGCCCGCGTCCTGCTGCGAGAAGCCCACGCTGTGCACGCCGGGTTCGGCCGAGGTTTCCATCAGGTACACGCAGGGCGCCTTGCTGCGCTCGAGCATCTGCACGGCCGCGGCGCTGCGGTCGAAGCCCGTCAGAAGCACGCCCGCCGGCCGCTGCGAGAGGTAGCTGCGCAGCAGCGCCTCTTCCTGCGCCGGGTCGTAGTGCGTCACGCCGATGAGCGACTGGAAGCCGTGCGGCGACAGCGCGTCCTGAACCGCCTCCAGCAGTTCCACGAAGAGCTGGTTGGTCAGCGAGGGGATCAGCACCGCCACGTGCGAACTGCGTGCCGAGGCCAGCGCGCGCGCCGCCACGTTGGGCACGTAGCCGAGCTGGTCGACCGCCGCCTGCACGCGGGCCTGCAGCTCGGGCGCCACGTTGCGCGCACCGCGCAGCGCCCGCGACACGGTGATCGGGCTCACCCCGCAGGCGCGCGCCACGTCGTCGAGCGTGACGTGGCTGGAAGAGCGGGAGCGCGGGCGGTCGGGGGTGTCGGCCATGGTCGGGCGGATCTTAGGGTTAGTACCAAGCTGGATTTGGACAGCGCTGTCCTAGGATAGCGCTATCCCAGCCCTTGTCCGATTCGGAAAAACCCGAGCGCGCACCAGAGCTGGTTTTTTTGAATTGTGCGGGACAGCGCTATCCAGACTGTTGTCCCACCCGCCGGGCAGCCTTCCAGCCTTCTTTTTCATGGGCAGGCCCGGATTCAGGAGACAACCATGTTCGGAATGAGCCAAGAGATGTTCCTGCTCGTCGATGCCCTGGTGGCGATCGTCGGGCTGATCCTTCTGATCACGCGCTGGCGCGTGCACCCCTTCATCGCGCTGACGCTGGCCGCCGGCTGCCTCGGCCTGACCTCGGGCATGCCGGTCGACAAGGTCATGAAGTCCTTCCAGGACGGCTTCGGCGGCGTGCTGGGCTTCGTGGGCATCGTGCTGGGCCTGGGCACCATGCTCGGCAAGATGATGGCGGAGTCGGGCGGCGCCGACCGCATCGCGCGCACGCTGATCGACGCCTTCGGCCGCGAGCGAGTGCACTGGGCGATGATGTTCGCGGCCTTCCTGGTCGGCATCCCGCTGTTCTTCGAGATCGGCTTCGTGCTGCTGATCCCGCTGGTGTTCATCGTGGCGCGGCGCACCGGCGTGTCGCTCATCCGCATCGGCATTCCGCTGCTGGCGGGCCTGTCGGTGGTGCACGGCCTGGTGCCGCCGCATCCGGGGCCGCTCTTGGCCATCGGCGTCTTCAATGCCGACATCGGCAAGACCATCTTCTACGGCCTGATCGTCGGCCTGCCCACCGCGATGATCGCGGGCCCGATCTTCGGCAAGTTCATCTCGAAGTACGTGCCGGGCGAGGCCTCGCCCGAGCTGATGGAGCAGCTGGCGCGCGAGCCCGAGGCCCGCGAGCTGCCCGGCTTCGGCATCACGCTGGTCACGGTGCTGCTGCCGGTGGCGCTGATGCTGCTGAAGACTTTTGCCGACGTGGCGCTGGACGAGAAGAACATCGTGCGCCAGTGGATGGACTTCATCGGCCACCCGATCACCGCGCTGCTGGCGGCGCTGCTGCTGTCGCTCTACACCTTCGGCTTCGCGCGCGGCTTCACCTCGAAGCAGATCATGAAGTTCGTCGACGACAGCCTCGCGCCCACCGCGGCCATCGTGCTGATCATCGGCGCGGGCGGCGGCTTCAAGCAGATGCTGGTGGCCAGCGGCGTGGGCAACGCGATCGGGCAGATGGCACTGCATGCGCAGGTCTCGCCGATCCTGCTCGCCTGGCTGGTGGCGGGGCTGATCCGCATCGCCACCGGCTCGGCCACCGTCGCCACCATCACCGGCGCGGGCATCGTCGCGCCGCTGGCGACCATGGTGCCGGGCGTGAACCGCGAACTGCTGGTGCTGGCCACCGGCGCGGGTTCGCTGATCCTGTCCCACGTCAACGACGCGGGCTTCTGGCTGGTCAAGCAATACTTCAACATGACGGTGGCCGAAACCTTCAAGACCTGGACAGTGATGGAAACGCTGATCTCGGTCGTGGCCATCATCTTCATCATGCTGTTGAGCCTGATCGTTTGAGGAGACGCGCCATGGGCCGCATCGTCATCGGTGTCGACATCGGAACCACCAGCACCAAGGCCGTGGCCTTCACGCCCGCCGGGCGCGTGCTGGCGCACGACACCATCGAGTACCCGCTGCTGCAGCCCGAGGCAGCGGCCGCCGAGCAGGACCCGCAGCAGATCTTCCAGGCCGTGCTCTCGGCCATCGCCAGCTGCGTGAAGCAGAGCAAGGCCGCGCCGGCCGACGTGCTCGCGGTGTCCTTCAGCGCGGCGATGCACAGCCTGATCCTGGTCGACGACGCGGGCGCGCCGCTCACCAACAGCATCACCTGGGCCGACCACCGCGCCTCGGCCTGGGCCAGCCGCATCCGCGACGAGTGGGACGGGCTCGCGATCTACCGCCGCACGGGCACCCCGATCCATCCGATGTCGCCGCTGGCCAAGCTGGTGTGGCTGCGCCACGAGCGCGCCGAGCTCTTCGCGCGCGCCGCGCGCTTCGTCGGCATCAAGGAGTACGTGTTCTTCCGGCTCTTCGGCCAGTGGCAGGTCGACCACTCGATCGCCTCGGCCACGGGGCTCTTCGACATCGGGAAGCTCGACTGGGACGAAGCGGCGCTCGCTCTCGCCGGCGTGCGCGCCGAACAGCTGTCGCAGCCGGTGCCGACCACCTGGCACATCGAGGGCCTCGCGGCCGACGTGGCGGCGCAGCTGGGCCTGTCGCGCGACACCCCCTTCGTGATCGGCGCCAACGACGGCGTGCTCTCCAACCTCGGCGTGAACGCGGTGGCGCCCGGCGAGGTGGCAGTGACCATCGGCACCAGCGGCGCGATGCGCACCGTGGTCGACCACCCCATGACCGACCCCGAAGGCCGCACCTTCTGCTACGCGCTCGCCGAACGGCGCTGGGTGGTGGGCGGACCGGTGAACAACGGCGGCATCATCCTGCGCTGGGTGCGCGACGAGTTCGCCTCGGCCGAAGCCGAGACCGCCAAACGCCTGGGCATCGACACCTACGAGGTGCTCACGCGCATCGCCGAGCGCGTGTCGGCCGGCTCGGAAGGGCTGGTGTTCCACCCCTTCCTCACCGGCGAGCGCGCGCCCTACTGGAACGCCGACCTGCGCGGCTCCTTCTTCGGGCTGGGCATCCACCACCGCAAGGAGCACATGATCCGAGCGGTGCTCGAGGGTGTGATCTTCAACCTGTACAGCATCCTGCCGGCGGTCGAGTCGATCGCCGGGCGCAGCGCGCGCATCAAGGCCACCGGCGGCTTCGCGCGCTCGGGCATGTGGCGCCAGATGATGGCCGACGTGTTCGACCGCGAAGTGGTCGTGCCCGAGAGCTTCGAGAGCTCATGCCTCGGCGCCGCGGTGCTGGGGCTCTATGCGCTGGGCCACGTCGATTCGCTCGACGCCGTCGCGGGCATGGTCGGCGCCACGCACCGCCACACGCCCAACGCCAAGAACGCCGCGCTCTACCGGCAGCTGCTGCCGGTGTACCTCTCGCTGCCGCGCAAGCTCGGCGAGGAATACCGCCTGCTCGCCGCGTTCCAGCAGCAGACGGCGATGCCGCCGCCGGCGCGGCGAAGCTGACGGCTCCAGGGTCGTCGTTGTCCATCGGAGATGTGCTGGAGGAAAACTGATCTTGCTGAACACGATGACGCCCGCCTCCATCACCCATGCGCATCCGCATGCGAAAGCCGCGCGCCCCATGCCACTGGTGCAGCCGGTGCGGCGGCATGGCTCACGCGGCATGGAGACGGTCGCATGGCGTGCGCCGACGGCCCCCGCGCCGGCTCGCGCCGAAGCGCCGCGCGATGCTTCCGCCACGGTCCGATGCGAGCCGGCCACCGCGCCCGCGGCCCACGCAAGCGCAGCGCGCTGCCTGCACGATCACGAACTGCACCTGATCGGCTCGATACCCGCGCGCCTGCGCATCGGCAGCGGCGCGGACGAAGAGATGCACAGCTTCGCGCCGGGCACCGTCGTGCTGCTCGGTCCCCGGTTGCCGCGCAGCCTCGCCTTCGAGCACCGCGTGCAGCCGGACAGCAGCAGCGCGGGTGGACTGGTGCTGCGCTTCAGCGACGAGCCGCTGAAGCGCGGCATGGCGCTCTTTCCGGAACTCGCCGACGCGGGGCCGCTGCTGGCCCGCGCGCGGCTGGGCGTGCAGTTCGTCGGGCTGGAGGCGGGCACGCTCGCGCGCCTGCGCCGCATCGAAACCTTGCGCGGGCTCGCGCGATTTTCCGAATTCACCGCGCTGCTGAACGAGCTCGCGCAGTGGAGCAACTACCGCGTGCTCTCCGGCGTTGCCCTGGCCGGCGAAGGCCTGGGCGACGACGCCCGTGCGCTGCGCATGCACAAGGCGATCGACCACATCCGCGACAACTACGCCGAGGACCTGTCGCTGGCCGAGGTGGGCGCGATCGTGGGCATGCGCGAGAACGCCTTCTCGCGCAGCTTCCGCCGCACCACGGGGCAGACCTTCACCGACTTCGTGATCGGCCTGCGCGTGGCCAGGGCCTGCCGGCTGCTGGCATCCACGCGCCAGCACGTGAGCAGCATCTGCTACGAGGTCGGCTTCAACAACATCTCGAACTTCAACCGGCACTTCCGGCGGATCGAGGGAATGACGCCGGGCGAGTTCCGCGCCGGCCGTGCCTGGGGCGGCTAGCTCAGGCCGCCCTGGCAGACGTACTTGATGTGCATGTAGTCCTCCAGGCCATGCACGGAGCCCTCGCGACCGTAGCCTGATTCCTTCACGCCACCGAAGGGCGCGGCCTCGGCCGCCAGCGCGCCTTCGTTGATGCCGACGATGCCCGACTCCAGCGCATCGGCCACGCGCTGGATGCGCCGCACGTCCGTCGAATAGAAGTACGCGGCGAGGCCGAATGGCGTGTCGTTGGCGGCGGCGACCACCTCGACCTCGCTCTCGAAGCGCGTGACCGGCACCACGGGCCCGAAGGTTTCCTCGCAGCTGCATTCCATCGTCGGGTCGGCATTCACCAGCACGGTGGGCGCGTAGTAGTTGGGGCCGTCGCAGCGCGCGTCGCGCAGCCGCTTACCGCCGACGACCACGCGGGCGCCCCGCGAGACGGCATCGCGCACGTGACGCTCGATCTTGTCGACCGCGCGCGCGTTGATCATCGGGCCGATCTGCGAGTCGGGCTCCGTGGCGGGGCCGACCTTCAACGCGCCGACCCGCGAGGCCAGCTTGTCGACGAAGGCGTCGTGCACTGCAGCCTGCACGAACACGCGGTTGGGGCACACGCACGTCTGCCCGCCGTTGCGGAACTTCGCGGCCACCAGGCCTTCGACCGCGGCATCGATGTCGGCGTCCTCGAACACGATGAAAGGTGCGTTGCCGCCGAGTTCGAGCGAGAGCTTCTTCAGCGTGTCGGCCGAGCGGCGTGCGAGGTGCTTGCCCACGGGGGTGGAGCCGGTGAAGGTGATCTTGCGCACGCGCGGGTCGTCGAGCCAGGCGTCGACCACCTCGGGCGTGCGTTCGCGCGAGGCCGTCACGATGTTCAGCACGCCCGGAGGTACGCCGGCTTCCTGTGCCAGCTTCACGAGTGCCAGCGAGGTCAGCGGTGTGTCTTCGGCCGGCTTGCACACCACGGTGCAACCGGCAGCGAGGGCCGGCGCGATCTTGCGCGCGATCATCGCGGCCGGGAAGTTCCACGGCGTGATCGCGGCGACCACGCCGACAGGCTCGCGCAGCGCGAGCATGCGGCGGCCCGTCACCGGTGCGGGAATGATCTCTCCGTTGGCGCGCGTGGCCTCTTCGGCGAACCATTCGATGTAGCTGGCCGCGTAGGCGACCTCGCCGCGCCCTTCGGCCAGCGGCTTGCCCTGCTCGCGCGAGATGAGCCGGCCCAGGTCTTCCTGGTGCGCCATCACGAGGTCGTTCCAGCGCTTGAGGATCTGCGCGCGCTGCTTTGCGGGCACCGCGCGCCAGGCGGGGAGGGCCGCATGTGCTGCATCGGTGGCCGCGCGCGCGTCGGTGGCCGTGCCGTCCGGCACGCTCGCGAAGACGCCGTCGGTCGCGGGGTCGGTGACATCGAGGCGGCGGCCGTCGCCGGCTTCGCGCCACTCGGCGCCGATGAGATGCCGTCCCGGCATCAGGTCTTCACGTTGGAGTTCGAGAGTCATTGTCGAAAAGTCTTTCTTCGTTTCAGGCCGCCGCGACGCGCTCGGCGATCGCGATGCCCACTTCGGTGGTGCTCGCCGAGCCACCGAGATCGCGCGTGCGCGGACCGTCGCGCAGCACCGCCTCGATGGCGCCCAGGATCGCGTCGTGCGCCGCGCGCCCCGCGCCTTGCCCCTGCGTGAGGAAGTCCAGCATCAGCGCGCCGGACCAGATCATCGCGATCGGGTTGGCGATGTTCTGTCCGTAGATGTCGGGCGCCGAGCCGTGCACCGGCTCGAACAGCGACGGAAACTTGCGCTCCGGGTTGAGGTTGGCCGACGGCGCAAGGCCGATGGTGCCGGTGGTCGCGGGGCCGAGGTCGGAGAGGATGTCGCCGAACAGGTTGCTCGCCACCACCACGTCGAAGCGCGTGGGCTGCAGCACGAAGCGCGCCGACAGGATGTCGATGTGCTGCTTGTCGACCGTCACCTCCGGGTAGTCGAGGCCGACCGCGTCGGCGCGCTTGTCCCACCACGGCATGCTGATCGCGATGCCGTTGCTCTTGGTGGCCACCGTCAGGTGCTTGCGCCCGCGCGCACGCGCGGTCTCGTACGCGAAGCGCAGAACGCGGTCGGCGCCGTGGCGGGAGAACACCGACTCCTGGATCACGATCTCGCGTTCGGTGCCCTCGTACATCACGCCGCCGAGCGAGGTGTATTCGCCCTCGGTGTTCTCGCGCACCACGAGGTAGTCGATGTCGCCGGGCTTGCGGCCGGCCAGCGGGCAGGGCACGCCCTCGAACAGGCGCACCGGGCGCAGGTTGATGTACTGGTCGAACTCGCGGCGGAACTTCAGCAGCGAACCCCAGAGCGACACGTGGTCGGGCACCGTGGCGGGCCAGCCGACCGCGCCGAAGTACAGCGCGTCGACGCCCTTGAGGTGCTCCTTCCAGTCGTTCGGCATCATCTGGCCATGCGCGGCGTAATAGTCTGCGCTCGCCCAGTCGATGGTGCGGCAGTCGAGCTCGAAGCCGAAGCGCTCCGCGGCGGCCTGCACCACGCGCAGGCCCTCGGGCATCACTTCCTTGCCGATGCCGTCGCCGGGAATCACGGCGATGCGGAAGGTGGGGGTAATTTCGGTCTTTCTCATGATGCGAGCGCCTTGGCGTGGTCCACGCGGTCCATCTCGTCGAGCCAGCCCTGGCGCAATTCGGGCACCGAGCGCGCAAGCAGCTCGTAGTAGGGGTGGTGCGGGCCGCGGTCGTAGTCGGCGCGCGCCACCTGCGCGAGCTTGCGGCCATGCTGCATCACCACGATCTCGTCACACACCGCGCGCACCGTGTGCAGGTCGTGGCTGATGAAGAGGTACGACACGCCCAGCTCGCGCCGCAGTTCCGCGATCAGGTCGAGCACCGCCGCGCCCACCACGGTGTCCAGCGCGGAGGTCACTTCGTCGCAGAGGATCAGGTCCGGCTCGGCCGCGAGCGCACGCGCGAGGTTCACGCGCTGCTTCTGCCCGCCCGAGAGGCCGCCCGGCAGGCGGCCGGCCACTGTCTGCGGCAGCTTCACCAGATCGAGCAGTTCGCGGATGCGCTTGCGCAGCGGCTCGCCGCGCAGTCACTTGTAGAACTCCAGCGGCCGCGCCAGGATGCGCTCGATGGTCTGCGACGGGTTCAATGCCGTGTCGGCCATCTGGAACACGATCTGGATGCGGCGCAGCTCGTCGCGCTCGCGCTGCTGCAG